>ERZ779621.22-NODE-22-length-140857-cov-24.738420_pt1 | contig 140857 bp, 120 predicted proteins | sample MGYA00514215_ERZ779621 | MGnify/ENA primary metagenome ERZ779621 (study PRJEB29562, sample SAMEA4376715) | mouse gut metagenome | isolation source: Cecum | study: EMG produced TPA metagenomics assembly of the A DSS colitis mouse model was used to assess the...
ATTATATAGAAGGACAGAGGTTTTGGGAATCCGCAGGATTATTTGGCGCTTACGAATAATCTGTATTTACAGGTTGGTGCAGATTTAAAGATAGACAGTGCCTTAAAGAAGAAATTACAGGACAGGATTAAAACATTACAGGACAGCATATCTGATCTTCAGATTGGAGTACATACAAAAGATTCCGATATTGCAAGGTCAGTTACAGAAGCAAGGAATAAAGGTCAGAGGGTAGCAAACAGGACATCCATTGATTTTAATATAGAAGTGAAGAAAGAAAAAGCGATTGCGGATTTGGAGTATATGGCAAAGAAATATTCCAAACTCTTTTCAAATGCTTCCGCTTCTGCAAAATACAATAACATTTTGGATGCGGCATATGGGATTACAGATGCTAAACAGCTATCTAATGTCAGAGCGCAGATCGCTGCATTTACAAGTGAGCTAAAGGCTAATAATTTAGCTTCACAATCTTTGGGTGACAAGTGGAAAAGGCTTATTGACCGTGCAAAAGATTTATTTTCAGCGGCAAGTGCAGTCACACTGATATTTTCACAGGTGAAACAGGCTGTATCATCTTTCTTGCAGTTAGATACGGCAATGACAGATTTATATAAGGTACAAGATCAGATTACAAGCCGTGACCAGTTTTCGGGATTGCTTACCAAGTGGAATAAGTTGGCGCAGAATTTGGCAGTCACAACAAACAGCCTTATTTCTTCTATGGAAGCGTGGTCTAAGATTGGATTTAATCTGGATATGTCGGAACAGTTGGCAGAGATTACTTCCATCTTTGAAAAGACCGCAGAAATATCAAATGAAAAAGCTACTTCCACGTTGATTTCAGCGGCACAGGCATTTACAGAGATTGATGATCTTGGTGTAGATGATTATGTTAAGAGAGTTGAAGCAGTCGGAAATAAGATAAATGCCATCGGCAACAAATACGCGATAGACAGTGAAGGAATTTCTGATGGATTGCAAAATGCAAGCGCGGCATTAAAGGTTGCCGGGAATGATTTAAACGAAACAATCGCATTAATCACGGCAACTAATAAAATCTACCAGAATCCAGATGAAGGTTCTAACATGCTCAAAGTTGCTTCCATGCGTTTGAGGGGACAGGTGGATGCCCTGAAAGAAATGGGAGAAGATGCGGAAGGTGTATCAACAGACCTTACCAAAATACAGCAACAGATTTATGAATTGACAGGGAACAAGGTCAATATCTTTGAAGATGATGAAAGCCTGAAAAGCACATACCAGATGATCCTTGAAATCGGTGAGGTATTTGATTCGTTAAATGACCGCCAACAGGCAGATTTGCTTGAAAAGATGTTCGGTAAGCAACGCGCCAGTGCAGGTGCTTCACTGCTTCTTAACTATGAAGAGTTAGAGAAGATTAAGAATGACAGTATGAACGCTGCTAATAGTATGGCAGAAGAATATTCAAAATACATGGAATCAGTTTCAGCAAGTCTTACTATTTTCAAAGAGAAATTGATTGAGACATATTCCACGTTCATGAGTGGCGATTTGATTAAGTATACCGCCGATATGGGTAGTGGTTTATTAGATTTAGTTAATGCTACAGACCTTTTGCGTCATGGTCTTGTTGGTATTATTTCATTGAACATTGGTAAGGGTATTACTTCTATTGGTGCGTCAATAGCGTCTACTGTGAAGCAGATGAATACGCTTGGTAATGCCTTACAGCAGGTGAAGAATCTGCCAGTTGATAATATTTTAAAAAGAAAATCATTAGAGGAAATCGGAGAGTCAACAAAGAATCTAACAGAACATAATTTAAAACTGTTACTTTCGCAGAAAAATCTTGAAGAACAAGATAAAATTACTATTCTGACTAAGCATAAGTTAACAGAGGAAGAAGCAAAACTTAAACTTGAAAAGATGGGTTTACTTTCTGTCACCAAAACACAGACAGCGGCAAATGTAGCAGAAGCGGCAACCACGGGAACGCTGAAAAATGCAATGTTGTCACTGAAAGCAACGGCCAAAGAAGTAGGAGTTACTATCAAAGGAATTTTCGCTAGTAATCCTATCGGTATAGGACTTATGTTGGTGACAACTGCAATCAGTATGTTTTCAACTGCCATTTCCAAACATAATGAAAAACTGGAAGAAACCAGACACGCCAACATAGAATCAGCCACAACAGCGTCCGAAAATGCAGACAAACTCAAAGATTTATATAATGAATACAATCGTCTTGCATCCATACAGGATAGAACAACTTCTGAAGAAGAATCATTTAAAACAGCGGTTGAGAATATCACGGTTGCGCTTGGTGATAAGGCAGAAATTTTGAAAGACCTTACAGCCGGTACAGATGAATATGCGGATGCGCTTGCAAGGGTGACAAAAGAAGAGTTACAGAGTCAGGCAGTTACCGCCACGATTGGCAGAAAAGCGGCAGAAGAGGATTTACAAGGCAAGATTTGGTCTAAATGGAGCGGTTCACAAGTTACCATAGATTCTAATGATGCAGGTAAAGCATTGTCTGATGAAGCGCAAAAAGCAGTCGATATTGTTTCGGAATCTTTGAAAGAATATGAAACAATCAATCGTACATGGAAAAACATTTCATGGGATATTTCTAGTGATGATCCGATAGAAGCGTTAGAGTATTACAATTCATTAATTGAAGCACGGGAAAAGTTAGTATTAGCGTCTGAAGATGATGAATCCTTGCTTGATACAGAAATCTATGAAGATTTGAATACGGCAATCAACAGTATGTCAGAAAGCCTTGATACCTATATAGAAAAGCTGTATGAAGAAGAAAAACTAAATTATATGGCGCAGAATGGCATTCCAAGCGTCACTGAAGAATATCAAGCTATGGAAACCGCTTTAGTAAGTGCGGCAGGTTCCAGTGTTGATTTACAGAACAGATTCAAAGAACTGCTTACATCTGATTTTTCAGATTTGGCAACGGATATTGGAAATGTAGGCAATGCGGTAAGTGATGCATCAACACAGGCACAAATCGCAATTCCATTATTTAATCAGCTTACAAGTTCCGAGGAAGAATTAGATAAATTCCAGTCTTCCGTAAAGTCGGCAACAGAAGCGTATTCAACATTATTATCCGGCAATTATACATCTACAGAATTACTGGATTCTATCCAGGCGATCAATAAGGCAGTGTCCGATATGGGCGGTTCGCTTGATTGGGAGTTTATCAATAACCAGACAGATTCACTGGAATTATTGGGTGATGCAATACAACATATTTCTCAAAAGTACGCTGAAAGCATTTTATCCGGTGCAGGAATTGATATAGATAGCGAGTTTGGACAGATGCTTGCGAACATCATACAGCAGATTTATGATGCAGAAGCGGCATTTGAGGGTATGAATTCGCAACTGGATAGTTTGCAATCTTCCTACCAGACGTTGACGGGTATCATAGAATCTTATAATGATACAGGATATATTACGCTTGATAATCTGCAATCATTACTGACAGCAGATGAAAACCTGATTGCTATGCTGGAAGTGGAGAATGGACAGCTTGTACTTAATCAAGCAGCCTATGAAAATCTGGTAGCAGTTCAATTATTAGAATTTAAAGCAAAATTGAACGATGCCGCCGCCGCAGAGATTGAAACACTGGCAAAACAGAAAGCAGAACAGGCAACTAACCAGAACGCAGATGCTTCCCAAAATGCAGTAGAAAAATTAGATGCAGAAACACAGGCTTTCAACAGAAATACGTCAGCCGCTATCGCTAATGCAGTAGCAAAAGCGGAAGAATCAGGCGTATCAGAGGAAGAAATACAGGGTGTATTTGATAAATATACCGAAGTATGGAATTCTGCAATGGATAATTATAATGTAGATTTTGACAGCTTTATGAGCGGTGGCAAGTCGGCGGCAAGCAAAGCCGGTAAGGAACATGCGGATGAATATATAAAAGCATTTGAAAAAGAATATAGCAATCTGAAAGATATGCTGAACCGTGGGGAAATCAGCGAAGCGCAATATCTGAACAGACTCCGCGCACTCTATACAAGATATTTTAAAGATCGTAAGAAGTATCTAAATGAGTACAAAAAGTATGAATCAGAATACCTTACTGGTATGCTTGACCTTCATAATAAAGCACTAAGCGGAATCAGCACACTTTTAAACCGTAAGATTAGTGCCGCGAATGATGCAAAGGATGTCAGTATCTCTGCATTACAGGAAGAAAAGGAAGCCGCAGAGGAAGCATATCAGGCACAGATAGATTCCATCGAAGAAGAGAAGGAAGCCATTGATGACCTAATCAAAGAGAAAAATAAGAAGATAGATTCCATCAATGAAGAGATAGATGCAATCGAAAGGGCGGCAGAGAGCCGAAAGAAAAATATCCAGCTTGAAAAAGACCAGTATAATCTGGAGAAGATGCTCAATAATCGGTCATCTTTGGTATATAAAGATGGTCAGTTTATATGGGATACAGACACAAGAGGAATCAGGGATGCAAGGGAAAAGGTCAGGGAGGATCAGGAAGCATTACGCATTGATGGTCTAAAGAATGAAATTTCTCTTATCCAGAAAGAAATTGACCTTTTAGAAGAAAAGAAGGATTCTTTGTCAGAAGAACAAGACCGTATTCAGAAATTAATGGATGAATCCAATAAATATTATGATAATCTTATCAAGCAGCAAGAGAAAATGTGGGATTCTATCATTAAGGGGATGGAGCAGAACAAGTCCCGTTGGGAAGAATTAGCCGAAGTTGAAGAGATTGCAAAAGCATTTTCCTATATACAACAGGTATTTGGAGATCTGGGTTACACGGTAGAAGATGTCCTGAACGGTTCCGATGCCGCATTTGAGGATTTCAAGTCAAGGTACATATCAGTCATCAATGACATGAACAGCAATTCTGACTTTACAGATGGATTAGTCCGTGCTACTGGTATCGCCAAAGAGAATCTGGGTTCTTTCCTTGATAAGACCAAGGAGACAGCAGAAGGGATCGACACATTAGGAGAAAAAGGCTCTGAACTGGATACTGTTGTAGAGGGAATGGATGGCATTGCGGAATCAGCTTCTATTGCTGATACAAATGTATCAAATGTAGCGTCAGCCACAGACACCGTAGCAACAAATGTAGGCACTGTAGTAGACGGATTAAATCAACTTCCAGAAAGCGGAAAAGTTTCAGGATTAGCTGGTGAATTTGAAATACTGGCAACTAAAATCGGAGAAGTAGCAAAAGCACTTGGTATTGGTGAAGGTGAAGCAGTCAGTACACTGTTTCAGGCAATGGATTCCCTGAATACCGTCACACTCGGCAGTGAAGCGGAAGGAGTTATCGGTCAGTTCACCTTACTCAAAAATGCGATCCTCGATGTTATAGAGACAATAGGTTCTTCGGAAGCACAGACAGTCGGAAGCCTTATGTCTGCAATTGCGCAGCTTAATTCCGTTTCACTGGATGAAAGCATTATCGCCCAATTTACAAACCTTAAAACAGCTATAGACTCCGTTACAGCCGCGATCAGTGGTGGCGGTGGTGAATCCTCAGAAGGTTCTAGCTCTGGTGGTACATCAGGCTCTAAAGGTGGTAAACAGGGTGGTTCTGTCGGCAAAGGATCAGAAGGTAAGGGTGAATCTGGTGGTGGAGGCAACTCTCTCACTGGTGCAATCGAATCAATGGGTGAAACCGCTAAAGAAGTAATCGGTGAACCCGATGCTGAAGGTGACGGGACTGTAATCGGTGAATTTGGTTCTATGGAAACCGCTGTCAATGATGTTAGAGATGCGATTGGAACAGGTGATTCAGAAGGCAGTACAGGATCAAGTAAAGCCTCGGAAGGTGATGGCACTCTCATAGGTTCAATCGAAGACCTTGGCGAAAAGACTGTAGAAGTATTAGGCGAACCTGGCGGAGAAGGTGTCATTGGAAGATTTGAACAATTTAAAGAACCTATTCGAGAAGCAGATGAACATGTACATAGTATATCCGACGGACTTGATGCGATTGATGGAAAAGAAGTCGAATGTACTATTACAGTAAATGTAAAACAAAATGGCAGCGCATATGCAGAGGGCACTGTTCTTGGTTCCATGAATCTTGAAAGTGGCGAATATACAGCCCAATACGGGAAAGCATTTGCTGGCGGAACTGGTAAATATGAAGGACTTCCGAAAGCTGAAAAGAACGCATTGGTATCTGAATATGGCCAGACTGAAATGACTGTACTTCCAGACGGGAAGACTATTATTACAGATGAACCGACTATGGTGGATCTGCCAAAAGATACAGTTATCTATAATGAGGAACAAACCAAAAAGATTATGGATAACAAGATAGATGTAAGCGGCAATGCTCATGCTGATGGTACAGATGACACTATCTGGACTACTCTAGCAGATGGAACGAAGGTAAGACCATTACAGCCTGGTGACGATGGCTATTGGATGATAGAAGCAGGAGAAAAATTCATCCAGATGTGGAAAGACAGTGGGGAAGAATTTATATCCAATGCTGTATTTGAAGGTCAGAAACAACTTGAAAAATGGACAAATGAGATAACGAATAACTCTGCAATTAGCAATGTTGTGAATAATAATCGGAATCAGCCGGTTACAGTAAACCAAAATGTTACCTTAAATTGTCCTAATCTCACTAATAATTCGGGTGTTGAATATGTGCAGAAGGAATTAGGGCATTTAAGTCAGATGGCATATCAGGCACCATTGAGGGATTATTAAGATATAAATATCCGCACTCTGAAATATGAGTGCGGTCTATATGTGGAGGAAATATATGAGTCTTGGGGAAGAGTTAATAAAGACAATTCAGATTATAATTAACAGAACGTTAAAGAGTTACAAGGCAGACCGCACATACAAAACCGTCATAAAAAGAGTTGTCAAAAATGGTTATGTGATCACGGATCAAGCAGGACAGGAAAGAATAGTGCCTTGCGGTATCCCAAATGTTGAATTAAAACCGATGCAGAGTGTCTATGTAAAGGAACCGATGGGAAGAATAAATGAATTACATATATGTAGTGTAGCTGGAAACACAAATAATTCGACTAGAAGAAATAGAAGCAGATAATCTCAATTTCAATAAAAATGTAACTATAAACAAAGCCGATGTGAACCTGATGGGATAATTGGTTCGGTTAGGTTCCATATATTGATTGGATGAATAATGAAAAACTGAATACTGATATGATTTTAGGGTACTGTTGCGGTTGTGGCAGTACCTTTTTATATAAATTTTATGTGAATTGGAGCGTGAAGTTTTATAAAAGAGAATAATTTACAGGACTTGTTGAAATATATAGCAGAAAACGATATGATTGACTTAGCATATGTGCAAGAGCAAGTTGAAATGAAGAAAAGAGAGGAGATATTAAAACGACATCAATACTCGATATGGCATAATGAAAAAGAAGATGTTTGGTACAGCTATCTGCCAGATGATTCTAAATCGAACAAGCGTAAGAAAATAAAGAGAAAAAGGAAAAGAGATTTAGAAGATGTCATTTGTGATTTTTATTCATCTATGCAAAGTGAACATGAGGACATGGAGAAGAAGGATTATTCGATAAAAAGCATGTTCTATGAGTTCATGAAGCATAAGTCAAACGAAGTCGGCAGTGGCACGATTAAACGGATGATGGCTGATTGGGCGCGGTTTTATGAACCTGAGAAAGAGTTTATTGCTATATCAGTGCAAAATCTAACCAAAATTAATGTGGATGATTTCTTCAATACAATATTAGGGAAACATAATCTTAAAAAGAAAGCCTTTTATAATATGTGTGGCATCTTGAAACAGACTTTGGAATATGCTGTTGATGCTGAATATATTGAGAAGAATCCTTACCGTGTTAAAATCAATAGGAAGAAGTTCGTTAGTGGAAGTAAAAAGCCAAGTGAAAAAGAGGTCTTTCAGGCTGATGAAAAAGAGCGGCTTCTTGATGAGATGGAGAGGCGGTTGAAAAATAATCCGTCTAACACAGCACCGTTAGCAGTCATGCTTGATTTTGAGTTGGGTACGCGAAAAGGAGAAATGCTTGCCATTTGTAAATCAGATATTGTCGGCAACAGGATTCATATACATAGGCAGCTTGTAGAAGAATTTGATACAAGTGACCTTAATCAAATGAAGAGCAAAGGCTTTCATGTTGTGGACTATACCAAGTCAGAAGATGGTGACAGGTGGCTTCCTTTAACGGAAAAAGCGCAGAAACTCATCAAAAGGGTTGAGATGATCAATGAAGAATATGGACATAAGTATGAAGATTTTCTATTTGTGCGGGATGGAAGATGCCTTACGCCGGATGCCGTAGATACCCAAATAAAAAGAGGATGCGAATATATAGGGATTCCGGTGAAGACGATGCACAAGATCAGAAAGACGTATGCATCAACATTACTGCATAATGGTGTTAATCTGAGCATTGTAAAAGATATGTTAGGTCATGCTGACGAGTCAACTACCTTGAAACATTATATCTATAATATTGAGAACAGTGCAGAAACAGATAATAAGGTTTTAAATGCCTTAGACCCACAAAATGATGCAAAAAGTGACCAAAGTGACCAAAACATCATCCCATTCGCAAAAATAAAAAGAGCCGAAAACCCTGTAAAATCAACGCTTTCAGCCCTCTAACAAGACTGCGGAAGATGGGACTTGAACCCACACGATGAACCCATCACTAGATCCTTAGTCTAGCCTGTCTGCCAATTCCAGCACTTCCGCATACGTTACACAACGCATTTAATATAATACTGTTTAGGAAGCCAAAAGTCAAGGGCTTTTATAAAATAATTTTTCAAATATTTCTGCCAGTCATCAGAATCATATTCAACTATTTGTTAAAATTAACCTCTGTGTCAAATAATGCCCCATTGGCGATTTTTTGGCCGTCCCCATTTAGCTCATCCATATACTTTATATAATCACATACATATACATGTACTGTATCTGTGTTTCGTCCGTAGACAGAGTATATCTCAGCATTCTCTCCCTGACTTTGCAGAGGCTTTCCGTCTGCGTCACATATGATTACAACGTAATCATATGGCTGTGCGCCGCCAGGCAGAATGATATCGGCCTTGATTTCAAAGTCGGTTTTTTCCACAGAGGCGATGCCAATTCCTTTATCGTTGGTCTTGTTGACCTTAACAATCTGTGTTCCTTCTTTGTTCATGGTAATATCAATGGCAAAGTTCCATGTGCCGGGATAGCGTTTCTTGATGGCATCCTGAAAAGTTATCAGCTCATTGGTTTCCCGATCACGGATCTGGATTTCTTCATATTGAAGCAGGTCTGCATAGATATCAGAAATCTCAAGGTAATAAGTGAACTGCGAAGGCAGTTGTTCGGTATTGCCTTCCTGGAAGAGGCTGCTGGACTTTAGGTCTTGGTCCAGAGAGACTCTTATGATACCGGTAAAGGTATGGTCGTCCACGAATTCTCCTTCAATATAATAGGGTGTAGAATATCCATATTCTAATCCGGAAGGGCGCTCTTTCTTAGTCAGGCCGGGCACATCATAGTAGGAATTGGTTTTCAGATATAACATGTCATAATCCAGAATATAGCCATCCATGTTCTTTGTCTTGATAAAATCTGCCGGAAATGCCTCTTCATTTTCAATACAGAGAGCCAGATACAATGCCTGGGTGGAACAGTTCGCTTCTGAGACAGTGATAGTCAGTCCATTAGAAGTTTGTACAAGAGGATTTTCCTGAGAGGTTTTGTCCTGTTCTTTGGGCATGGATCCTGACGAGTGTGTCATGTTTTTGTCCTGCGTCTGGGAACTATCGTCTTGCCTGTAAATTTCTGCGTCCTTGTTATAGTCGCCTTTATAGCTGACCTTTTCCTGTACCATCGAGAAGATGCGCCCGATAATGGGAAGTTTGGCAGCCATGGACGGATTGGATACTAAGAGAGTTCCGGCACACAATAAGAGCAGTAATGCCGCGGCAATAGCGCCGTAACGTAACAGGGATTTATGTCGATGAAGTCGTTTCCTTTGGCGTATGCCTTCCTGAATCCCTGCTTTTACAATATCGTTCAGTTCTTTGGGGATTGGGATTGCATCAAATCTATCATTTTGCATGGCGCGTTACCTCCTCTTTGTGGTCTGTGTCAGTGGTCAGCCATTTTCGCAGTAGTTTTTTGGCACGGTACAGATCTGCCTTGACGCTTCCTTCCGGAATATCCATGATTCGTGCGATTTCTTTTATCTTTAATTCCTGGAAATAGAAGAGTATTACAACACTCTTATACTGGTCTTTCAGGGAGTCAATGGCATCGTAGAGATCGACTTTTTCCTCAATCAGATAATTTGTCGTGCTTTTCTCCATATATTTATCCAGAGAGACCGTGGGAGTCTTTTTCTTATCCTGCCAGATGCAGTTGAGAAGAATCCGGGTAATCCAGGTCTTAAAGTAGTGGGGGTTCTTTAGTTTCTCAATGGCAATCAGGCCTCTTGTTACACATTCCTGCACAGCGTCCAGGGCATCGGCTTCATTTTTGACATATAAAAAAGCGGTTTTATACAGGTAAATTTGATATTGGGCAATTAATTCGCCATAAGCGGATTTAGAGCCTTTGACCGCTTTTTGAACAAGCTTGATGGTATCCTCTCTCATAAGAGTTTCTTCCTTTCGTATGATTTGGCCGGTGCGCGCGCCTTTGTTACCGGTGTTATAAAGTCAATTCCATAGGAATTTACTTTTGATATAGATTAGACTGTACTGATGAGAAAAAGGTTGCATTTTTTTCTGCATTTTATTTTGGGGATACTTACCGGCAGTCAGCTGGTTCGTTTTGTCTTTCATGGACAATGCGGATAATCCATGATAAAATGAATCTATTATATTATAAGACAAAAGCGATTCAGAAATATATCAGAAACATAAAACAGGGCTGTCACAGGGAAAAGGAGGCAGATATACATGTACAGATTTACACAGGATTGTCTGATTGGTGTGGAGGAAATTGACAGGGAACATAAGGAACTTTTTCGGATAGTGAATGATGTGGAGGAACTGCTTGGAAATGATTACAAAGGGGATAAGTATGATGATATTGTGAAGCTTCTGCGAGAACTTCAGAAGTATTCGGAATACCATTTCCAGCATGAAGAAGAATATATGAAGAAGATAGGACATCCGGAACTGGAATTGCAGAAAAGGCAGCATAGGGAATTTGCAGTTAAGATGAGTGAACTGGATGCTATTATAGATAACAGACAGGAACATGAGTTGTTAGATGAACTGATGCAGTACCTGGTTACCTGGTTGTTTCGTCATATCATCGGCAGTGATATGATGATTGGTAAGATGCCGCCGCTTAAGGAATGGGAGGAAAAGGAAGAGTATACTTATACGGCGCAGTACAGCACGGGTATCACTTTTATTGATGATGAGCACAAGGAATTGTTTCGGATTATCGGGGAGGTTCACCGTGCGATCATACATGATTATGTGCATGATAAATATGATGAGATTGTGCGCCTGTTGGAGGAATTAAAGAATTATACGAAGCTTCATTTTGGGGATGAAGAGGAATATATGACAGCTATTAAGTATGAAGGGCTGGAGGCGCAGAAAAAGGCGCATGATGCGTTTATTACCCGTCTGGAAGAGATGGATTTAGAGTATGTGGATGATAATCAGCAAAAGACGTTGGAGGAACTTCTGGAATTCCTGGTTGGCTGGCTTGTGAATCATATTTTATATATGGATAAGAAAATTGGAAAATAGGCTTGACATGTTTGCCAAAAGACGCTAAAATAACATTTGTTCGCAGGAATGGCGGAATTGGCAGACGCGCACGGTTCAGGTCCGTGTGATAGCAATATCATGAGGGTTCAAGTCCCTTTTCCTGCACGATGGTTATACCTGAGACACCGCATGAGGCGGTGTCTTTTTGGTATCAGGCGGTAAATTCCTCCAAGTTGTTTCTGGAGGAATTTACTTTTATAATATAATATGGTAGAATAAACCCGATTTAGATGATCAGAGGTTCAAAGATCTGGGAGGAGATATTATGAAAAGAGGGAAAATAGCGGCAGTTGTATTTGTCACAGCTATCCTGTTGACGGCCTGCGGCAGGGAATCTGACGGTACTGTGACCACGGGAGAGATTGTTGTGCCGGAAATGTCATCCGGAGATCTGCTGGTAAATTCGTTAGAATATTTGTTACAGGATGAAGAGCAGGAGGACATTCAGGAGCAGGAAGTGTCGGCAGATACGAAGGATTCTCAGGAAAAGCTTCCAGGTGCAGTGGCATTTACCGTATATTATAGTAATGGTACCTGTGACGGTTTGAACTCCCGTACGGAAGAAGCGGAAGAACTGACGGCGGAAGTGCTGATAGCGGCTCTGGCAAGACATAATATTGTGTCTCTTGACACGAAAGTATTGTCTTTTCATGAGGAGGAGAAAGAGGGGGAAAAGGTTCTCTATCTTGATCTCTCCACGGAAATGGACAATTATCTGGATACGATGACAAAGGAGGCCAAGGATATCATCATAGACTCCATTGCCAGTACCTTTTTGGAGAATTATGATGCGGATATGATTCAGATTCAGATTGCCGGTAAGCCATTACACCAGTCGGTGACTCTGGATCAGGCGCAGGATGGAGAGGAAGTGTGACTATGGACAAAATCAGTGAAAGAGAACAGTTGATATTTCATATTGCACAGACTGAGTGGGAATTATTCCAACAGGTATATAATACCGGCGGCAGGGCTTCCTGTCAGGATGATCCGGACACTTTTTTCAAAATGCGGATGAGTCAGTGGATGGTGTATTCTGATGAGGTTTTAAGAAGCTATCTGGAAGATTGTGAGAACGCCTGTAAGGAAGGCAGAAATCTTATTTTTGAGAAATATGGCAGAATGATGGAGAGTACGTTCCCGGAAGAATATGAGGGAATCAAAGATCATCTGCCGGATGTTGCAGATAAGACGGATATTGTGGAGAAGATTGTACAGATCAATCTGGAGTGGGATCGTGAGATGATGCAGGACTATCCGAATCTGCGCAAACGCGGCAGGGTGTCTACCACCGCAGAGGATGGCGTCATGGCAGGATCTTCCATGGAGAGTTACTTAAGGGGAGAGCTTTTGACCTACTCCATGAAAACCTTGAAACTGGTCTTGAAGGAAACAGAGGAGGCCTGTCAAAAAGGGGAAAGCTTGCTAAAACAGACCATCACCAATGAGACGCTCTTCTACGGCTACCAGTCTTTGGAGGCAGCCGAGGCCAGATACACGGAAGTATAGGATTTGAAATATTAGAAATGCAGACGTCTGCGCACTTCGTTGCGCAGGCGTTTTTTGACAAGTATCGTCAGCAGGGCAAAGTCAATGATCGTGCAGACAGTCAGTACCACGGCAGACCAGGTGATATGCATTGGCTTAAGAAGCATATGACGGATGAAAAGTTCCAACGCCACACAGAACAGGGGGATCTCGATGAACAGGCAAAGAGCCCCGGACAGGATGGTGAAGGGAAATTTGCGTGCAAGGAAAGTAAAAATCTCCATCAAAGCAGTGACCAGCGCGACAATCGGAAGCCCCAACTGCCAGAACCAGGTATCCGATGGCGTCAGAAATCCGATCATATACAGATAAACAGCCACCGATACGCCGTCCGCCAGCAGGGAAATATAGACGGGTGTCTTGCTGTAGTATACTGCCGGAAAGGTGAAAACAAACAGGCAGATACAGATTCCAATCACAAGAAGAGACCACAGCGAATTGTTGAAAGATAACAGATTCAACAGCAGGCAGGTGACACTGGTTGCAATCAGGACCACAGAGAGTAAAATGCCCAGATCCTTTCGTTTGACGACTTCTACCTGTCCTTTGTTCATCGGATAAGGAGAAGGCGGTGTGGGCTGTCCTATTTGATTGGGATTGATGACCGGCGTATGACATAGGGGACACTCTTTCAGGGAGGCTTCCAGTTCGACGCCGCAGTTTACGCAGTATGACATGAAGGATTCCTTTCTTTACTGTGATATAGGATTGAGTTTGCAGCAGATGCCATGTCAGGATTAATCCTGGGTACGATTGCTTTCAATCATAACATGGATACCATCCTGTACCAGCTTGCGGAAAAAATATCGTTCCACATCGGCTTCGATGATGCTGCTGGCAAAATTGATGGTCAGGATGTCTTCAAAGCTGATGATGGCACAGTTGGTACGGGAGGAAAAGGGCTGCCCCATATAGATATCGAAGCGTTCGATATGGGGTTTCATCTCCTCAGGTACCTGGAGGGCGCCCATATTGGTGAGGCCTGCCGAGGAGTTCTTATCCTGTACCCGGGTGTAGAACGTCTTTACCACCAGATCTTTGATAAAAAGGGGTACCACACGGATCAGAAAATTGTGCTGGGTAGCGGCATTGGTGGTGATGTCGCCGCACAGGAACTTATCATTTATATAATAACGCATGTAATTGTGTACCTGCGTTACGATTTCCTCAAAACTGTATTCCCCCAGACGGGGATCGATGGAAGGATACACCATTGTAATAAAGTTACGCAGGGTGTTGGAAGGAAAGAAGCGCCGCAGATTTACCGGCATGGCAATGCGTACCGGACGCAGTTTTAAATGAAATTCTTTATTCTGTTTCTGGAGCAGGGCATAGAGCAGCACGGCATTTAAATATTCCGTGATGGTGGCGCCGTATTGTTTGGCCACGGTCATGACTTCCTGCACAGACAGTACGCCGTCTATGATATTCAGTGTATAGAAAGGCTCTTTTGTACCCCGTACACGATAGGCTTTCTCAGCCGGACGGGGCGGTTTGACCTTGGCCGTGGCATAACGCATATAGGCGTCTTCCAGTTCCCCGGGGTCCGGTGTTTCGCAAAGGTCCAGAACGAAACCGGAGGGGGTGATGGAATGGCCCTGTAAACCAAGATACACGGCCGTCAGTGTCTGTAGCAGGCACATGCCGCCGGTGCCATCGCCAAGGCAGTGGTGTGCTTCCAGGGCAATCCGGCGCCCATAATAATATACTCTGATAAGATAACGATTGTTACCTTTAAAGTGCATGGGCATACAGGGGTTTTTGATATCTTCCCGGACATAAGGGCCGGGTCTGTTATTGGGCTCCAGGTAACGCCAGAACAGTCCTTTCCTGATGGCAACTTTATAGGTAGGAAAACGGGTCAGAGTCTGATCCAGAGCCTGCTGTAGAAGAGCCGGATCGATTTCTTCTTTTAAAACCACGGACAGGCGGTAGACGGAAGAAAAGTCACGGCGCTGTAAGGTGGGATAGACGATGGCGGACAAATCCAGCTTATACCAGACATCTTTTTTATTTTTGCCAGACGGTCTGCCCGGTTGTATGGATGGATGTTTCCTTCTTGCCATAATCGTAATGAATCCCCTTTTTGCCATCAGTATCTTTTAGAGTATAACACAGATGGAGAAAATTATGGTAAAATATAGGCACAATTTATAATATTTTACTTTTTATGAGGGTGTGGAGGTACTATGGGAAGAACTGATAAGAAAAATGCCGGTCTGATGAATCTGATTAAGAGGATGCATGGTGTGATGGAGAATGTGGACATCGAGAAACACCGTCAGTCACAGGATTATTTTGGGGCGCTTCTTGGGAATAAGAAGGAAGTGATCGTAGAGGATCTGGATATTGTCATAGAAGCGGAAGAGGGAAGGATTTTGCACGGTGAGTGGACTTATGTAAACCGTGCTCATATGAAAAAGTATGTGATACTTTACTGTCATGGGGGTGGATATTCTACGGGCAGCAGTCTTTATGCCAGGACGCTGACTAACAAACTGGCCACATCTACTTCTATGGATGTTCTTTGTTTTGATTACAGGTTAGCGCCGGAGCATCCTTATCCGGCAGCTGTGGAAGATGCCATGCAGGTATGGAATTATCTGATGCTTTTGGGATATGGGGCCAGGGATATCATTCTGGCAGGAGATTCTGCGGGTGGGAATCTGGCGCTTTGTCTGGCTTTGCAGTTAAAGAAAGAGGAGCGGCTTATGCCGCGCGGCCTGGTACTCATGTCGCCATGGACGGATCTTACGGTTTCCGGGAAATCCCATGTGACCAAAGCGGAGATTGATCCGGTCTTAAATGCAGAGTATCTGGAACGGATGATTGACAATTATGCACAAGGCCAGGATCTTACAGAGCCTATGATCTCTCCGTTGTTTGGAGATTACGAAGGCTTTCCGCCCGTTTATATCCAGGTGGGGAGCAATGAGATTCTACAGGATGATGCCGTTATGCTGTATAAGAAGCTGTTAAAGGCCAATGTATCCGTGAAACTGGACATGTTCCGGGGCATGTGGCATGTGTTCCAGATGTCGCCTTTTAAGACGGCCTATGAGGCGATGGATAAGAACGCGGAGTTTATTTATGATATCTGCCGATGAAGTAAATTCCTTCGGAATTAACTTCTCGAGGACTGCTTCGCAGCCTCGGAATAAGAGGAATGTTATTTCAGATGGAATTAACTTCTCGAGGACTGCTTCGCAGCCTCGGAATAAGAGGAATGTTATTTCAGATGGAATTAACTTCTTTAGGACTGCTTCGCAGCCTCGGAATAAGCGGGATAATATATTTTATTAAAAAAGAAAAGGATTTCAGGGTTTCGGGGCGAATAATAGTAGTAGAGCGGTTGTTTTGGATAGAGAAGAAAGGCATACCTATGAATATACGGGAAAGTTTGGAACAGTGGGAGAAAGAGTATCTAAGTCCCTATGCCATGCTCAGTATGAATTCCAGGGGGAGGCTTAAGGAGGAAGAGCAGTGCGATATCCGTCCGGTTTTTCAAAGAGACAGGGACAGGATCATACATAGTAAGTCGTTTCGGCGTCTGAAAGATAAGACCCAGGTATTCTTAACCCCCGAGGGAGATCACTACAGGACGCGTCTGACGCATACGCTGGAGGTCAGTCAGACGGCCAGAACCATTGCCAAGGCTTTACAATTAAACGAGGATCTGGTGGAGGCCATTGCGCTTGGACATGATCTGGGCCATACGCCTTTTGGACATGCTGGAGAGCGGGCTTTGGACAGGGTGTGTCCTTATGGTTTTAAACATAACGAACAGAGTGTGCGGACTGTGGATATGCTGGAGAAGGATGGAAGAGGCATCAATCTGACCCATGAAGTGCGGGATGGAATCCTGAATCATCAGACGTCCGGGATGCCGTCTACACTGGAAGGCAAGATTGTCCGGCTGGCCGATAAGATAGCCTATATTCATCATGACATGGATGATGCGGTACGGGCGGGTATCTTAAAGGAAGCGGATGTGCCGCGGGAGATTGGCTCCGTAATCGGTTACAGCTGTGGTCAGCGCCTGGACTTTTTTATTCATAATATTGTGACCAACAGCCGTGATAAGGATGATATCTGTATGTCTCCGGAAGTGGCAGAGGCCATGAAAAAAATGCGGGATTTTATGTTCCGGTATGTCTATAGGAATCCCATTGCCAAGAGTGAGGAAGGCAAGGCAGAGAACCTGATCGTGACATTGTATGAGCACTATCTGGTGCATACGGAGAAACTTCCTAACTTTTTGTTCAGGCTTTTGGATGCGGGAGAACCACTTGAGAAGATTGTGTGCGATTATATCAGCTCCATGACAGACCGGTTTGCCATTGCACAGTATCAGAAGATTTTTATCCCGAAGACATGGCATGGTTGATGGATAGTTATAGTGGGAAGGGACAAGATGCGTTATCCGGAAGAACTGATCGAAGAGATCAGAATGAAAAACGATATCGTGGAAGTGATTTCGGGCTATGTCCGGATGCAGAAGAAAGGAAGCAGTTATTTCGGGCTGTGCCCGTTTCATAATGAGAAATCTCCTTCCTTCTCGGTATCCCCCGGCAAGCAGATGTATTACTGTTTTGGCTGCGGGGCGGGCGGGAATGTGATCACTTTTTTGATGGAATATGAGAACGCCACGTTTCAGGAGGCAGTCAAAATGCTGGCTGACCGGGCAGGCGTCTCCTTGCCGGAGGTGGAGTACTCGGAGGAGATGCGGCGAAAGGAAGGAAGGCGTGCAAAACTGTTGGAGGTCAACAAGGAGGCGGCCAGATATTATTATTATCTGCTGCGTTCTGGCAGAGGACAGATTGGCTACCGCTATCTGGCAGGCCGGGCACTTTCAGACGAGACCATCAAAAAGTTCGGTCTGGGGTATGCGGATGGGGCCGGCTCTGACCTGACGGCCTATTTAAGATCCAAAGGGTATGCGGATGATTTGATCACGGAGTCTGGGCTTACCGGTTTCGATGAGAAACGGGGTGTTCATGATAAATTCTGGAACCGGGTTATGTTTCCCATACAGGATGCGAATCACAGAGTCATAGGATTTGGCGGCCGTGTGATGGGGGATGCCAAACCTAAATATTTAAACTCACCGGAGACCGCAATCTTTGATAAGAGCCGGAATCTCTATGGTCTTAATTTTGCCAGGACTTCCCGGAAAGGCAATATGATCTTGTGTGAGGGCTATATGGATGTGATTGCCATGCACCAGGCAGGGTTTACCCAGGCGGTGGCATCCCTGGGAACAGCCTTTACGGCAGGACAGGCCAGTCTGTTGAAACGTTACGCACAGGAAGTGCTTTTAGCTTATGACAGTGACGGAGCGGGTACCAATGCAGCTCTCAGGGCCATTGGAATATTGAAAGAAGCAGGGCTGACGGGCCGCGTCATAGACATGCAGCCCTATAAGGATCCGGATGAGTTCGTCAAGAATCTGGGAGCAGAGGCGCTTCAGGAAAGAATAGACCAGGCGCAGAACAGTTTCTTCTTTGAACTGAAGATTCTGGAACGGGACTATCATCTGGATGATCCGGAGTCCAAGACCGCTTTTCACCGGGAAATTGCAAAGAAGCTCTGTGGCTTCGAGGAAGAGGTGGAACGGGAGAATTATATAGAATCTGTGGCAAAACACTATCATATCGGTTATGAGAATCTTCGGAAACTGGTGAGTAGCTACGCCGCCCGTACGGGACTTGTCAAGCCGGTGGAGAGACCCAAAAGCACGGTGTCTTCCAAATCTACGCCGCAGGATAATACCAGGAAATCACAAAGGCTTTTGCTGACCTGGATTGTTGAGGAACCTGAGGTATATCCCAAAATCCGGCCTTATATCCGGGCGGAGGATTTTACCGAGGGTCTCTATCGGCAGGTAGCGGACAGACTGTTTGCGGGATTGGAGCAGGGCGCTTTTAATCCGGCATCCATTATCAGTACCTTTGAGGAGGAAGAAGAACAGCGGGCAGTGGCCGAACTGTTTAATACCAAACTGGCGCAGCTGTCTACGGATCAGGAGAAAGAGAAGGCTTTTCATGATATCCTCTATGCGGTGAAGAAAAACAGTTTTGAGTATTATTCCGCCAGAACGGGCTCGGATATGGAGGCCATAAACCAGGTAATCCAGGGCAAAAAAGAACTGGAAGAACTTAGCAAAACGCATATTTCCCTGCAATAAGGGTAAGATAATCGAAAAAAGGCCAGATTTAGAAGATCACAGTATTTGAAACATAGGAAGGAAGGACCAATTGATGGACGAAAATGTACAGGCAAAGTTTGAGGAGCGTTTAAAAGAGCTTCTGGCTATTGCAAAGAAGAAAAAGAATATTCTGGAATATCAGGAGATTAACGACTTTTTTGCGGACATGTCTCTGGAAGAGGAGCAGTTTGACAAGATTTTAGAGACCCTGGAACAGAATAATGTGGATATCCTGCGCATCACAGAGGATGATGATGTGGACGATGAGGAGATCATTCTGACGGAAGAGGATGATGTGGATGTGGAAAACATTGACTTATCCGTGCCGGATGGTATCAGTATTGAGGATCCGGTCAGAATGTACTTAAAAGAGATTGGTAAAGTGCCGCTTCTCAGCGCTGAGGAAGAGATTGAGCTGGCCAAGAAGATGGAGATGGGGGATCTGGAATCCAAACAGCGCCTCGCCGAGGCTAACTTACGTCTGGTGGTCAGTATCGCCAAGCGTTATGTGGGCCGCGGTATGCTCTTTTTGGATCTGATTCAGGAAGGAAACTTAGGTCTGATCAAAGCAGTGGAAAAGTTTGATTACCGTAAGGGGTATAAATTCTCCACCTATGCAACCTGGTGGATCAGACAGGCAATTACCAGGGCGATTGCAGACCAGGCGCGGACAATTCGTATTCCTGTGCATATGGTAGAGACGATTAATAAGCTGATTCGTGTGAGCAGACAGCTTTTACAGGAACTGGGCAGGGAACCTACCCCGGAAGAGATTGCCGAGCAGATGAATATGCCCGTGGAGCGGGTGCGTGAGATTCTGAAAATATCTCAGGAACCGGTATCCTTAGAGACGCCTATCGGTGAAGAGGAAGACAGTCATCTGGGAGATTTCATACAGGATGACAATGTGCCGGTGCCTGCAGATGCCGCAGCATTTACCTTGTTAAAGGAGCAGCTGGTGGAAGTGCTTGGCACTTTGACAGAACGGGAACAGAAGGTGTTAAGGCTGCGGTTCGGGTTGGATGACGGGCGTGCAAGGACACTTGAGGAAGTGGGTAAAGAGTTTAATGTAACCCGTGAGCGGATCCGGCAGATTGAAGCCAAGGCGCTCCGCAAACTCCGACATCCCAGCAGAAGCCGCAAACTGAAGGACTATCTGGACTGATGCGGTCAGATATGTTATCGAAAAGACTGCGTACGGTGGCTCATATGGTGACCAGAGGAAATCGTGTCTGCGATGTGGGCTGTGATCATGGATATGTGTCTGTTTATCTGGTAAAACAGGGTATCAGTCCGGGAGTTCTTGCCATGGATGTACGCAAGGGGCCGCTTGGCGCAGCCAGAGAACATGTGGCGGAGTATAACCTGGAAGACAGAATTGAGACGAGATTGTCTGACGGTTTACATAACTATACTGCCGGGGAGGCACAGTCATTGATCTGTGCCGGTATGGGCGGTAAACTGATGCGGCGGATTCTTGAAGAGGATGCAGATAAGACAGCGTCTTTTCAGGAGCTGATTTTACAGCCCCAGTCTGGGATAGAGCAGTTTCGACGCTTTTTGCGGGAGAACGGTTATCTTGTTCAGGAGGAAGAGATTCTTGAGGAAGATGGAAAGTTCTATCAGGTTATTCGGGCGGTTCCCACAGGAAACCAGACAGTGCGTGCCGCTTATGGACAGTCTGTCAGGATCAGATGGGAAGCCGGAGAGAAAAAACTGCCCGAAGATGAGTTATGTAAACTTGAGGATAGATACGGAGCCATTAATCTAAATAAAAAAACGACTGTTCTTTTATCTTTTCTTTCACGAGAAGAGAGAATATATGGAGAAATTCTCGAAAGCCTGCGGGACAATGGACTTACAGATGAGAGAAGACAAGACAGATATGAACAGATAAGCACGTGCCTGCTGGATTGCCGCAGGGTGCAGGCTGTGCTGACAGAGTCAGTGGAAACATTTTGATAATGAATTTATCAGAATACTATAATTTTCACCAGCAGAAGGAGGGCTTGCCTATGGTTGCAATCAAGATTAACGGAAAAGAAAGGCTCTATGATGACGGCATCAAGTATGAAATCATAGCGGAGGAACATCAGAATGAGTATGTGAGCCAGATTGCCCTGGTCACGGTGAACGGCAAGATCCGGGAACTGATGAAGCGTGTGGACCGGGACTGTGAGCTTGAGTTTATCACCTGTGCAGACCAGATTGGCCATAAGACTTATGTGAGAACCGCAATCATGCTGATGTTAAAGGCGATTAAAGATGTGGCAGGTGTGGAGGCAGCCGCCAATGTGAAGGTGGAGTTTGCCATTGGTGCCGGCTATTACTGTGCTTTCAGAAATGGCCTGACCCTGGATGAGAAGACAATCGAGAAAGTAAAAGACCGCATGGGTGAATTGGTGGATATGGATCTTTTGGTGACCAAGAAGGCTTATCCTGCGGATGAGGCAGTGGCACTTTTTCGAGAAAACGGCATGATGGATAAGGTGTCTTTATTCCGTTACCGCAGAAGTTCCAATATCAATGTTTACTGCATGGGAGATTACTACGATTATTTTTATGGGTATATGATGCCCAGTACCGGTTACATCAAGCTTTTTGATCTTTTCCCGTATGAGGATGGGATGATATTGCTCTTGCCGGAGAAGGAAGACCCGGAGACATTGCCGGAGTTTGTGCCCAGAAAGAAGCTGTTCCAGACACTGATGACCACCGGAGAGTGGGGCAAAGAGATCGGGATTGATACTGTGGGGGATCTGAATGATCAGATCTGTCAGGGCAGTATTTCCGAGATGATTCTTGTGCAGGAGGCTTTACAGGAAAGAAGAATCAGTGAGATTGCCAGGGATATTGCAAGGCGGGAAGGCGTCAAATTCGTGATGATAGCAGGGCCTTCTTCTTCGGGAAAGACAACGTTTTCCCACAGACTGTCCATTCAGCTTCGCACTTATGGCTTAAAGCCGCATCCGATTGGGCTGGATAATTATTATCTGGATCATGACAAGACACCCCTGGATGCCGAGGGAAATCCGGATTTTGAGTGCCTGGAAGCGCTGGATGTGGAGCAGTTTAATCAGGATATGACAGATCTGCTTGCCGGTAAGAGCGTGCAGCTGCCTACCTTTAATTTCAAAACAGGCAAGAGAGAATACAGCGGCAAGGAGACCGTTCTTGGCAAAGAAGATATTCTTGTCATTGAGGGCATCCATGGACTCAATGAGAAAATGTCCTATTCCCTGCCGGCAGAGAGTAAGTTTAAGATTTATATCAGTGCACTTACCACTTTGAATGTGGATGAACATAACAGAATCCCCACTACGGATAACAGATTGCTGCGTCGTCTGGTGCGGGATGCCAGGACGAGAGGTACTTCGGCACAAAAGACAATTACCATGTGGTCTTCGGTCAGACGGGGAGAAGAAAAGTACATATTCCCCTTCCAGGAGGAGGCAGATGCCATGTTCAACTCGGCAATGCTTTTTGAACTTGCCGTCATCAAGCAGTATGCGGAACCATTGCTTTTCAGTATAAAAAAAGGAGAACCGGGGTATTATGAGGCCAAGAGGCTTTTAAAATTCCTCGAGTACTTCCTGGGAGTCAGCAGTGAAGAACTGCCGAAGAACTCTCTGTGCAGGGAGTTTGTGGGCGGAAGCTGTTTTGATGTATAGCGGACTAAGTAGAACAAATGATCGCGGCTGTACAGACGAAAGGGTACAGGTGAGGAAAGTCCGGGCTTCACAGGGCAGGATGCCGGATAACGTCCGGTGGAGGCGACTCCAAGGCCAGTGCAACAGAAAATAAACAGCCCCGCAGTTTTGCGGAAGCAATACTGTGGCGAAGCCGCTTTGCGGCTTCAGGACTTCCGTGCAAACAGAAGTCCATGGTTATGGTGGAATGGCAGTGTAAGAGACTACCGCTGTCCCGGTAACGGGACAGGCTGTGTAAACCCCATCCGAAGCAAGACCAAATAGAAAGCAACAGGCCGGCCCGGTCTGCTTTCAGGTAGGTCGCTGGAGGTCTTCGGTAACGAGGATCCTAGATAGATGATCATTCACGACATAACCCGGCTTATCGTTCTGCTTATTTTAATGACATCAAAACATTTACATCCAAAGATAGGAACCGCAGGTTGCAGGGGCACAGGAATCCAGGATTCTCTGTGCCCTTGCGGCGGGAAGAAGAAATGACCAAAAAGCCTGTGAAAACGGAGGAATGACGTAGCATGCGGAGTGTCGTCGGCAAAGAAAATAAAATAATATATGTTATTATATTTTTGCTTTGTTTATACGGTATGCCACAGAGGGTTTGTGCCAGGGAGGGGTCCCTGCCGCCGCATCTGATTCAGACGGTGAATGACCAGGACATCTACGAAGGGCTGGTGGCATTAGGTTTTTTGGAGTGTGATACGCTGGATGAGGCAGATCTGTCACAGGCATACGAACTGGTAGAACAGTGTGTAGTGCGGGTCAATATGGGGAACGCTTATGGTAGTGGGATTATCTGGCGGATGACGGATGAGTCTGTTATCATAGCCACCAATGAGCATGTGCTGGCTTATTGGGATGATATGACCAGTTTTGTTCATTTCCAGCAGGGGTATTATCTCAATGCCGGTGTACTTGGTGTATCCGATGTTTATGATGTGGGATTTCTGGAGGTAGATACCCAGGCACTTGGGTATGAGGAGTTGGCGATGCTTCGTTATGTCAGCGCTGACGAGGAAGTTTATGAGGAACTTTTCTCTGGTGATGCCATGTTCAGTGTGGGTGCCGGTATGGCGATTGGCGCGGTGGAGCATCATGAAGGCACTGTGGAAGATGCCTGGCGGTATATAGAGGATTTTGAGAACAACATGCTGTACGGACATGGGTATGCCAGGGCAGGTATGTCGGGCGGCGGGGTTTTTGATGCTTATGGACACTTTATCGGCATGTTGACGGGAGGAACTTTGAGAGACGAGATCGCGGCTGTACCGCTTCCCTGTATTGAGGAAGCCTGGGAGGAAGTCCGGGAGAGAGAAACGCTTTGGAATGAGGATTAGGATGGAACAGGAAGATAAGATCAGCATAAAGGTAAGAGAACATGGAATTGTACTGGCCGGGGGGATTTTTATCATTGGATTTAGTCTCTTTATTCTTCTGATGGGAATTTTGCAGCCTTCTTCCGGTGGCAATCGATTCGTGTTTGGCCTGACTTTGTTTCTGATGATGGTCTGCGGCATTGTGGTATGTGCAGCTTATTTTCTCCGCAGTCTTTCTGTGGAGGAGATGGGAATATGTTATGTAAACTTTATGGGAAAGAAAAAACTATTTTCCCTGGATGATATAGGCTATTGTAAACTGAAAATATATGGCGGTAAGAAGGATGCCGGTATTGAATCATTTATCGTATATGATCTGCTGGGAAGAAAATTATGTAAACTTGAAATGAATATGAGAGGCGCTACGGATTTCCTACAGTATCTGGTAGATAATCAGGTGAGGATGCAGTGGCCGGGAATGGAGCAGGAGAAAGCTTCTCTGACAGATCCGGTTCTTTTGGAGCAGGCTGTCTGTAAAGAGGAAATCGGCAGGTTTACGGAAACGTTTTATGAAATGATGCGTCCGGTATTTACGGATTGGGAAAGAAAATATAAGCGTTTTGACGCCTGCTGGGAGTTTGGACTGGCGGAGTATGTGCAGGATGACCTTACACCACAGAAGGATATGTGGCAGTGGGAGAGCAGAGCCTGGGAGAAGGGACGGGAAGAACTGCCGGAAGATTATATCTGTGTGGGAGAGGCATATTTAAAGAGGGGACAGGAATATGTGATGGACCGGAAAGGATATGTGGTGGGACTTCTTATTCCTTATATCCGGCAGACCAGATCCTATCAGATCGGGGAGAGCAGGAGAATCCGGAAGATGGATGAGACCTGCCTTAAGGAAAAACTCTCTGTACGCCTGGAACAGATTGCCAGGGAATTGCCCAGGCACACCTATCATACCCAGGCACTTACATTGGGGCATACGCTGACAAGAAAAGTCGAGGATATACGTTTGCCGTAAAGTGTGATAAAATAAATAAGATAGGTATTTTTAAGGGGTATAACCAGTAGTGCACGGAAAGGGGATTATGATGGCATTGTTTCAAATCAGTAACGAAAAGATTACCATACAGGTGGACAGCCTGGGAGCGGAACTTAAGTCGTTAAAGCGTGTGGCGGATGGCAGGGAATATATGTGGCACGCCGATCCGGCTTACTGGAAACGGACTTCCCCCGTTTTGTTTCCCTTTGTGGGGGGATTAAAAGGAGGCAGCTATCGCGTGGAGGGCAGGGAGTATTCCATGGGCCAGCATGGCTTTGCCAGGGATATGGAATTTCAGTTAAAGAGTCAGGTGGCTGCGGAGATCTGGTTCAGACTGGAATCCAATGAGGAGACTTTAGCGAAATACCCCTATCCTTTTGTGCTGGAGATCGGCTATGAGCTTTCAGGATACACGGTAGTGGTCAAGTGGCGGGTAAAGAATCCGGCGCAGGAGACAATGTACTTTTCCATTGGTGGTCATCCGGCGTTTCTGTGTCCTATCGATCCAGACAGAAAGCAGACGGAATATCAACTGTTATTTGATGTCAAGGACCAGGTGGAATCTTCCTGTATTGAGAATGGTCTGGTAAATGGCCAGAGCAGCATTTATGCGCTGCGGGATGGGCGTCTGCCGGTCACAGAGCATCTTTTTGACGGGGACGCGCTGGTGATCGAGAATCATCAGGCGCATAGTGTAGCGCTTGCGGAAGCGGATGGAAAGGCATATTTGACGGTAGATTTTGAAGCACCTTTATTTGGTGTCTGGTCACCTCCGGGAAAGGCGGCTCCTTTTATCTGCATTGAGCCCTGGTATGGTCGGTGCGACAGCACAGACTTTGGCGGAGAATTAAAAGAGCGGGAGTGGGAACAGGAACTTTTGGCGGGAGCTGAATTTGCTGCTGAATACAGGATTACGATTGCATGAGTGATAAAGGAGGGAATTTATGGCACCAATTGTACAGTGCATGGGTCTGACAAAGACTTATGGAAGAAAGATAGCCTTGAATCAGATCTATTTAAATATGGAGCGCAGCAGGATTATAGGGCTGCTTGGACCTAACGGGAGCGGGAAGACAACACTGATCAAGATTATGAACGGGCTTCTGAAACCGACGGCGGGGGAAGTACTGATCAACGGCCAACGGCCGGGGATTGATACGAAACTGCGAATTTCCTATCTGCCGGAACGGACCTATCTGAATCCGGGGATGAAAGTAATCGAGGTCATTCAGTATTTTCAGGATTTTTATCCTGATTTCAGGATGGACAGAGCCTATGATATGCTGTCGCGTTTGCAGATTCAGCCTAATGAAAGACTAAAGAACCTTTCCAAGGGTACCAAGGAGAAAGTGCAGCTGATTCTGGTTATGAGCAGGGATGCGGATCTGTATATTCTGGATGAACCCATTGCCGGTGTGGATCCGGCGTCCAGGGATTATATCCTGCACACGATTGTCAGTAATTACAACAGGAACGCATCCATTCTGCTCTCCACGCATCTGATATCGGATGTGGAGAATATACTGGATGATGTGGTGTTTATCAAATATGGAAGTATTGTTTTGCAGGCCAGTGCGGAGCAGATCAGGCAGAATGAGCAAAAATCCATAGACCGTTTCTTCAGGGAGGTGTTCGCATGTTAGGGAAATTGATGAAATATGAGTGGAAAGCCACCTGGAAGTTTATTTTGATTGCCAATCTGATGATCGCAGTTATGACGATTATGGCGAACGTCACCGTGAAGCTGGATTTCTTTTCCTATGAGCAGCCTGATGTGATTCAGTTCATAGCGATTATGGTAATGATGACCTATATCCTGAGTATGTTTGCAATGATCGTTGGGGTGGCTATTTTCCTGGTCTATCGCTTTTATACTTCTACCTACAGTGACCAGGGGTATCTGTTACATACGCTGCCGGTAGATAAGCATCATATCATTATTGCAAAGGTACTGGTAAGCGCTTTGTGGATTATTCTATGTGAGTTTATCATGTATCTGTCTGTTATCATTTTGGTTGCGGCCAATGGGGAAGTGTTTGAGACACTGAAAGACGGTATGGACAGTATCATATCCATTACAATATCTGAGACGGCGACAGTCAGGGGATTTGCGGTGGTTATGTCACTTGTGGCTTTTCTTTTCAGCCTGTTTGCGAAGCTTCTCAAGGTGACAGCCTGTATTTCTCTGGGGCAGCTTTCGGCCAACCATAAGCTGCTGGTTTCCATTCTGTATTATTTTGGGATTTATATCGTGCAGCAGATTTTGGGTGTGATTTATCTTGCCTTTATTGCGGCAATCAATAAGAACAACTCCTTCTACGATATGTATGGATGGGAGAGCATGCTGGTGTCAGGCATTGTTTACAGTGTGGTTTTCTATCTGATTACCTGGTATGTAATGGACAAGAAGCTGAACCTGGAGTGATATCCCATAAGATATGAATAGCAGCAGCAAAATAAAAGCATGAAAATGCAGGAAAGTGATAAAAGGTAAGAAAGGTAAGGTGTTATCATGACGAAAATTGATATCGTCTCCGGATTCCTGGGAGCCGGAAAAACTACGTTGATCAAGAAACTTTTAAAAGAGGCACTGGCAGATTCAAAAGTGGTGTTGATTGAAAATGAATTCGGTGAGATTGGTATCGATGGAGGTTTCTTAAAAGAGGCCGGTATTGAGATTAAGGAAATGAACTCCGGTTGTATCTGCTGTTCTCTGGTGGGTGATTTCGGTACCTCCCTTAAGGAAGTACTGGATACTTATGCTCCGGAGAGAATTCTGATTGAGCCTTCGGGAGTGGGTAAGCTCTCCGATGTCATGAAAGCGGTGCAGGATGCCATGGCGGACAGGGAAGTATCATTGAACAGTGCGGTAGCTGTGGTAGACGCCTGCAAATGTAAAATGTATATCAAAAACTTTGGTGAGTTCTTTATCAACCAGATTGCACATGCGGGCACCATCGTTTTAAGCAGAACAGACAAGCTGAGTGAAGAGAAACTTGCGGCCTGTGTGGCTATGGTCAGAGAGCATAATGAAAAGGCGACGATTATTACCACACCCTGGGAAGACCTGGAGGGAAGGGATATTCTGGAGACCATTGAGGGGGCCAAGGATCTTGAGGCACAGCTGATGCAGGAAGTGATGAAAATGCACGAAGACCATGAGCACGACCACGAGTGTCATCACGATCATGACCACGAACATGAATGTCATCACGATCATGGACATGAAGAGCATGACCATCCTCACGACCACGAGCATGAAGGCCATGAGCACCATCACGACCATGAGCATGAAGGCCATGACCATCATCACAGTCATGAGTGCTGCCATCATGACCATGAGGGGCATGACCACCATCATCACCATGCAGATGAGGTCTTTACCAGCTGGGGGCTTGAGACACCTTCGGTTTACAGCAGGGAGGAGATTGAACATATTCTGGAAGAACTGGACAAGGATGAGGAGTATGGTCTGGTGCTGCGTGCAAAAGGAATGGTGCCTTCTACAGACGGCGGTTGGATTTATTTTGATTATGTGCCCGAGGAGAGAAATGTCAGGAACGGTAAACCTGACGTGACGGGAAAGTTCTGTGTCATCGGCTCGAAGTTACAGGAGGAAAAGCTGGCGGCACTGTTTCAGAAATAACAGGAAGGAAGTAGCGTTATGAAACCGGTCTATATGATCAATGGATTTTTGGAGAGCGGCAAGACAGAGTTTATCACATATACATTGGCACAGCCCTATTTTCAGATACGTGGCAGGACGCTTTTGATTCTCTGTGAAGAAGGAGAGAATGAATATGATACGGATCTTTTGAAACAGAGCCGGACAGAGCTGGTATTGATTGATGAGGAGGCGGATTTTACGGCGAACAGGCTCATTGAGCTGGAAAAGAAATATAAACCGGAGCGAATCATTATTGAGTATAACGGCATGTGGAATTACAAGGAGATGAAGCTGCCCTGGCATTGGAAGATAGAGCAGCAGATCACAACTATTGACGCCTCCACCTTTCCGATGTTTTTTACCAATATGAAATCCCTGCTGGCAGAACAGATCCGTAAGTCGGAACTTATTATTTTTAACCGCTGTGACGGGATACAGGATCTTGGCAGTTATAAACGCAATATTAAGGCCATTAATCCCAAGGCGGAAATTGTGTTTGAGGATGCCAATGGTGAAATCAACGAGATTATGGAGGAGGATCTGCCTTATGATTTAAAGGCGCCGGTTATTGAATTAGATAACGAAGGTTATGGAATCTGGTATCTGGATTCGCTGGATCACCTGGAGCGGTATGAGGGCAAGACAATTCGTTTTGTAGCAATGGTATTAAAGCCCGGCCAGTTTCCGAAAGGTTATTTTGTACCAGGACGTATGGCGATGACCTGTTGTGCGGAGGATATGGCTTTTTTAGGATATGCCTGCGAGTATGACAAAACGGATACGTTGAAAGATCAGCAGTGGGTGCAGGTGACAGCGCGGGTGGAGAAGGAGTATTTCGCCGATTATCAGGGAGAAGGCCCGGTACTGCATGCCATCAGTGTAGAGCAGACCAAAGCTCCCAAAGAAGAGGTTATAAGTTTTGTGTGATGGAAGCAGATAAGGATTTACAACAGATGAGGAAGCGTCTGCTGGAACTGGCCAGGCGTTCTTATAATCAGAGTATTTATACATTTACCCCTTTTCTGGGACTGTCTGAGCAACAGGTCTGTTATGAGATCAGCAGCCAGTTATCTTATGCGGGATGCGGGATGGAAGGCGGGAGCCCTCTGTGTGAGCGCAAAATGGTCCGCTTTGGAAATGAGGCGCATCTGGGTTATGTGCAGTCCTATCCTATTGTGTGCATGAGAATAGAGCCCCTTAATCTTAAATTTGCAGAGAATCTGACACACAGGGATTTTCTGGGCGCTATTATGAACCTTGGAATAGAGAGGGATACGGTGGGAGATATTTTTGTGCAGGAGAAGGAGGCATATTTGTTCTGCCAAGAGTCCATTGCTCCTTATCTGGCAGAGCATCTTGTACAGGTAAGGCGGACCCGGGTAAAATGTCTGGTCAGCGAGATTCCGCAGCAGCTTACGACACCTGCCCTGGAAAGTGTGTCCCTGTCGGTGGCTTCCCCGCGGATTGACGGTGTGATATCCAAACTTTATAATATGTCCAGAAGTCAGAGTCAGGAATTGTTTGGGGCGAGCAGAATCTATATAAACGGCAGATTAACAGAGAACGGAAGTTATATCCTGAAAGCGGGTGATACAGTCACTGTGCGGGGATATGGCAGATTCCTTTATACGGGGGAGCAGGGAGAAACCCGGAAAGGGAAACAGAGAATCTGTGTGGAAATATACCGGTAATATTTTAAGTTTACATAATATACAGGAGTGAAGTTTTGATGTTTGGTTATAATGGGTTTCAGTGGTTGTTTTTCTTCTATATGTATTGTTTCTTTGGATGGTGTTTTGAATCTGCTTTCGTATCCCTAAAATCTAAGAAGTTAGTGAACAGAGGATTTATGAGAGGGCCTTTTCTGCCGCTTTATGGGAGTGGTGCAGTCATGATGCTGGTGGTGTCCATGCCTTTTCGGGATAATGTATTGCTGACATACGTAGCGGGTGTTATTGGAGCAACGGCATTGGAGTATGTGACAGGCGTTGTGATGGAAGCGCTTTTTAAGGTCAGATACTGGGATTATTCCAACAGGCCTTTTAATTTTCAGGGTCATATCTGTCTCAGGTCTTCTGTTGTCTGGGGATTTTTTACGATTATGATGACCAGGGTAGTCCATGCGCCTATTGAACAAAGAGTATTATCCATACCGGGGCGTCCATTGGCCTGGGTGACAGTTCTTCTTACTGTTTATATTGTAGCGGATTTTACACTGTCTTTTAAGGCGGCCCTGGATCTGCGGGATATTCTGGTTAAGATTGAAAGGGCGAAAGAAGAACTGGAGCGTATGCAACGCCGTCTGGATGTGATTGCAGCGTTCAATAATGAGGAAAAGGAACTGAGGAAACAGGAGAGAGAAGAACGCAGAGAGCTTTGGCTGAACGAGTTGACAGCCAGTCTGGAGCAAAGGTTTGCGTCCATCAAAGAGACTTTGCTGAGTGTGCCTTCTGCTTATGGTGAGAGCGTCAGGGAAGAGATTGCGGAGTTGCGGGGCAGATTCAGTGAATATCTGGAACGGCAGAAAAGTGAGTCCAGGATCCTGGACTTTTATAAGAGAGATATGATCCGTAATAATCCAACCATGGAATCCAAAAAATACAGAAATGCGTTTGAAGAGTTGAAGAAGATTGCGAACAACAGATTAAAATGACTTCTTCATGCGAATGGCCATATATTGTTTTTCGGGAAGCATGATACGGATACTGCCGCTGTATAATCCAGGCAGTTTCTCTGTTGTCATGTTCCATGTGTCCAGCAGTTCGATTTCATAGGAGCATCCTTCCGGCAGTTCGTATTCCCGGAAAGCAGGTCTGGAAAAACCAAAATAGTACAGGAAATAGGAGTTGTCATGCGCACAGCACAGACAGGGTACGTCCCAGTTTGCCCAGTGGTTTTGTGGTGTGAGGCGCAAAGGGGCCGCATCTTCGGGGGCATCGGCCATGGTCTTGCGTAAGAAGGCAATGCGGGAAGGACAGGTGCCATGGAGGGTGCCGCCGTGTGACCACCAGATCTGCTCGTATTGGGTATAAACTTCCCCGTGGGTCAGATAACCGCCGCGTACACAGCCTTCCCAGAACCGCCGCAGCATTTCTTCACCGGTGATGTTGCCCCAGCCATAACAGATATTGCCCTCATAAGAACATTCGTCCACTACAATGGGCTTCTGGTACATATCCCGCCATTCGGTGACATTTTCCGCTGTTTTATAAACATCAGTACGTTGGATACTGGCGTGGGTAATCCAGGGACGAGTGTGGTCGTAGAGTGTGGTACAGTTGTGGATGGAACGCAGATGGCCATAGGGATCCCGGTTCATAATCGTGTGGGCAAACAATTCCCAGTCGTCGATGCTCTTCCAGGGCATCAGATCGTATTCATTGGCCAGTGACCACCAGACATTTTTGAAATGACACAGACGATCCACAGCATATCGCAGATACAGCAGATCGGTATGAATATCCATTTTGGAGAACCCCCACTTGTCATAAGGGTGAAACAGAATCAGATCGGCCTCGATGCCGAGAGCATCAAGCTGGGCTATCCGGTGCTCCAGATGCTCCCAGTATTCCGGATCAAACCGGGTAAAGTCAAACCCATGTTCGGCATCCTGACAGAAAGGATACTTCTCGGGATCTGTGGTGTTGTATGTATAGAATTTAGGGAAAATACACATCCGCACCTTATTAAAGGGAGCGTTTTTTAATGTCAAAAGTGTCTGTTCCTGTATTTTCCCGGGCTGATGTGTCCAGGCATAACAGGTGGTGCCAAAGGGCTGATATCTGTTTCCGTCTTTATAAGCAAAATGAAAACGGCTTTCCTCTGCATCCTCCTTCTGGGGACATATGGCGTTTTTGGGCAGTACACGGCCATGATTCCCTTCTTTAGCCGGAACACAATGACAGGTGATGGTAATATTGTCAAGTAATGGGTCATTTGAGCTGGTAACAGCGGTCCAGACGCCGGGAGTTTCCGGCATAAAACGGATTCTGTAGATTCCCTGGTCACAGTAGAAGCCATTGACTTTCACAGTTTCCCTGCCATCGGTAAAAGCAGCTTCCAGATGAATATCCATATAGGGATTTCCGGCGGCGGTTCCTGATAGCAAATGTTCAAAAAACTTGTATTGTTCGGTCATCTTAAAGGATACCTTTCTGCTGTGTTCGGGGTCCGGATACGTGTTTTAGTCTTCACCCAGCGGAATATAGCGGGCCTTCTTATGCTTGGCAGCCCGGATAGAGTCCAGAATCTGGTTTTCCATCAGTTCCAGATTACGAGCCTTCCGGCGAAAGAGCGCCAGAAACTTATTGTAGATCCAGAAAGAATAGACCAGCACATTGTTGACTTTTCCCAGTTTGGATTTGGTGGTATGGGTATAGTGCAGACCGCCGATCAGGGTAGGCTTTTTGGCACGGATATATTCAATAAGCTCGGTTTCCGAGGTGATATTTTCCTGTAAGATGGTATATCCCAATCCGGCACAGTCTGGTTTGTGGGAGTCGCTGCCGCCGAAACAAGGCAGTTCAAAGCGCTCGGCCAATGACATGGCGCGCATGTTGGAATCGGCATCTTCGCAGGCGTTATATCCTTCAATAAAATCAAATTTACGGTAGATATCCTCTGACAGTTTACCTCGCACTGTGTTGGTGATACTTAAGAATTTCTCCCCATAAGGATGGGCAGGCCCCAGGATACCGCCGTAAAGATGTACAATTTCGATGAGGAGCAGTAAGGGAAGTCCTCTTAATTCTAAAATAGGAAGTTTCGCTCCTGTAGGCATAATCACAAGAATGTGCCCTGCATTGATGGTGTCATATTCAATACCCTTTAAGACAACAAAATCATCCGGTTTATCAGCAAGTTTTTTATAGTAACGATAGGCTTTATAGGAGTTATGATCGGTGATCAGCATCCCCTGGTAACCTTTTTCTTTTAACATCTCTATATTTTCCAACAGCTCCAACTTGCCGTCCGGAGAACCCTCTTTTGTGTGACAATGCATGTCCAGTTTCATACAATCCCTCTTTTACCCTGTTTTCTCTTTAAATATTTTACCCTTTTTCCGCGCAAAATGCTATAGATTTTTTTGCATCATTTTTCCTGCACTTCCGTTTTTTGTAGTAAAACAAGGGGTGATTTTTGATGTCATAACTTGGACAAAGGTTCATATATTGAGATAAGGGGGAATGAGGATGGGCAGGGAAGAAATTATACATATGTTTCCCGAAAGGATGCGTGGCAGGTGGCATAAAGTGGCTGATCTGTACGACCAGCTACAGGAAATAAGACTGCGGGCGGGAATGGCGGCGACGATACTTCTGGGGCAAAGCGAGAAGTTTGTGGATGTCAAGGGGCAGATTGTGGACAGGCAGGAACAGGGGGACAGAATGACACCCCAGGAACTGGACGAAATTCTACAGCATCTGTGCCAGTATTCCCTTTATGCTTTTGCGGATGAAATCAGGCAGGGATTCCTGACAATACAGGGCGGGCATCGGGTAGGATTGGCAGGGCAGGTTATTCTGAACGATGAAGGAGGAATCCGAAACATAAAATACATACGTTATTTAAATATCCGTATTGCCCATCAGATAAAAGGCGCCGCAGATCCGGTGATGCGTTTTCTATATGATAAGGGACAGGTACGCAATACACTTCTGGTCTCACCGCCTGGGTGCGGCAAGACGACCATGCTGCGGGATATCATCAGACAGGTATCGGACGGAACCACATTTGGACAAGGAGTCAATGTGAGTGTTGTGGATGAGCGTTCGGAGATTGCCGGAAGTTATATGGGGATTCCGCAGAATGATGTGGGAAGGCGTACGGATGTGATGGATGGCTGTCCGAAAGTAGAAGGGATGATGATGTTAATCCGCTCTATGGCACCGCGAGTACTTGCGGTGGATGAACTGGGGAGCGAGAGGGACATAGAAGCTTTGCGGATGGCCAGCGGTTGTGGCTGTAAGCTGATTGCCACAGTTCATGGAGAGTCCCTTGAGGAGATACAAAACAAGAAATACATGCGTTATGTAATGGAAGAGGGAATGTTTGACAGATATGTGGTGTTGGAACGGCAAGATGGGAACTGTGTAGTAGAAGGCATTTATGACAGAGAAGGACAGCGATGTATAAGATAGTGGGAACCTTCTGTATTCTGGCAGGTTGTGCAGGTTTTGGCTGTGCAAGGGTAAGGCAGGAAAAAGACAGAATCCGATATCTGCGCGGATTCATACATGTGATACGCAGAATACAGGACGAGATCAGTTATGGGAAACATACACTGCCGGAGATCTGCCGGATTCTGGCGGACGAGAGTGAGGCATGGTGCGCCCCTTATTTTGAAGAGATATACAGACAGATGATGCAGGAAAGCGGCAGGGGACTGAAAGAAGCCTGGGACGGCCAGATGAAAGCATGTATGCAGGATCTGCCGCTGCAAGAGGAAGAGAGGGACATTATCATGAAACTGCCTGCCTTTCTGGGGTTGCAGGAGGAAACACGGCAGGCCATGAGTTTCAGTCAGTCTGTGGAGTTGTTGGGCCGAAAGTGCAGACAGGCGGAGGATGCCTATGAAAACAGAGCCAAAATGATACACAGCGTCAGTATTCTTGCGGGGCTGCTTTTGTCAATTCTGTTGCTGTGAAAGGAAGATTCGAGGAGGAACGATGAGTGTAAGTCTTATTTTTAAGATAGCGGCAGTGGGTATTTTGGTGACAATATTAAATCAGGTTTTAAAACATAGCGGCAGAGAGGAACATGCCTTCTTAATCAGCCTGGCAGGATTAATTCTTGTTTTAACTTGGATCATTCCTTATATATATGACTTGTTTATTATGGTGCAGGAATTGTTTACCCTCTGACAATAAAAGGCGGGAATCAGTATGGATATGGTAAAGATTGGATTGATGGGCATTGTCGGGGTTTTGTTTGCAGTGTCGTTAAAGAGTTATAAGGCGGAGTATGGCATCTATATTGCCGTTGCCGTATGTCTGATTATCCTGGAATATATCATGCGTTATTTCATGCAGATACTGATGGGAATGGAACAGATCAGAGGATATCTGCAAGAAAATTATCAGTATCTGGCGCTGTTATTAAAGGCTGTGGGAGCGACCTATGCCTGTGAATTCTGTGCCGGAATCTGTAAGGATGCCGGATATGGCGGTGTGGCCGGACAAGTTGAGATGCTTGGCAAACTTTATATTCTTTCGGTGGGGATGCCGGTGCTTTTGGCTTTAATGGAGAATATACAGGCAATTGCCGGTTAAGGAGGCAGGAATATGCTGGACAGCAGCCTTGTGTGGGATGAAATGGACATGAACGCGGTTTCCCTGGATTTTGGACAGTTATTTCCGGAATTTACCTTTGATGGGAAGACAGTATTTGGCTATATCATGCAGGGGAGACTGTGGGAGGCCGTAAAGGCGCTTGGAAATGGAATAACAGATGCTTTGGAATACCAGAGAGGGGAATTAAGAACATTGTTTCTGACAATTCTGATTCTGGGGATCGTGGCGGCGCTTTTCTCTAATTTTGCGGATCTTTTCAAGGATCATCAGGTGTCGGATCTGGCCTTTTATTTCGTTTATCTGTTGTTAATTACGGTACTTCTTAAATTTTTTGCAGATGCTGTTACGATTGTGCAGGAGATTCTGCACAGTGTCACCACTTTTATCAGACTCTATATACCTACCTACATGATTGCGGTGGGAAGTGCAACGGGATTTGCCTCGGCCTCGGCGTATTATCATTTGCTGCTGATTGTGGTCTATCTGATAGAATGGGGCTATCTGTCGGTACTGCTTCCTCTGGTTTACGGATATGTGCTTCTGACTGTCATCAATGGAATCTGGATGGAAGAGAAGCTGGGACTTTTGCTGGAACTGCTACAGAAGATGATAGGAGGCAGCATTAAAGTGACACTGGGAATCATCACAGGATTCAGCCTTTTACAGGCAATGATATCGCCTGTTATAGATTCATTGCAGTCTTCGGCGCTGAAGAAAGCCATGTCTGCACTGCCCGGTATAGGCGGATTGACAGAAGGCATGTTTGAGATGGTGATTGGATCGGCAGTACTGGTCAAGAACAGTATTGGTATCTATATTACGCTGGTACTGATCGTGCTGTGCGGTATTCCCTTATTGAAACTGGCGCTTTTGTCCTGTGTGATCAAACTGAGTGCAGCGCTGATCGGGATTGTCAGTGACAGGCGGATGACAAACTGCGCAAACCGGGTGGGAGACGGTAACCTGATGTTATTAAAAATTGCCCTGGCTTCCGTGGGCATGTTTGTAATCCAGATAGCAATTATTACTTATACGACAGGCAGAAATATGATGTGATGCGCTTTCATGCAACAGGGAGGCAGACTGGCCGGAAAGGAAGGATGCGATGTTTGAAAACATCAGAAGAATAGGCATTTTTATGATTGCAGCACAGGCAGTCATACATTTTTCGCCGGGTAGGCAGTATGAAAAATACATCAAAGTAATATCGAGTGTTATTATATTGTTTTTGTTTATGCGGCCCTTTCTTTCCATGCAGGGAGAACTGGAAGTGGAATGGCAGACGGGGATGGAGAAGATTGTACAGGAATATGAGGGAGAAAATCTATGGAATCCTCAGACGGCAGGAATTCATGGTAAGACGATTGAACAAATGGAGGATAAAGTTAAATCCAGATTAAATGAAGAAGTTTCTGGCGGAGCTTATTGTGTAAAATCAGTATCCCTGGTGTTTGGAAGAAGTGTATCCGGAGAATATGGTGAAAGCTACGAGCCGCAGCTTCAGCGGGTGGAAGTTGTGATGGGCCAAGTACGGGAAGAGATTGTGGAACCGGTGCTGGTAGAGGAGATTGTGATTGGGGACGAGAGAGAGAAGGAAGAGACCGGGGAGGCTTCAAAGTATCAGGAGATTTTTGCCAATATCCTTGGCATAGAGCCGGACAGAGTGGAGGTGATATGTGTTGGAGGATGGTAAGAAGCTGCTTAACAGACTGACCGGGGGAAAGAAGATTCGCAAGGACCAGTGTCTGATTGTGATTCTCCTGGGGGTGCTTTTGTGTGTGATTTCCCTGCCTGTTGAAAAGAGTACAGTGAAGTCCGATATATCGGACAGGGCAGATGATAAGATAAGTGAACATAAGCAGTCGGCTACAGGGAATGAAAGTGCGGATTATGTACGGGAATGGGAGAAGAAGCTGGAGGAGTCTCTTCTATATATAGAAGGGGCAGGACAGGTGAAAGTATTGATTACCTTAAAGGAATCGGAGCAGAAGATACTTGCCAAAGACGGGACGGAAGATATTTCAGAGACAACGGAGACAGATGCGTCAGGCGGCAGCCGCAGGATGACAGAGAACAGAATGGAGAAGAATACGGTTTATACGGTGGATGAGAGAGGACAGGATGTGCCTTATGTGGTCAAGACCATAACGCCTACGGTGGAGGGCGTTGTAGTGATTGCACAGGGGGCTGACATACCTCGGGTGAGACAGAATATAATCGAATCAATTCAGGTATTATTTGATATAGACATGAATAAAATAACAATAGTTAAGATGAAAAACAATAATCAGTGAAGGGGAGAAGAAATTGAAAAATATGATCAAGAAGAACCAGATGATGATCACAGCGCTTGCAATTATGATCGCAGTAGCGGGTTACTTGAATTTTGCGGGCACGAAAGTTACAGAGGAAGAGATTATGTCGGTAAACGGCAGTGTTACCATGGATGACAGAGGGAATCCGGTCCTTGCGGAAGAGGAATCAGACTATGCGGCATTGATGGATCTGTCTGAGGAGGACATAGAGCAGGCTTCCGGTGATATTGAAAGTCTTGATGGAGATGTCACCATGGTGGACAGCGGCAGTGTGGATGAAGAACTGGCAGAGGCATTGGCGGAAGAGCAGATGGATGAGGTACCGGGAGAAGCGGTGTTTACTTCGGCAGGTATGACCTCTGAACTATCCGGAGCGAAGCTCCAGAAGGAGCAGACAAGGGCACAGAATAAGGAGACGCTCCTGGAGATCATCAACAATGCAAATATCAGTGAGACCCAGAAGCAGGAGGCTGTCAACAGCATGATCTCCATGACCGATGTGGCGGAGAAGGAGACAGCGGCAGAGATTCTGTTAGAGGCCAAAGGGTTCAGTGATGCGGTTGTCAGTATTGACGGAGACAGTGTGGATGTGGTGGTGAACACGGAGGAACTTACCGAAGCACAGCGGGCCCAGATTGAAGATATCGTAATCCGCAAGACAGGTGTCAGTGCAGATGCGGTTATCATCAGCACGGTCAATGCCAATTAAAGACAAAGCCATCAGGGAAAATACCAGGGCGGTAACAAGTAGGTGCATTGTAGATGATTTTATGGTACTATATATTCGTGTGACATTTAGCCCGATAATATGGTGCGATAAGGTCATAGAGGATGGAGGCAAAAGATGAAGAGAGTTTTTTTGATCGTTTTAGATAGTTTTGGAATTGGTGAGATGGAGGATGCGGAAGCTTATGGGGATAAAGGAACAAATACCCTGCGCTCCGTGTCCTCAAGCTCTGCATTTTTCATGCCGAATATGGAGGCATTGGGACTTTTTAATATAGAGGGTGTCACTTGCAGAGAGGGTGTGAAAGAACCAACGGCCAGAATCGCCCGTATGAAGGAGGCGTCCAAAGGAAAGGATACCACTATTGGACACTGGGAGATTGCAGGAATTCTGTCGAGCCAGCCGCTGCCAACCTATCCGGAAGGGTTTCCGGAAGAAATCCTTACGACATTCCAGAGAGCAACCGGAAGAGGTGTGCTTTGTAACAGGCCATATTCGGGCACAGAAGTCATTCGGGATTATGGGGATGAGCATGTGCGGACAGGAGACCTGATCGTTTATACTTCCGCGGACAGTGTATTCCAGATTGCGGCCCATGAGGATGTGGTGCCGGTGGAGACCTTATATGAGTACTGTAAGACGGCAAGGGAAATCTTACAGGGCAGACACGGCGTGGGCCGGGTGATTGCCAGACCCTTTGTGGGTGGTAACGGGAACTATACAAGAACACCCAGACGGCATGATTTTTCCCTGGAGCCGCCTGCTGTCACCATGTTGGATCAGCTTAAGAGTGCGGGCAAGGATGTCATATCCGTGGGGAAGATCAAAGATATCTTTGCAGGCAGAGGTATCACGGAAGCCGTCTATACAAAGGGTAATGAAGAAGGGATTGAGAGAACCCTAGAGTACCTTGGCAGGGAGTTTGAAGGGCTTTGTTTCGTGAATCTGGTGGATTATGATATGCTTTACGGCCACCGCAATGATATTGACGGTTACGCCCGGGCGCTTGCTTATTTCGATCAGAAGCTTCCGGAGATCCTGCACAGGCTTGGCGAGGAGGATATTCTGATGATCACGGCGGATCATGGATGTGATCCGGGATATACGGTATCGACAGATCATTCCAGGGAACACACGCCGTTTCTGATGTACGGAAAGCATGTGGCGCCGGACAACCTGGGCACCAGGCAGACGTTTGCAGATATCGGTGCGACGGTGCTTGCTTATTTTGGAATCAGGCCTGAGTTTGCCGGGACATCCATGTTGTGAGCGTGAGAGGGAGACGGTTTTAAATTCATCACAAAGGGATTATACCAAGAAGTTGGTTTGGAGGATAAAAACGTGGGTAATTATGCGGACGAAATTAACAAAAGAAGGACTTTTGCGATTATATCGCATCCGGATGCGGGTAAAACAACCCTCACAGAGAAATTCCTATTGTATGGAGGTGCGATTAATCTGGCAGGCAGTGTCAAGGGCAAGGCCACAGCCAGACATGCAGTGTCCGACTGGATGCAGATAGAGAAGGAGAGAGGTATCTCCGTCACATCTTCGGTATTGCAGTTTGAATATGGCGGCTTTTGCATCAATATTCTGGATACGCCGGGACATCAGGATTTCTCGGAGGATACTTACAGAACGCTGATGGCGGCGGATTCGGCAGTGATGGTGATAGACGCTTCCAAAGGTGTTGAGGCCCAGACACGTAAGCTTTTTAAGGTATGTGTTATGCGGCATATTCCGATTTTTACTTTTATTAATAAGATGGACAGGGATGCCAACGATACTTTTGAACTTCTGGATGATATCGAGAAAGAGCTGGGCATCGCCACCTGCCCTGTCAACTGGCCCATAGGATCCGGGAAAAACTTTAAGGGTGTTTATGAAAGAGAGAGTAAGTGCGTTATCACTTATTCCGATACGGAGAAAGGGACAAAAGAAGGACATGCTACCAGGATTCCGGTAGTGGAAGAAGAGACACTCACTGCGCAGATCGGGGCAGAGAACAGGGCACAGCTGATGGATGAGATTGCGCTTCTGGATGGTGCCAGCGCACCTTTTGATCTTGCGCAGATACAGGCAGGAGACCTGACACCGGTATTTTTTGGTTCTGCGCTGACAAATTTCGGAGTGGAAATCTTTTTGCAGCACTTTTTAAAGATGACGACCACGCCGCTTCCACGCAGGGCGGACATCGGACTGATCGATCCGGTGGAACATGATTTTTCTGCTTTTGTCTTTAAGATTCAGGCTAATATGAACAAGGCGCACCGTGACAGGATTGCTTTTATGCGGATTTGTTCCGGTAAGTTTGATGTGAGCGAGGAAGTAAAACATGTACAGGGTGGGAAAGTGATGCGTTTGTCCCAGCCGCAGCAGATTATGGCGGATGAGAGAAAGATTTTAAGCGAGGCCTATGCAGGAGACATCATTGGTGTTTTTGATCCGGGCATATTTTCCATCGGGGATACAATCTGTATGCCGAAGGAAGAGTTTGCCTATGAGGGGATTCCTACGTTCGCACCGGAACATTTTGCCAGAGTCAGACAGATGGATACCATGAAAAGGAAACAGTTTGTCAAAGGAATCACGCAGATTGCACAGGAAGGCGCCATTCAGATTTTTCAGGAATTTAATACCGGTATGGAGGAGATTATTGTAGGCGTAGTGGGTGTCTTACAGTTTGATGTCCTGAAGTATCGTCTGGAGAATGAATATAATGTGGAGATTAAGCTGGAGAATCTTCCCTATGAACATATCCGGTGGATTGAGAATAAGGAGATTGACCTGGACAAGCTGACGGGAACTTCGGATATGAAGAAGATTAAAGATTTGAAAGGAAATCCTCTCCTGCTGTTTGTCAATCAGTGGAGTATCGGTATGACGTTAGACAGGAATGAGGGGCTGGTTTTGTCGGAGTTTGGCAGGAATTAGCAGGTCTGTGTATGTGAGACAGATTTGGGGGAAGGAGGGCATCAGCCTATGAAGAAAACAGGTTTTTTATTGGTTGGGATGTTGATGGTGACCGGTGCATTGGCTTATGCCTGGCATCAACTACCCCATGAAGAGAGTGATCTGTACAGACAGACTGATCTGGGAGCGGAACAGACAGAACTTGAGGAGCAGGAACAGGTAATCCGGCAGGAAAGGGCCCAGATTGAGATATCACTGGATAATTGCTATGCCTATCAGCAACTGCCAGAGGGAGAACAGATTGCCTATCTGGAAATCCTGGATGCCCTGGTCAATTTCCGCCAGGAGGTAAAGCTGTCCATTTTTGATAAAGAAAAAATTGCTCATGTGTTTCAATGTGTGTTGAATGATCATCCGGAAATATTCTACGTGGATGGTTACAGCTATACGGAATATACATTGGGAGATGTGCTGAAAAAAGTAACTTTTACAGGAACCTATCGGTTTTCTGAAAGCGAAGTGGCACAAAAACAGGCTCAGATAGATAATTATGTAAACCAATGTCTGGCGGGTATGCCGGAGGGAGCAGACGAATACACAAAGGTAAAATATATCTATGAATATCTGATTCATCATACTGATTATGATGCCACAGCCCAGGATAATCAGAATATCTGTTCCGTATTTATTGAGGGAAAATCTGTCTGTCAGGGATATGCCAAGGCAACGCAATATCTGCTGAATAAGGCGGATATCTTTGCCACACTGGTGCTTGGCCGGGTGGTTGGCGGAGAAGGACATGCCTGGAATCTGGTGCGGATTGATGGGGAATACTATTATGTAGATGCTACCTGGGGTGATGCTTCCTATCAGGCAGTGGGCGGTAAGGAAAGTTATCCGGAGGAGAAGATACCGACCATCAATTATGATTATCTGTGTGTGACCACGAAACAACTGGAACTGACACATACGTTGGATAATGTGGTGGAGCTGCCGGAATGTACGGCCATGGAAGCAAATTACTATGTGCGGGAGGGCGTTTATTTTACCGAGTGGGATGAAGAACGGCTGGTACAGATTTTTGAGGAAGGCTATGAGAAGGGCAATACCTATGTGACGTTAAAATGTGCGGATTACGAGACTTATCGTCAGATGCATACAGCCCTGATTCTGGAACAGGGAATTTTCCGATATCTGGAGTGTCCGGACGGCGCAGTGTCCTATACTGATAACGAGAGGCAGTATAGTATGAGCTTCTGGCTTTAGGCGGAATAGGGCTAGGCAAAAAACAGAAATTTTGATATACTTAATCCAAATGAGAGAAAGGTATGGTTATTGCTTATGGAACAGGAAACAACCAGAAACTCCTACGTGTTGAATGAAGATGAAAAATTCGGAACCGTAAAGATTGCGGATGATGTGGTAGCCATGATTGCGGCTCTGGCAGCTACAGAGGTGGACGGCGTGGCTGCTATGGCCGGTAATATGACCAATGAACTGTTAAACAGGGTGGGTGTCAGGAGCCTTTATAAGGGTGCCAGGGTTTATGTGTCAAATAAGAAGGTAAAGGTGGAACTGGCCATCACCATGGAGTATGGATATAATATTCCGGCGACCTGTCAGCGTGTCCAGAATAAAGTGAAGGGCGCGATAGAGAACATGACAGGTTTAGAGGTGCAGGATGTCAATATCCGTATTGCAGGAATTAATGTGACAAAGGAAAAATAAGGCAGAGCGGGAGTCAATATGAGCAGAAGAGAGTTGCGGGAGCAGATATTTAAGTTACTGTTTCGCGTAGAGTTTAACAAAATGGAAGATATGCCGGAGCAGGAACAGCTCTTTTTCGAGGATGAAGAGGCGGCACAGGATGAAGATGCGGTCTATGTATCCGGGAAGTTCAGAAAGATTTCCGAAAAGCTTGCGGAAATTGACTGCCGGTTAAACGAGAAGGCAGAAGGGTGGGATACCACCAGAATGAGCAAAGTGGATTTGACGATTCTCAGACTTGCAGTCTATGAGATCTGTTATGATGAGGATGTTCCCACAGGTGTGGCGATCAATGAGGCAGTGGAACTTGCCAAGAAATTTGGGCAGGATGCATCTTCCGGATTTGTGAATGGTATTCTGGCTAAATTTGCATAAGGCAGGTGTGTCCATGCAGAATATATATACAGTTGCACAGGTCAATTCTTATATTAAAAATATGTTCACGCAGGATTTTATGTTGCAGGCAATCCGGGTTAAAGGAGAGGTCAGCAACTGTAAATATCATCCCTCTGGACATATTTATTTTACATTAAAGGATATAAAAGGAACAATAGCGTGCGTTATGTTTGCGTCTTCCCGCAAGGGCCTGACGTTTCAGATGGCCGAAGGACAGCAGGTAGTCGTGAGTGGCAGTGTGGATGTCTATGAGCGGGATGGCAAATATCAGCTTTATGCCAGAGAGATTTCCCTGGATGGCGCGGGAGCACTCTATGAGCGGTATGAGCGGCTGAAACGGGAACTGGAAGAACGGGGGATGTTTGCCGCCCAGTATAAACAGCAGATTCCGCGCTATATCAGGACACTGGGGGTCGTAACGGCATCCACAGGCGCGGCAGTGCGGGATATCATTAATATTGCCACAAGAAGAAATCCCTATGTGCAGATTATTCTTTATCCTGCGATTGTGCAGGGAGAGGCGGCAGTTCCCAGTATTATCAATGGGATACGGGCATTGGAGAGGCAGGGTGTGGATACGATCATTGTGGGCAGAGGCGGCGGCTCCATCGAAGATCTCTGGGCCTTCAATGAGGAGGCGGTGGCACAGGCAATCTTTGACTGCTGTGTTCCCGTGATTTCAGCAGTTGGACATGAAACGGATACTACCATTGCAGATTTTGTGGCGGATCTTAGGGCTCCTACGCCTTCGGCGGCAGCGGAACTTGCCGTCTATGATATTGGGCAGATGGAGGATAAACTTGCCGAATATGCATATACAATGCAGCATCTGTGCAGTACTGTGATTCAGCGTATGCGCAGAGAGACAGAGCAGTATGGGGTGAGATTAAAATATGTCAGTCCGGTGAATATGATCCGGATGAAAAGGACACAGGCGTTATCTTTAGAGGAAAGATTGCAGAATGTGATGGAGAGTCAGTTGATGAACAGAAAACACAGGCTGGCGCTTTATGTGGAACAGATGAAAGGATTGTCACCCCTGGATAAACTGAATCAGGGATATTCGTATGTGGCGGATACAGAAGGGAAGACATTATCCAGTGTGCAGCAGGCTGCTGTGGGGGACCAGATTACAGTCTATGTGAAGGACGGCCGTATCAGGGCATCTGTGACAGGGAAAGAGACGGAAGAGTACTTGGAGGAGCAGAATGAAGAGCAAGGATAGTATCATGCAGGAAGAAGAAAAAGAACGGCCGTTATCCTTAGAGGAGACTTTTGAGCAGATTGAAGAGGTGATTGCGCGCCTGGAGGCGGAAGACATTACGCTGGAAGAGTCTTTTCTTGAGTATAACAGGGGAATGAAACTGTTACAGCACTGTAATGCAACAATTGATCAGGTGGAAAAAAAGGTACTACAGATTAATGAAGATGGTGGCTTAGATGAATTTTAAGGAAGAGTTACGCAAAAAGACCGGACAGATCGAGGCGATGATTCAGGTATATCTTCCCAAAGAGGAAGGGTATCAACGCACAGTGACAGAGGCCATGCATTATGCGGTTTCAGGGGGCGGCAAAAGACTGCGTCCCATGTTGATGGCAGAGACAGCGGCGCTGTTTGGCGATACAGGAGAGAGTCTTGCACGTTTTATGACGGCCCTGGAATGTATTCATACCTATTCGCTGGTGCATGATGATCTGCCGGCTATGGATAATGATGATTATCGCAGGGGCCGTAAGACCACTCATATTGTCTATGGGGAAGGAATGGCGGTACTGGCAGGGGACGGTCTGCTCAATTATGCTTTTGAGACGGCGGCTTCGGCCTTTGATTATGCATCGGAGACGGCGGAATACCAGAGGGTTGCGCGGGCTTTGCAGATTCTTGGGAGAAAGGCCGGTATTTATGGCATGATCGGCGGACAGTGCGCAGATCTTAGGGCGGAAGAACTGGGGGAGGATGTGACCAAAGACATGCTTCTCTATATTCATGAGCATAAGACAGCGGCTTTAATTCAGGCAGCGATGATGATCGGCGCGGTACTGGCAGGAGCGGATGACGAAGCAGTTTCTCAGTTGGAGAAGTGTGCTTATAATATCGGTATAGCATTTCAGATTCAGGATGATATCCTGGATGTGATCAGTAGTCTGGAAGTGCTGGGCAAGCCCGTGGGAAGTGACGAAAAAAATAATAAACTCACTTATGTTTCCATGCATGGCCTGGAGGAATCCAGAAAACAGGTGGAAGAATTATCCCGGGAGGCGATTGTCATTCTGCAATCTTTTCCCAGGCGGAATCTCTTTCTGGAAGAATTGGTGGAACAGTTGATCTACAGAGAAAAATAAGGGGCATACCATGTTATTAGAAAAGATTGAACAGGCAAATGATATTAAGCAGATTGCACCGGAGGATTATGGTGTTCTGGCGGAGGAAATCAGACAGTTTCTGATACAGACCATCAGTGTGACAGGCGGTCATCTGGGATCTAATTTAGGAGCCGTGGAACTGACAATGGCGCTGCATCTGTTTCTGGATCTGCCGGAAGATAAGCTGATCTGGGATGTGGGACATCAGTCCTATACTCATAAGATCCTCACAGGCAGACGGGACGGATTCGTCAATCTGCGTAAGTTTGGCGGCATGAGCGGTTTCCCAAAGCGCAAGGAGAGCGACTGTGACTGTTTTGATACCGGGCATAGTTCCACTTCCATATCAGCTGGACTTGGCATGGTAAAGGCCAGGGATATTCAGGGAGGCAGTCAGACAATCGTGTCTGTGATCGGCGATGGTTCTCTTACGGGCGGCATGGCTTATGAAGCCTTGAACAATGCATCCCGTCTTGAGACGAACTTTATTATTGTACTGAATGACAATAACATGTCTATTTCTGAGAATGTGGGCGGTGTCTCCAAATATCTGAATAATATCCGTACAGCGGATACTTATCTTGGCTTAAAAGAGGGGGTCTATAATTCCCTGCACGGTAAATCTAAATATGGTGACAAAGTGGTGTCTCAGATCAGGCGCGCCAAGAGCAGCTTTAAGCATCTGGTGGTGCCGGGTATGTTTTTTGAGGATATGGGGATCACTTATCTTGGCCCGGTGGATGGACACAACATCCCGGAAATGGTACATATGCTGAAGGAAGCACGGAAGGTCAAGAAGGCGGTGCTTGTCCATGTGATTACCCAGAAGGGAAGAGGCTATACACCGGCGGAGAGGCATCCGGCCAGATTTCATGGGGCAGAGCCTTTTGATATTGAGACCGGGATTCCGAGTGCACCCAGGATGAAGGCAAATTATACGGACATTTTTTCCACGGTCATGTGCAAGTTGGGGCAACGGGATGAGAAGGTGGTGGCAATCACTGCTGCTATGCCTGACGGTACGGGATTAAAGCGTTTCCGAAACATGTATCCGGAACGGTTTTTTGATGTGGGAATCGCGGAGGAACATGCGGTGACTTTTGCGGCCGGACTGGCGGCAGGCGGTTTAAAACCGATTGTGGCTATCTATTCTTCTTTCTTGCAGCGGGCCTATGATCAGATTCTGCATGATGTGTGTATTCAGAATCTTCCGGTGGTATTTTGTATTGATCGTGCAGGTCTGGTAGGAAGTGATGGGGAGACACACCAGGGTATTTTTGATTTATCGTATCTGTCTTCCATACCCAATATGCATATTATGGCACCCAAGAATAAGTGGGAGCTTTCTGATATGATCAAATTTGCGCTTGCCTTTGGAGGGCCCATGGCAATCCGCTATCCAAGAGGAGAGGCGTTTGACGGTCTCAAGAATAACCGTGCTCCCATTGTGTATGGAAAGAGTGAGGCTATTTATCGGGAGAAAGATATTATGCTCCTGGCGGTAGGAAGTATGGTCAAAGTGGCGCTGACGGTACGGGAGCAGTTGATAGAACAGGGGGTTGCCTGTTCCCTGACGAATGTCAGATTTGTGAAGCCGATAGATGAAGAGGCAGTCAGGGAAGCCTGTGCAGGACACCGGCTTATTGTGACAATGGAAGAGAATGTAGCCAGCGGCGGCTATGGGGAGAAGGTCAGGGAGTATGTAAGTTCCCTTGGCGTATCCACAAAGGTGCTGAGCATCACAATTCCGGACGAATATGTGGAACATGGTAATGTGGAACTGTTAAAGCAGGAGATTGGTATTGATGCCGTTTCCATAGTGGAAAAGGTCAGGGCAAAGTTTAGAACGATGACGGATGAGCAGGGGTTATGAAAGAAAGACTGGATGTGATTCTGGTCAGACAAGGCTATGCGCAGTCCCGGGAGAAGGCAAAGGCGCTTCTTATGACAGGAAATGTCTTTGTGAACGGTCAGCGGGAGGACAAGGCGGGTACCACGTTTGACGAGAATAAAATACAGATTGAGGTGAAGGGAAATCCTTTGCCATATGTGAGCCGCGGCGGGCTCAAACTGGAGCGGGCGCTTTTACAGTTTCCCATTGTTCTGCAAGATAAGGTATGTATGGATATCGGCGCTTCCACAGGCGGGTTTACGGACTGTATGCTGCAAAACGGCGCCGCCAGGGTATATGCAATTGATGTGGGACATGGCCAGCTTGCCTGGAAGATTAGAAACGATGCGCGCGTAATCTGCATGGAGAAAACCAATTTCAGATATGTGACGGACAGGGAGATTCCGGAAAAGGTGGATTTTGCTTCGGTGGATGTATCGTTTATCTCTCTGACGAAGATTCTGATTCCGGCAAGGAATCTGCTGCATGAGAACGGTTATATGGTATGTCTGATCAAACCGCAGTTTGAGGCAGGCAGGGATAAAGTAGGTAAAAAGGGTGTGGTGCGGGAGCCGGAAGTGCATGCAGAGGTGGTGCATAAGGTAATCGACTATGCCGATATGATAGGATTTACAGTTGGCGGGCTCACTTATTCGCCGGTGAAGGGGCCTGAAGGTAACATAGAGTATCTGTTATGGATTGAAAAAAGGACGTCTGTTCCGGAAACGGTCAGTTCCATGACAGAAGCAGAGGCCTTAACTGCCTTGGATACACTATTAACACAAAAGAGCGGATTATCTCATGAACAGGAGATGACAGAGTGTATCCGGCAGGTGGTTGCAGAGGCGCATGATAAGTTGGATGAGGCAAAATAGCGGATGAAAATGTTTTATCTGATCACCAACGAGGTGAAAGACCCACAGGGCGGCATAACCCAAAAAATTGTAAATTATATTGAGAGTCATGGCGCCAGGGCAGTCTGTGTCAAGAACGAAAAGCAGGCTCTTATGCATTGCAGCGGCCAGGAGATTGAATGTGCGCTTGTACTGGGAGGAGACGGCACCATGCTGCGGGCGGCCAGGAATATGATGGACAGCGATATTCCCCTTCTGGGAATTAATCTGGGCAGCATGGGTTATCTGGCGGAAGTGGAGAGCACCCATGTGGAGGAAGCCCTGGTTAAATTGCTAAAGAACGATTTTATCAGGGAGAACCGTATGATGCTCTCTGGCAGGGTTGAGAAGCAGGATAGCACAGAGGAAGATTATGCGCTCAATGACATTGTGATTTCCCGGTGCAGTTCTTTACAGATACTGACCTTCCACATCTATGTCAACGGACAGTTCTTAACGGCTTATTGTGCAGATGGAATGATTGTGGCCACCCCTACCGGGTCCACCGCCTATAATCTGTCTGCGGGAGGGCCGATTGTAAAGCCGGGGGCGAAACTGCTTCTTTTGACGCCGGTCTGCCCGCACACTTTGAATACCAGAAGTATTGTGTTTGCCCCGGAGGATGAGATTGCGATTGCAATTCCCCAGGGTAAGGATGGCTGCCGGCAGGTAATGGAGGCTAATTTTGACGGCAGTCATAAGGTTACACTCCAGACAGGAGACAGGATTGTGGTGCGCAGGGCCGATAAGACCACAGGGATTTTAAAGCTGAACACGGAGAGCTTTTTGTCGGTGCTTCATAAGAAAATAGGGGAAGGGCGATAGAAAAGGTGCAGGAATAGCTATGAAAAAAGCAAGGCATGAAAAAATCATAGAATTGATTGCCAGACATGAGATAGAGACGCAGGAAGAGCTGGTGGACCGTCTGCGGCAGAGCGGATATGAGGTTACGCAGGCCACGGTTTCCCGGGATATCAGGGAACTGAAGCTTTCCAAGATTCCCAATGGGAGGGGACAGCAGAAATATGTGGCTTTTACCCAGGAGGAATCTCATCTGGGAGATAAATACAGCAGGGTGCTGAAGGAAGGATATGTGTCCATGGCACTGGCACAGAACCTGTTGGTCTTAAAGACGGTGTCCGGTATGGCAATGGCGGTAGCTGCGGCTGTGGATGCCTTAAAGATTGAGGAGATTGTGGGCTGTATTGCGGGGGATAATACTGTGATGATGGCTATGCGCAGTGAGAAGGACGCGGAGTCGGTGATGGATAAAATCGGCCGTCTGGTAACCCGCTGACTTCTCTTTATACTAAAAGGAAACTATTTGGTTATATCCGAGGCTGCGAAGCAGATCTCGTAAAGTTAATTTGCGCAGCAAATTTACTTTCAGGGGACGGGGATAAAAATGTTACAGAGTTTACATGTGAAAAATCTGGCGCTGATTGATGAGACGGAAGTATCCTTCGGAGAAGGTCTTAATATCCTGACAGGAGAGACTGGTGCCGGAAAGTCTGTTATTATCGGTTCCATTAACCTGGCTTTGGGAGCCAAAGCAGATAAAGAAATGATACGTTCCGGTGCGGAGTATGCACTGGTGGAACTGGTCTTTGATGTGGAGAATGAGAAGCAGCGCGGGGCCATTCAGGAGCTGGAACTGCCTGTGGAGGATGGGCTGGTCATTTTACAGAGAAAGATCATGCCAAACCGCAGTGTGTGCAAGGTGTGCGGCGAAACTGTGACAGCCAGACAGCTTAAGCAGCTTGCGGAAATCCTGATTGATATACATGGACAGCATGAACACCAGTCCTTATTGCAGGCGGCAAAACAGATGGAAATTCTGGATGCCTATGCGGGGGAGGAACTGGACGCTTCCAGGACAGCGCTCAGAGAGGTTTACAGGCAGTATAAACAGATACAGGAAGAGCTCTCGGTCAGTGAAATGGATGAGGAGACCCGCAGGCGGGAGACAGCCCTTGCCGAATTTGAATGTAAGGAGATTGAGGAGGCCGGGCTGACGGCGGGAGAGGATGAGCAGGTGGAGAAGTCTTACCAGAAAATGCTCTATGCCCAGAAAATTAAGGAGGCGGCCGTGAATGTCCATGCCCTGTGCGGGTATGAAGATAATGGCATGGGAAGCCTGATGGGACGGGCATTAAAGGAAATCCGCAGCGTGTCTGCCTATGATGAGGCCTTACAGGAATTTGAAAAACAGCTGTTGGATATGGACGGACTGCTCAATGATTATAACAGGGCCATGGCGGAGTATCTCTCCAATTTAGAGTTTGATGCACAGCTCTTTGACCAGACAGAGAGACGTCTGAATCTTTTGAATCATTTAAAGTCAAAATATGGAAATACTGTGGAGGAGATTCTCGCCTATTATGATCAGGCACAGAACAGCCTCGCCAAATATCAGGATTATGATGCTTACCGTATGGAATTGTCCCGGAAAGCAGATACTTTAAATAAAGAAGTGCTGATGCTGTGTGAGGAAATTTCACAGATTCGAGTCAAAAATGCCGCTGTCCTTTCGGATAAGATGCGGCAGGCACTGGAGGATCTTAATTTTGATCATGTGTCGTTTCAGATTCAGGTAACGCCGAATCCGGAGCGGATGGGAGAGAACGGATACGATCAGGTAACCTTTCTGATTTCCACGAACACGGGAGAAGCCTTAAAGGAATTGACACAGGTAGCCAGCGGTGGCGAACTTTCCCGTATTATGCTGGCGCTTAAGACAGTACTGGCTGATAAGGATGAGATTGAGACCCTGATATTTGATGAGATTGATACAGGAATCAGCGGCAGGACAGCGTGGAAAGTATCGGAAAAAATGGGGATTCTGGGAAAGAGTCATCAGTTGATCTGTATTACCCATCTTCCACAGATTGCGGCTATGGCGGATTCTCATTTTTATATAGAAAAACAGGTTATAAACGACCGGTCTATCACAGAAATCAGACGACTTCAGGAAAGGGAGAGCGTGGAAGAACTGGCCAGGATGCTGGGGGGCGCGGTGATTACGGAGAATGTTTTAAAAAACGCCGAAGAAATGAAAGATTTGGCAAGAAAAACAAAACAATATTAAATTAAAAAATCAGATTTTTCATATACTAGAAAGGACATACTCTAATGTGTGTCCTTTTTCTGTTAAGAAAATAGGAAAGACGAGGAATGATAAAATTGAGCGAATTGATATATATGACCAGACAACAGGAAAAAAAATACAGAGGCTTCTTATATCTTTTACTCTTTGCAGGCGTGACAGCACTGATTGTGACGATTTACTTTGTCTATTGGGATAAGATTCCCTCCACCATTAAAGTCCGCGCAGGTGTGGAGCAGGAACTGGATTTCCGGGTTCCTGTATCGGGGGAGATTTACCGCGTGAGGGAGGAAGCGGCACAGGCAGCCTCCGTGACGGAACTGGCAGATACCGGGGCATTGGGAGAGGATGATGCTGCAAGAAGTATCCACGTAGATTTTGCACATACGGTAAAAGTCAGAGCGAATGAGATTGATACTTATCAAATGGATCTGAAGCTGTTCGGTGTTCTTCCTTATAAGAATGTAGATATCCAGGTGATTCAGGATAAGATGCTGATTCCCTCCGGTATTCCGATCGGTATCTATGTGAAAACCAACGGTGTGCTCGTGGTAGGAATCGGAGAGTTTGAGAACAGTGACGGAGAAACGGTATCACCCGCCAAATATGTGTTGCAAAAAGGAGATTATATCCTGGAGATTGATGGAGAGACGGTGGAGAATAAGAAGCAGTTTATCAGACTCGTGGAAGAGTCTGAAGGAAAGGATATGGTATTGACCATTAAGAGAAATAATGAAATAACGAATGTTATGATAGAGCCTGACATGAATAAGAGCAGTGAATGGAAGATGGGAATATGGATACGGGACAACGCCCAGGGAATCGGCACCATGACTTATGAGGGAACAGATCATACTTTTGGAGCTCTGGGGCATGGAATCAACGATGTGGACACTTCTATTCTGATGAATCTGGAAGAGGGAATGTTATATCGGACGGAAATTGTGGGGATTACCAGAGGCGCCAATGGGTCACCGGGAGAGTTGACAGGCTTTATTGAATATGACAGTGACAATGTGATCGGTGAGATTACCGAGAATACAGCGGAAGGCATTTTCGGGGTGTGCGATGAAAGCCGTATGGAAGATACGGGCTACGAACCGATTCCGATTGCCCTAAAGCAGGAGATTGAACTGGGGCCGGCACAGATCATCTGCTCTGTTTCCGGAGAACCGGAGTTTTATGATGTGGAGATTGTGGAAGTGAATCTGGAACATGAAAATGTGAACCGGGGGATTGTCATTCAGGTAGTGGATGAGAAACTGCTGACGCTCACAGGCGGTATTATTCAGGGAATGAGCGGCAGTCCCATCATTCAGAACGGCAAACTGGCAGGAGCTGTGACTCATGTGCTGGTGAATGATTCCACCAGAGGGTATGGAATCTTTATTGAAGAAATGCTGACGCATTGACATGACTGGAAATATTTTCTCTCATATGGTACAATTTTGCAGATATCATTGTGAAAGCAGAAAATAGTATGGGGGAATCTATATGAACAGGCAGACAGGACGGTTGGAATTTAAACTGGGAGCTTTTGGCAGGCTGGTACCGCTTCTTACGGCAGCCTGCATGATTTTGTGGGCCGCATGCAGCCAGTCTAATGTGAACGGCTATGTGATAGCCTTTTTTGCGGCGCTTGTTGTGGGCGCTCTTTTTGCCAGAGATGATAAGGCTTATGGTGAGGCGATTGTCTATGGATTATGTAAACCAATGTTCGCGGTGATCGTGCTGGCGGTGATGCTGGCGGCAGTTTCCGGGAAGCTGATTTCTGCGAGCGGTATGGTGCAGACCATTGCCAATTATGTGGTGGCTGTCGGGCTTACCGGCAGATGGTTTGTGGCGGCGGCTTTTTTGATTACCTGCCTGCTGGCATTTTCCACAGGCACATCGGTGGGGACTTATTTTGTGGTCATCCCGATTCTGTTCCCGGTGGGGGTCATGGCCGGGGCGGCACCGCAGTATATGCTTGGCGCCATTGTATCGGGGGCTGCTTTTGGGGACAATCTGGGCCCTATCTCTGACACAACCATCGCTTCTTCCTCCACCCAGCACGCAGACTTAGGGACGGTGGTCAGGACAAGGATGCGTTACAGTATTCCGGCGGCAGTAGGTGCTCTTGTTCTTTTCCTGCTCTTTACCAGGACAGGAGAGGACAGGCTGTTGGATGAGACCATGCAGGAGGCGGCAGTCAGGCCGCTTAGTCTGATCATGCTGGTGGTGCCGGTTACCATTGTGGCACTCTGTCTGCTGCGGAAACACTTGATTACGGCCCTGTCTTATGGGATTCTGGCGGGTGCGGCAGCCGGACTGGTGAGCGGCATCTACAGGGTAGAAGATCTGGTGGCTTTTCCGGGCGGTTTTGCCGTATCGGGTCTGGTGACGGAGGCCATCGGCGGGACGGCGGGGACGGTGGCCATGCTGATTGCTGTTTTCGCCCTGCTTGGTGTTATGGAAAAGAGCGGTTTGTTTGAAGAAGTGGGGACTCTGTTGCAGCGTTTTGCCCAAAGTGAACGGAGTACGGAGGCAACCATTGTACTCTCAACGGGAATTTTAAGTATGATTACAGGTGTTATATCTGTGGCAATCGTGGCCCTGGGGGATCTGGTAAATGAGATTGGAGAACAGGCGGGCGTGGATCGTTACCGCAGGGCGAATCTCTTAGACTGTACGGGATGTGTGTTCTGCTTTCTGGCACCCTGGACAGTGCATTGTGTGATCCCGGCGCAGCAGTCGGCGCAGTTCGGGGAAGCGTTTGCGGTAGCACCGGCACAGATTCCTTTCGTGAACTATTATTCCATCTGTATGTTGGTGATTCTGGTAATCGCTATTGTTACCGGATATGGAAGAAGGTCTCCCGAGGCATAGTCATGCGATGCCTAAATGTTCCCCAGACACTGACTATTGTTTATAATGGAAATGAACCGGAAGAAAACAGAAGACGGTCAGTAGTAAAAGGGGAAAACGGAGGAAGCAAATGGAGACATTAAATGTGACAGCGACACGGGATCAGGAGCAGTTTTACCGGATTATAAATAATCTGATAAGCACGAATAAAGAATTCCAGATTATGATTACCGTTCCGTCCGCAGAGACGGATCAGATGGCAGCAGGAGCTGTGCCGGCCGTGACGGAATCTGTCGTAAGAGATCTGGAAAAGGATGTGACGGATATGATTCATGAGATTGGTGTACCTGCGCATATCAAGGGATATCAGTATCTGCGGGAAGCCATCATGATGTCGGTAGAAGATGTGGAGATGCTTGGTTCCATCACCAAGATCCTGTATCCAACCATCGCCAAGAAGTATCAGACCACACCCAGCCGGGTGGAGCGTGCCATCAGACATGCCATCGAGGTGGCATGGTCCAGAGGGAGGATGGAGACACTGGATGCGCTTTTTGGATATACGATCAACACAGGGAAAGGTAAGCCGACCAACTCGGAATTTATTGCCCTGATTGCGGATAAAATCAGATTACAATATCGCCGTTAATTTTCAAAATAATCCTTTTATTGCCACGCAAAATATTGTATACTATGGTGTAGGAGCTCGTGCGCGCTACCCATGCAGAGCTGGCAATTTATAGTTGGAGGGTTATCATGAAAAAAATATTATTTGTTGCATCAGAGGGCGTACCTTTTATTAAAACAGGCGGGTTGGCTGATGTGGTAGGTTCCTTACCCAAATGTATTGATAAGGAATATTTTGATGTGAGAGTCATACTCCCCAAGTATACCTGTATGAAGCAGGAGATGAAGGATAAACTCACATACAAAACACATTTTTACATGGATTTTCATTGGAAAGAAGAGTACGTGGGTATTTTAGAGGCCGAGGTAGACGGCGTGAAGTATTACTTCATTGACAATGAGAGCTATTTTAACGGTTTTCAGCCCTATAGTGACAATGCTTTATTCGAGATAGAGAAATATTCCTTTTTCTGTAAAGCAGCACTGTGTATCCTGCCGGTGATTGACTTTAGGCCGGACCTGATTCACTGTCATGACTGGCAGACCGGTCTGATTCCGGTATATTTGAAGGAACGTTTCCAGGGCGGTGAGTTCTACAGAGGCATCAAGACCGTGATGACGATCCATAACCTGAAGTTCCAGGGGAAATGGAGTGTGAAGGAGGTTAAGGAGATTACCGGACTTCCCGGTTACTTCTTCACAGCGGACAAACTGGAGGCCTATAAAGATGCCAATCTCTTAAAGGGCGGCCTGGTGTATGCAGATGCAATCACCACGGTCAGCGATACCTATGCGGAGGAAATCAAGACTGCTTTCTATGGCGAAGGGCTGAACGGTCTGTTGTGCGCCAGGGCCGGAGACCTGCGCGGTATCGTGAACGGAATTGACTATGAGGAGTTTAATCCGGAGACGGATAAAAATATTGAGTTTCAATATAATGCCATTAATTTCCGTAAGGAAAAGATTAAGAATAAGCGTGCGCTTCAGGCGGAGCTGGGGTTAAATCAGGATGACAAGACGATGCTCATCGGTATTGTATCCAGATTGACGGGACAGAAGGGATTCGATCTGATCGCTTATGTGATGGATGAGCTTTGTCAGGATAATGTACAGATTGTTGTGCTGGGTACCGGCGAAGAACAATATGAGAATATGTTCCGTCATTTTGACTGGAAATACCATGGCAAGGTTTCGGCGAATATTTATTATTCGGATGCCCTTTCCCATAAGATTTATGCAGCCAGCGATGCGTTCCTGATGCCGTCCTTATTTGAGCCTTGTGGATTAAGTCAGTTGATGTCGCTGCGTTATGGAACTGTACCGATCGTACGGGAGACGGGTGGTCTGAAAGATACGGTACAGGCATACAATGAGTATGAGGGAAGCGGTACGGGCTTTAGCTTTACCAATTATAACGCCCATGAAATGCTGGGAACGATTCGTTACGCGGAGCATATTTACTACGATAAGAAACGGGAATGGAATAAGATCGTAGACAGAGGCATGGCGGCAGATTTCTCCTGGCAGGTATCGGCGAGAAAATATCAGGAAATGTATGATTGGCTGATCGGATAAAAGTCGTAAACAGATATTCAGGAAACGGAAATAATCCATGTAGATGGATTGTTTCCGTTTTGCGCGCATAAACGGAAAGGAGTGGGTAGAAAGCACATGGAACAACCAAAGAAAAAAAATACCTTCGTGTTCCAGGCCGGCATCCTGGCGGCAGCCGGTATGCTTGTCAAGGTGATCAGCCTGATCTACAGGAGCCCGCTTCTTAGCATCATCGGTATCGAAGGTAATGGCTATTACAGCGCAGCGATCAATATATATACGATTATTCTTCTCATTTCTTCTTACAGTATCCCCTCGGCGATTTCCAAGGTGATTGCCCAGAGACTTGCCTTTAAGGAATACCGCAATGCCCAGAGAGTATTTATCTGTGCGCTTTTTTATGTGCTTATTGTGGGCGGTACAGCTTCCATTTTAACTTTTGTGGGAGCACCTTTGCTGGTGCGGGAGAACCCCAATGCGGTGGTGGCACTCAGGGTTCTTTCACCAACCATTTTCTTTTCCGGATTTCTGGGTGTTCTGCGGGGATATTTCCAGGCTCACAGTTCCATGCTGCATACTTCTATCTCCCAGGTCTTAGAACAGATCATGAACGCGGCAGTCAGTATCCTGGCAGCACATTTTCTGATTGGTCTGGTGATAGATGAAGACAGTACTACCCGTGCTGTTTACGGCTCTGCGGGCAGTGCGGTCGGAACCGGTGCCGGCGTGGTGACAGGGCTGCTTTTTATGTTTGCCATGTACCGGTTAAACCGGAAGATCATTCACAGGCGGGTGGAGCGGGACCAAAGCTGGCATGAGGAATCCTATCGGGAAATCTTTAAAGTTATTTTTACCATTGTCACGCCTTTCATTCTCAGCACATTTATTTATAACTGTTCCACGGTTATCAATATGACTATATATTATGATATTATGGATTTTAAGCATGTGGATGATGTGATAGCCTCCAATCATTATGGCATATTTGCTACTCAGGCGATTGCGGTGGTCAATATTCCCATAGCCATAGCCTCGGCAATGTCCTCGGCCATGATTCCCGGAATCTCGGCTTCTTTTGCCAGAGGAGGTTTTGAGCAGACCCGCAGGCAGGTTTCCAAGGCAATCCAGATGACCATGCTGATTGCCATTCCGGCCATGGTAGGTATGGCGGTGCTTCCCAAACCGATCATGCAGTTCATTTTTCCCCAGAAGGAAGCCCTGGATATGGCATCGGGACTTCTCGCGGCACTGGCGGTGACGATTGTGCTTTACGGTCTCTCGACCCTGACAAACGCGGTCTTGCAGGGAATCGGCAAGGTGAATACGCCGGTGTTCCATGCGGGGATTGCATTGGTGATCCAGGTAGTTGGTCTGGTATTATTACTTTTTTATACAGATCTGGATCTTTATGCCCTGGCCTGCGCCAACATTATTTATTCTCTGGTAATGTGTCTGCTCAACCAGTGGTCAGTCCGCAGAAATCTTGATTATCGGATGGATATTGTAAAAATGTTCTTGAAACCGCTCTTTTCGGCGATGCTGATGGGGGCTGTGGCTTTTGGTGTCTATCATGGGCTGATGCTCCTGATACCGGTGAGCCGGGTGGTATTGCTTGTGGCTATCGGTGTGGGCGCCTGTGTTTACTTTGCAATTCTTCTGTTGATAGGCGGTGTGAGTGAAGAAGAACTTGCGGCTTTTCCCAAAGGAATGTTGCTGGTTCACCTGGCACATAAGCTGCATCTTCTGCCGGAGGGAACAAAACGAAAGCGCGTGAAAAAGAAAAAAAGGCGCAGACGCAGGAAAAAATCCAGGAACGGCAAAACAAAAAGAAATCCCGGAAGAAAGAATAAATGATTGTCCGACGGCTCATACTGTAAAGGACAATCATTTATTTTTTAGGAGGGAAGAATATGGCAAACTTATCAGAGCTGGACTTACAGAACCTTCGTCATCTTATGGGCGGCTATGATGTAACACACTGCAAGATGAAAGAATATGCAGAGTGTGCATCTGACACCAAAGTGAAGCAGTTCTTTGAGAAAGGCGCACAGTCGGCGATGCAGAACAAACAGCAGTTGATGGAGTTTTTACAGTAACAGGGTAATGATGATCACAGCAGAAAGGAGTCTATCATGCAGTTGAATGAAAAGACAATGGTAGCAGATACTCTGACGGGTATCAACGGAGAACTGGTGCGTTTCGGAGAGATGATCGCCCAGACAGAGAATAAGGATCTGAAGCAGACTTTGAAGCAGTTTCGTAATGCCTGTGAGCAGTCACAGGAGGAACTGTACCAGATCGCACGGGAGAAATCTTATTATGTGCCGGCAGCAAAAGCCACACAGGCAGAGATCGATCATGTGAAGGATCTGTTTTCCTCAAAGACTTTGTAGGAACAATCTGGCTGAGGATAAACAGCGGCAAAATAAAAAAGGACAAACAGACAGGCTTCGTGAAAGGTCTGTCTGTTTTTGGGTTTGAAACCGGGGTGGTTTTATATTACTATAGTTGTGTGGAGTGTTTGGAGAGATAACGGAGGTTTGCATGAAAAAAACAGGGCGGTACTTTGTGCTTATTGCGGGGATGCTCATTTCATTAACAGGCTGTGCAGGGGCGGCGGGACAGCCGGATAACAGCAGGACTGTTATTTCCGCAGATACAGCGGGCATAACAGGTGAGACGGACAGCATGTTGAGAATGACTTTTCTGGATACAGGGAAGTCGGACTGTATTATCATAGAAACGAAAGATCATGTGGTGGTCAATGATGCGGCGGATGCCGATGATGCGGATCTGATCTGTGCATATCTTGACAGGCGGCAGGCAGAGAAGATTGATTATCTGATTCTGAGTCATTTTGATAAGGATCACATCGGCAGCGCGGCGGTGCTGCTTTCAGAATATGAAGTGGGGTGTGTACTGATGCCGGAGCATGAGAAGGATTCAGAAGCATACCAGGCCCTGACAGAGGCGCTTATACAGGTAAAAACAGAGGAGAGGCGTCTGGTGAAGGATTACAGCTTCACATTGGACGGCATTGAATTTGTGGTGGATGCACCGGATGAGGATGATTATGAGGACGACAATAATTATTCCCTGATTACGACAGTGAACTGTGGGGAAACCGGCTTTTTGCTGATGGGAGATGCCTTGAAAAAGCGAACCTGTGAATTTATGGAATCTGAGGCCGGCGAAGAGCATTATGATCTGATCAAGATGCCGCATCACGGGGATTATAATAAGAAACTGCCGGATCTGTTTGAGATAGCGAGGCCGGATTATGTAATCCTGACAGCCGGAAAGGAACGTGCCCGGGTGGACGATAAGACCATAGAACTTATGATAAAGTCCGGCTGCCGGGTCTTATATACGGATGAGGGAACAGTCACAGTCCTGTCAGACGGCCGGACTGTGACGCTGATACAATAATCCTGGTGCAGGTGGATTCTACGGGGTGACAGACCCATGATTCAGGAAAGTTCTTTCAGTCCCGAAATGTCGGTGTCGATTACCATGGAATAGTTGGTATAATAGACCACAAATCCGGGTTTGGCACCGACCGGTTTTTTTACGTGTTTTTTCTGGATATAGTCAATTTCCACCTTATCCTGTTCCCGGCCTTTGGAATAGTAGGCAGCGAGTCTTGCAGCTTCCTCGAAGGCGCGGTCAGGAACTTCCTGTCCCTCCGTCTTTAGGATGACATGGGAGCCGGGAATCTGCTTGGCATGGAACCACCAGTCTCCGCCGGAAGCAAATTTGAAGGTCAGATCATCGTTCTGGAAATTATTCTTGCCCACATACAGATGAAAACCGTCGCTGCTCAGATAGTGGAACGGTTTACTGGTGATCTTTACTTTTTTGGCGCCGCCTTTTCTGCGGATGTAGCCGCTTTCAATCAACTCTTCCTTGATCTGCACCAGATCATCTTCCTGTCTGGCGATGTCCAGGGCGGCGAGGATGGATTCCAAATGGGTAATCTCCTGTTTGACTTGTATGGTCAATTCTGACAGGGCTTCATGGGTTCTTTTGAGTTTTCCGTATTTATCAAAATATACTTTGGCATTTTCCTGTGGGGAAAGCGTGCTGTCCAGGGGAATGTCTATCATTTCATCGGTATAGTAATTGAGTGCTTTCAAAGATCTGGCACCTGGCTCCACATTGTAACCATAGGTGTTCAGCAGTTCGCCGTAAATTTTGTATTTATCCTTCTTTTCGGTATCCTGCATCTGTTTCATTTGCAGATCATATTTCTTTACATTGCGCTCTAAAGCAGTCTGTACAATTTTGCGCAGATCCGCAGATTTTTGCCGGATACGGGTTATGATGTTGCGCTGGGCATAATACTGCTCCAACAGAGTGCTGATGGAATCAAATGTTTGCGGCTGTTTGTCGGCATAGAGAGTCAGGGGAAGGGCAGAAAACTCTATGGGCCTGGATCCCTCGTAAATGATCATGGGAGTGAAGTCCCGGGATTTCACCTGTTCCATCATCTGGGTAAATGCGGTATGGACAGCAGTCAGACCTGGAGCGAAAGAAGGCAGATCCCCGGCAGTCTCATTCTGTGCACCGGCAGCCAGAACATTGGCCGGCAGATCGGCATCGACACCTGCCCTCCAGCAGATTTCCTGTGCAATGACAGGGGAGAGACCTGTGTAGCTGGTGTAAAGCGCCTTATACAGAGGCATGGGCTTTGCCTGCATCTTCGTGCGGAATGTTTCATATGAGAGAAGAGCATCATCCAGAGGATCTTCTTTATCCTGTGTCCTGGGGATAAAGTATGTCCTGCCCGGCAGTACTTCGCGCACAGAGCTGATCATACCGGAGATATGTTTGATGCTGTCGATGATCCTGTTATCCTGGTCACAGAAGATGATATTACTATGCTTGCCCATAATCTCCACGATCAGCTTTTTACGGCATACATCTCCCAGTTCATTTAAATGTTCCAGTTCCAGATGGATAATGCGCTCTAAACCGGGCTGTGTGACAGCCACAATCTTGGCGTTTTGCAGATGTTTGCGAAGCAGCATACAGAATCCCGGTGCGGTCAGGGGACTCTGTTTATTAGACTCTGTCAGATAGACCAGAGGCAGAGAGGCATCTGCCGATAGGAAGAGCCGGTACTGTGTGCTGTGGTTTTTGATGGTTAAAAGAAGTTCATCGCTTTCCGGCTGGGCAATCTTGTAGATGCGCCCGCCCGGAAGCGTTTTGTTTAGTTCGCTTGTAATATTTGCAATGGTTATGCCGTCAAAAGCCATGATGATTTCGTCCTTTTTTTGGTATAGGAAAGTGCTCCGCTTATCCGAGTCCGCGAAGCGGATCTCGCAAAGTTAATTTGCGAAGCAAATTTACTTTTGTTATTGTACAATAAGCGGGCATATTTTTCAATCGTGGATGCTTTTTCTCTATTTCTTGACTATATGCGGGGATTCCTCTATAATAAAAAATGTACGCGTGGGTCTATCTGTACGTATACCTACAACAGAAAAGGAAGAAGACGATAATGATAAAAAGCATGACCGGGTTCGGGAGATGTGAAGTGGCGGAAGGGGAACGGAAGATTACGGTGGAGATGAAATCCGTCAATCACAGATATTTGGATGTCAATGTTAAGATGCCCAAGAAACTGAATTTTTTTGAGGCAGCAATTCGCAGTGAGTTAAAGAACTATATCCAGAGGGGCAAGGTAGATATCTTTATCAGCTATGAGGATCTTTCGGAGTCCAATGTGTGTGTGAAGTACAACAAAGACCTTGCGAAGGAATATGTCAGATATCTGTCTCAGATGGCGGAAGATTTTTCCCTGGACAATGATATCCGTGTATCCATTCTTTCCAGATATCCGGAAGTGCTGACCATGGAGGAACAGACCATTGACGAGGAAGAGCTCTGGCTGTTTTTAGACAAGGCGGTCAAGGGAGCGGCAGAGTCTTTTGTGGAGACCAGGATCAAAGAGGGAGAGAATATCCGGGACGATCTGGTTGCAAAGCTGGACGCCATGCTTTCCCATGTGGATTTCATCGAGTCCCGTTCTCCGCAGATTATTGCAGAGTATAAGCAGAAACTGAAAGATAAAGTAAGGGAGCTTTTAGAAGATACGCAGATTGAGGAGGGCAGACTTCTGACGGAAGTGACTCTGTTTGCCGATAAGGTGTGTGTGGATGAGGAACTGGTGCGTCTGCGCAGCCATATCGCCACCACCAGAGAGAATCTCGTACAGGGAGGCAGCGTGGGGCGTAAGCTGGATTTCCTGGCCCAGGAGATGAACCGGGAGGCCAATACCATTCTCTCGAAAGCCAGTGACCTGGAAATTTCCAATCGTGCGATCGAACTTAAGACAGAGATTGAGAAAGTCAGGGAGCAGATACAGAATATTGAATAGAGGTTACAGATGGGCAGACTGATTCATATAGGATTCGGTAATGTAGTCAATACGGGAAAGATTATAGCCATTGTGAGTCCCGATTCTGCACCGGTCAAACGTATGGTGCAGAAGGCAAAAGAGACGGGCATGGCCATTGATGCCACACAGGGTCGTAAGACGAAGGCTGTACTGGTGATGGAGAACAGCCAGATAGTCCTGTCGGCGCTTCTCCCGGAGACTATATCAGGAAGAGCACAGATAGAGGGCGGGCAGACAGATGAAGCGTAAGGGTATTTTGGTGGTAGTTTCCGGATTTTCGGGAGCCGGTAAGGGAACCTTGATGAAGAAACTGGTACAGGAGTATGACAACTATGCATTGTCCGTTTCGGCCACGACCAGGGAACCCAGACCGGGCGAAATGGATGGCCGGGAGTATTTCTTCGTCTCCAGAGAGGAGTTTAAGAAACGGATTGCAGAGGATGCATTGATAGAGTATGCCTGCTATTGTGATAATTACTACGGGACACCCAGAGAGTATGCACAAAAGCATCTTGAAGAGGGCCGTGATGTGATCCTGGAGATAGAAATACAGGGCGCCCTTAAGATCAAAGAGAAATATCCGGATGCACTGCTGTTGTTTGTGATGCCGCCCAGTGCGGAAGAACTGCATCGCAGGCTGTCCGGCAGAGGCACGGAGACAAAGGAAGTAATCGAAAAGCGGCTTCGCCGTGCGGCCCAGGAAGCAAAGGGAATTGAGGAGTATGATTATATTGTAATCAATGATGACCTGGATACCTGTGTGAAGGAACTTCATGCAATCATTACAGCGGCGCATAATACGCCGGTGAGGAATGAGGAGTTTATAGAAAAAATGAGAATGGAACTGGAAGGAGAAAAGTAATGTTACATCCATCTTATGCAGATTTGATTAAAGTAGTGAACAGTGAAGTGGAAGAAGGGGAAGATCCTGTGGTAAGCAGCAGATATTCCATCGTAATGGCGACTTCCAAGCGTGCAAGACAGATTATTGCCGGTGATGACGAGCTGGTGGACGGCAAAGGAAAGAAACCGCTCTCTGTGGCAGTGGAAGAGTTGAGTCAGGGTAAGATTAAGATCTTAAACGACGAGACAGAGCAGAATGAGGAGCCTGTGACAGAGCAGGAGCCCGTTGCTGCTGCTGAAGCGGAGCAGTAAGGTTACGGATTTATGGGCAAAAAAGTATTATTCATCTCCCTGGGATGTGACAAGAATCTGGTGGATTCGGAACAAATGCTGGGACTTCTGTGCGAGAGCGGTTATACCTTTACCGACGATGAACGGGAGGCGGAGGCAGTTGTCATCAATACCTGCTGTTTCATAAATGACGCCAAGCAGGAGAGTATTGATACGATTCTGGAGATGGCAGAACTTAGAAAGAACGGGGATATTGAAGCGCTGATTGTGGCAGGGTGTCTGGCCCAGCGTTACCGGGAAGAAATTCAGAAAGAAATCGAAGAAGTGGATGCCATCATAGGTACTACGGCTATTGATGAAGTGGTAAAGGCGCTGGATGATGTTCTGCGCGGGATAAAGAAGAATCATTATCAGGGACTGGACAGAAAACCCTTTACCGGGATGCACCGCGTGATGACCACAGGCGGACATTTTGCTTATCTGAAAATAGCAGAGGGCTGTGACAAACATTGTACCTACTGTATTATTCCCAAAGTACGCGGCAGTTACCGGAGCGTACCGATGGAGAGCCTTTTGCAGGAAGCGGGGGATCTTGCTGCCCAGGGCGTGAAAGAGTTGATTATAGTAGCCCAGGAGACCACACGCTATGGGGTGGATCTTTATGGGCATAAGGCACTTCCCGAGCTGCTTTGTAAATTATGTGAGATAGACGGTCTTTTCTGGATCCGGATTCTGTACTGTTATCCGGAGGAGATTGATGAGGAACTGATACAGACCATCAAAAACCAAAAGAAAATCTGTCATTATCTGGATCTGCCCATACAGCATGCCAGCGACAGCGTTTTAAAGCGGATGGGACGCTGGACAGATCAAAAAGAGCTGACAGATATGGTCAATCATCTGCGGGAGGAAATTCCGGATATTTGTCTGCGCACCACGCTGATTACGGGATTTCCCGGAGAAACGCAGGAAGATCATGATGTACTGATGTCTTTTGTGGAGAAGATGGCTTTTGACAGACTGGGGGTCTTTCCCTATTCCCAGGAGGAAGATACACCGGCAGCAGACATGGACGGACAGATTTCCGAGGATGTGAAGGAGAAACGCTGTCAGGAACTGATGGCCTTACAGCAGGAGATTGCCTTTGATGCGGCGGCAGACATGGCGGGCCGTGTGGTTACAGCCATGATTGAGGGCAGAGTTGCGGATGAGGATGCCTATGTGGCAAGGACGTACAAGGATGCGCCGAACGTGGACGGTTTCTTGTTTATCAACACGGGCAGGGAATTGATGACCGGCGACCTGGTCAGGGTCAGGATTACAGGTTCTTATGAATATGATCTGATTGGAGAATTGGAAGATGAATTTACCGAATAAGTTAACCACGTTCCGCGTGGTATTGATCCCTTTCTTTGTGGTTTTTATGCTGACAGATGTGACCGCATATGACAAGTGGATTGCACTGGTTATTTTTATTGTTGCAAGTCTGACAGATCTTATGGACGGATACATTGCCAGAAAATATAATCTGGTGACAAATTTTGGAAAGTTTATGGATCCTCTGGCGGATAAGCTTTTGGTCTGCTCAGCACTGATCTGCCTGGTAGCGCTTGCAAGGATACCGGCCTGGATAGTGATTGTTATTATTGCCAGGGAATTTATTATCAGTGGTTTCAGACTGGTGGCTTCGGATAATGGGGTGGTCATTGCAGCCAGTTACTGGGGGAAGTTTAAGACCACTTTTCAGATGGTAATGATCTGTCTGATGATTGTAAATCTGGAAGTACTTAGCCTTCTGACACAGATTGTGATGTGGGCGGCACTGTTATTAACCGTGATTTCTTTAGTGGATTATCTGGTCAAAAATAAGGATGTCATGAAAGAGAGCGGTAAATAGGATGCGAGATTGATTGCAAAGAAATGGAGTGCTATGACAGTAGAGATTATTTCGGTTGGAACAGAAATATTATTGGGTAATATTGTGAATACGAACGCGGCCTATCTGTCGGAAAAATGTGCGGGACTCGGTCTTTCCTGTTACTACCAGGATGTGGTCGGGGATAATGAAGAAAGACTTTTTGAGACCATAAAGCTTGCGCTGTCCAGAGCAGATATTCTGCTTTTGTCAGGAGGACTCGGCCCCACCCAGGATGATCTGACAAAGGAGGTTGCAGCAAAGGCCTTTGGAAAGGAATTATACCTGCACGAGGAGACGAAGGAAGCAATCCGGAAGTTTTTTGAGGAGAGAGGATTAGAGATTACAGATAATAACTGGAAACAGGCGATGGTTCCGGAGGGGTGTATCGTGATGGAGAATCCCAACGGTACGGCGCCTGGAATTATCATGGCGCAGGATAATAAGCATGTGGTGCTGATGCCTGGCCCGCCCAATGAGATGGTTCCCATGTTTGAGACATCGGTTATGCCTTATCTCTCCCGGTTACAGTCCTGTGTGATTTATTCACAGACCGTGAAGATCTGCGGGGTGGGAGAAAGCAAGGCGGAGAGCATGGTATCAGATCTGATCGCGGCACAGACAAATCCCACGATTGCCACCTATGCCAAGACCGGGGAGGTGCACCTTAGAGTGACTGCCCGGGCGGAGGACGAGAAAGAAGCCAGAAAACTGGTGAAGCCTATGATCAAGGATTTAAAAGGACGTTTCGGCAATCATGTCTATACCACAGATGATGAGGTGACGTTGGAGAAGGCAGTGGTAGATCTGCTTGCGGCCAATAAACTGACAGCCTGTACGGTGGAATCCTGTACCGGCGGAATGTTGTCGGCCCGGTTGATCAATGTACCGGGAGTCTCGGAGGTATTTAAGACTGGTTATGTTACATATTCCAACAAATCGAAAAGAAGGCTTCTGGGGATTAAGAAAAATATTCTGTTGAAACATGGTGCGGTCAGCGAACAGATTGCAAGGGAGATGGCAAAGACAGCGGCCATGCTTGCCAAGACGGATGTGTGTGTCTCAACTACAGGAATCGCGGGGCCGGATGGCGGTACCCCGGAGAAACCGGTAGGGCTTGTATATATCGGATGTAATGTGCGCGGTAAGATTACGGTGAAGGAGTGTCATTTCAGCGGCAGCCGGTCCAAGATCCGGGAGAGCACGGTTTCCGCGGCATTATCGCTGATGCGGCAGTGTATTCTGGAGTATTACAGCGAAGTGACTTTTGGTGGGAAAGAGAAGTAGCAGGAAAGAGACGGTTTTCAAGATGATGGAGGAAAACAAATGAGTGAACCGGGCAATTTTGACGACAGGAGAGAGGAAACCGGAAGGATGGATACGCCGGTAGATCCTTATACAACCGAGAGCAGTGCCGATATCTATACAACCCCGACAGTGGATACAACGGGAGTACTGGCAGGCGAGAACTCTCAGGATGTGGCAGTGACAGATACCCATGGACTTTTTTCGGGTAGCGGGCAGGCTGATGTTTCTTATTATAATAATACCAGTCAGGGCGTAAATCCCTATGATATCAATCAGCCGCAGCAGGGGACTTCTCCTTATCAGAATCCTCAATACAATCAGCAGGGGATGCCCTATGGCGGCAGTGCTTATGGCGGAGGCAATCCTTATTATACGGATAATTCATATGGAGCAGGCAACGCTTACGGCGGCGGTGCTTATAACAATGCCAATCCTTATGGCAGTCAGCAGGCAGGCGGATATAACGGCCAGCCTCCTTATGGGACGCCTCCTTATAACGATAACCCCTACAGTCCTTATGCGGCACCTCAGAAAAAGGGACATACCGGACTGATCATAACCGTTGTGGTCATTATTATCCTTCTTTTTATTGTGGCAGTCTGTGCATTGGTCTACCGGGCAGTAAAGCTGGTAGAGGAGAATGGTTTTGACTCAGAAGAATCCATCCACGACGATAAGTATGAGTTCGATGATGACTATGAATATCATCACGATGATGATTTTGGCGGTTATGATGACGATGATGACTTTTTTTACGGCGGTGATGATGATTATGACTACGATTATGATTATGATTACGACTATGACGATGATTACGAAGATGACAGATATTATTCTTTTGCGGATGACATCAAGTATGACCTGTCATACTATGTAGATTTTGACTTCTATGAATATGAGACATCGAATGACAATGTCAGTATTCTGGTAACATATCCCATTGTAGAAGGGGAGGATGTGCAGAATCTGGATATGATCAATGATGCCATCTATGATGAGGTGGAACTGATAACCGAGTATTATGAGGAAGAATATGCTCCTTATATGGAAAAGAATGAAGACAGCTACTTTTCTGCTTCTGCCTTCTGCTATGTGACTTATATGGATGAAGATAAGCTCAGTGTGGTATTTCAGGAGAATATCTATGCCGATACCTATGATCTGGCTTATCTGGAATGTATCAATATAGATATGGAGAACGGTGTAATCCTCGATAATGAAGAGATGCTGTCTATTGATGATGACTTTTCGGTGGAATTCAGAACCAGGAGCGATGAACAGAACGGGGAGATCTATTCCCTCACAAATATGTCAGACCAGGAGATTACAAGTTACTTTAATTCCCCGGATGTGATCGTATTTTATACGCCTAAGGGGATGGAAATCGGTTTTAATTATGAGAGCGGCTGGGTGACAGTCACCTACGAGGAATACGAGCAGTATCTGAATGTATTCTGATCTGGTATGACAGGTACAGGGATTCATTATTTGTGAACAGAATACGAAGGGCGGTAAATCTGTAGAAGATTACCGTCCTTTCATGTGTTTCAGGACTCTTTTTCGGAAGATATAAAGTGGGAGTAAATTTATAAAATCCGGAAGAAGGATATTGCTTAACCAGGGATTCTCTGTTAAACTGAGGATGTCTATAGAAATGGAATCTGTTGTGCATGTCCGGCATTTCGCCACAATTTCCATTATCTTGATTTGAAGGAAAGGAGGGTAGAGTGTCATTTATTGGACATAAAGAGTGCTAAGATGGCATTATAAAAAAGGAAGTTGACAAAATCGAACATTTGTTTTATTCTATGTAAAGAACAGGTGTTCTATAAGAAAAGGAGAACAGAACATGGAAAGAGATGAAAAATTAAAAGCATTGGATGCGGCTTTAGGGCAGATAGAGAGGCAGTTCGGTAAGGGGGCTGTCATGAAACTGGGCGACCCTTCCGTACAGATGAATGTGGAGACGATTCCGACAGGATCTTTAAGTCTGGATATTGCATTGGGGCTCGGTGGTATTCCCAAGGGAAGAATTGTTGAGATATACGGTCCGGAATCCAGTGGTAAGACAACCGTTACCTTACATATGATAGCAGAGGTACAAAAGAGGGGCGGCATCGCCGGTTTTATTGATGCGGAGCATGCACTTGACCCTGTTTATGCAAAGAATATCGGAGTGGATATTGACAATCTTTATATTTCGCAGCCGGACTGTGGAGAACAGGCACTGGAGATTACAGAGACCATGGTGCGTTCCGGTGCCGTGGATATTATTGTGGTGGATTCGGTTGCGGCACTGGTGCCCAAAGCGGAGATTGACGGAGATATGGGAGACAGCCATGTGGGTTTGCAGGCAAGGTTAATGTCACAGGCACTTCGTAAATTGACAGCGGTTATCAGCAAATCCAATTGTACTGTTATTTTTATCAATCAGCTGCGTGAAAAAGTAGGCGTTATGTTTGGTAATCCGGAGACAACTACGGGCGGCCGTGCGCTGAAATTCTACTCTTCGGTGCGTCTCGATGTCAGAAGAATCGAAGCTCTGAAACAGGGGGGCGAGGTAATCGGTAACAGAACCAGGGTAAAGGTAGTCAAGAATAAGATTGCGCCGCCTTTTAAGGAAGCAGAATTTGATATTATGTTCGGGGAAGGTATTTCCACGGTAGGGGATATTCTTGATCTGGCGGCGGAGAACAATATTATCAATAAGAGTGGCGCATGGTATGCCTATGAAGGCAATAAGATTGGCCAGGGCAGGGAAAATGCGAAGCAGTATCTGAGAGACAATCCACAGATGTGCAGTGAAGTGGAGCGGAAAGTAAGAGAACTCTTTAATATGGAAACAGATTCTGTACAGGCACCGGCTGAAAAAGCAGCAAAAGAGATCGGGAAAGATAAGAAAGAGACTGCCGGAACAGGCAAATAGATTTTGAAAGCAGGCAAAGAAGGACGTATGGCTATAGGAACGCTCCGGAATGAGGATGATTATGATTGTGACGCAGATGACAGGGATGTCCAGATCGCGCTGTAAAGTTTACGTGGACGGACAGTTTGCCTTTGTGCTTTACAAAGGGGAATTACGGGAATTTGGGATTGAAGAGGAGAAAGAGATTTCTGAGACCTGTTATCAGCAGATTATGACAGAGCTTCTTCCCAGAAGAGCGAAAAAGAGAGCCCTGAATCTTTTGGAAGCGAAAGATTATACCAGCGGGCAGCTTCGGGAAAAGCTTAGACAGGGAGAGTATCCGCCGGCTTGTATTGATGAGGCCATTGCCTATGTGGAGTCTTATGGTTATGTGGACGACCTGCGTTATGCCAGGGATTTTATTACCTATCATCTGGAAAATAAAAGCAGGATGCGCATGGAACAGGATCTTATGCGTAAGGGGATAGGCAGGGATATCATAGAGGAGGCATTTGATGCAGTGGAGCAGGCAGGATCAGGGCAGGATGAAGTGGCAATGATCAGGAAGCTTCTGGAAAAGAAAAATTATGATGTTCATACGTCTACCAGACAGGATAAACAAAGAATGTACGGTTTCCTTTATCGGAAGGGGTTTCACACAGATGCAATCAGTAGAGCACTTTTGCTTGACATAACATCAAATTCATTATAGAATTAATATGTTGTAATTTTGCTAACTATCGGGATGTTGTCATTTGCACGATGGAAATGTCCGACAATAGATTAGATGATGTACAATGAAAATTTAATAAGGAGGTGCTCCTGTAATGTGGCAAGTTGTGTTAGCAGTAGTCATCACACTGGTGGTCGCCATTCCTGTTTCTGCTTTGACAGCCGTTAACTATCGCAAGAAAGTTGTGGAGGCGAAGCTGGGTAATGCGGACGAAAAGGCCAGGGAAATCATTGATGAAGCTCTCAAAACTGCTGAGACGAAGAAGCGTGAATCGTTGCTTGAGGTCAAGGAAGAGTCCATTCGTACCAAAAATGAATTGGACAAGGAAATCAAGGAACGTCGTGCCGAGGCACAACGCTATGAGCGTCGTATCCAGCAGAAGGAAGAGAACATCGACAAGAAAGCGGATGCTATTGAGAAAAAGGAAGCAAGTCTGGCACAGAGGGAAGAAGCTCTTGCCAAACAGCGTGAAGAAATTTCCAAGCTGAACGAGCAAAGATTACAGGAACTAGAACGAATCTCAGGTTTGACCTCCGAACAAGCAAAAGATTATTTGTTGAAAATTGTTGAAGATGAAGTGAAACATGAAACTGCTGTCCTGATCAAGGAGATGGAGAGCAGGGCGAAGGAAGAGGCGGATAAGAAGGCGAAGGAATATGTGGTCACAGCAATTCAGAAATGTGCCGCAGACCATGTGTCCGAGACCACCATATCCGTGGTACAGCTTCCGAACGATGAAATGAAAGGCAGAATTATCGGTAGAGAGGGTCGTAATATCAGAACACTTGAAACCATGACAGGTGTTGACCTGATTATCGATGATACGCCGGAAGCAGTTATCTTATCCGGATTTGATCCGATCCGCAGAGAAGTTGCGAGGATTGCTCTCGAGAAACTGATTGTAGATGGGCGTATACATCCGGCAAGAATTGAAGAGATGGTCGAGAAGGCCCAGAAAGAAGTGGAAGTCATGATCAAAGAGGAAGGTGAAGCTGCTACCCTCGAGGTCGGTGTACATGGCATCCATCCTGAACTTGTCAGACTGCTCGGTAAGATGAAGTTCAGAACCAGTTATGGTCAGAACGCATTAAAACATTCTATTGAAGTGGCGCAGTTATCCGGTCTGCTTGCGGCAGAGATGGGACTGGATGTCAGAATGGCAAAACGTGCAGGGTTACTGCATGATATTGGTAAAGCTGTGGATCATGAAATGGAAGGATCACATATCCAGCTGGGTGTTGAACTTTGCCGGAAGTATAAAGAGGGTCCGGTTGTTATCAATGCGGTAGAGTCACATCATGGAGATGTGGAAGCGCAGACATTAATCGCATGTATTGTGCAGGCGGCAGATACGATTTCTGCGGCGAGACCGGGTGCAAGAAGAGAAACATTAGAAACATATACAACAAGACTAAAACAATTAGAAGACATTACAAACAATTTCAAAGGTGTTGACAAATCTTTTGCTATTCAGGCAGGTAGAGAGATTCGTGTTATGGTAGTTCCAGAACAGATCAGTGATTCTGACATGGTATTACTTGCAAGAGATATTTCCAAGCAGATAGAGGCAGAGCTGGAATATCCTGGGCAGATTAAGGTGAATGTAATTCGAGAGAGCCGTGTCGTTGATTACGCTAAGTAGCATGGAAAGGGGGTGTCGCAAAATCATCAAATTAGATGATCGAGCGGCACCCCTGCTCTATATTTTGAAAAATTCAGTTAAAACCTTTTGTTTGGGGAATTTTTCTTGATTTTGGGCATACTTTAATAAATCTTTTGTTTTTCTTGGCTTTTATGCTGTTTCTTTTACCGGAAAAAGATGGCTTTCAGTACGTTCATGTTAGATTTTTGCATGCAGTTTGTTGATGTTATAGCCCATACACAGCAGGAGAATCTCAAGTTTTACTTTGGATTTCCTCCGCAACAGAAATCTTTGGAATTCGTAATCACTTTTCAGAACACCAAAAGCTCCTTCTACTTGAATGGAACGGTTCATCCGATATTTGATTCCCCTTTCACTCAAAATATTTTCGTAGGATTCCTGCCGCTTCTCCAGAAAACTTTTGGAAATATATAATCGTTTATTGGCTTTTGCTCTGGTACATTTTTCTTTATAAGGACATCCCGTACAGTCTTCACTTTCGTAGCCTGAATCCGCTGTTACACTTAAATATCGGAACCCCAGCTTTTCAGTTCGTGGCTCAGCAGTCGGACCGAATCATCTTCAGGAACCAGACCTTCCAAATTTAATGGCAAAACCAGTTGATAAGGCTCGCCAAATTCGGTATAATTTTTACGGTATTTTAATTTACTTGACATATCTTATTATACCACAGATGGCAGGTTCTTCGGAGCCTGCTTTTCTGTTTTCAGGCACAAAAATGGAGCTGCTGATCCAGTAGTGATCACTCATCTACTTTTGCAACAGCCCCTTCTTTTGTGTCTGTGTATCGGTACAGACAGGGGAATAATATGGATCGTTTCTGTACAGTTTTACTAGAAACAGTATACTTTAGGAAATAAAATTATCTTTTCTGTATACTTGTGAAATTTGGGAAACTGTAGTAGAATGATTAACGATGTATGATTGTATACAATTATTCAATTATTATGGAGGACAACATGAAACCGTACAGAGAAATGAGCAAGGATGAACTCACACAGCAGAAAGCAGAACTGATCAAACAATTTGAAGATGCTAAGGGAATGGGATTAAAACTTGATATGTCCAGAGGGAAACCGACTTCTGCACAGCTTGACATGACCATGGGACTTATGGATGCATTAAATTCTGATTCGGATATGATGACCATGGACGGTATTGATACCAGAAATTATGGACTGATGGACGGTATCATAGAGGCGAAGCACCTGTTGGCGGATGTGATGAGTGTTCCGGCAGAAAATGTGATCGTGTACGGTAATTCAAGTCTGTCCATTATGTATGATACAATTTCCCGTTCCGTGACTCATGGAGTGATGGGATCCACTCCATGGTGCAAACTGGAACAGGTAAAGTTTTTATGCCCGGTGCCTGGATATGACAGACATTTTGCCATCACACAGCATTTCGGGATTGAGATGATTTTAATTCCCATGACACCGGATGGCCCGGATATGGATCTGGTAGAAAAGTATGTCAATGAAGACCCGGCAGTAAAAGGAATCTGGTGTGTACCGAAATACTCTAATCCTCAGGGAATATCCTACTCGGATGAGACAATAAGGAGATTTGCCGCATTAAAGCCGGCGGCAGAGGATTTCAGGATTTACTGGGATAACGCTTATGCGATCCATCATTTATATGAAGATAAGCAGGATCAGATTCTGGAGATTTTAAGTGAGTGTGAGAAGGCCGGCAATCCAGATATGGTTTATGAATTCTGTTCTACTTCCAAAATCACCTTTTCCGGAAGCGGTATTGCAGCAATGGCTTCTTCACCGGCCAATCTGGCGGATATCAAGAAGACGCTCACCTTGCAGACCATCGGCTATGATAAGGTCAATCAGCTTCGACATGCCAGATATTTTAAGAATGTGGAAGGCATGATGGCTCATATGAAGAAACATGCTGATATTCTGCGCCCTAAATTTGAAGCGGTATTGTCTGTACTGGACAGAGAACTAGGCGGGCTTGGCATTGGAGAGTGGACCAGACCGCTTGGTGGATATTTTATCTCCTTTGATGCCATGGAGGGCTGTGCCAAAGCTATCGTGGAGAAATGTAAGGAGGCAGGGGTGGTTCTTACGGGGGCAGGTGCCACCTTCCCTTATGGTAAGGATCCAAAAGACAGTAATATCCGTATAGCGCCTACGTTTCCGACTTCGGAGGAGATGGCGGCAGCTACAGACATATTTGTGCTTTGTGTAAAACTGGTCAGCGTGGAGAAGCTGTTGCAGGCATAATGAATCTGAAACGTGGAAAGAAAGGAGTAAGACAATGGATCATTATGAAAGACTGGGAAGAGAACTGATTCAAAAGGGTGCCATCATAGATTATTACCAGGATACAATCAGGGTGCCGAACGGTAATATCGTCAAATGGGATCTGATCAAGCATAAAGGAGCCGCCGCGGTGGTGGCTGTGCAGGATGATGGGAAACTGTTGATGGTGAGACAATATCGAAATGCACTTGACCGTGAGACACTGGAAATTCCGGCCGGAGCTCTGGATACGCCAGAGGAGCCCACAGAGGCGGCAGCGGCCAGAGAGCTGGAGGAAGAGACCGGATATAAGGCAGGGAAACTGGAACTTTTGATTTCCCTTCGTACCACCGTTGCTTTCTGTAACGAGAAGATAGATGTTTATGTGGCGACAGAACTTACACCCAGCCGTCAGCATCTGGATGAAGACGAGTTTCTGAACGTAGAAAGTCATGATCTGGAGGAATTGATACAGATGATTTTTGACTGTAAGATTCAGGATGGCAAGACAGTCTCTTCCCTGCTTGCCTATAAGGAAAAATATTGCCGATAAAAAGATAGCTGTCATGCCTGGTGCCTCCTGGACATATATTGAAAAAGATGAGGAAAGAGGGTATGGGCGTGCGGCAGTCATGGTCAAAAAACAGCTATTATATGGTTTATCTGTTTATGATTGGTCTTTTTATCGGGATACTGGTGGTGAATGTAGGACATGACACCTGGATTGTGGACAGTAACCTTTTGGGAACAGAGATGATTCTGCGCCTGAAGAACAGTATCCCGGAAGGGGAAGGATTGTTTGGTTATGTATTGAAACACAGAATGTTCACCCTCTGTATGCTGGCACTGCTGTCTACCACCATGGTGGGACTGCCGGTGATCTGTGTTTATATTTGTTATATGGGGCTCTCGGCAGGCTGCCTTTTGTCAGTGGCAGTGATCCGTTATGGGATCCGGGGGCTTTTATTTGTGGCGGCAGGTTTGCTGCCACAGGCTTTTTGCCTGGTGCCGGCCTATATAGGACTTTTTATCTGGGCCGTGGGTCTTAACAGGACTTTATATGCACCCAGGACATATCTGGACGGATATGAACGTTACAGCAGACAGTTTTATCTGAAAAAAGGAACACAGCTTGTTGTTGTGACAGCAGTTGTCATAATGGGATGTCTGTTAGAAAGTTATGTCAATCCTAAAATCATACATTTTGTTCTGAAAATTTTTTGAAAAAAATTTTTTATCTTTTTTCCAACATATAGTAGACATAAATTCTCTGGTTGACGATATCTTGTACTTTGTCGGAAAAACCGCGCAAATGCCCGTAAAATCGGCAAAAAATCCATTTGCTTTTCTCAAAAAATCTGATTATAATGTAAGGCAGACGGTGATTTGATTTACATAAAGAATCACGAGGGGGAAGGATTTCCGAATACATGGAGAAAGAGATCAGTGCTTTTATCACCTATTTACATAATGTGAAGAACACCTCCACCAACACAGAGTTGTCTTACAAGAGGGATCTGGAGAAAGTGCAGCACTTTATGGCAGCGCGCGGGATTGAGGAAGCGGGGAAAGTGTCGGCACAGGATCTGAGTGATTATGTAAAATATCTGGAAGATAATAAATTTGCGGCGGCCACTGTGTCCAGAAATATTGCCTCTCTGAAAGCTTTTTATCATTTTATGGTACAGGAAGGAATGGTGGCGGAGGATATCTCCGATAAGCTCAAAGCACCTAAGATTGAGAAGAAGGCACCGGGTATCATGTCTCCTGATGAAGTGGTGCGTCTTTTAGAGCAGCCCTCTGGGGATACGCCCAAAGAAATACGTGACAAAGCCATGCTGGAACTTCTCTATGCCACAGGGATCCGGGTGACCGAACTGATCACATTAAAGGTTGCCGATGTGAATATGCAGATGAGTTTTATTTTATGCCGTGACCGCAACAAGGAGAGGATCATTCCTTTTGGAAATGCAGCCAAAAGCGCCATGACACGGTATCTGAACGGGACGAGAGAAGAGATGTTGGAGAATAAATCTTCGGATGTTCTCTTTGCCAATTGTTCCGGGCAGCCTATGAGCCGGCAGGGATTCTGGAAACTGATTAAACATTATGCCAAAAAGGCGGATATCCAGGCGGACATTACGCCGCATACCTTAAGACATTCTTTTGCGGCGCATCTGGTAGAGAACGGTGCCGATTTAAGGAGTGTTCAGGAAATGTTGGGACACTCTGATATTTCCACAACACAGATTTATGCGAACTTAAACCACAATCATATCAGGGAAGTGTACGCGAAGGCACATCCCAGAGGTTAGTGGATACCGATGTATTGAGAAATTATATAATCTATTTAAAAATCCTGCGGATTCTGCCCGCAGGATTTTTTTAAGTCTTTCGCTTATTCGAGTCCGCAAAGCGGACCTCGTAATCGAGCAAAGCTCGATTTAGTCATAATCTGCAATATCGTAAATCAATTGTTCGGAGGCTTTCCATCCGAGACAGGGATCGGTGATGGATTTACCATAGACACCTTCACCAATCTTCTGGCATCCTTCTTCGATATAACTTTCAATCATGACACCCTTGACCATCCCATGGATATCATGGTTCAGCTTACGGCTGTGCATGACTTCCTTAACAATACGGATCTGCTGCTCGAACTGTTTGTCGGAATTATTGTGGTTCGCATCAATGACACAGGCCGGATTGAGCAGATCGTAATCCTGATACAGGGTATAGAGGGTGTTTAAATCTTCGTAATGATAGTTGGGCAGGCTTCTGCCGTGTTTGTTGACGGAACCGCGAAGTACTGCGTGTGCCAGCGGATTGCCATTGGTTGCCACTTCCATGCCCCGGTAGATAAAGGAATGGGGATGTTGTGCTGCATAGATGGAATTGAGCATCACGGAGAGTGTGCCGCTGGTGGGATTTTTCATACCGGCAGGCACATCGAAACCGCTGACTGTCATACGATGGTGCTGATCTTCCACGGAGCGGGCACCGATTGCCACATAGGAGAGAATATCTTCCACATACCCCCAGTTTTCGGGATAGAGCATTTCATCCGCGGCGGTCAGGCCGGATTCCTCGATGGCCCGGATATGCATTTTACGCATGGCGATTAACCCGGCTGTGAAGTCGGGTTTCTTCTCGGGGTCAGGCTGGCTTACGATTCCTTTATAACCTTCCCCGGTGGTACGGGGTTTGTTGGTGTAGATTCTGGGAATCAGAATCAGCTTGTCCTTGACTTTTTCATTGACTCTGGCCAGTCTGTTGACATAGTCGCAGACGGCCTCTTCATTGTCGGCAGAACAGGGACCGATGATGACCAGAAATTTGCTGCTCTTTCCGGTGAGTACGTCTTTGATCTGGGCGTCTCTTTCCTGTTTCAGTTCCACAGCCTTTGTCGGCATGGGATATTCCTTACGAATATCTTCCGGGGTGGGAAGTTTCGTTACATATCGAAAAGACATAAGTTTTCTCCTCTTGTATTTATGATTATTTTCTTCTGGCAAAAACACCTACATTATAGTATATTGTTTTAAGAATCGCAACCCTTACGGGAAATATACAGGGCAGAGACCGTGCATAATGTGGTTTGCAGAATCTGGCTTGCCAGCATGCCCCACAGATAGCCTTTGATGCCGTAAAGCGGGATGGCGAAGAAAACAAATGCAAGGCGCAGTAACAGACTTGCCACGCTGTAACAGAAGGTCTGTGCGGTCTTCCCCAGGCCGTTCAGGATACTGCCCAGTGTGCTTGCAATGTACATAAAAGGGCAGATAAAGCTGAGAATCAGGATGAAACTGCCGGCCAGATCCGAATGGAACAGGATGCGTCCCGCGAACCGTCCGCACAGTAAAAAGAGGGCGGTGCATAAAAATCCCAGCAGGAGACAGTAGCGGATAGAAGCCAGTATGGCCCGTCTGACAGCAGCCCTGTTGCCGTTTGCATCAGCTTCCGATATGATGGGCAGAAGCAGAACAGAGATGGAATTTGTGATGGCGGAGGGAAAGAGGATCAGCGGCAGACTCATTCCGGTCAATACGCCGTATACGCCCAGAGCGTCCGCGTTATTCAGGCCGTAGGCCATCAGGCGGTTGGGAATATAGATAGCTTCTATACTCTGCAACAGATTGATGACCAGGCGGTTGGCGGATAAAGGAACTGCCAGGGTAAGAAGCTGTCCCATGATATGGCTGTATACGGCAATGCAGTGGTTCTTAAGGCCTTTTGTCCGGGCAGGAAGGCAGGGACGGTAGGGAAAGAGCCTGTGGGCGCGGGATAAGATAGCCAGTACCGACACGATCATGGAGGCGCTTTCTCCGATTACCAGGCCGACCACAGCAAAGCTGATGGTGGGCTCCATATGATGCTTATGGCAGATATAGTAAATCAGGTATACGCTTCCCACACGGCAGATTTGTTCTGCAAGCTGGGTGACGGCAGGAATTGCAGTCTTACGGATACCGAAAAAATAGCCGTTGATACAGGAATGAACACAGGCCATAGGGATGGACACGGCTATGATACGAAGTAAGGGTGCTGTGCGGTATTCCATCAGGCAGCTGATGGCGATATCGTCCGACCAGTGATAAATCACAAAGGCGCAGGCAATGGAGAGACCAAAAGATATCAGAAAGCCTGCCCAAAGAGTGCGGAAGGAACTTTTATAATCCCGTGTACTGGTCTCACTGGCCACATATTTGGAGATGGCGGTCTGGATACCGGAGACGGTGAGGGCAAAGGAGAGGGCAAGCACAGGGGAAATCAGCTGATAGATTCCCATACCCTCTGCACCGAATACATTGGACAGAAAGATCCGGTAGAAGAAACCGATCAGACGGCTTACAAGTCCGGTCAGTGTAAGAATGGCAGTTCCGGTTATTAAAGGATTTTTCCATTTGACAGTCATAGGCACCACATCATGATTCGATATGGTTACAGTTTATGCGGCGAAAGTCTCATATAGTATAGAAGAAAGGGACAGAAAGATGGCAGAAAAAGTATTGGTAGGCATGTCCGGCGGAGTGGATTCCTCGGTGGCGGCTTACCTTTTGAAACAACAAGGATACGATGTGATTGGAGTGACCCTGCAAATCTGGCAGGATCCAGCGCAGAATCTATTGAAAAATATGGGAGGATGCAGCACTTTTGACGCCGCAGAGGATGCCAGACAGGTGGCAGCCAGACTGGATATCCCGCATTATGTGATTCCTGTGGAGCAGGATTTTAAAGAAAATGTGGTAAATTATTTCGTGGAAGAATATCTGGCCGGACGGACGCCCAATCCCTGTGTTGTCTGTAACCGGCATGTGAAATGGGCGGCCATGCTGCAAAGCTGTCTGGAAATGGGGGCGGATTATATTGCCACCGGACATTATGCCAGAGTCAGCAGATTGGAAAACGGTAGATATACCGTGCGCAATTCGGCGGCCGCCAGAAAGGATCAGACCTATGCACTCTACAATCTTACCCAGGAGCAGCTGGCCCGCACCTTAATGCCGGTGGGAGAATACACCAAGGAGCAGATACGGCAGTTTGCCGAAGAAGCGGGGCTTATGGTGGCGCATAAACCGGACAGTCAGGAGATATGCTTTATTCCCGATCATGACTATGCCGCCTTTATTGACAGACAGGCCGGGGAAAGGGTGCCCGGCCGGGGAAAGTTCGTGACGAAAGCGGGAGAGGTGCTGGGGGAACATCTGGGCATCACGCATTACACGGTAGGACAGCGCAAAGGATTAAATCTGGCCATGGGGCGCCCGGTGTTTGTGACAGACATAAGACCTGAGACGGATGAGGTGGTGATCGGGGAGGCGGAAGATGTCTTTGCAGATACCCTTTATTGTCACCGCATCAATTATATGGGCATGGAGGATCTGCCGGAGCCCAGACAGGTGACGGCTAAGATCCGTTATGCCCATGCCGGGGAGAACTGCCTGATTGAGAAGGCGGGGGAAGACAGGATACGCTGTACTTTTGCAAGGCCGGTTCGTGCCATTACACCCGGACAGGCGGTGGTATTTTATGAGGATGATTATGTGCTAGGCGGCGGGATTATCCTGTAGACTAAGAAAATCTTAAGAAATTCTACCGGTTTTTTTCACGACATTTTCACAGACTCTGTGATAGTATGGGTAATGATAAGTGGGGGATCTTTGGAGAAACACTTGTTTGAGGAGAAAATTATGGTAGAATCAAAACTGACTAAAGTAAAAGTGAATAATGAGATAGAACTGTGCGAAGTGTATGATAACACCACCAAGGAACGGATTAAGAAAGTATTTTTCAGAGAAGGAATCTCTTTCTTTATCAAATTCCGTAAGAAGTTCCAGATGGTCGGTCTGGCAGCGGTGGATCTGGCAGGAGAGGAAGTTTCCGGGGAGAGGACGATGTTCCCGGAGACCAAAGAAGGCAGATATATTATCTGTGTGAATCAAAGCCAGGAGGAGCTGGCCCGCAGATCCATTATGCGGGTGGTGCCCGATCACGGGGACAGAGTCCGTTTCTTTTCAGATGACCAGAAGGAGAAGGACGACAAAATCCCCTTCTGGGAAATGATTACACAGTCAATCTAAAGACGGTGAAAAGAAGGGCTGCGCTTTTCAAAGGTAGTATAATACCGGAAACCGCAGTCCTTTAATATTTCTGCGGCCTGGTCGAAAGCATAGGCGATCTGTGTGGGCGTGTGGGCGTCGGAGCCGACGGTAATGATTTCACCGCCCAGTTCACGGTATCGTCTGATGATGCCGCGGCAGGGATTGGCATCATGTAGTCCTTTGGCCAGACCGGCGGTGTTGATTTCAATTCCCTTTTCCATGGATATGAGCCGTTCCAGAATCCGATCCAGAATATCCCGGTAGGCTTCATAGGAGTAGCCTTCTTCTTTTTGCGGGCCATAACGCACCACATAATCCAGATGCCCGTACACATCAAAGTTGCTGTAGCCCTTCAGATTATCAAGGATAGATTCAAAATATTCCAGATAGGCGGCAGACTGTTCACGGCCCTCATAAAAGGCAGGATAGTAAGGATCCTGGCCGTTGCAGATGTGGGAGGAGCCAATGATGAAGTCATATTCGTGTGCCTTTGCAAAGACCGCGTTTTTTCTGGCAAGATGGGCCTGCAGACCAAGTTCCAGACCAAAGCAGAGCGTAATCTGTCCGTCATATTTTTCGCGCAGTTTCAGAAAGTCATACAGATAGGCATCAGGATTTAATTCAAATTTTCCGGCAGAATCTGTTTCGGTTACAGGATAATCGAAGTCGTTGTGTTCCGTAAAGCACATCTTCGTCAGGCCCAGTTCTATACCGCGTACAATCATTTGTTCCATAGGGGTGTCCGAATCTCCTGAGAAAGAGGAGTGCAAATGGTAATCTGCTGTGATTGGCATGGAAGGCTCCTTTCCGGGTTAATTCGTTCAGGCGTTTGCGAAACTCATTGTATTCTGGCCTATGGTTTCAGTATAGTAGATATGGAATGGAAATACAATGGTTTGCCAGAATGGATTTTCGATATGTTTTTGATGCTGATGATTTTCCTAATTATTTTTGAATTACATCTTGAATTTTCGGGACAAATTGGGTACAATAAATTTGCTGACTAAATTTTACCAATCCTGTGTGTATGGTACGCATATGGCGGGGTAAAATTATATAAAAAACATTATTTAGGAGGGACTAAAAAATGGCAGTAAGAGTAGCAATTAATGGTTTTGGCCGTATCGGTCGTCTTGCGTTCAGACAGATGTTCGGGGCAGAAGGATATGAAGTAGTGGCAATCAACGATTTAACAAGCCCTAAGATGTTGGCACACTTGTTAAAATATGATTCTTCCCAGGGTAAGTACGCTTTGGCTGATACTGTATCCGCTGGTGAGGACACAATCACAGTTGATGGTAAGACATTAAAGATTTATAAAGAGCCCGATGCAAACAACTGTCCTTGGGGTGAGCTTAAGGTTGACGTTGTTTTGGAGTGTTCCGGTTTCTACACCAGCAAAGAGAAAGCACAGGCACACATCAATGCCGGCGCTAGAAAAGTTGTTATCTCTGCTCCCGCAGGTAACGATCTTCCGACTATCGTATACAATGTAAACCATGAGACACTGAAAGCTTCCGATACCATCATTTCCGCAGCTTCCTGTACAACAAACTGCCTGGCTCCTATGGCAAAAGCGTTGAACGACTTAGCTACTATCAAATCCGGTATCATGAGCACAATTCACGCATACACAGGCGATCAGATGATTCTTGACGGCCCGCAGAGAAAGGGTGACTTAAGAAGATCCCGTGCAGGCGCAGTGAATATCGTTCCTAACAGCACAGGTGCAGCAAAGGCTATCGGTCTTGTTATTCCTGAGTTGAATGGTAAGCTGATCGGTTCCGCACAGCGTGTTCCTACTCCTACAGGTTCTACCACAATTCTGGTTGCAACTGTAGAGAAGTCCGTTACCAAGGATGAGATCAATGCAGCAATGAAGGCAGCAGCTACAGAGTCCTTCGGATACAATGAGGATGAGATCGTTTCTTCCGATATCGTAGGCAGCACCTATGGTTCTATCTTCGATGCTACTCAGACAATGGTAGGTGAGGATAACCTGGTACAGGTAGTTTCCTGGTATGACAATGAGAACAGCTATACTTCTCAGATGGTTCGTACCATTAAGTATTTCTCCGAGCTCGGCTAAGAGAACCAATAAGTAAAGAGTAAATTAAAGAGGCTCGGCCGTTGGGCCGGGTCTCTTGTAGTTAATATAATAATAGGAGGACTAAGACATGTCATTAAACAAAAAATCTGTAGATGATCTTAATGTTAAGGGAAAACGTGTTCTTGTAAGATGTGATTTCAACGTACCTTTGAAAGAAGGCAAGATCACAGACGAGACTCGTATTGTGGCAGCACTTCCCACAATCAACAAACTGCTTGCCGACGGCGGCAAGGTAATTCTCTGCTCTCATCTGGGTAAAGTAAAGAACGGCCCCAATGAGGGTGAATCCCTGGCACCTGTGGCAGAGAGACTTTCCGAGAAATTAGGCAAACCTGTAAACTTCGTATCCGATTACAATGTGACCGGTGAAGCTGCAACAAAGGCTGTTGCTGACATGCAGGAAGGTGATGTGGTACTTCTTCAGAATACCCGTTTCCGCGGCAAGGAAGAGACCAAGAACGGAGAAGAGTTCAGCAAAGAGCTGGCAGATCTGTGTGATGTTTATGTATGTGATGCATTTGGTTCTTCCCACAGAGCACATGCTTCCGTAGCGGGCGTGACAGATGTGGTACGTGCAAAGGGCGGAGAGTGTGCAGTTGGTTATCTGATGCAGAAAGAGATTGATTTCCTGGGCAATGCAGTAGAGAATCCGGTAAGACCTTTCGTGGCAATCTTAGGCGGTGCGAAGGTGGCTGATAAATTAAATGTTATCAATAATCTGTTGGAGAAATGTGATACCCTTATCATCGGCGGTGGTATGGCTTTCACTTTCTTAAAGGCGAAGGGCTATGAGATCGGTAACTCTCTGGTAGATGATGAAAAGCTTGATTATTGTAAAGAGATGATGGAGAAAGCTGAGAAGCTCGGCAAGCAGCTTTTACTGCCTATCGACACCGGCGTGGCTTCGGCTTTTCCGAATCCCATTGACGGTCCTGTTGATGTAGCGTATGTGGATGCTGACAAGATTCCGGCTGATAAGGAAGGACTGGATATCGGTCCTAAGACGCAGGAATTATTTGCCAATGCTGTGAAGTCTGCAAAGACAGTTGTTTGGAACGGACCTATGGGCGTATTTGAGAACCCTACCCTGGCAAAAGGTACGATTGCTGTGGCAAAGGCACTGGCTGAGACGGATGCTACCACCATTATCGGCGGCGGTGATTCTGCGGCAGCCTGCAACCAGCTTGGTTTTGCAGATAAGATGTCTCATATCTCCACCGGCGGCGGTGCTTCTCTTGAGTTCTTAGAGGGCAAGGAACTTCCTGGTGTAGTGGCAGCGGACGACAAGTGAAGTAAATCTCTTCGAGATTAACAAAAGTAAATTCCTTCGGAATTAACTTTGCGAGGTTCGCTTAGAGGCGAACCTCGGCATTGCATAAATATATTTATGTAAACCATGGAAATAAGTATATATTAGCGCAGGATTGCGCAGAAATGAGGATAACATGGCAAGAAAGAAAATTGTGGCCGGTAACTGGAAGATGAATATGACTCCCAGTGAGGCGGTTAAATTATGTGCAGAGTTAAAGGATCTGGTAAAGTCTGACGATGTGGATGTAGTGTACTGTGTTCCTGCGGTGGACATCGTACCTGTTGTGGAGGCTGTGAAAGGCACCAACGTGGAAGTGGGCGCAGAGAATATGTATTTTGAGGAGAAGGGTGCTTACACAGGCGAGATTTCCGCAGCAATGCTGGTAGACGCAGGCGTGAAATATGTGATCATCGGGCACTCTGAGAGGCGTGATTACTTCAAGGAGGATGATGCCCTTCTGAATAAGAAGGTTAAGAAAGCTTTAGAAGCCGGACTTATTCCGATTCTTTGCTGCGGCGAAACTTTAGAGCAGAGGGAGCTGGGGGTTACCATGGATTGGATCAGATTGCAGATCAAATCCGACCTTGCAGATATCACCGCAGATCAGGTGAAGGGTATGGTGATTGCGTATGAGCCTATCTGGGCAATCGGTACCGGCAAGACTGCTACTACAGAACAGGCAGAAGAAGTATGTAAGGGTATCCGTGACTGTATCGCAGAAATGTATGATGCAGCTACCGCGGAGGCAGTCCGCATCCAGTATGGCGGGTCTGTAAACGCAGGCAATGCGGCAGAGCTCTTTGCACAGCCCGACATTGACGGTGGTTTGGTAGGCGGCGCTTCTCTGAAAGCTGACTTTGGCAAGATCGTCAATTATAAATAGAAGGTAGTTTTAAAACTGATATAGTTTGAATATTGCAAAAAGGGGTATCAAGGGAAAGAAATTCCCTTGGAATCCCTTTTTGATGTCTTTGTAGTTGACTGAATTATTATACTATTAACAGGCAGGGGGAAAAGGAAATGAAAAGTATTCGTACAAAGATTACCTTATGTCTCATCTTAACCGTTCTGATAGGACTGGTTGCGTCTGGAGTTTCCAGTATCATACCGAATTATAACAGCACCATGTCGACTGTGGAACAGATGATGAGTGAAACAGCAGTCCTGGCGGCAGGGCGTGTGGAACAAGAGTTAATGGCATATAAGAATGTCGTCATGGACGCAGGCCATATAGCGCAGTTATCCGATCCGGATGTATCGCTGGAGGAAAAGCAGTCCCTTATCAATGAACGGGCTGCCATGCATGATTTCCAGCGGGGAAATATTATTGGTATGGATGGTATCAGTATTTTCGACGGGAAGGATTATTCTGACCGTGAATACGTACAGCAGGCAATGCAGGGAAATATTTATGTATCAGAGCCCTTGATCAGTAAAATTACCGGGGAATTATCCATTATGGTTGCGGCACCCCTTTATGCGGAAGAAACCTATGGCTCTACGATTGTCGGTGTTGTTTACTTTGTTCCCAAGGAGACTTTTCTGAATGATATTGTATCGGCCATTCAGATCGGGGAAAACAGCAGAGCCTATATGATTAATAAATCTGGCGATACGATTGCAGATATTACCCTGGAAACGATCACCGTCCAGAATATAGAGACGGAGGCACAAAGTGATCCCGCACTTCAGGAACTGGCAGCTATTCATGCCAATATGCGTGAGGGAAAGAATGGGTTTGGAAGTTATACAAGCGGGGAAGAAAAAATGTTCGCGGCTTATGCGCCGGTCAAGGATACGGACGGCTGGAGCATTGCGGTTACCGCGCCGCAGTTAAATTATCTGGCGGCTACACGGGATGCCATGGTGATTAACATTGCCGTCATTATTATTTTTATATTGATTTCTATCGTAGTTGCGCTGGTAGTGGCGTCTAATATCAGCAGTCCCATGAAGGCATGTGTCAACCGGATGAAGCTTCTTGTGGAAGGAGACCTGGAAACGCCAATGCCTGAGATTGCCAGTAAAGATGAAACGGGTGTGCTTGCAAGGTCTACCACATCTTTGGTGGAAGGACTGCGGATTGTAATCAGCGACATTGATTATCTGTTAAACGAGATGGCCAATCAGAATCTGAATGTACATACCGAACATGAGGAAGTATATGTGGGCAGTTTCCAGAATATTCTGCTTTCCATGCGTCATATGAAAGAGGAACTGGGGCATGCCATGAGGCAGGTTAATCATTCTGCACAGGAAGTAGCGCTGGCAAGTGATCATTTATCTGCGAGTGCCCAGTCGCTTAGTCAGGGTACGACACAACAGGCCAGTTCCGTACAGGAATTGGCAGCAAGGGTCAGCGAAATTTCAGACCAGGCCAGGAGCACCGCAAGCGGAGCGCTTGATGTGCGCAGCAAGACGCACCAGGCCGGAGAAGAAGTATCCATGTGTAATCAGAAGATGCAGAATCTGGTGGAAGCCATGGATAAAATCCAGACAAGTTCCGATGAGATTGAAAAGATTTTGAAAACGATAGACGACATTGCTTTCCAGACAAACATACTGGCCTTAAATGCAGCGGTAGAAGCCGCCAGGGCAGGCAGTGCAGGAAAGGGATTCGCTGTTGTGGCGGAGGAAGTACGCAATCTTGCCGGGAAATCTGCGGAGGCAGCGCAAAATACCTCTGTGCTCATTGCAAACTCTACGGAGGCCGTACACACAGGTACGGAAGTTGCCCAGAGCACGGCAGATATCCTCTTTGGTGTGGTGAACAGTATCCAGTCTGTGGTGGATTCCATTGACAATATTGCCGCGGTTTCCAATGAACAGTCAGATGCTGTGGGACAGGTATCCGAGGGAATCAATCAGATTGCTGTGGTGGTGCAGAGCAACAGCGCAACCGCACAGCAGAGTGCGGCGGCAAGTGAAGAGCTTTCCGCTGAAGCGGCCAGCTTAAAACAGTTGGTGGATCAGTTTACGCTTGCGGAGGAGTAAAGAGGACAGATTTATGGGGAAATTAAAATTACCGAGACTGTTAAGCGACGGGATGGTGTTGCAGCAGAAGAAAAACGTGCGCATATGGGGCGAGGATGAACCTGGAAGGACAGTCACGGTCTCTTTCCTTGGCAGAGAATATAATGGAGAAGTAAATGCGGCTGGAGAATGGGAGATCCATATCCAGCCGGCTGATGCGTGTGCTGCCTGTCAGATGCTGATCAGGGATGATGCAGGGGAAGCGCAAAGGATTGCAGATGTTGCGGTGGGAGATGTCTTTATCTGCGCAGGGCAGTCAAATATGGAACTTCCCATCAGCCGGGTGATGGACCGGTATCCTGAGGAAATACAACAGTGCGACAATCCCGCCATCCGCACCTTTAAGATCATAGAGAACGCGGAATTTCACGGCCCCTTAAAAGATCATAAAAGCGGGGAGTGGACAGCGGTATCTGAGAATACGTTTCCGGAGTTCTCTGCGACAGCATACTTTTTTGCGAAGCATATGTATCGTATGACCGGGGCGCCGGTGGGATTGATCAATGCCAGTCTGGGCGGCTCCAGGATTGAATCCTGGATGGGACGGGATATGCTCACTGGATATGAAGAATTTCTGGCATTGGCGGACCGCTACAGCGATGACGAGTTTGTCAGGGAAAGGCTTGAATTAAATCTGCGTCAGGCAGATCAGTGGCATAAGCATCTGGACAGCATCGATATAGGATTAAAGGAGCGCTGGTATCGGGGAGAATTCGATCTTGCCGGATGGAAGGAAATCGAGATTCCCTTCTTCTTCAAGGACACGCCGTTAAAAGATTTCTGCGGAAGTGTATGGTTTTACCGGGAGTTTACGGCAGATAAACGGCTGGCCGGCAGGGAAGCGAAACTATGGCTTGGCACCATCGTTGACAGTGACACGGTATATGTGAACGGCATCCAGGTGGGGCATACGGATTATCAGTATCCGCCCAGAAAGTATACAATACCGGAGGGGCTTTTAAAAGAAGGTAAGAATACCATTGTGATGCATGTCAAGGCAGAGATCGGGCAGGGAAGATTTACGGACGAGAAGGTATATGCGATTTTCAGAGAAAATGACAGAATAGAGCTGTCCGGGAAATGGATGTACCGAATCGGTGCCGGCTGCGAAATGATACAGGCAACGGATTTCGTAAACTGGAAGCCCACAGGACTCTATCAGGGGATGATGGCGCCCTGCCATAAATATGCGGCTGCCGGGATTCTCTGGTATCAGGGAGAGTCCAACACACACGAATCGGCAGGCAGTTACTGTGACCTGATGGAAAGGATGATCAGAGGCTATCGGGCAAAGTGGGAAGATGATCTGCCTTTTATCTATGTGCAGCTTCCTAATTTCCGGGTGGAACTTTACGGAGCGGATCGGGATGATGTCATCAATGACTGGCCCTGCGTCAGAGAGGAACAGAGAAGAGCTCTGAAGATTCCGGGCACCGGTATGGTGACGGCTATAGACCTGGGTGAAGACAATGATCTCCATCCCCTGAATAAGGAAGGCATAGGTTTCCGGCTTGCCATGCAGGCGGCTAAAATGCTCTATGGGAAAGAATCGGAATGTGAAGGACCGCAGATAGAGGAGGCGGAGGTTTCCGGTAAGGAAGGGGTGTGGGAAGTAATACTCACCTTCCGGTCTGCCACAGGTTTGTATGCGGATCCGGAGGCGAATCTGGAAGGGATTGTGCCGGATAAAAGGAACGCGGTAAAAGAAATCAGGGACTTTGAACTGGTAGATGATAAAGGTAAGGTTCATACAACAACTGCACAGATTGTGGGAAACAAAGTACTTCTTACCTGTGAGGATGAGATGACAATAGTAAGGGAAGTCAGATATTGCTATCACAATACCAATGCAGGAGCAATGCTGTATAACCAAGAGGGATTCCCGATGACACCTTTCCTTGTGGAAATAAATGACAGGCCATGATGCGACCTGTCATATTTTTACGGGACAAGTAATGATTTTATGTACAATTTAATTTTTGGGACGGTTCAGCATTTTATATTCCGATGGCGTACAATGTTTTGTTGCCTTGAAGATGCGGTTAAATGTGGACAGACTCTGAAAACCTGACCGCATGGCCACTTCCGTGATAGAGATGTTGGGCTGGATTAACAGAGTTTCCGCATGGGCGATTCTTTTCTGCATCAGATACTCATAGCAGGATACACCGGAAAACTGTTTGAACAATCTGGAAAAATGAAATTTGGAAAAACCGGCCAGATCTGCCAGGTCATCAATATTTATGTTTTCGGTACAGTGGTTGGTGATATATTTGCAGACATCCATGAATTTTTCAATGTATTCATGCTGCTTGCTGGAAGTTATGCCGGGGAACTTTTCACTGGCATCAAAATTGGTGCGTCCAATGGTCACAAAGAAACGGATCATCAGGGAATAGATCAATGCTTCCGTGAAGGGCATTTTATTGTCATATTCACGGCTGATCTCGTTCAGATAGGAGCAAAGCTTTGCACTGAGCTCTGGATATTCATCATGTTTGATCAAAGCATACGGGTGGAGAGACTGGATCAGGGAATCCGTTCCGTTTAAACTGCATATCAGGCCATAGTCAAACAGCATGATAAGCCGTTCGCCCGTATTTGTGCGGGGAGGAGCGATCAGATGATGTAGTGTGCCAGGAGGGATGATGAAGATATCATTCGGATCAAAGGTGTGGGATGTTTCATCTATGACAACGGTGTATTCGTCCTGGATGGGCATAATGATTTCCATGGCAGTGTGCCAGTGGAGCGGATAGTCTTCTGCCTGCATGTTGTGATAGAGTTTGATGCTGGAGAAAAGATCATAGTCTACCGTTTCGCGGATACCGTCTAAAATCTTAATCATATCAATACCCATACCTTTCTCTTTATGAAATAACTTTTATCTAACATATATTGTTAGCATAAGTTGATTAAATCATCTAACCAGATATTGCTATTTCATCTTCAATCAGTGTCAAATAAAAGAATATAATGTACAAATAGTTCTGTTTTCCGGCAGGTGTATTAGCAATATCTGGTAGCGGAAGAGCAAAATATAAAGAGATAGTTTATTTTGGCGGCTGTATAATTGTTTTATTATTGAGGGGATGGAGCCGTCAGCATGGCATTTGCATCAGACAGGCTGAGAGGGAGAAAAATGGAGATTGTAAAAGACAAAGCAAAAAATGCAGAATATGAAAAACGTGCTCGCAGTCTGGTGGCGCAGATGACTCTGGAAGAAAAGGCTTTTCAGATGGTGAACAGTGCGCCTGCCATAGAACGGCTTGGAATTAAGGCATATAACTGGTGGAACGAGGCGCTCCATGGAGTGGCGAGAGCAGGTACGGCGACGGTGTTTCCCCAGGCGATTTCCCTGGCGGCCACATTTGACGAGGATTTTATAGAACAAGTGGCTGAGGCTGTCTCCACAGAAGGCAGGGCAAAGTTTAACGCACAGCAGAAATTTGAAGACTTTGATATCTATAAAGGATTGACGTTCTGGTCGCCCAATGTCAACATTTTCAGAGATCCCAGGTGGGGCAGGGGGCATGAGACATTCGGGGAAGATCCTTATCTGACTTCCAGATTGGGTGTAAGGTTTGTGGAGGGTTTGCAAGGACATGACGAAAACTATTTGAAGACGGCGGCATGTGCCAAGCATTTTGCCGTGCACAGCGGCCCGGAGGATCTGCGGCATGAGTTTAATGCCGTGGTGAGCATACAGGATATGTATGAGACGTATCTGCCGGCATTTAAAGCCTGTGTACAGGAGGCTGGGGTAGAGGCGGTTATGGGTGCCTATAATCGTACCAATGATGAGCCGTGCTGCGGAAGCAAGACGCTCTTACAGGATATTCTGCGCGAGGAATGGGGCTTTCAGGGACATGTGGTATCCGACTGCTGGGCCATCAGGGACTTTCATGGAGGACACGGTGTGACTGCCGGGCCTGAGGAATCGGTTGCCATGGCGGTGAATCATGGATGTGATTTGAATTGTGGAGAACTCTTTCTCTATGTGGCGGATGCGGTGCGAAAGGGAATGATTCCGGAAGCACGGGTGGATGAGGCGCTGGTACGCCTCTTTATGACTAGAATCAAACTGGGACTGCTTGGCGATAAAGAAAAGACGCCATATGATGACATTCCCTATACGGCAGTAGACTCCAGACAGATGCAGGAACTGAATCTGAGAGCGGCAGAGAAATGCATTGTCCTTCTGAAGAATGAAAACAATCTGCTTCCGCTGGATAAATCCGCTATCGGCACCATTGGCGTTATCGGTCCCAATGCCAATAACCGGAAGGCTCTGGTGGGCAATTATGAGGGTACGGCGTCGCGCTATTACACCATAGCGGAAGGGATTCAGGAATATGCAGGAGAAGATGTGAGGGTGCTGGTGTCGGAGGGCTGTCATCTGTATCGGGAACAGATCAGCAACCTGAGTCGCGGCAAAGACAGGGATTCAGAGGTAAAGGCTGTCTGCGAGGCCAGCGATGTGGTTATCATGTGTCTGGGGCTGGATGCCGGGCTGGAAGGGGAAGAAGGCGATCAGGGGAACCAGTATGCCAGCGGCGATAAGCCCAATCTGCATCTGCCGGGCAGACAGCAGGAAATACTGGAAATTGCCTGTGCCAGCGGGAAACCGGTGGTACTGGTACTGCTTTCGGGCAGTGCTCTGGCGGTAGGCTGGGCAGATGAACATGTGCCGGCGATTGTACAGGGCTGGTATCCGGGAGCACAGGGCGGCAGAGCGGTTGCCAGGGTGTTGTTTGGAGATAAGAATCCGGAGGGCAGGCTGCCTGTTACTTTTTACCGGACAACGGAAGAACTGCCGGCATTTACGGATTATTCCATGCAGGGCAGAACCTATCGGTATATGCAGACGGAAGCGCTGTATCCTTTTGGGTATGGGTTGTCCTATACCACATTTGCTTATACGGATGTGGCTCTTTCCTCTCCGGTTGTGGGAGAAGAGGGCATTACGGTAAAGGCTGTGGTGACCAATATGGGCAGCAGGGACGGCGCAGAGACGGTGCAGGTTTATGTCAAAGCTGTTCGGGAAGCAACACCCAATGCGCAGTTAAAAGCAATCAGGAAACTGTCTTTACAGGCAGGCCAAAGTCAGGAGATTACAATAGCACTTCCGGCATCGGCGTTTGCCCTTTATGATACACAGGGAATTAACCGGGTGGAAGCCGGGAACTATCATGTATTTGTGGGAGGCGCCCAGCCGGATGGCAGGAGCGAAGCACTGACGGGACAGAAAATCCCTCCGCTGTCCGTAGAGGTCAGGGAATCTTTTGTAATATAGAAGGAGATTGGGACGATGGGATATGAACAAGTATGGCTTGACTATACCAGGAAAGTTTCCGGCAAGGAAACAGAGGGGATTGAATATATCTGTGTAAGGATAAAGAACACGGAGCAGGATGCGCTGATAACAAACAGCGTAAAAGAATTGCAGGAAGCTTTTCTGGGAATGGTTGGCAGCAGGCTTACACTGCGGCAGGAATGTAGTGTAGATGCCGGGGCGGCGCAGACAGGGAGGGCAGACGGACGCAGTATCTGTCTTGTCTTCCGGGAGGGCATGAAGGCCGAGGCCTATCATCTCTTCAGTGAAAAAGGGGATATCGTGATAGAAGCGTCCGATTCCAGAGGTATTTTGTACGGAACCTTCGATCTGATCCGTCAGGTGAAGATGGAAAATTCCTTATATACACTGGATCGGGCCAATGCGCCCCTCATGCCGATGCGTATGTTAAATCACTGGGACAATATGGACGGCAGTATTGAGCGGGGATATTCCGGAGCGTCTTTTTTCTTTGAGAAGAATGAGATTCTGGTCAATGAGAGGACAAGGGATTATGCCAGACTGACAGCCAGCGTGGGAATCAATGCCGTTGTGATCAACAATGTCAATGTAAAAGATGCCGCAACCTGGCTGATCACAGACCGTTATCTGGATAAAGTAAGGGAGCTTTCGGAGGTGTTTGCCGGATATGGTATCAGACTGTATATGAGTCTGAATTATGCGGCGCCGATGGAACTGGGCGAACTGGACAGCGCAGATCCGCTTTCCGATGCGGTGCGCGAATGGTGGAAAAAGAGAATGGAGATTGTCTTTGGCAGAGTTCCGGGTCTGGAAGGATTTCTGATCAAGGCAGATTCGGAGGGACGCCCCGGTCCTTTTACATATGGCAGGACACATGCTGATGGTGCCAATATGCTGGCGGAGGCGGCAGCACCCTATGGGGGAATTATTATCTGGCGGTGTTTTGTTTATAACTGTATGCAGGACTGGAGGGATTACAAGACGGACCGTGCAAGATCCGGCTATGATAATTTCATGGGGCTGGACGGAAAGTTCATGGACAATGTGATCTTACAGATCAAGAACGGCCCCATGGACTTTCAGGTAAGAGAGCCTGTGCATCCGCTTTTCGGGGGACTGACAAAGACCAATCAGATGCTGGAGGTGCAGATTGCGCAGGAGTATACGGGACAGCAGAGGCATCTGTGTTATCTGATACCGATGTTCAGGCAGATCCTACAGTTCAGGACCTATGTGAAAGCAGAAAAAGACACCGTTATGGATATTGTGTCCGGCACTACATTCGGACAGCATAACTGCGGCATGGCGGCTGTAGCCAATACGGGAAATGATGACAACTGGACAGGCCATGATATGGCGGCGGCAAACTGGTATGGGTTTGGCAGGCTTTCCTTTGAACCGGAACTGACCGCAGAAGAAATAGCCAGGGAATGGATCCGGGTGACTTACGGCAATGATGAGCAGGTGGAGGAGACGCTGATGTTTCTGCTGATGTCCTCCTGGCCGGCTTATGAGAGCTACACATCACCTCTGGGTATCGGGTGGATGGTTACGCCCAACAATCATTACGGCCCCAGTGTGGACGGTTATGAGTACAGCAGGTGGGGCACTTATCACCGGGCGGATCATCAGGGCCTCGGTGTGGACAGGAGCCATGAGGGCACAGGGTATGCGATGCTTTACAGAGAGCCCAACGCTTCTGTTTATGACGACAAAGAGAAATGCCCGGATGAGCTTGTGTTGTTTTTCCATCATATTCCCTACACATGGAAACTGCGTTCTGGCAAGACCGTGATACAGCATATTTATGACTCGCACTTTGAGGGTGTTGAGATTGTGGATGAGATGGTGGAGCAGTTTATGAAATTGCAGGACAGACTTCCGGAGACGGCTTATAAACGTATGACCGGGCGGTTTATGGAACAGAAGGAACATGCCAGGGAATGGCGTGATCAAATTAATGCATATTTTTATAGAAAATCCGGCATTTTGGATGAAAAAGGGAGGGAGGTATACTAAATCCTTTGTGCATATGCACAAAAATAAGCAAAATATGAAGCGAAAATAGCAATATATGAACAGAAAAGGGAGCCTTGAAATCCTATAATAGATAAGAAAGGTATTTTTACTTTAGCTTATGGAGGTGTGGGGATGAAAAAAGAGGGAAAAAAGGCTCCCGTGGCACAGAAAAAGCAGAGTTTTGGGGTGTATATGAAACGGTACTGGCAGCTCTATGTCCTGCTGGCACTGCCTATGTTATATCTGCTCATCTTTAAGTATGTGCCGATGATCTATATTCAGATTGCTTTTAAGAAATACAGTATTGTACAGAGCGTGTGGGAAATGCCTCTGGCGGCGAACCACGGTTTTGAATATTTTATCAAGGCGTTCAAGAACAGAGACTTTATCAACGCCCTCAGAAATACGTTGGTATTGAATCTGCTCGATCTGGTAATCGGATTCCCTGCACCGATTATTTTTGCGCTGATTTTAAATGAACTGGTATTTAAGCGGTTTAAGAGGGTGGTACAGACCATCGCCTATATGCCGCACTTTCTTTCCTGGGTTATCATTTACGGTCTGGCATTGCAGATTTTTGCACCCAGCACCGGTTTCTTAAATATGATACTGACGGGTCTTGGATTTGAATCCATTCCATTTTTGAATGATTCCGCCCACTGGGTCGGCACATACATATTCCTAGGTGTGTGGCAGAGTTTTGGCTGGAATTCCATTGTTTATCTGGCGGCTATCGCCGGTATTAATTCCGAATTATATGAAGCGGCCTCTGTGGATGGGGCGGGACGCTTCAAGAAGATGTGGCATATCACGCTGCCGGGCATCAAGCCTACGATCGTGGTGCTGCTTGTCATGAATCTTGGTAATATTCTGGGAAGTAGTTTTGACAGACCTTTTGCATTGCAGAACAATCTTGTCATGGATGCGGCGGAAGTTCTTGCAACCTTCGTGTATAAGAACGGTATTAAGGGACTTCAGTTCTCCTTAACGACCGCGGTTGGTTTCTTCCAGTCTATTGTATGTGTTATTTTCCTGCTGTTGGCCAACTGGATTTCCAGAAAACTTGGCGAACGCGGAATCTGGTAGAAGAAGGATAGGAGGAAGAAAGTATGATCAAATCAAAATCTGGAAAAGTCGGTGACTGGTGTTTTGTGATCATCTGTATCCTGGTCAGTGTTATCTGTGTGGTGCCGATGTTAAATCTGCTGGCAAGATCTCTTAGTTCCACAGATGCCCTGATTAAGCATCAGGTATATTTATGGCCGAAAGGATTGAATTTCGAGGCTTATACAGCAGTGCTGAGTGATATGAAGTATGTCAGATCGTTTTTCTGGACAGTGCTTCTGACAGTGATATGTACGCTTGTATCGTTGACTATGACAACACTTTGCGCTTATCCGTTGATCTTTGAAAACCTGAGAGGACGTTCCATCATCAATATATTTATTACCATTACGATGTTCTTTAATGCAGGAACCATTCCCAATTACCTGCTGATGAAGAGTCTGAATCTGTTAAATAATCCGTTGGTATTGATCGTTCCGAGCTGTATGAGTGTATACAACATGATTATCATGAGAAGTTTCTTCTATGGTATTCCGGACAGCCTGCGGGAGTCGGCGGAGATTGACGGGGCAAGTTATTTCCGGATACTGGTCAGCATTTACCTGCCTTTGTCCAAACCGGTGTTTGCGACTCTTGCATTGTTCTATGCGGTAGGGCGCTGGAATGGTTATTCGGATGCCTTGATGTATGTGAACAAAGAGATTTTGTATCCCTTGCAGTTGTTCCTGTACAACATTCTGAACAATATCAACAATGTGGAGGTGGCAACACAGGAAGGGTTCTCCACACCGGGACTGACAGAATCCCTGAAGGCGGCAATCGTCATGTTTTCAACGATTCCGATTCTGTGTATTTACCCGTGGCTGCAAAAGTATTTTATCCACGGCGTTACCATGGGAGCTGTGAAGGAGTAAGACAGCATCCGGGACAGGAATTGTCGGATTGCCGCTTCCGGGGAATAGAATCCGGGAAGATTGTGGGAAGAGGGAATCCGTTCATTCATAATTATATTTTTCTATAACAAAAGGGAGGTAAAAAAAGAGTGAAGAAAAAATTGTTATCCGTATTATTGGCAGGCTGTATGGTATTGTCTCTGGCAGCCTGCGGATCGGGTGATTCCGGCAGTGCACCGCAGGATACATCCGGGACACAGACAACACAGCAGGATGCGGCTGCACCGGATACCGCGAAGGAGTCTGATGGCGCAGGAGATGCGGCAGCAGATCCCACCAATGGAGAAGTGGTGGACGGTAAGTTTGTAGAAACCAGAAAGATTACCGTGGAAGTGTATGACCGTGGTAATGATGACGGTTCCGATCCTACTAACAACAATTATACCAAGTATATCAAAGAGCAGATGCTTGCACAGCACAATGTGGAAGTAGAGTTTGTGGCAGTTCCCCGTTGGACAGAGGTAGAACAGATCAATAACCTTCTGGCAGCAGGCGATGCACCGGATATCTGTCTTACATATGACTATCCTACCGTTCAGACCTATGCAAACATGGGCGGTGTGCTGGATTTGAGTTCTTATGTGGATGATTACAGGGATATGCTTCCCAATCTCTGGAACTGGCTCGGTGAGACCAACATTTACTGGGATAAAGATCCTGTAAACGGTACACTGTGGGCAATCGAAGGAAAACGTGCGGTGACGAACCGTATCAACACTTTTGTCCGGAAAGACTGGCTGGATAAGCTGGGACTGAAAGAGCCCACCACCCGTCAGGAGTTTGAGGATATGATCATCGCGTTCAGAGACAATGCAGACCTTCTGCTGGGCGCAGACGCTGACAAGATGATTCCCTATTCCGTAAGCTTTGACGTAGGCTGGAGAGCGGCACTTTTGATCGAGTCCTTTATTGACCCTGATGTTTCCGATTATGAGTATTATGTCAATGGTTTTGATGACAGAGCTTTAACACAGAACGGAACCAAGGAAGCAATCCGTCTGTTGAATAAGTGGTATAATGACGGCCTTCTCTGGGATGATTTCGCTTTGTACGGAAGCGGTGATTCCACAGAGGACGATATGATCAAAGCCGGTTATGTAGGCGCATTTATGCACAACTGGGATTACCCTTACAGAGACGGTGAGAACAGTATTCAGACCAATCTTCAGAGAATGGTTGGACCGGATGCCAAGTTTGTGGTAGTGGACTGCTTCGAGGATATAAAGGGCGGCCATAACAAGTTTATCACCAGCTCCGCAGGAGACCGTAAGATTTTCTTCCCGACCACTAACACAGAGCCTCTTGCATCCATGATGTATCTGGATTTCATCAGTTCTCCGGAAGTTATCCAGTATTTGCAGATCGGTGAAGAGGGTGTTACCCATAACAAACTGGAAGATGGTACAATCGAGATTCAGGCAGCTACCGGTGATGATATTCAGAATTCCGGTTTCAATATTGACTATACGATTACCTGTAACGGACTGCATCTGATGGATGATGAACTTACCCTGAAGTCTATGGCTTATTCTTACAGCGGCATCGATCCTGAACTTGTAGAGGTTGCCCATAAAGTCTGCAACACTGATACAAGACCTGCTAAGAATGTAAACGTAGGTGCAATCGCAGCAGAAGAAGGTCAGGGACCGACACTCTCCAGTAAGAGAGACGTTGTTTATGATACAGCTGTTTCCGCAGCAGTCGAAGATTTCGACAAGGTATGGGATGCAGGTATCGCTGATTACTTAAGTTCCGGCGGTCAGGCTATTATGGATGAGCGTGCAGAGAAGTGGAAAGCTACCTTTGGTGATACCACAGCGCTTCCGGAATAAGTAGATTTTGTTATGATTTGAAATGTCAGAAAACGGCTTCGGGTGTATATCCCCGGAGCTGTTTTTTTGTCAAAAATTTTGTCAGATTTTTAGGCAAATTGTTCTTTTTTGCGTTTAGTTATAAAATCAAAATGTACAAACTATCAGAATAAGAATAAAATGCATTGACTTTTGTTGTATATATTTGCTATAATGAGAAAAAATAAATAAACATTTGGGTTGTTACTGCACAAAAGCGGGCAAAACCAGATTTTATAATTTGGCTTGGGAAAGTTGACTTATAAAATTTGGTTTTTTTATTTTTTAAGTAAGTATAGCAATAAGAGGGTTTAAAAATGCGCATTGACAAAATTATCAACAATAATATCGTTTCTGTCAGGGATTATCATGGAATAGAGATGGTGGCCATGGGGAGAGGAATCGGTTTTGGCAAGAGACCGGGAGATGAGATTGATGATAAGGTAGTTGAGAAAATTTTTAGGCTGAATAATATGGACGACAAGGAACACTTTAAAGAACTACTTGCATCACTACCATTGGAACATATCAGATTGTCAGCAGATATCATTACCTATGCGAAAGAGAGTCTGGGACTGGTATTAAGCCAGAATGTGTATTTGACGCTGACCGATCATATTGGTTTTATATTAGACAAATTTCATGAGGGCATGGTATTTAATAACGCACTGTATGATGAAGTGAAGCTCTTTTATCCGTTGGAGTATTCGGTTGGCAGGTATGCGCTCGAGTTGATTGAGGAGAGAACAGACTGCCGCCTGCATGAGGATGAAGCAGCGAGTATTGCGCTCCATCTGGTCAATGGAGAAGTGGGTTCCGTCATGAGAACGACTTTCACCATGGTCAAGATGATGCGGGAGGTGATGGAATGGATCGAGAAACAGATTCCCATTCCCAGCGGAAGAACCTATCCCAAAGAACGTCTGATAGCGGATTTAAAGCAGCTTTGCAACAGACTTGTTTCGGAAGAACCGATGCGGGGGCGTAAGGATGAAGCGCTCTACGAGTTTGTGAGGGAACATTATAAACAGGAGTATCAGATGATTGATGAGATCAGTGCCTACATAGAGAAAGAATACCAATGCAATATGACGGAGGAAGAGAAAATTCATCTGGTACTGAATATCAAACGGATGAGGGATTTATATACCTGTTAATATATCATGTTATTGTAGGAAAGGAGGGGGAGCAGTGAAGATATTTCAGAACTTGTTCGCAAAGGGCGGCATTGTAATTGGATCACCCGTGGCAGGCAGTCTTGTCAGTATTAAAGAGGTCAGTGATCCTACCTTTGGAGAGGAGATTTTAGGAAAAGGGGTGGCCGTGATTCCTTCTGCGAATCAGATTTATGCGCCCATTGACGGTAAGGTGGCCACAGTGTTTCCTACCGGGCATGCGGTGGCAGTTACAGGACACGATGGCACGGAGATTTTGATTCATGTAGGTCTTGACACAGTGAAACTGAATGGAGAGCACTTTACGATCCATGCCGAGGAAAATCAGGAAGTGAAGAAAGGTGATCTTCTTCTGGAGGCAGATCTGGAGCAGATTAAGGCAGCCGGATATGACATTATCACGCCGATTGTAATCTGCAATTCAGACGAGTATACGGAGATACAGGCAGAAGAACCTAAAGATGTATCGCCGGGAGATGATATCTTGAGACTGCGCAAATAGAAGGAGGCTTTGTGATGGAGCGATATACCGGCAAAAGCGTATTAAAAGGTGTTGCCGTGGGCAGAGTTTTCTGCTATCAGAAGCAGGATTATCACATTGAGAAAGAGCAGATTGCGGATATTGACGGTGAACTTGCCCGGTTTAAGGAAGCTGTGGAGACGGCGAAGGAACAGTTGACGGCACTTTATGATCAGGCGCTTGCCAATGTGGGGGAAGATCATGCCATGATCTTTGATATTCACCGTATGATGCTGGATGACGATGATTATCTGGAGGCTATTGAGCAGACAGTCAAAGAGGGTACGAACGCTGAATATGCCGTGGAGATGGCACAGAATCAGTTCACACAGTTGTTTGCCTCCATGGATGATGAGTACATGAAGGCGAGGGCAGTTGATATCAAGGATATATCGCAGCGGGTCATCAGGATTCTGTTGGGGATACCGGAGGACGGAGTACCGACAGATGAGCCGGTCATCCTGATTGCAGATGATCTGACACCCAGTGAAACCGTGAAGATGGATAAGAACAAGATTCTTGCTTTTGTGACGGTCCGTGGCTCTTCCAATTCCCATACGGCAATTTTAGCCAGAAGTATGAATCTTCCGGCGTTAGTCAATACTGAAATGGAACCATCGGAAGAATGGAACGGTAAAGTCGGTGTGGTAGATGGATTTCACGGCGACTTTATTCTGGAACCGGAGCAGGAAATTCTGGATGAGATGATCCGGCGTAAAAATCAGTGGGTAGCCGATCTGGAAGCGCTGGAAGAACTGAAAGGCAAAGAGAATGTCACCGGCGACGGCAGACGGATTGATATTTTTGCTAATATTGGCAAGGTAAACGATGCAGATGCGGTTTTGGAGGCGGATGCCGGCGGAATCGGGCTGTTTAGGAGTGAGTTCCTCTATCTTGGAAGAGATAGTTTTCCGACAGAGGAGGAGCAGTTTACCAGTTACAAAGCAGTGCTGGAGAAGATGGGCGGCAGGAAAGTAGTCATCCGTACACTGGATATCGGAGCAGATAAGAAAGTAGACTATTTTCATCTGGAGCCGGAAGAGAATCCGGCACTGGGGTATCGGGCAATCAGAATCTGTCTGGATCGTCCGGAAATCTTTATCACACAGCTTCGGGCAATTTACCGTGCGTCTGCATTTGGTAAGGCTTCCATTATGTTCCCGATGATTGTGTCGGTGGAGGAAGTAAGAAGAATTAAGGAAATTGTAGAGCAGGTCAAGAATGAACTTAAAGTAGAAGGGTATCCTATAGGAGAGGTTGAACTGGGCATTATGGTGGAGACACCGGCAGCGGCGCTGCTTTCCGAGCAGCTTGCAAAGGAAGTGGACTTCTTCAGTATCGGCACCAATGACCTGACGCAGTACACGCTGGCGGTAGACCGCCAGAACCAGAAACTGGAAAGCACATGTAATACCCATCACCCGGCAGTGCTTAAACTGATTGAGATGACCGTACAAAACGGGCATAAGGCAGGAATATGGGTAGGCATTTGCGGAGAACTGGCAGCAGATACGGATCTGACGAAGACATTCCTTGATATGGGGGTAGATGAATTGAGTGTATCTGCCTCATCCGTATTGAAGGTACGTAAGGCAGTAAGAGATATTATATAAAATGACAGGGGGTGAAGTGGTGAAAGAGTTTCAGTATGTGATTCAGGATCCGGTGGGTCTGCATGCGAGACCGGCGGGACTCCTGGTGAAACAGGCAGGAAGTTTTAGCAGTAAAGTTACGGTGGAGAGCGGCGGTAAGAGTGCTGATGCCAGAAAGCTGATCATGCTCATGAGCCTGGGCATCAAACAGGGAATGGAAGTTACCTGCAAGGTGGAAGGCGAAGATGAAGAGGCGGCAGCAGAGGCTCTACAGAAGTTCTTCCAGGAGAATCTTTAGAGGCATATAAGTAGAAGAGAAGTTTAGGCAAGGATAGAAATGTAGAAAGTAAATCATTGGTTCTGTGCTGGGGCGGAACCACAAAATTATAAGGGGGTAACGTTTATGATGAAATATTTACAGAAACTGGGAAAATCATTGATGCTTCCCGTAGCATGTCTGCCGATATGCGGTATTCTGATGGGTATCGGATATGCATTATGTCCGGCAACCATGCAGGGTGGTGAAATGAATGGTTTCCTGAACTTGCTGGGATTTTTCCTGGTGAAGGCAGGCGGCGCGCTGATCGATAATATGGCACTTCTTTTTGTTATCGGTGTCGGTGTGGGTATGGCTGATGATCATGATGGTACAGCAGGTCTGGCAGCGTTTGCATCCTGGCTGATGATGACCAATCTGCTTGCTACAGGTACCGTGACAACATTGATGCCTTCTATCGCAGACAATGTGAATAAGACATTGGCATTTGATAAGATTGCCAATCCGTTTATCGGTATTCTGGCTGGTATTATCGGTGCAACCTGTTATAACAAGTTCAAGAACACGAAATTACCGGATTGGCTGTCATTCTTCAGCGGCAAGCGCTGTGTAGCGATTATTTCCGGCGTGGTATCCATTGTTGTTGCAGCAATCCTGCTGTTCGTATGGCCGGTGATCTTCGGTGCGTTGATAGCAGTTGGTCAGGGTATCGTTGGTATGGGCGCAGTTGGTGCAGGTATCTACGCTTTCCTGAACAGATTGTTGATTCCGACAGGTCTGCACCATGCATTGAACAATGTATTCTGGTTTGACACCATTGGCTTAGGCGACCTCAGTCACTTCTGGGCAGGTGAGACAAGTGCAGATGTTACATGGAGTCTTGGTATGTACATGTCCGGTTTCTTCCCTTGTATGATGTTTGGTATCCCTGGTGCAGCACTGGCGATGATTCATACAGCGAAAGAGGGCAAGAAGAAAGTTGCAATCGGTCTGGTAGCTTCCGCAGCAGTTTGTTCCTTTGTCTGTGGTGTTACAGAGCCTTTTGAGTTTGGTTTCATGTTCCTGGCACCCGTATTATATCTGATCTATGCATTGTTATATGGTATCTTTACGGTTATCGTAACCTTGATTGGTTTCCGGGCAGGTTTCAGCTTCTCGGCAGGTGCGACAGACCTTGTATTCTCTGCAACATTACCTGCGGCACAGAATACATGGATGATTCTTCCTCTGGGTATTGCAGCATTTTTAGTATTCTACTTTGTGTTCCGGTTTGCGATTGTGAAGTTTGATTTAAAGACACCGGGCAGAGAAGATGACGATATTGAAGCAGAGAAGAAGGCAGTTCTGTCCAACAGCGATTTTACAGAAGTGGCATCCATCATTCTGGAAGGTCTTGGCGGTAGAGAAAATGTGACATCCCTTGACAACTGCATCACAAGACTTCGTATGGAGATTAAGGATTACACATTGGTTGACGAGAAGAAGATTAAGTCAGCGGGCGTTGCCGGTGTTATGAGACCTGGTAAGACATCTGTACAGGTTATCGTAGGAACCAAGGTACAGTTTGTGGCTGACGAGATGAAGAAAATGTTATAGGTATTATCGTCGAACAATAATACCGAAATCCCTGGCATAGCGGAGGCCTTTGGGCCTTCGCTATATTTCAACTTATAGGGAAGTTCTGAGGAAAGGAGTTTAACAGCATGATTATCAGAAATGCCAGTGTCTATACAGAAGAGGGAAAGTTTGCGCAGCAGGATATCTTTATCAGGGATGAGCTCTTTGTGGATTGTGCGGCCGAGGGCGGGGAGGAGCAGATTATAGACGCTTCCGGCTGTATAGCGATACCGGGACTTACAGATATTCATTTTCATGGTTGCATGGGACATGATTTCTGCGATGGAACCCGGGAGGCCATTGACGCTATGGCAGTCTATGAGGCGTCTGTTGGGGTAACCAATATTGTGCCGGCTTCCATGACACTTTCGCAGGACATGCTTCTGGGAATCTGTAGCACGGCGAAAGCATACAGAGAAGAGGGTGTGCAGGATAAGAGGGCGCATTTTCAGGGGATCAACATGGAAGGCCCCTTTGTGTCGATGGCGAAAAAGGGAGCGCAGAATGGAGCATACATCCACAAGCCGGATCAGGAAATGTTTGAAAGATTAAATGAGGCGTCCGGAAATTGTGTGAAATTTTTGGATATAGCGCCGGAAGAAGATGGCGCCATGGAGTTGATTGACAAATGGCATGACCGGGTAGTGATATCCCTTGCCCACACCTGTGCCGATTATGATATTGCCAGGGAAGCATTTCAGAGAGGCGCAAGCCATGTGACCCATCTGTATAACGCCATGAACCCTTACAGCCACAGAGCGCCGGGGCTGATCGGTGCAGCCGCTGATGAGGAGAAGGTGCATGTGGAACTGATCTGTGACGGGGTGCATATTCATCCGGCGGCAGTGAGGACTACCTTTAAAATATTCGGGGATGACCGCATTATTCTGATCAGTGACAGTATGCGCGCCACAGGGCTGGAGGATGGAGATTACTCGCTTGGCGGTCAGTATGTGAAAGTGACAGGAAATCTTGCTACCTTAAAAGACGGGACGATTGCGGGATCCGTGACGAATCTGGCGGATTGTATGCGGACAGCAGTATTGAAGATGGGGATTCCCCTGGAATCGGCAGTGAAATGTGCCGCGGTTAATCCTGCAAAGTGTGCGGGAATCTATGATTCCTGCGGCAGCATTACGGCGGGAAAGTATGCCGATGTGGTATTGCTTGATAAGGAAGATCTGTCGCTCAAGCAGGTGATACTCAGAGGACAGGTTTTGTAAGGACAGGTTGTTTCAGAGGCTGCGTTTCCGATATTCATTCGGAGAGCAGCCCACTTTTTTTAAGAATTGTCTGTTGAAATTAGATAGATTGCTGTAGCCGCAGCGATAAGAAATATCCGAGATTTTATCCTGCGTATTGGACAGTGCTTCGCAGGCGGCGGAAATCCGAAGCTGCGTGAGGTGTTCCATAGCGCCAACGCCGACAGTATCCTTAAAGCATCTCATAAAATGACTTTTGCTTAAGTGAACCAGTCCGGCAAGCTGTTCGATGCAGATTTCTTCCTGTAGATTCCGGGACATATACTCAAGGACGGGGCGGATCAATTCATGGTATTCCGCCCCGGTATCTTTGTTTTGACAGATGATATTCCCACTGTTTTCCAATAACCAGAACAATTTCATCAGTTCACTTTTCAACAGAAGATCCATCTGGGCGGAGTCTGCGCGTACACAGGCAAAAATCTGTTCTGTCACATCCTTTATGGAATCATATGCTTCCATGCCGGGGTGGATATGGACATTGACCTGTGCATTTCTGCTTACAACAGGGCGTATACATTCCACGCTGCTGCGGTCACTGCCCGGATTCCCAAGAAGTACGGGATGGAAGACCAGGGCATGATAGATCAGTTCCCTGTCCTTGCAGGGATAGGCGGAATGAAGCATATTGGGCGGCAGGATCAGGATGTCGCCTTTGGCGGCCTCTATCTTCTGACCGCCGCAGATAAATTCTCCTTGCCCATCAGAAATATAGTTGAGCTCAAATTCACTGTGCCAGTGCATGGGAACATTCATGAAAGATTCCGGCAGCCGGCACTCATAATGGCTGTATGGAATATAGGAAGTGCTGTGTTGTCTTTGCTCTTCTGTATTTTTGTCTGGCGTCATGTTCATTCCCCTGTTGGATATTCGTCTCGGTCTGCTCTTCACCGGATATTTACTCTTGTAATAGTATAGTATCATATTGTGGTAGTATTTCAATAGAAAAAAGCTGGTAATAATAGTATTATACCATTATAGAGGTTTCAGAATGGAGGGTTACTATGAGATTTGTAAATGACAATGGTGCGCTTTTGTGTTACCGTCAGGGCGAAATGTTGAGAATTGAGGCCTGGGGAGAAGATTCTTTGCGTGTACGTGCCGCAATGAATGGGACTTTTACGGGAAAAGAGTGGGCATTGACTGAAAAGGTCAAGAAATGTGATACACAGATTACTGTGGAAGAAGTGGATTACTGGGTTGGTGACGGAACCATTGATAAGAAGGAAAAAGCAACGATTGTAAACGGCAGGATAAAGGCGGTGGTCAATTTTGCCGGCATCATTTCTTTTTATAAGGATGATGAACTGATCTTGCAGGAATATTTCCGGAATTATGATGGAACGATTTCCAGGGAGAGCAGATGTCTGAAACTGGTCAACCGCGAGTGGAAGGGAATTATCGGAGGCAGTGAGTATTCTCTGAACGTGAAGTTTGAGAGCAGCCGTGACGAGAAAATCTTCGGCATGGGACAGTATCAGCAGGCATGCATGGATTTAAAGGGCTGTGTGTTGGAACTGGCACAGCGCAACTCCCAGATTTCCGTGCCTTTTGCGGTTTCGTCCAGGGGATATGGCTTCCTGTGGAATAATCCGGCGGTGGGGCGCGTGACCTTTGGTAATAACTATTATGAGTGGATTGCGAGAGCCACAAAAGAGATGGATTACTGGATTACTGCGGCGGATACACCTAAGCAGATTCTGCATCATTATACGGCTGTGACCGGGCGTGCGGAGATGTTTCCGGAAGACCTGATGGGCTTATGGCAGTGTAAGCTGCGTTACAGAACCCAGGAAGAAGTGCTCAGCGTGGCAAGACAGTACCGGAAGGAGGGCATCAAGATAGACCAGATCGTCATTGACTTCTTTCACTGGACATTACAGGGTGACTGGAAATTCGATGAGAAGTACTGGCCCGACCCGAAGGCGATGGTGGACGAGCTGCATGAGATGGGGATTAAAGTCATTGTATCTGTGTGGCCGTCGGTTGACCGTAAGAGCGAGAACTTTGGCCCGATGATGGAGCAGGGATTGCTGATCAGGACAGAGCGGGGAGCCGCTCAGACCTATGATTACCAGGGAGACTGTGTGGAGATAGATCCCTTTAATCAAAGGACACGGGAATATGTGTGGGAAGTGTGTAAGAAGAACTATTATGATTATGGAATAGATGCTTTCTGGCTGGACAATTCCGAGCCGGATTATGGTGTTTATGATTTTGAGAATTACCGCTACAGTGAAGGGCCGGCCCTTGCGGTCAGCAATCTGTATCCGCAGATGTACAGCCGAGTGTTCTATGATGAAATGAGCCGGGCAGGAAGAGGTACTGTCGTGAACCTGCTGCGCTGCGCCTGGGCAGGATCCCAGAAGTATGGCAATGTCGTATGGTCCGGCGATGTGCCAAGCACTTTTGAAGCATTTGCAGATCAGCTCCAGTGTGGTCTCAATATGGGACTTGCGGGAATTCCCTGGTGGACAACGGACATCGGCGGCTTTATGACAGATGATGTGGAGGATGAAGATTTCAGGCAGCTGCTTATCCGCTGGTATCAGTTTGCGGTGTATTCTCCGGTGCTTCGTATGCACGGGGACAGAGGGCCTTACAACATTCCGCCGCTTGATGAGAGAGACTGGGGCGGCGGCTATCTGCACACCGGACAGCCCAATGAACTGTGGAGCTATGGCGAGGATAATTATGCCATCATGAAGAAATATTATGATGTCCGGATAGAAATGCATGACTATATCCGCGGATTATATGAGGAGGCACATGAGAACGGGTCTCCCCTGCTCCGGGCGATGTTTTATGAGTTCCCGGAGGATGTAAAGTGCTGGGAGATACAGGATCAGTATATGTTTGGCGATAAGTATCTGGTGGCCCCAATCCTTCATCTGCATGAGTTTGACAGGGATGTGTATCTGCCCGCAGGAAGCTGGAAGCTGACATCTACCGGCAAGGTATATGAAGGCAATTGTGTCGTCCATGTGGAGGCGCCGATTGACTATATGCCGGTGTTTGAAAGAAGAGAGTGCTGAATAAGTTAAGCATAATATCATATCTATGGTACAATAGACGCAGGCCGCAGAGTCTGCGTCTATTTTTAACGTAAAGGAGAATGGAAACCCTATGAATAGAATTATAAGAATCTTGAAGATCATGCTCTGCTCACTTGCCGTATATTATCTTTTGGGTATGCAGGTAGAGGAGCTTTTCTGGTAAGGAAAAGGGGATGGAGAATTCTGTGTGTCTTTTTGCCCTGTATAGCAGTATGGCTGACACTGTTAGCGGCAACGCCGTCCTTTTGTGAGACAAGATATATTTATTCCCTGTTTGCAACAATGCCGGTATTTGTTGCAGTCTGGGGAAAAGAGATGATGATGGACAAGGAAAACTAGACAAACCGTACAAAAAAAGGTATACTGAACGTGGGTTTTGTTCTTGAAAAATGGGGATAAGAGAGGTTGCGCGATATGGATTATAAGTCGATTCCTTTTGATAAGAGAATCAAAGATAATGTAAAGAATTATGCACTGGATAATCTGTACCATATTGATACGTTGACGGAGTACTGCAAGGCCTTGTGCGCGGTGGCGGATGTGGAGATTCTTCTGACGGAAAGGCATGGGGAGAAAGTAGTCTCTGTTGGTAATTTTGCAGGGTTTATCCCGGATGTGGTGAATGAACCGGGACGGAAAGTCAGAGTGTATGGCAGGACGATTGCACATTTGTATGCAAAGACGCAGAATGTCACACCGGAGAGCAAGGAGGCTGTTGAGAGGCTTCTCGACGGGCTTACCCAGATACTTTCCCACTGGGGAGAGGAAGCTTATTTACATACAGAGTCTTCTATTTATATGGATGAACTGGAGGAGAAAGTAGGCGTACAGCATGTACAGACAGCCAGGGGAGAGAATGAGGATGCACTGACGGGGGTGTATCACAAACATTATTTTGAGGAGCGCATGAAGGTGATCGACCGGGCGGAAGTGGTGCCGGTGGCGGTTATCAATGTGAATATTAATGACTGGAAGTTTGTCAATGACAATTATGGTGATGAAGAAAGCGACAGGCTGATCAAAACCATTGCCGATATTTTAAAACAGGAGAAAAAGCCGGATTACATTATTGGCCGTGTGGATGGCGATGTGTTTATTGTACTCATTCCCATGGCGGAAGATGGAGAGGCGGAAGAATACTGCAAGAGAGTACAGGAGGCGTGTCTTCATTATGAAGATGAGATTCTGGCACCTTCCGTAGCCTGCGGGCTGGTCTATAAGACGAATGTGGAAGAACTGTTGCAGGATAAGCTGCCTGATGCAGAGTATGAAATGTTTGATAATAAGTTTGAAATTAAGAACGCACCGGGATACCGGGAACGTCTGGAGCATGGGTTAAAGAGGTGACTGGGTTTTATAACGGCAGAATCCTGGTGCGGGAGAATGTTTCTGGAAGAAAAGAAGGTTAGGAAGGCAGTGTCATGATGGCGCTGCTTTCTTGTGTGTATAAAAAGGAAAAATAAAGTAATTCTAAAATAAATATTAAATCCCTTTTTCTGGTTAAAAACAAGATAATAAGAGAAAAATAAAGATAAAGAGAGTAAACAAGAGGAAATATAACAAATATGGATATAAAACAATTTGCAAACACCTGCATATAAAGCTAATATATGTTCTAGTGATTAGCACTCGATTGAATAGAGTGCTAACAAGATGATAAGGCAAAAATATTTTTAATATAAGGAGGCAATCATCATGAAGTTAACACCACTTGGCGACAGAGTTGTATTAAAACAGTTAGTTGCAGAGGAGACAACCAAATCCGGCATCGTTCTTCCGGGACAGGGGAAAGAGAAACCCCAGCAGGCAGAAGTTATCGCAGTAGGTCCCGGCGGCGTTGTGGACGGTAAGGAAATCAAGATGGAAGTAAAGGTTGGCGATCAGGTTATTTTCTCCAAATATTCCGGAACAGAAGTAAAACTGGATGAGGAAGAATATATCATCGTAAGACAGAATGACATCTTGGCAGTGGTTACAGATTAATAAAAGAGCAGGAGGACTTAAATCATGGCAAAGGAAATCAAATATGGCGCAGAAGCCAGAGCGGCTTTGGAGTCAGGAGTAAATCAGTTAACGGATACAGTCAGAGTAACCCTTGGACCCAAGGGAAGAAATGTTGTTCTGGACAAATCCTATGGTGCACCCCTTATCACCAATGACGGTGTTACCATTGCAAAGGAGATTGAGCTTGCAGATCCTTTTGAGAATATGGGTGCACAGCTTGTCAAAGAAGTGGCAACCAAGACCAACGATGTGGCAGGCGACGGTACGACAACAGCTACCGTACTGGCACAGGCTATGGTTAATGCAGGCATGAAGAATCTGGCAGCAGGCGCTAACCCGATTATTTTAAGAAAGGGTATGAGAAAGGCTACAGACGTTGCAGTAGAAGCCATCGCAAAGATGAGCTCCAAGGTAAACGGCAAGGAGCACATTGCCAGAGTCGCTGCTATCTCCGCCGGAGATGATGAAGTTGGACAGTTAGTGGCAGACGCGATGGAGAAGGTTTCCGGAGACGGCGTCATCACCATCGAGGAAAGCAAGACCATGCTCACAGAGCTCGACCTGGTGGAAGGTATGCAGTTTGACAGAGGATATATCTCCGCATATATGGCAACAGACATGGATAAGATGGAAGCAATTCTTGACAATCCCTATATCCTGATTACAGATAAGAAGATTTCCAATATCCAGGAGATTCTGCCTTTGTTGGAGCAGATTGTACAGACCGGTGCAAAGCTGCTTATCATTGCTGAGGATGTGGAAGGCGAGGCGCTTACCACATTGATCGTCAACAAACTGCGTGGTACTTTCAATGTAGTAGCTGTCAAAGCACCTGGCTATGGCGACAGAAGAAAGGCAATGCTTGAGGATATCGCTATTCTGACAGGCGGCGAGGTAATCAGTTCCGAGCTTGGCCTTGAGCTGAAAGATGCTACACTGGAACAGCTTGGACGGGCAAAATCCGTTAAAGTACAGAAAGAGAATACGGTTATCGTGGATGGTGAAGGCAACAAGGATGCTATTCAGGCAAGAATTGGACAGATTAAGAAACAGATTGAGGAGACAACTTCTGATTTTGATAAAGAGAAATTACAGGAGCGCCTTGCTAAACTGGCAGGCGGCGTTGCCGTTATCCGTGTAGGTGCTGCTACAGAAACAGAGATGAAAGAGGCGAAACTTCGTCTGGAGGATGCTCTGGCAGCTACAAGAGCAGCTGTGGAGGAAGGTATTATTTCCGGCGGCGGTTCCGCATATGTGCACGCTTCCAAGGAAGTTGCAAAACTTGCGGATACACTGGAAGGCGATGAGAAGACCGGAGCACAGATTGTTCTGAAGGCTTTGGAGGCACCTTTATACCATATCGTTGCCAATGCTGGCTTAGAGGGTTCCGTTATTATCAATAAGGTGAGAGAATCTGAAGTTGGTGTAGGATTTGATGCGCTGAAAGAAGAGTATGTGAACATGGTAGAGGCTGGTATTCTCGATCCTGCCAAGGTGACAAGAAGCGCTTTGCAGAACGCAAACAGTGTGGCTTCCACTCTGCTTACCACAGAGTCCGTTGTTGCCAACATCAAAGAGCCCGAACCTCCGATGCCCGCAGGCGGCGCCGGAATGGGCATGATGTAAGTGACGCAGACTCAGCAGTCTGCGTCCCAAGAATTACTCTGTAATTCTTGTCGGAATGGTGTAGGATTACAGCATTAACGAGCAAACATCCGATGAAATCGGACAAAGAGCGCGTAGGCGCGGGTTTGCGAGTTTATAAAGTGTTATGTTATAGAAAAGATAGCGAAAACGGTTAAATACAATAGTGTGTTTGGCCGTTTTCTGTTCTTTGATGCTGGTAGACATAAATAGAAATATTTTGACTTGTCCTGTAAATAATATTATAATGTCTTAAAACGGCTATAAGGCAACAAACTAAGGTGCTGGTGAGTGTATGACGACAGAAGAGAAGAAAGATATCGTCTTTGACGATGGCAGAATAGAATCTATTGAGGAATTTCAGACTCCCGGAACGCTCTACGAGGAGCTTATTATCCGTGTGCGAAAATATCATCCATCTACCGACATCAGCCTGATCAGGAAAGCCTACAGGATAGCCTCGGATGCTCATAAAGGCCAGGCGCGTAAGTCGGGGGAACCTTATATCATTCATCCGTTGTGTGTGGCGATCATTCTTGCAGATTTAGAATTGGATAAGGAAACGATTGTAGCGGGTCTCCTCCATGATGTGGTGGAAGATACCATCATGACAGACGAAGAGATTAAGGAAGAATTCGGGCAGGATGTGGCTTTATTGGTGGATGGAGTCACTAAGTTAGAAAAGCTGAATTTTCATGGAGAACAGGGAAATCAGGATAAAGATGCAGAGAAACTGGAGCGGCAGGCGGAGAATCTGCGCAAGATGTTTCTCGCCATGGCAAGGGATATCAGGGTTATTCTGATCAAACTGGCTGACCGGCTTCATAATATGAGAACATTACAGCACATGCGCCCCGAGAAGCAGCAGGAGATTGCCAGAGAGACGCTGGATATTTATTCTCCGATTGCCCAGAGGCTGGGGATTTCCAAGATTAAGGTGGAACTGGACGATCTGTCCTTAAAATATCTGGAACCCGAGGCATACTATGATCTGGTGGATAAGATCGCTGTGAGAAAGAGCGTGCGTGAGCGTTATATCCAGACGATTGTGGATGAGGTCAGTGAGCACATTCAAAATGCAGGGATCAAGGCGCAGATAGACGGTCGTATCAAACACTTTTTCAGTATTTATAAGAAGATGAAGAATCAGAACAAGTCCATTGATCAGATATATGATCTGTTTGCAGTCCGTATTATTGTGGATACAGTGAAGGACTGCTATGCGGCGCTTGGCGTGATTCATGAAATGTATAAACCGATTCCGGGGCGTTTTAAGGACTATATTGCCATGCCCAAATCCAATATGTATCAGTCCTTGCATACAACATTGATCGGGACCAGCGGGCAGCCTTTCGAGATTCAGATTCGTACTTATGAGATGCATAAGGCAGCGGAGTATGGTATTGCGGCCCATTGGAAGTATAAAGAGGCATCCGACGGCAAGAAGGTAGAGACCCAGGAGGAGGAGAAACTGGTATGGCTGCGGCAGATTCTGGAGTGGCAGCAGGATATGTCGGATAATAAGGAATTTATGAATCTGTTAAAGGATGACCTGAATCTTTTTGCGGACAATGTCTATTGTTTTACACCCACAGGAGATGCCAAGAGTCTGCCGGCAGGATCTACACCCATAGATTTCGCCTACAGTATTCACAGCGCGGTGGGCAATAAGATGATCGGCGCCAGAGTCAATGGGAAACTGGTGACTATAGATTATGAGATTAAAAATGGCGACCGGGTGGAGATTTTGACCTCCCAGAATTCCAAAGGCCCGAGCCGTGACTGGCTGAATGTGGTCAAGAGCACCCAGGCCAAGAATAAGATTAATCAGTGGTTCAAAAATGAACTCAAAGAGGATAATATTATTAAGGGACGGGAACTGATTAACGCCTATTGTAAGGCAAAGTCCATTAACACGGCGGATGTGCTGATACCCAAGTATGGGGAAGCCGTCATGAAAAAATACGGTTTCCAGAACTGGGATTCCGTTCTGGCGGCAGTTGGACACGGCGGTCTCAAAGAAGGGCAGATTGTCAACCGTATGCGGGAGCTTTATGAGAACGACCACAAGCGGGAAATGACAGACGCCGAGGTGATGGCGGAGATTGAGGGGAATGTACAGACGAACAGGAACCGTGCGGGGAAGAACACCAGCGCCATTGTGGTCAAAGGCGTGCATGATGTGGCGGTGCGTTTTTCCAAATGCTGCAGCCCTGTGCCGGGAGATGAGATTGTAGGATTTGTCACCAGAGGAAGGGGCATATCCATTCACCGTACGGATTGTATCAATCTGATGAATCTGCCGGAATTAGACAGGCACAGACTGATTGATGCGGAATGGCAGCCGATGGATGGACAGGACAGCAGCGAAAAGTATTTTGCGGAAATCAACATCTATGCCAACAACCGGAACGGACTGCTGGCCGATGTGTCCAAGGCACTGACGGAGAAAGATATAGATATTCTGGCCTTGAATACACGGGCTAACAAACAGGGCACAGCGACCATGTCTGTCAGCTTTGAAATCAGGAGCAGGGAAGAATTGCAGCGTATTATTGACAAGATCAGAACCATTGACAGTGTAATTGATATTGAGAGAACAACAGGTTGACATAATATGTTGATGGGGACATAGAATTTATGCCGCCATGGACAGGCAAAGAAGGAGAGACAATGTCTGATTTAAAAATCGGCAGACTCATGCTGGGGATCTGCCAGACCAACTGTTATTTTGTATACCGGGAGGGGAGCCATGATGTGATTTTCTTCGATCCGGCGGATAAGGGTGATTACATTTATGAAGCTTTACAGGAAAAGGGATTTCAGGTTAAAGGGATCCTTTTGACCCACGGCCATTTCGATCATATCTGGGGAACCAATAAACTGCGGGAGCTATCCGGCGCGCCGATTTATGCCTATGAGGAAGAAAAGGTATTGTGCGAAGATGCAGTGACAAATGTGTCCGATCAGGTGGGCAGACCCTACACGGTAATACCGGACAGATATCTGAAAGACAATGAGGAGATCACCATTGCGGGCATGACCTGCAAGCTGATTGCCACGCCGGGACATACGGTGGGGAGCTGTTGCTATTACTTTGAGGAGGCCGGTATCCTGGTGGCAGGGGACACGTTGTTCCAGGAGTCTGTGGGAAGGACAGACCTGGCTACTGGCAGCATGAGTGCCCTGGTACGGTCCATCAAGGAGAGACTGCTTGTACTGCCGGATGAGACGAAAGTGTATCCGGGACACGGAGAGATTACCACAATCGGGGAGGAAAAGAAGTACAATCCTTTTATTCAATAAAGATTATTATGGCGGTTGAGTCTGGTTCAATCGCCTGTTTTCTCGTCAGGAGAGTCTGCCGGGAATAAATCGGCGGATAGGGTTAATGGAAACAGGTTCAGAGGTTATGCGGAAAGGCGGAAGGGACAGCATGGAAAAGACAGATGCGCAGACAGGGAGACAAGGATTAAACCGCGATGTGATCAAATATATTGCCATGGTCACCATGCTGCTCAACCACATTGCGCATGTGTTTTTGACCAGGGGAACGGTTTTACACGAGATTTTTGAAGATGTGGGCTATTTTACGGCGCCGGTCATGTGTTATTTCCTGGTGGAAGGATATGTCTATACCAGATCCAAGGTCAGGTATGGTCTGCGGCTTTTGCTGTTTACGGTGATATCCCAGATGCCTTTTTATCTGGCCCTCAGGATATCGACAGAGGGACTGCCCTTTATGTGCAATATGTTTTATACGTTGTTTTGCTCTTTCCTGCTTCTCGTGGCCCGGGAAAAGATTGCGAATCCTGTATGGCGCGGTGCCGTCTGTGCCATGCTTGTGATTGCAACCATCATAGGGGACTGGCAGATTTTTGCGGCGCTTCTGGTGCTTCTTCTCGCCCAGGACTGGGGTGACAGGAAGAAAATGATGATGCACTATGGGATGATTGCCTTTGTTTATTTTCTGTTCATCACCAGAAATTATATGTGGGAGAATTATGGTCTGCCTGCGTCGCTTTTGCACGGATTTCTGGGGTGCTCCGGAATCCTGGCGGCAGGCGTTGTGGTATTGTTCTGTTATAACGGCAGACGGGCAAAGTACGGCAGAAATTTTTCCAAATGGTTCTTTTACATATTTTATCCGGCGCATCTGCTTGTGCTGTACCTGGTGTCAGTACTGATGCAGAGATGAGAAACCGGTTAAATACCTTTTCCCGGCAGGGCAGGAGAAAGGAATGACAGGATATGGCACAAAAAGCGGCTGACAGACAAGAGAAAATACGGATGCTTGCAGCACAGATTCTGCAGCTTGCGCATGACGGGCTTTTGATCAACCTGCGTTTTTTGGATACGGCACTTGCCAGGCTTGCAGTGGAGTGCAGGGAGAATACGGGGGCTCATCTTTTCGATGGAGAGAGGCTTTATTATGACCCGGTTTGTCTCTTAAGACAATATGAAAAAGAACCGGGATATGCGGTCAGACTGTATCTGCATACGCTGCTTCACTGTATTTTTTACCACGGTTTTCAGACCGATAAGCTGCGGCCGGAATACTGGGATCTGGCCACGGATATTGCGGTGGAAAATACCATTCTCGAGATTGATCTGCATACGGCCAGAATGTCTTCGGATGATACTTTGCGAAGCAGGCTGGAAATGCTGCGAAAGCAGGCGGGCTCTCTTACGGCGGAAAAGATATACCGGTATTTCCGGATTGAGGAGCCGTCCAGGAAAGCAGTGGCCGAGTGGTATAAACTCTGTCATTATGATGAGCATATCTACTGGGACAGAAAGGAAGAGCTGGAATTATCCCAGGCTGAATGGCGGAAAATCAGCGAACGTATCAAGGCGGATCTTAAGAGCTTCAGCAAGGATAAGAACAATGCCGAGAGCATGACACAGAATCTGGGAGAGGCCACCAGGGAACGCTATGATTATAGTGATTTCTTACGGCACTTCATGGTGCTTGGAGAGTCTGTGCAGGTAAACGATGAGGAATTTGACTATATTTATTATACCTACGGGTTAAAGACCTATGGCAACATGCCTCTGGTGGAGCCCCTGGAATACTGTGATACCAATAAGATCAAGGACTTTGTGATTGCCATTGATACTTCTGCATCCTGCCGGGGAAAGACGGTGCAGGCTTTCTTACAGAAAACCTATAATATCATGCAGGAGAGTGAGAACTTTTTTACCAAAATCAATGTCCACATCATACAATGTGACAGTCAGATACAGCAGGATACGAAGATTACCGAAAAAGCGGAGTTTGATGCCTTTATGGAGAAGGGGAAGCTGACCGGTTTCGGATCCACAGATTTCAGGCCTGTGTTTACTTATGTGGAAGAATTACAGAAAGCCGGAGAGTTCGCAGACCTGAAAGGCCTGATTTATTTTACGGACGGGTATGGAATCTATCCGGAGCGGATGCCGGATTATGAGGTGGCGTTTGTGTTCTTAAACGAGGATGAAAACCGGCCAAAGGTGCCGCCCTGGGCCATCCGGCTGGTGCTGGAGGAAGAGGAGATTGAAGCGATATGAATATTAAGGAAGCAAAGAATTATATTAAGGATACAGTGAATCTGTATCTGAAAAAAGAGGAAGACGGCGAGTACAGGATTCCGGTAGTCAGACAGCGGCCCGTGTTTCTCCTTGGCGCACCAGGTATCGGCAAGACGGCAATCATGGAGCAGATTGCCCAGGAACTGGGGATTGCACTGGTATCTTATTCCATGACCCATCATACAAGACAGTCGGCTCTTGGCCTGCCATTTATTACCCATAAGGAGTATGAGGGGATTTCCTACGATGTGTCGGAGTATACCATGAGTGAGATTATTGCTTCTGTATATGATGTGATGGCGGTGAGCGGTATCAAGGAAGGAATCTTATTTCTGGATGAGATCAACTGTGTCTCGGAGACGCTGGCTCCTTCCATGCTACAGTTCTTGCAGTATAAGGTGTTTGGCAGACATCAGGTGCCGGAGGGGTGGGTGATTGTGACGGCAGGCAACCCGCCGGAGTATAATAAGTCCGTGCGTGAGTTTGATGTGGTGACCCTGGATCGGATGAAGATTCTGGAAGTGGAGGCTGAATATGAAATCTGGCGGGAATATGCCAAAGACAGAGGCATCCACACGGCAATCTTAAACTATCTTGATATGAAGAAAGAGGATTTCTATCAGGTGGAGACTACGGTGCGGGGCAAAGATTATGTCACTGCCAGAGGCTGGGAAGATTTGTCGCAGATGCTTCTGCTCTATGAGGAGGAGCATCTTGCGGTGGAGGAAACACTGGTGGGACAGTATCTTCGCAGTGCCCGTGTGGCAAGGGAATTTACGGCGTATTATGACCTTTATCAGAAATATCAGAATGATTACCGGGTGGATGACATTTTGTCCGGCCGGGTAAATGAGCAGATGAAAGACAAAGCAAGGAAGGCCGGATTTGATGAACGGCTGTCCCTGATGGGGATGCTGATAGACCGTATCCAGCAGGAGATTCGGGAAAACATGCAGATTTCTGCCATGTTACAGGATCTGATGAATCCCTTAAAGGCGATAAAGACGAAAGCGGAAGAAAGCGGGGCCGATGGGATGGCAGCCATGCTTGGGCAGCAGGCGCAGGCAAGACAGCAGGCGTATGAATCCCTGCTTGCCGCCGGAGCCTTGTCTCTTAAAGAAAAGAAAAAGAGTCGTACCGTCATCGGTTTTCTGCATGAATGTGAGAAAATGCTGCTGACAGCGGATGCACCAAGCGGCCAGGAAGCGTTTGGGCTGGTCCGGGATAAGTTTGAGGCGCGGGTGGAGCAGTATAAGCGGGAGACCGGGGAGGTACAGGAGAGGCTGCACTACCTGTTTGCGTTCGTGGAGGATACCTTTGGCGGTGGAAACGAAATGCTGGTACTTATGACAGAATGTACGGTGCAGGCTGACTGTGCGGCGTTCATCAGTGCTTATGGATGTGAGGATTATACAAGACATAACGAAGAGATGATGCTGACGGAGAGAGGAGATATGCTCCGGGAGCAGATAAAGGAGCTGGCGCTGTAGGAAGGCTGTGCCTGTAAGAATGTGTTGGGAAAGGTATTGTGCTGTATGGAGAGGAATCAGGAGACGAAACAGGGCAGTCTGTGTTATGAGATTACGCAGGAGACGGCAGTGATTACCGGCTACAGCGGCCGGGATGTGGAGATACAGATTCCGGAAAAGATAGAGGGATGTCCGGTCGTGTGGATCGGGAAGAAAGCGTTCCTGAGCAATAAGGCCCTGCGCAGAATTATTTTGCCGGGGTGCATTGTCGGTATCGGCGACTGGGCGTTTGCCTATTGCGGCAATCTGGAACAAGTGGTGCTTCCGTATCATCGGATGGAGATGGGGCAGGGTGTTTTCAAGGAGTGTGGAAGGCTTGTCCGGATCGAGGACAGAGACGAAGCGAAGAAAGGTGACGGAAAAGAGGATGCGGCATGGCTGCTTGCTGCCGCAGTAAACCAGCTGGATGCTTTTTATCTGTTTGATCTGGAGAATGTGGGTACAAAAAGCTGGCTTGCCGGATGGGATGCAAGAGTAAAGACACTGATGGCCCTGGAAGACAGCGATGGATTCTCCAAAATGCTTCTGTGCGGTGAGGAAGACTATGGCAGCAAAGAGAATGATCTGGGGTATTATATGGAGCAGAAACGGCGGGGAAAGGTGCGGCTTGCCATGCTGCGGCTGATGCATGATTATGGCTTGCAGGAGGAACTGCGGGCCGGTATGCAGGCGTATCTGCTGGCCCATATCAAGGGGTGCGGGACGGAAGAGACCTGGCAGGTCGTGCTGGAGGAGCACGGGGATGAGAAGGCATACTATGAGTTCCTGACAAATCTCGGCGGTGTGACGAAAGAAAACTTCCCGCAGATGATGGAGGACATGGGGGAGAGACATACAGAGATGAAGGCATATCTGATGCGGTATCATGACGGCCTGCGGGATTCAGGGGATGCTTTTGCACAGTTTAGTCTGTAAAGACAAGTTGTCTATTTTGGGACTTGCATATTGCCGGTTTCTATGGTATAATGAGTCCTGTATGATATTAGGAGGTGTAGAGATGGGAGCACTCAGAATCGTATTGACGATAATATATATTCTCATATGTGTGGCGCTTGTGGTTCTTGTACTGATGCAGGAGGGCAAGACAGCCGGCCTTGGTGCAGTGAGCGGTGCGGCCGAAACATATTGGGGTAAGAATAAAGGACGTTCCATGGAAGGGAAGCTGGTCAAGATTACAACGGGTCTTGCGGTTGGCTTCATGGTATTGGCGATCGTCCTCAATCTGACCTTGTTTTAGACGGACAAAAGCACTCTTGCAGAAGGGTGCTTTTTTGTTGTATAGGTGGTGATAAAATGTATAAAATTGACGAAAAACTGGAACAGCGTAAGAAATTAATATGTGAACTGGTGGCGGATGATGCCTATGTGCCCATGAAGGAGAAAGAACTGGCGGTTTTGATGCAGGTGCCCAGGGAGGAGCGGACGGCCTTAAGAGAAGTGTTGCAGGCACTTTTGGCAGAGGGCAGATTACAGGTGAACGGGCAGGGCAGATACAGCAAACCGGATGCGGATAAGCCGGTGGGTACGTTTATCTCCAATGCCAGAGGCTTTGGTTTTGTGGAAGTGGAGGGTATGGAAGAAGACCTTTACGTGCCGGAGGATAAGACCAATGGGGCCTTTCATCTGGACAGAGTGCAGGTTATGCGCCTGCCCGGACAGAGGGGCAGAAGACAGGAGGCGGCAGTTGTGCGCATCCTGCAACGCGGTACGAAGCAGATTGTAGGCACCTATGAGCAGTCATCGTATTTTGGCTTTGTGATTCCGGATAACACCAGAATCGGCAAGGATATCTTTGTGCCGGACGAACGTTCCAAGGGTGCGGTGGACGGTCACAAAGTGGTAGTGGAACTCACATCCTATGGGGATGAAACTCATAAGCCGGAGGGAAGGGTAGTAGAAATCCTCGGTCATGTAAATGATCCGGGAGTGGATATTATGTCCATTGTGCGGGGCTATGAGCTGCCGGTGGAATTTGGGGAAAAGGTCATGAACCAGGCGGCCCGTGTGCCGGATCAGGTACTGGAGGCTGATAAGAAGGGCAGACTGGATTTAAGAGATTTACAGATGGTGACCATAGACGGTGAAGATGCCAAGGATCTGGATGACGCGGTGAGTCTTTATCTGGATGAACAGGGGCTTTATCATCTGGGTGTCCATATTGCGGATGTGACTAATTATGTACAGGAGAATTCGGCTCTGGACTGGGAAGCCCTGGAGAGAGGCACCAGTGTGTATCTGGTAGACCGGGTGATTCCCATGCTTCCCCATAAGCTTTCCAACGGTATATGTTCGTTGAATGAGGGCGTGGAACGGCTGGCATTAAGCTGTCTGATGACCATAGATGACAAGGGCGCTGTGTGTGATTATCAGATTGCGGAGAGCGTGATCTGTGTGAACCGCAGAATGACCTATACCGCCGTGAAAAAGATACTGGAAGACAAGGATAAGACAGAGATTGCCGCATATAAAGAGCTGGTACCTATGTTGGAACAGATGGGACAGCTGGCGGCCATCTTAAGACAAAGACGTCATCAGAGAGGCTCTATTGACTTTGATTTTGCGGAGAGTAAGATTCTGCTTGACGAAGAAGGGCATCCTGTGGAGATAAAGCCCTATGAGAGAAATGTGGCAACCAAGCTGATAGAAGACTTCATGCTGGTGGCCAATGAAACCGTGGCCCAGCATTTCTTCTGGCTGGATATTCCCTTTGTGTATCGTACCCATGAGAAGCCGGATCCGGAAAAGATTATGAAGCTTTCAGCTTTTATCAGAAATTTCGGCTACCATATCAAGTTTTCCGGGGAAGAAATTCACCCCAAGGAACTTCAGAAACTGCTTGGCAGGATTGTGGATACGGATGAGGAAACGCTGATCAGCCGGCTGACGCTCAGAAGTATGAAGCGCGCGAAGTATACCGTGGAAAGTGCGGGACATTTTGGACTGGCGTGTCAGTATTACTGTCATTTCACTTCGCCGATCAGGCGGTATCCGGACTTGCAGATTCACCGGATCATCAAGGAACAACTGCGGGGCAGACTCAATGAGGATAGATTGAGGCACTATGAAGAGAAACTGCCGGAAGTAGCCAAACATTCTTCCCGGATGGAACGGCGTGCCGAGGAGGCGGAGCGGGAAACCGATAAACTGAAGAAAGCAGAGTATATGGAGGAACGGATCGGGGAGATTTACGAGGGTGTGATATCCGGTGTGACCCAGTGGGGTATCTATGTGGAACTGCAAAACACCATAGAGGGACTGGTGCATGTGTCTTCTCTGCCGGGAGATTTCTTTGTCTATGACGAGAATACGTATGAGATGGTGGGCAGGGAATCCGGTGTGACCTATAAACTGGGGCAGAAACTCACGGTCAGGGTGAGGGGTGTGGACAGACTCCTCAAGACCATAGATTTTGAGATTCCCTGGGAAGAACAGGAGGACAGGTGATTGTATGGCAAAGGAAGCGATGAAGCTGGTGGCCAATAACAAAAAGGCATACCATGACTTTTTTATCGAGGAAAAATATGAGGCGGGACTTGCCCTGCACGGCACGGAAGTAAAATCCCTGCGGCTTGGCAAGTGCAGCATCAAAGAGGCTTTTGTGCGGATTGAGAACGGGGAGGCATTTGTCTATGGGATGAATGTAAGTCCTTATGAGAAAGGCAATATTTTCAACAAGGATCCTTTGCGGGTGCGCAAGCTTCTTCTGCACAAAGCGGAAATATCCAAGTTGGACGGTAAGATGGCGCAGCAGGGGTATACCATTGTGCCTTTGCAGGTATACTTTAAGGATGGCAGGGCCAAAGTGGAGATCGGTCTTGCCAAAGGTAAAAAACTGTATGATAAGCGGCAGGATATCGCTAAGAAGGATATGCGCAGGGAACACGAAAGGGAATTTAAGATTAAGAATCTGTGAAGAATCGCCGGGAATCCTTGAAGAAACAGAGGAGAATATGGTATAATAATAACAGAAACGGGCAGCAGGCTGCTGCCCGGATGAAAAGTTTATCATTAAGGGCCAGTCAAGGTTTCGACAGGGGTCTTGCAGCTGGAGAAGCTATCCGCAGGCTGATGCGTTAAATCGCAAATTTAAATATAAACGCTGAAGATAATTTAGCATACGCTGCCTAATGGCAGCTGTCCGCCTTAGTGCACCTACACATTAAGAACCGGGCATCGACTATGTAGGAAACGACGCAGGGGACGCCTCTATTCTGCGGGCGTATCAGAGGCTACTGAACCCGCCGGGGTGTCTGTCTCCCGGCGGGGGAGGGAATGAGGAGCAATCCACAATGACAGACTATGATAGTAGAAGGACAGGGAATGGGCTTTTGGACACGGGTTCGACTCCCGTCTGGTCCACTGATAATAACTCTCAACAGCAGCGGTTTATCCGTGCTTTGGGAGTTGTTCTTTTTTAGCATATGTTCCAACAATTTTCTGGACACAGCCCCCGTTTTGCTGTAAAATAAATAAGAATATATTATGATACATAACGGGGGGAGAATATGGCAGAAAAAAACAGGAAAACCAATCAAAACAGTTATAAGGCAGATTTTATCCATTCTGTCCGGACAAAGATTGTAGGGGCAATGGTACTGGCGATGGTCATCTTATCCATTTGTCTGTCGGTGGTTCTTATCAGGAATCTCAGAATCCCTCTGATGGAAATAAATCAATGCTATCTGTATGATCTGGCAGTTGCCTATGGAGCCAATGTGGACGAATCCATAGCGACAAAGGGATATAATACTGCCACTGATTATAACACTCTGGCAGATACGATCGGAGGAATCGGACTCCGAGGGGTAGAATCCAGTTATGCCTATATGGTGGCGGAGGATGGTACAATGCTTTATCATCCTACGAAAGATAAGGTTGGGCAGCCCGTGGAGAATGAAGTGGTCCAGGGGGTTGTGGAACAGTTGAAATCCGGTGTGGTTCCGAAACCGAATGTGGTAGAGTATGAGTTTAAAGGCGCAGTCAAATATGCTTCTTATTATGTTTCTGAACGCGGACACAGTATTCTGGTAGTATCGGCAGATAAGGCAGATCTGATGAAAAAGGTGAACCAGGTGACTGCTATCGGAACAGTCTGTACGATAATATTGGTACTTCTTGCCAGTATCATAGGCTATTTCTTTATCAGTAAGATTGTGAATCCGATTATTAAGGTAACGGAAATTATCGGTCGTCTGGCTAATATGGATTTCTCTGAGATTGAGGGTCAGGAGAAACTTACAGCCCGGGCGGATGAGACAGGTAAGATGAGCCGGGCAGTAGCGGAACTGCGCAGTCAGCTGGTCAATGTGGTATCTGATTTGCAGGATCAGAGCCAGCAGCTCTTTGAGGCATCCGATTCTTTGAACACGAACGCATCCGAGACGGCGACTACGGTAGAGCAGGTGGAGAAGGCAGTAGCGGAAATTTCCGACGGCGCATCGTCCCAGGCGGATGAGACACAGAAAGCTACGGAAAATGTGATTCTGATGGGCAATATGGTAGAGGAGACCTCCCAGGAAGTAGATGATTTGATCAGTAATGCCAATGACATGAAGAAATCCAGTGAGGAAGCTTTTGTTACACTGACTGCGCTTGAAAAGATTAATGATCAGGCAAGGCAGGCGATTGATGTCATATATGAACAGACAAATACCACCAATGAATCGGCCATGAAGATCAGAGAGGCCACAACATTGATTACTTCGATTGCGGAGGAGACGAATCTGTTGTCACTTAATGCCAGCATCGAGGCGGCAAGAGCCGGTGAGCAGGGCAGAGGCTTTGCGGTGGTTGCAGGGCAGATTCAGAAACTGGCGGAACAGTCCAACGATTCTGCACGCCAGATTGAGAATATCATTGACTCCCTGATTGAGGATTCCGAGAAGTCCGTGGCTACCATGGAAGATGTGAAGAAAATCATGAACAGCCAGAATGAGAGCGTTGGACGGACGAATGAAATCTTTGCGGAAGTGCAGACCGGCATTACCGGTTCCATAGACGGAATCACCCGTATTGCTGACAAGACAAGGAAGCTGGACGAGGCGAGGATAAACGTGGTAGATGTTGTGCAGAATCTGACAGCGATTGCCGAGGAAAATGCGGCCAGCACAGAGGAGACTTCAGCTTCTGTTACGGAAGTGAGCAGTATTGTGTATAATATTTCCGAGAACGCGACACAGCTTAAGGATGTAGCAACTCGTCTGGAGCAGAATATGAATATATTTAAAATATAATAGACGCAGGCAAGCAGGAGAATAGGATGGGCAAGAACGAAGAGGAGTTTATCGTGGGCGGCTACCGGTTTGCGACGATAGCAGATGCGGAAACTGCCAGGATGGAAGAAAAGAAAGTGGATAATCTGGAGAGAAATCTGGACTACCGCCAGCCGCAGAATATGCTGCTTGTTTATAATAAAGCGCTTGACAACAGAGTTTTTCTGACACCGATCGGATTTGCCTATCTTCAGAAAATGCAAAGCGAGATGCTTAAGTGGGGGGTTCCGGCGGATAAAATCCGTCCGGTTCCCCTTTATATGGCATTTAGTAATAAAACGGAGAATAACAGTTCCATCCGAAAAAGTATTGCGGCGAGACATCCTAAGATAGAGTACAAGGGCAGATTTATCACTTCGGTATTGATTAATGCTATTCTGGTACTTCTGGTCATGGCGATGATGGTAATTTCCTGGCGCAGTGACATACCGAATATTATCAATTATCGTACGGCCGTGGAGAATGAATATTCCCAGTGGGAGCAGGAGCTTACAGAGCGGGAAAATGCCCTGCGGGAAGCGCAGAGGCAGCTTGACCGTACAAAGTAAACGACAGGGAGATGCAGAAGCGTATGGATAAACTGAAAATCCTGGTGGTAGATGACGAGAGTCGTATGCGCAAGCTGGTCAGGGACTTTCTGGTAAAAAGCAACTATGAAGTTGTGGAGGCGGAGGACGGTGCGGCGGCGCTGGATATTTTTTTTGCATCCAATGATGTGGATCTGGTGATTCTCGATGTGATGATGCCTAAGATGGATGGCTGGCAGGTCTGTAAGGAAATCAGGGCGTATTCCAAGGTTCCTATCATTATGCTGACAGCCAAGACAGATGAGAGGGATGAACTTCTGGGGTTTGAGCTGGGAGTTGACGAGTATATCTCCAAGCCCTTTAGTCCGAAGATTCTGGTTGCGCGGGTGGAGGCTATTTTAAGAAGAACCATACAGGTCAGCGCTGATGAACTGATGGAAGCAGGAGGAATAAGACTTGATAAGGCGGCGCACAGTGTAACGGTAGATGGGCAGGCGGTAGAATTAAGTTACAAAGAATTTGAGTTATTATCTTACTTTATGGAAAACGAGGGAATAGCCTTATCCAGAGAAAAGATATTGAACAGTGTCTGGAATTATGACTATTTCGGAGATGCAAGAACAATTGATACACATGTTAAAAAGCTTCGCAGTAAAATGGGTGAAAAAGGGGATCTGATTAAGACTATCTGGGGAATGGGCTACAAATTTGAGGTAGAATAACCATACTGACTGTATAGCGGTGTGGGTGGGGAGGTAGAGGGATGTCCAAGCGCTGGTTTTACCAGGAAGAATTATTTTTTGCGCAGGAGGATGACAGCCTGCGGGAAATCAACCAGGATAAGATCATAGACATGCTGAACAAGAATGGAGCAGTGGGTGTGGTCGGCGGTTTCTATGAAGAAGGTTTTCCGATTTACTTTATCAGTGCCTTTGCACTCAATAATATTGGCATGACTTTTGAGCAGTTTATGGAGACTACCGGCGGTAAGTATTTAGAGGCAGTCTATGCGGAAGACCGGGCTTCATTTATAAGAGGCTGTGCAAGAGGCGAAAGCAGCAATGAATACCGCATACAGAATCATGCAGGTGAGGGTATATGGGTGCAGGAGGAGCGGACGCAGTCCGTATCTGATGACGGCAGAAAGATATGGATCAGTGCTGTGCGCCTGACGGATGAAGCACGCAGAAGCAGTCAGTTAAATCGTGAGGCATTTCAGATGCTTCAGGATTCTTATTTTCGGATTAGTGCGATTAACCTTAATGAAAACGCCATTACAGATATGAAGATTGTGGACAGTGAAGAGATGGAAGTTGAACGCCTGCATGGTGATTACAAGAAGACGCTGGAATCCTGTGCCAATAATTATGTGGAAGAGAAGGACAGGGAAAGTTTTACTAATATCATGTCGGCAGAAAACCTGAAATCTGTCTTTTTGCATGGCGGAGAGCCAATCTATTTCAATTATCATCGTCTTGTGGATGGCGAATGGAAATGGGTGCGTTCCAAAATTGTGCCGGTAGATCATTTTAGTGAGGCAAATGCCCGCGTTATGTGGTATGTCAGAAACATATCGGAAGAAAAGGCTAAAGAAGCGGAGATGACAGATAAACTTCTAAGAACCAATGCGGAGCTGGTCCAGGCAAAACAGGAACTTGAGGAAGCAAACCGGAGAATCAATGAATCCAACGTAGCGCTTCGCAAGACTTTAAGCGTGGAAGAACAGTACAGGCATGCAATTATTTCTGAGGCTGTATTTGTATATAACGTAAATGTTTCCAAGAATCTGATAGAGCAGGACTTCTATGAGGTCAGGGACGGACAGATGATATCGGTATTACCGATGGTGGGGTTACAGGCACCCTGTGATGCGGATGATTTTTTCTTCCGGTGGAGCAAGGAAATGGTATTTCCTGAAGACAGGGAACTCTTTATCCAGACGCTTAACACAAGGCATCTGCTGGAAGCTTATGAACGTGGTGAAACCGAATTAATCGTAGAGGTGGAAACGGCAGGATCGGACGATGCGCCACAGATTCTGCGTTATACGATTTTGCTTACAAAAGATGCCGAGAGCGGGGATATTCTGGCACTTAATAATGCGAAGGATATCACGGAAACAAGAAGAAAGGAGCGGGATGCCAGACGGGCACTGTTAGATGCCTATGAGGCTGCCGACCGGGCAAGTTCCGCCAAGACAGACTTTTTATCGAAGATGTCCCATGACATCAGAACGCCGCTGAACGCGATTATCGGTATGACAGCTATTGCGGGCACCAGACTGGAGGATCCCGAGGGTGTGGCGGAGTGCCTTGGTAAAATCTCTTCCGCCAGCAGACATCTGCTTTCCCTGGTCAATGAGGTGCTCGATATGAGCAGGATTGAAGCGGGGACAATGTCCTTTAATGAGGAGAACTTTAATCTCTTTGATATGGTCGATAATCTGGTCAGGATGACTGCTTCCGAGGCGGAGGGAAAGAGACAGAATGTGGAGATTATGGCACATGATCTGGTCCATGAGAATGTGATGGGAGATATCATGAGGATTCAACAGGCGTTGATGGGTGTGCTGACGAATTCCATTCGTTATACGCCGGAGGAAGGAGATATCGGTATAAGCATTGTGGAGAAACCGTCCACACAGAGTCACACAGGCTGTTATGAATTTATTATTCAGGATAATGGGATTGGCATGTCAGAAGAATTCTTAGAGAGGATATTTGAGCCTTTTGAAAGAGCAGAAGATGTGCGTATCAACAAAATTAACGGAACGGGACTGGGATTGACAATTTCACGCAACATCATTCAGATGATGGGCGGCGATATCAAGATCGAGAGTGAGCAGGGGATCGGAACCATAGTCACGGTGACGATACCGCTTAAATACCGGGAGGAAGATCAGTTAGACAAACTCAATCTGGAAGGCAGGACAGTGCTCGTGGTGGATGACAGCCGGTTCATCTGTGAGAGTACCTGTGTCTTGTTGCAGAAACTTGGCATGAAGGGCGAGTGGGTATTGTCAGGCGAGGAAGCTGTAGCACGTGTGATTGAGAAAAAGCAAAAAGGAGAAGAGCTTTTTGCCATACTCCTGGATTGGAGTATGCCTGGCATGAACGGCCTTGATACGGCCAAGGCAATCCGCAGACATGCACAGTCAGAAGTACCGATTGCGGTGGTATCCTCTTTTGACTGGGTAGATATTGAGATGGAAGCAAGAGTAGCGGGAATAGATGGATATATTATGAAACCCCTCTATAAGAACCGCCTGATCAATACCTTCAAAGGATTTTTACCAAAGGAGGATACGCAACAGCATCACAGTTCCTTAGAGGAGATAGGAAAGAAAGATTATTCGGAGAAACGCCTGTTGGTGGTGGAAGATAATGATTTAAACAGGGAAATTGCGACAGAGATACTTTCTATGACAGGGGTAAAGATTGAGACGGCAGAGAACGGTAAAGAAGCAGTAGACATGATGATGGCGGCCGAACCGGGTTATTATGATCTGATTCTGATGGATATCCAGATGCCGGTCATGAATGGTTACGACGCAACCTGTGCGATTCGGGCGATCGAGCGGGAGGATGCGAGAAGAATTCCAATTGTGGCGATGACGGCCAATGCCTTTCTGGAGGATGTACAGAAAGCCAAAGCCTCTGGTATGAATGAACATATGATGAAACCACTGGACATTGAGCAGCTGCAAAAAATGCTGGCACGTTGGTTAAATTAAGAGAAGATACCGATTTCAACTTATGGGTGGAGTCGGTATTTTTAATGGGAAACAATCTTTTCTAAAAAAAGTCTTAAATGTAGGAGGATACCCTTGATTTTTACTCAAAAAAATGTATTCTAAAGAATGAATGTGCGAGGACAGCAGTTTACGGAAAGGACATGATGATATAATGCAGAAACAGTACATAAAATTCTCCCGCAGAGCATTGTCCGTTCTGCTTGCATCGGCGTGTGCAGGTATGATGATTACGGGCTGTGGCGAAGCGGCAGTGGAGGAAGAGACAATCAGTGAGGCGATTCCTGTCGAGGTGCAGAGTCCGGAGGCCGGGACGCTCACACTAAAAAATGAATTCGTGGGGATAGTGAGCCCTGAGGAGTTTGTGTATGTGGTCCCGATGGTGTCAGCAGAAGTGTTGAGTGCCGATGTGGCTGTGGGAGATACGGTATCGGCGGGGCAAGAGTTATGTAAACTTGATTCAGAAGCTGCACAGTTGCAGCTTGCCAGTGCCCAGGCCCAGTATGACAGTGTGGAAGCCAATGTGGATGCGGCTGAGGTGGGGTATGAGATTGCCCAGGCTCAGTATGAGAGCGCGCTGGCGCAGATAGATATTCAGAATGAGCAGACCCAGAGACAGAAGGATTTGCAGCTGTATCAGATGCAGATTCAGATTGACAGCATCAACAGTGGCATAGATGATATCAACGAACAGATGGCGGATCTTGAGGAAGATAAGCGAGATGCCAAGGATCAGAAGAGTGATCTGAAGAAGGCGAAGAATCAGGCCAGTGCGTATGCGGATCAGGCGTCGGCGGCGTATGGTCAGGCACAGGCGGCGTATAATGCGACGATAGAAGCTTATGAGTATGATAAAAAGCAGATGGCGTATCAGCAGGCGGCAGCTGCGGTTACGGCAATGGAGCTACCAGGGGTGGAAGAATCCTATGATGGTGACTACGAGGGTGATTTACAGAAGAAAAAAGATGACCTGAAAGCAGCAGGTGAAGCATTAAAAACCGCAGAAGAACAAATAGATTATTATAAGAAATCCTTGAACGATGCCAGATCCGCCATGTCTTCTGCCCAGTCAGCAGTATCCCAGACAGAGTCAGCCTATGAACAGGTCAAGGCAGGTATTGATTCCATCGAGGAAGGTCAGGAGAAGCTGAATGACACTTTGTCGGATACTTATAAGAGCCTTGAACAGACAGAGGCCCTTAAGAATATGACAGAGGCAAGTCTTAACATAGATACGACACCGGTACAGGATGCCAGCAAGAAAACGGCGGCTCTGAGTGTGGATTCCGCAGCGGCTACGGTCAATTCCGCCAAAGTGGGTGCGCAGGGAGCGAAGGTTGCCATCGACAGCGCGGAGTACCAGTTGGATATGTATACACTGAAAGCGCCCATTGACGGGGTGATTGAAGCGGTCAATGTGAAGGAACATGATTTTGCTTCCCCCAGCGGGCCGGCTTTTGTGATTTCCAATAAGAATACCATGACGGTCACCTTCAATGTGAGTGAAGGTATCCGCAATACACTGCGGGTCGGGCAGAAGGTACAGGTGGACCGGAACGGAAAGCTGTATGATGCTGTAATCACCGAGATTGGTACGATGATTGATCAGAATACAGGATTGTTTGCAGTGAAATCCTGTGTGAGTACGCCGGATGCCAGCCTGCTCACAGGAAGCAGTGTGAAAGTCACTGCGGATACTTACAGTCAGGATGAGGCAGTTCTGATTCCCTATGATGCAGTTTACTATGATGACAGCCAGCCCTATGTTTATGTGGTGGAAGATGGCATTGCCAGACGCCGTGATGTGGAGACAGGCATTTTTGATGCAGAGACAATCACGGTATTGTCAGGTCTTAGTGTGGATGATGTGTTGATTACCAGCTGGTCGGCAAATCTGCGGGACGGAGCAGAGATATCAATACAAAATGGTGAAGATCAGGAAACTGGGAATATCACAACAGGTGATGGAGGCGCAGAATGAGTTTGACGAAATTAGCCCTAAAAAGACCGGTATCCACTGCAATGATTATATTGGCACTGATAGTTTTTGGCCTGTCATCTGTGGTGGGGTTTCGTCTGGAACTGACGCCTGATATGGAACTGCCCATGCTTCTGGTTTATACCATTTATCCGGGTGCTGATCCGGAGAGCGTGGAGGAACTGGTGACCAAGGAAGTGGAAGCGGCCGGTTCCGAGCAGAGCGGCGTGACTACTTATACTTCCCAATCCGCAGAAAATATGTCCATGGTTATGTTTCAGTATGAGTATGGGACGGATTTAAAAGATGCCTATATGGATTTGAAGACGGCCCTTGATTCTGCCAAGGCGTCGATGCCGGAAGATGTGAATGAGCCGATGGTTATAGAGATGTCCATGGATCAGATGGAGACCATGGATATTTCTGTCACAGCTGTGGGTGACAGTGATGTGTTAAGCTATGTCAATGATACGCTGGTGACAGAACTGGAGACAATCTCCGGTGTGGCAGACGTAACCGTGTACGGCGGCCATGAAAATTATATCAGAGTACAGTTGAATTCCCAGGCCATGAAGCAATACGGATTATCCATGAGCACGATTGCACAGACCATTGGTTCCATGGATTTTACGATTCCCGCAGGAAATGTGAGTCAGGGATCTCAGGATATTGCCGTGTCAAGCAGTGCAGATATCTCGGGCGTGGTACAGATTCAGAATATTCCTGTTACGACAGCGAAGGGACAGATTATTCCGCTTTCGGAGATAGCTGTTGTCAGTGAAAGTCAAAAGGATGCATCCAGTATCAGCAGATATAACGGTCAGGAAAATGTTACCATTGCCATTACCAAGAAGAAAAGTTATGGTACGGTGGATGTGACAAGGGATGTGGAACGGGCTCTGGACAGATTGCAGGAAGATAATGATACGGTGGATATCAGTATTATTTATAATGCAAGTGATATGATTCAGTCGTCCCTCTCATCGGTTGGCAATACCTTGCTTTTGGGCGTTGTATTTTCCATGTTGGTTCTGTTTATCTTTTTTGGAGATTTAAGGGCCAGCCTGATTGTGGGAAGTTCCATGCCGATTTCCTTGTTTGCAACCATGATCGGTATGAATATGATGGGTTTTACCTTTAATGTGGTAACCATGGGAGCGCTTGTCATTGCCATTGGTATGATGGTTGACAGTTCGATTGTGGTGCTGGAAAGTTGCTTCAGATTAAAGGATGAGACGGGAGAATACCAGGAGTCGGCATTGAAAGGAACTGGTATTGTGACAGCTTCTATTGTGGCCTCCACCATCACCACTGTGGTGGTGTACATGCCCTTGAGTACGATGAAGGGGCTGTCCGGACAGCTTTTCTCAGAACTTGGTATGACGATTATCCTGGCGATGCTGGCATCTTTGGTGATGGCCATGACGATTATTCCGCTTCTTTTTTCCAAGTTTAAGCCGGTGGAGAAGAAAGAACTGCCGGCGAATAAATTGCTGCGCAAGATAAACAGCGGCTATGACAGGCTGCTTCGCAGATTGCTGCCTAAGAAGGGACTGGTGGTCTGTGTCGCGGTGTTCCTTCTGGTGGCGGCTTTTATGCTGGTAAGCCATATTCATACAGAGCTGATGCCCAGTATGGATGAAGGTGCCTTCTCCATCACGGCAAGTTTCAGGTCAGGCACGAAGATGGATGTGATTGAGGAGCAGGCAGGCTTCCTGGAGGAGATGGCGGAGGCCGATGAGAATGTGGGCCGTTATTCCTTTAGTATTTCCGGTGCAACAGCTACATTGACGGCTTATCTGGCTGATGACTGTGAATTATCCACAGGCGAGGCAATCGAGAGTTATACCAGGGCTCTTGCAGATAAGACCAATATGGATATCAGTATCCAGGCCAGCGGTGCCAGTATGACCAGCATGATGAGCAGCGGTATTGAAATTGACCTGGAAGGACGGGATCTGGGAGATTTGAAAGCAGCATCCAAGCAGGTACAGCAGATGCTTCAGCAGATTCCGGGTGTCTTACAGACATCATCCAATATGTCCGATGCGTCCACCCAGGCAAAAGTAATCATTGATCCTTTAAAGAGTATGTCGGTGGGACTTGCGCCTATGCAGGTGGCAGGAGAAATGTATAGTACTTTAAGCGGTACGGAGGCGGCTAAGCTGACCAGAAGCGGTGAGGAGTTTTCTGTGCGGGTAGAGTATCCGGCAGGGGAGTTCGACAATATGAACGACCTGTTAAACATCACATTGACTACACCCTATGGAAGTCAGGTGCCATTGTCGGAGATCGCTTCGGTAGAATATGTGGATTCGCCGGTTACACTGACTCGTGTGGATGGCATTTATCAAGTGGCGGTAACGGCCAACACCACGGATGATGCCAAGTACACAGCGCAGGAAGCCGCTGATGCAGCCATGGAGCAGATGGTGCTGCCAAGAGGAGTAGCCCGTACGACCACCATGATGGACGATATGATGATTGACGAATTTACGGCAATCATTACAGCCATATTTGTGGCGGTATTCCTTATTTTCCTGGTAATGGCGATGCAGTTTGAGTCCCCCAGGTTCTCCATGATGGTCATGATGAGTATTCCATTTGCTTTAATTGGATCCTTTGGATTGCTGTATCTCGCCAGATCGACCCTCAGCATGGTCTCTCTTATGGGTGTGCTCATGTTAGTGGGTATCGTGGTGAATAATGGTATTTTGTATGTGGATACGGCAAACAGACTGCGGGAGGAAATGCCATTGGAGGAAGCATTGATTCAGAGTGGACAGCTGCGGCTGCGGCCGATTCTGATGACCACATTGACAACGATTCTGTCCATGGTTCCCATGTCTCTGGGAATCGGAGAAGGATCTGTCATGATGGAAGGTATGGCGTTAGTCATTATTGGCGGATTGATAGCATCCACAATCCTGATCTTGCTGCTGATGCCGACATTCTATCTGATCATAGATAAGCGGAGCCGTAAGGAAAAGAGACTGCGGAGGAAAGAGGCAAGGCTGGAAGCAAAAGAAAGTAATAAAGACAAGTGATTAGCTTAAGAAGCAGGAATCAGGAAGTCTGATATAGCGGAGAAAAGCCAGGAGATGACCGATGTCAAAACCTGGCTTTTGTTTTCGTTATCGTATATGGAATCTGTTCTTGCCATTTCTTTTTGCTTCATACAATGCCTTATCTGCATTTTGATATAAGAAGTTATAAGATTCGCTGTGGGATACAAAGGCGGCGCCAATGCTGGCAGATAGGTTCTGGGCCGGATATTTGTCCTCCAGATTCTGGTGAACCAGACCGATGAATTTGGTCAGCATGGCTTCTGCTTCAGCGGAGGAGATATTCCGCCCGATAAAGACGGCAAACTCATCTCCTCCCAGGCGGGAGACCATATCCTTGTTACGGTTAAAGTACGATTCCAGAAGACAACTGAAATCCTGTAACACCTTATCCCCTACAGGGTGTCCAAGCTGGTCATTGACCAGTTTAAAATTATCCATGTCTATGATTAGAAGAAGTCCCTGTCCCGGATTTTCTTCTAAAGCCAGACGGACGTACTCTTCAAAACCATTCCGGTTCCACAGATTTGTCAGAGGATCGCGTTTTGCCTTTTTACGGATGATACTCATTTCCCGGGAGAATTTGGACGTCACAGCAAATAAAAGCAGGGCCGCGGCGATCGCCACAATCAGCATGGGAAATTCGATTCGCCATAGATTATTAAGAACTACTTTCTGGTTCATACAGGTCACAAAATACCAGCCGGTATCCTCGATCATGTTGATGTTGACGAAATAGATACTGCCGTTGCTGCCGAAAACTTCTCTCTGGCCAATCACCTCAGAGTCCAACAGCCGGTTGACATTTTGGTATAACAGGGAGTCTGTTTCAGAGGACAAAGTATTTCCGACCATGGCGGGATTGGAGTCTGCCAGGATCAGCCGGCTTTCTCTGGTAACAAAAAAAGCGTTTTCAATCTCATTGACAGTAATTTCCCGGGTCAGTTGTGCAGCATAATCCAGATAAACATCCGCAGCCATTACGCTTACGGCAGAGCCGGTGTTGAGTCTGGATGTTACACTAACGCAGGTGCTGCCGGTCATGGCATCCACATAAGGTTCACCAAAAGAAAATGTGTCATGCGCTAACCCCTCTTTATACCAGTCGCGCTCTGTTACCACAAAGTCGTCTCCGGGAATCCAGCCGGAGGAGTCAAAGTAGTTACCCTGATCATCACCCATATATAAGCCATAAGGATAGGCACTGTGCGTACCGGCGCTGGTTTTCATCATTTCGTAAGTCTCATCCTTATCCAGGCCAATCTGTTCCACCATAGACTTATAGATGGTTACTTCCTGTAGGACAGAATCTGCCCAGGTACTGATATCTTCCGCATAGTTCTGAGATTCCAGAGCAAGTTTTGCCTTGGATAAAGCTATGATTTCATTTCTGACGAGAATGAAATAAACCACAATCATTAGCAGGACAATCGGGACAATAGTACATACCAGCTTTATATTAGTCCAGATATATCTAGATTTTTGTTTCAATGAAATTCCCCCTGAAAACAGTCAATTTAGTTTTGACTATTCAATATTTCGTAATAATTATAGCAAGGGTAATTCTGGAAGTCAATTCAAGAAGCCGAGGCTGGAGTATATTGACAAATGAAAGCCGAAATGCTAACGTTACAAAAAAGGTGGAGTCTGTACATGAAATATTCTATGAAAAGGCAGTTTGCGGTAGTTCTTCTGGCACTGGTCACAGGGACGATTCTACTTTGCCTCATTTTAAACACAACACTGCTTGGAAAATATTATATTAACAAGAAACAAAATGCTCTGGTGCAGGCATATTTCAGTATCAATGAGGCCTCAAGCGCCGGAGATATTACCACGGAAGATTATGATATTGAATTACAGAAAATCCGTGAGAAATATAATATACAGGTGCTCATAGCAGATGCAGAATCACAGGCAGTCAAGTTTTCCATGAATGATCCGGAAACGGTATTAAAGCAGCTTCTCGACCATATCTTTCTGGGCGTGAACGAAGAAAACCTTCTATTAAATACAGAAGATTATAAGATGCAGGTTGTCAAAGACTATAGAACACAGACGGAGTATATTGAAATGTGGGGGATACTTGACAACGGATATTTCTTTATGCTGCGAAGCGCTCTGGAGGGGATTCAGGAGAGCGTGTCAATCTCTAACCGGTTTCTTGCTTATGTGGGCATGGTGGCTGTGCTGATCAGTGCCCTGTTAGTCTTATGGCTGTCTAATCGGTTTTCCAAACCCATTCTGGAACTGGCCAAAATTTCGGAACGTATGAAACATCTGGATTTTGAGGTTAAGTATACGGGGGATGACAGGACAGAGATAGCGGTTCTGGGTAATAATATCAATGAATTGTCAGAAGCACTCGAAGAGACGATCTCGGAGTTAAAGACAGCGAATAATGAACTTTTAAAGGACATTGAGAGAAAAGATAAAGTGGATGAGATGCGCAGAGAGTTTCTTTCCAATGTTTCCCATGAATTAAAGACACCGATTGCACTGATACAAGGTTATGCGGAAGGATTGCGGGAAGGCGTGAATGATGACGCAGAAAGCCGGGAATTCTACTGCGATGTGATTATGGATGAGGCCGCGAGAATGAACACCATGGTAAAGAAACTTCTGACCCTGAATCAATTAGAATTTGGGAACGAGGTCGTTACCATGGAGCGATTTGATGTGGCAGCACTGATCAAAAACTACATTGTCTCCTGTGATATTTTGGTAAAACAGAATAATGTTTCCATTCGTATGGAAGAATATGATCCGATTTATGTCTGGGGCGATGAATTTAAAGTGGAGGAAGTATTTGCCAATTATTTTACCAATGCGATCAATCATGCCGGGGGAGATAAAATCATTGATATAAAGATACGAAAAGAAGAGCAAAGTGTGCGCGTTTCTGTGTTTAATACAGGGGAACCGATTCCGCAGGAGAGCGTGGATCATCTTTGGGAAAAATTCTACAAAGTAGATAAGGCACGGACAAGAGAGTACGGAGGAAGCGGCATCGGACTATCCATTGTCAAGGCAATCATGGAATCCATGAATCAGCAGTATGGCGTGATCAATTATGATAACGGCGTGGAATTCTGGTTTATGTTAGATGGGGCTTGATGTTAGGAATGATATATTATGTCCGGATACATCGGGTGACTGCGTGCGGTTTTGACTTGTAAGAATAGAAATAGTAAGGTATAATAGACGGGAACGATTTCTATTGATGATTTTATGGTGTTTAGGGGAATATGGTATCCAGAAAAAACAAACGCAAAATAATATATGAAGGAACAAATTTTTACTGGTACGTGAGAGTCAATGAGCATGGACATAGAGTGCATATTATATCTGATGACAAAAAAGTGCATTTAGAATATCCCTTCATGGATACAGAAATTCCTGTTACACCACAGGATATTAGAAATCATTTGCAAACCAAATACAGTGTTTGAGAATATGCTACAATAATATATAGATGGGAGATATGGATGTGAAAAGGACAGGTATAATTCTGTGTGGTATTGCAGCTTCATTTCTTATGACAGGTTGTGGGGCTATGCCAGACCTGACACAGGAAGAAACGGAATTGATATCAGAATACGCAGTGGGAGTACTGCTCAAATATGATAAGAGCCATGGAAGCCGTCTGGTAGATACATCAGCATATGAAGTTGTTGAGACTGAGGAGATTCCGGAAGAATTACCGGAAGAGCCGATACCGGAAGAAGAGCAGCAGGAATTGCCGGAAACGACAGAAATTGTGGATGTGAGCCAGGAGGAAGAAGAGACAGAGCCGCAGGTTTCGTCTGTGGAAGAATATTATGGGATTCCCAATGTGGCGATTCAATATACAGGATATGAAGTGACAGATTCTTATCCGTCTGTCGGAGAGGGAGAGGAACTTTTCTTCTCGATGGATGCGACACCCGGAACACAGCTTTTGGTGCTTAAGTTCTCAGTACGCAATACGGGGAACGAAGATCAGCTTGTGAATATGCTGGAGTATGGAGCAAGGTTCAGAGTCTCTGTCAATGGAGAAGCCAGTAATGGGGCATTGGCTACAATGCTTTTAAATGATATGCAGACATATGATGATGTGGTTCCTGCCGGTTCATCTGTAGAATTGGTAAGTATTGTGGAAGTCCCTCAAAATACAAGTGTAAACAGTATTGATTTTATTCTGCGAGGCAACGAGGAAAAGGCAACTTTAAGGCTGCAATAGGAGAAAAAAAGAAAAAATGCGAGAAAATTATAATTTCCCGTTGACATTCAAGGAACCATCTGATATTATATGAAAGTCGCACAGCACTGTATAAAGCGTGAAGCGCACACGAAGAACAACTGCAAAGGAGTTCTTCGGCAGTTAATTCCGAAGGGATTTACAGTAGTTAATTCCGAAGGGATTTACAGTAGTTAATTCCGAAGGGATTTACAGTAGTTAATTCCGAAGGGATTTACTACAAG
>ERZ779621.23-NODE-23-length-140308-cov-14.421859_pt1 | contig 140308 bp, 120 predicted proteins | sample MGYA00514215_ERZ779621 | MGnify/ENA primary metagenome ERZ779621 (study PRJEB29562, sample SAMEA4376715) | mouse gut metagenome | isolation source: Cecum | study: EMG produced TPA metagenomics assembly of the A DSS colitis mouse model was used to assess the...
AACTGGAAGCGGACGTGGCGGAATTAAAGGGTGACGTAGCGGAATTAAAGAGCGACGTAGCAGAATTGAAGAGTGACGTAGCGGAATTAAAGAGCGACGTAGCAGAATTGAAGAGTGACGTAGCGGAACTAAAGAGCGATGTAGCAGTCTTAAAAATGGATGTGGAGAATCTCAAAGCAGCAACAGCAGAGTTAAAGGACGAAGTAACAGGCTTAGACGTGCGAATGTCAAATATGGAATACAAGTTTGACGTTTTGACAAGAGAAGTGACGCAGCTGAAAGATAATGTTATTGATTTGACGGGTAGAACGGCCAATCTGGAGAAGTCTTCTGAGCGTACCAACAGCAGGCTTGACAGCATAGAGAAATGCCTGCAGGAGCAGAGAGAGAGCCTCAAAAGAATCGAGGTCATACATCTTGAGAATAACCTGATTCCCCGTGTGGCCAATATTGAATCCTGCTATTTGACCACGTTTGAACGCTATAAGGCTTACACTGACAGGCTGCCGGAACTGTTTGCAACGGTATCGAATGTGAGCAGGACTGTGCAGGCACATTCAGAAGCGTTTAGGAAAATTTCATAAGAGTAGGAGAAGCGGCGGGAAATTGCCGCTTCTTACTCTGTTATGGAGATGATTGAAAAAGCAAGCATCCCAGAGTATAATGTGGTAAAAGAAAACGGAAAGGAATAGACATTTCATGAGTGCATCCATAGCGATTATTACAGCCCGGGGCGGCAGCAAAAGAATCCCGCGTAAAAATATAAAGGCATTTTGTGGAAAGCCAATCATAGCATACTCCATTGAGGCAGCGTTAACGTCAGGTTTGTTTGAAGAGGTCATGGTATCTACGGAGGATGCGGAGATTGCGCGGATTGCATGTGAATATGGGGCAAAGGTGCCTTTTATGCGAAGCAGTGAAAGCGCAGGGGATTATGCTTCCACAGACGATGTGCTTTTGGAGGTGCTTAAGGCATATCAGGAGCAGGGCAGGGAATTCGACTCTTTTTGCTGCCTCTATCCAACGGCACCTTTTGTGACGGCGCAAAAGTTAAAGAGGGCAATGAAGCTCTTAGAAAAGGCTGATTCTGTGATGCCGGTAGTGGCTTTTTCTTTTCCTCCCCAGCGCTGTATGGTGATCAATGACGCGGGAGAGCTGCGGATGAAATGGCCGGAACATGCCAGGACGAGATCTCAGGATTTGGAACCTTATTACCATGACTGCGGTCAGTTTTATTGCTGTCGGACGGCGCCTTTTTTGCAGTATAGAACAACGGACCTTCCCCGTATGCTGCCCATGATCATGAGTGAAATGGAAGTGCAGGATATTGATAATCAGGACGACTGGGCAATTGCGGAATTAAAGTACCAGCAGATGATTATGAAAAAACCATTTGATAGATGAAGCTTTGGTTCTGGCTTGTCCAGGTGAGGATATGGAGATAAGATTATGAAAAAAGAAATAAAAATAGGCGACAGAATACTTGGACCGTCGCACCCCTGTTTTTGCGTGGCGGAGATGTCGGGGAATCATCTCCATGATTATGGAAGGGCGGTGGAAATCATTCATGCGGCCAAGGAAGCGGGAGCGGATGCCATTAAGCTGCAGACTTACACGGCCGACAGCTTGTCTGTGGACTGTGATAAAGAATATTTTCAGATTCACGGCGGTCTGTGGGACGGCATGACGGAGTATCAGCTTTATCAGGAGGCCTGCACCCCGTGGGAATGGCAGCCGAAACTGCAGGAAGTGGCGGAGAGTCTGGGATTATTGTGCTTTTCTTCACCGTTTGATCATGCTGCGGTGGACTTTATGGAGAAACATAAGATGCCGGCCTACAAGATTGCCTCCTACGAGATCAATGATATTCCACTGATACGTAAGGCGGCGGCGATGCATAAGCCTGTGATTTTTGCTACGGGAGTGGCCCATGGGGAGGATATTGAGAGAGCGCTCCAGGTCTGCCGGGAAGAGGGCAATGAAGAGATTATACTTTTAAAATGTGTATCGGCCTACCCTACTCCCTATGAAGAGATTCATTTGAATATGATTCCCACGCTGGCAAAGACTTATGATTGTCTGGTAGGGCTTTCAGACCATTCTATGGGCAGTGTGGTGCCGGTGGCGTCAATTCCCCTGGGGGTTAAAATGGTGGAGAAACATCTGACACTGCGCCGTGCAGACGGCGGACCTGACGGAGCTTTTTCCATGGAGCCGCAGGAATTTAAAGAAATGGTAGACCATATCAGAATTGTGGAGAAAGCTCTTGGGAAGTCGGAGTACGAATTGACGAAAAAACAGGAACAGGAACACAGCGGGTCCCGCTCCCTCTTTGTGGTAAAGGATATTAGGGTGGGTGAAAAAATCACCCCGGACAATGTGCGTTCTATCCGCCCTCATGCAGGACTTCATACCATGCATTACGAAGAAGTTATGGGCCGGACGGCGGTCCGGGATGTGGAGAAGGGCACGCCGCTTACCTGGGATATGTTGGGGGAGTAATCATTAAATCCGTATATTTCAGCATACAGATACCATCCTCGTAAGAGCCGATGGTGTCTGTATTTTCTTTTCCCATAAGATTGTTGGCAATAAACCGGGGGAAATGGATTCCGCAGCGATGGGCATGGGGATAGCCGCCGCCGAAGCGGGGGTTGATTTCGGAAATATAGTAGTTTCCGTTTACCTGGAAGATATCCATATCCACAGGCCCGGATAACTCCAGGGTTGCTATGGTATCCAGTATCAGCCCAAACAGGGTTTCATCCCGGAACGAAATGGATTTTTCCGTTTCTCCGGCGCGCATCCGCAGTTTCTTCTTAACGAACAGGGAAACGGGCTTGTGGGTAATCATATCCACGTAAATATCCGCACCAAATTCTTCTCCCTGGGCCAGTGTCTGGATGATATATTCTTCGTCGGCAAATTTACAGAGGGCTTCTAAGAGTTCCAAGTGTTCCACCTTTTGGATGCCGATACTGCCGCAGCCTCTTGTGGGCTTTAGAAATACCGGAAGATTCATATGCCCGGCTTCTTTTTCGTCTAAAAAGGCATGGAAACTGTTACAGCTGGTGAGGGCCGGCAGTTTATGATTTATTAAATGATTATAAAAGGCATATTTATCGCGGCATAGTTCCACGGCGGACAGGGAGGACACAACGGGGGTTATGCCCAGATCGGTAAACAGGTTACGGTGGGATGCGATCAGTGCCAGCTCATCTTCCTGCAAAGGAAGGACAGCATCGATAGATTCTTTATGGCAGATATTCAGTATCGTGTCTAAATAATCAGGCGCAGTCATGGGGGGCACCAGATAGTGGGCGTCTGTCTCATACAGCGCAGGTGCATAAGGACTACAGTCTGTGCCCACAATCTTATCAAATCCGCTGTCGGCTTCTTTAAAGTAACGCACCAGCAGATTTCTGGTGCCGCAGCTTAGAATTAGGATATGCATCGTTCATTCCTTCCTTCCCGGATAACAATTTTATGATGTCAGGGTATCATGCAGGATACTTCCCTGCACATAATCTTCGGGCGTCCATTTTCGGCGTACCATCTTCATTTCATCTTTGTTTTGTACATAGACGGCCGGAAAATACTGAATAAAGAGCGGATTTAGGCTCATGGTATAACCGCCCACATTTTCATAGATAATACGGTCGCCGGGCACCAGCTCCGGATGCTCTTTGTATGTGAAAAGGCGGTCCACCTCCATGCAGGTAAAGCCGCTGACAATCTGACTTTCCAGAAGAGGACGGTTTTGGGTATAGTCAGGGTTATATTCTATATGAAAGAGGTGGGAATTTTTAATCATAGTAGGATCGATGTTAAAACGGCTGCCGTCCGTCATCAAATAGCGGCTTCCCTTGATATCCCGGGTGTCAAACACGCTGGTCACAAATGTGGTACATTTGGAAATCAAAGAAATGCCGGGTTCCACGATCAGCTTCGTCTGCTCCGGGGAAAAACATCCGCGCAGTATATTTGCGACTGCCGGGAAATAGTCAGGGTATTCCGGCCGTCCCTCCATACCGCCGCAGTACCCCCCTCCCAGATCCACATATTCTAGAGAAAAGCCAAATTCTTCCTGCAGCCGGCAGGCCATCTTCGCAATGGCACAGAAAACATTGACACTGCGTGATTTACTGCTGGAATGAAGATGCAGTCCCGCAATCTGTACGTTGGGCAGAGCGCGGATGGCTTCGACTGCTTCGGCAAACCGTCCCGTTTCATAGCAGAAGCCAAACCGTCCGCTGGTCTCGCCCATGGTGGTCTCGCCAGGACACATTTTTTCCAGATTGAAATTAGCCCGGATGCCCACCTTAATAGTCTTGTCCGGAAAAGAATTGACTAATTCAGTCAACCAGCACAATTCCTGACGGGAATCCAGATTTACATAGCCCCCTGCAAGCAGGACGCCGCAGAAAGATTTCTGGCTCTTATAGGGACCGTTATATATAATTTCACTCTCTGTAAAACCAAGATAGCGGGCTAAAAGGTATTCATCCTCCGAGACCACCTCCGCATAGGCGCCGTTTCTTTTTACAAAGGAGACTAACCAGGGAAGGGAATTGGTTTTGAAAGAATAGCCCACCAGATAGTTGGGCCAGTTTTGGGTCAAAGAATCTGTGAGCATGTTATAGTAACGCTGCAACACAGGCTCATCTATCACGAAGTAGGGAGTCGGTATCTGTGAGGTCATAGGAATCAGCCTTTCTCTATAAAATCAGTTATATATGTCCGAAGCACTGGTTTCATCTTACTCTATTTTGAAAAGAGTGACAAGGGAGGCGTTAGAAAGTTTTACAATTATGAAGGGGTATATTATAATAAATAAAAAACTTGAATCTGCTATCAGTGGAAAGATTGCATCAATTCGCTCAAGAGCAATTTATGCAGCCGGCATAGAAAGCTTCGGAATGGAGGGAAAATGAAAGACAGAATTTATGTGTGCCATACTTTGTATCATGTGTATGTGGCCTGCCTTAAAGAACTTGCCCTGCCTAAGGAGAGACAGGGACATGCAGCCCTTGTGCTAAGCACCATGTCAAACCCTTTCGGAAACCTGGGGGAGCGGGCCGGAAATTGTCCTCTCTTTGAGGAAGTGGTGCTGTTTGATGAAAAGGAGGACGTGTTCTTTCCGGAACTTAAAAAATACCATACAGACCGGGGAAATCTTGTGGTTAATATGCTTGCCAGAATCAAGTACACCAAGCTCCTTGGGAAGCTGCAGGAGCCCTATGTGCCGGTGGACTTTAAACAGTATAAGGATATCTATGTTTTTTGCGATTCCGACCCCATAGGGTATTATCTGAGTTATAAGAAAATCCATTATCATGCGGTGGAGGATGGGCTGAATTGTATCCAGTACTATGACACGGCGCGCTATGACAACAGAGGACATTTTGGACTGAAAGCTTTCTTGGCGGCACGGAATTTGATTTTTATACAGAATGGTTATGGAAAATATTGTCTGGATATGGAAGTGAATGATATCAGCGTACTGACATATCCTTGTAAGAAATATAAAGAGGTGCCCAGAGCAAAATTGGTAGAGAGGCTGACCAAAGAGGATAAGGATATTTTGGTGCGCTTGTTTATCGAAGATTTGGACGGCCTGATTGGGCAGCTTAATCAGGGGGCACGTCAGAAGGTTCTGGTGTTGTCTGAGCCCCTGTGTGATTTGAAAGTACGCAGGCAGATTTTTGCAGATATTATGGAAGAGTATGGTGTTATTGACGGCAAACCTGCGCAGATTCTAATCAAACCCCATCCCAGGGATGTACTGGATTATCAAAAGGAATTTCCCCAGCATATTGTGCTAAACGGCAGATTCCCTATGGAGATCTTAAATTATATTCCGGACCTTTCCTTCGAGAGAGTGGTATCCGTGTTCACGGTTCCTAACGGCATTAAGTTCGCCAAGGAAATCGTATTCCTGGGAGAGGACTTCATGGACAAATACGAAGACCCAATCCTACACCGCCAAAATGAACAGATTGCACGCAGGCAATGAGCAGTGCCAAAATGCAAGATGACAAAATGACAGCTTGCTGACAATTTTGGCAGATTGTATTTTGATAGGACGAAGCCCGTGAACGAGAAAAGCCGGAGGCTTTTTTCGTGGCATTGCGCCACGGTATTTGCGTCAAACGCCTTCCTGTGGTAAGATATTCCTGTTGTGCAGACAAAGAAAAGGAAATAAATCATGCTGAAGATTTTAAAGAAGATGAATCTTCTTCTGGATAGGAAACAGAAGAGGACTATGGTAGGACTTATTATCATGATGCTGTTTGGCGGCGTGTTGGAGAGCCTTGGCATTTCCATGCTCGTCCCCATTGTCACGGTGGTGATGGACCCGGTGGCGGTTGAAGAGAGTGAGATTCTTTCCACAGTGTATGATATGCTGGGCATGGAAAGCAGCGTGGAGTTTGCCATGTTCCTGCTTCTTTCTTTTGTGGGAATGACGGTGCTTAAGAATATCTATCTGTTCTACCAGCAGAAAGCCCAGCTTAAGTTTGTGTATACGAACCAGTTTGCCACATCCAGACGTATGATGATTAATTTCATGCAGAGACCCTATGAGTATTATCTAAATGCGGATACCTCTGTCATCCAGCGTAACATCACATCAGATGTGAACAATATGTATGGGCTTATTTTAAGCTGTCTGCAGCTGTTTAGTGAAGCCATCGTGTTTGTATGTCTGGTGGCAGCGCTCTTCCTTTATTCGGATGCAGTCATGATCATGTTTGTGGCGGTTCTTATGGTAGCCCTTCTTTTTGTCATTAAAAAGGTTCTAAAGCCTATCATGACTAAGGCCGGACAGGATAATCAGGAGTATTACAGTGGACTTTATAAATGGATTGAACAGTCCGTGATGGGCATCAAGGAAATCAAGATTGCCAACAAAGAAAATTATTTTATCAATGCTTACGCAGCCTGCGGGGAAGGGTATGTGAATTCCGTACAGAAATATAATCTGTTTAATGCCACGCCGAGACTTCTGATAGAGACGGTGTGTATCGGGGGCATGGTGGGGTATTTTGTGATTACACTTGGACAGGGGACGCAGGTCAAAGAACTGGTTCCTCAGCTGACGGCACTAGCGGCGGCAGCCATGCGGCTTTTGCCCAGTGTGAACAGGATTAATAATTATCAGACTTCTATCTCCTATTTTGAGCCTTTCTTCATGGGGGTCAGTGATAACCTGCAGGAGGAGATTCATGACGGCAGGGTAAGCTATGACGCCTCCGTGTATCAGCAGAAGCAGGCGGTGGAGAAGCTTCCGGTCACAAGCGAGATTCGTCTGGAAAATATCACCTATAAGTATCCCAATACCAATGTGCTTATCTTTGACCATGCGGATATGACCATACCCATTGGCAGTTCTGTGGGAATTGTGGGAACAACGGGTGCCGGCAAGTCCACGATTGTGGATATTTTGCTGGGACTTTTGCAGATTGAAGAGGGAAAGATTTTGGCGGACGGACAGGATGTGAGGGAGCATTATGCAGCCTGGCTTAAGAATGTGGGGTATATTCCCCAGACCGTCTTTATGATTGACGACTCTATCCGCAAGAATGTGGCTTTCGGCTATCCGGAGGAGGAGATTGACGACCAGAAGGTATGGCGGGCGCTTGAGGAGGCGCAGCTGGATACCTTTGTAAAGGGCCTGCCGGAAGGGCTTGATACCAGCATCGGTGAACGGGGTATTCGCATCTCCGGTGGACAAAGGCAGCGTATCAGCATTGCCAGAGCTCTTTTTGAGGACCCGGAGGTGTTGGTGTTGGACGAGGCTACTTCTGCGCTGGATAATGAGACTGAGGCGGCCATTATGGATTCGATCAACAGGCTGCACGGGAAAAAGACGTTGATTATTATTGCCCACAGATTGCAGACAATTGAGAAGTGTGATATGGTATACCGAGTGGAAAATGGAAAGGTGTCCAGAGAACGATAGGTAAAGGTGTTGCAGCATGAAAAAATTATGGAATTTTGGGTGGGATATGTATAAAAAGCATGAGGAAGGAATCAATTATCTGTTTTTTGGATTCCTGGCTTTTGTGTTAAATTACGTTTTGTATTTTCTGTTTGCGGACGCCATGCAGATGCACTATATGGCGGCTACAGTGCTCTCCTGGGTTTTGACGGTGGTGTTTGCCTATTGGACCAACAGAAGTTTTGTATTTAAGAGCAGTAATAAGGATAAACAGTCCATCGGAAAAGAATTTGTCTCCTTTATTGGCGCAAGAGTCGCCACAGAAGTACTGGAAGTGGTGCTGATGTATCTGCTGGTAGACTGTGCGGGAGCAAACGATAAGATTTCCAAGCTGATTTGCCAGACACTTGTGATTCTGGCAAACTATGTTTTGAGCAAGCTGTGGATTTTTAAAAGCAAAAATGATTCCGGTCCCGCAGGGGATGGTGAATGAGGGGCAAGCGTATGAACGGGAAGCGACAGGCTAATTTCGAACTGCTGCGCATTGTGGCGATGTTTATGATCATTGCTCTCCATTATCTGGTGAAGGGTGGTATTGCCGTACCCTTTCAAGAAAGTGACAACAGTGTCAATTATTTTGCGTGGCTGCTCGAGGCGTTCTGTATTGTAGCGGTAAATTGTTATGTATTGATAAGCGGTTATTTTATGACAGAATCTGAGTGGAAGCCGAGACGGGTCGTTTCTCTGCTTTTTCAGGTTCTTTTTTATGCGCTGTTGGTTCCCTGTGTCTTACTTTGTACAGGGAAGATATCATTGCATGATATGGGGATTTATGATTGGATTGGCTGTGTGCTTCCGATTGAGACAGAACATTATTGGTTTGCAACCTCCTATCTGCTGTTATATTTGTTTGCCCCTTTTCTTTCAGCGGGAATCCGCCAGATGGAGAAGCGGCAGTTACAGGTGGTGACGGCGCTTTTACTGTGTTTCTTTTCTCTGGGAAAGACGGTCATTCCGGTGCAGCTTGTGACGGACCAGTACGGATACAGTTTCGGCTGGTTCTTATGTCTGTTTGTGATGGCCGGCTATATCCGAAAATATGGGATTCCCTGGTTGGAAAAGAAGTCTCATGCGGTTATCGGTTATATTGTGTCATGCCTTTTGATTTGGGTGCTCACTTTGCTCTCCCATATGCTCAGTGCTAAGATTGACGCTTTTTCCTATTATGAAAATATGCCCTATACTTATAATCATCTGCTTTGCCTGTCGGGGGCGGTTTGTTTCTTCTATATGTTTAAAAGCAGCAGAATGATTTCGCCGTGGTCTGAGGACATTATCCGTACCATTGCCCCTTATACCTTTGGCGTTTATCTCTTACATGAACATATTCTGGTGCGCTATGAATGGATGAAGTGGCTGAAAATTGAACGGGTGACGGGAAGTTTCCGCTTCGTACCGCACCTAATCGGCGCAGTGCTGATGGTGTATGCGGTGGGAACGATGATAGATATGGTGAGAAAATGGCTGTTTGACAAAGTGTCTTCCCTGTTTAACAGATTGTGTGGCAGGAAGAAAGAGATTTAAGCGGGCACAGGAAGAGGCCTGTCAATAAGAATAAAATTTGCAATGTGGAGCATGGGGACCGATGAGAGATGTGTATAGGAAATATCATATATTGATAGAGAATATTTTGTTCCCCTTGCTGTTGGTTTTGTATCCGCTTCTTAAGATCAACCAGGGAATTGACGTGTCGGATACTACCTACAGTCTGTCCAATTTCCAGTATTTCGGTCAGATGAATGGTACATGGATGGTGGCAACCTTTCTGGCCAATGGAGCGGGAAGCCTGCTGATGCACCTGCCCTTTGGAGATACCCTTCTGGGCATGAATTTCTATACGGCATTGATACAGGTATGGACGGCGCTTATAGTCTATTTGGTACTGCGTAAAAAGATGCCGGCGCCTTTTGTGGTGCTGGGAGAGTTTATGGCATTAGGATTGTGTTGGTGCCCTTCTGTGATTTTATATAATTACCTCACATATCTTTTGTTGACGGCAGGCATCCTGTTGCTGTATACAGGGATTCTGGAACAGAGAGAGGGCGTGCGCAGATGGTATTTTATGGCGGCGGGAATCTGTCTTGGAGCAAACGTGGCGGTGCGTATGCCCAATGCGGTGCAGGCGGCGCTGATTCTGGCCGTATGGTACGGCGTGTGGATAAGGGGAAACACAGAAAGTTCTGAAAAAGGGGTAAAAGGAAAGTGCCACGTCCTTCTTCGCGGCCAGTTGGTCAGGGTTACCATGTGGTGCCTTGACGGATATCTGATTGGTTTTGGGGTTCCTCTTATCATCATTTGTATTCGTTATGGGCTGCATTCGTATCCGGCCATGATACAGACCATGTTTGCCATGACACAGAAGGCGGCGGATTATAAACCAACTTCCATGTTGACGGGGATGTTTGGCGATTATGGACGGGGTATATTCTGGATGCTGTTTGTAGGCATCTGTATGTTTGGCGGCTGGCTGACGTTCAGACTTCTTGACAGGCTGTCAAAACGCAGGGTGGAGGGTCTGCCTGGGCGTGGGAATCTATACGGCACAGACGGATTTTCCAGAGGGCATTTTGTGCTGTGTGTATTGTGCCGTATCTGCTACGTGATGCTTTTTGTGGTCTTGCTTCGGTTCTACTGGGGCAGGGGTATGTTCCACTTTCGGTATTATGACGGTGATTATGGGAGTGTGTATTATCCGGCGGTCTTGCTTTTGCTGACAGTTCTGTCTGCGGCGGCGCACTGCCTGGTCAGAAAGGATGTCAATCAGGAGCAGAAGATACTTGCTGCGTTGATCGTATTGGAAGTGTTTCTGACACCCCTTGGCAGTAACAATGCACTGTATCCTATTATCAATAATTTGTTTCTTGCAGTACCTTTCCTGCTGTGGGCAGCGTATGACCGGTTTCGTGCTTCGGGCGGTTTTGTGTGGAAAGTACCCTTTGTTACTTTGGTGGCGTTTGTTCTGGTGCAGAGTGTGGGATTCCATATGCAATTTGTGTTTCAGGACGGTATCTGGGGGGAGAAGAGAGATACTTTGATTAAGGCACCGGCAAAGGCGGCAGGCGTCTATACCAACAAGGACAATGGGGAACTGCTGGAGAAACTTGCTGTTTATGCAGAAGCTGACGAGCTTTCTGGAAGAGAAGTGATTCTATATGGGGAAATCCCTGGGCTTGGGTATCTGCTTAACATGCCTTCTGCGCTGTCTACTTTCTGGCCGGACTTAGACTCCTATCGGATGGTGGAATTTGAGCGGGATATGGCAGGTGTGGCACAGGAAATAAATGCTGGGCAGGAAGGGCCGGTTATCATTCTGTCGTCTCCGATTGCAGCTTATCTGAGCGAGGATGCGGATGCCATGAACTGGTTTGGTGTTGATCAAGAGAAGATGGATGAGGATGAGAAACTTAAGAAGCTTTGGGCGTTCATGCAGCAGTATGGGTATGTGGAAAGCTTTTGCAATGCCAGATATGCGGTGTATGTGGAGAAAGAATAAAATCCATAGACATGGCCTTAAAAAAGTAACAGTTCAGACCTCATCATTCATAAAAGTGTCTGCTTTGCATCCGGCGCCGCTTTGCGGATTCCTTAGCCGAATTCTTGCGAATCAGACAATAACTGTGCTACAATAGACGCAGATTTGGATCCAATTGTTAAAGCAATGTCTCAACAAAATCGAGACAAAGATGTGCGCAGAAATGAGGGCTATTATGATTAACTTTAACGCACCACCCTTTACGGGAAAAGAATTTGAATACATGAAACAGGCCGTAGAAAACGAAAAGATCTGCGGCGACGGGCCTTTTACCAGAAAGTGCAGTGAGTGGATTGAAAAGCAGACAGGCACTAGGAAATGTCTGCTGACCACATCTTGTACCCATGCCACGGAGTTGGCGGCACTGCTCTTAGATATCAAACCAGGGGATGAGGTCATTATGCCTTCCTACACCTTTGTGTCTACGGCCAATGCCTTTGTATTGCGGGGTGCCACAGCAGTTTTTGTGGATATCAGGCCGGATACTATGAATATTGATGAGAAGCTGATAGAAGATGCCATCACACCCCATACGAAAGCCATCGCACCGGTTCACTATGCAGGTGTTTCCTGCGAGATGGATACGATTATGGATATTGCGGCCTGTCATCATTTAAAGGTGGTGGAGGATGCGGCCCAGGGTATTATGGCGGACTATAAGGGGAAGGCCCTGGGTACCTTCGGAGAGTTTGGGTGTTTTAGTTTTCATGAGACCAAGAATTTCAGTATGGGTGAGGGTGGCGCGCTCTTAATCCGGGAGGAAAAGGATATTTTGGACGCGGAGATTTTTAGAGAGAAGGGCACGGACAGAAGCCAGTATTTCCGCGGGCAGGTGGACAAGTACCGTTGGCAGAATTTCGGTTCTTCTTATCTGCCCAGCGATATGAACGCGGCTTATCTCTACGCCCAGCTGGAACTGGCGCAGGAGATTACGCAGGCCAGACTTGACCGCTGGCAGGAGTATCGGGAGCAGCTTACGCCCCTTGCTGAGGCGGGTAAGATTGAATTGCCGTATATTCCGCCCCATTGTACCCACAATGCCCACATGTTCTATATTAAGACCAAGGACATGGAGGAGCGAAGCCGCCTGATAGCCTATTTGAAGGAGAAAGATATTCTTTCTGTTTTTCATTATGTGCCGCTTCATTCGGCACCTGCGGGAATCAGATATGGCAGATTCCATGGGGAAGACCGTTATACTACGAAGGAGAGCGAGCGGATTTTGCGCCTGCCCATGTTCTATAAACTGACGGCTGACCAGGTGGAATATATTACTGAGCAAGTGAAGGCTTTCTATAAGAGGTAATTGCGAAACTGCGTTTTTAAAAGTTTCCGTTGTACAAAATAGACAATCACCGTAGGGCACGCTTGCGCTGCACTGCCGCTCGCAGCGGTGCATAAGACGCCAGAATACGGCGTCTAAACACCGGCGGCGACAAAGCACCCTACTTGTGATATGTCTATTTTGTACAACTGCTTTCTTGAAAGAATGCGTTTCTCAAACGCCTAACTTTCTAAAAGTAAGTGAGGAGCGTGTGCGTCTTATGACGTTACAGGAGTTTTATAGAAAATACGAAAACGGCATATTGGCGGGAATCATCGTGCTCTGTAACGTGATTCTTTTGGGAAGCTGCTTTGATATCTATTATGATTTAAATGACGATCTGTTAATGAAGGACATCATGGCTGGGGTTTATAGCGGCGTACCGGACGGACATAATATGCAGACGCTTTATATTTTGGGGGCTTTTATCAGTCTGGGTTACAAGCTGTGCCGGAGGATTTCCTGGTATGGCCTGTTTTTGTGTCTGTGTCAGTTTGGGTGTTTCTATCTGGCGGGGGCGCGGCTTTGCAGTCTGCTAAAGAAAAAGGCGTATAAAATCGGAATGCTGTTGCTTTTGTCATTGTTTTTCTGGGCGGTATGCTTACAGCATCTGGTGAATGTCCAGTATACCATTACCTGCGCGATGATGTCAGGGACGGCAATCTTTTTGTTCCTGACAACACCTCGGGAATTGGATGCAAGACGGTTTGTGATTCAGAACATTCCTTCTATGGTATTGGTTATTTTGGCTTACCAGCTTCGCACGGAAATGCTTCTTTTGACCTTTCCGTTTGTCGGCATAGCGGGCATAGTCCGCTGGGCCGGGGAAAAACGTATTTTTACGAAGGAAAACTGGTGCAAATACGGTACGGTGCTAGGTATAATGCTGGCGGGTATGCTGGTGTCCAGAGGTGTGGACTTTATAGCTTACGGCGGAGAGTGGAAAGACTTTCTGAACTTTTTTAACGCCAGAACAACAGTCTATGATTTTTATCCGGATGTACTGCTGCAGGAGGGATATAGCGACGGCTTGTCTGATATCGGTATTTCCAAGACACAGCAGATTCTGCTTCGCAAATATAACTTTGGACTGGATGAGGACATCGACAGCCAGATGCTTGACAAGATTGCGTTCTATGCCAGGGAGGCTATAGGAGGAGCAAGAGACTGGGGAGCCATAGCGAAGGAGAAGCTGCGGCTTTATATTTATCGGACACTTCATCGTGATGATGCGCCTTATAATTTTCTGGTGCTGTGGGGGTATGCGTCGGTATTTGCGGCAGGTATTCTTTCTATACGGACAGGTAGTCAGAAAGACGAAAGGCGTCGTTTGGCCTTTTTGTGGCAGCTTTTTTTGCTGGCTGTCGTGCGAAGTGCTGTCTGGATGTTTATTTTACTGCGGGGAAGGGACCCGGTGCGGATTACCCATTCTTTGTATTTCGTAGAATGTGTTCTGCTTGCGGCAATGCTATTACAATATTTACCCTTAGTACCCTACAGAAAAGCTGTGTTTGGGGCGGCGGCAGTCCTCCTTTTATGCCTGCAGACGGGAAACTTGGCGGGCAGTATCAGGCAGGTACAGTCCGATCAGGCTTTGCGGGCGCAGATCAATCAAGACTGGTATGCCATAGATGCATACTGCAGGGAAAGGCCGGAGAATTTCTATTATGAGGATGTTTATTCTACGGTATCTTTTTCCTTGAAGATGTTTGCACCTGACGAGAATACCTATGCCAACTATGATATTCTGGGAGGGTGGATGTGTAAAAGTCCATTATACGAGCAGAAAATTGCCCGCTATGGTATAAAAGAGGCGGATGAAGCGCTTGTTGACATGGATAATGTATATCTGATCGTCTCCCATGAGGAAGCAGATGAATTTGACTGGCTGACGGCGCACTACGCGTCAAAGGGGATTGAGGTAATTGTGCGGCAGAGTGACAGGATCAATGATAATTACAGTGTATATCAAGTAGACAGGGTAGAATAGATGAAGAAGGAACAAGTACATCTGCGCTTTATGACGGCGGAGGATACCCCTAAGATTGTGGCCTGGCGCAATCAGGAGTTTGTGAGACGCAATTTCATATATCAGAAGCCCTTTACACCGGAAGGGCATTTGCGGTGGATGGCGGAGCAGGTGGAGCCCGGCCATGTGGTACAGTTTATTATCTGCCTGGCAGACGGCAGGGAAATAGGGAGCGTTTATTTTCGGGATATTGACAGAAAGGCGCGCACTGCGGAATATGGTATTTTCATCGGGGAAGCAGACGCATTGGGGTGCGGGTATGGCTCCCAGGCCGCAAAACTCGCGCTTCAATATGCCTTTGACACGATGCATCTGCAAAAAGTGTTTCTTCGTTTTCTGGAAGGAAATGAGGGGGCGCATAAAAGCTATGAAAATGCCGGATTTCGGATGATGGAAGATAAACGGGAGGAAGTTTTGCTGGAGCAGGGTGAACGGCAGGTTCTCTTTATGGAGATTGACCGGGAAGCTTGGCTTGGGAGATAAGCAGGCACTGTTGTTGTACCGCCGGGCGAAGGCGGCAGAATGGAGATTACTATGCAAAAACTTGTCAGTTTTGTGATACCTTGTTACCGGTCAGAGCAGACAATCGGTAAGGTGGTAGCGGAAATTAACAATACTATGGAGTCCATGGCGCAGTACCGCCATGAGATTATCCTGGTAAACGACGCATCCCCGGATAACACTTTTCGGGCGATAGAGGAGCTATGCAGACAGCATAAGAATATCTGCGGGGTGAATCTGGCGAAAAATTTCGGACAGCATGGCGCCTTGATGGCGGGTTTTGGCCATGCCAGAGGTGAGATTGTGGTGTGTCTGGACGATGATGGACAGACACCTGCGGATGAGGTGGACAAACTGCTTGACGGGATTGAGGCGGGGGCGGATGTGGTTTATGCCAGATACCAGCATAAGCAGCACTCCGGTTTTCGGAATCTGGGAAGTAAGGTCAACGAACTGATGACCCGTGTGATGCTTGGCAAACCGAAGGAACTCTATATCTCCAGTTATTTTGCGGTAAGACGATTTGTGGCGGATGAGATACTGCGATATGGGAATCCTTTTCCTTATGTGATTGGTTTAGTGCTTCGGGCTACCAAGAATATTATCAATGTGGATGTGAATCACAGGGAACGGATGAGCGGTACTTCCGGTTACACCTTGGGGAAGCTTCTGGGTCTGTGGTTTAATGGGTTTACGGCGTTTAGCGTTAAACCCTTAAGAATTGCTACAGTGATCGGTGTTGTTTCCGCCTGCGGCGGTTTTTTGTATGGTATCTATACAATTATAAAGAGGTTGATTATGCCAGGCGTGCCCATCGGTTTCAGTGCGCTGATGGCGGCGTTGGTCTTTTTTTGCGGTATTATCCTGTTGATGTTGGGAATCATCGGGGAGTATCTGGGAAGGATTTATATTTCCCTGAACAATTCTCCCCAGTATGTGATTAGAGAGAGTATTGATGAACGAGAGAACGATGAATAATTCTAAGAAGGTAAATGTTGCCGCTTTTGTATTGGCAGCGGCGGCAGTATTCTGCTTTCCACAAATCTTAAACAGCCCGGAAGACAGTCTGACTTTCACAAACAGTATCGCCTCGATGCTTATGTGGGGGCTTTGTTTCCATACCTTGAGATGTTCCATCGGGACGATTGATTTTCAGGACAGAAGAGGGTTTTGGATTTCCAATCTATTTGCCCTGCTTTTTACGCTGGCGATGCTCTTTGGCGTGCGCCTGGACAGAATGCAGAATGTGGATTATATGGATGTGAAGCTGTGGATATCTCTGCCGGTGCTGACAATGTTCTTTGCAGTGTTGATACGGAAATTGTGGGATGTGTTAGGGCAAAGCCTTGTAAAGAGGGAAAAGGAAACTCTCACGGAAAAGATTGTGTGGCCTTTACAGAAGCGGGAAAGTCAGACGGATTTTATTTCTTTTGCTGTGATTCTTCTATGCTGGATACCGGTTTTTTTGGCGGTGTATCCAGGATTTTTTGTGTATGACGCACAGGATGAATATGTGCAGGCAGCAACCAGGATGTTTTCTACCCATCATCCTCTTGTGCATGTGCTTTTGCTGGGCGGGGTCATCTGTGCGGTGCACAAGGTGCTTGGGTCTTATAATATGGGAATAGCATGTTATGTTGTGCTGCAGATGATTGTAGTTGCAGGATGTTTTACCTTCCTGCTGTCCTTTCTGCGGCGCAGAAAGGTGCCGCGGGCAGTGTACTTTGCCGGTGTGTTTTATTTTGCCCTTTTTCCGGTGATTGTGATGTTTTCCTTGTGCTCTGCGAAGGATGCCCTGTTTAGCGGAGCGCTTCTGCTTTTACTCATTTGTCTGTTGCAGATGGGGACCAGGGCGGAGGATTTTTTTGCATCCTGGAAATGGCAGGCCCTCTTTGTGGTAAGTGCTTTGGGCATGATGCTGTTTCGCAATAATGGCATGTATGCCTTTGTTCTTATGATTCCGGTTCTTACCTTTTATGGAAGGGGGCATCGCAGACGGATATGCCTGTGTGCAGTCTGCGCGGTAGCAGGCTGCCTTTTGATCAATACGGGCTTGAAAGTGATATTGGATGCGGATGACAGCGAGAGCCAGGAACTTCTGACAGTGCCGATTCAGCAGCTTGCGAGGACATATAAATATACACCGGAGGTGTTTGATGAGGAGGACAGAAAGACACTGCACGAAATTCTGCCGGAAGAAGCACTTAGAATGTATAATGCCAGGCTGTCCGATCCGGTTAAAGTGAGGTTTGAGAATGAGACCTTTCAAAAGGACAAATCTAAATATGGCTGGCTTTGGCTGAAGATAGGATTGAGGAAGCCTCTGTCCTATCTAAATGCCTGGTGGATGACCTCTTATGGGTTCTGGTATCCGGATGCGGTGGTCAATGTCTATCAGGGAAATGCGGTGTTTACCTTTACTTATGAAGACAGTTCTTATTTTGGATACGAGGTGGAGGAGCCGGGGGTCAGAGACAGTAAGATTCCATGGATTGATGAGATATACCGGAAGCTGTCTTTGGAGATTTGGAAGGAAAAGGTGCCGGTAGTGTCCATGTGTTTCTCCATGGGTTGGATGTTTTGGCTGTATGCATTTTGTTTTGCCTATTTCCTGTATCGAAGAAGGTATGAACTTTTGATGCCGTTTTTTATGATGTTTTTTGTCTGGCTGACGGTGATTTTTGGACCCACCTATCTGCCCAGATATGTACTGATGTTTTGGTTTGGCCTGCCGCTTCTTGGGGCGATGTTTTTTAACAATAGAAGACAAAACAGGGCGTAGTTGTAAAAAAAAAACAATCGTGCTATACTAATCAATGATTATTTTGGCCTGCTATGCCTATGGAGCAGTATAGCGGACTATAGTCTATACATGATGGAGAAGCAAGCATGAATCGGATTATCAACAAAAGACAGGCCATTTGCGGCACTGTTTGGATTATCATCATATGTGTGGCAATCGCTCTGTGGCCGCTTAGACTGGTCAGAGAAACGGTGTCCTCCAAAAGCGATTCGTTTGTGGTGATGGAGTCGGAAACTATTTCGGGCGGTTCCGCCATACACCAGATGTTTATCGCACAGTTTGATAAATTGCAGAGTATCGATGTATTTCTGACCCAGGGTGAGATTGGGGAAGATTTTAACTTTGTGATCTATGACGGGGCTATGAATATCATCATGCAGCAGGTGATAAACACCAAGGACATGGAGGCGATACCCGGCTATTGCAGGGTGCAGATTAACTTGGATTTGGAAGTGGGGAAGGAATACTATTTCCTGCTTCAGAATATGGAAATGGAATTCCGGGTAGGGTATGCGGATACGGCGGCATCACCCAATCCCTATATTGGCCCTTTGTTTTACAGTGAGACAGGGGATACAGACCATTGTATGATTGCTTCCTATAACTATGTGATGCCCCTTCGCAAGGTCAGGACAGTTGTGATTGACCTTCTATTGCTGGCTGTGGGTATTCTGGTGACTTGTCTGTCTGGCCGGTATTATAGCAAATATCCGGAGAAGAACAGGTTACTTACGGTGGAACGGACCCAGCGGTTTGTGTTGAATCCGGTGATCGTCATTCTGGGCGCGGCCGCTTTCATTGTGATTGGGCCTTGTATGACGTTTACCAATGATATTGTATCGATTGTGTTTTATGAGGTGGGAGTGCTTCTTGCAGTCCTGACGGCTCTCTATGCTGTGAACCATGACAGGACAGGCTGTGCCACGGACAGGACGATTGTGGATATGCTGCAGGAAAAGTGGCAGGGATATTTGCAGTCGGCTATGTTTGCGGGAGCCATCTGGGCCTGTTGTAATTATATGAACGGTCTGTATGAGATTCACCATACGGTAGCTTATCGGCAGATGCTGATTTTCCTGGCACTGGCGGTGATTGTGACCTATACGCGCAAGGAGCTTTTTAACCTTGTGAACCTGATTTATGGGGCGGCAGCAGCGGTGGCCGGATATTACTATTATCAGAATACGTTGAGACTGTTGGAAGAACCGGAAGAATTGGAAATTTTGACAGTGAAGTTGACAGCCTGGGTGGGAGTTCTCGCAGGCTTTATCATTTTGAACACAATCAGGATTTTGTTTGGCAAAAAGATTGGTAAGGTATCCATCGGATATGGTATTCTGGTGGCGCTTTTCTTTGCCCTCATCATCATCTACCGCAATACCAGAGGATGGCCGATTTATCTGGTATGCGCTTTTGGGCTGTATTATCTTCGTATGGCGGCCTGGGATAAAAAAGCGGGATTGTTGCAGAATATATGTAACGGGATTTTGCTTCACTTTGGGGTGATGGTGGTGTATTGTCTGATGCACAGGCCCTATATGTATTTCCAATATTACAGGTATCCGTTTATCTTCCATACGGTGACCATTTCGGCAGTGTATCTGGCGTTGGTCGTGTGTGCGGCTCTGGTGAAATTCTTAGATGCCTACAGAAGAAAGCCTTCTTTTGCAGGTACGTATAAGGAGCTGATTATGCTGGGAATTTCAACGGCATATTTGATATTTACGCTTTCACGGACCGGTTATCTGGCGATCTTTGTAACGGCAGTGCTGACGATTCCGGTGGTATGTTTTTCTATGGAGAACAGGTGGAAGAGGCTTTTGCAGAGCGTAGGCATGATGGCGCTTGCCGTGCTGGTCTGTTTCCCTGTGGTGTTTACGGCTCAGCGTATGCTGCCCTCTGTGGCGGCGGACCCGGAGCTTCATGAGATTGAAGAGATTCCCACAGAACTTTTGCATGGCAGGGATATGGATTCCTACTATTATATTACGGTAGAACGTTTTGTACAGGTATTTCAGATGAAAGTACTGGGTGTTCCGGAGGAGAAGTGCTTAAATGCTTTCCTGTTCTTCTCTTCGGCGGACGGAGTACCTGTGTACAGGGAACCGTATCTGAAAGAAGCGGCACCGATTCTTCTGGCATCTACGGAAGATATGGCGGCAGCAGCCCAAGAGGAAGCGGAGGAAGAAGATTCTTATACGAATGGCAGGCTATATATTTTCAAACAATATTACACTCATCTAAATGCCTTTGGACATGAGGAAATGGGCATTACGGAAGCGAATGGCAATTTCCTGGTCCATGCCCATAATATCTACCTGCAGACAGCATATGACCATGGGATTTATGTAGGGATTGTATTTATCCTGCTGGGTGTGGGAACCTTGATACAGTCATTGCTCTATTATCGAAGAAGAAAGAATGATACGGTGTGCGCTGCGCTGCCGTTTGCTATTCTGGTGCTGTTTGCAGTGGCAGGACTGGCGGAGTGGATTTTCCATCCCTGCTGTCCCATTGCCTGCTGTCTGCTTTTGACACTGGCACCGCTGTTATTCTATACACGGAGAGAAGAAAACTAAGAAACTGGACGCAGATATGGAAAAGATAAAGAAACCTTTTAATGTTAAACTATTTTATAGACGGACCTGCCTGATCATCTATGATATTATCAGCATCGTCCTGGCAAGTTATCTGGCCATTTTGGCTCGGTATGAGTTTCATGTGGATACGATTCCCAGGTATTTCATGTATCCGATCGAAATGTTTCTGCCGGTCAATATCATATTGACGCTGCTTATTTTCTATATTTTTCGTCTTTACAGCAGTTTGTGGGCCTTTGCAGGGGAGACAGAACTGCAGAATATCATAATATCCTGTGTCCTGTCCACATTTGTGGATGGTATTGGTATGCAGTTTTTTAAGGCAGACACGTATCAGGCGGTGCCCAGGAGTTATCATCTCTTTTATATGTTCTTTCTGGTCACCTGTATCTTTGCCAGCAGATTTTCCTATCGTTTTTTCAGAAGTCTGAAACACAAACAGAAGAATAAAAAGAACCTTATTTCTGTCATGGTGATTGGTGCCGGCGAGGCGGGCAATGTGATTATCAAAGAGATTGTGAACAGCAACTTTTCCACCATGGTCATCAAGTGTGTGATTGATGATGACAAGGGAAAATGGGGCAGGTATATTCAGGGCATCAAGGTGGCCGGCGGCCGGGATAAGATTGTGGAGTGTGCGGATATCTATGAGGTGGATGAGATTATTGTAGCGCTTCCTTCCGCCAGCCGGTCTGAAATTAAGGAGATTCTGGAAATCTGTAAAGATACGAACTGTAAACTCCGTTCTCTGCCGGGCATGTATCAGCTGGTAAACGGGGAGGTCAATGTCAGTAAACTGCGTGATGTAGAGGTGGAAGATCTGCTGGGCAGAGATCCCATCAGTGTGGATATGGATTCTATTCTGGGATATGTCCAGGGTAAGGTGGTGCTGGTCACCGGCGGCGGCGGTTCTATCGGAAGCGAGCTTTGCAGACAGATTGCGACCCATAAGCCGAAGAGACTGGTCATCGTGGATATCTATGAAAATTCGGTCTATGATGTACAGCAGGAATTAAAGCAGAAATATCCGGAGCTGGATTTGGTGGTGTTGATTGCTTCTGTGCGAAATACCAACAGAATGAACTATATTTTCTCTAAATATAGGCCTCATATCGTATATCATGCGGCCGCCCATAAGCATGTGCCGCTGATGGAGGACAGCCCTACGGAGGCCATCAAGAACAATGTGTTCGGCACCTTCAAGACAGCCCAGGCGGCGGCCATGAGCGGCGTCCAGCGGTTTGTCATGATTTCCACGGATAAGGCGGTGAACCCCACCAACATCATGGGGGCAAGCAAGCGAATCTGTGAGATGATCATACAGACCTTTGACAAACATTATGACACAGAGTTTGTGGCGGTGCGTTTCGGTAATGTGCTGGGCAGCAATGGCAGTGTGATTCCCCTGTTTAGGAAACAGATTGCGGCGGGCGGCCCGGTTACGGTTACCCATCCGGATATCATCCGCTACTTTATGACCATCCCGGAGGCGGTTTCCTTAGTCCTGCAGGCGGGCGCCTACGCAAAAGGCGGGGAAATCTTTGTGCTGGATATGGGAGAACCGGTAAAAATTCTGACGCTCGCAGAGAACCTGATTAAACTTTCGGGGTATCGTGTGGGTGAGGATATTAAAATAAAATTTACAGGACTTCGTCCGGGGGAGAAGCTCTACGAAGAACTTTTGATGGATGAAGAGGGTATGAAGGATACGGCTAACAAGATGATTCATATCGGGAAACCGATTGAACTGGATGAGCAGGAATTCTTTTGTCAGCTGAAAGAGTTGAAGGATGAGTGTCAGATTGAGAATTCCGACATCAGGCCGTTAATCCGCAAAATTGTGCCCACATATCATAGTCAGGATTAATGCAGATTGGAAGGAAGGAAAGGCATATGGAGAAGAAGAGGATTTATTTATCATCTCCCACAACACATGGTGAGGAGCAGGCGTTTGTGAAGGAGGCTTTTGACACAAACTGGGTGGCGCCTTTGGGGCCTAATGTGAATGAATTTGAGAAAGAGATAGGAGCCTATACAGGCTGCGGACATGCGGCGGCCTTATCTTCCGGTACTGCTGCAATACATCTGGCACTCAGACTGCTTGGCATCAAAGAGGGGGATGTGGTGTTCGTATCGGATTTGACCTTTTCGGCGTCCTGCAATCCTATTGTGTATGAAAATGGAACGCCGGTCTTTATCGATGCGGAACCGGATACCTGGAATATGTCTCCCCAGGCGCTTGCGCGGGCTTATGAGAAGTATCCTGACCCGAAAGCAGTCATTGTGGTGCATCTCTATGGCACCCCGGCGAAGCTTGATGAAATCCTGGAGATCTGCAAGGCTCATGGGACGCCGGTGATAGAGGATGCGGCAGAATCCCTTGGCAGTACCTATCGGGGAAAACATACGGGAACCTTTGGCAGATGCGGCATCTATTCTTTTAATGGGAATAAAATTATCACCACTTCGGGCGGCGGTATGCTGGTATCGGCGGATGAGAATCTAACCAAACAGGCCACTTTCCTGGCGACCCAGGCAAGAGACCCGGCCAGACATTATCAGCACTCTCAAATTGGGTATAATTATCGTATGAGCAACGTTACAGCGGGTATTGGCAGGGGGCAGTTACTTCACCTGGAGGAGCATAAGGCGGCGAAGAAGGCTATTTATCAACAGTATCTGGAGGCTTTTGCAGATATCCCTGAGATTGCCATGAACCCTATGAATCCCCAGGGGGATGCCAACAACTGGCTTTCCGGTATGTTCATAGAAAAAGACTGTGGCGTGACCCCGGATATGGTCATGGATGCGTTAGAAAAGGAAATCAATGCGGAGAGCAGACCGGTCTGGAAACCGATGCACTTACAGCCGGTCTTTGCGGCGTATGACTTCTTTGCCCACAATGAGGATGGCAGCAGCGTGGGGGAGGATATCTTTGACAGAGGCCTGTGCCTGCCCAGTGATATTAAGAATACACCGGAGGATATGGAACAGATTATCCGCACTGTGCGGGCATGTTTCGGCAGATAAGGAGCAGGGGTGTGAAGCTCCGGAATGGAGAGTATCATGTATAAAAACGCAGTCAAGCGCTTTCTGGACTTTATGCTTTCATTGACAGGCATTATTGTTCTCAGCCCGATTTTATTGATTTTATGGATATTGGTACGTATGAAATTGGGCAGTCCGGTGCTGTTCCATCAGGAGAGACCGGGCAGGCACGAAAAAATTTTTAAGCTGTATAAATTCCGTTCCATGACAGATGAAAAAGACGCACAGGGAAATCTTCTTCCGGATGAGGTGCGGCTTACGAAGTTTGGAAAGATATTGCGTTCTACCAGCCTGGATGAACTGCCGGAGTTATTCAATATTCTGAAAGGGGATATGAGTCTGATTGGCCCCAGGCCCTTGTTAGTCAGATATCTGCCGTACTATACGGATGAGGAGAGGCACCGTCACGATGTGAGGCCGGGGCTTACAGGGCTTGCTCAGGTGAACGGGCGAAATGCATTGGGCTGGGAAGACAGGTTTCGCTATGATCTGTATTATGTGGAACATTTGAGTTTCCTGATGGATATGAAGATTATTGCCATGACGGTGGGAAAAGTGCTGAAGCGTTCAGGTACACTCTCCGGTGCGGACCAGACGGTGGCTGACTTTGATGTATACCGCAGGCAGCAGGAATAGGAATGGGGATTAGAATGAAACAGATTGCACTGTTTGAGCGGGGGATTGCGCCTACGCCGATTGTGGAGATGTCGGGTGATTACGGCAAAAACCGCTATTATATCAAGCGGGAGGATATGATTCCTTTCAGTTTCGGCGGCAATAAGGCCCGCAAAGCCGCAGAGTTTTATAAAGAGATCAAAGCAAGTGGTGCGGATGTGGTGATGACCTATGGAAGCAACAGCTCCAATCACTGTAGGATTATTGCCAATATGGCGTCGGCCATGGGTTTATCCTGTCATATCATATCGCCTGAGGAGAACCGGGAAATGCTCTATAATACCAGGCTGGTGGAGGATTTCGGGGCTGTGATTGAGACCTGTCCAGTGACAGAAGTGTCACAAACCATTGACAGACGAATAGATGCCTACAGGCAGGCGGGAAGGAATCCCTACTTTATCCTGGGCGGCGGGCATGGGAATCCGGGCACCCGTGCCTGTGTGAATACCTATAAAGAAATTGCGGCTTATGAAGAACAGACCGGAATCCATTTTGATTATATCTTTCATGCTTCCGGCACCGGCACCACACAGGCGGGGCTGATCAGCGGGAAACTGCTGGCAGATGCAGAAAGATGCCAACAAGGACAGAAGACCGGCGGGCAGAAGATTGTGGGCATCAGCATTGCCAGGGAGGAAGCAAGAGGACGGGAAGTAGTAAGGCAGAGCATAGAGGACTATCTGGGGGATGCGTACCCGCGTCTCTTCAAGGAGGATGCGTTAATCTTTACGGATGCCTACCGCATGGGCGGCTATGGGCAATATACACAGGATGTCAGAAGGACCATAGAGGAAGTGATGGCAAAGGATGGGATTCCCATGGACAGCACCTATGTGGGAAAAGCGTTTCACGGTATGAAATGTTATCTGGAAAAGTACCAGATTCAGGAGAAAAATATTCTCTTTGTGCATACGGGCGGAACTCCTTTATTCTTTGATTTGCTGGATAAATGATGGTGAGAGGGAAAGGCGGCAGGCATGAATATATTGATTCTGAGTGCGGGGACACGCGATAAAGTAGTACAATACTTTAAGAAAGAACTGGGAGACCGGGGCAGAATCATTGCAACGGATTGTTCGAATCTGGCACCGGCAGTGTATGAGGCGGATGTTTTCTATCTGGTTCCCAGGATTACTGCGCCAGGGTATCTGGATGTGATACTGGATATCTGCAAGAAGGAAAAAATTACAGGGGTATTCTCCCTGATTGACCCGGAACTGAGTCTGTTGGCCAAAGAAAAGGAGAAGTTCCTTTCGTTAGGCGTGACGCCCATTATCTCCGATTATGAGCTGGTAGAGACTTGTTTTGACAAATACAGGATGTTTGAGATGCTTCGAAAGATGCAGATACCCACTGCAAAATGCTATGCGGACAAAGCATCCTTTTACCGGGCAAAAGAAGCCGGGGAGATTTCCTATCCGGTATTCGTAAAACCAGTGCGTGGCAGTGCTAGTATTCATATCAACAAGGTAGAGAGCGATCAAGAAATTGAGGTCCTGTGCGGCCTGTATGACGATTTGATGATTCAGGAATATATGGATGGACAGGAATATGGCGCAGACGTGTATGTGGACATGATTTCCGGCAAGTGCACGGATATTTTTGTGAAGAAAAAGATTAAGATGCGCGCAGGGGAAACAGATAAATCCGTATCCTATAAAGACGAGACACTTTTTGAGATGCTGCGGGATTTCGCAGAAAAATGCGGGTTCCGGGGCATGATAGATATCGATATCTTTATGATTGACGGCGTATATCATATCTCGGAAGTCAACCCCCGCTTCGGCGGCGGCTATCCCCACGCCTATGCCTGTGGAGCCAATATGCCAGCGGCCGTCATCAGGAATCTGGCGGGAGTGGAGAATGCAGTCAGAATTGGGGAATATGCGGAGGGAATCTGCATGATGAAATATAATGAAGTGATGATACGGGATATGAGCGGGGCTAAGATTGTACCGTAAAAGATTATTGAGAAAGGCAAAACCATGTCAAAAGTCCTAATCCTAATAAACTCCTCCGGCGGCCTCTACGACTTTCGAAACGAATTCGTCAAGGCCCTGACAGCAGAACATGAAGTCTATGTCAGTATGCCGGACGACGTAAAAGAAAAAGAATTAAAAGCAGAAGGCTGTAACATCATCAAAACGCCCATCAACAGAAGGGGCATCAATCCCATAGAGGACTTGAAGCTGTATCGCACTTACGTTACAATGATGAAAGAGATTCAGCCTGATTTGGTAATCACCTATACCATCAAACCCAACGTCTACGGCGGTTTTGCGGCGGGCAGGCGTAAAATCCCTTATATTGCGACCATCACCGGCCTGGGCGGCGCCTTTGACAGGACGGGCTTTTTGTTGAAACTGGTGGTGGCTATGTACCGGGCTGGGCTAAAACGGGCGGCCTGTGTCTTTTTCCAGAATGAGGAGAACCGCGGTATTTTCCAGAGGATGGGAATCATGGGCAAAAAGACGCGGATGGTTATGGGCTCCGGTGTCAATTTGGAACGACACCGCTATGAGACCTACCCGAAAGGAGAGGAAACGCGCTTCCTTTTTGTGGGAAGAGTCATGAAAGAACGGGGAATCCTGGAATATATTGCGGCGGCGAAGCGCTTACATAGCGACCGGGTATTTTTTGATATCATGGGTTACTGTGACGAAGATTATCAGGAACTTTTGGACACGTTGGAAAAAGAGGGCGTGATCAGACAAATCGGTTTTCACACGGAAGTACATGAATATCTGGCGGCCGCAAGCGCCATTGTGGTAGCTTCTTTCCATGAAGGTATGTCCAATGCGTTGATTGAAGGGGCGGCCACCGGCAGACCGGTGATTGCATCCAAAATCAGCGGCTGTAAAGAAGCTTTCGAGGAAGGCGTGACAGGTTTTGGATTTACACCGGGCAATCCGGAAGAATTGATTGATGCCATGGAAAGATTTCTGGCACTGTCTGTGAAAGAGCGCGCAGAAATGGGCCGGCGGGGCAGACAGAAAATGGAACGGGAGTTTGACCGGAATATGGTGACCGGAGAATATATGGATGAGGTATCGCAGATACTATCAAACAAGAAAGGCTGAGGAGAAAAAAATGGGTTTATATGAGAAACTGGTAAATGGAGAGGAAAAGTTATCGTTGGTGGGGTTAGGCTATGTGGGTATGCCCATCGCGGTTGCTTTTGCTAAAAAGATCAAGGTGGTAGGTTTTGATTTAAACGAGCAGAAAATTGGTCTGTATCAGAATGGCATCGATCCCACCAATGAAGTAGGCAATGATGTTATACGGGACACAAAGGTGGATTTTACGGCGGACGCTTCTCGGCTGAAAGAGGCAAAGTTCCATATTGTGGCAGTGCCTACGCCGGTGAATGACGATCACACGCCCGATTTATCCCCGGTGGAGGGAGCAAGCCGTATTCTGGGGCAGAATCTCACAAAAGGTTCTGTGGTGGTGTTTGAGTCAACGGTTTATCCCGGCGTGACGGAAGATATTTGTGTGCCCATTTTGGAGAAGGAATCCGGACTCAAATGCGGCGTTGACTTTAAGATTGGCTATTCACCGGAACGTATCAATCCGGGGGACAAAGTACATAGATTGGAGACCATCACGAAGATTGTATCCGGCATGGATGAGGAAACTTTGGACATTATTGCCAAGGTTTATGAGCTGGTGGTGGAAGTAGGTGTTTACCGGGCGGAATCTATCAAGGTGGCAGAGGCGGCCAAAGTCATTGAGAACAGCCAGAGAGATATCAATATTGCGTTCATGAATGAGCTTTCTATTATCTTCCATAAGATGAATATCGATACCAAGTCCGTTCTGGAAGCGGCGGGCACGAAGTGGAATTTCCTGCCCTTTATGCCGGGACTTGTGGGCGGACATTGTATCGGCGTAGATCCTTATTATCTGACTTACAAGGCGGAAGCGTTAGGATATCATTCTCAGATTATCCTTTCCGGCAGACGCATCAATGATGATATGGGAAAATATGTGGCCGAGAGTCTGGTAAAAGATTTGATTAAGTCTGATATTCCGGTGAAAAAGGCGAAAGTGGCAATTTTGGGATTCACCTTTAAGGAGAACTGTCCGGATACCAGAAATACGAAAGTGATTGATATTTATAAAGAGTTGGGAGAGTATGGTATTACACCGCTGGTGGTAGACCCTGCCGCTGATGCTGGAGAGGCAAAGCGCCTTTATGGCATAGATTTCCAGACCATGGAAGAGGTAAAAGATATGGATGCGGTCATCATTGCGGTGGCCCATGAACAGTTTATGAGTTTGACGAAAGAGGATATTGATGCTTTCTATCATCCTAAGCATCAGAGGAAGGTGTTGATGGATTTGAAGGGTATCCTGGACAGAAAAGCATATCTGACAGAGGGTTATCGGTATTGGAGATTGTAGGATTGGACAAGGATAGAAAGAGAGCTTTGTGCATACTGGCCGCATTGCTGGTGTTTTTTATGACCATGCTTGCGGCTTGTGGTGTTGGGGTCTATAACGATTCCGACCAGTACATCACTATGCACATTCACAGGGAGCCGCTTTATCCGCTGTTTTTGTGGTGTTTCAGGTCGATGATAGGAGAGGGTTACCTTCCGGTTGCAATGGCGGTGCAGGGAGTGCTCACTGCCCTTGGCATTACAGTGCTTTCGGAATATCTGTCGAGGCGTTTTGGGCTGTGCCTGTGGGAGGAAGTGCTGGTGGTCTTTCTACAGCTTCTGCCCCATCTGATGACGCGCTATGTGTCTGCCCTCCATATTTTTCTGGAAAACTCGGTGATGAGCGAGGCGTTGTGTATCCCTCTGTTTCAGTTTTTCTTGTACTTTCTGCTGCGGATGGTCTTTGAGGAGCGAAAAAGGGACAGGATACTCAGTCTTTTGACGGCCTGGCTGCTTTCTATGACCAGGGGGCAGATGATGACTACCATCCTGATGTGGGCTCTTGTATTTATACTGCAGCTTGTGATTCGTAAGAAATACAAGGCCTTGTTGATTCCGCTGACAGCATTGATCGCTGTGTTCGGGTTGCGCACTCTGACAGTCCATGTGTATAATTATTTTGTCACCGGTTATTTCATGGGGAATACCTACGGACAGGTGAATACCTTGACCAATGTGATTTATGCCTGCGATGAGAAAGACGGGGAAGTGTTCGAAGAGGGAAGCTTGGAACGGGAATTTTTTGACCGATTTTATGCACAGGCAGATGCTTTGGGGTTAAACTATCAATATGCAGGGAATAGCATGTCAGAAAGGGCATCCTATCTGGAGGAACACCATGATATACTGAAATTCCAGGTGTTGGAGGCGGATTTGTCTGCTTATTTCTTTGGCCTTGGCAAGGTGGATTATTACCAGCAGAGCAGTATGTCGGACGATATGGCCGGCAGGATGATTGGCAGACTGTTACCGGTCTGTTTTGGGCAGTGGTTTTATGATTATATTCTGTTGTGCGTAAACGGCTTTGTCAGGAGCATTGCTGTGGTACATCCGCTGATCAATTGGGCGGCATTTTTGTTATATCTGGGGGCGGTTTTGCTGTCCCTATATCTGATATGCGCCAAAGGGCGCTTTGAAGCAGCACTTGCCATGGGCGTTGCGCTTTTGTTTATTGCGGCAAATGTGTGCGCCACTTCTATTACGATCATGTGTCTGTCCAGATATATGATATATGGGTTTTCCATTTTTTATATTGCATATTATCTATTGATCAGGGAAGTGTATTTTCAAATCAAGAGGAAAAGATAGTTATATTTTCAGGAAAGGATGGTTATGAAAATGGGATATCGGGAGATTACGTTTGAGAAGGACAGTGTTTTTTTGGTGGGCGGCGGCGCTGGGTTTATCGGTTCTAACCTTTGCGAAGCGCTGATTGATATGGGGTATACGGTGCGGTGTCTGGATGACCTTTCCACAGGCAAATATGAAAATATCGAACCCCTTGTGCCGCATGAAAGATTTACTTTTATCAAAGGTGATATCCGTAACTTTGATACCTGTAAGGAAGCCACAGAAGGCGTGGATTACGTGCTGCAGCAGGCGGCCTGGGGCAGTGTGCCCAGAAGCATTGAGATGCCTCAGCTGTATGAGGAAATCAATATCCGGGGTACTTTGAATATGATGGAAGCATCCAGGGTAAATGGGGTTAAGAAATTTGTCTACGCTTCCAGTTCCTCTGTCTACGGGGACAGTGTGACTCTACCCAAGAAAGAGGGGCAGGAGGGAAACGTGATCTCACCTTATGCGCTGACGAAGAAAGTGGATGAAGAGTATGGCCGCCTTTATAAGGAATTATATGGGCTGGACACTTACGGACTTCGTTATTTTAACGTATTTGGGCGCAGACAGGATCCCAATGGTATGTATGCGGCGGTGATTCCGAAGTTCATCAAGCAGCTGCTCCACGGGGAAGTGCCTACCATTAATGGAGACGGAAAGCAGTCCAGGGATTTCACTTATATCGACAATGTGATAGAAGCGAACCTGCGCGCCTGCAAGGCTTCCAGTGATGCGGCGGGACAGGCATTTAACATCGGTGCCGGCGGCAGGCTTTTCCTGATTGATATTTATTATCATCTGTGCAAGGCACTGGAAAAAGATGTGGAGCCGAATTTTGGGCCCCCCAGAAAAGGCGATGTACGGGATTCCAATGCGGATATCACGAAGGCAAAAGAACTGCTGGGCTATCAGCCGGAGTATGACTTTGAGAGAGGGATTGCTTTAGCCATTGACTGGTATAAGGAATATCTGCAGTAGGCAGCTTAGGAGAAGATATTGTCATAGTGAGGCGGGCAGTTATAGAAAGAGACGAGGAAGCTTATGAAATATAAAGTAGTGGTGTTTGGGGTAAAAGATACGTCCGAAAATATTGTGACATTTATTCAGGAACAAATCTGCCCGGTGGATTTGGTGATTACCATCAGTCCGGAAGTGACGAAGAAAAACCAGGTGTCAGGCTATAAGGGGCTTTCTGTTCTGACAGAGAAATATGGAATTCCGGTGCATGAGGCGGACAGCTATTTTTTGACGGATGAAAAGACACAGAATTTTATGCGGGAAAATGAATTTGATATCGGTATTTCCATGGGGTGGCAGAGGCTGATGCCCAAGTCTGTGCTGGATTGTTTCAAATACGGCGTCTATGGATTCCATGGCAACAGCGGCTACCTGCCTTTCGGCCGAGGGCGTTCTCCGTTAAATTGGTCTATTATTTTGGGGGATACCCGGTTTAACCTAAATCTGTTTCGCTATGATGAGAAGGCGGACAGCCCTAATGTGTTTGCCACCGAAATGTTTTCCATTACGCCCCATGACGATATCCGCACGGCACAGTATAAGAATATGATCTGTTCCAAAAATCTGATTCGTAAACTGCTAAAGGCTTATGAGGAAGATCATATCGTAATTCGTACGGATTCTAAAGATTTTGATTCCTGGTACGAGAAGCGGACGGCGGCGGACGGCAAGATAGATTTTCATAAAAGGACCCGCGAGATTTACAATTTAATCCGCGGTGTGGCGGCCCCTTTTCCGGGAGCTTTTGCGATGTGCAAGGGCAGGGAGGTACGTGTGTGGGAGGCCCATCCCTTTGATGAAATGATAGATTTCTCGGCTTATGCCCCCGGTGAGGTGATTGATGTGTTCGACAACAAATTGGTGGTGCGGACGGTGGACGGCTCCCTTTTGATAGACCGGTATGAGAGTGCGGAGAGCCTGCAGGCGGGCGATATACTAGAATAGTGTGAGAAGAAGGATGGAGGCAGGCAGAGAAATATATGAAGATTGCGGTTCGGCTGGACGATATTACGCCTGGCATGGATTGGAAAAAGTTTACGGCGTTTGCGGGGCTTTTGGATGAATTCGGTATCAAGCCGCTAATCGGTGTGGTGCCGGACAACCGGGATGAGAATTTGAACCGGGATGCTTTCAGGGAAGATTTCTGGGAAGCTGTAAGGAAGCGTCAGAAGGAGGGCTGGGTGGTCGCCCAGCACGGCTGTTATCATGTGTATACACAGCATAAGGGCGGGGTGTTCCCCTTAAATGATTTTTCAGAATTTGCGGGCGTGCCCTACCAGGAGCAGCTTGCCATGTTAGAGCATGGGAAAGAGATTCTTGCAGGGCATGGGATTACGACAAATCTTTTTATGGCCCCGGCCCACTCTTATGACCGGAATACGCTGCGGGCCTTAAAGCAGGCCGGATTTAAGGGGCTGACGGACGGGTTCGGCAGCGGGCCTTATCTGCGGCAGGGGCTTATCTTCTATCCCATTTCTTTTCGATTAGAGAACAGTTTTAAGAAGGACAAAGGGTTTACCACCATGGTGGTACATACCAATACCTTAAGCGGCCGGGACATGGAAAAATACCGGAAGATATTACAAGAACAGAATGTCATATCTTATGAGGAATATTTGCTGGAAAAGCCGGCAAAGAGGACGGCGGCAGGGAATATACGGGAGTATATGCTGGCGGCGGTAAAGCATATGCTTGTGAAGTTTATGTAAATGGCGTCATAAAAAGACAGTGAAAGAGTTTTGCGAAAAGCTGACAGGAGGCTCATATGGGAGAACCGGTGCGGGTGCTGCATGTGCTGGGAGGCTTAAGTCTCGGCGGTGCGGAGAGCAGAGTGATGGATTTGTACCGCTGTATGGACAGGGAGAAAATACAGTTTGATTTCCTGATACATCGCAGAGATATAGATTCTGCGGCTTATGAAAAACATTTTTATGAGAAAGAAGTGGAGGCGCTGGGCGGAAAAGTTTATGCGCTTCCTAAATTTATGGTCTATAATTATGCTGCTTATCGGCGTGCCGTTCGTGAATTCTTTCAAAAGCATCATGCGTTTGCGGTAGTGCAGGGGCATATGACCAGCACGGCGGCCATCTATCTGCCTTTGGCGAAAAGGGCGGGAGTGCCTGTAGTGTGTGCCCATGCCAGAAGCGCAGGAGTGGATAAAGGGATAAAAGGGCTTGCGACGAAGTTTCTTAGGCTCTCATTGCTTGAAAAGGCAGATTATTGTTTGGCCTGTTCGAAAGAGGCCGGAATTTCTGTGTTTGGTCCGAAATGGAGTACTTCCCCGAAAGCGCGCCTGGTGCCCAATGCCATTGATGCAATGAGATTTCGGTATAATGCCGCCCTGCGGGAGAAAATGCGGGCAGAGCTTTCCTTGGGAGACAGCTATGCAATCGGACACGTAGGCAGGTTTCATTATTCCAAAAATCATGAGTTCTTATTGGAGGTTTTTAGCAGACTGCATCAAAATCTCGCAAAGAAGGGAAAGCAGTGCAAGCTTCTGTTGTTAGGCGAAGGCGAGGGCATGGCGGCGGCAAAAGCCCAGGCGGTGGCACTTGGTATAGAAAAGGATGTGCTGTTTTTAGGAAACCGCAAAGATGTGGAGGCCTACTATCAGGCATTTGATTTGTTTCTCTTTCCTTCCCGGTTTGAGGGACTGCCTGGCACCGTGGTGGAGGCCCAGGCGGCCGGGCTTCCATGTATCATTTCCGACAGGATTACCAAGGAAGTTGGGATCAGTGAGCTGGTGACTTTTCACAGTCTGGAGGATGGTGTGGAACAGTGGGCTGGGGAAGTAGAACGCAGTCTGGTATATGAAAGAAGAGACAGATGCGAGGCGGTCAGAAAAGCCGGTTTCGATGTGCGGGAACAGGCGAAAAGACTGGAACGGTTCTATTTGACGGGGACGTTGGAATAATTCATAAAAGGCAGATATAGAAAAACCAAGATGGAGAGTTGGTGTATGGGAAGAATGGAAGCTGTACCGGTGAGAACAGAAGAGGAGTTGGAGTTTGTAATCTTTTGTATCGAAAATATGGCATTAAAGCAGGGAAGAAATGCCACAGATGTATATGTTGCCGTGAAAGACAGAAGTAACATTTTAGGTAATTACATTGTTCCGGGGTACGAATTTTTGCATACACAGGATAAGGAATATATTCTGGAAGATATTGAGAATATCATGCAGGAGCAGGGGGTAAGCATATGATTGTTTATCATGGTTCCCGTATCATAGTGGATAAACCTGATACGAAACATTCTCGGAAGAGAGTGGACTTTGGGCCCGGATTCTATGTGACGCCTATCAAGGAGCAGGCGGAAGGATTGTGTAAGAGATTTTTAACCATTGGGCAGGAGGCTTATGTCTCCAGATATATATTTGATGATGCAGCTTTTGGAGCGGAAGGTGTGAGGGTTCTTAACTTCGATTCTTATTCGGAAGAATGGTTGGATTTTGTTTTTCTTTGCCGCCGAGGAGAGGATACGACAGATTATGATATTGTGATGGGCGGCGTGGCTAATGATAAGGTGTTTGACACGGTTGAATTATATTTTCAGAAGTTGATAACAAAGACAGAGGCTCTTGGACGGTTGAAATATGAGAAGCCAAATGCGCAGATATGCATCCGTTCTCAGAAGATAATCGATCATTATCTGCACTTTGAAGGGAGTGGGAAGTTATGATGGCAAATCCAATTCTTTTACAGAAGAAATATGCCAGAGTCGTTGCACTCTTTGCTAAAAAATGCAATCTGACATTGGATGCTGCATTGGATTTCTTTTATCGGTCTAAAGAATATCAGCTTCTGCGAGAAGGAGTGGCCGATTTGCATTGCATGAGTGATGATTATTTGGCGGAAGATTTAAAAGAAGAGTATTGGGAGAAAACCACAAATGAATAAGAAAATGAAAATGATGCTCATTGTGCCCATGCTGCATCAGGGAGGATTTGAGCGTGTATGCGTGGCCACGGCAAGACTGCTTATGCCATATTATGAAGTCTGTATTGTGCTCTTTGACTCTCATGATATAGCCTATGATATCGAAGGGATTCCTGTGATTGATATTCATTTGGGTGTGAAAAAAGGTTTGGCAGGCAAAGTGTTTCGTGTGATACAGCGCAGCTTAAAACTATGGCAGCTGAAAAGAAAGCTGCGGCCGGATATTGCCTACAGCTTCGGTTCCACGGCCAATATCGTCAATGTTCTTTCCGGAAAATGCGGGAAGATATGGGTTGGCCTGCGCAGCTACATGGACATGGAGGATGAAGGAAAAATCAGACTTTTTGTGAGACGGGCCGACAGAATATTATGCTGTGCCAGGCAGATAGAGGATGAGCTGCGGAAAAAATATGGGTGCAATAAAGCGGTAACCTTATATAATCCGTTGGATATGGCCGATCTGCAGGCGAAAGCCCGGGCGGAAGCACCAAAGCTTCCCTGGAAGGAGGAGGGTCCCATCATTGCATCCATGGGACGCGAGGATGAGGTAAAGGGATTTTGGCATCTGATTAAGGCCTTTGCTTTGGTGAAGCGTAAGGTGGAAAACGCCAGACTGATGATTATCGGAGACGGCACATTTACCATATATAAAGAGCTGGCCAGGGCACTTGGGGTGGAAGAGGATGTGTATTTTACGGGCATGAAGCGCAATCCCTTTCCATATCTGCAAAGGGCGGCAGTTTATGTGCTGACTTCCTACCGGGAAGGATTTCCAAACGCGCTGGTGGAGGCTATGGCGCTGGGACTTCCGGCGATTTCCACAGACTGTCCGACGGGGCCGGCGGAGATTTTGGAAGAGTGCTATGGAATCTTGCTTCCCAATATGAGCCCGGAAGTTAATTGTGACGCAGGTGTCATAACAGAAGAAGAGAGGGATCTGGCAAGGCGGGTGACGGACTTGTTGGAGGATTCCGGCAAAATGGCTCATTATCGGGAAATGTCCCTGAAACGTGCCAGGGATTTTACCACGGAGAACTATGTGGAACTGATCAGGCAGTGGGGATGTGAGAATGCCTAAAATGGGGTATGTTCTGTACAGTGAAATCGTAAAGATTCATGTGAAATGAACAGGAAGTGTATGTAAGAGAATGGAGATCAGGATGGAGATACTGAAGAAAAAAGGAATAACTTTGCCTGCCGGATGGCAGTTTCTGGTCTTGGTTCCCTTTTCGTTGTGCTATGGGGCGTTCATCGTTCTGGGAAACTGGCAGAAGTCCGCAGAGTATTCTAATCTGCAGAATATAGGAAGAATTATATTGTGGGCCGCTGCCGCTTATGCGGTTTTGCTTATCTTTTGCATGGTGGTTCCCCGGAAAGATGATTTGAAAAGACGGCCGGGCAGATGGTATGTTTTCCTGGTTTTTTTTGCAATCTGTCTGTTCAGCTATCTGCCTTATTATCTGATGTATTATCCTACCTGGTTCAACAATGATGCCATATGGCAGCTGGAGCAGATTTTGGGGTGGAAAGCCCGGTCAAATCACCATCCCTATTTCCACACGATGATTATGCAGGTCTTTGTCACGATTGGCTATAAGGTGTCGGGAACATACACGGGAGCGGTGGCCTTTTATACGTTCTGGCAGATGGCGCTTGTGGCGTTTACCTTTGCATTTTGTCTGTATGTGCTGTATAAGCGGGGGACGCGCCTTTTGTGGCTTATCTTGGCAGTTGGCTTTTACATAGCCCTGCCTGTACATGGAATGCTGAGCATCTGTATGGGAAAAGATGCCTTTTTTGTATCGGCCCTTGTGTTTTTTGCCTGGATGAGTCATACTTTTGATTTGGAGAAAGAAAAGGGCGGCCGGCAATGGATACTCTATTTTGTGACAGGACTGTCAGTCTGTCTTTTGCGCAGTAACGGCATTCTAATCTTTGCGGGCACCGCCTTTGTGGAAATTGTTTACAAGTGGTGCTGTAAAAGGAAGGAAAGCGGCAGAGTTGTGCCGGTGCGGACACTTGCCTGTGCCGCTGCGGTACTTGCCTGCTATCTGCTCTATCAGGGACCTATATTAAAAGGAATGCAGGTGGAAAAAGCGGATACCATCGAGGGGTTGACGATGCCCACCCAGCATCTTCTCTGTGCCTATATGCGGGGCGGCAGTCTGACGGAGGAAGAGATTGCGATGATGGAGCGGGTTGTACCTCTTGAGCAGATGGAAGAATATTACAACCCCTATCTGTTTGATGTGACGAAAAACCTGATTCGGGAAGAGGGCAATCAGCAGGCGATTGCGGAAAATAAGTGGGAGTATTTTAAGCTGTGGCTGCGGGTGGGGCTTAGAAATCCCATGCTGTATCTGGAGGGAGAGGTCAGACAGACAGCCGGTTATTGGGCTTACAGGGTGCCTCACGGACAGTATCTTTACGGAGAATATTTTATGGTGGACAATCCCTTTGGAATCACCGCCGAGAGGAAGCTTTTTACCTATGACCAGAGTCTGGCCATGGGAAGATACTTGCAGGGATTTCAGGATTTGTATAATAAAGTGTGGAGCCTGGGTCTCAATACCTGGGTGATGCTTCTTAGTCTTGCCTATCTGGCCTGGCAGAGAAAGAGGGCTCTGTGCTATGTGCCGTATATCATGCTGTTAGTCAGTCTGCTTCTGGCTTCGCCGGTATACAATGAGTTCCGTTATGCTTATGGGTTGTTTGCGGCATTCCCACTCTTGTTTGGCTATACATTCGGGCCCTTTGAAAAGAGAGAAGAAGGAGATTCCCATACGGAGAAAGGAGCAGCAGTATCAGAATGAAAAAATGGTGTAAGGCGATACTTTTTCTTCTGCCGGTTATCCTTTTTGTGGGGGCGGTTAATTGGTATGTGGATTCTTATGCGATGCTGCGCGTTACCTATGATCAGATTGGGGAACAGATGGCTGTATATGGCCGGAATGTGGAAGGGCTGGAAGAATCGGATTTTAATGACCGCAGCCTTCTTTTGGCCTGTATGAAACAGCAGGAGGCCAGGGACGTGATTGTGGCAGGATCCAGCCGGGTGATGAATTTTGAACACAGCATGTTTGGCACGGATTCCTTTTATAACGCAGGTTTGTCAGAGTCTACGGTCTATGATTTGCTTGCGGTGACGGGGATTCTTGCGGCCCAGGACAAACTGCCGAAGACCATGATCATTGGGGTGGATGCCTTTCTATTTAATACCAGTCATGACAACGAGAGGTGGCAGGACCTCTCCGCCTATGAAAATTATATGAGCGTGATATTGCATGGAAAATTCGATGAGGGGAATCTGCATCCCCAAAAGGAGACCGGAATGGACATGAGCAAATGGCTCTCCCTGGATTATTTCCGCTATAATATCACCCTTCTTCCCCAGAAAAAGCGCTTCCTTGTTTCTTACACGGATGACTGGGAGACGGAGCGGTATCTGAAACATTATGACGGGAGTATTGCTTATCAGAGGCAGCTGCGGGAAGGCGATGTATCCGCCGTTGAGGAGTTGACCAGGCAGTCCATGGAGCAGCATGTGGTCTATCGGCTGACGGATTATCATGAGATCGATCAGGAGCATTGGGAGCGGTTTGCAGGACTGACCGCCTGGCTGCAGGGGCAGGGCGTGGAGGTTATTTTATACTTGCCACCCTATTCGCCCTTGATGTATAATTACATAGAATCAGAGGAGGCTTTTCAGATTACCCTGGAAGTGGAGGAGAAGGTGAAAGAACTGGCAAAAGAGAGGGGAATTGCCCTCTACGGCTCTTACAATCCGGCGGGATGCGGCCTTGAGATGACGGATTTATATGATGTTTACCACGTAAAAACGGAAAAAATGATGGATACTTTCTATCCGGTGATTCCGGCAAGATAAAAGATTGAAAATGAAAAATGGGGGAAACTATGAAAGCAAACGTTACATACTGGCTGGATGAGACTGCGGCCAGATTGCCGGACAAGACAGCTTTTGCGGATGAAAAGAAACAAGTCACCTTTGGACAGCTGCGCAGGCAGGCCATGGCAGTGGCTTATGGGTTGATAGAGCGGGGATTTTTCAAAAGGCCGGTGGCTGTTTTTTTGGAAAAGGGTGTGGATGTGCTGGTTTCCTTTATGGGGGCGGCTTACAGCTGCAATTTTTATTCCCCCATCGATGTGGATATGCCGGGGAGCCGTGTGAATAAGATTCTGGAAGTACTGAACCCGGCTGTTGTCATTACGACGGCGGCGCTGAAAGATGTGTTTATGCAGTATGCCTATCAGGGAGATTTCCTCATATTGGAAGAGGCCCTGAATGCCTGTGGGCAGGAATTGGAGCAGGAGAGAGAAGATAAGATTGAGACGGCAAGAAGAAAGGGAATAGACACGGATTTACTGTATGTGCTGTTCACCTCCGGCTCTACGGGCGTGCCGAAGGGTGTGACCATCAACCACCGCAGCGTGATAGATTACACGGACTGGGTAACGGAGACCTTTCAGATTACGGAGAAAGACAGCTTCGGCAACCAGGCGCCTTTTTATTTTGATAATTCCATATTGGATATTTATAGTACCATAAAGACCGGTGCCACCACCTATATTGTGCCCAAAAATCTGTTTGCTCAGCCGGTACTTTTATTGGAATACTTGAAAGAAAAGAAGATCAACACCATTTTCTGGGTGCCTTCGGCGCTGATTGTGGTGGCGAAGCTTAAGGCTTTTAGAAATGTGGATTTGTCAGAGACCTTGAAGCGGGTGCTGTTCTGTGGTGAGGTGATGCCCAACAAGCAGTTAAATGTGTGGCGTAAATTTCTGCCCAAGGTGCAGTACGCTAATCTGTATGGCCCTACGGAGATTACGGATGCCTGCACTTATTATATGGTAGACCGTGAATTTGCGGATGAGGAGCCGCTACCCATCGGTTATGCGATGCCCAATACCGATATTTTGGTTTTGAATGATAAGAATGAAAGAGTAACAGGGGAAGAGCCCGGCGAACTTTGTGTCCGGGGTACATCCCTTTCCATGGGTTATTACAACAATCCGGAAAAGACACGGGAAGCCTTTGTGCAGAATCCCTTAAATCCCTATGTGCCCGAGCTGATTTACAGGACGGGGGATATTGTAAAATACAATGAACGGGGTGAACTTATCTATCTTTCCCGTAAGGATTTTCAAATCAAACATATGGGACACAGGATTGAACTGGGAGAGATTGAAACGGCGGTTTCTTCTCTGGAAGAGATTTCTATGTGCTGCTGTTTATATGATGAGAAGCGGCAGAAGATTGTGCTGTTCATTGAGGAGGCGTTGGAAAAGACCTATATCAATGAAAAGATTTCCCATCTGGTGCCGGAGTATATGCTGCCAAATAAGTTGATTACAGTGGAAAAAATGCCCATCAACGCAAACGGTAAAATTGACAGGGTGAAATTGAAGGAGCTTCTGTAAGATAAAGGCATATTTGAGATTTGTGTGGTTTTATCGTGTAGATGCTTTGGAAGGGAGATTGGTATGGGAGAAAGATTTGACCGCGTCGTGGTGATCGGCTATGGTAAGGCAACGGGAAATATACTGAAATACATAGAAGAGCAAAGAGCGGCATACGGTTATCGTCTGGAATTTATAGAACATGAGAACAATGCCTTTAGCATTACAAAGAGTATTTGTGAGGAGGCGGACCTTCCCTATGCCTTTATGCCGGATAAGCATGAACTGTCCGCCTATCTGTGCGGCATCGCAGAAAAGACGCTGATTGTCAGCGCCAGCAATAATTTTCTGTTTCCGGCGGCCTGTGTGGAGAAAAACAATATCACCATCATCAATTTCCATAACGCGCTTTTGCCGGATTATCCGGGTAGGAATGCGCCCAGCTGGGTCATTTATCAGGGTGAGCAAAGGACGGGTATTACCTGGCATTATGTGACGGCAGGGATTGACGAGGGAAATATCATTATGCAGAAAGAATGTGCCATCGGACCGGACGACAAGGCCTATGAATTGACGGAAAGGCTGATGGATTTGGCCTGCGAAGGATTTGTGGAATGTTTTGCGGCTGTTTTGGAAGAGCGTGCCCAGACTAAGTCCCAGGGGGCAATCTCCGGAAGACGGATGTACCGTTCTTATGAGGTGCCAGGGGATGGATTTTTTGACTGTAGCGAGGAACCGGAGAGGATATATCGTCTGCTTCGCAGTGTGGATTATGGAAAGAACGATATTTTTCCGCATATGCAGACTATAGTTGACAGTAGAAGGGTGGAAATCATCAGATACCGTAAGATTGTACCGGAAAAGAGGAAAGATGAGGAGAATGTGATGTATCTGCCTTTGGGGGCGGAGCATCTTCTCAAGATTAAGTATAAGGAAGGCTGTACGGAAGCCGCAAAATAGGATGAAAGATTTCGGAAAGTGATAGATAGAGAAAGAAAGGATATACTATGATGGAAGAAAAAGTATTGGAGATTTTGGAAGAGTATTGTGAGGAGGCGCTTTCTTACAAGGGAGACAGTATGATGGAGGACGGTATTATTGATTCCTTTACTGTCATCAATATTGTCAGCGAACTGGAAGAGGAGTTTGATATTGAGATTGATGCCAAATATGTGGTGGCGGAGAACTTTAAGAATAAAGAGGCGATCATAGAGCTTGTGGGACGTCTGTTGGAGGAATAAATGCAGTTATTATCCTACACTTTTGTGTTGTTGTGGGTGATTACCTTCGCCCTATATTATCTGGTGCCGCAGAAATGGAAATGGCAGATTCTTCTGGCGGCCGGGCTTGTGTTTTATGTGATTTCACTGCGGGGGATTCCGGTCAGTCTGTTGATTACCTGTGCCACAACCTATGCCTGCGGCATCTATCTGCAAAAGAGCCTTGCATCACAGCGTAAGGCCCTTGCAGACTGTGCGGATAAAGAGCGTAGAAAAACGGTAAAGCATGGATTTGAAAAGAAGAGGAAGCTTGTTCAAATCCTCTATTTTGCGTTGAATCTGGGACTGTTAGTCTTCTATAAATACACGGTCGTGGCCCTGCCTTTCTTAAAGGCTCAGGGTGTTTTCACAGGATTTTTTGAAAAAGTGATCATGCCGCTTGGCATTTCTTTCTATACTTTGACGGCCATCAGTTATGTGGTGGATGTGGGCAGAGAGCAGCTTACAGCGGAGGAGAATCCCTGGAAAGTGTTGTTATTTCTGTCCTATTTTCCGGCAGTGACGCAGGGTCCTTTCAATCGCTTTGCGAAACTACAGGAACAATTTGACAGGGAGCATGTATTTGATTATGACAGGATGCTGCGGGGGATACAAAGGTTTGTCTGGGGCGCTTTTAAGAAATTGGTGATTGCGGACAGAATGGGATTGTTTGTGGATACGGTATTTGCAAGCGAAGCATCTACCGTGCCGGGAAGCATCTTCGCCGTGGCGGTGGTGTTCTATATGCTGCAGCTGTATGCGGATTTCTCCGGATATATGGATATGGCCCTGGGTGTCAGCGAAACTTTTGATATTTTCCTGCCTGAAAACTTTAAGCGGCCTTATTTTTCTAAGTCTGTGGCGGATTTTTGGCGCAGATGGCATATTACCCTGGGGCAGTGGTTTAAGGATTATGTGATGTTTTCTTTTGTCATGTCGGGGACAGGCCGCAGAATTACCAAGAAAGCCAAGAAAAAATGGCCGGTCATGGGTAAACATGCCACCCCCATCATAGGGACTATGCTGGTCTGGCTTTTTACAGGCATGTGGCACGGCAGGACGGTTAGCTATATACTGTGGGGCGTTTATTATGGTTTGCTTATGAGCGTTTCTTTGGTTTTGGAAACCAGGTATCCTGTCTGGAAGGAGAAATGCCATATTAAGGGAGGAAAAGTCTGGGGGTTGTTCTGTATGGCTCGTACCTGGCTGATTGTGTTTGTGGCTGACGTATTAATCCGCAGTGAAAGCCTTGCCCAGGCGGGAATGATTTACCGGGCGTTTGCGGCCCGGCTGGAGATAGGGGCACTGTTTTCTCATACGGTTACTTCCTATGGAATCAATAAGTATGACTTTTTGCTGCTTTTTGCGGCGCTTCTTTTGTGGCTTATGGTGTCCGTGTGGGAAGAGCAGGGCAAGGATGTACGCACTGATCTGGCGGCAAGATCAATGCCGGTGAGATGGTGCTGTTATTATGGAATACTGTTAATGGTGCTGATGACGGGAATATACGGGGGCGGATATGATACGGCCGCGTTTATGTACCAGAGTTTTTGATGGGTAATAGTTTAGCCACGAGAAAAAGGTGAGCCGCAAAGCGGCGCCGGATGTAGAGCCGATGCTTTTATTTATGATGAGGGCTGAACGGTTGTTTTGAAGGGGAATTGTGTTATGAAAAAAATTAGAATATTTTTACTAGTGATACTAGCCAGCTTTTTGATGACGGCGTGTGGTGACAAGGAGACCAGCTTTCAGGCAGTTGTCCTTGGAATTACGGAAGATTGGTGCCTGGTGGAACCGGTGGAAGGTAGCAGAGAGCTTGACAGCGCAGACCGGTTTGAGATTGCTTTGACGAAGCAGCTCCCTTTTGTCCTAGCTTACGATATCGCCTATGGGGCGGAGGTTGGTGACATCTTAGAGATTACTTATAATGGAGAGATTATGGAAACTTATCCGGCACAGCTCGGGGAGATAACTGGCATCAAAATCATGGAAAAGGCTGAGGATTGATACATTAAAGCGTTAAATGAGGGTACTATGCACAAAATTATATTTCACCTAAATTGTTTGGAACAGGGCGGCGCGGAGCGGGTTGTCACCAATCTGGCCAATCAGTTTGTAGAAAATGGATATGATGTGATCATTGCCACGGAGTGGTACGGTGAGAATGAATTTCAAACGGATGACCGTGTGCGAAGGATACATGTGGGACTCACCAAAGAGGATGAGCAGAAGAATCGGATTGTACAGTTTTTATTGCGGGTCAAATATCTGCGGCGGTTGATCAAAGAGGAGCGGCCGGATATTCTGGTGCCCTTTGCCAGGAGAGCAATCTACAGAGGATTGATGGCGGCGCTCTTTGTCAAGGTGCCGGTGCTGATTTCCATTCGCACAGATCCGGTGGGTCATTATGAGGAGTGGTCGGATAAGATTCAGATACCGATTTTATTTCCCAGAGTGGATGGATGCGTGTTTCAGACAGAAGGGGCCAGGGATTTCTTTGCGCCCAGATTACAAAAAAACTCTCGGATTATTTTAAATCCCTTAAATCCTAAGTACATCGGCGTGCCTGTGCCCAAGAAGAGAAATAAGACGGTGGTACAATCGGGCAGGCTGGTGGACTTTAAAAACCAGCCCATGCTGCTTCGCGCTTTTGCAAAAGTACACGCAAAACACCCCGACTATGATTTGAAGATTTACGGCGGTGATTCTTTTGATGGCACAAAGGAGATTTTGGAGGGTCTGATCGAGGAATTACAGGCCCAGGACTATATTCATCTGATGGGAGCCAGCGACAGTCTGGAGAAGGATTTAGCGGATGCGGCTCTTTTTGCTTTTACATCAGATTGGGAGGGCCTGCCCAATGCCTTGATGGAGGCTATGGCCTTAGGCCTGCCCATCGTGGCTACGGATTGTCCCTGCGGCGGCCCGCGGACGATTATGACGGATGGGGTGGACGGTTTGCTGATTCCCATTCAGGATGAGGAAGCGCTGGTGGCGGGAATCAATCGGTTGATTGAGGAGCCGGAATTTGCGCAGAAGCTGGGGATGGAGGCAAGGAAGATTGCGGACCGGGCGAACGGACAGACGATTTTTGAACAGTGGCGGGATTATATGGAGGAGATTTGTGCCGGCTGTTCTTGTAAAGTCCTGTATTTTTCATTATGAGCTTGTTTAACTTTTATTTGTGTGGCTGTTCTTTTCTATTTTTAGTAGAATAAAATTATTGACGATGCGCATAATACGCATTATAATATAGAAGAATAAACAGAAAGGAGCGATGCCATAAAAGAATAAGGGGGTATTGAATGAGATTTAGAGAAGTTGAAAATATGATAGAAAAAGATGGTTGGTATCAAGTAAAGCAAAAAGGTTCACATCATCAGTACAAACACCCGACTAAGCCAGGAAAAGTCACCATACCTGAACATGGAGGGGATTTGAACCCTGATACAGTTAAAGCAATTATGAAGCAAGCGGGGCTTTGAGCCCCATTTTTTCAATCTTTATAAAAGGAGGCGAATATTTTGAAATTAATCTATCCGGCTGTATTTAAGCCTTTTGCAGATCAAAGCGGCGGATACGTAGTAGAATTTCCGGACTTGCCCGGCTGCGTAACAGAGGGTAAAAACTTAGAGCAAGCTATTGAAATGGGAATTGACGCGGCTAGCGGTTGGATATTGGGAGAACTGGAAGACGGAAAGCAAATACCATGTGCTTCTAATTATTCAGAAATAACCGCTGAAAATGGGTGTATGATAAATATGCTGTTACTGGACATTGATTCCTATGAAGAAAAGTATGGTGAAAAAGCAGTAAGAAAAAATCTTACAATTCCTGCGTGGCTGAATACTTTTGCTGAAAAAAATAATATCAATTTCTCTAAACTTTTACAAGATGCTTTATTTTCAATGGCACAGGCAAAATAAATAGATATAGGGAGCTGCCCTTTATAGGGTAGCTTCTTTTTGAACTTCCCATCGTACCATTACCAGACGGAAACAGTCAAACAGGAAGGTTATAGGATAAACATGCCGGAGGCATCTTTTCTTGCCACATTTTGGCCAAAAGGGTATAATAGTAACAGTTTAGCAGTCAGATAGCTCGTAAAAGAGGCATCACATATAATATAGAAGGAATCGGAGAGAAGTTATGTTTTCATTTGAAGATTACAGGGAGATTATCAGGATTATCAAATCCACGGGCAGGCAGTGCAGTTATGCGCAGGCGCTTTCACGGGACAAGTTTATTATTATGCGCCACGATGTGGAGTACAGTGTGGACAGGGCTTACCAGCTGGCTAAGGTGGAGCAGAGCATGGATTTTATTTCCACCTATTTTTTCCAGTGGACGAACAACTCTTATAATATCCTATCCAAGAAGAATATGGATATTATCAAGGACATGCATGAGCGGGGACAGCATATCGGCCTGCATTTTGCTTTAAATGGCATGACGGACATGCAGCAGATTCGTAAACGTATCAAGATGGAGATTGAAATTTTAAGCGAAATGTTTGGCTTTGAGATTACGGAATTTTCTGTGCATAGACCGTCCCGGGATGTGCTTAAGGAAAATATTAAGCTGGACGGTGTTCTAAATGCCTATCAAGATGACTTTTTTACGTTTGCGGATAATGTGTCGGAAGGAACGCCCCTGCGGGTAAAATATATGTCGGATGCGAATCATATCTGGCGCTATGGCTATCCGGATGAAAAAAATATCACTAGTTATGATAAAGTGCAGATTTTGACCCATCCTTTTGCCTGGTGCAAGAAGGGATACACGAATTTTGAGAACTACAGGGCGCTTATTCAGGAAAAGTATATAGAACTGGTAGAGTCGGTGGACCATGAGTGCAAGGACTTCGGCGAGTATCGGGATTACTTTATGGAAAAGGAAGTGCGGTAGGCGGGTGAAACGGAATCTGGCGGCTTCGTTTCATCTGTAAAAATCTGAAAAGCCGCGATATGAGTCATGGAGGTTGGCATGTGCGGAATATGCGGATACATCAGTAAAAAGAATGTCACCATAGAGCAGCTTCGGGAAATGAATGATACCATGTATCACAGAGGCCCGGACGACAGCGGGGCGGAGATTTATTCGATGCCCGGAGGGTATGAGGTGGGCTTTGCCCAGAGACGTCTGTCAATCCTGGATCTTTCGGCGCTGGGACATCAGCCCATGCATTCTAAGGACAAGCGGATCTCTGTGGTGTATAACGGTGAGATTTATAATTTCAAAGAATTGAGAGAAGAATTGGCGGACTATCCCTTCCGGTCGGACTGTGACACGGAGGTTATTATAGCCGCCTATTTAAAATGGGGGATTCAATGCCTGGAGCGGTTTAACGGGATGTTTGCCATCGCTTTATATGACAGAAAGACGGAAGATGTCTATCTGGTCAGAGACCGTATTGGGAAGAAGCCCCTTTATTATTGGTATGAGAACAGCAATCTGGTCTTTGCCTCGGAGTTAAAGCCTATTATGCAGTATCCGGGCTTTACGGGGCAAATAGACAGGGGGGTGCTCTCCCGGTATCTTTTCCAGCAGTATATTAATGCGCCGCAGAGCATCTATGAGAAGGTGTATAAACTGGAACCGGGAATGGTTTTGAAATTCCATGGGGGAGAAATAACCACACAGAAATACTGGGATGTCAAGGAAATCTATCACAAAGCAATGAAAGAGCCGGTGGAAAGTTATGAGGAAGCCAAGCAGCAGTTGAAGGACCTTCTGAAAAAAGCCGTGGCCCTTCGGATGATAGCGGATGTTCCCCTGGGAGCGTTCCTGAGCGGCGGCTATGATTCTTCTCTGGTGACAGCCATTGCCCAGGAACATTCCAGTCAGCCCGTAAAAACCTTTTCCATTGGGTTCCATGAGGAAAAATATAATGAGGCCAAATATGCCAAAGCCGTGGCCGAATATCTGGGAACAGAGCATACGGAACTCTATATTGACGAGGCGGATATGTTTTCACTGGTGGAGAGTATAGCCAAGTATTATGACGAACCCTTTGCGGACAGTTCACAGATTGCCACGATGATGGTCTCGGAGCTTGCCAGGAAACATGTGACGGTGGCACTCTCGGGGGATGGCGGTGACGAGTTCTTCTGTGGATATAATATATATGAGAATGTGGCGCAGGCACAGAAACTGGATGTGCTGGGTGGGATGGTACATGGATTGTGTCATCTGCCCGGGGCAAAGCAGATGCATCTGGAAGATAAACTGCCATTCCGGGTGCGTGTCATTGCCGGGAACAGGGAGCGGGAGAGTAAGACGCAGTTTGGCGCGGGCAACTATCCGGTGATGGCAAGGGCCATGGTGGGAGAACTTCCGGCGGGGGTGAATGCGTTGCCGGTACACTATCTGATTGAGAGTGATTATCAGGTCAAAGACTGGCAGGTGAGAAGGATGCTGGTGGATATGGACACTTATCTGCCGGGAGATATTCTCTGCAAAGTGGACAGGGCCTCCATGAAGTATTCGCTGGAATCCAGGTGTCCGATTTTAGATACGGGTGTTATGGAATTCTCCTATCGAATCCCTCACAGGTATAAATATGCTAATGGAGACAAGAAACATATCTTAAAAGATATCGCACGTGATTATATTCCAAGAGATTTATTGGATCGTCCGAAGGTGGGGTTCGGTGTTCCCCTTGACAAGTGGCTGAGAGGTCCTTTGCGGGAAAAATTGCTGGATTACAGTAGTTATGAATTTTTAAAAGAACAGTCGATTTTTGACGCCGCCTATGTGTCGAAGATGATAAGAAGCTACATTGAGACCGGCGACGGGGGGCCGGCGACGGGTGCCAACTACTCAAAATTGTCATGGTCGTTCTTTGTATTCCAGCAGTGGTATGAGGCATATCATGCAAAACGATAACAAACGGGATTTTAAAAATTAAAAAATCATGTACGGAATCATAAAATTTCAAGCAGAAAATTATCAGAAAAAAGAAGAAATTGTCAGTGAATTCAGACAGGCAAAAATAAAAGAAAATTTAACTAAGAAGTCGTTTTAGGGCTGTTTTGCATGAAAATGCAAGATGAAATTGCAAGAAATAAGGTTTTTTGTAGAAAAATGAAGGAAGTTATGCAAGCGGTATGAAAAGGACAAGGAGTGAGAAACACGTAGCCTTCTATATAGGCTCCCTACATAAGGGCGGAGCCGAGAGGGTGTTCGTGAATTTGGCGGAGTACTTTCACAAAGAAGGGTATCAGGTCACTATGGTGACCCAGTACCGCAAAGAGGATGAATATTCTCTTCCACAGGGAATTGCGCGTGTTATCTCTGAAATTGATGGAAAAGAGATTACCGGAAGCCGAGTGATAAATTTCTGGCGCAGGGTCAAAAAATTACATTTGATATGGAAACAGTATCAACCGGATTTGGTCTTATCCTGTATTGGAAAAAACAATTTCATGACGGTTGTTACCACAATGGGGACGAAAACCAGACCGGTGGTATCGGTTGTGGGGGAGGCCAGAGAAGAGTATCCGGGCAGACTGATGCGTATGCTTGCCAATCTGCTCTTCCCATTCGCATCAGGTGTTATTTTACAGACAGAGCGGTCCAGGGATTTCTTCTCTAAGAGCGTGGGAAAAAGGGCGGTGATTCTGCCCAACTCCCTGAATCCTGATTTTGTGAAACCTCGATATGAGGGGGAGCGGGAACGGGAGATTGTATCTGTGGGGCGGATGGATGCCAACAAAAATCATGAGATGATGATAAGGGCCTTCGCGGCCCTTAGAGATAGGTATTCTGACTATGTGCTGACTATCTATGGTGACGGAGAATTACGGGCCTATTTGGGGCAGTTAGCGGCCGAGCTTGGCATCGGCGGGCGGGTGAATCTGCCCGGGGTGATTCCGAATGTGGCGAAGAGGATTGAGAAGGCGTCTTTGTTCTTACTTACCTCTTATTCGGAAGGGGTGTCCAATGCCTTGATAGAAGCCCTGGCAACGGGTCTGCCTGTGATTGCTACAGATGTGCCCAGCGGCGGGACGGTGGAGCTGATACAGGATGGGGTCAACGGGTTGATCATTCCCACAGGAGACCAGGGGGCATTGGAGGCGGCCATGGATAAACTGTTAGGCAGTCCCGCATATGCCCAGAAATTGGGAAGAGAAGCCGCTAAGATTCAGGAGAGGCTTTCCCCAAAGCGGGTAAATGGTCTGTGGAGAGCTTATTTTGATTCTATTATGGAGAAGTAACCTGCTGTGACGAAAGCGCAGAAGAAGGAGCATTGTATGAAGGATAAATGGAAAATTGCAGTGCAGACGGTTCTGTTTATCGCCATTTTTCTGGCAGTTCTTTTGCCGGTATCTTATATGGTGAGAACGAACGGCGATGTAAAAGAACGGTTTGCCGGATTCTATGCGGAAAAGAAAGATACCCTCGATATTGTTATGATTGGTTCAAGTCCTGTATTTCCCTATTATGCGGCGCCCAAACTGTGGGGAGAGACGGGAATTGCGATGTATCCGCTTTCCTCTAACATGCAAAGGCCCGTGGCCATGCGGTATCTGGTGGAGGAGGCGGAAAAGACACAGTCTCCGGAACTTTATATCTTCGAGATGCGCATGTACACCATAGAAGATCAGGGACTCTTGGAGAATATGGCCTATACCAGAGGCGTCACGGACAATATGAAGTATTCGCCTCACCGGATTCGGACGATACAGGCGATGGTGCCAAAAGATGACGAAGAGGGGCGCCTTACCTATTATCTGGATATTATGAAATACCATACCAATTGGAAAATGCTGGCGCTGCCCTCAGAGTGGAAGAACATGTTTTACCATCATGAAAGCCCTGTAAAGGGGTATACCCTCAAGGATGAGGTGGGACCACAGCCGATGCCGGACTGCGGCGGGGCAGAGGGGACAAAGCCCATTCCGCCGGAGCAGGAGGCCTGTTTGAGAGATTTGCTGCTGTTTTTGGAAAAGGAGAACAAGAAAGCACTGTTTTTGGTTTCTCCCTACGGCGTATCTTTGGAAGAACAGCAGATGTTTAACTATATGGAAGAGATTACGTCTTCCTATGGCTACCCCTTCTTAAATATGAACAACTACTATGAAGAAATCGGTATCGTTTTTGAGGAAGATTATGCAGACTATGGAAGCCATACCAACGCTGTCGGGGCGGAAAAATGCACGGCCTTTCTGGAAGCTTATCTGACACAGCACTATGCACTCCAGGACAAGCGGGGAGATGAGAGGTATGCTTCATGGGATAAAGCCTACACCTTATGGCAGGAAGATATGGAGAGTGCACGGGAGACCATCAGAGAGCGCATAGCCAATGAGGATTATGCGGTTATCGAGGAGGAATAACACATGTGTGGAATTGCCGGTTTTTGTAACTGGAAAAAGGATTGGCAGAAGAATATCGAGCGGATGAATGAAAAGATGTACCACAGAGGACCGGATGCCTCCGGTATATGGGCGTCCGATGACCACAGGGTTGTGCTGGGACATAGAAGATTATCTGTGGTTGATTTATCTCCTGCAGGTGCTCAGCCTATGGTATCCCATAACGGCCGGTATGTCATGGCATACAATGGAGAGGCATATAATTATATCAAGATTAAACAAATGTTACTCGCGGAAGGAAGGGTGACAGCCTTTAGAGGGAACTCGGATACGGAGGTTCTTCTGGAAGCAATCTCTGCATATGGCTTTCAAGAGACACTGAAAATGATAAAAGGAATGTTCGCGATTGCATTGTATGATCGACAAGAACAAACGTTATCTCTTGCCCGCGACCGTGTGGGAGAAAAGCCGTTATTTTATGGAATATTAAAAGACGATATAAATAACGATATATTTGTCTTTGCTTCCGATCTCAATTCCATCTCCTGCCTGGATGGATTTTCCAATCCTATCAATGCACATGTTTTGGGCGATTACATGCGTTATGGTTATATTCCAGCCCCCTATAGCGTGTATGAAGGAATATGGAAGCTTCAACCGGGGAAAATATTAACACTTAAAACACCATTTAACAAACCGTCGATTACGACCTACTGGTCGATGCGGGAAACAGCTGTTATGGGACAGAAGAATTTGTTTCGTGGAAGTGAGAGGGAGGCGGCAGAGGAGCTTGAGAGACTTTTACAAGATGCCATAGCCGGACAGATGGCAGCGGACGTACCGGTGGGAGCTTTTCTCTCGGCAGGGATTGACAGCAGTACGGTGGTTTCACTGATGCAGTCCTTGAGTCAGGACCGTGTCAGGACTTTTACGATTGGTATGTGGGATGAAAAATTTAATGAGGCTCCGGCGGCAAAGGAGATTGCAAATCACCTCGGGACCAAACATACGGAGGTCTATATTGCGGAGGAGGATGCCAGACAGGTGATTCCCCATCTGGCGGATATGTTCGGGGAACCTTTTGCAGATTCTTCACAGATTCCTACTTATCTGGTCAGCAAGATTACCAGAGAGCATGTGACGGTATCTTTGAGCGGTGACGGCGGCGACGAATTGTTCTGTGGATATAACACCTATTATTCAATTGACAGGATTTGGAATAAGACAAAAAGGATTCCTTTTCCTGTTAGAAAGATGGCAAGCGTTATGATTGGCGCGGCGGGAGAGGTCAGGCATGGGGGACTTGCCACAAGGGCCAGATTGCTGGGGGCTGAAACCATAGAAGATATGTATCTGCGCTCGGAGATTGGGGAAGGTATTTCTCTTGTAAAGAAACAGGGTAAGACAGGGGCGGCATGGATACCGGATGTCTGGAAGGAGATTCTTCCCTGGGAAGCGGGCCATACCATAATGGACGAATATCCCGGCGGGCTTTTAGAGGTGCCGCAGCACAATCTGATGTTGATGGATTTATTGATGTATCATCCCGATGATATTTTAAATAAGGTAGATCGAACGGCCATGGCGGTATCCCTGGAGACCAGGGTGCCGATGCTTGACAAAGATGTGATTGAGTTCGCATGGAGACTGCCTCTTTCCTATAGAAGTAAAGATGGCGTCAGCAAGAAGATACTGCGGGATATTCTCTACCGCTATGTGCCGAAGGAGCTGATGGAGCGTCCTAAGAAAGGTTTCAGTATTCCCCTTCACAGGTGGTTGAAGGAACCGGGGCTGCGGGAGTGGGCGGAGAGTCTTTTGGACCCGGCATTAATAGAGAAACAGTCGTTATTAAATCCGAAAGCAGTGAGGAGACTCTGGGACGACTATATACAGCGTGACATCTGGCGGGCACAGATTTGGTACGTGCTGATGCTGCAGGAGTGGATGGCACATCAGGGACAATCTATAAAATAGCACTATGGAAAGCGGAATCAAGGAGGATGGGATGAAGATACTCGAGCAATACAGTCCCTCAAAATCCTACACGGAAAAGCAGGCGGATTTAATATCCGTCATTGTGACTGCCTATAATATAGAAGATTATATTGCACGGGGGGTCAGGTCGATTTGTGCACAGACATATTGGCATCTGGAAATTATTGTGGTGGACGATGGCTCTACTGACAACACGGGACAGATTTGCGATCGGCTGGCGCTAGAGGATGAACGAGTGCGGATTATCCATAAAAGAAACGGCGGCCCGGCGGATGCCCGAAATGTGGGAACGGCACAGTCTCTGGGGCGTTATATCGGTTATGTGGACGGGGATGATTGGATTGACCCGGATATGTATGAAAAGATGCTGGGGGCTCTCTTAGAACAGCAGGCTGATTTGGCAGTCTGCCGTTACCGTCAGGTGTATAAAGACCGCACGGAGGATGACTCTGTGGACAGGGCAGTTCTTTTCGAAGGGCAGGAGGCTTTACAGTGTTATGTGGAGGAGCGGGAAGAGTATGCCATTCAGAACGCTGCCTGGAATAAATTATATAGAAGAGAAATTTTAGAGGGCGCTTCTTTTCCCGTGGGAAAGTGGTATGAGGATATCATGTTTGCGACCTCGGCTCTTGCCCGGGCCAAACGCTGTATTTACCTTGACACTGCCTATTATAACTATATAATAGACAGAGAGGGAAGTATCATGAATACGCAGATTAATCCGCGTACTTTTACAGACCAGGTGCCTGCCTATTATGAGAAGACAAAGTTTTTGGAAAATCTGGGGCGGCAGGATTTGGCTCGGATTCATGATTACTTTTTTTATAAAAGACTGTTGCTCTTCTATGCGCAGCTGTCCAATCGGTCTGCACAGCAGACAAAGGAAACATATCTGACACAGATTGAAGATATCCTGCGCAGGGACGAGCCAAGGGTCAGGGAGGCTTTTGGGGATGCCATCGTGGATGTCCGTGACCGAAAGAAGCTGGTACTTTTTTATAAGTCACCGGCGCGCTACTGCCGCAGGGTACAATGGGAAGATAACGTATGGATTCCCTTGAAAGGAAAGATCAAGTCGCTGCTTAAACAGCTTATAAAATAAAAGAAGGGCTTTGACAGTTGGAGAATATATGGTAATCATACAGCTTGCAGGCGGGCTTGGGAATCAGATGTTCCAATATGCCCTGTATCTGCAATTTCAGAATCTGCATAAAGAGGTAAAGATTGACGATGTGGCGGGATTTAAGGAGGATGAGAAGCGGGATTTGGCGCTTACACCCTTCGGTATCACCTATGAGAAAGCTGACCAAAAGGAAATTGAGGTGATGCTGGATGCTTCCCTTCGATTTTGGCACAGGGTCAGAAGAAAGCTGTTTGGCAGGAGACGGAAATCCTATTTTGAGGAGGACAAGCGGTTTCGGCCTGAAATCTTTACTTGGGATGATATTTATCTGGAAGGCTACTGGCAGACGGAGAAGTACTTTGCACCGGCAAAGAAGCAGGTGCTGGCAGCCTTTGATGTGGACAGACTGCTTGCGCTCTATAAGGATGGAAGGGCGGCAGGATGGCCTGAACTCTGTGACAGGGTACAGGCTTATCTGCGGGAGATAACAGAGACCCAGTCTGTCAGCCTGCATATCCGCAGGGGAGATTATCTGACGCCGGAGAACCAGGCGCTGTTTGGCGGTATCTGTACGGAAGCCTATTATAAAGAAGCGATGAGGCGGATGCGGGAGCAGTATCCGGGCTGCCGGTTTTTCCTGTTTACCAATGATAAAGCCTGGGCCAGGGAGATAATTGCAGGCGGCGCCGGAGGTCAGGCGGCAGGGCATATGGTAGAGCTGTCGGAAGATACGGCGGGACCGAGGCTGTGTGAAGGCGCAGTCACAGATGTGACGGTGGTGGATTTGCCGGAGGGCAGTGATCATGCGGAATTTGCCCTGATGAGCAAATGTAAACATCATATTCTTGCCAACAGCAGCTTCAGCTGGTGGGCCTCCTATCTGAACCGGAATCCGGATAAGACCATCTATGCACCGCCCAAATGGCTAAACGGCTGGGATTGCCAGGATTTTTACAGAGAGGACATGCAGAAGGTGTCCGTGCCCTAAAAGTATACAGAATTTAATAACAAGTGTGACGAAACGGCGGGACAGACGCGGAAGGAATCGATATAATATGAGTGATACTATAAAAGAGGAAAACCAGGAACAGGTAACTTTGTTAAAGAAGATAGCATATCTGTTTGATAAAAAGCAGCGTCTGCAGATAGTGGGCCTGGCCATCATGATTTTGATTGGCGGTATTTTGGAGACATTGAGCGTATCCATTATGGTGCCGGTGGTGCAGGCAATCATGGAGCCGGACCGGTTTTTACAGAATCGGTATGTGGCTCGTATCATGGAGTTTCTACCTATTAATATAGGGTCCGGCAGGGACCTCATCATGTTGATGCTGGGGACGATGATCGCACTGTTTATTTTAAAAAATCTTTATCTTCTTCTGCAGACCTATGTGCAGAATACCTTTGTGACCAGAAACCGGAACCGTATGATCAGCCGTGTGATGCGGGAATTCCTGAACAGACCCTACGAGGAATACTTGGGCGCCGACATACCCACCGTGTTTCGACTGACAGACAGTGATATTCCTAATGCGTTTCAGCTGATTCTGGTGATGATTCAGATGATCACGGAGATTGTGGTGGCGGTCTCCATCTGCATCGTACTGCTGGTGGCAAGTCCTGCCATGACGGTATTTTGCGGCGCGGTCTTTTTGGGAATGACTTTGATGATTACTAAGGTTTTAAAACCCCGTCTTAATGCCATCGGGCGTAAGAATCAGGAGATTCAATCCAGGATTGCCAAGTGGAGGATTCAGTCTATTTATGGGTTAAAGGATGTGAAGGTATTGCACCGGGAAGAGTTTTTTGTACGCAATTATTATGAGAGCGGCGCGATTGGTGCCAATGTGGCGAGAAACTATGCGGTCATGAACAATTTGCCCAGGCTGCTGATCGAGACGGTCTTTATCGTGGCGGTGCTTTCTTTTATTATGATTTATATGACAAGGGGCGGCGATATCTCCGCATTATTTCAGCAGCTGATGGCTTTTGCAGTGGCGGCGGTGCGGGTGATGCCGGCCACCAATCGTATTAATACCTACCTTTCAGAGATTGCGTACTCCCAGCCCTGTCTGGATTATCTGTATGAAAATCTGACAGAGAGTATGAAACTCGATGTCAACGGCAGTGTGACGGGATTAGAGGGGCAGGAAGAGGAGAGGAAACGGCCTCTGGAATTGACAGACAAGATTGTGCTCGATCATATCAGCTTTACTTATCCTAATACAGATAAGCCCATTTTCACAGATGCCCATATGGAAGTGAAAAAGGGACAGTCGGTGGGCATCATGGGGCCTTCCGGCGCGGGTAAGTCCACGATTGTGGATATCCTGCTTGGCCTTTTACATGTGCAGGCGGGAAGTATCACCTGTGACGGGCGGGATATTTTTGAAAACTATCCTTCCTGGCTCAGCAGAATCGGTTATATTCCTCAATCCATCTATTTGATTGACGAGTCCATCCGGGATAATATCGCTTTTGGTATCGATGCGGATAAGATTGATGACAAGAGGATTTGGGAAGTGCTGGAGGAAGCGCAGCTGAAAAGTTTTGTGGAGGAACTGCCGGAGGGACTGGAGACTACCATAGGTGACAGAGGTGTCAGAATTTCCGGCGGACAAAGACAGCGGCTGGGTATTGCCAGGGCACTTTACCATAATCCGGAGATTTTGGTCTTTGATGAGGCCACATCGGCGCTGGATGGCGATACGGAACATGCCGTCATGGAGGCGGTCAACAGCTTTCATGGGAAGAAGACCATGGTCATTATCGCCCACAGGCTGAATACCATCGCCAAATGTGATGTCATCTATAAGGTGGAAAATGAAAAGATTACGGAGACGGCGCTGTGTTGATAGAGCGGGCCCGTATTATATATAGAAGGAAAGGAAACGTACAAGGCAGATGATAGGAACAGAATTTATCAACGGACAAGGTCTGGGGAACCAGTTGTTCTGTTATGTGACGGCAAGGGTGATAGCGTTAGAAAACGGCTATGACTTTGGTACGGCAGGACAGGAGCGGTTTGCGGTCAATATACACAGCAATCGGGGCATGTACTTCATGGATGTGGATTTGGGGCATGTGATCACGGAGGAAGAGAAGAAGCATTTCCAGGTATACCATGATGTGGAGGACAGGCTGTTTATCGGCAATTCCCGCCATGATCTGACCCATGGCTGTTATGTGGCAGGGGCAGATGCAGGGATTCATCATGTGAAAGATAACACGCTGATTTATGGAAATATGCAGGACGAGTCCTATTTCATAAAATATCTTCCGCAGATCAGGCAGTGGCTTAAGGTAAAGCCGGAGTACGATTCCTATGAGTACAGCCGGGAGAATCTCTGTATCATCAATATGCGGGGCGGCGAGTACACGGGAAGTCCGGAGCTTTTGATCAACCGCAGGTACTGGATTCATGGCATGGAGGAGATGAAGAAAATCCGTCCCGACATGGAATTTATGATCATTACGGATGATGTGGAGACGGCCCGGAAGATGCTGCCGGGGATTGAGGCCCATCATTTTGATATCGGTAAAGATTATGTGACATTAAAGAACGCCCATTATTTATTGCTCTCCAATTCTTCCTTTGCCTGTCTGCCGGCCCATACCAGCGAGACTTTGAAATTCGCCATTGCGCCCAAGTACTGGGCGAGGCATAATGTATCCGACGGTTATTGGGCATCGGAACAGAATATTTACAGTCTGTTCCATTATATGGACAGGAAGGGCAGGATGTTTACGGCTGATGCGTGCCGGAAGGAATTACAGCGCTATAAGAAGACTTCCGCCAGATACAGGAAACTGAATGTGCGTCCCGAGGGGGCACAGCTTAAGCTGCTGCAGGCCCATGCATGGTATGTCTATAAGAAAGCATATGTATGTAAGATTGCGCGGGGCGTGGAGAGAAGATGGAAGAGACTTACGCATAAGAGGTAATAAGAGGAAACACCTTATATGAGTGATAAAAGGATAAACAAAAAAATCAATAGGTTTCTGGAACATATAACGCCCCGGCAGATGACCCTATGTGCGGCGCTTCTGCTGATGCTTTCCCTGGCGCCCCTGCTGTTGCTTGGGAGATATAATGTGATGTGTGTGGATGACTATGATTATGGCAGACAGGTGTATGACACATGGACCGCCACAGGGTCTTACCGGGAATCTATACAGACAGCCTGGCGGCAGAATATGGACATTTACCAGACTTGGCAGGGGACTTATATTTCCTGCTTCCTGATGGCGCTGTGTCCCATGAATTTCCACTATGAGACAGCCTGGGTGGTTCCCATACTCATGATTGGCATGTTTGCGGCATCCACCTTCGTGCTGGGCAGGCATATTCTCACCAAATGGCTGGGCGGCGGAAAGACAGAGTCTTCCTTTGTAATGTTCCTTCTGCTGTTTGGGTTCTATCAGGTGTTGGAAGCGCCTTTTGAGGGAATCTATTGGTACAATGGTTCCACCCATTATATTCTGATGCAGTCCATATGGTTCTTTATGCTTACGGCGATCGCAGAAGCCTTGTGGGCTAAGCGGAGACAGAAGGCGGTGGTCTGCAGTGTTTTGGCGGCAGTGCTTGCGGTGATCGTGGGGGGAGGCAATCTGGTCACCGGTCTGCAGGCGGAAATCTTGATGGTGCTGCTTGTACTCTATGCAGTCTTTACAAACCGCGCCAGGATATGGGCGGCAGCTCTGCCGCTTGTGACGGGCAGCATCGGCTTTTTGTGTAATATTGCGGCGCCGGGAAACTGGGCGAGAAGTGAGCTGGACCCTTCCACCGGTTATTCCGCCCTCTTGTCGGTGCTTTTGTCCTTTTATTATGCGGTGGTGTTCATCATCCGTTGGACACCGGCTTTTGTGCTATTGCTCTGGCTGGCGCTTCTGCCTGTTTTATGGAAAATGATGAAGGCCTCCCGTAAGACCTTTGCCCATCCGGTATTGGTGACAGCGGGTGTTTACTGTGTGATAGCGGCCATGTTTACGCCCACGCTTTTTGCCTTGGGGATGGTGGGACTTGCCAGGGTAGACAATATCATTCAGATGGTATATTATCTGGGATTGTTTCTGGTGACTGCCTACTGGCTGGGTTATTTTAGCCACCGGAAAGCGGGGGAGACGGCGGCGGACGCCCTGGGGTGTTTCTTAGAAAGAACGGGAAAGAAAATGACAGTGGTCTGCCTGTTTTTGGTCCTTGCAGTGTGGGTGCTTACCGCGGATAAGAATACTTACACGACGATTTCGGCCGTCCGTTCCTTGACAAACGGCGACGCGCAGACTTTTTATGCAGAGGCTATGCAGCGGCATGAAATTTATGAGGATGAGGATATTGTGGATGTGGAACTGAAACCTTACAGCGTAAGGCCTGCCCTGTTTGATTTCGAGGATTTGTCCACAGATCCGGGGAACTGGCTGAATCTGGGGGTTACACAGTATTATCACAAGGCCTATGTGAAACTGACGGAATAAGTTTCCCGGGGCAAAAGGATAAGGAATGCAGGGTATGATGGGACAGGAAGCAAAGACCAGGGATAAAAAATTGAATCTTTCCAATGTGACGCTGGCGGCTATGACCAGCGTGGATATTTATGAGACGATACGGGCGCTGGAATACAGTATGCGGGGAATCAACTTTGGGGATGTGGTGCTGATTACCCACAGAAGACCGCTTACGCTTCCCCGCACCATACGTTACTCTCATACTACGAAATTAAATGATATCGACAAATTTAACTACAAAATGGTGTATGAACTGGGAAAGCATATTCACACAGACTATGTGCTCCTAGTCCATGCGGACGGTTTTGTGGTGCATCCAGAGAGCTGGCGGGAGGAGTTTCTTGCCTATGACTATATCGGCTCCCCATGGCCCCTTCCGAAGAACGACTATGCCTACCGGGATGGGAAAGGGGAAATCTGCAGGGTGGGAAACAGCGTGTCCATCCGCAGTAAAAGACTTTTGGATTTTCCAGGGCAGGCTGGGCTCGCCTGGGAGAAGATGGAAGATGGGAACTATAACGAGGATACCTTTTTGTGCTGTAAATATAAGAATGTGATCGAGGATGCGGGTATGCGGTTTGCGCCCCTTGAGGTGGCAAAGTATTTCGGTCACGAGCATATGATTCCGGAGATCATGGATGTGGAGGCTCCTTTTTTGTTCCATAAGTGGCGGGGCAGGAATGCCCAGTATCCGCATTTCGTGAATCCCTGGAAGGTTCGGTGGCAAAGATGTAAAGACTTTATCCGGCCGTTTTTGTTCTGGCGGAGGCGCTAACTTCCTCTGACAGGCTGGATACAGGCGGCGTAAAATAGAAGGATTGACGGAGTAAACTATGATATTTGACTGTATTCCATTTTTTAATGAACTGGATATCTTGAAGCTGCGGATGGAGATCATGGACCCCTACGTGGATTATTTTGTTCTGGAAGAATCCACAGTGACTTTTTCCGGGGAAGACAAAAGGATGATTTTCGCACAAAACCGGCGGATGTTTGATAAATTCAAGGATAAGATACGTTATGTGGCGGTGACGGATTCTCCCATGAGCGGCGTTACCACCCATGAGCGGGATAAGTATCAGAAGAATCAGCTGATTCGGGCACTGACGGACTGTAAACCGGAGGATATCATTATTTTCAGCGATGTGGATGAAATTCCCAATCCGGATGTGCTTATGCAGGTGATAGAGCATTTTGATGCCGCAAAGATTTATCATCTGGCCCAGAGAATGTTCTATTGTTTCCTGGATATGGAGGAGATTTCCGGAAATTTATTGTCGATTACGGGGGAATTTCCGGGTGTGGAGAAGAAGCAGTGGCTGGGCACGAAAATCTGCAGTTTCGGTAATCTGCCCAAAGAAGGTATCGTGTATCTGCGGGAAGTCTCGCCCACAGACGAAAGGAGCGTGCGTGTGGCGGACGGGGGCTGGCATTTCGGTTATATGGGCGGCGACGGCGAGCGGGATGTGGTTAAAAGGATTGGCATTAAAGTGCAGGCGGCGGCCCATCAGGAATATAATAGCAAGCGTTATCTTAATGAGGCGGTGGACAGACTCTTGTGCGGAGAAGACATCTTTGACCGCAATGCGAAGTTTGTGCGGGTAAAGATTGACGAGAGCTATCCGGTGTATCTGCGGGAGCATCAGAAAGACTATGATTTTCTGATGGCGCCTAAGGTGGGAAAGGCAGGCATTTTATTAAAGCGGATAAAACTTGCCGGCAAACAGACGTTAAGGCGTCTGCATGGTATGGCGGCTAAGGTGCTGCACGGAAGGACGTGATCGTAATGGGGGCATTGTACCGGCATCTGCAAAAGGAGAGCCGTATTCCCTGGTTTCTCTTTTATGCGGGACTGACCATTGAGCTAGTGATGGTCATTATCGATAAGAGCAATTATTGCAATCCCATAGAGGGCTATCTGTTTCGGATTACCTTCCTCCTTTTTGCGGCCAAGCTGCTGCTCACAGAATATACTTGGAAAGAATGGGCGGTTCTTCTGCTTCTTGAGGCGGTTGGATTTGTTTCCTATCGGATTACGGGAGCCAATGATATCATTCGTATTGTCACTTTTGTGGCGTCCTGTAAGAAGATTCCTCTGCGGCAAATGCTGCAATATACTTTCTATGTGACGCTGGCAGGCTGTCTGGTGATCGTGATGCTTTCTGTGTCAGGTATTTACGGCGATATCAGTCTGACCCAGGCTTATGGCCGGGACGCGGCGGAAAAGACACGATATGTGGGCGTGGATGCGGCGGAGGAAACCCGCTATACCCTGGGCATGGGGCATCCCAATGCGCTCTCCTGCATGTTTCTGATGCTGGCGGCTTTAGGGGTCTATGTCTGGTTTGATCGGATGAAATGGTATATATATTGGTTTCTCATGCTGTTAAATGTGGGGGTTTTTCTTTTAACCGGTTCCAAGACCAGTATGCTCATCACCACTGCATTTATTGCGGGCGCTTTCGTGATGTCTGTGGGAAAGGGACTGCGGGATAAGAAAATAGTTTATCTTTGCGGTCTGTTGGTGTTTGTCCTGTGTATCGGTTTTTCGTTGGATGCGGCGGTCTGCGCCCAGCGGGTGCGGGACGCCCAGTGGAATGCCTTTTTCTATGAAAATCCCAGAGACAATGCCCACATTGTGCTGCTTGGCAAAATAGACCGTCAGATCAGCGGCAGGATTGTCAGTCTGACGGATTCTGATAAAAACGATGGCATGATTCACACTTGGTCATTGTTTTCTAACCGCAATAACATGGATTATTATTTTGATATGGGATGGGTGAAGCTGTTTTACCGCTATGGGGTGGTCCCGGGCATCTTGTATGTGGCGGCGTCACTGGCGCTTTTGTGGCAGTTCTTTAAACGGCGGGATGCCTGCGGGCTGGTGCTTTTTACAGCCTTTGCGGTGTATACGGTGGTGGAGGCCCATCTGATTTCTGCCTATATTGGGAGAAATTATCTGTTGATGATGATGGGAACCCTTCTTTGGCTGGAGAATGGGAAGCAAGGTATACGGGAACGGGGGGAATCCTGATGCGAGTGCTGATGATCGGCCCGGCCCGCTGTGTGCACGGCGGTATTTCCGGTGTGGTGAACAATTATTATGAGGCCGGCTTAGACCGTAAAATAGAACTGCGTTATATCGGCACCATGGTGGAGGGCGGGAAAGTACGCAAACTTTTGCAGGCGGGATGGGCTTATTTGTGTTTCCTTGGGGCGCTTGCTCATTATGATATCGTACATGTCAATATGGCCTCCGACAACAGCTACAGGCGCAAGAGTATTTTCATCAAGACGGCCAAAAGATTTCATAAAAAGATAGTCATTCACCAGCATGGCGGGGATTTTGAGACCTTTTATCATAAGGAACAGGACGAAGCGGGCAGAAAGAAGATCAGGCAGGTGCTTTCCATGGGAGATGCCTTTTTGGTACTGGCGCCTGCGTGGAAGGACTTTTTCGGGGAACTGATCGGCAGGGAGCGGATTACGGTATTACCGGACGCCATTACGGTTCCCACTGATTTTGAGAAGGACTATGGGAATCATCATGTGCTCTTTCTGGGGCGGCTGTGCCGGGAGAAAGGCATCGGAGAACTGCTTGCCTGCGTGCCGGGACTAGTGCAGAGATTTCCGGATTTTCATCTCTATCTGGGCGGCATCTGGGAGGATGAGAAGCTGCAAAGGGAAGCGGAACAGGACAGGGAGCATGTCACCTGGCTTGGCTGGGTGAGCGGAGAGGAGAAACGGAAGTGGCTGCGGCATTGCAGAATCCTGACACTGCCGTCATATTTTGAAGGGCAGTCCGTATCCCTTCTGGAGGCCATGGCCTATTACTGTGGCATAGTGGCCACAGATACGGGAGGCATCCCTCAGATGATCAGGCCGGAAGAGACCGGACTTCTAGTACCCATAAAGGATGCAGCGGCACTGCAGGCGGCACTGCAGCGCCTGTTAGAAGAGGAAAACTTGTGCAGGAGACTGGGCGAAAGGGCCCGTCAGAAAGTAACGGCGGAGTTTGGTATGGCGCAGAATATGGAGACCCTGCTTGGGATATATGAAAAGGTGCTTGGCGGATGATGGATCAATTGATCAGCGTGATCGTGCCTGTCCACAATGGACAGGATTATCTGGAAAACTGCATAGATAGTATCGAAACACAGTCCTATGACAATCTGGAAATCCTCATTGTCAATGACGGTTCCACAGACAGAACCGGGGAAATCTGCCACAGACTGCAGGAACAGTATGAGAATATCACAGTGTTTACGCTGGAAGATAAGGGAGTGTCGGTGGCCCGCAACTATGCCATGGACCGGGCAAAAGGCGCTTATGTGACCTTTGTGGATGCGGATGACAGGCTGTGCCCCGGTATTTTGCAGTATTTGTATGAGAGAATCAGGGACACGAAAAGCGACTTGGCTGGCTGCCGGTTTCAAATCTGGAGTACGGAGGAGGAATGGGAGCGTATCTGTGCCGGTATGTGCCGGCAAGACGAAGCGTTGCCGGGGGATGACGGAACCGGCGGGACAAAGCCTGCGGTTTCGGAAGCCTGTTACGACAGTCACCAGTATCTGACGGAAAGCATTCTGCAGGATAACTGTCGGTGCTGGAGCAAACTCTACCGCAGACAGCTGATCGAGAAAGTGCGGTTTCGGGAAGGACTCACGGTGGGGGAGGATATGCTTTTTCTGGTGGATATCCTGCCCGATCTGGACAAAGCCGTGGAGACAGCCTATCCAGGCTATGGATATTATCAAAATCCCGGCGGCGTGATGCAAAGACCCTTTACCCCTTCTTATATGGACCAGATTCGCTGCTGGGAGATAGCCCGGGAAATTATATTGAAGATAGATGGGACGCTGGAACCAAGGACAGCTGCTAAATTAATAACGGCCGTTATGTTGACAGTGGGAAAAATTGCCCTGTGTACGAAGAAAGAACGACGAAGGGCCGGAGAATATCTTGCAGAGTGCCGAAGAAAACTGCAAGAGCAGTTAAAGGTGCCGGAAAGTATATCCTATCTGCCGGAAGGATATTATCTGAAAGCAAAACTGTTTAACTGTCTGCCGGGGCTGTATATAGGTCTTTATGGTATCTTGCAGGCAGTGAAGAGAGGCAGGAAGCGCGAAAGGCTTCGGAATGGAGGAAGAGATGACAGAGAAACGTATTAAAATCAGCGTAATTGTGCCGGTTTATAATGCCCAGGCTTATCTTAGGGAGTGTGTGGACAGTATCCTTTCACAGACCTATCAGCATATAGAAGTGATTCTTGTGGACGATGCCTCCACCGACGACAGCGGCCGGATTTGTGATGACTATGGAGAGCAGGATGAGCGGGTGCGTGTGGTCCATAAGGAGAATGGAGGCCCGGGTTCCGCCTGTGTGGCGGGCATGAAGGCGGCTTCGGGCGATTATTATATGTTCGTGGATAGCGACGATTATGTGGAGCCTGACACGCTGTCCGGCATGGCGGCGCATCTGACCAGGCAGGAGGGAGAGATTGTCTGCTGTAACCATTTGCAGGAAAAGCAGAAGAAGACGGAACCGGTGTACAGCGCCATTGCCCCCGGCGTTTATCAGGGGGATAAGCTGGAGAGGGAAATCAAGCAGAGACTGGTTGGCCGTCAGCAGAGAATCCTGCCCATGTCCCGCTGTATGAAGCTGTACCAGAAAGCTGTTTTTGAGGGAAATGAGAAATATTATGATTATAGAATACGGTTTGGGGAAGATTCCAATATGACCTATCCTGCTATGCTCAACAGTACCAGAATCGTGGTGATGAAGGATGCCCTTTATTACCACTATCGTTATGTGGAAAGCTCCATGACTCATAACTATGATCAGGGTATCTATGACAGCTTACAGCGGGTGAGGACCTGCATGATGCGGGCGGCTTTGGACAAAGGGGTGCCGGACGCGAAACAGGCTGTGAACCGGGAATACTGTTATATGCTCTTGTTTGTGATGAAGAATGAACTGCGCAATCCGTCTGCCGGATACAGGAAGAGAATCCGGGAGATTTTCGGCTCCAAAGAGAATCAGGAACGAATTAGGAGTACGCCTTTATCCGTTAGCGGGAAGCTGGATAAACTGCTGTATCAGGCGGCAAGACATCCGGGAGGAGTCCTGATACCGCTTCTTAGAATGGTGTTTCGATTGTATGATAGAAAAAATTGAGCGAAAGGAACCGGTGTGTATTGATTATTGTGAGATTGATGGGTGGTCTGGGCAATCAGATGCAGCAGTATGCCCTGTATAGAAAATATGAAATGCAAGGGAAGGAAGCAAGGCTGGATACCTCCTGGTTTGATACGAAAATACAGGAGAAGATGCAGGCGCCCAGGCCCCTTGAGTTGAATCGTTTTGTGAATCTGCCGGTGAAAATTGCGGCGCGGGAGGAAATCCGCGCCCTTTTGGGCAGGCAGTATGAGAAGCGGGAAAGTACCTGGAACAAGGTAAAAAGAAAGCTCAATCCGGCTTTGGCGCCTGTCTTTGAGGAGTCTCAGATGTATCACCCTGAAATCTTTGCGTGGAACAGGAAGTATCTGGTGGGATACTGGGCCTGCGAGGCTTACTATGCGGATATCTTAGAAAAGCTTCGGGGAGAGATTTGTTTTCCTGAAATTACGGATGTACGGAATCGGGAGATGATGGAGGAGATGGAGCAGATGCAGTCCGTGAGCATCCATATCCGCCGGGGAGATTACCTGGATGCGGCCAACGTAGCGATGTTTGGCAACATTTGCACGGAAAGTTACTATGAAAGTGCCGTGAACTATCTGAAAGAGAAAGTTTCCCATCCTGTCTTCTATGTGTTTTCGGACGACATTGACTATGTACGGGCAAAGTATCCGGGGAAGGAGTACCGGATTATAGATTGGAATAAGGGAAATGACAGCCTCTATGATATGATGCTGATGGGGCATTGCAGACATAATATCTGCGCCAACAGCACCTTCAGTTTCTGGGGCGCCAGACTCAATGGCCATGCCGATAAGATTATGATACGGCCCTCCATCCACAAGAATACCCAGGTATATGTGCCAGCGCAGATGAAGAAGCTGTGGGATGGATGGACGCTGATCTCTCCAGCCGGAGAAATATAGGTCATTTCGGATAAGTCTGCTGGCAAAGCAGTCTTGGTGATAGGATAAGAAAAAGTGAGGGCATTATGCTTTTTAATTCTTTGCATTTTTTAATATTTTTCCCCATTGTGGTGGGCATTTATTATCTGATGCCGCGAAAAATCAGAACTTACTGGCTCCTTGCAGCCAGCTATTATTTTTATATGTGCTGGAATGCAAAGTACGTGCTCTTACTCTTGTTTTCCACAGTTGTGACATATGTGTCAGGTATTGCGCTGGAATGGTGTGCCAAGAAGGATAAGGAGAAGCAGTACAGGAAATTGTGTGTGGCGGTCAGTTTTATCTTGAATCTCTCCATTTTGTTTGTCTTTAAATATTTGGATTTTGGGATAGCCAGCCTGAATCAGATTTTAAGCCGTCTGCACATAGAACTGAACGCACCGGCTTTTGATCTGCTTTTGCCCGTGGGCATTTCCTTTTATACTTTTCAGGCGCTGGGGTACACCATGGATGTTTACCGGGGAGAAATCTATGCGGAGAAGAATTTTTTCCGGTATGCCCTCTTTGTCTCTTTCTTTCCCCAGCTGGTAGCCGGGCCCATTGAAAGGTCGAAGAACCTCCTGCGTCAGCTGGATGCGCCGGAAAAACCCACATTTGACAAATGGCGGGAAGGCTTTCTGTTGATGCTCTGGGGATACTTTCTGAAAGTGGTGCTGGCGGACCGGATTACGGTCTTTGTAGATACGGCTTACGGAGACATTGAGACCTACACGGGGGTCTATCTGATCGTGGCAACCCTTCTGTTTGCCGTACAGATTTATTGTGATTTCTCGGGATATTCCGTGATTGCCATGGGAGCGGCCAAGATTCTGGGGATTTCCCTGATGGAGAATTTCGACGCGCCCTATCTGGCGGTGTCTGTGGCGGAGTTCTGGCGCAGATGGCATATATCCCTTTCTAGCTGGTTTCGGGATTATCTCTATATTCCTCTCGGCGGTAACCGCAGAGGAAAGGTGCGAAAATACGTCAATCTGATGATTACCTTCGGGGTAAGCGGACTCTGGCACGGCGCCGACTGGACTTATGTAATCTGGGGGCTCTTGAATGGTTTCTATCAGATTATGGGTGAACTTTTAGCGCCTTTGAAGAAAAGTATATCCGGTATTTTGGGCATCCGGGAGGACAGTATAAGCCACCGATGTATCCGGGTGGTGACGACTTTTCTTCTGGTGGATTTGGCCTGGGTGTTTTTCCGGGCGGGCACAGTGTATGAGGCGCTGCGCATCATAAAGAGAATGGTGACGGCCAGGAATCACTGGGTATGGGTGGACGGTTCTCTGTATACCTGTGGCTTAAACGAGAGCAATTTCCGGCTGATGATGTGGGGGATTTTACTGCTTTTTGCAGTAGATATCTGCAAATATAAGGGTATAAGGCTGCGGGAAGTTTTGGCCAGACAGGATGTCTGGGCGCAGTGTATTTGTGTGCTCGGGGCGGTATTTGGCATCCTTTTGTTCGGTATGTGGGGCGCTGGGTACGATGCGGCCAACTTTATTTATTTCCAGTTTTAGAGGAAAGAGGAAAGACTTCAATGAGAAGAAGGATAAGGAATGTATTCTGGGGATGCATCGGGGCTGCTTTTTTTGCACTGGGGATTTGCTTTATCACAAATCTTCTGGATCCGGGATATGCTTATAGCAAGAATAAAGAGTTCATGGAAGACAGCCACAGGATGGATGTGCTGTTCTTTGGGAATTCCCATATGGGCAATGCCGTCTATCCCATGGAACTGTGGCGAAACCAGGGGATTGTCTCCTACAATTTGGCAGGGTTTGGACACAGAATCGCCTCTACCTATTGGGTGATGAAAAATGCCCTGGATGAGGCCCAGCCCAAATTGGTGGTGATCGACTGCCACAGCCTGTATTTTGATGAGAAGATGGGGAGCAAGGAAATGTTGCATTCCCATACGGATGCGATGCCCCTTAACACCAACAAACTGCGGATGATCGGCGACTTAGTGGATGACCCCAAAGACCGGCTGGAATTTATCTGGGATTTTGCAGTCTATCATGACAGATGGTGGGACCTTGACAGAGAAGATTTTGAGAAGCAGATTAACATACAAAAGGGGGCGGAGATTGCCATTGATGTAGTGCCGCCAAAGGAAATGGCACAAAGGCCCATGGAGATTTCCACGGTAGAGACGGTGAGCATTACTTATCTGCGGCGCATGATAGAAGAATGCGAGAGCCGGGACATCCAGGTTTTGCTGACCTATCTGCCTTTTCCGGCATCGGAGGAGGAATGGCAGGAGGCCCTGTGTGCGGAGCGGATTGCCGCAGAATACGGGATAGACTGCATAAATTTTCTGGAGCTGCCGGTGGTTGACTTGGCCGTTGACTGTTCTGACAGAAACTCCCATTTAAATGGGTCGGGGGCCAGGAAAGTGACTGCGTATCTGGGGCAGTATATAGTGGAACACTACGACATCCCCGATCACAGGGGAGAGGAAGCGTTTCTCGACTGGGAGGAAGACTATAAGCGGTATACGAACTATAAACTGGAAGTTATGGGAGAGTTAGAGTCTCTGGATAAATATTGGATGATGTGCGCGGATCCAGCCTTTGACTGTTGCATTTACGTGGATGGAGGAGCCGATATCTGGCGGCTAAGCGAGATGTACCCGCTTTTGGTTGATAATATTTCCGGCGGAAGGGCCGAGAAACTGGCAGAGGCAGCGGCTTCGAGGTATGATTATTTCCTGCTGATCGATCGACAGGAAAATCTGTGTCTGGAAGCCGTGGGGGAGGAAAGCCTGACTGCGGACTGCTCTTTTGGGAAAATACGCTATGAAATGGATGAAGCGGGAGAAAGAATCCTGCACTTAGAGGGGTCAGAGGAGAATTATCTAAAGGAATCTTCCCAGGGAAACAAGGCGGCGGTCCAGGTGATTGTGATGCATACCCAGGACGGCAGTATTGCGAATGTGAAACGCTTTGACAGCAGACTGGCAGTTTTCCAGCCGGAAAGCGGCGTTGAAAGCGATAGGAATGATGGGGGCTGAACCGTTACAAATATCCCGGATGAAGCGTAAATAAAAAAGTGGTAAAATGCACCTAAAAATGGTATGCTATTTAGATATAGTATACCTTAGGAAAGAGTACGGGAACCATGAATCGAAAGAAAAAGATCATTGAGAGTTACTGTCTGTTATTTTCAGACCTGCTCTGTATCGTAATTGCATATGCGGCGGCCATTCTTCTGCGTTACGGGAAGTTCGCCCGGGTGCAGGAACCAGAAGTACATGCGCTGGTATGCGTGTTCTTTCTGCTGTTTTGTACCATATACAGTTTCCTGCTTGACTGGAACAGGAGTTTTCTGGAACGGGGCGTCCTTGTGGAATTTGTGGCGGTGCTGAAATTCAACCTGTTCATGGTGTTAGGTGCGGCCAGTGTACTGTTTATGCTGCAGCGGGGCGCCGCTTTTTCCCGTATGGTGTGGGGATATTTTGCGGTGCTTGACGTATTTGTGGTGTGGCTGGTGCGCCTTTTCATGAAACGGGTTCTGCGGGTGTATCTGACTTCCGAGTCGAATCTGGTCAAGATCATGGTCATCACGAAAGAAAGTGTGATGGAAAAGACCATTGCCCAGCTTAAGGAAAAGTTGGACATTAATTATGAGATTGTAGCGCTTGCCTGTGTGGATGCGGACAGGAAGGGAACCGTGGTGGATGGTATTAAGGTGCTGGCGGACGGTTCCGATGTGTTGTCGTTAGCAAGGCAGATGGCCTTAGATGAAGCTTTTATCAATCTGCCGGATATGAACAAACGGCGTGTGAAGCATATCATTTATGATCTGGAATCCATGGGTGTGGTCTGTCATTACAATATCGATATCATCGATGCCGGACAGCGGGAGATTACGGTGGACAGCTTTGCAGGGTACACGGTCATGACTTATTCCATCACCCACTATGATTACCGCCGGATGACGCTCAAACGGCTGATGGATATGGCCGGCGGACTGGTGGGCATCCTGATCACAGCGGTGTTGACACCCTTTGTGGCCCTGGCCATCAAGATAGATTCCCCCGGGCCCGTCTTTTTTGCCCAGACCAGGATTGGCAAGAACGGCAGGCGGTTTAAGATTTATAAGTTCCGCTCCATGTATATAGATGCGGAGGCGCGAAAGAAAGAGCTGGAAAAGGCCAATGAAATGCAGGGCTTAATGTTCAAGATGGAGAACGACCCCCGGATTACCAAAGTGGGGAGATTTATCCGCAAGACCAGCATCGACGAGCTGCCCCAGTTTTTTAATATTCTGCGGGGGGATATGAGCTTGGTGGGGACAAGACCTCCCACGGAGGATGAATTTGAGCAGTATAATTCCCACTACAGGAGACGCATCAGCATGACGCCGGGACTTACGGGCCTATGGCAGATCAGCGGGCGCAGTGATATTTCCGACTTTGATGAAGTGGTGCGGCTGGATTTGGAGTATATTGACAATTGGTCCATAGGACTTGATATCAAAATATTGTTTAAGACTGTGGGGGCCGTATTGAAGGGAAGAGGTTCTAAGTGAGGGTTCGTATGGGATATGAAAATGACAGACTTGTCATGTATTTGCATGGCGGCAGTAAGAACCATGGCTGTGAGGCGATTGTCAACAGCACCTGTCATATGCTGGAGGAGATTCCCAAGCTGTTGGTGACTAACAGCGAAGAGGAAGACAGGTTATATTCGGTAAAAGATTTGTGTGATATCTTGCAGGAGCGCAAGATTGCGGAACACTTCTTTGCCCATGTGTGGTATTATGCCTGGCGTAAGATATTCCGGGACCCGGAATCCTTTATGCGCTACCGGTTTCACAAAGTGCTGGGCAAAAGGCTGGCGCCCCTTTATCTTTCCATAGGCGGCGACATGTACTGCTATGATGTGCCCAGAAAAGAGGCTATGTTAGCGAACAGTACCTTCTGCCGGGCGGGCGCTAAGACGGTTTTGTGGGGATGTTCCCTGGAACCGGCGCTTTTAAAGGACCCGGAGGTGGTAACCGATCTGAAGCGTTATACGCTGATCACAGCGAGGGAATCCATCACGGCCCAGGCTTTGCAGGATGCCGGTGTGTCAGAGAATGTGAAATTGTATCCGGATCCGGCCTTTTTTCTTGCGCCGGAGGCTTTTAAACTGCCGGCGGGGTTTCGGGAGAAGGAGACCATCGGCATCAACATCAGCCCCATGATCGTAGAGAATGAGACGGTGAAAGGCATTACCCTTGCTAACTATCGGAAGCTGATGGATTACATTTTGAATAACAGCAGTTATTCTATTATCCTGATACCCCATGTGGTATGGCATCATACCGATGACAGGCAGACCCTTTCACAGCTTTATGAGGCTTATCGGGACAATGACAGAGTGCTCCTTTTGGAGGACATGTCCTGTCAGAGACTGAAATATATCATCTCTAAATGCCGGGCGTTTATCGGAGCCAGGACCCATGCCACCATTGCAGCCTATTCGTCCATGGTGCCCACGCTGGTGGTGGGGTATTCTGTGAAAGCCAGGGGCATTGCCAGAGATTTGTTTGGAACAGAAGAGCATTATGTGTTGCCGGTGCAGTCTTTATCGGATTCTGAGGAGTTAATCGGCGCCTATCGGTGGATGATGGAGCGGGAAGGAGAAATCCGTGGACGTCTTGCGGAGATTATGCCGGCGTACTGCCGGAAAGCCGGACAGGCAGGGGATGAAATTCGTAAACTGTGGCATGGAAATGAATGAGAAGCGGTATATGGGCAGAATACAACAGGCCAGGAAAAATATCATATTCGGTTTTGTCAGTAATATTGTGATCATACTGATGAATTTCCTGCAAAGGGATATTTTTATCCGGATGCTTGGCAGGACGCTTTTAGGGGTTAACGGTATCTATACCGATGTGCTGAGCGTACTGTCTTTGACGGAAATGGGAATCGGCACGGCGCTCAATTACAGTCTCTATAAGCCGGTGGCGCAAAACGACCGGGAGAAGATCAAATCTTACATGCGGTTTTATAAGAGGGCATATCTTTCCATTGCCGGTGTGATTACGGTGCTTGGAATCGCAATCTCTCCTTTTCTGAAATATATTCTCAAGAACCCCGGCAGCCTCTCTATGCGGGAGCTGACGCTGTATTATTATATTTTTCTGTTCAATACGGTCATCAGCTATTTTGTGACCTATAAATACAGTCTTGTCAATGCTGAGCAGAAAAATTATATCCAGACCAACATCAACACAGTTACCAAGATTGTGGTGACACTCATACAGATTGTGGTGTTGGTGCTTACCAAGAATTTTCTGTTCTTTCTACTGGCCCAGTCGTTTGTGGAGCTGTTGCAGAAGATTTTTGTGAGCCTGTACCTGGGCAGGATGTATCCTTATCTGAAAGATAAAAATGTGGAGAAGCTAAACAGAGAGGATACCCAGGTGGTGGCTACGAAGACAAAGGCGCTGATCTGCCATAAGGTGGGGGATGTGGCGAGACTGCAGACGGATAAGATCATTATCTCTTCCTTTGTCAATGTGGACACTTCTGCGGTGGTGGATAATTATGTTTATATCATCACGTATGTGGGCAACTTCGTAAATATCATCTTTGATTCGGTGATTTCCGGTTTTGGCAATCTGGTGGCCACGGAGTCTAAGGAGAGACAGTACAGCCTCTTTAAGGTGTATCGTTTCTTTGCCTGCTGGCTCTTCGGATTCGGGGCGGTGGGATTCTGGCATTTGCTGTCGCCCTTGATTGGCGGTCTGTGGCTGGATGAAAGCTGGATAATCAGTGAGTTGACAGTGACCCTCCTGGTGGTGGATTTCTATTTGAAAGGCGGCCGCACGGTGCTTTTGAATTTTAAGATTGCATCGGGATTGTTCGAGCAGGACAGATACCTGCCCCTGATACAGGGAGGCATCAATCTGGTGGTGTCCATCGTTCTGGTACAGAAGATGGGCGTAGCCGGGGTCTATGTGGGCACATTGGTTTCGGGGATTTTGGCAAATCTGATTCGGCCTGTGATTATTTACAGGGTATGTTTTGATAGGAAGGCCTGGTCCTATTTTATAGACTCCTGCAAGTATATGGCGGTCATCTTAGGGGTGGCGCTTGTGATGATTCCCATCCGCCATGGCGTCATGGGGCAGGTGACCATGGTTTCCTTTGCGGCCATGGTACTGATTATAACAGTATTCTATAATGGAGTTTTTCTGCTGGTATTTCACAAGACGGATGAATTTGCCTATCTGTGGAATATTGTAGCGAAGAAGATTACCGGTTTGCGGGAATAACTGCTTGGAAGAATCCGTAGGAAATGGAGTGCATATGGATAAGACACTGCTGATAGAAAATGCCTGCACAGAACTGATGGCGTATGGTGTGCCGGACAGGAAGATGCAGCTGAAACGCTTTGTAAAGAAGTATATGCTTGGCAGGAAGGCTGCGCCCAAAGATATGATCTTTTGGCCCACAGGGCTTCTGGCGGAGGGCTTGTGGCATTGTCGGACAGAGCTTGCCTTGCAGTGTGGAAAAGGGTGGAAGAAAGAGTCCTTTGATGTGGAGCTGGCACAGGGGCAGGTTAGGCAGATTGAAAGCGTTCTGGAAGCCTATTTTGACAGATGGCGCAAGAAGGGGATGCCGCTTTATTTTCTGGATGATCTGGTTGCGGGTGAGACCTTTTTGGAGCAATATTTAAGCCGGTCTGCGGATAAGGAACAGGCATCCTGGCAGCAAGATACCCGTACCAGACAGTACCGGGAGGCGGTGGACAAGATGGCGTCCTTTGCCATGGAGTATGCTAAGGACGAGACGGGAAGCCTTCTCTACCGGGCAAAGCAGAGGAACGGCTATGTATTTGCGGATATGCTGGGGCTTGTGTGTCCGTTTTTGTATCGCTATGGCATGGCTTTTGACAGACAGGAATGTATGGAACTGGCCTTAAAGCAGATTGCCAATTTTCTTGCCTATGGCATGGACGGTGAGAGCGGGCTTCCTTATCATGGTTATGACATGGCGGAGGGCTGTAAATATGGGATTATCGGCTGGGGCCGGGCTGTGGGCTGGACGCTTCGCGGCATGTCCGGGTGCTTCTTGTCAGATTATGGGAGGGAGCGTCTGCGGACACCTTTTGTCAGGCTGATGGACACGGTGCTTGCCTATCAGAGGAGCGATGGCGCATTTTCCTGGCAGTTACAGGCGCTGGAAGGACCGCTTGATACTTCCGTCACGGGAATGATCTGCACGGCGCTGAAAGAGGGTATCGAGTTAAAGATTCTTGTAGGCGACAACTACAGACAGGCTTTGGGGCGGGGAAAGGATTCTCTGGCAAGGTCCATCCATGAGGGGAAGGTTTATGATTGTTCCGGAGAGTGCGAAGGTTTTGCCCAGTATCCGCAAAGATATGGCGCTTATCCATGGGCCCTTGGGCCGGCGCTTATGATTTTAGATGATATGACAGAAACGTGAGGACGTTGTATATAGCTTTGGCAGATTTGATACAGTGTACTTCGGAATGGAAGGGAAAAAATGGGTAATCCGGCGAAACAGTTTGAGCAGAAAATATCGTTGACGGAAGCCTTTTTCTGGGGCTTTTTTATCTTGTTGTCTCTGGCCAAGGGACTAGGTTTTTATGAGGGCCAAAAGCTCTTTATACTTCTTGTGGTGCCGGGACTTTTATGCGGACTTTTGAAAATTCTCGTCACACCCTATACGGCTAGGCAGTTCGGTATGTTGACCGTGCTTTTTTCCCTGATGTCTTTGGTTTATTGCCGTTCCCGCTCCTTAGGTATCCTGTTTATAGGCTTTTTGGTGCTTGGCATGAAGGGCATCAGCGTAAAGAAGGTCTTTCATGTGGGACTGTGGGTGTGGTCGGTGTGCGCTGTTTTTTTAAGCATTTTTTCTTTTTTCCGGCTGGAACATACGATTTACCGGGTACACATGAAGATGGGGCTTGGACATATTTTCCGCTGGAGTCTGGGATTTACCCATCCCAATATCCTGCATATCACCTATCTGACGCTCTGTGCCCTGCTCTTGTATGAGATGGGAGAACGGTACAGATTCCGGCATTATATTCTGCTTATGGCGGGCAATGTGCTGGTGTTTCTATATTCTGTCAGTTACACGGGGTTTGGGATTGTGGGGGTGCTTTTGACGGGATGCCTTTATGTACAGTTTAGACCCCGGTTTTGTATTTTGGAAAAGCTTCTGGCAAATCTGGTGCTGCCGGTGTGCCTGATCTTATCTTTTGTGCTGCCCGGTATGCTGTTTGATCATCCCCTGTGCGGCTATGTACAGGCCCTCAATGCGAAGCTCAATACACGGATATGGCTGGCGCAGCAATTTCTGGTGCCGGAGTACAAGAGCCTTTTTGGAGTGGATATTTCTCAGGTGGTGAAATCTTCCATGAACATGGACAATTCCTATGTCATGGGCTATATTAATTACGGATTGATTCTCTTTGGCATTCTCATGATCGGATATTTTATACTGTCCTTTTATCTGACCCACAGACAGAAGACCAGGGAGCTGGTCATACTGGTCTGTTTTCTGGCGGCAGGTTGGACAGAACAGTTGTTATTTAATACTTCCTTTAAGAATGTTACTTTGATCTTCCTGGGGGCTTTGTTGTTCAGGCAGCCGGAGGGGGAGCAGACCTTTTGTCTGGTTCCGGCTTGTCAAAGAGAAATTAGGATTCCCCTTGCAGGCCTGCCGGATTTCCTGATCAGTCGTGCGGGGGAGATTTGGAAAGCGCACAAAAAGTTTATCTTGGCTGTAACATTGGCGGGCTGCATGGCAGGCGGCGTCTTATGCGCTTTGGTATATGAGGCGCCGGCAGGTTATGTGGTGCAGCGTTTTTATACGGACGGGTTAGAAGAGACGTGGGTTTATCTTTCCAGTGCGGATGACCCATCCTATGAGGGGTATCGTGTCATGAATTACAAGGACGCGGAAACCCCCATGCAGGTGATAACGGGTAACGCGGTTGGGCTTGAGACGCTGCGTTATGAAGTGGGCAGTGTGGCGCTTGGCGGGATGGCCGGGGCGCTTTTGGCCATAGCGGGCATGGGATGGAAAGAAAGAAGGAGGGAACGGGATCGTGAGACACGCTGACGAGCTGACTTATTGTAAAATTTTAAAGACCAATATCAATGTCACCAATATGGAGCAGACAATTTCTTACATTACACAGAATCTGGATGCCTTAAAAGGAGACTATATCTGCGTCTCTAATGTGCATACCACCGTGATGGCTTTCCGGGACAAAGCCTACCGCAGCGTACAGAACAGCGCCGCCATGGCGCTGCCCGACGGACAGCCTCTTTCTATCGTGAGCCGCTGGCGGGGATTCTCCCAGGCAAGGCGTGTGCCGGGGCCCGATTTGATGCCGGAGATTCTGGCCCTTTCCCAGGAAAAGGGGTACAGGCATTACTTCTATGGCAGCACACAGCATACCTTGACAGAACTTAAGAAAGTTTTGAACAGACGCTATCCGAAGCTGCAGATTGCCGGTATGTATGCCCCTCCTTTCCGGGAACTTAGCGAAGCGGAAGATGAAGAGATTGTCCGCAAGATCAATGACAGCGGAGCGGATTTTGTCTGGGTGGCCCTGGGCGCGCCCAAACAGGAAATATGGATGCACCAGCACAGGCACAAAGTGAAGGGTCTGATGATTGGTGTGGGGGCGGCTTTTGACTTTACGGCGGGAACCATCAAGCGGGCCCCCATGTGGATGCAGAAGCTGTGCATGGAGTGGGTTTTTCGGATTCTGCGGGAGCCGAAGCGTATGCTGCCCCGGTATTTGAACACCAATTTTGCCTTCCTTTATTATGTGCATCAGGAGAGCAAGGCGCTGAAACGGGCCAGGAAGAAGAGGCTGCACATTGCCATGATCGGCCATAAGAGAATTCCTTCCAGGGAAGGCGGCGTGGAAGTGGTGGTGGAGGAGCTTTCCGTGCGGCTTGCGGCAATGGGGCACCGGGTGGACGCTTACAACCGGTTTGGCCATCATGTGTCCGGTAAGAAATATGACCAGGAGTACGGCTGGAAGGGCCGGAGATTTTATAAAGGGGTGCGGGTCTATATTGTACCCACCTTCAGACGAAGCAGCTTAAATGCCATTGTCTATGCTTTCTTTGCAACGGTTATGGCGCTCTTTCATCCCTATGATGTGTTCCATTATCATGCGGAGGGACCCTGCGCTATGCTTTGGATACCGAAACTTTTTAGACGTAATATTGTGGTGACGGTTCATGGATTGGACTGGCAGAGGGCCAAATGGGGTAATTTTGCCTCAACGGTGATCAAGTTCGGTGAAAAGATGGCGGCAAAGTATGCGGATGAAGTGATTGTGCTTTCCGAGAATGTGAAACAGTATTTTGCGGATACTTATCACAGAGAGGTTACCTATATTCCCAATGGCATCAGCAGGCCCATAAACAGGGAAGCTGAGCTGATCACGGAGAAGTACGGCCTTGTGAAGGATGGATATTTTCTGTTTCTTGGCAGGATTGTGCCGGAAAAGGGGGCGCATTATCTGATTGAAGCTTTTGGACAGGTTGAGACAGATAAGAAGCTGGTGATTGCCGGCGGCAGCAGTCAGGCTATGGAATATATGGAGCAGATTCACCGTATGGCGGCCCAGGATGATAGAATTATCATGACAGATTTCGTGCAGGGCCAGATTTTGGAAGAACTCTATTCCAACGCCTATGCCTTTGTGCTGCCAAGCGATGTGGAGGGGATGGCCCTCACGCTCTTAGAGGCTATGAGCTACGGCAACTGCTGTCTGGTCAGCGACATCTGCGAAAATACGGAGGTGGCCGAGGATAAGGCCTTTACATTCCGCAAAGGGGATGTGCCGGATTTAAGAAGACAGCTTGCGTATATGCTGGCCCATCCGGAAATTGTACATGAATATGGAGAACAGAGTGCGGATTTTATCTGCGGAAAATATAACTGGGATGATGTGGTGAACCGGACCGTGGCGATTTATAGGAAGGCGGCGAAGCAGGGGAAAGACGCCTGCCGGAGGGAGAAAGAGTAATGCGGAAGAGATATGGCATGGTACTGCTGCTTTCGATTCTATTGTGCGCAGGGCTGTTTTATTTGCATGATCTGGAACGAAACAGTGTTGTGCTGCAGGCCGAAGGGGGGATACCCTTTGTGGATGTGAACATGCAGCAAAGTACCAATCAGGTGAGTCTGTGGCAGGATGAGGAGGACGGAAAGTCTTATTTCTTCCTGCCCTCCTGTGTGGACCACCATAATGTAAAAGTGGGCGATGGGGGCATAGACAGCGTACAGATTGGGGGAGAAACCTATGAAAAGGGGGATATCTTCACCTGGGAGGAAGATACGGAATATTTGGTATCCATCGTAGATGAAGCCCATGAAGTCAGCCATTATGAGGTTACTTTCATGAAATCCGCCAACATACCTGCCATCTTTATCAACACCCAGAGCGGCAATATGGAGTATGTGAATGAAGCGCGGCACAATCTGGAATCCGGAGACATCTGTGTGGTTCTTGCCAATGGTATGACAGAGTACCAGAATGTCCTGCCAAAGATTGTTTCCCGCGGGAATGTCTCCTGGGACAGGCCCAAGAAACCCTATACCATCAAGCTGCAGGAGGAATATCCACTGTGCGGTCTGCGCAAAGGGGATAAATGGCGGCTGCTTGCCCTGTGGAGTGAGGGCAGCAGACTCAACAGCAAAATTGCTCTGGATATGGCGGAGCAGTTAGGGATGAAGAATACCGTACAGGGAACCTGGGTGGATTTGTATTGCAACGGTGAATATGCCGGGATATATCTGCTGACAGAGTCGGTGACGGTGGGAGAAGGCCGGGTGGATATTTATAACTTGGAAAAGGAGAACAAGCAGTACAATCCGAATATCGAGCAGGCAGCGCATTTTGAGGAGGAGGACCGGAAGGGGTACTTGTTAGATCATGTTCATACCACAGAAGGCGGCTATCTGATCGAAAAGGATACAGGGGAATATTACGGCGGGGAGCTAAACGGCTTTGAGACTTCCGCAGGCTTTCTGTTCAGCATCAAAGAGCCGGCCCATGCTGCGAAAGAGCAGGTGGATTATATAGCAGGTTATGTGGATATGATCGATCAGATGGTACAAAACGGCGATCCTGCCGTGTGGGAATATCTGGATTTGGACAGTTTGGTGAGCGCCTTCTTGGTGGACGAGATTTCTCTGGATACGGATGTGGCTGTCACCAGCATGTATTTTTATAAAGATGTGGGAGACGACAAGCTTTATACGGGACCGGTATGGGACTATGAACATACCTTCGGGGAGCGGAACGTGGAAGCCATGGAGGGAAGGTTTGTCAATTATACCTATTCCGTGGTGGAGCACACGAAGCTTTTTGCGTCTATTTTAAATTGGTATATGCTTCTCTATGATACACCTGTGTTTCAGGAGCGGATGACAGAGAAATACGAAGCCCTTCTGCCCTTTTTTGAAAAACTCCTGGATACCGGGATTGATGAGTATGTGAGAGAGATAGAGGCGTCCGTGAAGATGGACCAGGTGATGTGGCAGGATAAGAACCTCAAAGGAAAATCATCGGGAACCTTCAAAGACTATTATGCCAATGTGAAGTACAATAAGTTTTTTATAGCCAAGAGGCTGAACTATCTGTGTGAGCGCTGGAATGTGCCCCATGAAGAATTTCCGGTGCCCTCCAATGGACAGATGCATCATCTTACCTACTCGGTTTACGAGGGTGTGGTGGGCACGATGGATGTGATGGACGGTGAAGAATTAAAGGAGCCGCTTCCGTATGATGCATCCAAATACCAGGGCTGGATTTACGAATACAGCGGTGAAAAGTGGAGCCCTTATATTCCGATTTATGAAGATATGGGATTATATAATGCAAAATGGGAGTAATTCCAGAGGAAAGAGACGTATGAAGATATTAATGGTCAATAAGTTTTTGTATCAAAACGGCGGTTCAGAGACTTATATCTTTAAATTAGGGGAAGAATTACAAAGAAGAGGTCATGAGGTGCAGTATTTCGGCATGGAGCATGAGGGGCGTATTGTGGGCAATCGTTTAGAATGCTACACTTCCAACATGGATTTTCACACCGGAAAACTCAAGAAACTGCTGTACCCTTTCCGTATCGTCTATTCCCTGGAAGCCAAGCGGAAAATGGGCATGGTGCTGCGGGATATGAAGCCGGATGTGGTGCATCTGAACAATATCAACTTTCAGCTCACCCCCTCCGTGATTTACGCGGTCCGCGCTTATGAGAAAAAGACAAGGAAACGGGTAAAAATCGTGTATACGGCCCATGATTACCAATGGGTATGCCCCAATCACATGATGCGGATTCCATCCACAGGACGGATATGCTTTGCCTGCCGGGACGGCCATTTTGGAAACTGCAGTAAGAACCGCTGTATCCACAATTCCAGAGTAAAGAGCCTGCTTGGCACGATAGAGGCGAAATTCTATGACAAACGCCGCACCTACAGCATGGTGGATACAATCATCTGTCCCAGCGAATTTATGAAAAAACAGCTGGACACCAATCCGCTTCTGGAAAAGAAGACCGTTATGCTGCGTAATTTTATCGATGAAGATGGAGGAAAGGCTGTCAAACGGGATACGGCCAAAGATTATGTGCTCTATTTCGGACGCTTTGCCCAGGAAAAGGGAACACAGACCCTGTTAAAGGCATGTAAGGCGCTTCCCCGGATTCCCTTTGTGTTTGCGGGGAGCGGCCCTCTGCAGGACCTGGTAGACCAGACGGGGAATGTGACGAATAAGGGATTTGTGACAGGGGATGCCTTAAAGGAACTAATCGCAGGCGCACGGTTCAGCGTATATCCCTCGGAGTGGTATGAGAACGGTCCCTTTTCCGTGATGGAGTCGTTGGTGTACGGCACACCGGTGCTGGTCTCCGACCTTGGCGGTGCACCCGAACTGGTGCAAGCCGGCACAACCGGAGAAATCTTCCGGGGCGGCGACGTAGAAGAACTGACAGAGCATATCAAAACCTTATGGGAAAACCCAGAACTATGCCGGCAATACAGCGAGAACTGCAAAGAGATAAATTTTGACACAGTTGGGGTATATTGTGATAAAATAGTGAGGAAAGTGTACACTTGACGAACATTCGACATGAGCAAGGAGCACGAAGTGCGGATAAAAGAGGTATTAATATGGCAAAAAGAACATTATACGGAACTGTTATTGTGACTTATAGATGTAACGCGAGATGTAATATGTGTGATTGTTTCAGGGACCCCACGAGGCCGGAGGAAGAGATCACCCTGGAAGATATTAAGAAGCTGCCGGAGATGGCATTTACCAATATCACCGGCGGGGAACCCTTTATCAGAAAGGATATTCCGGATATTGTACGGGAGCTTTACAAGAAATCTGACAGGATTGTCATTTCTACCAACGGGTTCTTTACAGACCGCATTATCGCACTGTGCAGAGAGTTCCCCAAGGTGGGCATCCGTATCAGCATCGAAGGATTGCAGGAGACCAATGATAAAATCAGGGGGATTCCTGACGGATTTAACAGGGGTTATCAGACCTTAAAGACACTGGTTAAGATGAAGCACCCGGATGTGGGTTTTGGGATGACGGTGCAGGATATGAACTGCGAAGATCTGGTGCCTCTCTACAACATAGCCAACGATATGAATATGGAATTTGCCACGGCCACCCTGCACAATTCTTTCTATTTCCGCAAGACGGATAATAAGATTGAGAATAAGTACAAGGTGGCACAGAATTTTGAGAAGCTGATTAATGAACTGTTAAAGAGCAAGTCTCCCAAGAAGTGGTTTAGAGCCTATTTCAATCATGGACTGATCAATTATATTTACGGCAATAAAAGGCTTCTGCCCTGCGATATGTCCAGAAACGCTTTCTTTATCGACCCGTTCTGCGATGTGATTCCCTGTAACGGCATGGAGAAAAAGGCCGTCATGGGCAATCTGCGTAAGCAGAGCTTTGAGGAACTGTGGAATTCCCCCCAGGCGCAGGAGGTGCGCAGATGTACAAGGAACTGCGACAGGAACTGCTGGATGATCGGCAGTGCGTCTCCGGCCATGCATAAGTATATCTGGGTGCCGGGCTGGTGGGTGATTAAGCACAAATTCCTAAAGGGCGGAAAGTACAGCCTGAAAGAGAATAAGTATATAGACAAGCCCTCAGACGATTGATGTGCTATGCATGGAGGAAATGACACGATTGTCATAAAACTTTGCAGGGGGAGGAAACGATGAGATTTCTGTATGTGGCACCGCGTTATCATACGAATCAGATGGATATCATGAAGGGGCTTGTGGAGCGGGGCCATGAAGTGCGCTTTATCAGTCACTACGCGGCGATCATCGAGGATTATTCCGATGTGACGCCGATTGTGCTGGGGTATTCGCCGCTCTACAAGGTGCTGGACTTTTTGTATGTGAAGGTGCTGCACAGAAAAGACCCTACAGCCATCGTCTTTAAGATTCAGCATGGCTTTCCGCCCATGGGAAAGCTTCGCAGGCTGATCTATGAATTTGCGCCGGATGTGGTGATTCTTAGGGAGCGTTCCTTGTATTCCATGGCGGCCTATCATATTTGTAAGAAAAAGGGGTATCCCTGTATCCTCTATAATCAGAATCCACTCTGGTCACAACCGGTCAAGAAGGATATGCTGCACCGGCTGGTGGGCAGATTTTCTCCCAAAATACGCATGACGCCGGTGATGGGAACGAAGAAGCCGGGAACTTCCATCAAACCGGAGGATTACTTTGTTCCCTTTGTGGTGAAGCCCCAGTGCGGGCCGGAGCAGAGGCGGTATTTTGCGGATGACAGGATACATATTCTTTGTATCGGTAAGTATGAGATTCGAAAGCATCATCTGATGCTGCTTCGTGTGGTGGAGAAGCTTAAAGATAAATACAGGCTGCATGTGACGTTGGTGGGAGAAGCCACCAACCGTTTTCAGAAGGAATATTGTGAACAGGTAAGGCAGTATGTCAGAGAGCACCATATGGAAGATATGGCGGTGGTGAAGACCAATATAGCCAGACGGGATATGGAGAGAGAATATCTGGCGGCGGATTTGTATGTGATTCCAAGCACCTTAGAGATGGCGTCGGTGTCCCAGCTTGAGGCTATGAGCTATTCTCTGCCGGTGATTGTCAGTGACACCAACGGCACGGCATGCTATGTGGAGGAGGGCGTTACGGGCCTCTGGTTTCAGGACTGCAGGGAAGAGGATTTGCTTGAGAAAATGGATGAGATGTTAAAGAACCGGAACCGGATGCTTCAGATGGGAGCGGCCGGATACCGTGCCGTGGCGGAGAAATATAATTTCGAGACTTATTACGAAACCATCATGGGTATGTGGGAGCGGATTGTGCGGGAACACTTGTATTAACGATAAACTGGCAGGGAAGCGAAGCCTATGAAAAGAAAAATAAAAGATATTTTGGCGGCAATCGTCTACTTTCTATATGAAAAGAACATACTGCATAACCGAATCCGGGTGCATACCATCGATGAGACCATCGACGAGCTGCTGCAGACCAATAAGAGCATGGTTAGGTTTGGGGATGGGGAAATTGTGATGATCAAGGGCGGCGATTTGATGCTGCAGAAGGCTTCGCCGGAGATTGCAAGAGGGCTTGCGGAAATTTTGGCCTATCCTTACGATGACTTGATTGTGACCATACCGGGGATATTCGATACCCTTTCCGACCACCGGAAAGCCAGCAGACAGTTCTGGAAGGACCACCTGCTGTTTTGCAGGAAAACGTATGAAAAATACTGTAATCCCAACCGAATTTACTATACGACTTTTGTGTCACGCTGTTATTATTATGCCAATGACCGCAGTCCCTGCGATGCATGGTTTGCGAAAATCAGAAAAATATGGGAAAATAAGAAGATTGTGGTGGTAGAGGGCACAAAGACCCACAATGGCGTGGGCAACGATCTGCTTGCTTCAGCGTACAGCGTGGAGCGGATTATTTGCCCGCCCAGAGACGCTTATGCAGCGATTCCGAGGATTTTAGAAGCCTGTGAGGCTTATGATAAGGACAAGCTGTTCTTGTTATCAGTGGGAGTGGCGGCCAAGTTCCTTGCCCTGGAATTGTTCCGCAAAGGCTATCGGGTGTTGGACATCGGCAATCTGGATTTAGAGTATGAGTGGTTTGTGAGGCAGTCACCGGATAAGTGTAAGTTGGAAAAACACGAAATAGAGGGAGGGGCGGCCAACAAGAAAGCCGGGTATACAGAGTATCTTTCCCAGGTGAAGGTGTGGCTGTAGAATATGCAGTCCGTGAGAGCGGTAAAAGGTATGGTGTTATGCTATGATTAGCAGTAAAGAGGCATATTATGAATATTTGAAACAGGATCAGCTGGCCCTGGGAAGGCAGAAGGACAACAGGCCCCGCATTTTGGGAGACGAAATCTGGAAACTGGAAAGACTGCTTCGCAGGGTGGAGTATTACAAGAACTGTAAGCAGGGACCTGCCGGCGTCATCTTGCGGAAATTTTACGGTTACCGGTTTCACCGGCTGAGCGTGCGGCTGGGGATGACACTGCCGGTCAATGTGTTCGGTCCCGGGCTGTCCATTGCGCATTACGGCACGATTGTGGTGCACGCAGGAGCTAAGATTGGCAGAAACTGCCGCCTGCAGGAGGGCGTGACCATCGGCGCCACAGGTGGAAGCCATGAGGCGGCCGTGATTGGTAACAACTGTTATTTTGGAAGCGGCGCGAAAGTGATCGGCGCTGTCCGGATAGCGGATGATGTGGCCGTGGGAGCTAATGCGGTGGTGACAAAGGATATTCTGGAGGCGGGCACTACCTGGGCGGGGGCTCCGGCAAAAAAGATCAGCGACAAGAGTTCGAGAGATAATCTTAATCAGAGCCTTTTTGCAAATTAAGGATAGAAGGAGTCATTCCTATATGAACAAAGTAGATAAAATCAAGCAAGCGTCTGTGTTTTCCAAGCTCACCTATATATTTGACAAAAGAGATAAGATGAAGATTGCTCTTCTCATGGCAGCGATTGTGGCGGGAAGCTTTCTGGAACTGGCAGCCGTAATGGTTTTCATGCCCTACGTGGATATTCTTACGAATGTGGATAAGATTGGGAACACCTGGTATCTGCGGATGGTTTACGAGGGATTTCATTTTCGGTCCCAAAACGATTTTATGATAGCGCTTACGTGTCTGATCATATTCATTTATGCGGTTAAAAACATATATCTTATCCTGGAAAAGAAATATATTTTCAAGTTTTCTTACAATACGCAGATGAAATTGTCCACCAGACTTTTGGACGCCTATATGAAAGAACCCTACACCTTTCATCTGAACAGTAACATCGCCACGCTGCAGCGAAGTCTCCATGAGGATACCTCGCGCTTTATGCAGGTAGTCCTGTATTCTCTGGAATTGGTGGCGGAGCTTGTGGTTTGTGCCGTGCTGGTAATCTATCTGCTGACGCTGAGCAAATCCATCACCATCATTGTGCTGGCTTTTCTGACGCTCTTTGTGGGCATCTTCTCTCTGACAACCAGAAAGTACAGCCGGAGACTGGGGTTAAAGAACCAGGGATATCAAGGAAAGATTTTCCAGTGGATGAATCAGGCCCTCGGCGGCATCAAAGAGATTAAGATTCTGGAGCGGGAATCCTATTTTACGGACCAGTTTCAGGGGTATTTTACCAAGTATGCAAAGGGTCTGCAGGTAGCCAGAACCATTTCCATTATGCCCAAATATATGGTGGAGGCGGTGTCCATGACGGGTCTTTTGGTGGCGATTGTGGTAAAGCTTCTCTTCGGCCAGGCGGATATGATTTATTTCGTCTCACAGCTTGCCGCTTTTGCGGTGGCGGCTATGCGTCTGATGCCCAGCGTTGGCAGAATCAACGAACATGCCACCAATATGCTCTATGCGTTTCCTTCTGTGGAATTGGTGTATCATGACTTGCGGGAGATTGAGGATTATGTGGGCAGGCAGGATTCGGAAGTTAAAGAAGATTGGACCCTGCAGGATGCCATCCACATAAAAGACGTAACTTATTACTATCCGGCCACACAGGAACCGGTGATTGACAATGTAAGCTTTGCCATTCAAAAAGGAACTACGGCGGCTTTCATAGGGGCAACGGGTTCCGGAAAGACTACCATGGTGGATATTATTCTGGGACTCTTGACACCCCAGAAGGGTGTGGTCATGGCGGACCAGATCAATGTCCATGAAAAGCCCAAGACCTTTCATGCGCAGGTAGGCTATATTCCCCAGGTTATCTATTTGTCGGACGATACTATCCGAAATAATATAGCGTTTGGCGTCAAGGAAGCGGAGATAGATGAGGAGGCGGTGCGTGCTGCCATGAAGAAGGCCCAGCTGGCGGATTTCATAGACAGCCTGCCTTTGGGGCTTGATACGATTGTAGGTGACAGAGGTGTCAGGTTATCTGGCGGGCAGAGACAGAGAATCGGCATTGCCAGAGCACTCTATCACGACCCGGAGATATTGGTGTTGGATGAGGCCACCTCTGCTTTGGATAATGAGACGGAGTCGGCAGTCATGGAGTCCATTGAACATTTGCAGGGGATGAAGACTATGCTTATCATCGCTCACAGACTTACCACAATCCGCAACGTAGATGTGATCTATGAGGTGGAGAACGGAAAGGTCGTGGAGCGCAGCAAAGAAGAAGTGTTTGCGGATTTGTAAAAGGAGACACAGATTACGAGAGACGGAGAAGATGAACCTATGGAAAAGGGAAAGCGTTTCTTAACTAAATATGGTTTCCAGATACTGCTGTTTGCGGCGGTTTTGGCCTTTTTCCTGCTGGCGGGTCATGAGGGACCGGTGCTGTTTGATGACAGCGGCAGCTATATCCGTATCCGCTGGCATGAGGGTGTCATGCCCGTTTATCCGTTGTTCTTGCTGGCAAATCAATGTTTGTTTGGAAATGCTTCTTATCTGTGGGCAGTGATCATTGAGCAGGCTCTTTTGGCATCTTTTTCGGTGGTATTTTTGGAGGAGACCCTTAGAAAGCAGTTTGGACTTCATCCGATAGAGGGCATTTTACTTTGTGTTCCGGCATTGTATCCCTATACGATTGAGATGCCCGGGGCGGTGATGACCCAGACTATATTGACGGAAGGGATTGCATACTCCCTTTTCTACTTGTTTCTGATTGTTCTTTTGAAAGCCGTGTGGAAAAAGAGCTACGTGCAGCTTGCCGGCGCATTTTTTATGACATTGCTTTTGTCGGCAGTCCGCTCACAGATGCAGATACTCTTTGGGGTGTGCGGGATTGTATTTCTCTATCTGGTGTGTAAACGAAGACATGGCAAAGGAAAGCGGCAAGGCCTGCTCCGGTTTTGTATAGGGTTTGCAGGCTGTGCGGCGGTGAGCCTTTCGGGGGTTCTGCTGGTGTTAGGCATCGTCAGGGGATATCATGAGATGCTTTTGACGGACCACAGCCTGTATTTGTTCGGCCTCAAGGTACAGCATCCGGAGATTTATGAGATCGTTGTGGAAGAGAGACGGCAGGCGGAAGCAGCCCAAGCGGCCGGGACCACAGCGCAGGATGCGCAGTCGGCGGCGGAAGAAAATCAAGGAACGGGGCAAGAAGTTCAGGCGGAAGTGGAGACCTCTCTGCTGGAGAAAAATTTCAGTACCAGCCAGTATCTGACACTGATTTTCTCCAGAGGCATGTACGAGGCGGATTACGAGGATGCCGAACTTTTTGAAGACCCTGTCTTAAAGGGATTATACTTGGCCTTGTATGACGCGGTGGATGCGCAGGAAGAGCGCTATGCCTATGCCCAAGAAGGACTGTGGATGTGGAAAGATATTGTGGGCGGCATCGGTAAGATCGGCGGGATTTGCTTTATGACGCCCTCGGAATATTATGTGGAACATGCGCCGGAGATCATAGAATCAGAACAATTCAGCGATATCCGGGCCGGACATCTGCAGACAGTGGGTCTGACCCTGATTCGGGCTCATCTGGGAAGGGTTCTGTATCATGCGCTGATGATGCTGCCGCAGGCTTTTATTTGTACGGTTTTTTTCCAATATGCGCCTCTTTACCTGCTTTGTCATCTGGTGACGGCCTTTTTATACCTGACGGCGCTCGGATTGATGATTTGGGGCTATGCGGACAAGCGGACCCGCAAGGAGGGCGCGGAGATGATGGCACTTATATTGGGAACCAATGTGGTGATGGTGCTTATCATATCCTTGGTGTTTTTTGGACAGCAGCGGTATCTGGTGTATACTTTCGGACCTTTTTATATGGCTTATTACCTTCTGCTCGTGCAGTTGTGGAGAGTACGTCTGCGGGAACTTTTCAGGAAGGAATTTCAAAAGCGGAATGAGGAAGCGCAGTGATGAAAGAGAGAAAGAACAAAATTCTGGTGATTATACCTGCCTACAATGAGGCGGAAAATATTGTGCATGTGGTAAACCATATGTTGGAGACGGCGCCCCAGTATGATTATCTGGTGGTCAACGACGGCTCCACGGATTCCACTTTGAGGCTCTGCAGGCGGGAAAATTTCCAGTATCTGGACTTGCCCATCAATATGGGAATCGGCGGTGCCGTGCAGGCCGGGTATATTTATGCATACAAGAATGATTATGATATTGCGGTACAGATGGACGGTGACGGGCAGCATGATATTGCTTACTTGGAAAAGCTCTTGCAGCCCCTTATATTAAAAGAAGCGGATGTGGTCATAGGCTCCCGGTTCCTGGAAAAGGAAGGCTTCCAGTCCTCGGCCAGCCGACGGCTTGGCATCAATATCTTAAGCTTTCTCATCCGCCTGACCACTGGAAAGAAGATTATGGATGTGACCAGCGGTTACCGGGCGGTGAACCGCATGTTTATTGAGATTTACAGCAAGGATTATCCTACGGACTATCCGGAGCCGGAGGCCATCGTGGAAGCGATCATGCACCTTGGCATTGTGAAAGAAGTGCCGGTACAGATGCGTGCCAGAGAAGGCGGTATCAGTTCGATTACTTTCAAAAAGTCGGTTTACTATATGATCAAGGTGACCTTGGCGATTTTAGTCTGCAGACTGAGTTATGGGTTAAGAAGGGGCAAAAGAGTAGAGACGAAGGAGGAAGATGCAAGCGATGATACCCAATAATCTGCGTGTGGTGCTGATTGTTCTTGTAATCAGTTATTTTATAGTGATCTTGTATTTCCTGAAACAAAAGGCGCTGAACCTGAAATATACCTTGCTGTGGCTGGTGGCTGGCTTTGTCATGGGCATTCTGGTTGTGGTGCCGGAACTTTTGACTAAGATCATCCGTATTTTTGGTATTCAGGACAATATGAACGGTTTGTTCATTTTTTCCATCGGCTTTATCATATTGATTCTTTTGTCGCTCACATCCATTGCTTCCAGACAGAATCGTAAACTGCGGACACTGACCCAGGAAGTGGCCATTCTCGACAAACGGGTGCGGGAGTTGGAACAGGTTGGAAGGAACAAGGAGGTTTGAACAGCGGATATATGCTTGAGATTGCGGTAGATTTATTGTGGCTCCGTCCAAGAAAGGTCGGGGGAACGGAATTTTATATCAGGAATCTTCTGGACGGCTTCTTACAACTTAAGGAGCCTTTTCGCCTTTTTTTGCTGGTATCGAGGGATAATCGGGAATCTCTGGAACATTATGGGGCGGATGAGCGTATAGAGATTTTGGAGACCAATGTGGTATCCGCAAACATTGCCGGCAGGATTTTGTGGCAGTTCTTTTGTCAGAACCGGTTTTTGAGAAGAAAGGGAATCCGTAAGTGTTTTGTCCCCGTGTATTGCAGGCCCTTGTTTAACGGGGGTATTACCTATGTGAATGTGATTCACGACCTGCAGGCGGCCCATTATCCGGAATATCATCCCTTCCATGAGATTGCCTATTCTAAACTGTGCTGGTGGCTGGATACCCATTTTTCCAAACATTTGGTAGCTATTTCTAACTGGGTGAGAGAGGATATCATCAGTCGGTATAAGATGAAACCGGAGAAGATTACCACCATCTATAATCCCATCACGGTGAAAGCCCAGGAGACGGCGCCTTTTGCGGGACTTTCTAAGCGGTATCATATCGAAGATAAAGCGTACTACTATACCATAGCCCAGCTGATACCCCACAAGAATCTGGACACGATCATCGAGGTCATGGGACAGATCAAAGAAAGAGGGATAGACCTGCCGAAGAAACTGTTGATTTCCGGCGTGGGAGGAGTGAACCGGGAAAAACTGCAGGCACAAATAGCGGAAAGAGGACTGCAGGATGAGGTGATTCTTACCGGATTTGTGGAAAATGACGAGAGAAACGCGCTGTATAAACACAGCAGGGCTTTCTTATTTCCCAGTGTCTTTGAAGGATTCGGGATGCCGCCGGTGGAGGCCATGCTCTTTGGCACGGTGGTGATTGCCACAGACAGGACGTGTATTCCGGAGGTGACCCAGGGCAAAGCCAATTATGTGAAAGACCCCTATGACGTGGAAGAATGGATTCGGGTGATGGAAAATCCAGTGGACAGGGTGAATGAAATGGACTTTCAGGTGTATGACCAGATGAGACTGACGAGGGAATATTATGCATTGTTGGTGAAGATATTTTTATAATCCTTACTTTGGAGGGACACACAATGGGATGCATCTGTTTTGTGATACTGCATTATAACGGAATAGAAGACACGGAAAAGTGCATACAGTCCATTCGGCAGCTTGCTGGGCAGGAGGACATCCGCATCGTCATTGTGGACAACGCCTCCCCTAACGGCACCGGTAAACTGCTGGCCCACAGATATGCTAAGGAAGAGGACATAAATGTGCTGTGCCGGAATGAAAACGACGGCTTTTCTAAGGGCAATAACGCCGGGTGCGACTATGCGCTAAAGAAATGGAACCCTGAATACCTGGTGGTGGCTAACAACGATGTTATTTTCGCGCAGAAAGAATTTATCACGCTGATTCGGGAAACCTATGAAGAGACGCCTTTTGCCGTTTTGGGGCCGGATATTTATAATCCTGACCGCAAGATTCACCAAAGCCCCATTTCGGATACCCTACCGGATGAAAAGCAGATCTGCCGGACCATTTTTTTAAATCGTGTGGTGCTTTGGGCCTTCGCGCTATGCTATCCATTGATGAAGCGCTATTTCCGGAATCTGGAAGTGAAAGCCGGTCTGCCCCATAACAGGAATTGGGACGACGTCTGCGTTATGGGTGCCTGTCTGATTTTTTCCCGGGAATACTTTGGGGACAGGGATAAGATTTTTGAACCGGAGACCAGATTTTATTATGAGGAAAACCTCATGCTTTTGTGGTGCAGGAAACAGCAAAAAAGGGTGCTGTACCGGCCGGCCCTGCAGGTCGTGCATATGGAGGGGCGGGCCACGGAGACGGTGGATAGCGACAACAAGAACAAGATAAAATTCCGCATGAAAAACATCCTGGATTCTGCCCGGATTTACCGGGATTATATGGAAAAGACGCAATGAGGCAGGGCGTAAGATGGTTTGCATTGGAATGGTAAGTGTGGTATGATTACAATATTATGAAAAAAGGTTATTATATCCATTTTGGAGGACGCGAATCCATCGGTGTGAGTAAGAAAATGGACATGCAGATGGAGGAGTTTAGAAAATATTATGACATGCGGGAGCTGGAGGTAGTCACACCGGTCAGATCTCTGCCGGAAAGGGTTGTAGGTCTGTTTCCCACCATGTCGATCAGAAGAGAGTATGAACAGGCTTTGGAGCAGTTAGAGCAGCCTGACTTTTTGTATGTCAGGAGAACGGTTGCAGACAGGGCCTATCTGTATTTTTGGAGAAAAGTGAAGGAAAAATATCCGCAGTGTAAGATAATCGTAGAGATTTTTTCCTACCCTTACGATAAGGATGACTTTGGCAAGTGGAATGCCTGGCCCTTTTATTTTAAGGAACTTATCTACAGGCCCCGGCTGAAACGCTATGTGGACCGGTTCGTGACTTACACACAGGACCGGGAGATTTTCGGGATTCCCACACTTCGCACCACCAATGGGATTGATGTGGAGCGCGTCAGGCAGATCGGGGGTCATTTTACAAAGAACAAACTTTGCATGATAGCCGTTGCTTTTATGCAGAGGCACCATGGGTATGAGCGCATCATAGAGGGGCTGCATCAGTATTATGACAAGGGGACGGACAGTACTTATCAGGTGGAACTGCATCTGGTGGGTGACGGGCCGGAGAAACCCATGTATCAGGAATTGGTTCAAAAATATCATCTGGAAGAACAGGTGCATTTCTATCCCACACTCACCGGACAAGAGCTGGATGCCCTGTATGATGAAAGCGATTTGGCGCTGGTATCTTTTGGGATGTATAAGGTGGGGTATTTTGGTAAGATGATGGCATTAAAGTCCAGGGAGTGCCTGGCCAAGGGTATGCCGCTTCTTACGGGCTGTGCCATCGATGTGCTGGATGAAGATTATCCATATGCAAAGACCTTCCCCAATGACGGGAGCGTTGTGGACATGGCGGAGGTTATCCGTTTCTTTGAGCAGATCAGGGAAACTTCAGGGGGGAAGAGGGCGTTGTCCGATCGGATACGGCAGTTTGCCTTAGAGCATGTGAGCATGGAAGCGGTGATGCGTCCTATTATCGAATATATCGGTGTGTAAGGGAATGTTTCGAAGCGGCATTTTCTGCATAAGTCTTGGATTTCGTCATGCGGAATGATGAAAGCAATGCGATAAAATATACACAGAAATGGAGAGTTGCATGATTACACATATCGTCGGGAACCGCCCGCAGTTTATCAAGCTGGCACCTTTGTATCATGCCCTGGAAAAGGCAGGTTATGAGCAGAATATTATCCACAGCGGACAGCATTATGATGAGAATATGTCCGATGTGTTTTTTGAAGAGCTGGGGATACCGGCGCCTTACGTAAATCTACAGGCAGGCGGCGGCAGCCATGCGCAGATGACAGCCAAAGCGATGGTAGGGATAGAACAGGAATTGGCGGACAAGAAGCCTGCATTGGTGGTTCTCTATGGAGACACCAACACCACCATGGCGGGGGCGCTTGTCACATCAAAACTTTGCATTCCTACGGCCCATGTGGAGGCGGGACCCAGGCTGCACAGCAAGCAGAATCCTGAGGAGTGCAACCGGATTGTGACAGATCATCTGTCCGATATCCTTTTTTGCCCGGACGAGCTTTCCGTGAGGAATCTGCGGGCCGAGGGCCTTCATGAGAAAGCCCATATGACAGGGGACATCATGTATGATACTTATCTGGAAATTTCTGATAAGATTGACCGGATGCCCCAGGATGAGAAAATGATCTTGATGACCTGGCACAGACAGGAGAATACCTCTTCTAAGGAACGGATGGAGAGCATCCTTAATCTGGTGGAATGTCTGGGAGAGAAGGTCGTCTGTCCTTTGCATCCCAGGACCAGAAAATGTCTCACAGAATACGGCCTGTGGCAGCGGGCCCAGGGGATAGAGAATTTTGAAATCATAGAACCGGTGGGCTATGTGGAGATGGTGACACTTATGCAGAAGGCCAAGCTGATTCTCACAGATTCCGGCGGTGTGTCCAAGGAATCCTCCTTTGCGGGCGCCAAATGTCTGTTCATGATGGATGTGGATGTGTGGGAGGATTTAGCGCAGATCGACTGGATTCATAAAGTAAATCCGCAAAAGGAGGACAGCCTTGAAACCGCCCTTTCTTTTGCAAGGAAAGCAAAGCGTATCCCGCGGGAAGAACGGCCCAGATTCTATGGGGACGGACATGCGGCCGACAAGATGGTACAGGCTTTGCGGGAGGGAAATTTTATATGAAATATGCATTGATTGGATGTGGCAGGATTTCACCGAATCATATTGTGGCGGCGCAGAAAAACGGCCTTGGAATCGTGGCCATCTGCGATCTGGAACCCAGCAATATGCGGGATAAGATGATAAAGTTCAAGCTGCCGGCGGAAGTGAACTGTTACACAGATTATAAAGAAATGATTGTAAAGGAAAAGCCGGAATTGGTGGCCATCGCCACAGAGAGTGGTAAACATGCGCAGATCGCCATAGACTGTATGACCATGGGACATGCCAATCTGATCATAGAAAAGCCCATCGCCTTATCTCTTACAGACGCAGACAGGATTATAGAGACAGCCAGGCGGGAAGGGGTGAAGGTCTGTGCCTGCCACCAGAACCGTTTCAATAAATCTATCCAGAAAATCCGGGAGGCGGTGGAGATGGACCGCTTTGGCAAGATGTTTCATGGCACGGCCCATGTCCGCTGGACCAGAGATTACGAATATTATTCCAGGGCGAAATGGCGCGGCACCTGGGAACAGGACGGCGGCGCATTGATGAACCAGTGTATCCACAACATCGATCTTCTGCGCTGGATGATGGGCGATGAGATAGAAAGCGTTGTGGGGATGACGGACAAGCTGAAACATGATTATATCGAGGCGGAAGATTTAGGGATTGCGCTGATAAAGTTTAAAAATGGGGCTTACGGTATTGTGGAAGGGACCACCAACGTGTATCCTTCCAATCTGGAAGAGACACTGTATTTGTTCGGAGAAAAGGGAACCGTCAAGGCCGGCGGCAGTTCTGTCAATGTGATTGAAGAGTGGCGTTTTGCAGATGTGTTGGATGACCCGGAGGAAGTGAAGGCACAGTTTCATGAGAATCCGCCGAATGTATATGGGTACGGACATACCCCTTTATATGAGGATGTGATTGATGCCATCACCTATGACAGACCGCCTTATGTGGACGCAGAAGCGGGCAAAAGGGCATTGGAATTGGTGCTTGCCATTTATCAGTCGGCAGCAACCGGAGAGATTATAAAGTTTCCGATGAAACAGTGTGCCACCATTGATTTTAAGGGGAGATTCAGCTGATGGGTTATTATGTGCATGAGAGCAGCTACATCGATGAAAATGTGAGCATTGGCGAAGGTACAAAAATATGGCACTTCTGTCATATTCAGTCCGGCGCGGTGATTGGAGAACGGTGTTCCCTGGGACAGAATGTGAATATTTCCAATAACGTCACCATCGGCAGCGAAGTGAAGATTCAGAACAATGTGTCCGTGTATGAGGGCGTAGAGATTCAGGACGGCGTCTTTTTAGGGCCTTCCTGTGTTTTTACCAACGACCTGACACCCAGGGCCCGTTATCCCAAGGGAAGGACGGGATATCTGCGCACCGTGGTGGAGGAGGGCGCCAGCATCGGCGCCAACGCTACGATCGTGTGCGGCCACAGGATTGGCAGGTATGCCATGGTGGCAGCAGGGGCGGTGGTGACGGAGGATATACCGGACTATGCCTTGTGTAAAGGCGTGCCCGCCAGAGTGTGCGGCAGAGTGGACGAACAGGGAAATATTGTGGAAAAGATGTGACGTTTTGTATACGAAGAGAGGAAGAAGAGAAGTACCATGGAATTTCGGGATTTAAAGAAACAGTATCAGATACATCAGAAGGAAATAGATGATGCCCTAAGGGCAGTGATACAGGAGACTCATTTCATAAACGGCCCCCAGGTCACACAGCTGGAAGAAAAACTGGCGGCCTATGCGGGGGTAAAGCATTGTGTTACCTGCGCCAACGGGACGGACGCCCTGCAGCTGGCGCTGATGGCCTGGAAGATCGGTGCGGGGGATGCGGTGTTTGTGCCGGACTTCACTTTCTTTTCCAGCGGAGAAGTGGTGCCTTTGGTGGGCGCCGTACCTGTGTTTGTGGATATCGATGCAGATACCTATAACATCAGCCCGGAAAGTCTTGAGCAGGCCATAGAATATGTGGTGCAGCATACCGATCTCACCCCCCGGGTGGTGGTGGCGGTGGATTTATTCGGACAGCCCGCAGCGTATGACAAGATCAGAAAGATTGCTAAACGCTACAATCTGCTTATTTTGGAAGATGCGGCCCAGGCTTTTGGCGGACGTATCGGAGAGCACAGAACCTGCAGTTTTGGAGATATCTCTACCACATCCTTTTTCCCGGCCAAGCCTCTTGGATGCTACGGGGACGGCGGCGCGGTCTTTACGGATAATGATGAATGGGCTGACATATTACGCTCCCTGCATGTGCATGGCAAGGGAGGAGACAAATACGACAATATCCGTATCGGATTAAATTCCAGGCTGGATACCCTGCAGGCGGCGGTTTTATTGGCCAAGATGGATTTTCTGGAAGAGGAACTGAAACGGTGCGACCAGATAGCGGCGGCATATACGAAACGCCTTGCCGGTGCGGTGAAGACGCCGGTGATTCTTGAAGGGATGGGCAGTGCCTGGGCACAGTATACCATCTGCGTGGAGAATAGAGAGGAAAGAGACCATCTGATGGGAGCCTTAAAGGAAGCCGGGATTCCCACGGCGGTTTATTATAAGAAACCCATGCATTTGCAGCAGGCATTTGCCGGGCACCAGATTGAGGCGGTGCCTTGTGTGCAGACGGAGGAAATCTGCGAAAGATGCCTGTCTCTTCCGATGCATCCTTATCTGGACGAGGAACAAATTGAGGCGGTGTGCGGGCAGGTGCTTGGCCTGTGGAAGTGATTGGTGGGACATATGGGAGAACAGATTAGGCTGCGGGGATGGCTTGCGGCTAAGAAGTTTAATATCAACTGTCTGGGGGAATATCAGAATCTGGGCTTTTATTATCAGTATGATGACAGGTTGCATAAATTTCCCCAGGATGAGGTCTTTATAGCGGATGGGGAGCGGATTAGCTTTTTGGATGGTTATGTGTATAATAAAGCGGATTTCCTTAGTGCAGAGGGCTATCATGACTGGCAGAAGTCCTTTTCCTTATCCTTAGAAAAAGACGTAGAGGCCCATTTAAAGAAACTGCGGGGTGCCTTTTGCGGGTACCGCTTCGAGCAGCATACGGGAGAGCTTATCATTTATACAGACCAGGTGTCAAACAAAGCGCTGTATTACTATGCGGACGGAGATAAGTGGATAGTATCCAATTACGTAGAGCTTATTGTGCGGGTTCTTAGGGCCAACCGTGTTGTCTGTGAGTTTAATCCCACAGCGGCAAAGTACATGCTGACCTATGGCTATATGATAGATGACAGTACCTTTGTGACACAGATTCACAGACTGCTTCCAGGCCATTATGGAAAGATAACTGACGGCGGCGTCAGACTCACCAGATATTACGAAATTCCCGGCGGGGAAGAAGAGATGAGTGAAAACGAGGCGGTGGAGCAGATTGACAGCGCTTTTCGGCAGGCAGTCGTGCGGGAATTTGCCAAAGACCAGGAGTACGGATACAGACATCTGGTGGATTTAAGCGGCGGCCTTGACAGTCGTATGGTAACCTGGGCAGCCCATGAATTGGGATTTAGAGAGCAGGTAAATATTGCTTACAGCAGACTGGACTATCTTGACCAGAAGATATCCGCTCAGGTGGCAATGGCTTTAAAACATGAATATCTCTATAAGGCTATGGATGACCTTACCTGGATGTATGATGTGGATGAGATGACCTGTAAGAGCAATGGGGCGGCGCTCTGTCTGGGCATGACCGGCGGAAACCGTCTGCTGAGAGCGCTCAATCAGGAAGCTTTTGGCATAGAGCACACCGGTATGGTGGGAGATGCCATTGTATCCACCTTTTATCATGATAAGCATGTAAATGATCAGAGTCCGGTTTTTGGGCTGAATCAGTATTCCAACCGACTGCAGTATGATTTTGATGAAAAGATATTGACACAGTACAAGAATCAGGAAAGTTTTGCACTGGTGACCAGAGGACTGCTGGGCGCGCAGACTTCTTATATGATAAGACAGAATTATTTGGAGACGGGTTCGCCCTTTTTGGATGTAGATTTTATTTCGGCCATCATGGCCGTGCCTTTTGCTTACAGAAATAAGCATCATATTTATTTAAAATGGATTGCAGACAAGTATCCCGGTGCGGCGGATTTTGTCTGGGAGAAATGGGGCGTCAGGCCAAGGGAAAGCGAAATCTTTCGGCGTAAGATAAAAACCACCGGCAAGCTGGTGTCAGAATATCTGCGGGGGGTTATGCACATACCCGGACGCAATTCCATGAATCCCATGGATTATTGGTATCGGAATGATATAGAAGTCAGGAAATATATCGAGCACATGTATCAGGAGCGGATGGAGCATCCTCTTTTGCCAGATGAGCTGCGCCGTGATATGAGATGCCTGTTTACGGAGGGAAATTTTGCAGAGAAAACGCAGGTGCTTACGGTATTGAGCGCCTTGCATCTATTTTGTTAAGGAGTGGTGTCCCAATGAAAAAAGAAGTACAGGAAGTGGATTTTCTCATTATCTATGAGCACAAGGTAAGAGAGTTGGAAAACATGTGCCTCATCAAGTATGAGCTGGAAAGAAGAGGCTATAAGGTTCTGATCAAGCATATCGAGGATGAGGAGGCGTTAGAGGCGGTCAAGCCCATTTATCATGCGAAGGTGGTCATGACCATGGCCTGCTACCAGAATGCATCCCTGGAGTGGCACACGAAAGACTTTGTATCCTTTGACAAGGTCATTGATATGCAGTGGGAGAACATTGTCTATCCCAAGGATGAAAAGGCCGGCGTTTTCAAGAATTATACCGGTATCGGCAGAGAGGTGGTCAGAGTATCCTGGGGAGAAGCCAACCGGAAACGGCTTTTGGAAGCGGCCCATATGGACCCTAAGAACATTAAGCTGGTGGGCCATGTTGGCATGGATTTTCTGCGGGATGAGCTAAAGGGCTATTACAGGAGTAAGGAAGATTTGTTTGCGGAATATGGACTGCCCATGGACAAGAAGGTTCTGCTCTTTGCATCTCCCTTCTATGCGGATAATCTGTCAGAAGAATATATTGCAGGCATGTGCCGCAAACACGGAGAGGACTGGCGCGATTATTATGACTTTATGCTTAAGTCTGAACGGACCATTCTGGAATGGATGGAGAGGCTGTGTAAAAGCAGAGATGATATTCTTGTGATCTACAGGCCCCATCCGGGACATATCGGCAAACATATGGCGGAAGTGGCCGAGCGTTGTGATAATTTTAAGGTGATCAGTGAACTTTCCGTGAAACAGTGGATTATTGCCAGCGATATTATCTATACGGGCAACAGCTCCACCATTGTGGAAGCCTTCTTTGCGGGAAGAATGTGTTACCTGCTCTTCCCTTATGAGGTGACGCAGGGGTATGAGCACCATTTGATCAGCAATGGCAAAAAGATTACTTCCTATGAAGCGTTTGCGCAGACCGTGGAGGAAGAGAACCCTGTGTTTCCGATTGGAAAAGATATCATCAACGAGATTTATCTGGTAGACGAAGAACCCAGCTATATCAAATTCGCGGATATGGCGGAGGAGGTATTGAAAGACCCTTCTTATGCGCTGACGAAAGAACAGCTGTCCTCCTACAGAACAAAACAGCCTTTTCCCATTCAGGTACAGAAGAAGCTGCAGCGATGGGACTGGTTTTATGATAAATACAGACAGGTGCTTTCGGATGAAAACTGCCATAACAAATGGATTGAGAAGCAGAGGGCGTTGCGGGAAGAAAAGGCTGAGCGGAATAAGAGATTTGCGATAGAAGCTACCAATGAGGAAGAGATTGCCGCGATTATCGCTAAGATAGCGGCGCAGTTAGAGAAGAATAGAGGAGGAGAATGAGATGAGCGACAAATTCACAGCAGTAGTACCAGTAAAGGGGAACAGTTCCAGACTACCCAACAAGAACATATTGCCTTTTGGGGATTCCAATCTTTTACAGCACAAGATTGAACAGTTAAAGCAGGTGAAGGGACTTCATGAAATCATCGTGTCTTCTGATTCCGATGAGATGCTTGCGATCGGAGAAAAATGCGGTGTCAAGGCTGTGAAGCGGCCCATCCAGTTTGCTAACGAGTCCGTTCCTTTCGGCATGTTTTTAGAGTATGTATGTGATATCATTGAGGGAGATCATCTCATGTGGGCCTGTGCCACATCACCCTGTGTGGAGCCCTATCTGTATGAGAAAGCGATGAAGACATACCTGGAGAAATTGCAAGAAGGATATGATTCCCTGATCACCTGCTCTCCTTATCAGACTTACCTGATGGATGAGAATGGGCCGATGAATTTCAAGATGGGCTTAGAACACAAGAATTCCGAACAGCTTCCCATGCTGTATCATTTTACAAACGGAATCGATTTAGCGCCGAAGGATAAAGTGAGGGAATGGCATTATAACTATGGCCCTAAGGCGTACAGGCTGTTAGTCAATAAGCGTGAGGCGGCAGACATAGACGATGTCTACGATTATGAGATGGCAAAAGTGCTGTATGCCATGAAGGACCCCAATCCTACTGTGTAGGAAAGAAGGTATGGATGGCGAAGATATTATTAGCAACAGAAAGTTTCCCTTATGGCAGTGGTGAGAAAAGTTTTATTATGCCACAGTTAAAGCGGCTTGTAAAAGAATACGAGGTGACCATTATTTCCCATGCGGCAAAGGAGCAGATTGCGGCAGGTATGCAGTGGGAGATTCCAAAAGGGGTGCAGGTGGTCTGCCTCCCCAGGCCGGTTCTAACGGCGGCGGATAAGATGAAGGCGCTGTGCCGTTTGGTCCTTGAGCGGGATGGAAGAAAGGAAATCCGGGAAATCTTTCGCTCAAAAAAGCAATACAGCAAGCGGCTTTATCAGTCGCTTGCCTTTCTGGCACAGGCACTGGCAGACCAGAAGGCATTGGAAAGGAGCAGACTGCTCAAAGGAGGAGAAGATATCATCTACTATTCTTTCTGGTATGAGTATTATTGCTATAGTATGCTCCGGATAAAGAACAGGTATCCCAATGTCCGTGTGGTGACAAGGACTCATGGACATGATCTGTATCATGAAAGGATACCGGGATGCAGACAGCCTTTCAGACACCAGATGGAGGCCGGCCTTTCCGGCATTGCCTTTACCTGTGCCTATGGGAGACAATATTATGCCGATTATGTCAAAGGCGCGAAATTAAAGACAGACAAAATGTATGTATGCAGGCTTGGGACAGAGCCTGCTTCCCGTTATATGCCCCTTGGAACAGGCAAAGTATGGCAGTTACTCAGTTGCTCCAATGTGATTGCCTTAAAACGGATAGAGAAGATTATAGATGCGCTGGCACTGATGGAGGGCGGACAGATACACTGGACGCACATAGGAGGCGGAGAGAGCCTGGAGGCGGTCAGAAAGTATGCCCGGCATAAATTAGATGCCAAGGATAATATCACATATACTTTTACGGGAGCCATTGATACGGTTGATCAATATTATAGGGACAATCAGGTGGATTGTTTTATTACCACATCCGCTACGGAAGGCGGATGTCCGGTGTCTATCCAGGAGGCCATGTCTTACGGTGTGCCGGTGATCGGCACGGATGTGGGCGGTATTACGGAGATGATAACAAATAATGGTATCCTGTTAAGCGGGGACCCGGATGCAGAAGAGACAGCGAAAGCAATCAGAGAGATCTGTCAACTGGAGAGGGAAGAACTTGAGAGGATGAAGCAGAACAGCCTGGATGCCTGGCGTAAGATGTTTGCTGTGGAGAAATGTTATCAGGATATGAAGGCTGTGCTGGAGAACGGAAGGCTTATTACTTAGCAGGGCCAGATGACGGGCAGAGAACATGCCTTGGATGCAGATGCTTGTAAATAGGAATGAGATAGGAAGAGAAATCTATGAATACTACTAAATTATTGGACTGTACGCTTCGTGACGGCGGGTATATCAACGATTGGAATTTCGGTTTCCATACAATCAAAAGTATTATCAGACAGCTTGTGGAGTCCCAGGTGGATTATGTAGAGGTGGGTTTTTTGCGCAACTGCCAGTATGACCGGAATAAGGCCCTGTATAATAACTGCGGCGAGATAGTTCCGGTGCTTCCCCAAAAGAGGGGCAATACCCTGTTTACAGCCATGGCACTGCATAATCGCTATGATATCAATAAGCTGGAGGATTACGATGGTAAGACTATTGATGCCATCCGGGTGACTTTTCATGATTATGATATCGATGAGGGGCTTTCCTTTATCGAAAAGGCCAAGGAAAAGGGATACAAGGTATTCTGCAACCCGATCAATATTATGGGCTATTCCGATGAAATGATTCTGAATTTGTTGGAAAAGGTAAACACAATCAGGCCCTATGCCTTTTCCATTGTAGATACCTTTGGTTCTATGATGAAATCCGATTTACTCAGGATTTATTCTCTGATTGAACATAATCTGGACAAGTCTATTGTCATCGGTCTGCATCTGCATGAGAATCTGGCCCTGTCTTACTCTCTGGCACAGGAGTTTATTGCCATGAAAGCCAGTGAGAGAAAGAGTGTTATCGATGCCTCCATGCTGGGCATGGGAAGAACCCCGGGTAACTTGTGCATGGAACTGATTATGGACTATATGAATAAGACCCAGGGCGCCTTCTATGATGTGAATCCTGTGTTAGACGGTATAGACGATTACATTATTCAGTTGAAACAGATTGAACCCTGGGGCTACAGTACCCCTTATTCTTTGTCGGCTAAGTTCAATCTGCATAGAAACTATGCGGAATATTTGATTGGAAAGGGAAGGCTTAGGGCCAAGCAGATCAATCAGATTCTGGCGGGCATAGAGGAACATAAGAAAACGGCTTATGATGAGGCATATATCGAGGAACTGTACTGCAAATTCCAGAATCATGAGGTGGATGACGGACAGCTGATGGATGCTCTGAAAGAGCAGTTAAAGGCAAAGAAGGTACTGATTCTTGCACCCGGTGCCAGCATCCTTACACATAAGGAGGAAATTGAGACATTTATCCGTAAGGAGAATGCCGTGGTGATTGCCGCTAATTTTGTGCCGGCAGATTACCATGCGGATTATATCTTCTGTTCCAATGCCATGCGTTACGATGCGCTCAAAGATAAGAAACAAAACAGCAGGGTTTTGATCACTTCCAATCTGATGGATGTATGTGAGGAACCTGATGTGCTCAATTATTCCGAGCTTTCTTTTGATGAAAAAGGAGTTTGTGACAACTGTGTTATAATGCTGATGAAGCTTCTGGTGAGGCTGAATGTGGAGAGAATCTATGTGGCGGGGTTTGACGGCTATCAGAAAGATGGGGCCAATTATGTGAAGTCCTATATGGCCAGCCAGCATACCAAGGGGATGGAAGTAAACGCAAGAAACCGCATGTATTTGGAGAATATACGCAAGCAGATAGAGGTTGTCTTTTTGACGGATTCTATATATAATAGATGAAGCATTTTGTGATGCGGGCCCTGTGTCTGCGGCACATGCTATGCGGCGAATGAGATTTGGATACAAGAGAAGAGAATCTAAGTCGGGAGATTAAGATGTTGGATAAAGAGAGCTTATGCAAGATTAAATTTCTGGTAATCGATGTGGACGGCACCATGACTGATGCCGGTATATATTATGACGAACACGGCAACGAGCTTAAGAAATTCTGCACCAAAGATGCGGCCGGATATTTTGCCGCCAAGCGGGCAGGCATTAAGTTGATGGTGCTGACCGGCAGGGAGTGTCAGGCTACCACCCGCAGAATGCAGGAGATGAAAATGGATTATGTGGTACAGAATATCAAGGATAAGGCATCATACCTGACACAGTTCATGCAAGAGAATGGGCTGTCCAGGGAGGAAGTGGGTTTTATCGGAGACGATCTCAATGATTTGCCTCCCATGAAGCTGTGCGGTTTTGTGGGATGCCCGGCGGATGCCTGCGACGAAGTCAGGGAATGTGCTGATTATATAGCAAAGGCAAAGGGCGGCTGTGGGGCTGTGAGGGATGTTATCTTTGCCATGTTAAAGGTCCGTGGGGAATGGGAGCAGGCTGTGGCACAAGTCTATGGGATTGGAGTCTGATTGGAGTAAGTTTAGTCAAATGTGAGGGCTGCAAGCCGTATGCAGTCAGGATAGTGCGTTGGATGGGGGAAGGATATTGCTGGGATAAGGAGATATAATATTATATGGAACATGCTTCAACCAATGGAATCAAAAAATATGTAAGGTACTTCCCCTGGGTCTGTCTAATTGGCCTTTTTTGCTTTCTGTCTGTCTATATGTGGGTGTGCGGGGACAGACTGACTGATTCCGATATTTCCAGTGAAATGCTCTTGGCAAGACTTCTCAATGAGGAGCACGGACTAGTTTCCAAGAATTGGTTCTATTCAACGGAACTGCGAGTGTTGAATATACAGATATTTTACTCTTTCTTTTTTCATATCTTTCATGACTGGACGATGGTCAGAGTGGCAACTTGTATTGTCTCTTATCTTCTGATGCTTGTGGGATATTACTACCTGCTTCACCAGATGGGATATGACAAAATCTATGCGGTTTCTGCGCTTTTCCTGCTGTTACCGGTTTCAGACGGCTATTTTGAATATGTACTGCTGGCTCTTTTATATGCTTCTTTTATCAGCATATCCTTCTTTGCAGTGGGAATGGTGTTTCACTATGAGAAGGCATCTGCCGGCATGAAAAAGATCCTGCTGGTGTTCACCGCGGTACTGGCGTTTATGTCTGGGATGGGCGGTGCCAGACATGTGGTGGTATTGTATCTGCCCCTTTTGGGAGCGGTTATGTTATATGCGCTGATTAAGAGAAAGCCATCGGGATATCTTCTTTGCGCGGCAGTAGGATTTGCCTCTTCCTGTGCAGGATATCTGGTGAATTCTAAAGTGCTGGGGCCGGTTTGTCATTTTGAGACTTGGTCAGGGGTGGGCCTGCAGGTATCCATGGAGGGGGTTTATAATTTGTTGTTCGGAACCCTTCGTGCCTTCGGCTATTCTTATGGAGATAATCCGAAAATGCCTGTGGCCAGTGCCTTTAGCTGTGTGTTGGTACTTATCATGGTACTGTGTGTTCTTAGGACACTTTTGGGTAAATGGAAGAAACCGGATGCAATGTGGCTGTTGACACTTTATTTTGCGGGGGTATATGTGCTCTTTTTAGGTATGTATACTTTTACCGACATGTTGTATTCAGACAGATATAATATGGCGGCTATGGTGTTTGCCATTCCGATTATGGTATATAATCTGTTAGAGCTTAAGTGGAATGGGAATTTGAAATTGTGTGTTATGGGTGCATTAGCAGGAGGCGTACTAATCAGCAGTGTGGTCAGATATGCTCATTACAGCAGTATGGATAAGACCGCACAGTTAAGGCCCATTGTGGAATATCTGACGAAAGAACAGGGTGTCTTTGAGGGCTATGCAGCCTTTTGGAGCGGGAATGTACTGACGGAGTTGTCAGACGGCGCAATTGAGGTGTGGGTCTGGGAGGACGATATGTCCGACCAATACGATGTGGAAGAGACCATGCCTTGGCTGCAGGTTGTGGCGCATGACACTGTGAAACCACAGGGACGAATGTTTTTGCTGTTCTCCGACGAGGAATATGCGGTTTGTCCGCTGAAAGAGGCGCTTGATGAAAGAGAACCCGATTACCGGTCAGAGGATTATTTGTTGTTTCTCTTTGACAGCCGGGAGCAGATGCTTCAAGGTGTCAAAGATGAGATGTAGTTTGAACAGGCACAGGCTCATTGCTGTTATGGGACAGTTTCGTGTATTAGGATAAAGTTGCAAATCATTAAGAGTGTTGGATGAAAAGATATGAAACCGAGAATGAATGTTTATCTGACAACTGCAAAAAGGGTTTATAAATATGCCTATCCTGTGATCAGGTCGCTTTTCGAGCAAAATACAGATTCGCAAGTTTATCTGTATTTGGTCTCCGAAAATTTGGAAGACGCGGATGTGACAAGAGAACGGGAACTGGCGGAAAGTTATGGGGGACATATCATCATTTTGCATTTCGATGAGGATATGGCGAGAGGAAAGATTGTTTCGGCTTCCGACCACTGGCCCCTTGGAACTCTTGGCTGCTATTGGCTTTTTCATGAACTGCTTCCCGATGATGTGGACAGGATACTGGCGCTTGAGTCGGACGCAGTGGTGACAGGGCCGCTGCGGGAATTTTATGATACGGATTTGACAGGCTGTTATGCGGCCTGTCCAGACCCGGAACATAAACCCATGTCACACCGCAGATTGATGGAGCGGCTGGGGGGAGATGTGCTGACTTTTGTGGTTTCGCTATATGACGTGAGGGAGGTCCGCAGGGATTTTACCCTGGAACAGATTCTTGATATTGATCAATATGTGGTGAGAGAGTATGGACATTCTCAGCAGGAATTGACTTTTGGCATTCTGTTTCGGGATAGAATAAAGTTCCTGCCGGCGGCGGATTTATGTGTGGAAGAGAACAGTCAGTCCATGGAGGCCATGGGGATTGACTACCTGATGGCGTGTGAAGAGACCTGCAAGGTGCTTCATTTTTCATCCACAGCCAAGAAAGAAAAACCATGGAATCCGGTCTGTATCATGCCGGGATATGCAAAATGGTGGCAGTATGCCAAAGAAAGCCCCTATTATAAGGTATATTTTGAGGAACAGTGGAAGACCTATGAGAAGAAAATAATAGAGACAGAATCGCTGCAGAAGAATGTCACCTATAAGAATGTGCTGTTTATGACGCTGGCGGTATATACGGTTTTGATGTTGGCGGCAGGCGCCTTTCTGACAGGGACGGTGAAAGGATGTAGTGCAGGTTGGGGCCTTATATGGGCGGGCATCACGATTGGCATGCTGGCCGTTTCTTTGGCCGTTACAGTGATGATACGGCGTGCCGGCATATGGATGGCAGGATGGAAGCAACGGGATAAACACTGATCCGGCACAGAACCTATGGGAGAAAGCAGGAAGAGAGTTTCAGACAGATGAAGCATAAAATTATCATTGCAGGCGTTTGGGGAGCCGGTAATATCAGCATTGTAGAGCAGATGGGACAAGACAGTGGCATAGAATTCCTGAAAGATGATTTTCAATATGCTGCACAGCTTAGAAAGGTTTGGAGAGTGATAAACCAAAAGCTGGGCGGCCATGGCAGAGGAATCTTAAGGAGGATCCTGCGGTCAAGGTTTTTTGACGGGAAATATGCGCTGTCACACTGCAGCTTTGACAGCAGTGAGGAAAATGATGTAGTAATCTTTAATTCGGCGCTTTTGCATTACTATTCTGCGGCATATTTAGAGCGACTTAGAAAAAGACATCCAAGTATCAAATATATACTGTATATTATCGATCCCATGCCGGACGGGCTTTGGCGGGAAGTGCAGGAGGTGCTGCCGGTCTTTGACCATGTCATGACCATGCATCCTTATAACTGCAGGAAATATGGCTTCAAATATCTGCCCTATGCATATGCCAAACCTGCGGAAACGGCGCAGATAGTGGATATTCCCGATACGGACTTGTTTTACTGCGGCGTACTTGACGATCATCGGCTGGCCCTAATGGACGAAATGGTGAGACAGTGTGAGGAGCATCAAATAGCTTTTGACTTTTGGTTAAAGCCCTATCGGGATAATCCCATTCATAACGAGCATGTCCATTATGGGCTTATACCTTATGAAGAGAATGTGCAGAGACTTAAAAAGGCGCAGTGTATACTGGAAGTGATGCATAAAGGGTATGTAGGTATCACACAAAGATTTTTGGAAGCGGTGATCTATAATAAGAGGCTTCTTAGCAACAACCGCGAGATCACGGAACTTCCCTATTATAATCCACGCTTCATGCAGTACTTTGAAAAGATTGAGGATATTGATTGGGAATGGCTTCACAATGATGAAGAGGCGGATTACCATTATCAGGGTGATTTCAGTGTACAGGCGTGGAAGAAGAACTTGGTGGAAATGTTGGATGCAGACCGGCATTAGAGCTTACATTGGGGTTCCTATAGGAAGTTAAGGATATGGATTAGGAGAAAGACGGCTATAAAAGGGAGGCGGAAGAATGAACAGTGCTGACAGTACAGATATTGTATTAAGCATTTGCGTTTTAGTATATAATCATAAACAATATATTGAGGAGTGTCTGGAAAGTATTTTAAACCAGAACATGGATTTTGCTTATGAGATCATTGTCGGAAATGATTGCTCTACCGACAAAACAGAGGAAGTTTTGGAGAAGTACAAAGACCGGGTGAAAGTCATTAACCGGCCGGAAAATCTGGGCTTGTGCACTAATATGTATGATTTGTTTCAACAGGCAAAAGGCAGATATGTGACGAATGTTTCCGGGGATGACTATCTGGGAGATATGAACATGTTTCAGAAAATGGTAGCATTTTTAGAGGAACATTCTGAATATTATAGTGTGTCCGCATGGTCCCAGTTTTTTAATGTGCAGGAGGGTACTGTAAAGGACAATTCTGCGGGCAAACAGCCCATGGAATATAGCCTGTGCGATTATCTTAGGACAGGTAATGGTCTTGTTATGTATGGAGTAATGCGCAATACCTTTTACCAGGATCGAAAGAGCAATGATTATCTTGCCAAGGGTGCACGGAACAATGAAGAAGTCAAATGGTATTTCTATACTTTGAGCAAAGGGAACAGATATATTTTACCTACAGCCCCTTTCGTATACCGCTATATTGTTTCAGAGAGCGGCAGTAATTATAATTCCACACATTCCTATTTGGATACCTTTCGAGATTACTATGCGGATGTGCAGATGATGCGGCAACTGTTTGGCAGGAAGTATAATTTCAAACCGCTGATGCTCAAAAAGAGTGACCAGTATTGTATCAGATTAAGTGATAGTTTCAGCCATATTATGGCATTTCTTAAGGTGATGAAATTTCGGGATGCGGTTTCACTGTTTTGGTATAAGTGTTACTTGAAGTTCCATAACAGACAGGATCCTCCGAAATGGAGTGATCCGGCTTACTATATCAAAGGATAAGAGAACAGGGAGGATTAAGATGCGGGTGCCTTTTGTAACATTCAAACCGATGGAGAAGGAGCTTGACAAAGAGCTCCGCGGTGCGTTTGAGAGAGTATTTGAGAATAGTTGGTATATTGAAGGGGAAGAGAATCAGAAATTTGAAGAGGAGTTTGCGGCATATTGCGGCGTGAAGCACTGCATTGGCTGCGGCAATGGCCTGGATGCTCTATTCCTCATTCTGAAAGCCTATGGTATTGGTGAGGGAGATGAAGTGATCATTCCTTCCAATACCTTTATCGCAACAGCGCTGGCGGTCAGCAGGACAGGTGCGAAGCCTGTGCTGGCGGAACCTCATCTGTCAACCTATAATCTGGACGTTTCTCAGTTAGAGGAGAAAATTACGGAGCGGACAAAGGCGGTTATAGCTGTACATTTATATGGTCAGCCTGCGGATATGGACGCCATTCATGAGGTGGCAGGCAGGCATCGTTTGAAGGTCTTTGAGGATGCGGCACAGGCTCAGGGTGCTTTGTACAAAGGCAGACGCACAGGCGGGTTGTCAGATGCCGCAGGATTCAGTTTCTATCCGGGTAAAAACCTGGGTGCCTTGGGAGATGCAGGGTGCGTGACCACAAATGATGATGAGATGGCGCAGAAAATGCGGGCCTTGTCTAACTATGGAACAGATTATAAATACCACCATATTTACCAAGGATATAACAGCAGGCTTGATGAACTGCAGGCAGCCTTTTTGCGTGCGAAACTGCCGGTTTTGGATAAAATGAATGAGGACAGAAGAAATACAGCACGCAAATATCTGGAAGGCATCAAGAATCCCAGATTGATTCTGCCCTATGTGGATTGGAATCTGTATACGCCCATATGGCATATTTTTGCGCTCAGGACAACTGACAGGGATGGGCTTATTGCTTATTTAAAGGATAAAGGGATTGATACGAATATTCACTACCCTATTGCCATGCATAATCAGCAGGCGTATCAGGAATGGGGAATTGCCAGAGGAAGTCTTCCAATCTGTGAACAAATCAGTGATACACAGCTTAGCCTGCCGATGTATTATGGTATGCAGGAAGAGACGGACTACGTTATTCAGGTACTAAATGACTGGCAATAAATTAACCGCGCAAATATGATGAAAAGAGGGACTTCATGAGCGACAAACAAGAACTGCAATCATCTTTTGTATTATCAATAGCTATTTGTTTTATGTTTTTTCTATATGCTCCTGTTGAATTTTATTTAACCAACAAGAATGAGTTTTGGTATGATTTGTGGGTACTATTGCCCATTATGCTATGTGTCTTTGCTCTCTTTACAGCGGTCTGCATGGCAGGGTTTTACCTCTTATACAGATTCAAAACCAGATTATTGCATATGGCAGAACTGTTTTTGTTTGTTGTGTTTGTGTGTTCCTATATTCAAGGGAATTATCTGATTCAATATCTGCCTGTATTAAACGGTGACAAAATTGACTGGAGCTTGTATCCCCAGGGAAGAATACAGTCAATTGTTCTGTGGATTGTCGTGGTAACGATCGTGTGTGCAGGCAGCAGATTTTTATCCGCCAAACGAGCCAGTTTCCTGATACAGGTAGTGAGTATTTGTATGCTTTTGATGTTTGGTGCAACTCTCATTACTTTATGTGCGGTGAACAACGGATTAGAGAGTAAAGAGAACATCTGTGTTACGGCAGATAATCAGTTTACCATGTCATCGGACCAGAATTTCATTATTATGGTGATGGATACACTGGATGCAGATGCTTTCTCAGATGTTGTTATGGGAGATGAACAGGCGGAGTCTGTTTTTGAGGATTTTACCTATTACGATGATACCTTGGGCGCATATCCGACTACCAAATACAATCTCCCGTTTCTTTTATCCGGAATGTGGTTTGAGAATCAGATGGAGAGCGACGCCTATTTTGAGGAGGTATTAACAAAGTCACCGTTTCTTGATGAACTAGAGCAGCGGGGATACTCCATTGACCTTTATACACCCGACTTTGACGGTTTTAATGAGAAGACGAGACATCGTTTTGAGAATATCGGCATGTACACCAAAGGGGTGTCTTCCTATATGGATTTTGCCAGATGGCAGATTCTGCTTGTGGGTACTAAATATGCACCTTACGATTTGAAAAGGTTTAGCTATGTGAATCCGGGAGCTTTTGAGCGGTTAAAGGTGGTGGAGGGAGGACGGGAACCTTTCCACATGGACAACAACATGGACTTTTACCAAGCGGCGGCTAAAGAGCCGGTTCAATATCGGGAGGACAAGAATTTTAAGTTTTTTCATCTCTGGGGTGCACATTCGCCGTACGTATATGATAGAAATCTGAATTATATACCGGAGGGCGGGACCTTTCGGCAGAGTATAGAAATGTGTGTTACGCTGGCGGATTCCTATTTGGAGAAATTAAAAGAAAATGGAGTGTATGACAACTCGATTATCATTATTTTGGGAGACCATGGGCAGGAGAATTACTGCGGACAAGGCAATATGAATCAACATCCTGCGCTGTTGATCAAGGGAATCAATGAAAAACATGAATTCCGGGTAAACAAAACGCCGGTTTCTTTTGCAGACATGCAGGACGCCTATCTGAAACTGTTGGATGGGGAGGATAGCGAAAGTCTATTTGATGGATTGCCAAAGCACAGAGATCGGAAGTTTATGTGGTACGATATTAAGGATAGTTCACAGATGACAGAGTACAGACAAACCGGACGAAGCGGCGATATGGAAACCATGGTAACGGCAGGGGAATAGGGCGCAGTGTTGTTGACTATTGATTTAGATTCTGATAAGATTGAAAACGGAACAGGAGTGCAGTTTTGTTTGTTGGCGTATAGGCTGGAGGAGAGAAAACGTGCGAGATATACAGGATTATGCAATGAAATATCAAGAAGACCCCTGCGAGAAATATCAGGTCAGATATCGAAGAGAAAAGATTATGGAGCTGATGTCTTCCTGCAGACATGAAACTGTACTTGAAATCGGGTGCGGTATGGAGCCGCTGTTTGAGTATGTGAAAGATTACAGCAAGATGGTCATTGTGGAACCTGGAGACGTGTTCATTCAAAATGCCAGAAAGAAGGCACAAGAATCAGGGAGCAATGTTGTGTGCATACAGGGCTTTCTGGAGGAGAAGACACAACAGGCCAAAGAGGCCTGCCATGATTATGATTTTATTGTGCTAAGCAGCCTGCTGCATGAGGTGGATGAACCGGAGAAACTGCTACAGGCTGTTTCTTGTATTTGTTCTAAGGAAACCATTGTGCATATCAATGTTCCCAATGCGGACTCTATCCATCGACTGCTGGCAAAAGAGATGGGTTTGATTCAGGACGTCCATGAGGTGTCTGATCTGCAGAAAGCCTTACAGAACAATAGGGTGTTTGATTTGGATAGTTTATGTGAGATAGTGGGCAGATGTGGTTTTGAAGTGCTTGATAAAGGCACCTATTTCCCGAAACTGTTCAGTGCAGGACAGATGGGGAGGATGCTTGAAGAGGGCATCATCAAGGAAGATATTTTCGAGGGATTAAATAAAATGATTCAATATTTTCCGCAGTACGGCTCGGAAATCTATGTGCAGGTCAAGAAAGCATTGGTTTGAGATTTGGCACAGCGGGATCCTGAGGGTTCGGGTGATATAAAAAGAGGGTTAAAAACGGCAGAGGTGTGTGCATGATATCTGCAGATAAATATGAAATCAGACAATTAAAGGATTTGACAGAAAAGCAACTTTGTAAGATAGACGACTTTATCATGAAGGGCAGTACAAACGGTGAGTTTATCAATACCTCTTATTATCTGGGGTATCATCCCAAGGGACGCTTTCAGGATGACTCCGTTGCAGTGCTCGACAGGGGTTCAGGAGAAGTCAAGGGTGTTATGATGGCGGCATATGAGGGAGACGTCCTTACATCGCATCCAGGGACTACCTTTGCAGGACCCGTGGTAGACCGCATTGCAAAAGCGGAAGTGATAGAGATCATAATGGATAAGATGCTCAGTTATTATGAGAGCAGATACAGGGAAATTATCATTAAGAAGACACCTGATTATTATACAAACCAGCCGTTCCATTTGATTGATTATATTCTGATGCACAGAGGCTATACTTTCGGTATGTCCGCACTTGCAAACATCATTAATATAGATGGAATTGATTGTGAAAATGATATTCTTTCGCTTTTTCATCCCAAAAGGCGCAACCAGGTAAAAAAGGTGATGTCAGAGCATAATTTCGGATTTTCTTTGGAGGAAGAGATCAGGGAAGCAGTATGGATAAATATGAACGAAAATCTGCACAATCGGTTTCATGCGAAAACAACACATACTTTGGAAGAGATAAGGGAATTGAAGAAGCGCTTTCCCGATCATGTTAAGACATATTATGTGGATACGCTGGAAGGAGAATACAGCGCTTTTTCACTTATATTTTTGTTCAAGAACGTTTTTCATACACAGTATCTGGATGTCAATTATGCATATGCCAGACAGTATCCGAATCTGCTGTTGATCAAGGAATTGGTAAAGACGGCGAGAGACTTGGGATACCGTTATTTCAGTTTCGGTGCGAGCACGGAAGACGGGGGAGATATACTTAATTATGGGCTGTATGAGTATAAGGCCGAGTATGGAGGAGGAGATATTTTGCTCCCGGTTTATGCGAAGAAGGTGATGTGATGGGGAAAACGAGTTTTAAGCCAGCCCTTTTTTTATCGGCAACCCTATGCTTTATGTTATTTGTTTTTGCTCCTATGGAAATGTATTTTACGAACAAAGATGAGCTGTGGTACGATTTGTATATACTTGCACCTGTTATTATATGTTTGTTCTCGATTTCTTTGGCGGTATGTACAGTAGGATTTTGGGTACTGCACAAATGGAACGGGGGGTTATATAAGACCGCATTATTGGCTCTCTTTGTTATCTTTGTCTGTTCTTATGTACAGGGCAATTATTTCGTGGGTTATCTTCCTGTGATTAACGGCGGTGCCGTTGATTGGAACGAACTTTCGCGCGAGGGGCGGATAGAATCCGTTCTTTTATGGATTATTATTATCGCGTCTGTTATCCTGCTTGTCCGTAAACTGCATATGGAAAAAATGTGCAAACTCATCCAAATAGTCAGCATTTGTATGCTGTTGATGTTTACTGTTACGCTGGCCGCGGTGGGCATTACCAATCAGGGATTAGAGAATAAGAGTAATGTGAATATTGCGGTGACAGATCACATCCTGGAAATGTCGTCAGATCAGAACTTTGTTATTTTGTTGTTGGATGCTTTGGACGGCGGGGCGTTTTCGGATATTGTTGTAGGGAACGAAGAATATGAATCCGTATTTCAGGATTTTACCTACTATGAAAATACGACCAGCGCCTATCCGCATACGGCTTTTAATATACCTTTTATTTTATCCGGCATATGGTATGAAAACAGGACTTCGGAGGAGGATTACTTTAGACAGATACAGAATGAGTCGCTTTTGTTTGAAGAACTGGAAAAGCGTGGATTTGCAATCGGGCTGTATGATGAATATTTTCCGATTTACAAAAGTGCAAGGGAGCGTTTTGAAAATGTAGGCAGTTATACCCAGCGGGTATCTTCAAATTTGATATTTGCAAGATGGCAGATTAAGATGATAGGAATAAAATATCTTCCGTTCGACTTTAAGAGATTTTGTGTGGTAGACCCTACAACGCTTGGATGGCTTAGGGAAATCGAGAGCAGTAGTGAAGCGTTTCATGGTGATAATTACAGATTTTATGAGAAACTGCTAGAGGATGGCATTACAGTTCGGGAAGACAAAAGTTTCAAGTTTATACATTTGTGGGGAGCCCACGCACCCCATGCATTGGATAAAGATTTGAATCAGTTGGAGGAAGAAGGGACTTTTACACAGAGTGTAGAGGCCAGTATTACACTGACAGATATTTATCTGCAACAATTAAAAGAAAGCGGCGTATATGATAATTCTATCATTATTATCATGGCAGATCACGGCAACTATGAGTATAATATAACGGGAAAATACCAGCAGCATCCCATCTTATTGGTAAAGGGATTTGGCGAGAAGCACGAATTTAAAAGGGATGACAGACCAATCTCTTTTACGGATCTTTCGGATGCCTATGTTCAGCTGTTGGATGAGGTGACGGGAGGAGGGCAGACAGTATTTGACAGCCTGCCGGCAGTCAGACGCAGAAGATTTTTGTTCTATGATATCAAAGAGCCGAGGCATATGGTAGAATATGAACAGACGGGAAGTGCCGGCGACGACAGTACACTGTTACCGACAGGGGAAGAATTTAACAGACAGGGTTATAATACAAATTAAAGATGTGTAGAATAAACGCATCAGGAAAGTATAGAGGTATCTATGAACGTAAAAATGATTCAGTTTCAGCCTCACGGCGATGAAAGAGGGATGCTGATTGCATTGGAGGAGAAAAAGAATATTCCCTTTGAGGTAAAGCGTGTATACTTTATGTATGATACACTGGAAGGTGTGCACAGGGGTAAACACGCTCATAAGACATTGAAACAGGTGTTGTTTTGTCCCTGTGGTGCATGTACGATTTCACTGGATGACGGTAGAGAAACCAAAGAGGTGAGACTGGATAAGGCTATGGAGGGGCTTTTGGTGGAGGCATGTGTATGGCGGGAAATGTATGATTTTACGCCTGATGCGGTGCTGATGGTATTGGCGTCTGACTATTATGATGAGAATGACTATATTCGTGATTATGACGAATTCCTTCGCTATATAGAGGAATCCGCAGAGGGAAAATAATGTGGCATACATTAGACATTGATGAAAAGATAGCTGTTATAAAGCGGAAAATCCCAAAGGCAATTGCAAGGCAACAGTATGATTCTGCATTATTACTGATTAAGTGTCTTGCCAATATACTGTTTAACTATAACCAGTATTATAAAGATGATTTTTTGGAAGAACAGATGGAGATACTAAAAGAGAGGCTGTTTGATACGAAGGACAGACCTTTGCAGCCCGTTCAGGCAGGCGGCGACTCCATCTTTTTTTATGATGGAGTAGGCGTAGATGACGGATTAGAGCTTATCTATGTAAAAGGTCTGATGAAAGCCGGTCATCATGTGGTCTATTTAGTGAGGGAATCAGCAAAGGGTAAATTTCCTATGCTCCAATCGTGGCTGGAAAAGTACCAGGCAGAGATTATTTATATTCCTGTGGGGTTGTCAACACTGCAGGAGTGCAGATATATATATGAAGTACAAAACAGAACGGACATAAAAGCCGGATTTTTATATGCGCTGCCCTATGACGTGGCGGGCGTTATGGCGTTTATGAGTGCCAAGAACCAATATATCCGTTACCGTATCAATTTTGTAGATCATACATACTGGCTGGGGGGAACGCGGGCATTTGATTATTGTATTGAATTTCGGGATGTGGGCGCATTCTTGTCTTGTTGTTATCGAGGGATACCCAAAGAGCAGCTTATCTTGTTGCCTTATTATCCTTATATTGATAGAGCAAAAGAGTTTGAGGGATTTCCGTTTCCTGTTGAGGAAGGAGACTTCATTATTTTTTCCGGAGGTACGTTATATAAAACCATTGATATAAAGGAAAATCTTTATTATAAAATGGTTGAGTACTGTTTAAACGAATTTCACAACACGAAGTTCTGGTATGCCGGCAGGGGAGAGGACAGGCATGCCGTTGAGTTAAAGAAACTGCAGAAAAGGTATGAGGGGCGGGTATACTGGTCAGAGGAAGGAAGAAGTGATCTGTTTCAGGTCTTGCAACATGTGGATTTGTATTTGAATACCTATCCTGTAGGCGGAGGGCTGATGTTACAGTATGCTGCGGCTGCCGGCAGAATCCCGCTCATTTTTTATCGTACCATAGAGTCAAGGACGATGACGCTGATTGGTCAGGAGAAGCTTGGCATCGAATTTAATGATATAAAGTCCTGGAAAGAGGAAGTAAGTAAACTTATAGAGGACAAGGAATATCGAAAAAGGAAGGAACAGCATATTTCGAGTGCGTGTATTGATGCAGATGCTTTTGAAAAAAATGTATTGAAGATTTTGGAAGAACAGAGAACAGAGTACGAGATAGAATATGTCGAAGCGGTAGGACTGCAGGAGATTCAAAAGACTGATCAGGAGAGGTTCGGAAAATATGGCGTTGAGGAAGTTATCGGGAAAGAAAGTTATCTTCCGCTCCTCAAAGTGTGTCCGCTTATCTATCTTTATAGTCGGCTGATCAAGAAGGGCAGAAGACAGTAAATATTGTTGCGAAAATGAAATGGAGATGCGATGGGAAAAGATTTTAGAAAGGTTAAAGATGCTTTTAAGAAATTAAATGCCATTCTGACTAGGGAGCAGAAGGGATACAGCGCGGTGGTCTTCTTTATGTCATTGGTTTCAGCGTTGTTTGAAATGTTGGGTGTGACGATACTCATGCCGATTCTGAATGCCTTTCTGGAGCCTGAAACACTGGCTGAGAAGTCATATATCGCACCATTTGTCCAGATGTTTCATTTGCAGGATATCAATCAGATCATTTTGTTTTTATGCGTGGTTATGATTGTTTTGTATATTGTCAAAAATCTGTATGGTATTTTTTATATATGGGTTTCCGCTAAATTCTCTTGTAAAATTATGAGAGAATTATCAGTGCGTACCATGAATACCTATATGAAGCAAGGATACAGTTTCTTTGTTGCAAATAATAGTGCAAGATTGCTTCGGGGCCTGGAACAGGATGTCAATAGTGTTTATGTTATTATTAGCAATCTGTTTGGGCTTTTTAACAAAGGTTTGACGTTAATTTGTCTTACGATTTTTATTATCTCAGCGACTCCTCAGTTGGCTGCCTTTTTATTAGCATTGGTGCTAATATGCTTCGCCTTGATACAGTTAATTTTCAGGAAACCGATGCAGAAGTATGGGCAGAAGGCGCGCGAGTATATTTACCAATGTGGATTGGCGTCTATAGAGGCGATTCAGGGGAGTAAAGAAGTTCTGGTGACAAATAGACAGAGCTATTTCGTCAAACAATATGAGAAATATATGGCGAAAGCGAACAACGCCACAGTAAGGGTCTCGGTGGGACAAACGGCGCCGAACTATATTATAGAGGCAGTGTGCATAGCCGGATTGATGGGGGCGGTGATTTTTCAGACATTTACGGCAGAAAATGTGATGGATCTGCTTAGACAGCTGGCGCTTTTGGCGGTTGCCGCCTTTCGGATTTTACCCACTGTGGGCGGTATTATGGGTTCCATCAACGTGTGCGTTTATCATGCACCATCCCTGGCGGCAGCCTATGATACCTTATGTATGATAAAAGACCTTGAGAAAAATAAGAGTGAGTGGGTTGAGAAAAAAGAGCGGCCGGATCTTTGCCATATCGGATTTGAAAAAGAACTACAGTTGTCGCATATTACCTTTGATTATGCATCGAGAAATTTAAGAGTCATTGACGACTTAAGTATGACAATAAAAAAAGGAACTTCTGTAGCCTTTATCGGAGGTTCCGGCGCCGGGAAGACAACTCTTGCGGATATCATACTTGCACTTTTAAAACCCCAGAAGGGACAAATCCTGATGGATGGGATTGATGTGGAGGAATTGGGCGGCAGGTGGAATCAGATTGTGGGATATGTTCCTCAATCAATTTATATGACGGACTCCACCATCCGCAGAAATATTGCGTTCGGAATTGATGAGAGTGAAATTGATGACGAGAGAGTCTGGGCAGCCCTGGAGATGGCGCAGATGAAGGAATTTGTGGAGAAACTGCCGCTGGGTTTAGAGGCACTGGTGGGAGAATGGGGCGTACAGTTTTCCGGCGGGCAGAAACAGCGTATCGCGATTGCCAGAGCACTGTATGGGAATCCGGATATACTGATACTGGACGAAGCCACGGCTTCTCTCGATACAGATACAGAAACTGCCGTTATGGAGGCAATCGATGCTCTGCAGGGCATTAAGACGCTGATTATCGTGGCGCACAGACTGACCACAATTAAAAATTGTGATAAAATTTATGAAATCAAAGACGGCAAGGCGATTGAGAGGCAGAAAAAGGAGATTTTTGCAGAAGATTAGCGGATTCTAGTTTTGAGGAGCAAAATCACGTCGATTAGTGTGAAGATCACACGGAGGAATGGGGCGCAATGGGGAATGTGTTTGCCGCAGGCATCAGGTATCTGAGAGAAGAAGGATTCAGAAAGTTTATAAAGCGGATTGTATGCTGGCCCTTGGAGTATTTGAAGTGGAAAAGAATTTGGCTCCGAGCATGGTTATGCAGCCATGTTAGTATCTGTCAAAGATATTTTACTTTATACACCTTGAAAAAAAAATCTAAGGTAAATGCCTGTGTGAAATTTAGAAAAATAGACGGTGGACTTTCGTTCTGCAAAAAAACAGGACAGCCTTATGAGATCTTGAATGATAAAGAGAAGATCGAAGTAGTCCGAGCGGCCTGCTTCGAGAAGCGAGAGGCGCAAAAAGTATTGTTTGACAGTCCGCCCATTTATCTGACTGTTTTTCGGGAAGCAGATGTTTATGGAGCAACAAATCTGGTTACTGTGGGAGACACGGCGCTATCCGATATGGCGTCTATAGACAAGGGGAAAAATAGATATGAGATTGAGGCCGGCTGTATTATCGGTATGCATAAGGGCGGCAGATGGCTTCAGGCGGCTTACCGCGCTACAGATACGGTAATTGACAAAGCGATCAACTGCATGGGATGGGCGTGTACAAATTACTATCATTTTACCTTTGAAATTTTATCCAGACTGATGTACGTGGACGGACGAAGTGAATACCGGGATTTTCCCATTTTGGTGGATGCTGGGGCGCTTGCAATTCCTCAGTTAAAGGATATGTTTGATAGGGTAAATGTGTATCACCATCCGATTATCCCCATCCATGAATATGAGCGGGTGCATGTAAAGAATCTGGTTTATGTATCCAGAAATCTATGGATGGCACCAGGTATGAGAAGAGGTATTACTGCGGATGCACAGGATAATCTGATGTCCAGCTCTATGGCGGATAATATCAGAAACAGGATTCTAGGGGAATCCAGGCAGGAAAGAAGAGAATCCTCCGGCAAAAAGATATTTCTTTCGCGCAGGAACTGTAAGGTGCAGAGACTGGTCAATGCGGATGAGGTGGAAAAGATTTTTGCAGAGAGCGGGTATCAGATTGTATTTACGGAAAAGATGACTTTTGATGAACAGACAGAACTGTTTAACAATGCGGATGCCATTGTCGGCGTGACGGGCGCAGCGTTTACCAATATTGTCTACTGCCATGAGGGAACACAGGTTGGCATTATTATTTCCGATGATCAGCCCGCATACTTCTACTCTAATATTGCCAACATGATAAAAGTGGAGTTTACTGTATTAGGAGCGGATGTAGTGCACAGCGGGGAGCAGATCAGCCTTGACACCTTTAGATTGGACCCGGCAAAATGCAGGCGGTTTATCAGAATGATAGAGGAAAATGACAAATGAGATTAAGGATGTTACAGGCCAAGGATGCGCCGTTTATGCTGGAATGGATGCATGATATGTCTGTGGTGGGAGCGTTAAAGGCAGATTTTACGAAGAAAACTCTTGCAGACTGTGAAGCATTTATCCGGGAAGCCCAGAATACGGGGAAGAATCTTCACCTGGCGGTTGTCAATGATGAAGATGAATACAAGGGAACAGTCAGCTTAAAGCACATAGACGGTGCGGGTGCAGAATTTGCCATTGCTATGAGGAAAGCGGCGATGGGGGCTGGGTATTCCAAGTATGCCATGAGGGAAATTCTCAAAATTGCCTTTGAAAGATTAGAACTTAACAGGGTGTTTTGGTGCGTGTCCCATAAGAACGAAAGGGCCATACGCTTTTATGATAAGAACGGATATCAGAGGATTGACGGAAAATCATTGGAACCTTGTGAGGGATATACAGAAGATGAAATGCAAAATTACCTGTGGTATCAGGAAGTAAGAGCGCAGTAGCAAGGCGGCTTGAGAGAATTGAGCATAAAATCTGCCAGATGGCAGATTAAGATGGAGAAATATATGAAGATATTACTGACGGGCGGTTCAGGCTTTGTGGGCAGGAATGTAAAGGAATATTTGGTAAAAAGAGGTTATGACGTGTATGCGCCTTCCAGCAGGGAACTGGATTGTATGGACGAGGACAGGGTAAGGCAGTGCCTGCAGAAGGGACATTATGATCTGATACTTCACTTTGCGGTTTACAGTGATAATAGTGGACAGACTAAGGACAGCGCAAGGGTTCTGGAAGCAAACTTAAGGATTTTCCATAATTTCTACCGCCATGCGGATTTGTTTGGCAGGATGATTTATACCGGTTCCGGGGCGGAATATGATAAGCGGACTCCCATCCTATCTGTGGCGGAGGAGGACTTAGACGGACATGCGATCCCAATCGATCAGTACGGGCTTGCCAAATATACGGCCACACAGATGATAGAGCACAGCAGTAATATTTATAATCTGCGCCTGTTTGGTATTTTTGGAAAGTATGAATACTGGAAGACCAAATATATATCTAACCTTTGCTGTAAATCCTTGAAGGGGCTTCCGCTGTCGCTTCGTAAGAACTGTTATTTTGATTATCTTTGGATTGATGATTTCTGCACATTGGTGGAGATGTTCATGCATTTGGAAACCCCTAAATATCACGTATACAATGCAACAAGCGGCATCAGGGTTAGTCTGTATGATCTGGCAAAGACGGTCAATGATGTGGCGGATGTAAACAGGGAGATTATTGTCTGCAGCGAGGGCCTGGCCAATGAGTATACAGCCAAAAATGACAGAATCCGTAGAGAACTTCCGGAATGGACGTTGACAGACATGCGCGATGCAGTCAGAGAGCTTTATGAATGGTACAAAGAGCATATAGACGAGATTGATATATACTCATTGATCTATAGTTAGGAAAAACAGATGGTGCTTAAGAAACGTGTGCAAAACGGCATAATTTGGGGAGTGGGTCTGGCCATAGCGGCAGCTTTGGTCACAAGGCTCTTTTTTTCCATTTCTCTCTATGATGAAGTGTTAAATATCCGTATCAGCTATTTGACAGCGGCTATGGGGCAGAGGCACCTCATAGAAAATGCGCAGATATTTGCCATGGGAGACGTGTTCAATCTCCCTTTTGTCTGGGTTTTTTATAAACTGACAGGTGGTACGGCTGGCATTGTACTGTTTATGCGTTTTGTCTATGTAGGGATGAACTTGGGTTTGGCAGGTGTGGTTTTATGGATATTGTCACCGGATATGGGGAAGAAAAACACAATTCTCTTTTCCTTGATTTTGATTACCTATGCGCCTTTTTCGGTTTATAGTGTGTGGTATGATTCTGTTGCGCTCTTATTCATGCTGACGGGGGCTGTGTTCTATGCAGGCTCAGTGCTTTGTGAAGGCAAAAAGGGCAAATGGATGCGCTATTTAAGCGGTTTGTGCCATGGGTGTATGGTATATGCGTACCCGCTGATGGTGTTTGTGGTGCTTATGACATTTGTGATAGGGATTGTCTATATCACGAAAAGACGGGAGAAACTAAGAAACATCACACCCTATCTGATTGGCGGGATGACGGTGATTATGGTGTTTTGCATTTATTGTACCTGTGTTGGCTGGAGCAATATCTGCTTCTTTCAGGAAGGATATTTTCAGAATATCCTGGGCGGAAGAGGCGAGGAGACGATGGCCTTTGGAAACGACGGGATCTGGGGGTCTGATATTAGGGTATTGGAAGAAGCGGTGAGGGACGTGGCGGCGTCTAAGGAGTCGGCAGGTTTTACTCCGGTTCTGCTGACAAGTCCGGGGGGCTTTTTAGAGCAGCTTGGCATGAAATTCAAACAGATTGCAGTAAGATGTACCGAGCAGCAGGTGAAAGCAATCCCACTCACCATTCTTCTGTTGATACAATGGGCGGTTGGATTAAAGAAGCGGGGAGCGATTCGGGCGCTTCTGCCTGTGGAGATTATTCTAACCTCATTAATCTGCCATATAGATTTCGGACAGTGGGCAACCTTGACAAATTATGCGTATTACGCATGTTGGGCGCCTTTCCTGTTCTGTTATCTAAAGGATCGTTCCAGAGAGGTTGGCAAGGTGTTGCTTTGTTTTCTGTGGATGACCTCTTGGGGGGCGTTTTTTGCAGTGGGATTTACCGCAGTCTATATGCAGAAAGCGGCGATGGGCTTGTATGGCGGGGCAGTCTGTACGCTGGTCTTCATGGTGCTCATAGTCATGCAGGAGCCTGTCAGAGGGCTGGATATGGCGGCGGGTGCTATTTTCCTGGCAGCGATTGTCAATGTGATATTGGTTTATTGTAATGTGTATGAAGATGATCAAATATCCCAATGCAGCTATCGGATGAAGGATGGAATTTTTAAAGGGATTTATACAGAACCGGATAATGAAAAGTATGATATTGCCGAGCAGCGGGTTCGGGAACTTGCTTTGCCGGATGGATCCATGGTATGTCTTCCCTATGAGGAGTACAAGTACGTACCAGTGCTTATGTGGGGGAAGTTCTTTCAGGGAGGGACGGACTTTCAGACAGCAGAGAGGCAGTTATCTGAGGGAGCGGATGCGAAGACGCTGATAGAGAGAAGCCCATGGGCGGACCTGATGGTGACGACTCAGGAGATTTACGATGAGAGTCCGTTGACAAGAGAGATGATTACGGATAAATATTATCAGTTGGTGATCACGGAGGACAACATTCTTATTTTTCAGAAGGACAGCACTTTCCACTAAAAGAGTGAACAGTGCGAAAGAATCTTAGGACACAGAAAGTTGTTTTACAAGGGTTAGCTTGATAAACAAATAATAAAGATTGAATAACAATAGAAGGCTGATGTATATGGAAAAAAAGAAAAAAATCAGTGTAATGATCCCCTGTTATAATGAAGTGGAAAATGTAGAACCTATGAGCTTTGCGGTGGCAAACGTTCTGGAAGAGACACTGGCGAGATACGACTATGAAATTGTATTTATCGACAATTGTTCCACAGATGGTACAAGGCAGAAGCTGGAACAGATTTGTGCCAAAAATAAGAAAATAAAAGCTATCTTTAATGTGACCAATTTCGGGCAGTTCAATTCTCCCTTTCATGGGTTATGTCAGACCACGGGAGACTGCACCATCAGTATGTGCTGCGATTTTCAAGACCCAGTGGAGTTAATACCGCGTTTTGTGGAGGAATGGGAGAAGGGACACAGGATTGTCAGCGGCATCAAGACTTCCAGCAGGGAGTCAAGCGTGCTCTACTTTTTGAGGACAGTCTATTACAAGATGATTAAAAACATGTCCGATGTGAAGATGATAGAGCACTTCACAGGCTTTGGACTGTATGATAAGACATTTATTGCGCTGCTTCGGGAGCTGGATGACCCCATACCGTTTCTTAGGGGGATTGTGGCAGAATATGCATCTGGATTTAATATGATCGAGATTGAGTATGAGCAGGCGAAACGAAAGGCGGGAAAGACTCACAACAACTTTTACAGCCTCTATGATGCTGCCATGCTGAGCATTACCTCCTATACCAAGGTGGGACTGCGGCTTGCCACACTGATTGGCTTCCTCTCTTCGGGGCTTAGTCTTTTTATTGCCTTGTTCTATCTGGTTATGAAACTGATCAACTGGCACGATTTCCAGGCAGGGAATGCGCCCATGATTCTTGGCATTTACGTGATCGGTTCCCTCCAGCTGTTTTTTATTGGTTTGCTGGGAGAGTACATTCTAAATATTAATACAAGAGTGATTCACAGACCGGTTGTGATTGAGGAGAAACGGATTAATTTCGAGGACGAAGATGAGTAAGATAAGTGTTATCATTCCTGTTTATAATACAGAGGAGTATTTGCCAAGATGTATCGAAAGCGTTATCAACCAGACATTTGAGGACTGGGAGCTGTTGCTTATAGATGACGGTTCTAAGGATGGCAGTGGAAGTATCTGCGACCGCTATGCCGGGCAGGATAGGCGTATCAGGGTGATTCATCATGAGAATCAGGGGCCGGCAGCATCCAGAGAGAGCGGCATTAAGAACTGTCAAGGCGATTTAGTGATGTTTGTGGATTCCGATGACTGGCTGGATGTAGATATGCTTAAGATTATGTATGAGCAGATGGAAGCAAGTGGGGCTGGTATTGTATGTTGTGTTTTTCAGAATATTACTGCAGAAGGTAAGATTTCTCATCCCCAATTATTTAAAGAAGATGTGATTGACTGCCGGACAGCAAAAGAGTGTATTTATCATATGCACCATACAAGGTATCTGACGGGTTCTCCCTGCACAAAGTTGTTTCACAGGGAGTTATTTGATGGCATCGATTTTTGCAGTGGTGTGACGATTGGGGAGGATTATGCCATGATCGTCCAACTGGTGGAGAAAGCCCAGCGGGTGAGAATTATTTCCAAGGAATTATATTACCGATATGTACGAAAAGGAAGCATTTCACACGGGGGATATACGAAGCGTCACAGACAGGCGTTTGACAATTATATGAAACTGCGCCGGAAGCTGATTGAGCGCTATCCTGGACTGGCACCGGATATCATTGCCTTTCATACGGAATATGAAATGGCGGTCCTCACGGCTATGTGCCGAAATGATCATTATGACGATGAAGTGATAGAGAAGCTGAAAAGGGATTTGAAGGCTCATATTAAAAATACTCTGCATCATCCTAAAATACCCTTGTATATGAAAGGATGCGCAGTATTGATTGCTTACGCGCATCCGGTTTTTATCTTTCTGTTTCGGATCTTATATCGTGTGACGGGAAGATAAAACAGAGCGGATTCCATATAAGGGTGATAAGGAAAATGATGAACAAAAAGGAGCGTGGCTGTTAAGATGCTTACAATACTGGCGAAATGGATTTATAGAAGGCTGCTATTCCCTTTCAAGAAAATATATCTGTCTGTGAGCCGGAAGGTCCAGTTTGATATTGGAGCATATGCTGACCGGAAAACACAATTGGAAGGACATAACAGTCTTGGTATGGATGTATTTTTGTCGGAAGTATATATGGGATATGCGTCATATGTTGCGGATTTTTCTAAGCTGTTCAGAACACATATCGGGAAATACACTTCAATAGGGCAGAATGTTTCCACTGCGGTGGGAAAACACCCGGTTTCTGAAAATATTTCAACAAGTCCTACTTTCTTTTCTATGGATCCGAGGAATCGACTGCAGTATGCCTCCCGGCAGGTATATGATGAGACAGGAGTTCTGCAGGATGGCATGTACAGCATTGTGATCGGTAATGATGTATGGATTGGCAATAATGTTACTATGTTATCAGGAATCACAATTGGCGACGGCGCTATAATTGGTGCAGGAAGCGTTGTGACAAAGGATGTAGAACCTTATGCCGTATATGTGGGTAATCCTGCGAGGAAGATCAAATACCGGTTTGGCGAAGAGGAGATACAAAAGCTTCTTCAATTACAGTGGTGGAATCGGGATGAGGCATGGCTTAAGGAACAAGCGCAGTGTTTTGCCGATCCTCAGCGGTTTTTTAAAGAAAATGCAGGGAGAGATTAAGCGGAGCAAAGCCGGTATGAGGAATCGTGCGTAAAAACAAGCGTAGAAATGAGGATAAATATGCAGACAATTCGGATTTCAGTGGTCACTGTATGTTATAATGCAGCAGATACGATTGCAGGGACGATTGAATCTGTGTTAGGGCAGACCTATGAAAATTTGGAATATTGTATTATTGACGGTCTGTCAACGGATGGGACTAGGGATATTATTCATCGCTATGAGCATAACAGTAAGGTGAGGACTGTGTTTGAAGCCGACAGCGGACTATATAATGCCATGAATAAGGGTATTGGTCTGTGCAGCGGCGAATATGTACTCTTTCTAAACAGCGGTGACGTTTTCGCCGATCATGGGGCTGTTTCTAAGGCAGTAGAGCAGATGGGCAGATATAGGAAAAAGAAACAGACCGCAGACCGCGGCAGACTGCCGGATATTTTTTACGGGAATGTTATCAGAACTTATGAAACAAAGAGCGTAACAGAAAAATACCCAGGCAGATATAAAGTATTTCAGTTGTTGATGATGGGCAAAATGCCATGCCACCAGAGTATTTTTACAAGCGCACCGGTTCTTAAGAAGTATAAATTTGATGAAGCCTATCAAATATGTGCGGATTTTGATTTTATGGTCAGATGCCTGCGCGGCGGTGTATCAATGCAATACATTGATGTTGATATCAGTGTTGTGGACTGTGTTTCGGGAATTAGTTCACAGAGTGGAAATTTAGAGCAGATGCGTGGTGAGGATGATAGAAGTCTTAAGAAGCATTATCCCTTGTGCTATGCGATTATACAGCCGCTTAAAATAATCATTCGTAAATGCCGTAATTGACATGGCATGTGGGAAGATAAAATTTATGAAGAAAATTTCTATCATAACAGTTTGTTTTAACAGCAAAAAGACAATACGCAGGACCTTTGACAGCGTATTGCATCAGACCTATCCCAATATAGAATATCTGGTGATTGACGGACAATCTTCTGATGGGACAAAGGATATTATCAGGGAGTATGAACCACTGTTTCAGGGAAGGATGCAATGGGTTTCCGAGAAGGATGAGGGTATTTATGATGCCATGAATAAAGGAATCCGCATGGCCAAGGGAGACTTGATCGGTATTCTTAACAGTGATGACTATTATGAGGATAATGCGGTAGAAATCATGGTAAATGCCATGACACAAGAGCCCTACCAGATTTTGTACGGCGAAATACGTACATGGCAGGATGGCAGGGAAGAGTCGGTGGGGCTTTTGACACATACCTTCTTAAAAGACAGGATGATATATCATCCTGCGTGTTTCGTGTCCAGGTCAGTATATAGAGATTTTGGGGGATTTGATTTACAGTATCCCAGTGTGGCTGATTATGATTTTATGCTCCGCATGTCAGAAAAGAATGAAATAAAGTTTTATCCTGTTTACCAGCTGATTGCCAATTTTACCACAGGCGGAATGTGTTCTACGGAAACAGCATATTTAGACTTGCTTGTGATGCAGCGTAACTGGGGGCTTATTTCCAGGCGGGAATACAGGAAGCAGATGATAATTAACAAATTGTATCATGTATATTGTGCAGGCAGTAAAATTTTTACAAGGAAGCAATAAGAGAGGCATTGCTGTATGGAGGAGCCGTTATGATTAAACAACAAAAAGGTATTATCTGTCTGATGACGGGAATCGCAACGGCTTTTATCGGATATCTGGCGTGGGGATTGCTGACGATTTCCCATAAAAGCGGATCTCTTGGTGCGGCAGGCTTTTGGATTTCTCTATTGACGATGCTTCTTTATGCCCTGTTTCACTATACTGTGGTGGTGCTGGCCAATAAGGAGTTGTGCAGACAGCTTATGGTGATTTCCGGGTGGGGAAGCCTGATTAGTCTATTGCTTTTGGTCAGAGGCGGCAGCGCCTTGATTTCAGGGGGAGAATACGCAAAGTTATGCATGAATTTCTTATGGTGTATAGACTTTACGGGATGCGCTTTCTTTCTTAGACGCCGCCTAAAGTCTTATGAGGGTGGCAGAGGAAAACAAATAGCATTCCTGGGGCACCTGAAAGAGGGCATCGGCACAGAGTGGCGCGGGCATAAATATTTATATATGTTGTTGGCGGCAACATCACTCTTATTAATCGATTCTAACGCTGTGCAGTTTAAATGGGATGGACTCCTGTATTATCTATCCTGTCGGAATTTGGTGCCTGACTCTATCAGCTCGCTTGCCCTTTATGGACATATTGCGCAGACCTACGGGATGTTCAATAGTTTGGGGACTTTGATTGTGGGTGATACGGCAGTGGCTATGATTAGCATCAATATTATCCTGTTTCTGTGCAGTATCTGCGCCTTTTACGGTATAATAAGATGTATTGTGCCCGGAAAACAGGATTTTGTATATGCGCTGGCAACAGCTGTTTATGCATGGTCACCGTTTACATTGGGGATGGTCTACTATCACAATTTGGATTTTTACTGCCAATGCTTTTTTGTGATAATGCTATACTTCTTATATCGAAGACAGTGGATTTACTTTTTTGTGGCTTCTTTGCTGTTTTGCTTTACCAAGGAACCTGCAATCCTGATTTATGGAGCAATATGTGTGGGGATTGTGATCTTGGATTTTACGGCCCGAAAGGGTATGCCTTTTGCAACGCGCATGGGAAAGCTTCTGCAGACAAAACAGTATTATTTTATGGTGCTTCCAGGGGTATTGTGGCTGGCTACCTATAAGATATTGGGACCTTGGAGCGGCGGCGTAGGGGGCTTTCACATAGACGGCGCTTATGTGCTTGAGAAGCTGAAAGCATTGTATGTATTACAGTTTAACTGGTTGTTTACGGGGCTTTGTGTGTGTGGCATTATCCTTTGTGCCGTTCAGAAGAAAAAGGCGGTACTGCGGTGTGTTTTTCCTATTTTGTGTGGACAGACGGCGTTTACTCTTTTTAGCTGCGTATTTAAGACAGTTAACCATCCCCGTTACAATGGGGCGAGTCAGCCGGCATTGTACTGTATGGCGATTTTGCTGCTGGCGGATTTTTGGGGGCATTTGTATGGTCAAGTCATTGCCGGAGGTATTGCGGTGCTTTTGGCGGTATCCTGTTTTTCTACCATTGACCCGGTAACGTGTCTTAGTTTTCCTGTGTATAATATCGGGAATGCGGATATGGTTTCAACGGATACAACGCCGCTTGGAGATGGTATGATTTATAATAGACAGATGTTGTGGCTGGAACATGCTATGGAGATGGCATTGGAGGATTCCCTTGCGCAGAGTGATGTAGTGTTGTTCCCTGCGTTGAGCGAGAGCACATATTTCTTTGACGGAATGGCCAAGACGGCCGCGGTGGAAGGAGAAAACTATTTAGAACAGGAATATTGGGACAAAAATGCAGGCAGACGGGTGGCGGTGCCGGGCGAGAATGTCCGGGCATTTACTGCTTTACAATTGACGAAAGAGCCAGATTGGGACAAGCTTGCAGAAGAATGCGGCGGCAGGGCCAACTACTGCTACCTTGACTGCGCAGGGCAGCAACGCGCGGAGAAGATAAGAGAACACTTTCAGGTGCTGGAAGAGCAGGAATATGTGTACAGAGGTTTTAAGGTTCATAGAATCTGTTTTGAGTGAAATAGATGGTAAGGGCAGAAAGGCGGAGGAAATGGAGCAGTGATAAGAGAGATATTTCTGTGGATGTTGTCAATCTGGTATCTTGTGATTACGGCAGTACAATATAAAGCGGGACTTACATGGAGACTGGTGCTTCATGACCTGCGTTTTGGATTTTATGATAACGAGGGCTATTTAGCAAATATTTTCTGGCCAGTAACAGCGGCAGTCTTTATCTTTTGCATCTTGTTTATGCCCCTGCTTGATCATAAACTGGATCTGCATTTAAGAATCAGTGTCAAGGGCCATGCATTTTGCGCGGGAAAATTTACATTTCTAAAGAGGTATCATCATTGGTTCACGACGGCAATCGTGGCAACCGCAGTTGGTTTGCTGGTTGCTCTTTCCGGCGGACAGCTGATGAAAAACGCTGAGAGGTCATGGGGCGGGGCATTGACAATTGCTCATGCTGGCGGCATAATTGATGAGTACTCCTACTCGAACTGCCGCGATGCAGTGTTGCTTAACTATGATAAGGGGCAGAGAGTTTTTGAATTAGACTTTGCCGTCACCAGTGACAATAAGCTGGTATGCAAGCACGACTGGGGCTATGTGATACAGGAAGGCGGTGTGCCTGGTGAAGTATGGGACGAGCAAAGATTTATGAGCACGCCCATATTCGGAGAATATACACCGCTTTCCTTTGAATCATTGTGTGCTTTAATGGAAGAATACCCGGATATACGGATAGTGACAGATACCAAAGACGAAGAGGCGCAAGCCGTACGGCGGGATTTTGAGATTATGGTGAATACGGCCAGAGAATGTGGAAAGGAATCTGTGCTGGACAGGATAATCGTACAAATCTACAATGAGGAAATGTATGATACGGTATACCAGGTATATCCTTTTAAATCCTGGATTTATACGTTGTATATGTTTTTTGGAGGGGATGCTGAAACCTTCCGGGAATGTGTCCGCTTTTGCTATGAGAATAATATAAACGGCATCACAACATGGAATTACTTTGTGACGCCGGAATTGATAGAAATTGCTAAAGAATACGGCATATCATATTATGCACATACGGAAAATGATGTGGAAAACGCAAAATCTATGATCGGGCAGGGGCTGACCGGCATCTATACGGACAGTATAGCGCCTGAGATGTTGAAGGAGGGTAAATGATGGTAGGATTATGTTTGTTGCTGCCTGCATGCGTAGCAATGCAGGTTCAAATCAGACGTAACGGCGGTAAAATGCTGTCGGACAATATTTTACTGGAATTATTCAGATATGGAAGATGGGTATTGGCAGTTAATTTTATAGCGATGGGAATTACGGCGTATATTGTAGGAAGGAGTGACATGGAGGAATATCTTTGCAACTTTCACTATGCGGTCAAGTATTTAGTTCTTTCTACGCTGATTGCATTTATTGTTCCCTATCTACTCGAAATATATCACAAGTATATCTCAGTCACCTTTACTGTGGGAGAGAGAAATGAGGAAGAAAAAAAATAGATTTTACAAGGGGATATTTAAATTTATCATTTTAATGCTCTTGTTTCTGACACTGCTATTGTGTCATTCGGCACAATGGCTGTTGGATACTTTCGGGCCGATTAGTTTTATGGCAGTGCTGTATCAGCTGAACTCTCCGCTTAAGGGAACGGGACAAGGTATTTTGCAGGACTATGTGCTGCATTGTTTAGTAAAAAGCATTGTAGAAATTATTTTGTTTGGCATTGTGTGGCAAATGATCGCCAGCCTGCGTAAAAGGCTCATTTTTAGAATAGAAGGACGACTTTTTGATAAAGAAATCAATTGGTACTTTAATATAAGACGGTGGAATTTTGTACGGGTGATTACCTGGATGAGCATCTTCTTGTTGAGTGCAGTTTCACTATATCGTTATACTATTTTGGTAGGTATTCCGGAATATTTAGAGATTGTTTCTACAGCATCTGCTATTTATGAAGAAGAATATATTGCACCGGACAGCGTTCAGATTACTTTTCCGAAGCAGAAAAAGAATCTGCTGTTTATCTATTTGGAATCTATGGAAGCAACTTATGCCTCTCTGGAAGAGGGAGGCGGCAAACCGTATAATTATATTCCAAACCTCGCAAGACTTGCGCAGGAAAACATTTCCTTTTCTGATAAAGAACAATTGGGAGGGCTTATATCTTATGATGGCTCTTCCTGGACCATGGCAGCATTAATGGCATCTACCGCCGGGATACCTTACAGATTACCAATTGAGGGGAATACGGTGGGAGAGTATGAGCGTGTACTGCCTGGAGCGGTCACTTTGGGTGAAGTATTGCAGGATGCCGGATACCATAATTATTTCATGTGTGGTTCAGATGCGGAGTTTGGCGGCAGAAAACAGTATTTTGAACAGCACGGCGATTATGAAATAATAGATTACTATACGGCGATTGATGATGGTTTGATTTCAGAGGGTTATTATGAATTTTGGGGATTTGAGGATGAAAAACTGTTTCAATATGCGAAAGATAAATTGACAGATATTGCGGATAAAGGACAACCCTTTAATTTTACGATGCTTACAGTAGATACACATCATATGGAAGGATATATCTGCCGTTTGTGTGACAATGTGTATCCGGAACAATATGCCAATGTGATTGCATGTGCGGACAGGCAGACCGCAGACTTTATAAGATGGGTTCAGGAACAGAGTTGGTACAAGGATACGGTGATTGTACTTGCAGGTGACCATGTAAGTATGAATAATACTTTCTGGCAGGATATTCCTGAGAACTATCAGCGGTGTACCTATAATTGCTTTGTGAACACCGGGAAAGAGAAGGAAGCTGTTAAGCTCAAAAATCGTAAAGCATATTCGATGGATTTATTTCCCACGACTCTAGCCGCATTGGACGTTCAGATTGAGGGAGAACGATTGGGGCTAGGCACTAATTTGTTTTCAGACCAGGAGACTTTGGCGGAGAAAATAGATAACTTTGAGCAGGAATCACTGCGCTACTCTAATTATTATTACCAGCATTTTATTAAATGACCTGGAAGAAGCTATGAAGGTCTCAGATGTTTGTAAGGAGAGAAAAAGTGAAAGAAGATTTTGTGTTGAAGACAGCGGTTGTTTTCTGTGTATTTAAAAATTTTGATTCAACGAAACAGGTATTTGCAAAAATCCGGGAGGCAAAGCCGCCTAAACTCTACATTGTGGCCGATGCGGCAAGAGACCGTGTAGAAGGTGAGAAGGAAAAGGTAGAGGAAGTCCGGCGTTACATCGAGGAGCATATAGACTGGGAATGTGAAGTGTTAAAAAATTACGCAGAGAGTAATATGGGCTGCGGAAGAAGAATTTCCAGCGGTTTAGACTGGGTGTTTGAGAGGGAGGAGCAGGCGATTATTGTGGAGGATGATTGTGTGCCGGAGCTTTCCTTCTTTCAATATTGCCAGGAGATGTTAGAATATTACAAGGATGATGACAGAATCCTGATGGTCAGCGGCAACAATCCATATTCGGCTAATTATCATGGTAAACATGATTATTACTTTTCTAAAGTTTTATTTATATGGGGATGGGCCACGTGGAGGCGGGCATGGAAGTTGTATGACTTTGATTTAAAGTCTTTGCCTGACAATAGAAAAAATCCTGTCTTTAAGCGGGTGCTTCCTGCCAAAGCGTATTGGGTTTATATGGCTGAGTTTGAATCGCTGTACCGCCATGAATTTGACACATGGGATTACCAATGGATGTACACATGTATTGTGCATGACAAGTATAATATTATTCCGGTTGATAATTATGTCTTTAATATAGGATTTCATGAGGAGGCTACCCATACCTTTCGGACGCCTAAATGGATGAAACAGGAGATACGTCCGGTGCGTTTTCCGATTCATTTCCGCGATGAAGTGCAGTGGGATGAAGCGTTTGACCGAAGTTATTTTAAGGCGGCAAACCGTCATGGACATATTGTTAAGCTGAAACAGATGATGGGAATAGATGTAAATAAGTCTATTTTTGAGAGATTTAGGAAGTAGATTAGAGGAGCCGTACATGCTGAATGTATTGATGATGGTGAGCTGGTATCTGCCAAAGGACGGCGCAGACTGTGCCGGGAATTTTCATTATGAACAGGCTTTGTCTTTGCGCAAATACTGTAATATCATGATCTATTATCCTTATGACAGGCAGGTGAAGCAGATTGAGGATGGAACGGAAGGGGGAATCCATGTATGGCGTTCACCCTACAAACTACAGAATAAACTCAGAAATAGACTTTATATGTTTCAGACTATGAGACAGATTGTACAATCTTTTCACCCCGATGTCATCCATGCCCAGATTGCTACAGAAGTGGGAAGATTTGCCATTGTTTTGGGCAGGTTCTTTCATATTCCGGTCATGCTGACAGAACATTCTACGATAGAGGCTTCGGGAGTTTTGCAGTTTCCGCTTCGCCAGTATGCAGACTTCGTGTATAAACACAGCAGATATAATGCCTGTGTGTCGGAGGATTTGACAAAGAAGCTGTCGGCTATTTTCCCTAAATATCATTTTCATACCATATATAATGGTATTATTGTTCCAGGAGAGGTCGAGACGTCTACGTTGTATCGGAAAGCGGGCTGTGTTAATTTTGCTTTGGTGGCAAGCCTGTATGACAGAGAGATTAAGGGCATCCCCATGCTGCTTCATGTTATGCAGAGAATGAAGCAGGAAGATTTGCAGATTTGTCTGCACATTGTGGGAGATGGCGCGTTCAGGCAGGAGTTTGAGCAGATGGCGGTGCAGCTCGGTATTGAAGAGGTATGTATTTTCCATGGAAAGGCAGAGAAAAAGAAATTATACCAAATCTTAAGCCAGATGGATTTCCTGGTGTCTGCCAGTAAATTTGAATCCTTTGGCTGTACCATTGCGGAAGCTATGATGCTTGGAAAACCCGTGGTCGCTACAAAGAGTGGGGGGCCGGAATCCTTTGTGACGAAACAGACCGGGATTTTAGTGGAGAAAGAGAATGAGCAAGCCCTGTATCAGGGGATTCGGGATATGATGAGGCATTATCCTGAGTACCAGGTGGATGCCATAAAGGAGTATGCGATAAAGAAGTTTGATATGGATGAGATCAGCAGGAAGTATTTGAGGATCTATCAGAGAATTGTGGGAGTGAAATGAAGAATATACGGACCTTTGGACAACTGTTTGGCCAGTTGATGCATATTTTAAATAGAAAACAGAAGCGGCAGTTTATTCTTTTGATTTTAGGCACTGTAGTGGTGGGTGTGTTTGAAGTCCTGGGAGTCAGTGTGATTATTCCGTTTATTCTGGTGATGATTTCACCAGAGGAATTTATGAAGAACCAATATGTACAATACCTGACCGGAATACTTGGAATATCGGAATATAGGCAGGTTTTATTGTTGGTTGCGATAGGAATCATTCTAGTATATCTTGTAAAAGAATTAGTAATTATCATGATTAATTATTTCCAATGCGCCTTTCGTAACAAACTGGAAAGAGATTTGTCCAATGTCATGTTGGAGCATTATCTGCATCAGGATTATCTGTTTCATGTCAATACGAACAGCTCAGAGATTGTCAGGAGCGTCCATAGTGATGTCTCAGGAGTGGCAAGCGTAGTGGACGGTTTTTCCGGTTTGTGCTGTGAGATGTTCAGTACTATTTTGATCGGTGTGTTTCTGCTTCGGATTAATCTGGTTATGGCGCTGGCCTTGCTTATACTTTCTGGGTTAACGTCTTTGGCTATTATCATGGCATTTAAGAGAAAAATCACTACGAGCGGTGTGGAATGTAGAACGGCATTTCAGAAGAAAATTCAATATATTCAGCAGTCAGAGAACGGAATCAAAGATATCATTGTAAAACAAAAATATGATTATTTTATGAATTGTTTCCGGAAGTATTCGCAAGAGGCATGCCAGCATAATACGGTATACTTGACGGTTGGAAAGATACCGAACAGGATTGTGGAGGTTGTTTTTATCGCCGGGCTTTTAATGACGGCTGTGTTCTGTACGGGTGATGGGGAAAATGCATCTATGTTCGTAACACAGCTTGGCGTTTTCGGGGTAGCGGCGACAAGGATTTTGCCTTCCATCTCTAACATTGCCATACACATGAATAATTTGATCTATTTTCGGCCGACCGTGGAAGCAACTTACGAGAATAGAAAGAATCATGCAGAGAACACTTATGCCGTGGCACATGATATGGATGAAAAAATATCCTTTCAGGATAAAATATGTATCCGTAATGTTTCATGGAAATATAGCGAACAGGCACACTATGTTCTAAAGAATATATCATTGGATATTCACAGAGGAGAGGCGGTTGCCTTGATTGGCGCCTCCGGTTCTGGGAAAACGACTTTGGCGGATATACTGCTGGGACTGTTAAAACCGTTACAGGGTACGATCACAGTGGACGGCAGAGATATCCATGGGAATCCACTCATGTGGTCTCGGATGATAGGGTATGTTCCCCAAACACTGTTCTTATTGGATGATACGATTCGCAATAACATTGCTTTTGGGGTGCCGCAGGGAGAGATTGAAGAAGATAAAATCTGGATAGCGCTTAGAGAAGCACAGCTGGAAGAAATGGTGCAGCAGCTTCCGGAAGGTTTGGATACTAATCTGGGAGAGCAGGGAATCAAAATATCCGGCGGCCAGAGACAGCGTATTGCAATTGCCAGGGCGCTTTACTTTGACCCAGATATTTTGGTATTAGATGAGGCCACATCGGCGTTGGATACGGAAGTGGAATCTGCGGTCATGGAGTCTGTGGATGCGCTGCATGGGCGTAAAACTCTGATTATTGTAGCACATCGTTTGTCAACGATACAAAAATGTGATAGGATATACGAAGTTGTGGACAAGGGTTTGGTGTTAAAAAGCAGGGAGGACGTGTTTGGTGAATGACAGACTGCGCTGGGACATTTTCGATAAGTATAATTATATGTTGCACTATATCCGGTTCCGCAAGTCACAGATTTATGAAAAATTGACCGGAAAAGGGCATTGGGCAATGCCGCACATGGTTGCCGGCAGGTGGTTGATGTCTACACCTAAGACCAATGAGATGATCGGACGGGCAATTACGGATGGAAATCCTTTTTGGGCCGGCCGCTTTGGCGGTTCGGAGATGAACTTGATTTATCATACGCTGTTGTACCGCATGCATCCGGAGAAAGACAACCGGGAGGCGGCGTTAAAGCAACTGTGCACTTTGTCGGGATTTTTCCCCTATGATATGGAACTAGGGGAAAAATTTGTAGATATGATGCTGGATATGTGCAGAGAAATTGACCTGCAGGCTGAATGGCGCAGATATATGGAAGACTATATCTATGTGAAATATCAGACTCATACCAAACTGACACAGCTCTTACGTCTGGAACCTTGGAATATGTACCGATGTTCTGTCAGAAGGATAAAACCGTGGAGCGCGGCTTTGAAAGGAAAGAAGGTTCTGGTGGTACATCCATTTGAGGATTCTATACGAAGCCAATATGAGAAGAATAGAACACATATTTTTGAACGAATCTTTGATGCAGAGGATATTCTGCCAGAGTTTGAGTTGCTTACATTGAAAGCGGTACAGACGCTTGCAGGGGAGCATGACGGCAGATTTCAGACATGGTTTGAGGCACTTGCATGGATGGTCAGCCAGTGCAGTCAGATGGATTTTGATGTGGCAATTATCGGTTGTGGCGCATATGGATTTCCGCTGGCGGCAGAGATAAAGCGAATGGGAAAAATTGCCATTCATTTAGGAGGAGCAACGCAGTTAATGTTTGGTATTCTGGGGCATCGCTGGGAAGATGAATACGCGGACTTTTGCAGGGATGTGGTCAACGAATACTGGGTAAGGCCGCAGGAATCAGAAAAGATATCTGGTGCGGACAAGGTAGAAGAGGCTTGTTACTGGTAGCGTTTGGGTGGACAGGAGACAGGAGCGTTATGCAAGAAAAAAAGTGGAGAATCTATATTGTTGGACATAAAAAAATATATGAAGAATTGATGGTAGGTGACCCGCAGTTTAACAATGAGAACTATGTATACTTAAATGTAGGCGAATTGGAACATCTGGAAAACAGCGAAAAATATAACTGTATCAATCAGAGAGATCTTGCGAACTACATGTCACTTGGCAAGTATTGGGCGGAGAGTGAAGGTATCTATAATATATGGAGAAGTGGCAGGCATAAGGAATTAGAATATATAGGGTTCCTGCATTATGATATTGAATTCCGTCTATTAAAAAGATTTTGCTTGGGCGGAAGGACCAATATTACAGAGCGTATTGAAAAGTATATAAGCGGGAAGGACAAAGCACATATTAGTTTTGCAACATATACGCCAAAGCAGGATTATGCACAGAAGATGATAATGGACCCATCCAAGCCAGAGGAACTGGAAGGAGACGGCATTAATTGTTATGACCAGATTATAAAGGATTATAACAATTATTTTAAGACGAGTTATACGCTGGAGGATTTCTTTGCGCATAAACATATTAATCTGTGCTCCTGCTTTCTTATTGACACGGCGACGTTTGATAAGATGATGGGATTCTTTGATTGGTTAGTGAACAGCCATAAGCTGGATATTTATGATACGAAACACCTTAAGCGGTTTCAGGGTAATATGGCAGAACGGTATTTTGGACTTTTTTTACTGTTTGAATATGATAAATTATTGGATATGTCTTTGGTGCACCAGTATGATAGGGGGTGGAAGTGATGATGTTGGAATTTATCCTTAATTTATAGATTTTAATCGTATACGTTTTTATGACAATTATAAGGATTCTTTGATTACCAGTACAGTTTATCTTCAGCCAGAGGAAAATGTTTTAAGGCAGCTTTGGAGTGTCGTCCTTGTGGGAGGCGGGTGTCTGACAAATATTATATGTATTGCTTATTGAACGGATATTATCTTAATGTATACCGGAATGTTGATTATTTTATATCTTTATGAAAAGGATAAGGAATGTCTATTCCGTAATGAGAGATATGTCTTTTTCATTTTGGGAATGCTGTGCTTTATGTTAAACTACTGGAGTATGCCGACCACAACATTGTGTGCTGGGCACTGGGGCTGGGCAGTGAAATTTTGTTTAGATTAGGAACTGCATATGCTCTGTCGGGACGGGTTACGGCGTTAGGTAACCTTG
>ERZ779621.25-NODE-25-length-136149-cov-30.519633_pt1 | contig 136149 bp, 133 predicted proteins | sample MGYA00514215_ERZ779621 | MGnify/ENA primary metagenome ERZ779621 (study PRJEB29562, sample SAMEA4376715) | mouse gut metagenome | isolation source: Cecum | study: EMG produced TPA metagenomics assembly of the A DSS colitis mouse model was used to assess the...
ACGAAAGCCCACACACTTAACAAACTTAACCCCACCACCACAAATCCCAAATTCAGACACAATCATTTACACCTAGACTATTCCCCCCCCCCACATTTACATATAAATCTAAGATTTGATACAGTTCTTTTCTATAATTACCCATTGAAAAATTTGTATCAGCAAATTCCATAATCTCCTTGCTTCTTTTTTCCAACTCTTCCATTGAATAGTCTTCTAAAATCCTAATGATTTCTTTTTCAACATACTCAATATGATAATCTTTAAGAATAAAAACCAAATCTTCAAATTCATCAAATCCATTATTTTGACATACAATAGGCACCAACCCATGCCTCATTGATGTTAGTACCGCCGTGGAATATGATTCAGAACATGAAGGAAGAATCATAAAAACAGTTTCATTTACTATATCTATATACTCCTTTGAATTTACATCTAAAAAACCAAGAAAATGTACATTGGAAATCCCCTCATGAATACCATATGTTTTTAATTTTTTCTCTGTTATTCCTGCAACATACAAATTCCACTCTTTATGTCTTTCAAATATATCCATACATATATCTAATCCTTTATGGATTGCCGCCGGACCTCCAAACCATAAAAAATTATATTTATTCTTTCTTTTTCCATCATAACTAAAATTTTGATTTTTCAACCCAATAAAATATAAAAAAAACGTATTAGGTTGATTCAATAGATGTTTATTAGAGCCACAAATTCGATAATCTGCTATATATAAATCCGATTCAACAAAGCATACTCCACTTCTTTCAAGAGGTATTTTTTTCCCTTTTCGCTCATAGAAATAATCTACTCTGGCCTTCTCCAACTGTTCCGCAATTAATGGTGGGTTTTCCGTCAAATAAAGTATTTTTTTCGCTAAAGTATTCTTTTGAACTGCTGTTCTAAATGTTGCCCCCAAGCCAATTATTATATCGTAATCATCTTTGATCCTTTCCTGATACTCATAATTATAGGGACATATATCTATACAATAATTTTGAGACAAAAAATATTTAATCATAATTGAAAACTCATATATCTGAGGATGCATAATATGTTCCAGATTATGCAATGCCGTATAATCTAAATAGCAAATCAATACTTTCTTCTGTTTCTCATTTTCTATATCTATATTAAGATTTTGTATATAATATTTATCATTCAAACGTTTTCTTAAATATGCTTTTATAGTTTTTTTAATCTTCATGAGTTCTCCTTAAAATTTATTTTTTGCCTTTCTGTAATCTCCGCATATACATTACAATACTTACTGGCAACTATCTCTGGAGAGAATTTGTCTACAACCGTTTTTCTCCCATTCATACCTAAAATATTTTTATCATTATTTTTGATAATCCATAATAACCCCTTGAATAAATCTTCAGAGTTCATATATTCTGCTATATAGCCATTTATCATATGTTCTATCATGTCAACAATACCACCGACATTAAAGGCAACAACCGGTGTGGCACATGCTAGCGCCTCCATAACCATTCCTGGCAGATTATAGATAATGCCATTTTCTCTTGCGAATCAATAAATCCGGATATTCATGTTTGAGCATCTGAATTATCTCTGCCCTAAAACACTTTTCCTTTAATGTAAAGATGTATCTGGATTTATCCTTTTCGTTCTCGGATTGAAGCAGATGACAATTCCCACATCCGCTCTTCCATTTTGTACAATTATCCGAGCAATGACATCCTCCTGTCATAGGCCATTGATCATGGCATGTCCAAACCACAGGAATCCCTAACTTCAATATTTTTGTATTTCTCTGATTGAAACTATATTGCATATCCAATTTAAATATATAATATCGGCAGATCAGATTATTTCTAACGAATGTATATCGATTCCATTCATGCCATTTGACCACGGGTAATTTTTAAGTACTTTTTTCTGCTTATAAAATTGAACCATACAATTTTTTTACTTATTTTATTAAGATTCTTTATCACCCTGCTCTTAGCATCTAAATCAGATTCCAGATCCCATGCATTACTCTCATACCTAACATCCTCACTCATTTTACCTGCCTGATCGCCATGAAAGACTAAATCAAAATCCAATCTTTAGAAGCAAATGAATTCACACAGCCATCAAATGGCTCTTTAGATGCGACTACTATTTTGGCTGGATTTGAATTTAAATATGCTCCCCAAAAGCTAAATGAACTATTTGCTACAATGTTATGCTTACATAAACTCATCAGTTGCATATCTCTGAAACAATTTTCGGATTTGTTCCCGGTAACAACATAAAAACCCTGCCTGTCTTTATATTTTTCTCTAGCCCACTCCACATCATCCGTAAACACATAAAATTCACATTGATTTTTGCAGGCATTTCTGATTACAGAAATCGCCTGTTCATAATACTCATCCCCAAGCAACGTCAACCCCCAGTCTATATAATCTCCTCTGCGAATATGTACACTTACAGATATGCCATTTTCAATCTTATGTTTCCAATATAAATTTTGTTTATCTTCAATATTTGGAAAGGTATATATTTTTTTAATTTTTTCTTCGATACCTTCAAAATACTTCTCATTTGCAAAAACTCCATGAATATAAAAAGATTCATATTTATCAAACTTCAATAGTTCTGGAAAAAACTCTGTATAATCACCTTGGCGAATATATGATTTTTTCCTTTTTAATACATGCTTTTGTATCTTTCTTATATACTTAATGAATAAAAACAACCCTTTATTATCAATATTATGCGGATACTCAGCTGAAAGTCTGTAAAAGTCCTGAATTGTACATTGCCTTTCATTTATCCCAAAAATTCTATTCAATTCATACCCATTATGCGCTTTGGGAATCGCATACTCTGTATCAATTAATATTTCATAATCAGGATACAAACTTCTTAATTTTTGTACATATGCATACTCAAACATCTGGTTTCCCAATCCATACCCAATACTTACTACAAGCATACCAACCTCATTTATTATAAACAAACATTGTCATCATATCTGTTTCAACTAACAATTCTCCATCTTGCAATACTTCCTGCTTTTGACTTTCATATAAAGAATCTGTTTTCATAAGTACAATATATATATTATTTTTAGAAGAACAATCTATCTTTGAAAGGGTTCCAATACTATTTATGGATTCTCTTCCTATTAACAACTGTAAATCCAAGACATAAGATGAGTAGTCTCCGCTTGAATAATAATATATGTCTGTATTCCCGTTTTCCTTCCATGTTATGTTTAATGCATCATACACAGGATAAACATCATCATATCGCTCCTCTTCAAACGCAATCATCGTATCAATAACATCCTCTGACGATTCCTTCCATACACCGATAATAATTATTAAAAAAAATATCAATGCAACGGTATTTATACTATTTCTTTTCGTTACCATATGAGAGATAAGCACAACACCATATATAATAGCCATGTATAATATTGTGTCACTAAATGCTGAAACCGGAACTCTGCCTACTCCTTTTTGAAATATATACTTCGCAATCCCGGACATACAGGGAAAGATTGCACCTGTGGAATCTCCATATGATATTATTGTGGTATTCATATTTTCTGCAACTATAAAACAAATTTTATAAAGTGTTAAAACAGCTATACAAGCAAGCAAAATCTTCCTTTTACCCATAGATAAGTCAAATAAGAAAAAAATACTGTAACATATTATCAATCCAATAAATGGTTCATAATATCTTCCATAGTATATGGCATCATATCTTGTCGAAATCTGCATACTATAAACTGTATATATAAACTCCAAAAAGCAGCCTATAAACGCCAAATAAAAAATATAGTTTCTTTTCTGTGAAAAGCCATATATACTGCCACATACAATCAGACCAAATGTTGAGGTAATAATATAAAATAACTTACATAAAAAGCTTTTCATCCAATCAACCAATGTACTATAATGACCTATAACATGAAAATTGGAAACAACCGATGAAACATCATTTACTAAGATTTCTTCTCCCGATACCCACACTGTATTCTGAACCAGCATCTTAGAAATAAAAAAGATTCCGGCCCCTGCCAGGGCAACGCATCCAAATATTATTAACTTTTTATAATCAAACTTTTTTTCTTTCAACAAATAGATAATTAATACTAAAACACCCGCAACAGCAAAAAGGACATTTCTCATATGGATAATTACTGCATAACTTAGTACAACCGAAAAAACAACATAATCCACTATCCTTGATTTTTCAATCACATTACTAAAAGCATTTAATATAAGCCAATATATCATTATATTTATGCTTTCAGACCATCCCATATGGATTTGGACTATATTGTTTATATAGAGCGTTGCAATCATACTCGCCAAACAGCAAAGGCCAAAACTATTTCTATTGTTAATTTTCCACAGAAGTCTACAACACAGATTATAGGAAATAAAGCTAAAAAACACATTTAGGATTACTGTATAGCCCATTAACCCATCAGCCGATTTGCAGATTAGAAATCCAGGAATCAAAAACAGACCATATCCGATTCCATAATAACCTAACTGTTCACTGACTAAACTTGACCAATCAAATCCTGTCACATACGCCGCTGATGCAAAATAGCCAAACTCATCACCAAACCATAACCCTGGTTTATCCCATAGGCGATAACTTAACGACCAAATAACGATACATCCACAGATTAAGAACATTACTAATCTATAAATTCTTTCCGAATTATTTTGAAGATACACAAACATATAAAAAATCCCCTTCCAGACCATTTCTAAAATTTTCTTTATTATTCGGGAATTCTATAATTTCTGTTCGCATACCGCTTGCCTGATAGATATATTCAGCAATATCTCCACCCCAATCCCAAGTAACTAAACACCCTTTTGAATTAATAGGATCTCCATGATAGATTGCCGGTATTATTTCTTTTATTTCTCCTCCAGCCTCTATTTTTATGCGGGGCCTTGTTTTAATAAAAGGATATAGTGGAACAGTAAAAATATGTATTCCGCCTTGTTTCAACACTCTGCCAATCTCGCAGAAAGCGGCAACCGGATTATAGATATGTTCCAATACATCCTGTGTAATAAAGACATCAAACTTTTCATCCTCAAATGTCATATTTTCCAAATTCTGATTACATGCTCCTGTTTCTTCCACCACTGTCCCCAACGGCCTGTCCTTCCAATAATAAGAGAACGTATAATTTTCATTACCTTTAAACTTATTAAATAATACTCCCGATGGAGAACTCTCATGGATATTAACCTTGTTATAATCCGGAACCCTTTCTTTTAAGACTTTCATAAGCGCCCGCTGTCTCGGAATACTTCTACATCGAATACATCTATAGTCATCTCTAAGCCAGTAACCTATGGCAACAAATAAAGTTTTTCTTTCACAACACGGACAATATCCTTTCTTTATTCGTCTAATTCTGATTGATTTCAATCGCTGTACAACTGTTGATATATTCATATATCTTAAACTCCTTGTACCTGTTCTCTGGCATATCTTACTGCTTCAAGATATTGAAATAAATATTTTTCATCCGGTTCAAGATATGCTCCTTCTCCCCACTCATTCCATGCATTAATAAAAATAAATTCATTTTCAAGAGCAACACTTTTCCTATATTGTTCAGTAAAATAGCATTTAAATTTTTCCGGTGAACTTCCTCGAAATACCACAGCAGAATTTCCTCTTCTAGCAGTGTTATCCCAATTTGGAAATGCACCCAGAAAAACTTTTTTCCCTCCTGTCTGTTTTCTTGCTAAAATCTTTCTCCATATCCTATCGTAATCCACAAATCTCCGTGTAAATTCAAATATATTATATAAACGAAATTTCCCTACAAAATAACGGTATGTTCTATGTATAATACGATATTTCCTGTTTTTATATAACGTGTACATCGGTTCAAACTCCACACAGGCCTCGGATTGTTTCAGTATCCATTTAGTCTGTACTGTATTTAATGTTTCAATAATATATATTCCAGAAAAACCTTCCTGTTTTAATTTATGATTCCATACCTCAATCATGCGGTCACACTCTGGAATTTCAAAAGCTCTGTATAAAAGCAATACCGGCTTATTATCTATTTTAATATAACGTTCATCTTTGAAGTAAGGGATAAGATAATCCAAATGCGCGTCCCATTCACTCTCTCCGCCATAACTTTGCTGTATTAAAATATCCTTATCAGCTCCATTCCATCGTCTGCTCCAAGTCTCATTTGCCCATGAAAAGCAAAAAGAAATATTAATATCTTTATTTTCTAATAACAACTGGGCCGGTTTTTCCAATAGCAATTTCCCTGAAAACCAATAATGATAATAGCAAAAACCATCCACCCCATATTTTTGTGCAAGTTCAGTCTGCTCTCTTAGTGTTCTAATGTCTAATAAATTATAATATTTTTTATTCAGCGGAACCTTCGGTTGGTAATGTCCCTGATACAAAGGCTTACCTTTTTTTACATTAACCCATTCCGTAAATCCTTTCCCCCACCATGCATTGTTTTCATCTATCTCATGAAATTGAGGTAAATAATAAGCAAGCACCTGTGTTTTTCTCATAAAATCATACTCCCATATATTCTTTTGTTATTATCTTACTTCTTTCCAAATAAGCCTTAAGTTTTTCCTTCAATAATATCCACATAACTTATATAACAAAGCAGCTGCACAGATAGCAGGATTTTGAAGCAATTTTTTTATTAATTCTTTTCTTGATTTATCCTGCGCCTTTTTAATTTCCAGTCTCTTATGTAAAATATTTATACTTCTTTCCTCAATATAGGAAAAATGCCTTAATATCTCTATCATCTCTTCCAATGATGCCAACATTCTGTCTCGTGAATTGGAATAATTTTTTTGAGTTTCTCTATGATAATAATTAGCAGTAAAATTCGTAGTTATTTGACAATTACAATTTAGCATCAATATCCATAAGAAATAGTCATCACAACCACTTGTTTTCATCACATGATTTTTCCAATCCACCGGTATTGAATTGCTTTTTATCAGGCATTGTCCTGGTGAAAAAATCATATCCGTCCCGTAAATATAAAAAAAAGGAATTGAAATCAACTTTCTCGTAAAGCTGTATTTGTAGAGTTTTTTCTTATAATTTCCAAAATCCCTGAAGCCATTTGAAACAACCACATCACTATTTTTAATTGCTTCTAATTGTGAATACAAAAAATCTTCTTCCACATAGTCATCCTGATCAAGAAATAAAACATATTCTCCTTTTGCTGCTTCTAATCCACTTATTCTTGCCTGATGTATTCCAGAGTTTGCCGCATGAAAGAGAAACGTAATTTTCATTTCCTTTTTTGTAATTTTGTCTATCACTTCTTCTGGATAATCATTTACAAAAATCAACTCTACCTCTTCTGTTGGTTTCTTAGATTTTAGATATTTCATCATTTGATACACATTTTCAATAATAGATGGTATATATTTACCACCTTTATATAAAGGCACTATCACGCTTATCATAAAATATTAACATTCTCTTTCCGACAAAAATTCTTTATAATATTTTGACTATTCAAACATCACTTCCCAATCATCCGCATAAAATAATTCCTATATTGTTTTGCTATAATTTTATAATTATATTTTCCATATATCTGTTGCGAAATTTTTTCCAAATCCATATCCTTTATTGGCTTATCCATACACTCCAGTATTTTTGCAGCTAATATATCACTATCTTCCGCCGGCTCATAATATTCACACATTCCAAGTGTAACTTCATAATTAGTCTCTATTTTAGAAACCAATACGGGAACTCCTAAAATCATTGCCTCCACAGCTGTCATTCCAAAGCCCTCATAAAGTGTTGGATTAACATATAATCTGGATTTTTGCAGCAATGATATTCTTTCGCTATCCGAAAGAAAACCTGTAAACTTTACTCGTTTCTGGAGATTATTTTTAATTACATATTCCTTTAAAAAACTTACTCGTTCAGGAACATCGCCTACCAAAATCAGATTGTCGTCTATCTTTTCTTTTACTTTTTCAAAGGCTTTTATTAATGTAATTACGTTTTTATGTAAAAATTGCAGATTGATTGCAATAATATTTTGGGCTTCACAAGTACCATTCTCATGAAAACATGCACAGTCAATCGGATTATAGATCTGAAATACTTTTGATGCACAACTGGGATAACAGGTCTGTATCTCTCTTCTGTCTACCTCACTTATCGCAATTATTCCATCATTTAATTTAAAGTCCATATAATACATAATCTTAAATAAGATATATTTATAAAACGGAACAGTAAGTCCTGGCAATTTTCTATGTGCAATCTGTTTAATATCATGTGGTAACACCACAGATGTTACCCGTTGTTTATGTATCCCTGTATTGCAACTCAAATGAAATAATAAAGATATCTTATACTTTCTGATTATTTTAGGAATAAGAATAGTATTTGTATAACAAATATATAGATATCTTTGCAGTTCATTTTGTATTCTGGGTGATTTTAAAACTATAATTTCTGCCCCTGGTGCAATACATCTTAGCGACTTCTCCGAATATTCAAAACATATAATACATATATCTGAAATATCTTTATTTTCGTAAAACCCCTTGAGCAAATTAAGTCCAACCTGATCTTTGCCACCCGCATGATGCGGACTTAAATATATATAATTTAACGCTATTTTTCCATTCAAAATATATCTTCCTTTTTATACTTTTCGTGTAGCTATAAAGCATTTATTCTATAAACATTGCTAACCCTGATCTTGAATCTTATTTCTACACTTTTGAGCAACGATAAAGTATCCTGTCGAAATAATCTTCATCATTCCCTTATCCTCTTTACTGATTAAATGATCGAGACATACTCCGCGATAAATTTTATATACACCTTCCTGTAAAATACAGGCTATAAAATTAAGCATTTTCATTTTAAGAAATTTACATAGAAATAAATTACAATAGACAAGAATCATCATTCCGACACCGCCTAACGGTATCATCTTTTTGATTGTCAATCCATTCTTTTCCATCTGATACTTTAATCCATAGAAAGAATATCTATAATAGTCATGCGGTATTTCATGTGCCGGATACAAAAACGGCACAGACAAAATCATATACCCGTTATCTTTTAAAACTCTTGATAACTCAGAAAACGCCTTTCCGTTTTCCGCAATATGTTCCAGGACATTAGTGCAAAGTACCGTATCAAACATACAATCAGGAAACGGGAGTTGATCTAAGGATGCAAAAACATCTACTGCTTTTTGGTCATGAATACCATATTCAACATCAACTCCTATACTTTTTTCTGTTATTTTTTCATAAATCAAGCTGTATGGTTTTTCACCACATCCGGCATCCAGCAAAATACCTTTCATATACTGGTTGTGCTTCAACAACAAATCTATGTGCAGATTATTCAATAATATGGAATTTGTCTTTTCATGATCAACTCTGATTTTTCCATTTTTCTGATAGAGAAATCCTCGTCTTGTGATACTCATTTCCCTTTATACTCCCTGTCAAATGTATGCTCTGGCGCTATCCTTACATATGATTGATTATTTGCATATATTTTTCTGTTGTTTGAACATAATCATACGCTTTTACTGTTCTGTTCCCGTTTTCCGCAATCTTTTTATATAAACACTCATCATTCAATAATGCACAAATATTTTCCGCCAACTGCCACACACACTTTTCCTCACATAGCAAACCATTCTCACCATCTTTGATAATCTGTGTGATTCCGCCACTTTTACTGGCAACTACCGGCAAACCGGAAGCCATGGCTTCCAACAGAACAAGCCCAAGCCCCTCCTGATCTCCGTCCTTTGCCGTAACCGATGGTGCCACAAAGATATCTGCTGAAGCATAAATCTTCTTTAATTCTTCATGCGTTTTTTCTCCAAGAAAACGTATCCTGTCTTTTCCAACCTGTTCTGCCTGTTCTTCCAATGTTTTTCTTAAAGGCCCATTCCCTACGATTACAAGCAATGCATCAATTTGCTTCATTGCCTCAATCAGATAAGCAACACCCTTCTTTTCTGCAAGTCTCCCCACAAATAAAACAACTTTCTTATCCCCCTGTCCAAAATAATTTTCCACACGATACTGCCTTCCAAACTTTCTCGTATCCACACCCATGGAAATAACCTCAGGCTCAATCTCCGGCACCAGTTCCTGCACTCTTCCCTTTAAATATTCCGAAACCACCGTAACGTGCCTTGCCTTCTTCAGGCATCTGACTTTCAGCTTCCGCATAATCCCTTTATTTAGCGACACTACATCCCCACCATGCCCTGTCACAATATAAGGCTTTTTAAAAAAGGACTGCACAATGCCCTGGGGAATCAGCCAATGTGCATGAACGACATCATATTCCGGCAGTATCTTCCACAAATGAAAATACAAAGACAACAATAAAAAAGGCACTAACAAAGCCCTTATTTTCTTCTCTTTGATTCTGGGTACAATGGCTCCCGGATAGCAAAGCGTTTCCCATTTATGAACCGGAAAATAATGATATCTGATTACCTGTACGCCTTCCAACACTTCTCTGTTCTTTGCTCCAGGTGCCGCTGGAACAAGTACTGTCACATCAAATTCATCTGTCATATGTGACGCCAGATCAAGTACAAACCGTGGTTCTGTATCATCTTTCCATCTGGGAAAGGTGGAAGCAGTCACTAAAAGTTTCTTTTTCCGCTTATCTTCCATCTGCTATCCTCCCCTTCCCACACAAAAAACTCCCAACATAAGACAATCTCATATCTTACATTGGGAGTTTCCATGACTATCATTATATACTTTTAATCTCTAATCCTTACCTTCACCTCTAAACAGATAACTGATTCAGCCTCGCACTGTGATTCTCAACCGTAGTTTCCAAAGCACCAATATGCATCTCCATCCTATCTATCTGATCCGTTTTGTCTATATATCTTTGCGAAGTATCCAAATAACATTCCTCTATCGTATTTAGGCGTGGAATCACGCCATTCTCCAACTGCGCTACCCTGACATATTTCATATCTGATTCCAATTTATCCATCCTGCCGCAAACCGTCTCCAATTGAACCGCACTAATGTGCCTCACATCCGATTCCAGTTTATCCATCCTCTCAAAAACCGGTCCTAGTTTCTGATCTAATTTCTGATCCATTAAATCAGACATTGCCTCCAACATTTCTCTGTCTACCATACTTTCGTCCTCCTTTTGTGTGTCGGCGGATCATTTCACTTTCCGCCATGTGATAAATGTGTCATGAATCCCTGGCGAAAAGCCGGACACCGAATTACTCGATGCATCGCACATCTGAATTTAGAATGTTATTGTGCGAGAATAGATTTCATGTCCTTAATCTAACACATTTTCAAAGGGAACGCAAGTAAAATTTTAACGAAACGTTTTTTCGTTTATACTAAGTATTTTTGTTTTCCTAATATAAGATATAAAATTGTCAATGTTCCATCTTATCCATTTTTATAAGCTATTATTAATATCATTTTACTATAATTTTGTCAAATAATAATATACTACAGTATTTTTACTCTGTCAAATTTCTTTTTATAACAGTACATAAATCATAGACTTCCAAAGACTCGTTATCTGTGAGCAACAAAGGAGTACCATATGACACTCAACGAAAATATCCGGCGTCTGCGCATGGCAAGGAAAATCTCTCAAGTAGATCTGGCGAAAGCGCTGGGCGTGAACTAAGCAGAGTATTTCCAACTGGGAAAATAACAATATACAGCCTTCGATCGACATGTTGATCCGTATCTGTGACTATTTTCGTGTCACCACGGATTATATGTTGAGATTGGAAGAGAAAACCTACATAGAAATCAGCGGACTCACGGACTATGAATTAGCCCACATCACCGCTATTATAGATGATATCCGGAAACAAAAATAAACAAGCCTGTCATCCTTATCATAAGGAGACCGGCTTGTAAACCCACACTTGTCATGAAATAATCGTCTCAGATTCAACGGGTAAACCCCAAATAAGAATCCTGTTTATCTTTCCTATTTGATAAAAGTAAAGATACCAGCGGAATCAACTTTGATCGTAACATTATCATCTGCTACTGATGTCACTTCTACTGCCTGCCATTCACCCTTAACAGATTTGAATACGGAAACATTATCACCAGCTTTAACGCCTTCTACCGTAAAAGGCACTACAGCATTGACAATATCAACGCCAGGAGCTGTCACTTCCACTACGGTAAGCATATTACCGCCAACAGAAGCCGCCTTTTCCTGTGCATATCTGATTGCACCTACATCTACCTTATCCACGATAAAGGTAGCACTAGTCAGCTGACCATCAAGGACACATCCATCGCCCTGTGCGATCGTTGCCAGATCCTCAACACCATCCATCTCGCATACTGCATTGGATGTGTACTCCGGAAGGGATTTATCTACCTCTTCTGCCAATTTGTCAAGTATCGGGAAATCTTTTGCAGGTACTACTGTCTCTGCTGCACATACTGTGGTAGAGAACGCAAGTGCTAAAACACAAGTTAACGCTAAAAATTTCTTCATTGTCTAAGTCCTCCTTTAGATGCCTCAAGTGTGGTTGAACCGGCACATGGTTTCGGCCGGCATAAGGATCTGTATTCCCCTTATCAGATAATATTATATATCTCCAAAAAATATCAGTCAATTGAGAACATCTAAAGAATATCTCTGTATAGATAATTTAGCATAAAACTCTCTTAATGCTATTATTTTTTTCATTCATTCCACCTTTATCGTCTCAGCGCTTGTCTCATACTCTTCCATCCGGTCATAATCCCCGGTCTGGGAATAAGTGATCACATAGCTTTTATCTGCATTAATGGCATATTCCAGCTGGGTGACTTTAACATCTCCCACCTGGTAATGGCACAGTATCTTAAAGGCTGGATATCCCTGCATCTTGATCTGTTCAAAGCTGTCTATGGTCACTTCTACCTCTTCACCATAGATTTCCTCTAAATTCTCCTGAATCTGCTGTGTAAATGATTCCTCGGTCATCAGCTGCAATACCGTATCTTTCTCAAGCTCTGCATAATAAATAGTAGAGGCATCTATAGGATAACGGCCCGTCACATACATTCCTTCCATATCTTCTGCGGGTTCAAACTCTTCCGGCAGTGTAAAGCTGCATCCTTTGGTGACACGAGTCTCCTCCACCACGGAAGGATCCAAATTGTTTTCTTCCAGAAGTTCCGCCGTCAGCTGGCTTTTGAGTGGCTCTTCCACGATTATCTCCTCAGTATCGGAAATATCTTCTGTTTCTGTCTGTCCATTATCTGTCTCTTCCTCCGGGGACACTGACTCCTCATCGGATGGTTCTTCCCGCATCTGCGCTTCTTCCATCCCCTCTGCCTGCGCATTTGCAGGTACTGTCTCATCCTTCCCACAGGCGGACATCATACCAAGACATCCCAAAAGCAGGAGTAAAACGCTTGTTTTTCTTATGTTCATAGGAATCCTCATTCTGGAACGTTTATGTGAAATGTAACAATACCATCCCACAAAGCTGTGACGCTCCGGCACAACTTTGCATCCTCTCAATTCTACCACATAAAACATGCGGCAGGCAATTGACAATTTGTGTCTTTCACCCGCCGCCATCTCAGAACCTCAGCTTCTTCTCACACTATGATTCGCGGAAGGTCGCGCACTGGGTCTCCTTACAGTCGCAGGCACCGCAGCCTCTGATATCCACATGTTCTGCGTGGCACTTGTAATTGGTATTATATACGCATTTGACGGCCTCGCAGTCAATGCTTATCGTCCGGCAGGGATGATCCAGGGAACTGACATAAGAATCTTCCCGTCTCTGGGAAAAACTCTCACAGCATGTCCCGTCACAAGTATCTGCGTGGCTGCCAGCCACCATGATATCTCCTTTACAGCAATAGTCATCCTGATTATAGGTACAGTTTTCTACACCACATTTTAATTCCGCCATAATAACCTCCTGATTTGTTTGTCTGCGCAGCGTTTAATCTATCATAAGTTAGTATGGACAGGAAACGGGATTCTATACTATAAACTGATCTCATAGAGATTGAACCAATAGCGTTCCAGCAGGAAACTGCCTTCCTCCTCCACTGTCAGTCCGCTTTCCCGCCACTGGGTCACAATATCATCACGGCTGTTAAAGCTGCCTATAAACCAGACCTTGCGGTCTGTTCTCTGCGCCTGGTCATTGCTGTCTTCCAGCCATGCCCTGATAGTCTCCACGGTTTCCACTGTCTTGCAGGGCCCGATGATTTCCTGTATGAGGCTCTCCGCCTCCACATTCCACAGATAACGCTCTGTCCCGTTTTCCAGGTAATAAGATGTCACAGCCTGTACCTGATCAAAATTATAAATCACGATATCCTCCGGGCCGATCTGTGAAAGGGCCGCCTCCGTATCCTTCATCAGTTTTATCTTATACTCTTCTTCTCCAAGAAAAGCCCGGTAATTACGCAGGCCGATTATCAGAAACATGATGACTACGAGAAATAGTCCCTTCTTAATCAGGGGTAAATATCTATTGCCTTTTCCTTTCTCTGTCTTCCCTCTTTCTTTTTGTAATAAGAGGGTGATATCTAGTTTACATAATAATCCATCCAGACAGATAACAAAGCAAAGCCAGAAACATCCCATTGCCGGAATCATATAGCGATACACAAACACCGGCCGGATCAGAATAGATGCTGCAAATCCAAATAGGACCACGCCAGCCAGTACGCCCAGTGCGGCAATTGCATGTATAACTCTTCCATTATGGTATAGTTTTTCCATATTGCTGATAAAACCAGGATTTTTATTTTCATTTTTTATTCTTCTACAATATCTGACATAGCGGAAGAGGCTGTCTCCGACCACTTCCGCATACAGCACAAACAGCACAACTGCCAGAATCACATTCCAGGTTTCCTTTTGAAAAGCCGGTTTCAGCAGGAATTTGACGCACCCTCCCAGCGACCGCCAGGTCAGGGGCAGGATCCAGTAATTCTCACTGACTGCCGAGATCTGTCCCGTCAGGGCAAAAAGCCAGGGAATATAGCCGACGACGGACACCATCACATACAGGCACCATTCCCTGATACGTCTTTTATCCCGGCACCAAAATGCAATCAATACATACAGATATACCATCACTACCGCCACGCAGGCAAAGTACTGAGTATAGGCCGCCGCCAGTCCGTATATTACAAGGGCCATGCCGTGAACAAATCGTCCTCTCTCCTCCTCTATACGGCCATCTGCACATGAAAGCGGCGCCGTCACACATCCATAAGCATGTAAAAATGCCGCCGTCACAAACAACAGGGCCCAGCCATACATCCGCACTTCCACCGTATAAGCAGGCATCTGCGGCATGGCAATCGCACAGAAAAGAAACATGCCCCCAGTAAAGATGCCAAACCGCTTGCGGATCCATGTCACACTATAAAGAAGCAGGATGAAATAAGGCAGTACCGACGCAAGCTTTGCCGGAATGACAGTCACTGCCCCTGGTATAATTAGTTTACATAAATCTGCAAACAATTTTGTTACACAATAATACAACGGCGGATGGACGTCTGCCGCTGTAAAGCGAATCAGTTCACCGTAGGAATGTTCGATCATTCCCACGGTGAACAGTTCGTCATACCAGATATCATGACTGAAACACAGTGCGATGCTCTTTCCAAGCATCAACACGCTGATACCAATAAAGAACCATCCAAAAGCATCCTTTATGGAAATTTTTGTCCTGCTTTTCATTCTTGGTAATTATTTCCCTTCTTCTGTAACCTCTTCTTTACGAATCTCCTTCGTCCGGATTTCCTTGCAGATCTGGTCAATAAAATCTCCAAGAGGTTTCACGCCCTCATCTCCCGCGTAACGGCTTCTGACAGATACAGTCTTCTCCTCCGCCTCATTGGCTCCCACTACCAGCATATAAGGCACTTTATTCAGACGGGCTTCCCGAATCTTAAAGCCAATCTTCTCGGAACGGTTATCCACCGTCACATCCACATCATTTCTGGCCAGTTCTTTTCTCACTTCCTCCGCATACTCCTCATACTTTTCGGAAATCGGCAGGACGCGCACCTGTTCCGGACACAGCCAGGTAGGGAACTTGCCCGCATATTTCTCAATCAGCCAGGCCAGGGTACGCTCATAACAGCCCAGGGATGTTCTGTGGATAATATATGGGCGAACCTTATCCCCATTAGGATCGATGAAATACATATCGAACTGCTCCGCCAAAAGGGCATCCCACTGTACGGTAATCATGGTATCCTCTTTGCCATATACATTCCTGGCATTAATATCCACTTTCGGGCCATAGAAAGCCGCCTCACCCACATCCTCTACAAAGGGAAGTTCCAGTTCTTCCAGAATATTGCGGATGTGCGCCTCTGTCTCATTCCAGACTTCCGGTTCTCCGATATATTTTTCCGGGTTCTCCGGATCCCATTTGGATAAATGCCAGGTAATATCATCCAGCAGCCCCAAGGTTGACATAATATATTTTGCCAGAGCGATACATCCTTTAAACTCCTCCACCATCTGATCAGGACGTACAACCAGGTGTCCCTCTGAAATCGTAAACTGCCTTACTCTGGTCAGGCCATGCATCTCGCCGGAATCCTCATTCCTAAACAGGGTAGAAGTCTCACCATAACGAATGGGCAGGTCACGATAGGAGTGCTGTGTATTTTTGTAGCAATAATACTGGAAAGGACAGGTCATCGGACGCAGGGCAAAGACTTCTTTATCCTTTTCCTCATCCCCCAGCACGAACATGCCTTCTTTGTAATGATCCCAGTGTCCGGAAATCTTATACAGATCGCTCTTGGCCATCAGCGGTGTCTTCGTTCTCACGTAACCCCACTCTTTGTCTTCCAGATCTTCGATCCAGCGCTGTAATTTCATGACCATCTTGGTGCCCTTAGGTAACAGAAGGGGCAGCCCCTGTCCGATCACATCCACTGTGGTAAACAGCTCCATCTCCCGGCCGAGCTTATTGTGATCCCGGCGTTTGATATCCTCCAGATGTGCCAGATACGCTTCCAGTTCTTCTTTTTTGGCAAAAGCCGTGCCGTAGATACGCTGAAGCTGCGCCCTGTTGGAATCTCCCCGCCAGTAGGCCATGGAAGAAGAAATCAGCTTATAGGCTTTAATGTTCTTCGTACTCATCAGGTGCGGGCCGGCACACAAATCTACGAAGCCGCCCTGGTCATAGAAGGAAATCTCCGCATCCTCCGGCAGATCTTCAATCAGCTCCACCTTATAAGGCTCACCCTTGTCTTTCATGTACTGGATTGCTTCATTGCGGGGCAGAGTGAACCGCTCCAGTTTATGTCCTTCCTTGATGATCTTCTTCATCTCCGCTTCCAGCTTATCCAGGTCTTCCCTGGAAAAAGGCTGTGCGTCGAAATCATAATAAAATCCATCTTCAATGGCAGGCCCAATGGTCACCTTTGCCTCCGGGAACAGACGCTTTACCGCCTCCGCCAGCACATGGGAAGTGGTATGTCTGACCACTTTTAACCCCTCCGGATCATTGGCGGTGAGAATATTTAAATTACAGTCCTGATCGATGACTGTCCGTAAATCCTCCACCTTACCGTCCACTTCACCGGCACAGGCCACCCGTGCCAGTCCTTCCGAGATATCAAGAGCGATGTCATAAATGCTCATCGCCTGCGCATACTCCTTGCTGGAGCCGTCTTTTAGCGTAATTATCATGATTTTCACCTTTCCTCTCTGAAAAACTGCCTTTACTTATCACTATTCGTGTGGCTGTTTCCACTTTCATTGCCATTATTGTTGCCATTGTTGCAGCCGTTATGACTGCCGATTGTAATCCCATGTGTGAGCGGGGCTGCCAGCATTCCCAGACAAATCCCTGCCAGCAGCAAAACCGCTCCCAGCAATGCAAAATTTAATTTGCTGAGTGTTACATTTTCCTCCAGCAGCTGTGTAGTTCGCTCCTTTAATTCTGTGATATTCATAGTATTATCCTCCTTTTCTCATTGTATAAAAAATCCCCTGCACTATCGGTTGATAGTGCAGAGGACGTAATTTACGCGGTTCCACCTCGCTTGCCCTGTGCGCCTTCGCCTTCCTCTCGGACGTCTTACCAGAGCCTCTCATTAGGCTGTAACGTATGCCAACGGGCCGGATTGGGGCCACTCGGAGTTAGTTTTCAAATGTTTCCGGCAAAAGCGCTTTCAGCACAGGGCGCCTCTCTCTGATACTTTCCGCATTTTACTCTTCTCGTCAACGTGTTGTTCCATATCTGTTATTCGTATTCTATGCCATATTTTTATAAAAGTAAAGCGTTTTTCAAATATTTCTTTTGATGCCCGCTCCACAGTATCTACAGCAGTTCCTCTTCAATAATCCTGGCCGCACACTCGATCAGATGAGGACAGGGCCTTGACTCATAATATTCCCTGGTACGCGGCTGCGGTTTCGCACTTTCCTCCGCCTCTGTGATGCCCAGAAGTTCTCTGCAAATGATACTGCCGTTCTCCTGCCGGAACCGTTCGCTCATCTGCCGTACCCGCAGGTAAATCCGCTCTTTGGCCTCCTCATCCTCAGGATCGGCATTGCCTTCTTTCAGACCGGCCAGCATGGCCATAGAAGATACGGCTCCGCAGACCTCTCTCATTCTGCCCACGCCGGCACCCATGGCACTGGACATCTTAAATGCCATCTCCCGGTCCATTCCAAAACAGTCCGCATAGGTCGCAAAAACTGACTGGGCACAATTGTATCCCTCATAGAAAGTCTCTACTGCCTGTTTGGTCCGGGATGCAGTCTTTTTTAACCCGTTATGCATTTTTACCACAGCATTTCTTATATTTCTTGCCGCTGCCGCAGGGACAGGGATCATTGGGATAAACCCTTTTCTCCTTACGGACTGTGGTGGATTGCTTCTGCTCCCTGTAGAGTGCCTTTCTGGTATCCTCATCAAAGATATCATTCCACTCTTCCAGCTCATAAAGCCAGTCTGCACCCGCCGCTACCATATTTTTATAAAGCAGCTCCTTGTCAAAACCAAGACCTACCTTGGTATCCTCCTCCATCTCCTCGATGGGATTGGGCTTTTTCAAGCTGTCATTGATGCCGTCCAGAAAGCCCACCATGGTCATCAGTTCCACTTCATATTTATCTGCCAGCTCCTTGACTGTGCCCTTCACTTCCTTGTCGGGTGTCTTTAAAAGCTGCGCATAAATCTCTTTCTCTTTCTGAAAATAATCGGCCCAGAGTCTTTGAAGATCGCCTTTGTTTGCCGTCTCGGAATACGCCATATCACGCCACTGTTTTAATAATGCCATCGTCATTACCACCTTTTATCCTAATAATATACAGTCATCCCGCATAAGGACAATCTGTTTTGCCACCTAAGTATATAACATTTCGTAAGAAAAGTAAAATATTTTTGCCTGCCATGTATATTCCCCCAAAAGCCGTCCATACTACTTAATAGTCAATGGACCCCCTCCTTTGATGGTTACCAAAGAGAAAGTAAAATACTTATCCTCCCCTATGAAAGGCCGTCACCAATCTGGTGGCGGCCTCTTTACATGTTCTATGCAATATCATACACTGACAGCAGTTTAAATTCTTTCGCGTCACCTTCTAAGATATCAACACGTTTTTCTCCAGGATTCATATCAAAAAAATTATCGGTCAGTTTCACATCGCCGTCTATCCCCTCAATGGAAACACTTCTGGCATAAGTCTGTGCAGTTACCACCAGAGTATTCCCTTCCCTTCTCATGATAAGTCCGGGATCCTGGAACGGGAAGTGTTTGGGTGCCGTAAACAGACTGGTATTTTCCGATACCACTTGTTCTCCCTGTACAAATGAATAACTTATATAAATTTCCAGCTCATTGTACGCAGACAGATCCATCTTCTCCAGCCAAAGCCCTGACAATGCTGCCACGGTCACTTCCTGCCGTCCTGCCATAATCTCTTCCCCGGAAGCCTTCCGCAGTTCCCACTTCACCGTGCCGCTGACAGGCTCCATGGTTTCATTGGCCACATGCAGGGCAGCCGATACCTGAATCGGCTCCGGCTGGGCCACACAGTAAGGTCTCTCGCTGAGTTCTCCCACTTCCTCGCAGGATATCATCACCGGGGCAAAGGCTCTTTTTTCCGCATAATGCAGGGCTTTCCACCGGCCAAAGTAATCAATGCTGGCCCAGGAAGCCACCGGCCAGATATCGTTAAGCTGCCATACCACCGTGCCCATACATCTGCCCCGATGCCTTCTGAAATGCTCGATCCCGTAGCGGATGGCATCTGCCTGGAGAAGCTGGGACGCATATAGGAGCATCTCAAAATTCTTCGGGTATAGATAGGTGGCCGACATATACGTCATGATCTTACCGTTGGCCGCCGTATTCCTCTGGTGCATCTCCATTACCCGGGAGAAAACATTGCGGTCCTGCGGCCTGGTAAAGCTCTCCACTGTCTTCAGACATGGGAAAGACTGGAAGCCAAACTCGGACATGTAACGGAAGTAATATTTCCTGTAGTCCGTAAAAGGTTTGTTGCCATGCCACACTTCCCAGTAATGGGTATCACCCCGGTTCTCGTCCCAGGGATTATCATAATTGCCGCCGGAAGACGGAGACGAAGGCCAGTAGAATGTAGCCGGATCTTCCTCTTCCAGAATCTTCGGTATGATATATTCAAAGAGTTTGATATAATCATATTTCTGCTTGATCGAAGGATTCCAGGCCTTGTCTAAAGTCTGGGTTTCCATCTCGTTGTTACCGCACCAGATACCCAGGCAGGCATGATGCCTGATCCGCCGCACATTATCCCGGATCTCTTCGCTGACGTTGCGGGCAAACGCATCATCCAGCTCATAGGAGGCACAGGCAAACATGAAATCCTGCCACACAATCAGTCCCAGTTCGTCGCAGGCGTCAAAGAACCAGTCCTCCGGATAATAACCGCCGCCCCAGACACGGATACAGTTATGATTCACCGCCACTGCATCCTCCAACAGCCTGCGGGTACGTTCTTTAGTCACTCTGGATAGAATATTATCTTCCGGAATATAGTCGGCACCCATGGCAAAAATCTTCACACCATTGACCTCGTGGGCAAAACACTGTCCCCACTCATCTTCCTCTGTATTGATGGTCATGGTACGCAGTCCTATCCTGCGGCTCCAGGTGTCCAGAAGATTTCCTTCTGCATCCAGCAGCAGCACTTCCGCACGGTAAAGCGTCTGTTCTCCATACCCATGGGGCCACCAGCGCTTCGGATGCTCCACCGTAATGGTGTCCCAGCCGACTGCGGCAGCCGGCTGTCCTTCTGCCTGCTGCGTGCTCAAATCCCCGGCAGCGGATTTCTCCGCCACCAGAGACCCCTGCTCGTCATAGAGGGCAATCCTGATCTCATAATCCGCCGCCGCAAAGTCTTCCACCGTCACAGCATACTGCAAGGTGACGCTGTCTGTTTCCTGTTCTCCCGGCGCTTTCGTTGCAGCTGCCTTCTCTTCCTGCTCTCCCCAGTTCTGTGTTATATAAACCTGTTCCAGCCTTGCCTTCTGGCCGGACAAAACCGAAACTTCCCGGAAAATACCGGCATCAGGCAGTCTCGGCCCCCAATCCCAGCCGAACATACAGTGTGCCTTACGAAGATGGGGAAATCCTTGCATACTATCCGTAGACCCGCCTGTATAGACCTTCTCATTTTCCGCCTTGATAAAGCGCGTAGGGGAGGCAATCTCTACCCGCAGTTCATTCTCTCCCGTTCTGGCGGTTTCCTCTATGACAAACTCCCAGACACGATGCATATTATCAGCATGTCCCAGCAGAACATCATTGAGATAAATATCCGCCAGGGTATCTATCCCGTCAAATCGAAGCAGCAGAAAATCACTCTCAACCTGTTCCCTGGTGAGGGTAAAAACCGTCCGAAACCGAAAATCATTCTCCATCAGTTTCAATGCCGTCAATTCATTCATTCCATCGTAAGGATCCGGAATCAATCCCTGAAGCAGCAGATTGCCATAGACGGAACCGGGAATCACGGCCGGAATTTCTTCCTGTGTAATCCCATAAACATTCTCTCCCACAATCTGCATCTTCCAGTTATCACTGTTTAAAATCTGTTTCTCCATATGCCTGTCTCCTGTGAATTCATTCTTTTTCCGGAAACCCCTTTCCCAGCTGACTCTATCATAACGGAAATTTCCCCTTTTGTCACTTTCTTTTCCATAGGAAATATGGTACACTGCATAGAGCGAAACCCGTAGACGGGACACCGAAGATTTTCAAGTCCCACTGCGTAGACCCGGCAAAGAAAGGAATCCCCATGAAACAATCCTCTCCTGATAACCGTCAACCTACCCGGAAAAGAACACCCAAACAGATTGCGGCGCTTATCTGTGTCTTCCTGTTAGCCGCCATGTATGTGATTACCCTGATCGTGGCTTTCCTCGACCTGGGGGATGCGGGCAGATTGTTTGCAGGCTGTCTGCTGATGACGATTGCCCTGCCCATCTTACTGTGGATCTATATCTGGCTTTACGGCATCTACCGCGACAAACACAATATGGCCTCCCTGGATATGCTGCACAGCGACAAGTACACCGGCACCAACCTGAAACCGGAAAATATGTCTGCGGATCAATCCCCGGAAAATACTGACCCATCGCAAACAGATTAAAAACCTTATAAACATATACTAAGAAACATCTTATGGATGCTCTCGTCCTCATCCAGTTCCGGATGAAAGGCTATGCCTATCTGATTTGCATACCGTACGGCCACAATCCGGTTGTCCACTGTGGCAAGTATCTCCACCCCTTCCGTGACAGATTCCACATAGGGTGCACGGATAAAAGTCATGGGAATCCTGCCGATTCCCTGAAATACTTCTCTCACATGAAAGCTGCCTAACTGCCTGCCATAGGCATTGCGCCGTACCCGTACGGGCAGTGTGCCCAGCCAGCCATGTTCGCCGCCTCCCAGTTCACCTGCCAGGAGAATCAGCCCCGCACAGGTACCAAGAACCGGAAGGCCGCTTCGTATTCTGTCCCGCAAGGGTTCCAACATGCCCAATTCTGTCAGGAGTTTTCCCTGCACGGTACTTTCTCCGCCGGGCAGAATCATTCCATCGAAATCCTGCATGAGATCCGCTTTCTGTCTGATTTCAATACATTCCGCTCCCAGATCCTCAATCCGCTTTTCCTGTTCCGCAAAGGCGCCCTGCACGGAAAGCACAGCTATCTTTTTCACAGCTCCCATATCACACGCCCCGTTCCGCCATTAAAAGGGCAATCTCCTGTTCATTGATGCCCACCATTGCTTCTCCCAGATCTTCCGACAACTCTGCCAACATCCTGCTGTCCTGGTAGTTGGTCACTGCCTGTACGATTGCCGCTGCGCGTTTCTTTGGATTGCCCGACTTAAAGATGCCGGATCCCACAAAGACACCCTCTGCTCCCAACTGCATCATCAGCGCCGCATCCGCCGGGGTGGCCACACCCCCTGCCGCAAAATTCACCACCGGCAGCCGTCCGTTGTCGTGTACATACTCCACCAGCGCAAAGGGCACGGAAAGCTGTTTGGCCTCCTCGTAGAGTTCGTCTGTCCGCATGGAAGTGATCCTGGCAATCTCGCTGTTCATCCTGCGCATGTGCCGCACTGCCTGCACCACATCCCCGGTGCCCGGCTCTCCCTTGGTACGGATCATGGATGCGCCTTCATTGATACGCCGAAGTGCCTCCCCCAGATCTTTGGCGCCGCACACAAAAGGCACCCGGAACGCTCTCTTGTCAATATGGTATACATCGTCCGCCGGGGACAGCACTTCACTCTCATCAATATAATCGATCTCGATGGCTTCCAGAATCTGTGCCTCCACAAAATGACCGATCCGACACTTGGCCATCACCGGAATCGATACGGCCTCCTGGATTCCCTTGATCATCTTCGGGTCGCTCATTCTGGAGACCCCGCCTGCCGCACGGATATCCGCCGGAATCCTCTCTAACGCCATCACCGCACAGGCACCCGCCTCCTGGGCAATCTGTGCCTGCTGTGGCGTAGTCACATCCATAATGACACCGCCCTTCAACATCTGGGCCAACTGCTTGTTCAATACATATCTTTCTTCACTCATTTTGCTCTTCTCCTTCTTTAAATATTCCTGTCTATAGTATCTGACTGGAATTATAAAGAAAATATGGCATTGTTAAATATCCAGTTTTGATATTTTTAACAATGCCAGTTTAAAGATAATATGATATGAAATTGATAATTATTCTATTAAATCCTTCACCACTTCTCCCGCAAGGATCAGCCCTGCCACAGAAGGTACAAAGGCCACGCTGCCGGGAACTGCCCTGCGCTGCTCCTCCTTACTGTCCCCGTCCGGCAGGAGGTCCACGCTCTCATCTTCCCCGGTGTGACATCCCCTGGGAGATACCGGTTCCTCCTCTGAATACACCACTTTCAGGTGATCCACATGCCGTTTCTTTAACTCTCTGCGCATAACCCTGGCCAGCGGACAGACCTTTGTCTCATAGATATCCGCCACCCGGAAACGGCTTGCATCCAGCTTGTTGCCTGCGCCCATGCTGCTGATGACAGGAACATTCTCTTCCCGGGCTTTTAGAACCAGTGCGATCTTAGCCGTCACAGTATCCACTGCATCCACCACATAGTCATAGGACGCAAAAGGAAACTGCCCCGCATTTTCCGGCAGAAAAAAACACTGATAAGCCTTCACCACAGCCTGTGGATTGATGGATAAAATCCGCTCCTGCATCACCTCTGTCTTATAGCGGCCTATCGTCTCATGGGTGGCAATAATCTGGCGGTTCAGGTTGGTCAGGCTCACCTTGTCGGAATCAATCAAGTCCAGGGCGCCCACACCGCTTCTGGCAAGGGCCTCACAGACATAGCCTCCCACACCGCCGATGCCGAAGACAGCCACCCGGGCCCCGGAAAGCTTTTCCATCGCTTCCCCGCCCAATAAAATTCTTGTCCTTGCAAATTGATCCGCCAACGTAATCCTCCGTTAAAACTCTACCATTATGTTATAGTTTCTCTCACGCATTGACCCCAAGTTCCCGCAATTCCCGGATTGCCTGCTCCTGACTGGTAAAATGAATCGTGTGGATTCCAAACTTCTGCGCCGCTTCCAGATTGCGCACCGTGTCATCCAGAAATACACATTCTTCCGGCACCAGTTCATAGCGGTCGATCAACAGCTGATAAATCTCCGGCATGGGCTTAATGACTTTTTCACGGTAAGACAGGATACCGCCATCCATACAGGGAATAAAATCCAGCGCCTCCGCGCAATCTGTCTCCGACGCTTTGGAGAAATTGGACAGATACAGACAGCGATACCCCTTTTCCTGCAGCTCCTTGATCCAGGGAATCGCATAATCATTGCGCCGCACCATGGTTTTCTTGCTTTTCAATACCTTTCTTAAAATATCCTCAAGTTCCGGATCGCTTTTGATAAATTCCTGCATCACTTCTTCATCCGTGAGGATGCCCCGGTCATACTCATTCCATGCAGGGTTTTTGACCGTGGCCTTTGCAATCCTCATAAAAGTTTCCTCATCATATCCAAAACTCCTGTAATGCTCCTCCCACACAAAATCCGCCAGCACATTTCCAATATCAAATATAATTGTTGTAATCATAAATTCTCCTCCATCAACTTTAAAAGATTACGGGCCGCCGCTGACAAGGGATTCTTGGGGTTCGTGATGACACTGAAATGCCGCTTGGGTATAATCCTGTTAAACCGCAGTTCAAACAGCCTGCCATCCTCCAGATAGTCTCCTGCAAAGTCCCTCACCACACATCCAACCCCCAGATTGCGCATGGCAAACTGTACGATCATATCACTGGTGGCCAGCTGAAACTCCGGCTGAATATGCACGCCGTTTTGCGACAGAAAAGAATCCATATAATTTCTTGTGCTGGTAGCGCCGTCCAGATAAATAATCGGCATCTTTTCCAGTTCCTGCAAATCCAGCATATGGTTCTTGTACTGGATAAACTTTCTGCCCGCCACAAACACATCTTCAATCTCCCGCACCTGTACCGCCCGCAGATTTTCTTTGTTTTCAAAAGGCGTACTGACCACGCCCAGATCAATCTTATTCTCCTTCAGGTTCATCAGTGTTTCCGGTGTCGGCGCATTGCTTACAATCACTTTGATCCCCTGATAACGTTCATGAAATACTTCCAGATAGGGAAGCAGATAGAACCGCAATGTCATATCACTGGCCCCAATATGAATCTCTCCCAGTTCCAGATTCAGCATCTGCCTGACGCGCTGTTCTCCCAGTGCAATCTGCTCATATCCTTTGGCCACATAACGATAGAGCAGTTCTCCTTCCCCGGTCAGCCGGATACCTCTGGACGCCCTCACGAAGAGTTTCGTTCCCAGTGCCGTCTCCAACTGCTTTATGGACTGACTCACCGCCGGCTGAGAGATCATCAGCTCTCCTGCCGCAAGCGTCAGGCTTCCCGTCTTCGCCACATGGTAAAACACCTTATAATATTCCAGATTGTTCATAGTTTACATAACTCCATATCAAGCACAGCATATGCCAAGTCCGGCTCTCTCCAATCCGCCTTTTCCTTATACCATTCTTATTTTTCCTGATATACCCTACTATCTTATCATACCATGCCGGTTTTGGCTATCATAAGAATAGTGTCCGCTCCCACGGACACTATGTTCTGATCTGTTATCTATGCTGGATTTACTTTTGCAGGGGACTTTTACGATAAATAATATCCTCCCTGCCTGGTCCGTTTGAGACCATGGTAATCGGATAGCCTATCTGTTCCTCGATAAACTCCACATATCTGCGGCAGTTTTCCGGCAGATCCTCATACCTGCGGATGCCCCGGATATCGCATTTCCATCCCGGCATCTTCTTCAGTACCGGTTTCGCCTTCTCCAATTTACAGGTAACCGGGAACTGCGTAGTCACTTCTCCATCTATTTCGTATCCCACACACACCGGAATCTCATCCAGATATCCCAGTACGTCAAGTACCGTGAACGCTACATCGGTGGTTCCCTGCAAACGGCATCCATATTTGGAAGCCACACAGTCAAACCATCCCATTCTGCGGGGGCGTCCTGTGGTTGCGCCAAATTCGCCGCCGTCTCCTCCCCGTCTGCGCAGTTCATCCGCCTCATCCCCGAAGATTTCCGACACAAAGGCACCCGCTCCCACAGCGGAAGAATACGCTTTACATACTGTTACAATCTCCTTGATCTCATAGGGCGGCAGTCCTGCCCCGATGGCGCCATAGGCTGCCAATGTGGAAGAAGAGGTGACCATAGGATAAATACCATGATCGGGATCCTTCAAAGTACCAAGCTGTCCCTCCAGCAGTATGGTCTTACCTTCTTTTAATGCCTTATCCAGATAAGCGGACACATCGCACACATAAGGCTCTATCATTTCCCTGTACTCTCTCAGGGTTGCCAGCAGTTCTTCCGGCTTTATGACAGGCTTGTGATATAAATGCTCCAGAATAACGTTCTTCGTCTCACAGATACGCTCTGCCTTATCCTGTAACAATGCCTCGTCAAAAAGCTCGCTGACCTGAAACCCGATCTTGGCAAATTTATCGGAATAAAAGGGCGCTATGCCCGATTTGGTGGAGCCAAAGGACTTCCCGCCAAGCCGCTCCTCCTCGTACTGATCAAAGAGAATATGATACGGCATCACCATCTGGCATCTGTCTGACACCAGGATTTTAGGCATGGGAACGTTTTTCTCCGTAATGGATTTGATCTCATTCATTAAAATCGGAATATTCAATGCCACACCGTTGCCGATGATGCTGGTAGTATGTCCATAGAAAACACCTGACGGCAGAGTATGCAGTGCAAATTTGCCATAGTTATTGACAATGGTATGCCCCGCGTTGGCGCCTCCCTGAAACCGCACGATAATATCCGCTTTCTGGGCAAGCATATCCGTGATCTTTCCTTTTCCCTCATCGCCCCAGTTGGCGCCCACTACTGCTTTTACCATATATTGATTCCTCCCATGATCTTTCTGATAACATGATTATAAAATAATTTTAATCATAAGTAAAATCAATATTTATTATATACAATATAAGGTATACTTATTTTATCTAGGCGCCATGTTCCTTTTTCCACTCCTTAATCTCCTGCAAACGCTGTTTTAACTGCGCTTCCTGGCCCATGCCGGCCGGCCGGTAATACTCCCTGCCCAACAAGGCATCCGGCAGACACTGCATATTTGTCAGCTTTTCCTCCGTGTCATGGGCATACTGATATCCCTTGCCGTAATCTAAATCCCTCATCAGACCGGTAACTCCATTGCGGATCACCAGCGGCACCGGTTCCGCCAGATGTTCTATGGCATCCGCCTTAGCCGCATTGTAGGCTTCCTCCATGGCGTTGGACTTCGGTGCCAGCGCCACATAAATAACTGCCTGGCTTAAATGTACATTACACTCCGGCATCCCCAGAAAGTGGCATGCCTGATAGGCCGCTACTGCAATCTGCAATGCCTGCGGATCGGCCAGTCCCACATCTTCACTGGCGAAACGCACCACACGCCTGGCCACATAGAGAGGATCTTCCCCTGCCTCCAACATACGCGCCAGCCAGTACACCGCTGCGTCCGGATCGGAATTACGCATGGATTTGTGCAGTGCGGAAATCAGGTTATAATGCTCCTCTCCCTTCTTGTCATACAGAAGGGATTTCCGGGAGGTACACTGTTCCAAGGTTTCCTGGGTAACCGTAATGACCCCTTCCCCATTCAGCTCCCCGTTTAATACCACCATCTCCAGGGTAGAGAGGGCATTTCTGGCATCGCCGTTGGCAAACTCCGCAATCATATCAAGCATCTGTTCCGGAATCACCACTTTCTGGCTGCCAAAACCTCTGGGATCCTTGAGTGCACGTACAAGCAGCCCTTTTAAATCCTCCGTACTCAATGCCTGTAACACAAACACCTTGCACCGGGACAAAAGAGCGCTGTTAATCTCAAAGGATGGATTCTCCGTGGTTGCGCCAATCAAAACAATACTGCCCTTCTCCACAAAAGGGAGAAAGGCATCCTGCTGCGCCTTATTAAAGCGATGTATCTCGTCCACAAAAAGAAGGGTTCTGATACCATATTGGCGGTTCTTCTCCGCCTCTTCCATGACCGTGCGGATTTCTTTGATGCCGCTTGTCACTGCTGAAAAATCAATAAAGGAAGATTTGGTCTGATTGGCAATAATTCTGGCAAGCGTTGTCTTGCCCACCCCGGGCGGCCCCCAGAAAATCATGGAGGATATCTGGTCCCCCTCAATCAGGCGTCTGAGTACTTTTCCCTTCCCCAAAAGATGCGTCTGCCCCACATAGTCGTCCAGACTCTGCGGGCGCAGTTTCGCCGCCAATGGCTGCGGCATTTCTCTGTCAAACAAGGATAACTGATCCAAAGTCTTTCCTTCCTTCCTCTTATCACTTGCCTTTATCGCAAAGGGCAGGAAATCATAAACATCTCTTCGCAGACGCGGTGCAAAAGCTGCGCCTTATCCGTATCTGCCAACTTATAGTAAGTCTCCTTACCATCTTTCCTGCTGACAATCAACCCGCTCTTTCTTAAAAGTTTCAGATGATGAGAGACAGCCGGATCACTCATCTGCATCATGGCCGCAATATTGCTGACACACTCCTCACAGTGACATAGAAGCCATAAAATGCGCAGTCTGGTTCCATCGCTGACTTGTTTAAAGATTTCCGCCGTACATGCACATGCCTCCTGATCCGGCATTTTCTCCAATACTTTATCTATCTTATCTTTCATGCTTTATCTTTTATTCCACTTATTGTCTTTGCGATTGTCCTGCTCAGTCGTTGTATCGGTTTCCTGAGTCTTCGTCTCCTGTTCCGCCTGCGCCTGTGCAAGAGAAGCCAGCCCCTCGGCGTTCATCGTACACTGTCCCTGGAATACCGCATTTTCATCTACAATCAGACTCTTGGTACGGATGTTACCAATCACCTTACCAGTGGAAGCCACCTCGGTTCTGCCGCCGGAAGTCAGATCGCCCTCCACGGAACCGCCGATAATGATATTACTGCCCTTCACATTACCTTTTACCTTACCGGTAGAACTGATAATCAACGCTCCTTCCGTCTCCACATCTCCGGTCACACTGCCCTCCACGCGGACTGCCTCTTTTGCCTTGATATCGCCTTCCACCACCATGTCAGATCCAATAATGCTGCTGATTTTCGCATTGATCTGATCTGTCGTCTTTTTACCCAACATAAGTTCCTCCCTATCCTTTGATTTCAATCATTTCCATGGGATCCACGTAACTGTCATCCTTGCGGATACTGTAACCAGTCTCCGTATTGTCTTCTCCCACCAGAAACAGTGCCACACCTTTCACAACCTCACTGCCCTCCTCCACAATAGGAGTACCCTGATTACGATAAGTGGTGACATACCCATTTCCATGGTCGATAATGACATAACTGATTTCACCTTCGGCCGCCCTGGTTTCCTTCACAGTGCCCGGCGCGGTGGCAACTACCTTGGTGCCCTGCGCTGCCACGAAAATGACTTCTTTCCATTCTTCCTTCGCCACAATTTTTATAGTCTCATTCTGCTCTGCGTCATCTGCATCCTGTGCATCTCCTGCATCTTCTCCCTGGTCGGTATCCTCCCTGATCTGTGCCTTTCCGCTCATGGGAAACCCTCTGGGAATATAAGCCTCTTCATGGGCTGCCAGCAGTTCATGTTCCTGTGCCTGCCTCTGGTTTAAATTCTCCTCCAGGGAAGCCACCCGGCTTCCAAGAGTCTCATTCTCCGAAACAAGCTGATCGTTTAACTCCTTTAACTGAACAAGCTGCTCAATCTGTCTGTCGCTTCGATCCATAGTCCCAAGCATGGTAATCGTGGTATATACCGCATAGCAGATAACCGCCACAAACAACCCAAAGCCAACGACCGCAAGTGCGCCCGTCCGGACATGAATCTTCCTGTGATTTGCCACAGGAGCATCCGAGACTATCATGACTGTATAGGTAATCTTTCTCTTGCGCAAATTCGTGCTCATAACAAAGCCCCTCCAGTAACTTTCTATATTCTAACACATATGCGCAAGAAAGGCACTACTATTTTTTGCGGAAAGTGAGTGCTCTTGTCGCGTTAAGCACCGCGAGGATCATAACCCCCACATCTGCAAAGATTGCCCACCACATACCGACAAATCCTATGGCCCCCAGAACCAGGCAGGAAAACTTAACAGCCAGCGCAAAGATAATATTCTGATGCACAATGCGCAGCGTCTTTCTGGAAATCCGCATGGCCAGGGCAATTTTCGCCGGATCGTCATCCATCAGCACAATATCGGCAGCCTCAATAGCCGCATCGGAACCAAGTGCCCCCATGGCAATGCCGAGGTCAGCCCTGGAAAGCACCGGTGCGTCATTGATCCCATCCCCTACAAAAGCAAGTTTCTCTTTCTTGCCCTTCTGTGCCAGGAGACGCTCCACCTCATCCACCTTATCCGCCGGTAACAGTTCACTTTTTACCACATCCACGCCCAGCTCTTCTGCTACGGCCTCAGCCACCGGCCTGCTATCTCCGGTTAACATAATTATTTCTTTTACGCCAGCCTTCTTTAAATCGCTGACTGCCTGCTTCGCTCCCGGCTTCACCATATCGGAAATCAGAAGATACCCTGCATAGTTACCATCAACAGCCACATGGACTTCCGTACCTGTCCTGTCCGGCTCCATTGGCACAATATCCAGTTTGTTCATCAGCTTCCTGTTGCCTGCCGCCACACTTCGTCCATCCACATAGGCGCATACGCCATGACCGCTGATTTCTTCCACATCCCGGATTCTCTCTCTGTCTATCTCATGACCATATGCCTCCCGCAGACTCTTGCTGATGGGGTGATTGGAGTAGCTTTCCGCACAGGCCGCCGCTTCCAGCAGTTCTTCCTCCGTAAATCCTTCTGCCGCTTTCTGATCCGTGACTGCAAAGACACCCTGTGTCAGAGTACCCGTCTTATCACAGACCACATACTTTGTCTCGGAAAGTGCCTCCAGATAATTGGATCCTTTTACCAGAATCCCTCTGGCGGAAGCTCCGCCGATTCCGCCAAAGAAGCTTAAGGGAATAGAAATCACCAGGGCGCAGGGACAACTGATCACCAGGGTCGTCAAGGCACGTGTGACCCAGAGTGCCAGGTGGGCCTCATTCCCCAGAACCAGATTGAAAACCGGCGGCAGAATCGCCAGTGCTAACGCGCCATAACACACCGCAGGTGTATAATATCTGGCAAACCGGGTAATAAAGTTCTCCGACCGTGATTTTTTCATGCTGGAGTTTTCTACCAGCTCCAGTATCTTAGAGACTGTGGATTCTCCAAACTCTCTGGTAGTGCGGATCTTAAGCACACCGGACATATTGACGCAGCCACTGATGACTTCATCCCCTTCCTGCACCTCTCTCGGGAGACTCTCTCCAGTCAGGGCACTGGTGTTCAAAGAGGCATTTCCTTCCGTAACCACACCGTCTATAGGCACTTTTTCTCCCGGTTGTACCAGAATCACGGTGCCGATTGCCACCTCGTCAGGGTCCACCTGCCGGGTCTTTCCGTCCACCTCTATGTTGGCATAATCAGGCCGGATATCCATAAGACTGGAAATATTTCTGCGGCTCTTGCCAACAGCATAGCTTTGAAAAAGCTCCCCGATCTGATAAAACAACATTACGGCTACACCTTCCATATATTCTCCCAGAAGAATGGCCCCCACCGTAGCTGCCGCCATCAGAAAATTCTCGTCAAACACTTCTCCGTGCACCACGCCCAGAACCGCCTTGCGCAGGATATCATAACCAATGATCAGATAAGGAACCATGAAAACAGATAGACGCAGATAAGGATTTTCTACAGGAACAAAATAGCAGGCCGGCATCAAAACCGCCGCAATAAGAATCCTGATAAGAACCTTTTTTTGTTTTTTAGTCATGCTATTACTTTCCTTTCTCTGTTTTTATTTTATTATATGAACATTTAAACATTTATTTAATTGTTTGTCAATAGATTTTTGCAATAAAAAAGACAACACCAGCCGCCAAGTGTTCCTCCGGGATTTACAATGTGTGAACCGAGACACTGGCGATACGTTTCCGTACTCCTCCCAGAACTGATGTTGTCTTTTCCATTATATTCTTTTATTGATAAACACGCAACTTCCATCCATATGTCAGACACGGCAGACCCCCAGATGATGTACACTGTCCTCATAGGTCTATAGGTATAGGTACTTGAATCATAGGTTTTTATCGTTTTAAGGGGTAGACGCTGCCTCACCGCATGTCAAGGTCATTGATACTTGCAGCTGGCTTCGCCAAGGTTAAGGTGCAGCCTACACTCGAAATGGAGGCCTGCCGTGTCCGACATAACCTCATTATAATAAAAAAATCCCCAAAAGTGTGGATTCTGGTATGAATTGCATTTTTGAGGGTATGTTTTGACATTTTAGTTTACATAACAATCGTTGGAAGGGGTGAAGACTGCTCTTTACCACCTGTCTCCACCGGATTCACATGTACCATAATATGCTTCACCTTGGGAAAATTCTTCTCAATGGAATCATGCACACTCTCCGCAATACCATGCGCACAGCGCAAAGTCTTGCTGCCGTCCGCACAGATTTCTATATCTACATAAATCTTATTGCCAAAGACCCGGGTATGCAGCAGATCCACACCAAGCACTCCCTCCTGGGACAGAGCACAGTTGGTCAGCTCCTTCTCCGTCTGTTCATCACAGGCCTTATCTACCATCTTATCCACGGCATCCATAAAAATCTCATAGGCCGCCTTTTCGATAAAGAAGCAGATCACCAGACTAGCCACAGGATCCAAAATGGGGAAGCCAAGTCTTGCTCCCGCAATACCGATCAAGGCTCCTATGGAGGAAAGGGCATCGGAACGATGATGCCAGGCATCCGCCATCAGCGCACTGGAGTCAATCTTTCTGGCACAGATTCTTGTATACTGATACATGGCTTCTTTCACCAGAATAGAGACAAAGGCCGCCACAAGGGCCAACATCCCCGGCACTGCCAGGGCATCCATATCACCGCCTGCAATCTTTCTTACCGCCGAAGCTCCTATGCCCAGGCCGGTAGCGGCAAGAATAGTGGCCAATACTATAGCCGCCACACACTCCAGTCTCTCATGCCCATAGGGATGGTCTTTATCGGAATCTCTCCTGGATATTCTGATTCCTATGATAACCACTATGGTACTGAACACATCCGATGCCGAATGAATGGCATCGGAAATCATCGCACCGGAATGTGCGATCACACCGGCCGCAAGCTTAAACACTGTCAGTACAAAGTTGGCTATGATACTGACTGTAGACACCCGCATTGCCGTCTTTTCAAAATCCTGCTCTATTTCCATATCATTACCTTGCCTTTTTATGTTTCTTTCTAATGTAACACATTACATCTTACTCTGCAAGTTCTGTTTCATGTTTTTTCATCTATTAAAAAGCGGCAGTTCGTCCAAACTAACTGTTTGTTTTCAAGGGCCGAAAAAGAAAACACCCCGCCTTAACAGCAGGGTATTTCTCATGTAAACTTTCCATTTTATACGTTAATCTGTGCCTTCATACCCAGAAGTTCCCGATTTTCTTCCAGGATAGGATCTACAACCTCCTCCAGGAACTTCTGCACCTGTAACGGTGCCCGGCCCACATATTTAGCCGGATCCATGGTCTTTTCCAGATCTTCTTTACTCATATTGAAGGCCGACTCCCGGGCAATCAGTTCCAGCAGGTTATTCTCCTTCCCTTCCCGTTTCACATTGGCACCGGCAATCATGGACAGTTCCCTGATCTTCTCATGCAGTTCCTGTCTGTTGCCGCCCATCTTAACGGCATCCATCATGATATTTTCCGTTGCCATAAAGGGCAGTTCGCTCATCAGGCGTTTGGTGATGACTTTGTCATATACCACCAGACCATCCACCACGTTCAGACACAGATCCAGAATCCCGTCTACAGCCAGAAACGCCTCCGGAATGGAAAGTCTCTTATTGGCAGAATCATCCAGTGTCCGCTCAAACCACTGGGTAGCGGAAGTAATAGCAGGATTCAGGGCATCCACCATCACAAACCGGGACAGGGAAGCAATGCGCTCACTTCTCATGGGATTTCTCTTATATGCCATGGCGGAAGACCCGATCTGACTCTTCTCAAAAGGCTCCTCCACTTCTTTCAAGTGCTGTAACAGCCGGATATCGTTGGACATCTTGTGAGCGGAAGCCGCTATGCCTGCCAGAACATTGCAGACTCTGGTATCCACTTTTCTTGAATAAGTCTGCCCGGATACCGGATAGCACTTTTCAAATCCCATCTTCTTTGCAATCATGGGATCAATCTTGTCTATGGTCTCCTGGTCCCCGTCAAACAGTTCCAGGAAAGAAGCCTGGGTGCCGGTGGTTCCTTTCGAGCCCAGAAGTTTCATGGTGGAGAGCACATAGTCAAGGTCTTCCAAGTCCAGACAAAACTCCTGCGCCCAGAGCGTGGCACGCTTGCCTACCGTAGTGGGCTGTGCGGGCTGGAAATGTGTAAAGGCCAGCGTGGGCAGATCCTTATAAGTATCTGCAAACTTCGCCAGCTCGGCAATCACATTCACCAGCTTTTGTTTCACCAGTTTAAGCGCCTGGGTCATCACAATAACGTCCGTGTTATCTCCTACATAACAAGAGGTGGCCCCCAGATGAATGATTCCCGCTGCCTTCGGGCACTGCTGCCCATAGGCATAGACATGGCTCATCACATCATGACGCACTTCCTTCTCCCTGGCTTTGGCTACCTCATAGTTGATATCTTCCGCATGGGCCTTCAGTTCATCTATCTGTTCCTGGGTGATCACCGGCTGCCCGTTCTGACTCAGTCCAAGTTCCATCTCCGTCTCCGCCAGGGCGATCCACAGCCGCCGCCAGGTTCTGAATTTCATATCCGGGGAAAAGATATACTGCATCTGTTCGCTGGCATAACGCTCCGATAAAGGGCTTACATATTTGTCTGTACTCATACTCATAATCCTTTCTGCTTCATTATTTATCATACTCACCGCGGATATCTTCCGCAGGCGGTTCCATCGGATATTTGCCGGTAAAACATCCCACGCAGATGGGCCTGCCTCCCGCCAGTTCACTAAGCCGCTCCAGTTTCAGATATCCTAAGGTGTCCGCACCGATGATCTGCCGTACCTCGTCCACTGTACGCTCATATGCAATCAGCTGTTCCCGGGAAGGCACATCGGTTCCAAAATAGCAGGGATATAAGAAAGGCGGCGAGCTGACCCGCATATGTACTTCCTTCGCTCCCGCTTCCCGCAGCATCCTGACAATGCGATCCGACGTCGTCCCTCTCACAATAGAGTCATCAATCATGATGATTCTCTTTCCTGCCACTGCTTCCCGGATGGCATTGAGTTTCACCTGCACGCTGCTCTCCCGGCTCTTCTGCCCCGGTCTGATAAAGGTCCTCCCCACGTAGGCGTTTCTCACAAAGGCCTGTCCATACGGAATCCCGGACTCCATAGAATACCCTAATGCCGCACAGTTGCCGGACTCGGGCACACCCACCACCAGATCTGCTTCCGCCGGGGAATCCATTGCCAGAAATCTTCCTGCACGGATCCGGGATTCATAGACACTGACGCCGTCAATCCGGCTGTCCGGCCGGGCAAAATAAATATATTCAAAGACACATCTGCCCTGACACTGCGGACTAAGACACATGCTCCGATCCGATTCAATTCCTTTACCGGGAGAAATCGTCACAATCTCACCCGGCTCCACATCCCTGACGTAAGCCGCGCCAATGGTATCCAAAGCACAGGTCTCAGAAGCCAGAATATAAGCGTTGTCACGCCTGCCGATACAAAGCGGCTTGAATCCATAAGGATCTCTGGCGCCGATCAGTTTCCGGGGAGACATGACAATCAGGGAATAGGCTCCCTTAATCTTCTTCATGGCGCGTCCCACGGCTTCCTCCACCGACTTACTGTTCAGACGTTCCCTGGCAATATGATAGGCGATAACCTCAGAATCAATGGTAGTCTGAAAAATAGCACCGGAATACTCCAGCTCCTTTCGCAGCTGCCGCGCATTGATCAGATTGCCGTTATGGGCAAGTCCCAACGTACCTTTCACATAATTCAGGACCAGGGGTTGGGCATTCTCCCTTGTACTGCTGCCCGCTGTGGAATACCGTACATGTCCTACACCGATATCTCCTTTCAGTTTCTCCAGCGTGGCCGGCGTAAAATTCTCATTGAGAAGTCCCATCTCCTTTGCGCTGAGAACCTTTCCCTTAGGCCCCTCCGTATCACTGACCGCGATGCCGCAGCTCTCCTGTCCTCTGTGCTGTAGGGCAAATAATCCATAATAAATCGTAGAGGCCACATCGCCGCCGTCGAAATCATAGATGCCAAAGACACCACATTCCTCAGAAAGCTTATCTGTCTGTTCCATATTTAATTAACCCTTCCTTGTTTTGGATTTCCGCCGTCTCTCCACAGATGACAGATTACCGCCCCTATACTCCCTTAGTATGTCTATCCCTGAAATTTCTCTTCGTACTCCTCCACTGTCTTCATGATCTCTTTGGCATACTGGGGATACTTCTCCACCAGTTCCTTGATCTCCTTCTGGGAAGATCCTGCCACCACTTCCTTATTATAATCCATCCGCCTTCTTAAAGACTGTCTCCTGATGATCAGGTTATGGCGAATCTCCACCATTTCCTTGTGATCTAAAATAGCCTCCGTCTGATGCAGCCAGATAGCCGGATCCTGAATCTGATAACATTTTAGGATATTTAACAGTTCCTGCTGGCAGTAATCCAGATCCAGCTCCGCCCGCCTGAACTTCTCCCGCTCTTCCTTCTCTATCTTATAGTTCTCCCACATCTGCGTCAGTTCTTCGGCACTCCTTACTCCGTATTTCATATAGAGATAATCCAGCAGATTGGTGTTGTTTACATAGCGGATCTTCACCTTGTTCTGCAACAGTATGATTTTATTGATTCCTGTCTCCACCCGGCGCAGTTCCCGTCTGGCATCCACATGCCTGACATAAATGATGGTGATGGCCATGGCGGCCGCTCCTGCCGCCAGAAAATATCCCATCTGCGTGTCCATATCCAGGAAAAACTGTAACAGCACCAGAAGAAGGATACACAATCCCAGCGCCACCACGCAGATCACCGCCATACCCTTTGTATCTGCAATCAGCCGCATGACCTCGCTTTTCCGATACAGATAGGCATGCTTCTCACCGTCCAGACGGTTTAAATCCTTGCGGATCAGGTCCTGATACTCCTCCGCCTCGGTGAGCTTCTGATACCCTTCTTCCACCTGATCTTCCATCCGCTCCATCAGACGGTACTTCTCATCCGTAATCCGATGGGGGCGTCCCATAAAGTCAGCCTTGCTGTCCTGTAACAGAGAAACCCGCTTGGCACACTCCTTCAGCTGTTCGCTCTCCTCCGGCGGCAGTGCCTCGATCTCCTCCATATCCTTCAGATAAGAGGTCACCATGTTATACTCAAAGGTGAGATTCTCCAGTTCCTTGGTGGCATCTCCCATCTTTTCCAGACAATTTCTCACATAATCATTGCGCTGCTCTTTGTTATTATAATCTATCTGTCTGTCAGATTCTTCTTCCTCCCAGAGTTCCTCCTCAAAGTCCTCATAGGGCTCTCCACGGAATCTGGCCAATAATTTCTTAATAAATCCCATCATTGTCTCCCATCATTTCGCCAAAACTCATACTGTATATGCCCGGTACTCTTCTTTCAGCCCCGCTGTCAGCCGTTCAATCTCATTATAATAAGGTGCCGTATTGCCAAACACACCATTTCCTTCTTCCTTAAATACTTGCAGTGTTACAAGCATACGGTTTTCGTCCGACCCTTCAAAAGTGCCCGCCGCCCGCTCCACCATGCGCTCCACCTTCAGGGACGCATCATGATATTCCGGATGCTCGGCAATATAGTCTATGTATTCCTTATCGGAACGATTCATCCGCCGGGAGGCCAGATACAGCAGCAGACTTTCCTGCCGGTTGTCTGTCTCATGAGATTTCATGAACCAGTCTGCCGCCTGCTCATACATAAACATACCGGCACAGGCCACGCCCAGATTGTGTAATATCCTGGCCTGCAAAAACTTTTCCGTATCCGGTGTCCGGGCCAGCAGACTCTGATACAGTTCCATGGCCGCAAAATACCGGCGCTCTTTCAACAGATAATCTGCCTTGGCCTTATGTCTCTCATAGGGGCTTAAGCCCTCATTATCCCTTACAATCTCCTCTGTCCTGGCAATCACCTCAGGGGGATACAGGCATACATACTCCAATATGGTGCCCACATAAGCCGCCGTGGATCCTTTCTGATTCAAAAGCGCATAGAGTGCATGGGCCAGATCACTCAGATCACACTCCTCATCCAGCCATCGCACCATGTCACGCTGCATAATATCCTGATCCAGCAGTTCCGCTTTATCCACCAACATGAAACACAGTTCCTCCACGGAATATAGGTTTACATAAAATCTTTCCACATAATAAGGATTCCCGGCATATCTGCCGGTTCCCAGAATCATCAGACTCATACTGTCTTTCGTCCTTTCCCAAAAGTAAATTTGCTTCGCAAATTAACTTTACGAGATCCGCTTCGCGGCCTCGGCCTAAATTAAAAATATGTCAGGATACCTGGAAGGACTTCTCCCACACCTGTCCGTTTGCCGGAAAGAGTTCCCCAAACCCTAAGTCCGTTACTTTAATCTGCACGGTATCCGGTGAACTCATAGCCACTTCCAGCCTGTATCTGGTAAACGGAGCACCTGTCTCCTTTGCTCCCGCAAGCGGTATTTCCCTGGTCTCCACATTCTTTCCGGTAAGCGGCGTGACAACAAACTCCAGTTTCTTCACATCGCCTAAAAGGAATTCACATTCCCTGTGTATCTCATACCAGTTCTCCCCGGCATCCAGCAGTGCAAAATAGGACTCCTTCCCCTGCCGCATGACATGCATACCTATGTTGGACTTTAACTTGTCCTTCCCCAGGAACACATGACTTAAGCCTGCCTCCCCGGGATCCAGTTTCTCCAGAATCCCGTAGACCGCTCCCCGGCTGAAAAGATTATTTCCCTGGAAAACCCGCCTGTTATGACATAGAAACTGTAAAGACTGTTCGTTCCAGTCCTCCCGGAACCCATCCCCCAGAAGGTAGGCACAAGAGACAATACGTCCTTCACACATCTTTTCCAGAATACCCAGGAACCTCTCATCTGCCAGGCGAAAAGCATCTTTCTTGACCTGCTCTTCTTCATCCTCCTCCGGAATCACAAGCGTCTCATATATCTGTTCCTCAATCAGTGTCACAATAGGTGTCGTCCGCTTATTACATTCCATCCGGTAAGTTTTGAGCCGCCTGCCGTCATGTTCACAGGCAATCACCTGGTATGTCCATAGTTCCGGCGGCTGATGCAGCATAAAGGAATAAAAACTCTCCGTATGACTCTGAAAATAAATATGGGAAGTCTTCAGATTCAGATTGGCTGCTGCCTGCGCCAGGATTTCCACCATACGGTCATCCAGTTCATCCACTGTGAACATGATCGCCGCAATATTCTCAATAGAGGCAATCAGATTCATCAGCGTCAGACTACGCCGCATAAAGAGCGTGACCAATGCCACCGGATCATAGGACTCCCCATCCAGTCCGATCTTCTCCCCTTTTCTGGCCAGGGATAACAGCTTCTCCACAACAAACATATCCTCCTGTCCGCTGTTTTTCACCGCATCCTTGCCATAGAACCACTGATTGACTCCTTTTCGTTTACATAACACAGTCGGTATGTTGTACTGCTTCGTCCCCACTACTGTGGCCACCGTATCCACATCCTCATTGCCGTAAACACAGTAACTTATCTGGGAATACTGCTCTCCCAGATCATAGCCCACCAGCACACTCCCTTTATGCAGTTTGCCCTCTTCTTTGTGCTCTAAGAACATACTCTCTGCCTTCTTATCCCTGCCGCATCACCGGCCCGCTTATGACCGTCATTCACCGAAGCGGCATAAATATCTCATTCACCATATAATCCTGTCTGTAATATTCCTGCAACAAACTGTCCACGGTATCGTAATCCTGTAAAGTCTTACCGATCATGATGTCATTGAGCATGGAAAACCGACTCTCAAAATTCTCCTGCCCAATATCGCTCTTATTGATGGTGCCGCTCTTGGTCAACTGCTCTCCCCCGGCAGTCTCCTCCGTAATATAATACTGAAGCCGTTCACCGAAAAACAGCACAAATTCCTTGACACAGATGCCTCCGAACATATCCCGCATCTCTTCCTTGCGGTAATCTTCTTCCGTGCCGCCTTCACTCTGGATCACATAATGGATGACTGCCCTGCTGCCCGAAGCTGCCCGGTATTCCACCATGGTCTTGTCCAGATAGGCATCCATCTGCGGCAGATATCCCTGATACTCTTTATAAAGCGGCAGTACAATCTGCTCCGACAAGAGATCCTTCAGAAAAGCGATGCAGGCTTTCTTCACCAGTTCTGTCTGATCCTGCCTGTTCTCCGCATAATAACGCAGAAAGGCTATCTTGCAGACCAGATGAAGCGGCACCTGTTCCAGATACAGCTGCAAGACACTCTCAAACACATAAGATTCCGTAATCTGTTCCCCTATCGCATAATCATAGCAGCACTGGGATAAAAAGGCCGCCCGCAGCCGCTCATTGCCGCCGCTTCTATTATAAGAACGGAAGATTTCAATCTTTTCTCCCACATGAGCGCCGGTATAAAGCATCTGCACAATCATCCGTTCACACAAGCCGTAAGTATCCACACCAAAGGCTTCGGCTGTTTTCCACACATCCCGCATTTCCTTGATGCTGCCATTAAAATAACGCACCAGATAATGCAGTACATTATCATCATATTTGCCTTTTTGCAGCACATAGAAGAGTACACCTTTCATCAGGGGGTCATCTTCAATCTCCTGAAAATCCAAAAGCCTGCTGCACAGTTTCAGAAGGGTCTTGGCATCCATACTGTATGGACCGTAGCGGCACACCCACTCATAGGCTTCCTCGTACATCCCCCGGTTCACCATACAGCGCACAATCTCCTTACGGTCTCTTGGCTGTACCTCTTCCGGATGCAGGGAAAGCAGATAATCATCCAGTTCCCGCATCCTGTCCTTTTCATAATAGAAGTCAACCAACATCCTGCGAATCGTCCGTCTGGTATCTTCCTCAATCCGCTCCGACTGCGCCAGCAGGGCAAATAAGTCCGCATTGTCCTCCTGTATGACAAAGGTAGTCTGGTACTCATAACACATATATATGGCATATCCCAGGTGATTGCGCACAAAAGGCGAAATCATCAGTGCCAGCCTTACCGGACTAAGCAGCGTCTCCACACGATAATCCATGCTCACTGTATAGCGGTTCCCCTCCCCGTCTCCCAGAAGAATCTTACAGTTGGAATCATAGACAGGCACCAGTGCCCTGCCGCCCGTAATCGGATAACTCTTCTGATCTGTTCGATAAGGATAGGACAAAATCACCTCTCTCAGCTTATCCGAATCCACCCGGATCTCCCGCACGAAGAGAAGCGCTGCCAACGCCTGCGCACTCTCCTCATCAATCATGGGCAGGCTGATGATATGACGGTAGAGATAGGCCAGATCTTTATTCACTCTGCCCCGCTTGATCTGTTCTAAGACAAAACGTTCCATAGCCGCCGTATAGTTTACATAAACATCCGGCAGTTCTTCCCTGTGCCTGTAAACATAAGCATAGAGATAGGCTGTAATCTCATAGTGTAAATCGCTCTGATAGGCAAAATACATCAGTACCATCTTCGGCAGCGGCCCGTCATACTCCAGGGAAATCGACATCATATAATATTCATAGAGTCTCGTAATCCGCAGATTTTCCTCCACGCCGGCACGATACCAGGCAAAATACTTTTCTCCCCGGCAGTTGCCTTTTATCAACAGAGTACAGATTGCCTGCAATATTTCATTGTCCGGCATCTTCTCATAACACCCCGCAAGGATTTTATACAGACTGTCCGAATATCCGCGCTGATGCTGCGCCAGATATACGATCTGCCGAATCACATCCTCTTTTAAAAGGTCATTCCTGACCGCATAATGCAATATCTGCTGTTCAAACAGATCCAGCTTCATAAGCATCGCCGGATTCGCGCGGATAATATTCCACGCTTCTATGTAAATCACCGGGGATTTACAATGATGACCAAACAGCTCCTCCAAAAGCACCCACTTGCGGGAAGGACTCTTTACATACTCCTCCGACAAGTACAGGAGAAGCCAGGCGATCCGCCAGTTGCCCCGGTTCCGCTCATAGACTCCTGCCACCACGGCTGCCACTTCATCTACATACGGATCGTCCTTGCCATACAGGGTGGTAAGATACAGATAATAGCACCACAATGCCGGATCCGTATCCTTTCTCATCTCCACCTGTTCTTTTTGTTTCTCAATCAGCCATCTGCCCTCATTATAGCGCTCCTCCGTGAGAAGCATCTGGGCCGTGAAAAGTTTCACCGCGATATCCTTGTCATCTATCTCCGCCATGCGTCCCAGCAGCTTATTGGTCTCTGTCAGCCAGGTCTTTGTCCCTATCTTCTTTAACCGGAAAGCCTGATAATAAGCCATCACTTCCACCGTGAGCCGCTTCTTTTCACGTTGCAATCCCAAAAGCTTTCTGCCCGCCGGATGTCTGACCACCGTAACCGGTATCCGGATTGTCTCATGCTCCTGCATCAACAGGATGGCGCCGTAATTGTTACCGGCATGAAGCTTCTCATGCTGCACATAATAATAAACCCGGTAAATATTCCCAAGAAAGGCGGAATCTGACACCACATCCTCTTTCACCTGTAGAAATTCCCCTTCCACGGCAATCTTCAGACGGGTGTACCCCCAGCCGTTTCGATTGACCACCAGTGCATAACGGGTGGTTTCCAACGGATCCTCTATCTTGATTTCCTTCTCTTCAGGGATATACTCCACTGCCTTTTTCTTGTTGATTTCTAAGAGAAATTCCTCCATATTATGTTCATTGCCCGGCACTGCGGACAGCCCCTTATAGGCGGCATAGTGCTGCCTGTCATTACCGGTGAACACCTCCTTGAACTCTCTGGAATAAAAAAGCTTTACAGCCTCCTCCCAACAGCTCTTTGCCAGATTGGTGAAGTGGAACAGATTCTTGATGCTTCCCAGACTGGAATCGATCACCTCGGGCACAATAGATACCGTGAAGGGAAGATAATACTCCCCGTGGTTGGATATCACATGGAAGCTTCCCCTGACTTCCTCACCTACTTCCATTCCACGGGCATCAAACCGGTACAGGATCTCGTCCTGACTGCCGCTGAATATTTCGGTAACACATTCCATACGAAGATCGGAGGAAACTATATGTCCCTCCGTCACCTGCCCCTTAGGGCCGTATACCAAAAAAAATCCCTCACAGACCGTATCGGCATGGAGTGACAACTCAATGCGCGGGCAGGAAAAATCCAAAGACCCGTTATCAACATTAAATTTGCCCTGTAAGATTTCTTCAATTACCTGTCTCACGTTTCCACTCCCCATGTTGGGATTTTATAACAATTTACAATTAACCATACTGGTTATAGTATACCATTTATAAGGTGGCATGTGCAACCTTAATTGCATACCCTAAAGGTAAGAGAACTGATGAGGTATCAAATGGAAGAAAACATTTTCAAAAGTGCACAAAACGCCGAAGATACCACCGGCCGGTTGCAGATTAATGTCACAGCCAATGTCGGATTAATCCCCATACAAAACGCATCTATCAACATTTCCTTTACCGGAGAACCGGACAGTACGGTTGAAACCCTGACCACAGACTCCTCCGGGCAGACCGATATCGTCAACTTAAAGACGCCGCCCTTACAGTACAGTCTCACTCCCAACTCCCCCATGCCTTACTCGGAATATACCGTGTCCGTCACAGCACCGGGATATGAACCTGTCATTGTATCCGGCGTGGAAGTACTGCCGGATGTAACCGCCGTCCAGAATATTGAAATGACACCCACGGAGATGACACAGGAGGAAGAAGAAATCATCTCCATTCCGGATCACACACTTTACGGTGATTACCCGCCAAAGATTCCGGAAGATGAAATCAAACCCATGGACGAATCCGGCGAAATTGTCTTAAGTCGTGTCGTCATCCCCGAATATATCATTGTACACGACGGTGTTCCCTCAGATTCCACGGCCGGTAATTACTATGTCCGTTACCGGGATTATATCAAGAACGTAGTATCCTCGGAAATCTATGCCACCTGGCCTGAAAATGCAATCTATGCCAATACCCTGGCCATCATGTCCTTTACCCTGAACAGGGTATACACGGAGTGGTATCGCAATAAAGGCTACAATTTCACCATCACTTCCTCCACCGCCTATGACCAAAAATGGATCCGAGGACGAAATATCTACAGCAATATCGACAGACTGGTAGACAGCATCTTTGCCAACTACCTGTCCCGCCCCGGTGTGCGCCAGCCCATCTTTACCTCCTACTGTGACGGGCGGAACGTGACCTGCAACGGCTTGAGCCAGTGGGGTTCCAAATATCTGGGAGACGAGGGCTATTCTCCTATCGAGATCATCCGCTACTATTACGGCAGCGACATGTATATCAACAGCGCAGTAGCCGTCTCCGGTGTCCCCTCCTCATGGCCCGGCTATAACCTGAATATAGGAGCCTCCGGTGATAAGGTGATGCAAATCCAGCAACAGATAAACCGTATCGCCCAGAACTACCCTGCGATTCCAAGAATCGCCGCCGATGGTATTTATGGTTCCAACACGGCCAATGCCGTGCGTACCTTTCAGAGAATCTTTAACCTGCCCCAATCCGGTATTGTGGACTATCCCACCTGGTACAAGATTTCGGAAATCTATGTGGGCGTCAGCAGGATTGCGGAGCCAGGGTGAGATATCCTGTACATTTCCCTGACACATAAAGCAACCGGTCAAATCCTTTTACAGGTATTATGACCGGTTGCTTTTTTATTGCGACGCCATTATGAGTTTACATAACTTTGTTTACATAATTTATAGACTACTTTGTCAGAAGCATCATGATATCATTGCTCCTGGCAACAAACTTAGTCATAGCCTCCGGCTCCAGGGGCGCCTGTTGCAGGAGTGCCAGATCGTAGAGCTGTTCACAGATCATCTTCACATTATCACCGTCCTGATGCTCGATCACATACTGTACCAATGGATGATTTGCATTGAGGATGAGCGTCTCGCCCTCCTTACCGAACATTCCCATATCCATTCCGCCCATGCCCTGCATGGAATACATCTTCATCATATCCTGCATCCGGCGGCTCTCCTCAGAGAGGGTGATCATGGAAGAAATCTTTTTATTCTTCAGCTTTTCAATCTTCACCTTGATGGCATCCTTCTTAAGAACTTTCTTCATCAGCTTAGCCACAGCCTCTGCCTGTTCTTCCATCTCCTTCTCCGCCTTCCTGGATGTCTTGGCCTTAAAGGTGTCTGTCAGGTCCGCATCAATACGCTGGAACTTAATCCCCTCGTTTTTTGCCTCCAACTGCGATACAAAAGGCTGATCGATATTGTGGGTCAGGATCACCGCATCCATCTTGGCTGCCCTGAACATATTGATATACTGGCTCTGCTGTTTCTCATCGGTTACGTAATAGATGACCTTCTCTTTCTTCTCGTCTTCCCCGTCATCCTCTGCTGACTCTGCGTCCGCATCGACCACCTCTGCCTCTACCTTTTCACCGTTCTCATCCACTGCGTTCTCATCCGCCTCGTCCGGATCCGTCTTATTGACCTCCAGGCACTCCGGCAGCGTCATATAATTCCCATCCAGGTTCTTAAAGAGAATATAATCTGTCATCTTCTCGCAGAACTTGTCGTCCTTCAGGCAGCCGAACTTGATAAAGGGACTGATATCATCCCAGTATTTCTCATATTCTTCCTTCTCGGTCTTGCACATGCCGGAAAGCTTATCTGCCACCTTCTTGGTAATATATTCGCTGATTTTCTTCACAAAACCATCATTCTGCAAGGCGCTTCTGGATACATTCAGAGGCAGGTCCGGGCAGTCGATCACGCCTTTTAGCAACAGTAAAAACTCCGGAATGACCTCCTTGATGTTATCCGCAATAAACACCTGATTGTTATACAGTTTAATTGTCCCTTCGATGGACTCATACTCCATGTTAATCTTCGGGAAGTACAGAATACCTTTCATGTTAAAAGGATAATCCATATTCAGATGAATCCAGAACAAGGGCTCCTTGTAGTCCTGGAATACTTTCCTGTAAAATTCCAGATATTCTTCCCTGGTACACTCATTGGGATGTTTGGCCCACAGCGGATGGATCTCATTGAGCAGTTCCGGACGCTTCTTTATCTTAAGCTTCTGCTCGTCCTCCTCCTTCTCTTTGGCAATCTCCTCCACCACCTCATCGATATCCAGTTTCTCATCCGCTTTGATGACCTGGGTCTCCGTGCTGTTTGCCTTGCTCAGATATATCTCGGTTGGCATGAAAGAACAATACTTTTTGATGACTTCTCTGGCCTTATATTCATTACAGAACTCCAGACAGTCCTCATTGATATAAAGGGTTATTTCCGTACCCACTTCACTGCGGCTTCCCGCCTCCATATCAAACTCTGTACCGCCGTCACATTCCCAGTGAACGGCCTGCGCTCCATCCTGATAAGACAAGGTGTCGATATGCACCTCATCCGCCACCATAAAGGCAGAATAAAATCCCAGTCCGAAATGTCCGATGATCTGGTCGTCGTTAGCCTTATCCTTATACTTCTCGATAAAATCCGCCGCACCGGAGAAAGCGATCTGATTGATATACTCTTCCACTTCCTGCGCCGTCATACCGATACCGTTATCTATAAACTTAAGCGTCTTCTCCTCGGGATTCACGATAACCTGTATCTTTGCCTTATAGTCATCCGCAAGTGTATATTCGCCCATCATATCAAGCTTCTTTAATTTGGTAATGGCATCACAGCCATTGGAGATCAGTTCCCTGAAAAAGATATCATGGTCTGAATACAGCCACTTTTTGATAATTGGGAATATGTTGTCACTGTTGATTGATAGATTACCATGTTTCGCTTCCATAATTTCCTCACATTCCTTTCCGTGTCCATTTCGCCTGGCCTCATCCGTCGGCCGGTGTCCTGCTTTTCTTCCTGTGAAATAGTGTAATACCCTCCAAAATAGAAGTCAAGACAAAATTAGCACTCATTTAAACAGAGTGCTAATAATTCGCAGTTTATTCAGATTTCATGCGGGTTTACGGAATTATAAACTTTTTCTAAAGTGTGCTTTTCCTACGCCCCAAAATACTGTGAATACACTTCAAAAAAGTTCTGTGTGGTCACGCTGTCGTCGTGAATAAATCCCACCGTATTCCATAAATCTTCATTCAGATTCCTGGTCAGCGTACTTACATAGGCGTCATACTCTCTTCCAAAGGCCTCTTCCCGCCGCTGTTCCACTATTTTAATCTTATTGGCGTCTGTCTCCTCCCTGTCAAAGGTGTTGATACATTTGATGATATGATATCCGTACTCCGTTTCCACCACATCGCTGATTTCTCCCGTACCGAGGTTAAAAGCCGCATCCTCAAAAACCGGATCCATCTCTCCTTTACCGAAGGAATAGGTTGCCTTATCATCCTCGCTGTACTTACGGATCAACTCATCAAAATCCGCATCCTCCTCCCCTGCGAGTCCGTGCACCTCACAGGCCTCCTTATAGGCAGCCTGCCTTGCGTTTTCCGTATATTCAATCTTCTTTCCGGTTCCATCCAGAGCATAGGTTTTGATGAGGATATGCTGCACCGTAATGGTTCTTGCCTCGTCGTCACTGATCTCCGGATTAATATCCTTGATGGTATACTGATACATCTTCTCCGCCAGGGCCAGTTCTGTATAGAGGCTCTCAATCAGCTTCCGGGAGACTCCCATCATCTCAATCTCCTGGGCATTTAAAGACTCATAATAGGTCTTCGCTGCATTTTCTGCCCGCACCTTTTCTTCCTCATCCAGGCTCACCTCATATCTCCCGGCCATCAGATTCATGGTCTTAATCTGAGCGATCTGCGCCAATGCTATATTTTTGACATTCTCTTCCAGGGTCACACCATCCGCATTGGTATTCCAGATTTCCGTACCATAAACACTCTCATACCGGTTCTGGATGGTTGTCAGATACACCATCAGTTCCGGCAGTGTACAGGTGCTGGTTTCAATTCTGAAAATTTCGTCCTTATCAAATCCTGTAGTAAGCACTACCTTAGTTCCGGTTCCATCACCAATCCCACAGCCTGTCAGGCACACAGATAACAGACCAATGATCAGAAGAAAAGCCACTATCCTGCGATGATTATTTTTGTTCATATCGTTTCCCTTATTTTCTGAATCTACAGGCCGATCACGCCGCATGACCGTCCCAGTTACTTTATTATCCTATTACATTACCATCCTTATCATACCACACCTTGCCATCCGTCAGCACACGGTCTTCATTTTGCAGAATTGCCCGTACATAATCCTGCGCAGATTCAAGCTTTCTGCGAAAAGCCACGCCGCCGCCAAACAGATCCACCGAATGAATATCCGACCCGGCGCTCATGGGGAAATGGTACTTGCGCCCATAGGCAGCCGCACTTTTATCAAATACCCGTTTGTCGCGCCCCACTCCTTGATACTGGTGATGTGCCGCATTAATCCCTTCTATGCCATCCACCCATTCCGGGAAAAGACGCACCTTGGGAATATAGTATTCCTCCCGGAAAGGATGAGCATGCACCACCAGACCTCCTGCCTCATGCACCAGCGTATACTGCTCCTCCACCGTAGCAAAACGCAGCCTGGGATGCTCTTTCATCCATGCCTTATCAATCCCGTATATCAAAAACTCCGTGCCGTCATAACCGGCCTCATAGCCAAAGAACACATCCAGTCCTATCTGATCTCCTTTTGCCTTTGCCTGCTCATACCCCAGACAGAACTGATCCACCCATCTATCCCAGTCAAGCCTGGGATCTATGCTCGTATTGCCTCCCCAGTTATGATCTGTCACAAATATACCTGTATAACCATATTCCTTACAGGCCCTCGCCATATTTGCCCCGGTGTCTCTGGCACAGGCGCTGGCCTGGGATGTATGCAGGTGTGTCTCATACAGATAAGGATATTTTTTCCGAATTGTCTCATGCATATGTGTTGTCTGTCCTCTTGTCTGCTAATAAATCCAAACTCTCTTCTATCCGGCAAAAAGGGATTAAATTGCATGCCCTGTGGCGCCAACCTAATCCCTCTCATTCGTTTTCTTGCAGCACAACTGTCTGATTGCCGTGCTTCTTCTTATTTAATCACATGAATCCAGCCTTCAGGTGCTTCAATCCTTCCCATCTGAATCCCTGTCAGGGTATCATAAAGCTTCTTTGTGATCGGGCCCATTTCATTCATGCCGCTGGGGAAAACAATCTCTTTGCCGTGATCTACCACCTTGCCTACCGGTGAGATCACAGCCGCAGTCCCACAAAGTCCGCACTCCGCAAAGTCCTTAACCTCTGCAAAATCAACTTCTCTCTCCTCCACCTCGAGTCCCAGATAATCTCTGGCAACCACCATCAGGGAACGTCTTGTAATGGAAGGCAGGATGCTGTCTGATTTAGGAGTCACAACCTTATTGTCCTTCGTCACGAAAAGGAAGTTAGCCCCGCCGGTCTCCTCCACCTTGGTTCTGGTGCCGGCATCCAGATACATATTCTCGTCATATCCTTCTTCATGCGCCGTAATGATCGCATGCAGACTCATGGCATAGTTAAGACCTGCCTTGACATGTCCCGTCCCACGCGGTGCCGCTCTGTCAAAATCACTTACCTTAATGGTCAATGGTTTCGCACCGCCTTTAAAATAAGGGCCAACAGGTGTGGTAAACATTCTGAACTGATATTCCTCCGCCGGTTTTACGCCGATAACAGGAGAAATGCCAAACATATAGGGTCTGATATAGAGAGTCGCTCCGGAACCATAGGGCGGCACATAAGCCTCATTTGCTGCTACCACATCCGTCACAGCCTGCACAAACCGATCTCTGGGAAACACAGGCATTTCCAGTCTCTTACAGGAATCTTCCATACGCTGCGCATTGAGATCCGGGCGGAAAGTGACGATACGGCCATCCTCTGTGGTATACGCCTTTAACCCCTCAAAACAGGTCTGCGCATACTGTAACACGCCGGCACACTCATTCATAATGATATTGGCTTCCGATGTGAGTTCACCGTCATCCCATGCTCCGTTCTTGTAATTGGCTACGAATCTTTTATCTGTCTCATGATACCCGAAACCGATATTCGCCCAGTCCAGATTCTTTTTTTCCATCATTCCCACTCCTCTCACGTATCTGACCATATAGAAAATCTCTTCACAGATTACTTTTACTACAACTTATATTATACCAATATCCTCAAAAGTCAAGCCTTGTATCCGGACATCACGGCTTACAACACTGCATTGACCACCTCGAGCGCAATATCATAAGCAAAATCCTTGACCGCTTTTTCACAGAGTCTGAGCATCTTCTTATCTGACTCCGGCCTGTCATACCACTTCAACTCTCTTATCTTAGCCGACGCCGTATCTCCGTCGAAATCATCCAGCCGGTCTGCCAGTTCCTGAAGAGCCTTTCTCCAATCGTCCTCTGTAATCTTCTCCATCTCCGGCTGCTCCTGCGTTTCCTTCTTTACTTCCTGTTTCTCCTCATTATCCAGATACACCTTAAGACTGTTTCTCATGTTGTTCATCATGCTGAATAAAATCGGTGAACGGACCGTCACATCCTCAAGCTGTCCGGCCTTGGCCATCTTCTCCAGTTCAAAAGCCTCATCCGCCAGATCATCTGCACCCACATTTCTGGCATTTCCCTTCAGAGAGTGCACAATAATCGTATAGCCCGGCATATCCCCTTTGTTCAGAAAATCTTTGAGCGCTTCTTCCTTCTCCTGTAAAATCGAGTGGAAGTCATGCAGTACTTTGCCATAGAGCACCTTATCCCCGCCCATGTATTTAAGACCGTTGCGGAGATTAAATCCCATCAGGTACAGCTGGCTTTCCCTGATACTCAGTTCGTTTCCTGCCTCTTCCTCTTCATAGGCATCATTGATATCCATGTTATGTGTCAGATATACTACATTGCTGGGCAGATATTCGATCAGCATATTCTCGAATTTATCCGCATCAATGGGCTTGGTCAGATAATCCTGAAATCCTTCTTTGAGATAAAGCTCCCTGGCACCTGCCACTGCATTTGCCGTCAGTGCAATGACCGGAATATCTCTTGACGGATTCCCCTCAAGCCCCCTGATAGCATGGAGTGTCTGGACGCCGTCCATCACCGGCATCATATGATCCATACAAATCACATGATAGGTCTTTCTCTTAATCAGTTCCAGACATTCCTCTCCGCTGGATGCCACATCAATCTGTAATCTGGTTCCCTTCAAAAGCCCCTGGGCCACCGCCAGATTCATGGAATTATCATCCACGATCAGAATCCTGCCCATCGGCGCTATAAATTTCTCATGATAATCCTCTATGCTGCGAAGACTCTCCCGGTACTGCTTCTCAAAATCCCCCAGGGGCGCACGATCCACTACCTTCTGCCTGATTTTAAAAGAGAAGGCTGACCCCTTGCCATAGACACTCTGCACATTCAACTCGCCGCCCATCTTCTCCACCAGACCCTTGGTAATGGCAAGGCCGAGTCCTGTCCTGTCATCCTTGTTCCTGACTGTCGAATCCATACGCTGAAAAGCCTTGAAAAGCTTAGGAATATCTTCATCCTTGATACCGATTCCCGTATCCTTCACGATTACATCCAGTTCAATCTCATCCTCAGCCACATCTTTCCATGCAAAATACAGGGTCACCCTGCCCTTCTGCGTATACTTCACGGCATTGGACAAAAGATTGCTGATAATCTGCCGGATATGAATCTCATCTCCTTGCAGTTTATAGGGAATGTCCTGCGCGATATTAAGCTGTAAATCCAGTTTTTTTCGACGAAGCTGCAAGGAAATGCTGTTGATCAGATCATTTAACAGAGAGCTGACATCATAGATACCTTCGTTTAATTGCAGTTTATCCGCTTCCAGTTTGGAGAAATCCAGAATATCGCTGACCAGCGTAAGCAGGATGTTGCCTGCCTGTCTGATATCCCTGGCATATTCTTTGATAGCCTCCTCCTGACTCTCCCGTATGATCAGCTCATTTAATCCGAGAATCGTATTGATCGGCGTCCTGAGCTCATGTGACATATTTGCCAGGAAAATATCCCTGGCCCCTTCCGCCTTCTCCACAGCGCTCACAGCAGCCTGAAGCTCCACCTTCTGCTGTTGCAGCTGTTCCTTCGCCTGAGAAAGTGCAGACACCTTTTCGTCTTTTCCCGTTGTTTTCTTTGTCTCCTGCCCCATTCTGATACCCTTCCTTATATCAATTCATACCCCGTTTACTTTTTGCGTTCATATTTTACGAACCGGTAAGGAATGTCAAAATACGTCTGTTCCTCACTGTCCGCTGTAACCATCCATTCCCCGTCTTTATCCAGATTGGGAAAATAAGCGTCCGCTTCGTATTCGTGATCAATCTTTGTCACATGAATCACATCACAGTAGGGAAGCATCATACGATAAACACTCTCTCCGCCGATAATATAGATATCCTCCTGCGGATACTCCTCAAGTTTCTCAAGCAGTTCCTCCTTACTGTGTACGACAATGGCTCCCTTCACCTGATAATACGGATTCGTTGACAATATAATATTCGTCCGGTTTGCCAACGGCATACCCTGGGGAAACGTCTCCAGAGTCTTTCTTCCAAGCACCACTACCTTGCCCGTCGTTTCCTGTCTGAAATACTTATGATCCGCCGGAATACTCACCAGAAGGCTGTTCTTGCAGCCAATCGCCCAGTTATTATCCACCGCTACAATTCCGTTCATGCTGTCCTCCCTGTTAAACCCTGCATTATGCCTGCTTTCCCTTGTCTGTCCCCTAAATAGCCACCGGAATATTTTCTATCTGCGGCCCTGCCACATAGTTTTCTACCTTCACATCATTTCTGGTAAACTGATAGAAATCTTTGATCTCCGGATTCAGCCAGAACGCAGGCGCATCATACACCGGCCGTTCAATCAGTTCTTTGACAAGCGGAATATGCCTGTCATAGATATGGGCATCCGCAATCACATGGACAAGTTCCCCCACCTCCATGCCGCAGACCTGCGCCAGCATATGCAACAGAACTGCATACTGCACCACATTCCAGTTGTTGGCCGTCAGTACGTCCTGGGAGCGCTGGTTGAGGATGCCATTGAGCGTCAGCTTTTCATGTCCCTTTTTCTGTGTCACATTAAAAGTCATGCTGTAGGCGCAGGGGTACAGATTCATCTCATGAAGATCCTGGTGCACATACAGATTGGTCATAATCCGCCGGCTGTAAGGATTGTTCTTCAGATCATAAATTACCCTGTCAACCTGATCCATCATGCCTTCTTTATATTGGTGCTTTACACCCATCTGGTAACCGTAGGCCTTGCCGATGGAACCACTCTCATCGGCCCAGGCGTCCCAGATATGACTGTGCAGATCGTGAATATTATTGGATTTTTGCTGCCAGATCCAGAGCATCTCGTCCGTGGCGCTCTTAAGCGCCGTTTTTCTAAGCGTCAGAATCGGAAACTCTTTGGACAGATCATAACGGTTCACTACCCCAAAAAGCTTCACCGTATAGGCACTCTCCCCGTCCGGCCAGTGTGGCCTTACTTTCTCCCCTTCCGTACTGGTTCCATTCTCCAGAATGTTCCTGCACATATTGATAAAAATCTGATCTGCCGCACTCATGTCCGCTCTCCTGTATCCTGTTCATTAAATATCCCACTTATCACATAACGAATTGATCTGATCCGCAAACCTTGCCAGATCCTTGTTGGCACCGCCCTCATTCTTATGAATGATCGCCATAAGACGCTGTCCGCTGGCCAGAAGTCTCGCAAAGACACTGGAAATGCCATGTACTTTCTTCTTCACTGCCACCGGTTCCGCCTCATAGATAAACGCACCGCTTATCAGATCAAATCTCGTACCGCTGTAAGGTGCGTAGGCATCCATCTTATGTTCCACCTTCAGACATTCGGTAAAGAGCATGGACACACTGTCTTCTCCATGCACCACAAATACTTTCTTCGGTATTTCCTGAAAGCCCTTAATCCAGTTTAACAGCCCATTCTTATCCGCATGGCCGCTCATGCCCACCAGCTTCTTTATGTCCGCCCTGATCTCGATCTGCTCTCCGAAAAGTTTTACCTCCCTGGCACCTTCCACGATCATTCTGCCAAGCGTACCTACCGCCTGGTATCCTACAAACAGGATCGTACACTCCGGCCGCCAGAGATTGTGCTTCAGATGATGCCTGATACGGCCCGCTTCACACATACCGGAGGCTGATATGATAACCTTCGGCGTGTTTTCAAAGTTAATCGCCCTGGACTCATCACTGGTGATTGCCAGCCGAAGTCCCGGGAAAGCAATGGGATTGATCCCCTGTCTGACAAGATCCATGGCTTCTTCATCAAAGCAGTCATCCTCATTTTTCTGGAAAATCCCGGTTGCCTCCACTGCAAGCGGACTGTCCACATAAACGGGGAATCCCTCGTGTCCCTTTACCAGCCTGGCTGCTTTTATCTGTCTTAAGAAATACAAAAGCTCCTGTGTCCTGCCCACTGCAAAGGAAGGAATCACCACATTTCCTCCCCTGTCAAAAGTAGTCTGGAGTATCTTCGTCAGCTCCCCTATGTAATCTACTCTCTCCGCCGCATGGAGCCTGTCGCCGTATGTGGATTCCATAACCACATAATCCGCCGTTTCCGTATTCTTCGGCTCCTTGATGAGCGGATGCCCTGTATTGCCGATATCTCCGGAAAACACAATCTTCCTGGTCACATCATCCTCTGTGGCCCACACCTCGATACTGGAAGAACCCAGAAGATGTCCGATATCCGTAAAACGTATCCTGACCCCTTCACAGACATCCACATCTTTCTCATAGTCACAGGGGACAAGACATTTGATTGCCCCGTCCGCATCCTCCATCGTAAAGAGCGGTTCCACCAGTTCATTCTCCGCGCTTCTCTTGGCCTTGCGGTTCTTCCACTCTGCCTCCTGCATGTGAATGTGTGCACAGTCCCGCAGCATAATGCTGCACAGATCACAGGTAGCTTCCGTAGCATAGATGCTGCCTCTGAATCCCCTTGCATACAGAAGGGGCAGAAGCCCGGAATGATCTATATGGGCGTGGGTCAGAAACACATAGTCTATCAGTGCTGACTCCACGGGCAGTTCACAGTTTTCAAATACCTTAATTCCCTGCTCCATACCATAATCTACCAGAATATTTTTGTCTCCTACCCGAAGATAATGACAGCTGCCTGTCACCTCATGATCGGCCCCAATAAACATTAATTCCATAAAAGTTTCCTCCTATATTATACATATCATACCATTTTTTGTGGTTGGCGTAAATCTTTTCGGGAATTCTTTTCAGATTTCTTATGCCCCTCAACATCTCATTACTTCTCCATACAATAAAGTAAAATCACGCATAAGGTGAATATTCATGTCTCACTTTATTCCTGCCCTGATCCTCTTTCTCCTTGCGGTCTCTCTGGATTCCATGACCGCCGGATTCTCTTACGGTACCCAGAAGGTCCACATCAGGATCTCTGCCTTTTTTCTCCTGGTCTGTATCCCGGCAGTGTTTATCACCGCAGCCAGCCAGCTCTCCCACCTGCTCTTTTTCTTTCTTCCCGAAGAAGCGCTTCCCTTTCTCTCCTTCTTCCTCCTGTTTCTCATAGGATGCAGTAAACTCACGGAAAGCCTGATCCGTTATCTGGCCAAAAAACACCCCAGTCTCGCCAGAAACTGGGGATGTCGTATTAAACAACTGAATATCATCTTTACCATCTATCTCTCTCCCGAGGATGCCAATAAAGAAGATTTACAGATCTTAAGCGCCAAAGAAGCCCTGCTTCTAAGTCTGGCTCTTTCCCTGGACAGTATCCTGGTGGGTATGGCCTTTACCACAGAATCCATCTCCTGGTTGTCTTTCCTCCTTCTTTCCATGTTCTTTAATCTGCTTTTATTTTCTGCCGGGTACTGCCTTGGCCGCCTGCTATGCAAAGTGCTCCACATGGATCTCTCCTGGTTAAGCGGCCTCTTTCTTCTCCTGCTGGCCCTGCATGCACTCGCATGATCTGGGCGCCACCCTTCCCACAGCCACCAATAATTCATGTACAATCAACGGTGTGGCGGAAAGCGCGATCAACTGCGTCCACTCCATCATACTGAGCTTCACCGTACCAAACAGGTAAATAAGCGGTGTAATCTCCGTCACGGCCACCTGTAATAAAATCCCCACCACAAATGCCAGCAGCATATAGGGGTTATTCCTGTGGTTCATCTTAAACACAGACCTGTTCACATCCCGCATCCCAATGGCGTGAAACAGCTGGCTGATGCCCAGCACCGTAAAAGCATGAGTCTGCGCCTTGGCCAGCACCGTCGATATCTTCAGCCCCTCTAATATATTATGTAAACTAACCGGCAGGCCTTCCAATATGATCCTGTCATAAGGCACCTTTAAAAAGGCCGCCAGACTCACTCCGCCGATGACCAGTCCATAGCAGATCACACACATCAGTCCGCCCTTGGCAAACAGCGAATCCTCCCGCCGCCTGGGCGGTTCCTGCATCAGTCTCTCCGTCTCATTGTCATCTACCCCCAACGCCAGTGCCGGCAGAGAATCCGTAATCAGATTAATCCACAGAATAAAACTCGCTTTTAATGGCGCCGGCAGTCCTGCCACAATCGTCACCAGCATGGTGATAATCTCCCCCAGATTGGAGGATAGCAGAAAAAGCACTGACTTGCGGATATTCTCATAGATACCCCGGCCTTCCTTGATGGCAGTATGTATGGTGGCAAAATTATCATCCATCAGCACAAAATCCGCCGCCCCTCTGGCCACATCCGTACCATTAAATCCCATGGCGATTCCAATATCCGCCGCCTGCAAAGAAGGGGCATCGTTGACGCCGTCTCCTGTCATGGCTACCGTCTTGTTCAGGGAGCGGTACCCTTCCACGATCCGCACCTTATGTTCCGGCGTCACTCTGGCAAACACCTTAAGCTGTGGAAGTTTCTGTAGGAAAACATGCTCCTTTAAATGATCCAGCTCCCTGCCCGTAATACACTCACTGGTCTGACTGGCAATTCCCAGTTCTCTGGCGATGGAAAAGGCTGTATCCGGATGATCACCCGTAATCATCACCGTAGACACCCCTGCACTCTTAAAATCCTGCACTGCCGCCACTGCCTCCGGCCTGACCGGATCCTGCATACTGACCAGTCCCAGAAATACCATGTTCTTCTCTGACATGCGTCCCTCCGGCTCCATGGATAAGGCCAGCACACGCCTGCCCTCCGCCATCAACTGCTTCTGTATCCTCCGAATCGAATTTCTCTCTGTTTCCGACAATTCAACAATCCGGCCGCCTCTGTACATCCTGTCACATCCATCCAGAATCCGTTCCGCGGCCCCCTTGGAATAGGCGATTCTGTCAGCCCCGACCTTGTGCAGCGTTGTCATCATCTTTCGCTCCGAATCAAACCCCGCTTCGTCCAGACGGGGATATTGTTCCCTGATATGCGCTGCATCGACACCACACTCCCTGGCCATATATAGAAAAGCCATTTCCGTGGGATCACCCAGGCCGCCTGTCTCGTTCAACATACCGTCATTGCACAGAACACTTCCCAACAGAAAATGTCTGTAGCCAGAGTCTGTCTCCTGATTATCCGGCATCCCCTTAAGAATTTCAAACATCTGCTCCCGTCCGCGCAGCCTGCCATCCAGACAGCACTCCGTCACTGTCATTTTATTCTGGGTCAGAGTTCCTGTCTTATCCGAGCATACCACCTCTACAGCCCCCAGCGTCTCCACTGATGAAAGCTTGCGCACGATGGTTTTGGCCCGTACCATGCGGGACACGCTCAAGGCCAGTACAATCGTCACAATGGCCGGCAGTCCTTCCGGCACCGCTGCCACGGCTAAAGATACCGACGTAAGCAGCATTTCCCCTACATCACGTTTCTGTAAAACAGCCACCACAAACAAAAAAGCACAGATTCCCACTGCCAGGGCGCTCAGCACCTTTCCCAGCTCCCCCAGTTTTATCTGCAAAGGCGTAAGCTTCTCTTTACTGCCATGCAGCATGTCCGCAATATGACCGATCCGAGTATCCATACCAGTGGCCGTTACCACCCCTTTTCCTCTGCCCCGGGTCACATATGTGGACATATATGCCATATTCACACAACTATTATCACCCGGTACATCCACCACATAATCCGCATCCTTTTCTACCGGAACAGACTCTCCCGTTAGGGTAGACTCTTCTGCGAAAACTCCAATACTTTCAATAAGTCTCAGATCAGCCGGAATCCTGTTACCGGCCTCCAGCAACACAATATCCCCCAATACCAGATCTTCCGCCGGAATCTTCATGCGTTCACCGTCCCGCACGACCACTGCCTGCGGAGAAGATATTTTCTTAAGGGCCTCCACCGCCCTGCCTGCTTTGCCCTCCTGGATAATCCCTACCGCGGCATTTAAGACCACCACTGCCACAATAATGACTGCATCCCCAAACTCATGCAGCATCAAAGATATTGCCATGGCCACCACAAGAATCAGAATCAGCGGGTCATTCAGCTGTTCGAGCACCATCTGCCAGACACTCTTCTGTTCCTGTTCTTTCAGTTTGTTTGCGCCATATTTTGCCTTGCGCTCCATAGCCTCCCTGCGGCCAAGACCATTCTCCCTGTCCGTTTCCAGACTTCGGATTGCTTCCGAAGCTGTCCTGCTCTCATACATGCACACATCCTCCTGCCTTTCCCTGAAACGAACCTGCCCGTCTATACATGCAGGCTTGTCATTTCTTTGTAAGATATATGCATGTACAAAATCTAATATTACATATTATGTAAACTAATTTTATATTCTTATAAAAGACACGGAGCTTTCAGTCTCCTAAAAGCTCCGTATCTTATCGCTACCGTCATCCACCGTATTCTCTATCGCTTTAATGACCACATAATAACCAGTACCAGCACTGACTTCCACAAACACCCTGTCTCCGGTCTTATGCCCAAGAAGCGCTTTCCCAAGCGGCGATTCCGTACTGATCAGCCCTTCCAGGGAATTTCCCCGCACCGTAGTCACCAGTTTGTATTTCTCTGTGATCCCGTCCTCTTCAAAAAATACCTCCACCGTGTTATTCATGCCCACCTCGTCCTCCGCAGACTCGTCAGACACAATCACGGCAGTCTTAATCATCTTCTCCAGATAACGGATCCGGCTTTCATTCTGGTTCTTAAACTTCTTCGCCGCATAATACTCAAAATTCTCACTTAAATCCCCCTGGGCACGCGCCTCTTTCACATCCTCCAAAGCGTTCTTACGCACCACCAGCTTGCGATATTCGATTTCCTCCTCCATCTTCTGGATATCCTGTCTGGTCAGTTCATTATACATCTCTCTATCCTTTCCCATATGCAAAGAATCCTGCTAAACGCAGGATTCCCAGAATTACTCTTTTTCAATTTGCCACACCAGATCTATTTTACATTCATCATGTAGTTGATCAGACGATTCACATCATCAGGCTCATGTGCAACAATCTCCATTTCCGGAATTTCATTATCTGCAAAAAGCTTGGTAAGTGCAACATATTTTGTCAGCTGGGATTTCAGATTTAATCTGTCACCCTCTGTTGTCACCAGCTCCACTGTACCTTTACACTGATTTATCACCTCAAAAAACTTTTCAGGATCGTCTACGTTCATAATCTTCATCTTATTTTCCTCCTTTTTCTTCTCTTTTTCTCTTCGCACTAACATATATCATCTTTTGTAAATTTTGTCAAATATTTTTTCAAAAATTTTTTTGAGAGATTTTTCTATTTTTGTTGTTGACAAAGTAAAATTCATATAGTATATTAATATTTGTCCGAGCGATAAAACAGCTCAGACAAGACATGCGCGAGTGGCTCAGTTGGTGGAGCACGACCTTGCCAAGGTCGGGGTCGCGGGTTCGAGTCCCGTCTCGCGCTCTGACCTAAACGATATCCGGATTCTTCCGGATATTTTTTGTTTACGAGTTACATTCTAAAATCAAGTCCCTTATGCATATACCCCAGCAGCGTATTATAGTTATCCTTATAGCTTAAGATATAATTCCGCTCCGTTGTCACCATGTCCGAATGGCCCATAAGGTCGCTTATATACCTTGTCGGCATCCCGGATTCATGCAGCATCGTTGCGAAAGTCTTCCTTATCTTATGCGTATTGAAATACCTTACATCACAGTACCGGCAGAGTTTCCGCAGCGTCCTGTCAAGGGATCTCACCAGGATCGTGTCCTTGCCGTCATAGGCCAAGTACTGGCTCTTATAACCGTTCTTTACATGATGTTCCTTAAGCCTTTCCAGGATATAGAGCACTTCCGGGAGCAGCGGCACTTCCCTGACAGAATAGACCGTCTTCACATCTTCCACCACCTGGTAGACCATGGCGCCGCAGCGTTCCCCGTTCTCATCCCTTCGGTATGCCTTCGTCTCGGTCTTATAGATCCGGATGACCCCGCTGTTTATATCCACATCCTGCCATGTGAGGGAGGCCAGTTCTCCCACCCGCAGACCAAGATAGAAGTTCATCACCAGGCATAAGCTGGCAGAACGCTTGAGCGGATAGATATCTTCCTCAACGACCAGCCGCAGGAGCTTTTCAACGTCTGACCTTGGTACTGCAAGATCCTTATGCAGATCCGGCACTATCTTTCCCTCCGGCACATACCGCCTGATCATCTCCCAGTCGAACAGCCTTACCCCGCCCAGTTCCAGGAACCTGGCATATACCAGGACATTATTTACCACCTGGTATATCCTGGCAAATTCCTTGGCCGTGATATTGCCCCATCCGATGATAACGCCTGTCAGGAACCGGATGACTGCCGCTTCATCCAGCGCAGAGACATTCTGCTTCACGAACCAGCTGCCGGCATAGTAGCGGTTATATGTCACCTCGATCCGGTCACAGCTCTGCGCCTTGATCACGTTCATCTTCATCAGGAACCACTGCCGGTATATCTCTTCAAAGGTCTTTTCCTCTATCTCTTTTGTCGCCACTGCACCGCTTTTTATCCCTATCTCGATCCATTCATTCAGATCCATGCTGCACCGCCTTTATCTTTTCGACACATTCAGAACAATAACAGCCTTCATATCCCTCTATTTTATAGAGAAAGCACATCCATGCTCTGTTCCATATTCCGTTATCTCCACACATCTTGCAGCTTCCCTGCCCTTCGCCTTCGCATTCCGTTATTTTAAGGTCACTCATTTCATCATCCACCATTCAATCTTTGCTTACTCATGCCACCGTTGGAAAGATGGGACTTTCCTCATGCCTAAGGACATCTAACAGACTTAAAAGCCGGCGTCTATAAGAAGTCCTAAGGCCTGACCACTAGTCTTAGAAAAAACAGTAGTCAAGGGAAGGGAGCGTGCGGCTGTTCACAGCTTGTCCAGATCGATAAACTCTAAGCCGGTATCTTCTTCCTCATCCTTTTCCTCTTCTGGTCCATCCTGTTTCAATGGCAGCGTGATCGTGGGGCCCCTTTTATCCCCACTCACACGCTGTCCTTGTCCTGGGGCGTCAAAGTGGTTGTAAGAGTCATAGATAGCGAAGAGTTTCTTGTTCCCGAAGAAGAAGTTACCTTCCACACGCTCCTTGATCGGATACCAGCGTTTCACTGCAACATACAGGTTTCCGCCAGTGAACAGTCCTACAAAGAATCCTATGTACCCAAAGCGGCTTACCTTGCGGTGTACCTCTTCATACTCGATCAGGCACCGCACCTGCCTGTCCAGCATCCGGTCGAACTGCGCGACCAGGATCACATCATAGCCATAATGCCGGTGCTGGGAGAAAAAGGACAGCCAGCCCTGCCGGCTGATGTTCTGCCATTCCCTGCTGTTGAACAGAAGCTGCGCTTCATCGATGACGAGCAGGATCTCACCTTCCTTCAGGCGCCTTCCCAAATGCTTTGACAGTTTCCTGGAGAACTGAAGGAGTCTGTCCGGCGTAAGACGGTCGTTCATCACAAAGAGATACGTCCCCTTACAGTGTCTTATCGATTTCGTATTTACATAAAAGTTGCCTATGATCACCCGCTTGCGCATCCTGAGCCTGCTCCGCAGTTCTTTGGCCGTGTGCAGGCTCTTGCCGCTGCCGGGTGTCCCGGAATACAGTTCTATCATATCTATACCTCACGACAACAGTTTGACCCAGCGGGCTATGACCATATACAGATAATAGACTGCTATGGCCACGAGCCACGCCGTTCCGATCTTGACAAAAGCCCCCACCGGGATGAACCAGTTGATATATCCCAGATACGGCACTTCCTTCAGATTCGCTATGAACGGCGCAAAAGGAGACGGCGGCAGCAGCTTCAACAGCAGATCCAGGAAAGCATTGAGCATCTCTTTCATCCATGCGATCATAACAGGTCCCTCCTTACCATTTGATCATCTTATGAGTCAGTGTGATCAGACCGATGATGAGACTGATCGTTTCAAGGAAACGGATCATCTCGGCTACATCATCAAGAAAAGAAAGGTCGAACTCTAACATCATGTCTATATCCAGTGCCTCAACAACAAACGGGAATTCAAAACATGGCGCGACCGGTTCCGCCTCCAGTGCATTAAAAAGACCGATCAGGTCAAAGGGCAGGCAGAACGGAAAGATCATCCGCAAGTCACGTTTATACTCGTCAACATCTTCGTCCGGTGAAGTCTCTGTACCTGTCCCTGGCGTAGTCGTACCGGGCGGATCTGGTTTCGGATCCGGTTTTGTTCCTGTACCCGGTCCAGTCTCCGGCTGTACGAGATTTTCAGTGATGACCTTATTGACTGTCTGCGTATAGATCTCCGTATTAGCCTGAGTATCTGTCTCCGTTTCTGCAGAAGTATCTGTCTGCGGTTTTATCTGCGTCTCATAAGCATCCTTAACAGCAGCATAGGTCTTCTGGAATGTGGACGGGGAGATACGGGTATTTGTCCAGGGCGCAAATGCCGGGGATATGTTCGCCGCCAGGGCAGGATAGTCATATACGATAGGTTTATAATTCAGGGCATCTTTATAATTAGTTCCAGCCGTAAGGTAGTTCTTAACTGCATCATAATCACTGAATACAGGCAGGCTACAGGAATACTCACTGCAATTCACAGTAGAAGAATTTATCGTATAAGTTTTCGTCCCGCTGCTGTCTGTATCAGTTACAGTAAAGACAAAGCCTAAAAACGTCACTTCATTATTTTCAATCTGTTTATAAAAACGGAGATGTGTCCCATCAAAGTAACATGCAGCGCGCCCGGATGTCTCCCCTGTAAACTCCATATGACGGTCTTTCTTAAGATGTGAGATATAAAAATGAGCACTGCCAGAGAAAGTATAAAGATGCCCGCTGGACTGTTCTTTAAAGTCATCCACCGTAAAACTTTTTTCCGGCAGATCAAAATAGATCTCCGGATCCAGCCCCTCTATCTCATCATTCCTGAGCGCTGTAAGAAATTCCCCGACCATCCCCATGAATCCGGCAGATATGCCCAGTGTCTCAAGGGTTGAGAAATCAGGATCCTCCGGTTCCTGGGAGCTGCCACCGCCGGATCCACTGCCGCGGCCTTCCCAGGCTTCCAGGATAGAGGCGAAATCATCCCCGAATCCTACCCGGTACTGTCCCCACTGCTGTTCATTTGGAAGGGTGAGCGTACCATCTTCAACGTCATCAAGGAGTTCACTGAAAGTGACCATCGTACCATCTTCCATATAAAAAGTTGCATCAAGTTCCGGCGGAGCTCCGCCCGGATACAGAGACCAGACAAAACCTGAAAAAGCATCCAGCAGCGCCATATCATGATCATAATCTGCCACATATTCAGTTGCACCGGCTGCCGCAGACGCATTGACAAGTATATCCAGCAGTGACATCAATGACTCAACAGAACCTTCTGCTGAGAGCGCCCCAGTCGCCTGGACCCTGAGTGGGCAGGAGAACACGGCGGCTGCCACTACACAAAGAGCGAGCAGGCTGCAGAATATACGCTTTTCTAATCCTTTCATAGATCCATCCTTTCCTATCAAAAAGGGGCTACACATTCATGTAACCCCCAGGGAGAACTACCATAGCATCTACCCTCTGATCTTTTTGATCCAGCTGATGCCGAACTTGACACAGACGACCGCACCAACGACCAATGCGATCGCCGGCACTACGATCTTCAGGACGTCAAACGCCTGACCCTGTACCGAAGTGACTGCATCACTCATGATAGATGTTACATCAAAAGTTGACGCTGTGCCTTCTGCCAACGGCGTTGCTGACAATGCCGCCGGCATCCCTTTCAAAATACCTGCACGTACCATACCTTTCACCTGCCTTTCATCATCGAAAATATGCTCGTCATCACATAATCGAGTATTATCACAATGCCACTCAGGCCACCGCCTATAACGATACCCATACCGGCAACAGTGACGTATTTTTGTAACATATCCTCTAATATCATCCCTTAGACTCTCCTCAACCGGAACCCTGCTATGATCATCGCGCCTGCCAGCACACCGAGCATGAAACACGTACATGCAAATCCCGCTGTCATATTTTCATTCTGGGCTTCTATCGCCTGGACGAGCGCTTCCGTATCTGCCTGTCCACCCTCAGACATCGCAAGATCATATCCTTCCGGGAAGATGACTGCATCACCTCTGATCACGATATCATTTCCGCTGACCGTTTCTTCTTCCTGGCCTTCTTCCGTCTGTTCTTCCCCGGTCTCCTCTTCCTGGCCTTCCCCGGATTCATCTTCCACCGGCTCTGTCTCTGTCTGCTCTTCCCCGGCCTCTTCTTCCGGATCCGCCCCGTCTTCTTCCTTGCCGGTATCTTCCTGCCCCGGTTCTTCCGTTACTGTCCCGGTTTCTTCCTTGTCAATCCCTTCCGGTTCCTGCTCTGTTACTTCCGGATCCGCTTCTGTTTCCTGGTCATAGACCTCTTCATACTCTTCCATGACTATGACCTACTTCCACGGCCGGAAGCTGAAACTCTCCAGTGTAGGTTTACCAAACCCGTTAAGGCCGTATTCAGGAACAAACTCCTGACCGATGCAATCTACAGTAAGAGTACCCACCTTTTCATCCGGAAGGAAGAAATCTGTTGCCTTCATACCAAAAGTACCGCGTTCATTATCCGCCTGCGTACAGTTGGAGAACGCCGTTAAGATCGTCATAGGTTTTCCATCCGTCTTTCTCTTGAAATTCCGATACCCCAACACCTGAAATTTCACATTCATCTTCTTTTACCTTTTCCTTTCCTTTTCAAATGCTTTTTTTAGTTTCTTCTATAACTTAATGCCGCTGCTGAAACGGCACTAACATCAATAGATATGCACGCACAGCATGTTGATATCTTTCTTAACAGTTCACCTAACATCATTTAACTCACCTCATCCCTTCCCTGTCCCTTGCTTTTTCCCTTTTCCTCTGCTATCATGAGATTGTATATCTCCAGATACCGCAGGGCGTACGGTAGGGGTATTGTGCCGCCCTGCGTTGGAGAAAGAATAATAAGTTTATAACTAATAATAAAAGTTAATAACTTATATTTTCGATGATAGCACAAAAAGTTATTAACTGTCAATAATTATTTGATAGGAGTAACTATGCCTACTAGGAAACCAATTATACAAACTGTAATGGAAGAAAACGTTTATAATAAATTTAAAGAAATTTGTAATAGAGAAGACAGAAGCGAATCCAAAATGGCTGCTATAATTATTAAACAATACATCGAGCAATACGAAAAGGAAAACGGACGCATCAACAGTCCGGGGGTGTCAGTTACCAGGACTGGTTAGACCGACATAGATAATATGCCATTTTCTTTTCCGGCGTATCTTGCAATCCATTTCTGCATATGCTATAATGCCCGTAGGCAAAGATAGATGTGGCGAGTCATACAAATGATTCACCAAACGAAAACCCCAGAGTGGCACCTCTGGGGTTCTCTATTCCCATTACGGCGGGACCAGACCGAGGTTAGTTGTCATGATTGTCACTGTCTAACCATTTAATGATGTAATGGCAGATCACACCACCCACAACAGCAACTAAGATAGCTGTAGCTATGTCATACAAATAAATCACCCCCTTTCCGTTGCCGGATTGGGTATGACAACAAGACAAGCATATCACATCTTGTCTGTTTTAGCAAAACCTGTATGTCTTTTGTCAAAATTGCACAATCAGGTACCTACGCTGCGGGGCTGATCGGAGCATATGAAAGGCTTCCTGCTGTACAGATTCACTAAAATGCATACACTGCATCATAATCATACATCCAGTGCGGATTTTCTTCCATGACCAGGCATCTTAAGCTGCCGCTCATCCGCGCGACCGCATCCTCAAAGTGATCCGTAATGATATCAAAACTCCCGCCGTCAGCTATGACCACACCTGCAAGCGTGGGCAGGCATTGCTTGATCAGCCACTTTTTTTTATCCTTGATCGTCTTTTCGACCGTCGCCACATACAAGCGAAGCTTCCCCACCATCCCCACGAACTTTTCCCATAGAGGATGCGCGGAGCAGCGTGAACGATTAGAATCATCATGGACTATCACCCGGACATAATTATTGAGTATCTCCATGATGATCTCTCCGAGCTGTTTTTTCCTGATCAGGAAGTCTGCCGCTATATTAGCACGTTCATTCTTAAGCTCTATCTCCCATCTCACCCAAGGATCCTGCAATTTCTCTCCATCCTCTGCCTTCTGATTCCGTTCCAGCTGCTTATCATATACCCGAAGCATCACTTCACTCCGTCTGGATCCAAAGTATATCGTGTGGCCCGTTTTCTCATTCGTAAAAGTCGATTCCCGGACATCCTTATAGATCCGGAACTTACTGACTACTTCCTGTCTGTCAAGAAAGCCTTTCACATCATCCAGCGTAAAATACTGCGCCCCGAGATCATCTACTGCAAGATCGAACCGGGTAAGCCAGCCGATACGCCGGACCTGCTGAAGAAATTCTATCATGACTGTATTATCAAAATCACTCAGATACATTGCATCATGTCCAAACGGCGTGTCAGACATAATTGATGATTTAAAATGTTCCAGAAGATCAGAGATAGCCGTACCACTTACGATCACATGGATGCCCATATTTTCATTACCATCCGCCAAAATGCTGATCGGGGCACCTTCCAGCCTATACATTTTCTTATAACCATTGGCACCTTTTGGTAACGGCATGAAATCGCTTCCTGAATATCCTAGAAATGATATCATCTCAGACACTTCCGAAATGATAGTAGATGTGAAAGCAATCCAGTCTATGGATACTTTTAGAGAATTGTCTAACCTTTCAGAGTTTCCGTACATGGCACACCTTGTATTTACTACCCCCGTATTACTATACCGGGGGTAGACCCCTTTCCGGTCATGCGCAAATTGTCTGAAAATTTAAAGCATCAGCACATACGGGGAAACAGTTCGAGTCCCGTCTCGCGCTCTTTTTAATTCTAGTAAAAGCTAGTGGAAACGTTGATTTTTACAACGTTTCCACTTTTTATTTTTCACCAGATTATAATCCCCGTCTCTCTTCCTCACATTTCACCCGGTAGATTCGTCTCAGCGAATCATTGATCCGTTCCTCTGAAATAGTGCCATCCTGCACTGCTGCCAGAAGCGCCTCATAGGCCTTGTTATAGTCATCGGGCATCAGAAGCATATCTGCTCCGGCCTCTATAGCCATCACTGCCGCCTCTTCAGTCGGGTAATAGTCGGTAATGGCTTTCATATTCAGCGCATCTGTTATGATCACACCCTCAAATCCCAGTTCGTTTCTCAAAATATCCGTTATGACCTTTTCCGACAGAGAGCTGGGCAGGCCGTTTGTATCCACTTCCGGTACCGCCACATGGCTGACCATCACAAAATCCGCCCCGGCCTCTATGCCGGCCTGAAAAGGCACAAAATCAGAAGCTCTCATTTCATCCAGTGTCTTCGTGATCTCGGCCCTGGTCTCATGGGTGTCTTCCGTGGCTTCTCCTAAGCCGGGAAAATGTTTCAGACAGGAACTCACGCCTGTACCTTCCAGACCTGTCACGAAATTACTGACCATCTCACCTGCCGCCACGGGATCGGAACCAAAAGAACGGTCATCCAATACACTGCTGCCACCCTCCGGCACCACATCCGCCACTGGCGCAAAGTCAAGATTAAATCCAAGATTGCTTAAGTAGGCGCCAATCGTGGCCCCGCCTTCCTGTGCCTCGGCCGGGTCCCCGCCCTCGCCGATTGCCGCCATGGAGTCTACCTTTGTCACCTCCACACTGCTGTTTGCAACCCGGCTGACCGATCCGCCTTCCTCATCCACCGCCAAAAAGATCCTGTAATTGCTCATGGATTTGGTTGTGGACAGCATATCCTTAATCTGTTCCTCATTCAATATGTTTTGTCCAAAATAAATCAAACCGCCGACCGGGTACTTATTCAAAGCTTCCTGTGTACCGTCACCTGCCTGTGTCGCTGTTGTCACACCGGTGATAGCTTCCGGTGTCACGATAAAAAGCCCGGCAATCTTATCCTCCAACGGCATATCTGCAATGGAATTCTCTACCAGTTCCTCAAAGTAATCTTCCTCATTTTCTTCCACTGCCGGCTCCGGGGTATCGATCACTATCTCTTCTACCTCCTGTTCCTCTGCCTCTTCCTGTTGTTTTACAAGTTCTTCCGCCTGTTTCTTTTCCTTCCACGCAGAAGCTGCCTTACTTCCAAGAATTATGCCGCCTGTAACGAAGGCCAGGAATACAACAAAGACCACTGAGTAAGCTATAATCTGGTTGCGTACCCGCCTCTTATGCCGGTATTCGCGCCGGTCCTCTTCATCATCTTCTTCGTCCTCATCGTCGTCTTCATCATCTTCATCTTCGTCTTCATCATCTTCATCTTCGTCTAACTCATCTTCATCCTCATCTAATTCATCCTCATAATCCTCATCCGAATGTCCTTTTCTTCTGTTAAGCAGTTTTCCCATATTAAATCCGTATCCTTTCCATAGCCTGCATATAGCCGGCCGCTTATTGTAACATTAGCTTTTATCATCTCCAAGCCATTATCTGTATATAAAAATTTTTCACATACAATATATAGTGTACCGCAATTATACTATAACTTATTTTGATAAAAAAAGCCACCATATTTTTTCCTTTTTCCCTAAATTACCAATCCCATACTTAAGAATGACTTATCCCATATAAAACAAAAGCACCTCTGGTTATCTTAAACCGGAAGTGCCTTCCTCTTTTCCATGATATTTCCTGTTTATATCCCATCCCTTATTGCAGCAGACTCAAAATCCCTTCTCTGTTCTGATTGCTTTGAACCATCATAGCCTGCCCCGTCTGCGATAAGACCTGATTGATCACATGCTCTACCATCAATTTGGCTATATCCGCATCTCGTATCCTGGATTCAGATGCCTGTGTATTCTCAACGACATTATCCAGATTATTGATCGTATGCTCCAAGCGGTTCTGATAAGCGCCCATACGGCTCCTTTCACCGCTCACATACTCTATCGCCTTTTTAAAAGCAATGATTCCTGCATCTGCACCCTCTTGTGTTCTTGCATCCACCTGACTGATTCCCATGACAGGTGTGGATATAAAAGGAAGATCAATATTGATATGCTGTCCTGGTTCACATCCCGCCTGAATATGAACCTTCTGGCTCCTGGCAAAATCCTGTATATCATCAATTGAATATGCAACGCCCGGGCCAAATCTTCCGAACACATCATGTGCCTGAATCCAGAACTGGGAATTATTCCACCCATCCCAGCTTCCCATCGTGACACCGTTGCCAACAGGCAGCATCGGCCTCGGTGCATTGCATCGGTCATCATAAATAATCAGTTTACCATTATCCTCCACCATCTTGGTAAAATGATTCCGGGGATTTCCGTTATTTGTTCCCTGTAGGATACGCTGGATCAGCTCTGAGGCATCCTTAGCCCCCTCAATTCCAATATTATATATATAGTGGTTGCCGCTGACTTCCATGCTGCTGGAAGTTCCTTTTGTGAACTTAATACTATAATGATTGGTACAAGTACAACATGTACTATAAAACCCGTTGCCGATCAGCTCTTTGATCTGACTTTCCGAACCATGGAACTGTCTGAAATTTATCGTGGCTGCCTCATGTGTTATATCATAAGTTGCCGTTGCCGGATTACCGTTTGTATCCGTATATTTATAAGTTTCCTGCGTCGTATATACTTCATTCAAATTTCCTTTTGACCCCACCGGCACCCAGTCCGGCAGTCCGCCGACCGCAATAATAGACGGATCATCTTCTACAAACTGGAATCCGGTTCCCTGAAGTATCTGTATCTCATTATACGTAGTTCTTTCTCCGATGCTGTTAATTTCCCGCAACAGCTGTTTGATTTCCATCTGTATAAAATCACGGTCCTGCGCAGTCAGGGTCCCATTGGCTGCCTTGACGCACAGCTCCGTTCCCCGATGGAGCATATCACCAACCTCTTCCATCGCACCATCTGCAATCTGCACCAGGGAAATGCCTTCCTGACAATTGGCAGAAGCCTGAGAAAGGCCTCTGATCTGCCTCCTCATCTTTTCCGATATAAATAATCCCGCCGCATCATCCGCGGCACGATTCACTTTATAACCAGACGCAAGCTTTTCCGTATTCCTGGCTTTCGCCTTCGTAGTCTGCCCAAACATTCTATTTGCATTCAGAGCTGACAAATTATGTTTTATGACCATAAAATCCCTCCATGGAATTCCATGAACTCTGCATCCTTGCCAGTTCATACAGTATAATAAGATATTTATATTATACCAGATTAGTACAGATAAATGGTAGGACTATTATATATTTTTAATCAAACGTTAAAGCGTATACAAAACATGGGATTCCCATGTAAAACACTAGTGGGAAAAAGATTTTGTGCACAGCGAAGCGGGTATTCATTCTCTCAAGAATCAATACCCGCTTCTAAACTACACTATCCAATGGCCTTTACCTCCGGTTTTCTTCCGCTTCCTCTTTCCATCCTCTTGTCTTCGTATACATATACTGTAGCGTCTTATTCTTCTCTTCTTCCCGATTCGCTACTCTCTACCATGTACTCGATTCCGCTTCTTGTTTTGTTTGTTCATTGGTCTCCTATTCACTTGTAATCCTTCGATCTGTTACTTTAAGTTTTTGGTGGACCGTACCTCTCTTTCTTTAGATTTATCTATATGAAGTGTTTCTTTATGGTTTTATTATATCACCTGATTTTATTTTGTCAATACATTTTTTGAAATTTTTTCAAGAAATTATTTTATACTATTATATTTCTCTAATTTTCTAATTTTACATACTATTTTCAATTATTAACTGTTAATTACAGCTCCATACAAACCAAATATTGCCCTTTTTTCAATTTTAGTGGTATACTTTTATCAAAATATTTCTAAGAAATGAGGGATTATTATGTCATACAAACAGACTGCCTTGTCCAGACAGGCAGAGACAATCATTAAAAATCTGGAAAAGCGCAACATGGAGGGCTATTATTTCGAGTCTGCGTCTGCCTGTACCGAAGCTATCCTATCCAGTATTCCCAACGGATCCGTGATCGGCTGGGGCGGCAGCGAGAGTATCAAGGAATGTGGCCTGATGGACGGCATACACAAAGGCGATTATGAACTGTTGGATCGTTCTTTGGCCAGAACCCCTGAAGAAGCCAGACAGATCTATGCCAAAACCGTTCTGGCAGATTATTATCTGATGAGTACCAACGCCATCACCACAGACGGCACACTGATCAACATTGACGGCAACGGCAACCGTGTTGCCTGTCTGATTCAGGGGCCCAGCCACATAATTATCGTAACCGGTATGAATAAGGTAGTTACCGGTGTTCCAGAAGGCGTTGCCCGAGTACGCAATATGGCCTCTCCTGCCAACGCAATCCGTCTGGAACGCCGCCTCCCCTGTGCCGTTTCCGGTATCTGTCATGATTGTCTTTCTCCGGAATGTTTCTGCAATCAGATTGTGGTGACCAGAAGAAGCATGCATCCTGGCCGGATCAAAGTGTACCTTGTTGGTGAGGAACTTGGATACTAAAAGGGTTACATACTATTTAAACACATAGAAACAGGACTCTGCTTCCCCCCGCCGAGTCCTGTTTCTATATGTTCCTTCTCTAAAAAAGTTATGAATTTAACTGGATAAGTCTTTCCTTCAGATCCGCCGAGATAGTACTCACCATATCAGCAGATGCCGCAATTTCCTCTGTCGAAGCCGCCAGATTAGTGACTCTCACATTAACACCGTCAATCACTTCAATCAGTTTACCGGCCTTCCCCAAAAGCTGCGTGATAGCTTCCTGAATCTGCTCTTTATTGGAATCACTGTCGCCTGCGGTGTCCTTGGATAAATCGGCCAGTTTCTTAATATTCTCTGCAATGATCGCAAATCCTCTTCCCGATTCTCCTGCTCTTGCCGCCTCAATACTTGCGTTGAGAGCAAGAAGGTTAGTCTCCTCCGCCACGTTGGTGATCTCTTCATTATTCTCTTCCAGCTTCACAAGCATCCCCTGAATCTGCTCAAGCGCTTCTTTCAGCTGGTCACAGAATGATACCACATCGCTCATGGAAGCAGAAATACCTGTACTCTCCTCTGCGTTACTGTTATTGCCGATGGACATCTCACTGATGGAAGTATCCAGGCTGTCAAAATCATCCTGCACTATCGTAATCAGATTTGCGATCTGATTATTTCTTTCCTTAAGCGCGCGGTTTTTGTCTTCCACCTCGGAAGCCATCTGTCTTGCCGCTTCACTCTCTTGCTCGACTTTGCTCTTTATGTACTGAATACAGTTATTCTGGTTATTACATCCATTATGAATGGCGGCTGCCATATCCTTACAGGTAGCATATCCGCAGGCGGAACAGTCTATCGACTGCTCTGACATGGTACGTTTATCCATAGATGCAAAAATTGCATCCAACTGCGCCGTATCCGGCTGTCTGATCTCCAGTCCCCTGGATTTATCAGTATAATGTCTGATAAAGTCATTGATGTCCAGATCCTTAAACTGCCTGTTGAGCCTGTCCAGTCTCTGTTTCGGCGTAAGTTTCCTGCTGAAAGCATGTTTTTTATCGTTCCACTTACTTACTTCCCTGATCTTATGCAGTTCATAGAGTGTGTCGTCTGAACCATTCTTCTCTTTTTCCACACCAGGGCCATAGATACAGCCTTTTGCACAGTTAAGTGCATCCACCATAAACGGCAGTTCTTTTCCGCCAAGCACTCTCTTCTTATAGTCTTCCAAAAACTCATAGGCATGTTTCTCGCCTTCAATCTGTCTGATAAAGATATCTTCCCCGCAGAACCAGTAGACATTTTCTTTCAATCCACCAGGCATCGGATAGATAGACCCCAGACCGTACTCAATCTCGTCTTTCACCGCCGGACCGGAAATACCATGTTCCCTCACATAACGCATCAGATGATCAAACGTTACATTGTAGGAAACATAACCGCCGCAGTTGGGATCATCTATCTCATTCTTTTTCGCCACACAGGGACTGATAAATGCCAGTTTGTCCGGTACCTTCATATATTTCTTAACATAAACGGCACCACACATCATAGGAGAATGTACCGGTACGAGACGGGGAATCAGCTCTGGTATATACTTTTCAATATACCCGACGATAGCGGGACAGGGCTGCGATATGCCGCCCGTAAACTGATGCTCCGTAATATACTTGATGTATCCCCATGTTGTGATATCTGCACCGAAACTGATGCTGATGATACGATTTACACCGAGCTTCTTAAGGCCGCCCAAAACAGTAGCATACTCTCTCGGATAATTTGCCAGAAAAGCCGGTGCAAGTAAGAGTGAGATTTTTTCCCCTTTTTTCAAATCCTCAAAAAAACGCTCTGTGTCATCATAATAACTTCTTGCCCCATGAGCACAGGCATCAAAGCAGGCGCCGCAGGCAACACACTGCTTTCCATCCACCATGATCTTATTCTGCCCGTTTTCTTCCACCGCATGATTGGCCGTCAGAACCGGACATACTGAAATACACTTATGACACCCTACACACTGGTCATTGGTATACACCAATGCCTCTAACTGTTGATTCGCCATATTTCCCTCCACGATTATTCACCTATGTTTGTTAATATTGCTGCCTATACCCCGAATAATTCCACCTATATTGGTATAATTGTAGCATAATCCTGTAAGGAAATAAATGTAAAATATCAAACAAATATATATTTTAACGTTTTGATACAGCAACTATATCTGCGCCAGCACAAAAATATCATAAATTGCCTTGATCGCCGTCTCAAAATCTGCATTGGCTACACCAATAATGATATTCAGCTCACTGGAACCCTGATCAATCATCTTGACATTGACATTGGCGTGTGCCAGTGCGGAGAAGATTCTGCCTGCCGTACCGCGTGTAGACTTCATACCCCGTCCAACCACCGCAATCAGCGCCAGATCCGCCTCTATATCGATGGCATCAGGATCAGCCAGTCTGTGGATACCGGACACAACCTGCTGTTCCTTGTGCATGAACTCGTCCTGATGTACAAACACTGTCATCGTATCTATCCCGGAAGGCACATGCTCAAAAGAAATACCGTTCTCTTCAAAAGCCTGCAAGACCTTTCGCCCAAAACCGATTTCCGAGTTCATCATTTCTTTCTCTATATTGACTGCACAAAACCCTCTTTTACCGGCAATACCGGTAATCACATACTTTGATTTCTGGCAGGTACTCTCCACAATCCATGTACCGCTGTCATCAGGCGCATTGGTATTGCGGATATTGATGGGAATCCCTTCACTTCTCACCGGGAAGATGGCATCCTCATGCAGAACCGACGCCCCCATATAGGCCAACTCCCGCAATTCCCTGTATGTAATCGTCTCAATCCCCTCCGGTTTATAGATAATCCTGGGATCTGCAATCAGAAAGCCTGACACATCCGTCCAGTTCTCATAGACATTGGCCTTGATTGCCCTGGCCACGATGGAACCTGTGATATCGGAACCGCCTCTGGAAAACGTCTTTACTGTCCCATCCTCATACGCGCCATAGAATCCGGGAATCACTGCTGATTCCACCGTTGCAAGACGCTTCCGCATCAACTGATTGGTCAGTTCCGGATCATACTCGCCATCCTCTTTAAACCGAATGACCTCGGCTGCATCTACAAACTCAAAACCCAGATACTGCGCCATGATGATACCATTTAAATATTCACCTCTTGAAGCGGCATAATCCGATCCTGCCTTATTTCGGAAATTCTCCTCGATAACCTGAAATTCCTCTTCCAGGGAAAGATCCAGGGCAAGTCCCGTAATAATCTCCTGATATCTGTTTTTAATGGCCTGAAGCTGCCCTGCAAAATCCTGGTCTTTCTCTGCCAGTTCATAGCAGGCGTACAGCATATCCGTCACTTTCGTATCGTCAGAGGAACGTTTCCCGGGCGCGGAAGGCACCACAAAACGGCGCTCCCTGTCCGCACGGATGATACTCTCCACCTTTTTAAACTGCTCTGCGCTGGCAAGTGAACTTCCGCCAAATTTAACCACCTTGTTCATAATAAATAACAATCTCCATTCCGAAACGCCCATACAGCCGGACGGCGTTCCATATTTAAAACTTTATTCCGGCCGGTTATGCCATGATACGGATTCTGTTCAGACAGCCTCCGGCCTTCTCAATCTTTTCGTTAAATTCTTTCTCTGACATCACCTTCGTCATAAAGGCAAATTCTTTTACAATGCCCACATTCACTTCTGCAAGTGAACCAAAGGCCGCCATAGCCGCCTCTCTCTGATCATCTCTGACTCTGACAAAGAATTTCCGTTCCGCACTGGATAGATCTGTCACATCCACATTTTCCTCATCCCAGAAACACATAATGGTCTTACCCTGATGTCGTGCACAATCCACCACATCAGAGACTACCGCACTGGCCGTGGGAAGTTTGCCGGCACCTCTGCCATAATACATGGAATCTCCCAGCATGTTGCCATGCACATAGACTGCATTGAACACGCCGTTTACACTGTAGAGCGGGTGCTCCCTGGAAATCATAAAGGGAGCCACCATTGCGAAAAATCCTTTTTCCGTATCCCTGCTCATGGCAAGCAGCTTGATGGACTTGTCCATCTGTTTCGCATACTTAAAATCTGCCGCCGTAATCTTCGTAATACCCTCCGTGTAAATATCCTCATATCGCACGTTTTTTCCGGACATAAGAGAAGAAAGAATCGCAATCTTACGGCAGGCATCGTATCCTTCCACATCCGCCTCCGGATTCCTCTCTGCATATCCCTTCTCCTGGGCTTCCTTCAGCACTTCCTCAAACCCTGCACCCTCTTTATCCATCTTTGTGAGGATATAGTTTGTCGTACCATTTAAAATACCGGTGATACCATCAATCTTCTCCGCTGTCAGCGAATAATTCAGCGGACGGATAATGGGAATACCGCCGCCCACACTGGCCTCAAACAGATAATTGCAATGATTCTCCTTGGCGATTCTGATCAGTTCCGGTCCATGAGCGGCTACCAGTTCCTTGTTGGAAGTACATACACTTTTCCCCTGAAGAAGCGCCTGCTTGGTGAAATCATAAGCCGGTTTTGTCCCGCCCATGGTCTCACAGATAACTGTCACTTCCGGATCATTCAAAATAACATTATAGTCATGCACTACCTTGTGCGCATAGGGGTCTCCCGGAAAATCCCGAAGATCCAGGATATATTTCACCGAAAGATCCTCTGCCGCTTTCTTGTTGATATCCGTCTTATTGGTCTCAATCACTTCCACCACACCGCTGCCCACGGTGCCATATCCTAATACCGCAATTTGAATCATGCCTTTTCTCCCTTAGATATATCGTTAAATTAACGGATACTTATCCGTCAGTGTCTTGATGATCGCCTGGGCCTTGTCAATGCCCGCTTCACCTTCTTTGATCACAATGGCGATAGCCTCCGCCACCTGATCCATATCCTGTGCATTTAATCCTCTGGATGTAGCCGCAGGCGTACCCAGACGGATACCACTTGTGACAAACGGCGATTTGGGATCATTGGGAATCGTATTCTTGTTCGCCGTAATATGTGCCTGATCCAGAAGCTTCTCCACCGCCTTACCGGTCAGATCATAATTGGTCAGATCTACCAGCATCAGATGATTGTCTGTTCCGCCGGACACAATCTTGATATCCCTGGCTTGCAGGCTCTTGCAGAGTGCCTGGGCATTATCTGCCACATTCTTCATGTAAGTCTTGAAATCATCCGACAGGGCTTCTTTAAAGCATACCGCCTTGGCTGCAATCACATGCATCAGCGGGCCGCCCTGGATTCCCGGGAAGATTGCCTTGTTAAAATTATACTGATCCGCCACTTTCTGACTGGACATGATCATACCGCCCCTGGGGCCGCGCAGTGTCTTGTGGGTCGTGGTCGTGGTCACATGTGCATAGGGAATCGGACTCGGATGCAGGCCTGCCGCTACAAGACCTGCGATATGCGCGATATCCACCATCAGTACAGCGCCCACCTCATCTGCTATTTCCCTGAATTTCTTAAAATCTATGGTTCTCGCGTAAGCGGAAGCTCCCGCCACGATCATCTTGGGTTTACACTCCAGTGCAATCTTACGCACATTATCATAATCAAGGAATCCTTCATCATTGACACCGTAAGGAACACAGTTGAAATACTTGCCGGACATATTGACCGGTGAACCGTGGGATAAATGCCCGCCGTGATCCAGGTTCATCCCCATAAAGGTGTCCCCGGGTTCCATCACTGCAAAGAACACTGCCATATTGGCCTGTGCTCCGGAATGAGGCTGCACATTGACATATTCACAACCAAACAGCTCTTTGGCACGCTCCTTTGCCAGCTCCTCCACCACATCAACGCACTCACAGCCGCCATAATATCTCTTGCCCGGATACCCTTCCGCATACTTGTTGGTAAGAGGACTGCCCATAGCCGCCATAACTGCCTTGCTCACCCAGTTTTCAGATGCGATAAGCTCTATATGGGAATTCTGACGGTTCTGCTCATCCACAATTGCCTGTGCAATCTCGGGGTCTACATTTCTCACTTCATCCAATGAATACATTCCTTGTTCCTGCCTTTCTATTGCTATAATTGCCCAACTGTCTGTTAGTATATCATAAAGGGTTAATTTTACGCAATACAAATCCTTTGTCATAATGGATAGATTTTCATGAAAAATTAAGAAATCTTTATGGAAATCTTATTTTGACTTTTGGCCCTAATCTGCTATCATATATCTCATAAAAAAAGAAACCTGTATAAGTAGGTGCAGCAAAGAACATAAAAAAGTACAACAGGACATATACTATGCAGCAGACACTAAACTAAGATAAGGATGTGTATTATGGGAAAAGCAATCACAAAAAGAGCCAGGCTCATCAAATTCTGCCAGACATACAGGCATGCGCTCCCTTTGATCATTTATGGGATCATCTATCTTTCATGGTTTGGACATCTGGAAAAAACTGTTACAAGTCATTATAAGATCATCCATGTAGCGTTGGATGACTACATTCCCTTTTGCGAAGTATTCGTTGTCCCTTATCTGTTGTGGTTTGCTTATGTGACCGTGGTTGTTTTATACTGCTTCTTCAAAGACAAAGATGATTACTTCAGAACCTGTACCTTTTTGTTCACAGGCATGACCATTTTCCTGCTGGTATCCACATTATGGCCCAACGGTCATCACTTAAGACCCTATATCATGCCACGCGACAACATTTTTACCCAGCTGGTTGCCACATTATATAAAGCCGATACACCGACAAACCTCTGGCCCAGCATCCATGTATATAACTCCATCGGCTGTCACATTGCAGTCATGAAGAGCAAACACCTGGCACAGAAAAAGGGAATCCGCACTGCTTCTTTCCTCCTCTGTGTTTCCATAATTATGTCAACCGTTTTCATCAAACAACATTCCCTGTTTGATGTGCTTACGGCATTTATCCTGGCGGCTGTCATGTATGGAATCGTGTATAGTTCTGATGTACTGATTCATCTCTACCATGGATTACATGGCAGACATAAAAGGAAGCCTGAGATTCTCTGATTATGGCGGGCAAAGCAGCAAAAGTGAATTTGCGTAAGAACTTTCCTATAAAATAAAAAGAAAGCCAGATGACCTATAAGCAAAGGTTATCTGGCTTATATAATTAGAATATTATCAGAAAGAAGCTGGAAGACATCAATTAAACTTAAAGAACCGCTGACAAATCTTATACCCTTCCACGGATATCTTTCTGCCTCCTTTGCCCGGCAGATTCATGGAACTGCCAAGCACTCCGTAGCGCAGTCTCATATACAGACCCATGTCCTTCTGTTTGATATATTCCCAGAGTTCCACCTTCTTCTCAAGATTTTCCTCCGTACCGGAACGTATCAGCATAATAGATGAGATCACCGTGATAATCTCAAGATAGTTCAACATATAATTCTTCAGTTTACGCCTGCTGCAAATCTTTGCCTTTTTCTCCACAAAATAATCCACCATGATCTTATTGACCTTAATCTGCTGGTCTATCCTGCTGATCATAACGCTCTCATTGACAGACTGCCCTTCTCTTCCTATATAATAGCGGTAGAAATTCACATCCAGATAGTACATGTTTTTTACAAAAGGAAGCGGCTCAAACACAAAGATATTATCCACATAAAAAGTGTGTTCCGGCAGTTTGAGCCCGCACTCTCTCAAAAGCCTGGTACGAAAGATTACAGAGTGCATAAGGATATACTGGCCTTTATGAAAATGTTTCACTTCACCCCAGCCGAAAATCTTATCCTGTGGAAGTGCATGTCTGTATTTCATAACTTTATGCTTCTTCTCTCCCTCTTTCTCATAGACAAAATTACTGATGAGCATATCCAGGGTAGAACCGTCTGCGATAATCTCCCGCAGGGTGTCCAGAATCTTAAGATAGGCGCTGTCTTTCACCCAGTCATCACTGTCCACCACTTTAAAGTACAGACCTGTGGCATGGGCCAGTCCTTCATTCACCGCCGAACCATGACCGCCGTTAACCTTGTGTATCGCTTTCACAATGGATGGATAGAGTGCTTGATATCCATCTGCTATCTCAGCCGTTCCATCGCTGGAGCCGTCATCTATGATCAGTATTTCCACATCCTCGCCGCCCACAAGAAGCGACTCAATACACTTTCTCATATATCCTTCCGAATTATAACAGGGAATCGCCACAGATAATAATTTCATATTTCCATAACCGTACCTTTCCTGAATCATTCCCGGTATGGTATCACAGCATCCATCCCGCAGAACGCCTTTATTACTTTGTCATTTTAACACAAAAATATACGAAAATGTTTATCTGTTTCTTAGGAATTTCTTATTTTTTGTTCCTCTTCATCTCCACATGTTCCGCATAGAGAGCGAACGCCGACGGAATCGGATAATTCGTTCTCGTCTCTTCCGGATCGATGAAAAGAAGACCCTGCTCATCCCGTTTCCCTTCCGCATGGGAAAGTTCATCCACCCGCACCACATATCCTGTCATATGCCATTCCCTATGTGTAAAAATATGTTTGGCTGGAGCCAGCTTCTGAATTCTGATCGGCGACAATCCAAGCTCTCTTAAATATGCAATCACCTGCTTCTCATCCTGATTCCCCTCCAGTGACGGAAACTCATACATGCCGGCAAGAAGCCCCTTATCCGGTCTTTTGCGAAGTGCAACCAGATTTGCATCCTGTATGACCAGTATTGTTTTCTCCTCAATGCGCCTCGGTTTCCTGGGTGCCTTCCTGGGAAACTCCTCCACTCTTTTCTGCGCCCTTGCCAGACAGATTCCCTCCCAGGGACACACTTCACATTTTGCTGCACCATTGGGAATACATACCATGGCGCCAAGCTCCATCAATGCCTGGTTAAAATCACCCGGACGATCTGCGGGCATAACTCCCATCAGATCCTCCTCCACAGATTTTTTCACTTTGGCATCCAGAATATCTCTCTCATCCGCCCTCAGTCTTGCAAGAATCCGCAGTACATTACCGTCCACCGCAGGCTGTGCCTGTCCGAAGGCAATGGAGGCAATGGCTCCTGCCGTATAGCTTCCGATTCCGGGAAGTTTCACAAGTTCCTCATATTTTCCGGGTATCTTACCGTCATACTCTGATACTATCTTCATCGCTGCTTTTTTAAGATTTCTTGCCCGGTTATAGTATCCAAGACCTTCCCACAGCTTCAAAAGGTTCTCTTCCTCTACAGCCGAGAGACTCTCCACATCGGGAAGCGCCTGTAAAAATCTGTCGTAATAGGGCTTGACTGCTTCCACCCGGGTCTGTTGTAACATAATCTCCGACAGCCATACATGATAAGGTGTCGGTTCTTCCCTCCAGGGCAGGATCCTTCTTCCCGCATCATACCAGGCAAGCAGAGGAGCTGCAATCCGGTCCAGATTATCCACAACAACAGGCACCGGCTCATCTATTGTAAGACTGTCCTTTTCCACCATACAATCATAGGCCATTATCCGCACGCCGGCACGCCTGGCCCTCTGTAAAGCCTCGCCAAACGCCGGCTGTATATCCCAGCCAGGTTCCACATATCTGATATTCTTCATCTGCACCACAAACAAAAGGTATGCTTCATATCCCTGCCTTCTTGCCTCGATCAGCTCCTCCACATGCTTCACGGCGCGTTCAGAAGGTGCATCCGGAAAGGCTGCCACATCATGATTCTCCAGCGTAACCCCCTTGACCTCCATAAAGGCTTTTCTCCCGGAAGCACTCTCAATATAAAAGTCAAATCGGGAATGACCGAAAGCCGTTTCCGGTCTTACCAGGCTTACATCCTGATACAATCCGCCGCCTGCAAGCCATTCTCCCACCACCTGATTGGGGGCATTGGAATCCATATTGACCAGGCGGCCGCCTTTATCCACCACCACAAGATCATAGGCTGTGGAACGGGCCGCATTATCACTGGTCTCCAAATATACCCGGGCATTGTCCTGTAAAAGTTCCTTACATCTTCCGGTATTCTTTACATGCACCTTCACCCGCTTACCCATAAGTTCCACATAAGCAATAAACCGGTTGGGGCGTTCTATGAATCTGGCTGGTACAATTTTCCTGTATTTCATATTAACTGCTGTCCTTCTTCTCTATTTCCCCGGAGAGATCTCTGTTCTTATAAGGAACTCTCGCCGCAGGAACTACCTCGGAGGCCGGGCCGGTATGCGCAGACTGATCATCGAAAAAGATATGTGCCCCAAAAGCCTGCAATACATCTTTCTTGCGGATTCCTCCCAGAAAGAACACTTCATCAATACGCACATTCCATGCACGCAGAGTACGGATGACCCGTTCGTGTGCAGGCGCACATCGTGTAGTAACAAGCGCCGTCCTGATCGGTGTCTCTTCTCCCGGAAAATCCTTCTGTAATTCCGACAATGTCTTTAAAAACTTGGCAAACGGACCTGCCTGCAAGGGATTGTCTGCATTTCGTTTCTCATTTTCCTCAAAAGCCTGAAGCCCCTGTTCCTGATAAATGCGCTCTGATTCATCAGAAAACAATACCGCATCACCATCAAAGGCAATTCTGATCTGTTTAATCCGATGTTCACAGTCATAAGTCTGGATCCCATCAGTGCAAATAATGCCCGCCGCAATATTGGAATCTATGGCCCGCTGTACGTCATCCTCATAAGCAGACAGAAACAGATCTGTCTTAAAAGCCGTCAGATACGGCGCAAGGGAAGCCCCGCTTGCCAGAACCGCCCTGGTAATATTCAGCCCGTAATATTCAATGGCTTTAAAAACCCGCAGGGAAGTATCCGGGCTGTTTCTGGACATAATGATAACTTCCACACGCCCTTCTCTGCCCGGCAGATTATTGAGATTAAGAAGTGCTTTCACAAGCGGGAAACCCGGACCCGGACGAAGTACATCCTCCTCATGTTCTATCTGATACCGACAGTATGCCTCTACACCGTCCTCCTCAAATATCCTGTTCTCATAGGTCAGATCAAACAATGCCCTGGACGAAACGCCTACCACAAGTTTATTTTCAAGATCATAAGCCATAAGGATACCTCCTGCATACAAAGCCGCACTCTCTGCCATACTGCGAATTTACGATCCTTCCGGAATTGGCAGGTAGTCTCCTTTGACACGAAAGCACCCTGTTAACCAAGACTTATCTCAATCTGTTGCCCTCATATTTCTCAAACGTGAGCAGACAGTTCCTGAGTTCCTCATATCTGTCCTCCACATTGCCTTCCTTAATCTCCAGATCCACGGCTACTGCCATGGTATTAATCATTTCATCTGTAATCCGGTTGCGCAGTGAAGTAAGAATATTCACTCTCTGCTCATAAGAATTCGCATCGAGAAATTCCAATACCAGAGGATCAATATTTATTTGTTCTTCAGACTCTTCCTCGCTCACATGCGGCTGCGGCTCCTGCTGTATCCGTGTTCCCTCTGCATCAGCCTGCTGTCTGCCTGGCTGTGCCTCATACGAATCCAAAGCTCCGTCAATATCCTGCAAAAGCTCAAATCGATATTTCTGCTTCACTTCAGGATATTTGTCATGATCAACCTCCTCCATAAACATGGAAAGCGGCCGCACGTAAATCTCAAAAGTGTCATACATCGCCTGATAGACTACCATCTTCTCCCCTGTCTCGCTGTTTCTGGCAAGACAACGGATCTGGTATAAATTACCTTTAAAATGTCTGTACATTTCCTGTGGTTTGGGATTGTGTCTCATATAGTGCTCCTATCTGATTCATTATAGACAGCATGTACTTTATGGGCAGCATGCTATCTATTAGTATAATCCCAAACCTTTAAAATGTCATTCCTTTCCCCTCGCAAAAATTACTTATTTTATATAGAACGTATGTTCTTATCTTATTATAGAACATATGTTCTTATATGTCAATTGATAATCCGCATAAATCAATCCTCAAGTACAATCAGCATACCACAGTCTTCATCCCCAAACTTTTCCTGCAAAAGCATCTGCACCAGTTGTTCCTGCTCTTCTCTGGCAAGGCTGCTGATCTGTCTGTGATGAACCGTCACCGTATATGTGCGTCTGCCATCCTTCCTGACCCAGTTCATTGTAACACCGCTGTTGGAATATCCCTGTCCGGCAAGTCTCTCCCTGATACTCTCCACGAATGTCTGTTCCCACACCGCATAACGCTCATTTTCTCTGACACGATCCGGATTTTCCTTACTCATCACTGTCCCCCTCGCGCAAAAAGCAATACATAAGATTAATAACGCCGTTGCAATGCCAAATGGATTCTTCATAGATATTATCACCCTGCCTTTCCCTGTCCTGTCCGAAATCAGCCGCCTGCTGCCGCCCGACTGACAGCACCCTGTTATACTTGAAACCTTTGATGTGACTACCATACCATTTTATCAGTCCTATAAATGGGACAATAAAATTAAAAATCAGCAGATTTAAATGGATCATCCAAAACAGAGAATGATATTTCTTTGATTTTACAGAAGCTTTATAGTAAACTCATACATAGATAGAATAAAAAGAGGTGGCTTATGTCCGGGAAATGGAAAACTTGTACTGCACGCAGAAAAATCCTGGTAATCGCTGCTATCCTGGCAGCGTTTATCGTATTGGGGGCTTTGCTGTACATCCCCTGCTGGAAGTATCTGGTCTCATGGAGAATAGAAAGTCTGAATCTTCCGGAGGGCTCTGTGGAAGTATATCCGGTCAAAGCCTGGCTCTCCGATGTATACTGGCCCCATATTAAAGCGGAAAAGGTGCTTGACTGTGAAATGGGAACGGAAGCGGCAAAAGAATACATTGAGACCCACAATCCGGCATGGAAACTGAATAATATAGACATTGTAGGATATGATGCCATGAGTGACACTGCCATATACGAATTGGATTACGACGACGAATACGCCCGGAACTGGAATACCGATCATTGTATACATATCGTTTATTTTAAGAAAGTCTTTGAATGGTGGTAACAGATTGCGATAAGCCGCTGTGACACGGAGGATCCGTATGAAAAATAAAGAAGAAAAAACCAATGCCATGCGATTGCTGGAACAGAAAAAACTGAAATTTAAAATTCACGATTACTCCCACTCAGATATCATAAGTGGTCTGGAAGTGGCCGATTATCTCAACGAAAATCCCGCCAGGGTTTTCAAAACACTGGTCACTGTCGGAAAATCCGACAATCATTATGTATTTCTGGTACCCGTAGACAAAGAACTGGATTTAAAAAAAGCCGCAAAGGCTGTGAATGAGAAAAATATCAGCATGATAAAATCCAGAGAGCTGCTGCCTCTGACGGGATATATCCATGGAGGATGTTCTCCCATCGGCATGAAGAAATATTTCACCACCATTATAGATGCCAGCGCCAAAGATTTTCCGGAAATCATTTTCAGCGCCGGCAAAATAGGGTTTCAGATTGAAATGCAGTTAACAGATCTGGAAAAAGTCATCCAGTTTCAACTATGTGAGATTGTCTGAAATATGGCTTTCCCCAACAGCTTCCGGACAAGGAATTCCTATTCCTCCACCGGCGTATATCTGGAAAAAATCTTCTCCTTGCAACATACATGCCTGGAGCCGTCTGCTTCGGTGATAATATAATCTCCTTCTCCGATAAATGTTTTGCCTCTTCTGTGCAGAATATAGGGACAGACAATCGCCCCGTTTTCCTTCCTGACCTGAATCAGGGAGTCTGTCACAAACCATCCCCTTGTCACCACATCCGTCCAGAGTTCAAAACCGTCCTCCATGCCTTTTCCCACTTCATACGCTTCTACATTCACTTCAAATGCTGCACGTACACATTTCATGCTATAACCTCCTTCTGTACGACACCGTACCTGTATATGTAATCAAACTGATACTGTATTTCACAACCTTACTCCGCAATCGCTTTCTGAATCGCCGCCATCAGCTCCTCGTATGTCTCATACGCCGGAAGCTTAGGATAATCCTTCTTAATCTGCTCCGTACTCTTAAACAAAAAGCCGGCTTTACTTGCCAGGATCATCGCCAGATCATTATGGCTGTCACCACAGGCTATGGTATCATATCCGATAGACTGCAGGGCCTTGACCGTAGTAAGCTTTGAATTTTCAATGCGCATCTTAAATCCTGTAATTTCCCCATCCGGTGCTGTTTCCAGGGAATTACAGAAGATGGTCGGATAGCCCAGCTTTTCCATCAGCGGCCCTGCAAACTGTGTAAAGGTATCACTGATAATAATAACCTGAGTCATGCTTCTGAGTTTATCCAGGAACTCTTTTGCCCCGGGAATCGGATCAATCTTCGCAATGGTCTCCTGAATTTCCTTCAGTCCAAGTCCATGTTCCCGCAGGATATCAAGTCTCCAGTTCATCAGTTTATTATAATCAGGTTCGTCCCTGGTGGTTCTTGTCAATTCCGGAATCCCGCTTTCTTTCGCAAACGCAATCCAGATCTCCGGCACCAATACCCCTTCCAGATCCAGACAAACAATATTCATACTCTTTACTCTCCTCAATCATCCATAATCTACGGAAGAACCAAACAACGCCAACACAATTATTTTCTTCCTACAATTCAGTATACCCTACCTGCCTGCCAGTCCGCAACTATAATTTTCCATCCTCCAGGTCGTACTCCCAAAAAGACGCAGGCCAAACGCCTGCGTCCTTCCACAACCTCATATAATCTCTTTAAAACTCCACATCTGCTTTCACGCATGTATTTCCGGTCAGTACTTCCGTCCTTTTATCCGGCTGTCCTGTACCTGCAAAAAGTATATATCTGCGACTGTCACGGACACGTTTACCTTCTTCATCAACTGCACTAAACGCATCGCCGGAAACCTTAAGTACAACGCTTTGTCTCTCACCGGCCTTCAGGGAAACTTTGGTAAATGCACACAGGCTGTGATTGGGTACGGCGAATTCCGATTCCAGATCTTTCACATAAACCTGCACCACATCCTTTGTCTCCACACTGCCTGCATTGACCACATCCACTTCCAGTGTCACATCCCGGGAAGCATTGTCCTGGGCGGTAATCTTCACGCCCTCCACTTTCACATTGCCATAGGTCAGGCCGTATCCAAAAGGATACAGAGGCTCCTTTGTCATATAGCGGTAGGTTCTGCCCTTCATGGTATAATCTTCAAAGTCCGGCATCCCCTCAAGGGAACGATAGAAAGTCACCGACAATTTGCCGGACGGAGAACAGTCTCCAAACAGAATATCCGCCACCGCACTGCCGCCTCTGGCACCCGGATACCACAACTGCATCACGGCTGCCGCCCTGTCATCCGCCAGAGACAGATCGATGGCACTGCCCGCCATCAGACATACGATCACGGGTTTTCCCACCTTAAGCACTGCTTCCATCAAATCTCTCTGGCACTGGGGCAGATTAAGATCCGCCTTATCTCCGGAAGCATAGCTGTTACCGGTATCGCCTTCTTCCCCTTCCAGCGTCTCATTCAATCCCACACAGAGTATCACCACATCACTGTGTCTGGCTACCACTACTGCTTCGGCAATCCGGTCGTTTTTCCAGGCGAGCTCCTCCACACGATCTTTAAACAAATGTGAGCCTTCCGAGTACAAAACTCTGCTATTATGTCCGACTTTATCCTGTATTCCCTCTAAAATAGTGATATATCTTGAAGAAGTTCCGTGGTAATTTCCTACCAGCGCCTCTCTGCTGTTCGCGTTAGGTCCTATTACCCCTATGGTCTTACCATCCTGTAAATTCAGAGGCAGGATACCGTCATTCTTCAGAAGTACCACTGATTCTCTGGTTATCTGATCCGCTACCGCCAGATGCTCTTCACACTCTACCTTATCATAAGGAATCTGGTCATATTCACTCCCGTCAAAAAGTCCCAGCAGATAACGCGCCGTAAAAGCTCTCACAGCCGCCTCTGTAATCTCTTCTTCTGTCACAAGCCCTTCCTGCAATGCTTTTAATAAATGCAGATAGGTCACTCCACAGTTAATATCGCAGCCGGACTTAAGCGCCAGCGCCGCAGATTCTTCCATGGTATTGGTCACCATATGATTCTCATGAAAATCCAGGATGGCCCAGCAATCAGACACATAATGCCCTTGAAAACCCCATCCGTCTCTCAGAATCTCTTTCATCAGCGTGGGACTGCCGCAGCAGGGTTCTCCATTGGTTCTGTTGTAAGCACCCATTACCGCTTCCACACCAGCCTCCTGCACACAGGCTTTAAATGCCGGCAGGTAAGTCTCTTCCATATCCTTCTTTGTGGCCACAGCATTAAACTCATGCCGCACTGCCTCCGGGCCGGAATGAACTGCAAAATGTTTCGCACAGGCAGCTGATTTCAATAACGCTTCATCATCCCCCTGTAACCCTTCTACATAAGCCACACCCAGCCTGGAAGTCAGATAAGGATCCTCTCCATAGGTTTCCTGTCCTCTGCCCCATCTGGGATCCCTGAAGATATTTACATTAGGCGACCAGAATGTCAATCCTTTATAAATGTCTCTGTCTTCTTCTGCCGCATAAGCATTATACTTTGCTCTTCCCTCCGTGGCTGCCACATCACCGGCTCTATGTATCAGTTCCGTATCAAAGGTGGCTGCCATACCAATGGCCTGCGGGAAGCTGGTAGCAACACCTGCTCTTGCCACCCCATGAAGCGCCTCTCCCCACCAGTTATAAGCCGGTATTCCCAGCCGCTCGATGGCCGGTGCATCATAACGCAGCTGAGAAGCCCGTTCCTCCACCGTCATCTGATTTACTAACTCTTCTGCACGCTCTCTGGCCTGTGCCCTGGCTCTGTCACGATTCACCATATTACTGTTTCCTTCCCGTCTATACCGTCATCAATTAACTTATCCTTTTACAGCACCGGCTGTCAAACCTTCTACGATCTGATTACTGAACAAACAATACACAATAATCGTAGGTATGATCGCAATCACAATGGCCGCAAACATCTGCGAATAATTGGTATTATATGGCCCTACAAATTTTGACAGGGAAACCGGCAACGTCTTCTTGGCATCCTCAGAAATGAATACCATCGCCAGAAGCAGTTCGTTCCAGTTAGCCACAAAAGTCATCAGTCCTGTCACAAAAAGTCCCGTCTTGGAAAGCGGCAGGGCGATATGCGTAAAGGATCTGTAAATGGAACAACCATCGATACAGGCCGACTCAAACAATTCATTTGGCAGACTCTGAAAGAATCCTGTCATGATAAAAATCGTGATTGGCAGTGACAGGGTCAGATAAGGCAATATTAGTCCCGCCTGGCTGTTCGTCAGATGCATCTTGGAAAATCTGGTAAACACCGGAATCAAAATACAGTGCACAGGAATCATCATACCAGTCAGAAAATAAGTCATCATGAGGCCCGATAATTTCCATCTCATCCTGCCGATGGCAAACGCTGCCATAGAGCCTATCAACAAACAGAGGACCAGCGTGATTCCACAGACAAAAATAGAATTTAATGTTGCAACGCCCAGTCTGCCGGCAGTCCATGCAAAGGTATAATTCTCAATCATCGGCCTCTCCGGCAATGCCCAGGGAGACACGAACAGTGTCTTATCGTCTTTCAAAGAAACATATATGACCCATAAAAGAGGCAGTAAATAGATAACAGCCAGAAGGGACAAAAAAATGTATATGATCTTCGTTGAAATTTTTGATTTTCTCTTTCCTGCTTTCTTCATCTTCTGCCGCCTCCTTACATCTCATAATTTTCAACTTTGACAAACTTGTTGATGATAAATGTAACAATCAGACACATCACCAGAAGTACTGTACCGATTGCACTAGCATAACCATATTTAAAATACTTAAAGCCCTGTGCGTAAAGATGTGTTGCCAGCACATCCGTCATATGGTTGGGTCCGCCCTCCGTCATATTAAAGATCAGATCAAAGAACTTCAGGGATCCGATGGCATTTAAAGACATTGCCGTAGCCACCATAGGCCGGATCAAAGGCAGGGTAATATGCCGAAAAGCCTGTGCCTTGGTACAGCCGTCAATATAGGATGCCTCATACAAAGAGCTGCTGATACCTGAAATCTGTGCCATATAAAGCATCATGGATTGTCCCACATACTGCCACAGGGAAACGGAAGCAATCACCCACATGGGAAGAATGATAAATCCCTTGGTATCCATCAGCCACAGAGGCCCTTCTATGCCAAACTGTGCCAGAATCTGGTTGATACCCAGCTTCGGCGTAAAGACAAACATCCACAAAAGTCCTAAAGCCGCCGAAGATAACACGCAGGGCAGATAATAAACATTCTTAAAAAAGTCCCGGCCCCTTTTAATGTTTGTCAGAAGCGCCGCCAGAATCAGACCTGCAATCAACTGTGTCACCACTGAAAAAACAAGAAAGAATAACGAGTTCTTCAACGCAATTTTCATGGTTCTGTCTATGGTAAACAACTGTTTGTAATTTTCTAATCCAATAAATTCTGGTTTTGTCAACGCATTATATTCACAAAACGAATAATAAACCGACTGACAAATCGGAATAAACAAAATGAATGTAAATAACAGGAACGCCGGTGCAACAAATACAACAATCGCTTTTTTATCTCGTAATAATTTGTCCATACACACCTCCGAAATCTTAGAAAAATGCAGGATTGGATTTCTCCAATCCTGCGTAAAAACGTGTCATAATACTCTTACTGATTATTTATTCCAAACATTATTCTTATAGAAATCTTCCACTGTTGCAAGTCCTTCCTCAACAGGTGTACCAAGATAGATGGCAACCATTGCATCGTCGAAGCATGCACCAGCCTCTGTGGTAGCCATGGACTCATTGTAGAAACCGAAAGTAGATTTTGCATTGCCAAATACATCCATTACATACTCAAGCTGAGCAGGTGCCTTGGAAGCATCATATTCTACTGTGGTTACAGGAATCTTACCACCAACCTCAGCAGTATACTTCTGTGCTGTGTCGTCTGTGAAGTACTTCATGAAAGCGATAACTGCCTCGGGATGAGCTGTATTTGCGCTCATTGCCAGACTGTCGGACTTCGCAATAACTCTTCCGTCTGTACCAGGGAAAGCAAACACGCCGCACTTGTCCTCAAATTCAGGGTTAGCACCGTTGATCTGTGCGATTGCCCAGGAACCCTGAATCAACATTGCTGCTTCTTCATTATAGAAATTAGCTGTAGCAACATCGTTTGTATCGCCTGCTGCTGTCGGCTGGAAGTACTTGGAAATCTCAACCAGTTTGTTGGTTGCGTTTACTACATTGCTGTCAAGCCAGGAAGCGTTGCCGCTGTCAATCGCTGCAAGATCTACGCCTTCTGAATCACACAGATAACCTGCCAGCATAGACAAGCACCATGCAGTACCTGCGGAGATGGTGAGAGGTGTATAACCAGCGCCCTGAAGCTTCTCACAGGCATCTAACATACCCTGCCAGTCTGTAGGCATCGTGGTGATACCTGCCTTCTCAAACATTTCTGTGTTATAGAATACACATGCTGCTGCAATATTCAACGGTACTGCATAAATCTTACCATCGTAAGTCTGCTGTGAAAAAGCACCCTCGCCGCCGTTGAAGGTATCCAGCCAGCCGTCAGCTTTCAGATAATCTGTCAGATCTGCTGCCACACCGGGATCTACATATACATCCAGGTTCGGGCCAGGGCTTACGATAAAGCAGTCAGGTGTCTCTCCTGCTGCTACCAGAGCATTTAATTTTGCATAATACTCTTCCAGGTTGGTGGTCACTACGTTGACATGATATTTGCCTGCATAGTCTTTGTTGAATCTTTCCACAGTATCACGATACCCGATGGAAATCAAATCTTCTGTTGCATTTAAGTCATCCCAGAACATCCATGTGATTTCCTGGACTCCATCACCACCTGCCTCATCTCCTGCTGATGCTGTATCCTGACTGCCGGCATTGTCAGCAGCAGGTGCTGCCGGTGTATCGCCGCCACCGCAGCCGACTAACATGGATGCAACCATGGCCGCGCTGAGTAAAACTGATAACACTTTCTTTTTCATGTAAAAACCTCCCTTGGATAATTTGTTTGTTCTACAGCGAAAACCAAATCCCGACTGTAGATTTTCGTTACAAATACAGTATAACAAAGAGGATACTCATATTCTTTTTAATAATTGCTTTTTATGTTCTAAAAATTGCTTTTATTATATTTTTTGCTATCAACATTTTGACCTATTTTTATATTTTTTTAAAATATTTTTAGTTATTTTGCCATAAACATCTTCATTAGATTACATTTTTAGAGAGTTTTTGTATGTTTTTAATTTGAAATCATGCTTTTTTTGTGATAATATAGAAATAACAAAAAGCAATTTTTGTTATCTAAACAGCAACTTATAAACAATCATAGCAATTTTTGACAGTTACATACATGGACAGCACATGCTAATAAAGAAGAAAGGATGTTCCCACCCATGATCGAAATATTAAACGGCATTAAGGAAACCGTTATTTACAGGGATATTGAAGGATTTAAACTGCATGACAATATTGATTATGAGTCTTATCCGGAACACTGGCATACTTCGATCGAAATTATCATGCCTATCGAAAACTCCTATGATGTCTCCAATAAGAATGAGGTTTTCACCTTGCAGGAAGGCGACCTTCTTCTCATCAATTCCGGCGTGGTGCACGGTATGCCTTCCACCATTCATGGAGAGCGCTTAATCCTACAGGTGGACTTTTCGCTTCTGCACAATGTGGCGGATATAGAATCCACCTTATCCACCATTCCACAGGCGCTTTTGCTCACGCCTGCAACCGCGCCTGCCATCCACGAACGGCTCAAGGAACTGATGCTTGACATCTCCCGGGAATATTACAGCGGTTCCATCCTGATCAGCGCATCCATCTACTCCAAGCTGATTGAGATGCTGGTTCTCATCGGGCGTGAATATACCGGCAAAAGAAATGCGTTTGATATGGCCTCCAGCAAGCAGAAAGAGCACAGTGATAAGTTTCTGAACATCTGTAACTATATCCAGGAACATTGTACGGAAGATCTGTGTCTGGACGACATTGCCGCTCTTGCCGGTTTCAGCAAATACCATTTCACAAGACTATTTAAGAATTTTACAGGGATTTCCTTCTATAAATATCTGAATAAGAAGAGAATCGAACACGCGGAGAAACTCCTGCTGGATCCGGAACTTTCCATCACTGAAGTGGCTCTCCAGTCAGGATTCGCCAGCCTCTCCGCGTTCATCAGAATGTTCAAACTGCTCAAAGACTGTACACCTACCGAATTTCGGAATCTCTATGAGGGTTGACAGACTGCCTCGTCAACCCTTCCCTTGTGCATGAAGATTCAGACACATGCCGGCCGGCACGCAGGCTTTGGTATACCCGATCGTCATATAAACCGGAATGGCGGTGGGATTATACAGGATATTTCCATCCGCCGACAATACCAGAGACCGTATGGCTGTCACATACTCATAGATTTCCATATTTGTGGCATACCACACATCTTCCCTGCCCTGAAGTGCTCCGCAGACATGCCGGATATGTTCCCAGTTATTTTCCCTCTCAAACTCAAAACTATGCCCCCAGATATAGAGAAGCGCCAGATTGCGATAAAGGGGCGGGTTTAAGAAGTCTTCAATCAACGCATCCGTCACCTTGTTGTGATGACAGGTAGGATGCCACAACATAAAATCCCCCGGCAGATTGAAGTTCATCCTGTCTTCCACGGTTCTGGCATACACAATTCCCAACTGCCTGGCCGTGTCGATCAGACGGTCACTGTACTCCCCGAAGGGATAGGAAAATCCGCGTACAATCCGATTGGTGCACTTTTCCAGGACCCGTCTGTCCTCCAGGATTTCCCGCACCATCATACCCTGTGACAGTTCATTGAAAAAGGGGTGCGTCACTGCATGACAGGCAACCTCATGATTGGCATACAGTGTCTCCACCTCATCCTTTGTGATATATCCCTCCTCGCCAAGGACTCCACTGTTTAAATGAAAAGTCGCTTTCATTCCGTACTGGTCAAAAATACTCACCAGTCTTCTGTCATAAATCTGGGCGTCATCATAGCTGAACGTCACTGCCTTATCTTTTCCCTCCGGAAACCTGAATTCTATCATGTAAGGATCTCTTGTCTCTGTAATCGCCATCTTCTCCACTCCTTTTCTAATTCAACGCTTCTCTGCAAAAATAACAGCTGTATCTGGTTCTCGGTATCATGGGCACCAGATTCTCCGCCCCACAATAGCCACAGACCACACACCTGCTGCCCTGGGGAAGCGGGTCTCCCTCCAGGTGTCTTCCTGCCACCGCAAGACCTCCCCTGGACTCCCGCAGACGTTTCTCTTCCTCCCACTTTTCCCTTGCATGTTCTCTGGCATCTTCCTCCGCCTTCTTTGCCAGATAAGCCGTGGTGGATTCCTCTTCTGCTTCAGCCTCCGCCATCTGTGTTACAGCCTTGGCCGGCGCCGCCTGCACAGGAGTCTGCGGCTTTGACATCTGCCCCCAGTGTCCGTTGCGGGGATGCTGATTGCCGGTGACTCTGCCATTGTTTGGCTGGTTGTATGTACCGGCAGTATTTACCGTAGTATTGGGAGCCTGGCTGCCGCCCGGCCGGGAACCGCTTTTTTTCTTTTTTATTATATAAAACAGGATTCCCCATATCGCCATTACCTGTATCAATGCAATTATGTTCATGTGCTCTCCTCCTTGGTCTTCACATACTGTATTTTACAATCAGCAGCTCCACGCTCATAATATCATTCATCCTGCCGGTCTTAACGGCTTCCTCCGTCTCCACACAATCCGCCAGCGCTCTCTTTAAATCGGCCTCCCTGAATTTGGCGGCCTGGGCCACATACTTTCTGGCGATAAAGCCGGCCAGGCCCACTTTACTGCCGATGGTATTGGCGTCACAGCCTTTATTCTTCAATTCCTTGACCTGCAAAAGGAGATTGAACTGTCTGGTGATCAGATACAGAATCCGCATGGGCGGTTCCTTTAGGGTGAGCAGGTCATAGTATAATTCCATGGCCTGTTTCTGCCGTTTCTCCGCCACCGCGCTGACCATATCAAAAATCTGACTGCTCACCTGCCTGACACAGATTTCCTCGATATCCCGGGCCGTAACCACATCCCTCCCCAGACAGTAACACATGAGTTTTTCCAGTTCCCCGCGGATATTTTCCATGTTTGTTCCGGTCTTTTCCAGAAAAAAGTTCAGGTCACGCTCGGTAATCTTCTTATTCTCCTTCCCCAGAAATTCCAGTATCCAACGCCTTAAAACCGCCTCATCCTGGGTGTTGCACTCGATTACACGGCCCTTTGTCAAAACCGCCTTATAAAGCTTGCTCCGCTTATCCACTGCCGGTTCCACAAACACAAAAAAGGCCGTCTGCGCAGGTGATGCAAGATACTCCGCAAGCTGCTCGCCGCCGTGCTTGAACAGTTCGCTGTTCTCCAGCACAAGCACCCGCCGCATGGCCAGAAAAGGCATTGTCTCCGCCAGGTCTATGACCTCTCCCACCTGGGTGCCTTTGCCCTCAAAGTAATGCAGATTCATGGGGTCACCGCCCTCCAGAAGGGCGGTTTTTAACCGGTCTCTGTACTGGTTGCGCAGATAGGCCTCCTCCCCGCAGAGAAGATAGACCTGTTTCAATTGTCCTGTTTTAATCTCTTCATTCAGCTTTTTCATAATCTATATTCAGTATAATGGCTAAGCTTCCAAAAAACAACTCCCTTTATCAGTAACTCCCTCCGCCCTGTCCGGGGTTATGGCCTTCCCAAATACTCCGAAATCCAGACATTATCTCCCTTTACCCTGACCGTTACCGCTCCGCTTACCGGTGTCTGATATACCAGACACCCACACGAAGCCAGCCTCTCCAGGGTCTCCTCATGAGGATGTCCATAAGAATTGTCACGCCCGGCAGATATCAGGGCAACGCGGGGATTTATGATCTGTACAAATTCCTCTGATGTGGAATTTCCAGATCCATGATGAGCCGCCTTTAACATTGTGATATTCCCTATCCCTTTTTCCCGCAGACTCTGTATGACCATTCTCTCTCCCTCCCCCTCCAGGTCTCCGGTCAGAAGTGCTGAAAAAGCACCGACATGCAGATAAAGAACCGTGGAGAAAGCATTGGTATCCTCACTCACAAATCCTTCCTGTGGGTGTATGCAGGTTAACATAACTTTTCCGCATTGCATATACTGTCCTGCATGAATATACCGGACAGGCACACCGGCTTCTTCGGCAAGTAATTCCAACCTATGATATTCCTCATTCCTGCTTTGCCAATCCACATCCGGCAGGAACAGACATCCCATACCTATCCCGCTCTCTTCATAAGCTTCCAGCATCCCCCGGATACCACTTATATGGTCGCTGTCCGGATGGGTGACAAACACCCCGTCCAGATATCTGACGCCTCTGTATTTCAGAAAAGGCAGGATCTGATAGGTCTCCACATCTTTTTTATCAGAACTGCCACCGTCGATCAGATAATGTCCTCCCTGGCCGTCCGACAGATAGATACAGTCCCCCTGTCCCACATCCAGCACCGTAATCTCAAATTCCTGCGGCAGGCGCACCGTGAGTACAAGTACTGCTGCCAGGACCCCGGCCCAGAACTGCCGGCTGCGGATCCGCCCGGAAAACAGGATCAGTCCCGTCAGAATCACAAGAAACAAAGCTGTCTGCCACCATGCAGGACACCCTGTAATCCACTGATGGCCCGGCAGCCAAAGGCATACCTGACACCCTTTCTCATAAAGCCGCAACAGCAAAATGCCCGGCCAGGCCAGATATTTTGCCAGAGGCAGCAGCAAAGCCCCGGCGATCATTGTAACGATCCCCACAGGCAGAAGCAGACTCATACAGGGAATCACCAGCAGGTTCAGCAATACGGAATAAGGCGGAAACTGATAATAAAAGATAAGATATACCGGTAAGGTAGAGAGGGAAATCCCGATTCCCATGAATAACGCCCTGACCAAACGGTTCCCGGAAAGCCGATGGGCCTCCACAGCCGGTAAAAATAATCCGATCCCGCAGATTGCCCCGAAAGAAAAAAGGAACCCGCTGTGCGTCAGATAAAGCGGCTGCTGTACGAGAATGGACAGTGCCGCCACAGTCATGGCAGTCAGCATATCATAGGTACGGCCCAGAAGTCTCGCACCCAGATGAAAGCAAAACATCACAAGCGCCCTAACAGTAGATACGCCCATGCCTGTCATGATCCCGAAGCAGTACATCATGCCGGCAGAAAATATTATGTTAACCACATTCGGCAAACGGAATTTCCTTAATGCCTTATATAATCCCATTCCCAGAACAGAGAGATGAAGACCGCTGATACTAAGAATATGTATGATACCGTTTTGCTGATACAGGCTCTTTATCTCCGGATCAAGTGTCCCCTTCTCCCCCAGGAGCATGGCTCCCATGATATCCGCTTCGTTTTGAGGATAAACCGCTCTCACCAGAAGGAGCAGATACTCTTTCAGGCGATAAAGTCCCTCCCTGAAAGCATTATGTTCCATGCTCTCTGCAAGACATACACTTCCCATCAGTCTGCCCTGCTTCCCCATAATTTCATAATAATTGGCGGCATCGAACTCACCTGGATTGGATGCATGGCGAAAACTCCGAAACTCCCCCTCCATCATCACATAACTTCCTATGGACGGTTCCTCAACCCCCTTTAAATAGCATAAAATCCCTTTAATCTGTTCTGTACCCTCACGCCGCAGTTTTTCTTTTTCTTTTTTGCTTTCTTTGGAATCTGCCAGGATATGATCTGGCCCGATTATGTCAGAATCTGCTATGATCTGTTTCAGACTGGATGTCTGATCCGGTTTTAGAACAATGACCTGTTCTAAAGATACCACAAGGACTTCCTTTCCTCCGGAAATCCTATGTTCTTTCCATTCCACACGCCCTGCGGCCGCCACCTTCTCTTTCTCCAGGCTTTCAAAGGTCTGTGCGCCCCGCACAAGCAGAGCGGTCCCCGCCATCAGTGCCGCCACAAATGCCAGTCCAATCAGGCATATGGGTCTGCGCATGCTGTATCACTCCTTTATTCTGTTATCAATCTCGTTTATAGTTTACATAATATTTTATTGTGACTGCCCTGTAAAAAGCAGATCCAGATTTCTCTCGAATACATTGTTCAGACTCACATTCTCCCGGTAAGAAATATTACTTTCCCCTTTGATGGAGATTTGCACCTTATTCACATTGGGCAGTTCCACCAATGAATTGGTGATGGAATAGATGGTCACATCCGAAGTCACATTATAGGGCTGATTCTGGAAGGCTTCATCTAAGTTTACATAACATATTCCATCCTTCACCGTAACAGAAATAATCTTCGTGGTCGGATTGATGGTCGGATAAGAGCCTTCCGCTTTAGGGCCTTCTATCAGCTTTTCCACCACCAGTTTCTCCATCGCTATATTACTGTTATACACTACGTTTCTCTGGCTTTCCTCCACCAGAAGATTCCCCTCTTCATTGGCAAAATAAAGACGCAGATCCACCTTCTCATAGGCATTGATCTCATTGCCCGCGTTTTCAATAAAGGTATCTGCCGTCATGATCCCCACAGCCGTGCCGCTGCCGTCCACAAGCGGCTCACCCACCACCGTAAAGGTAATACGCTCCACATCCGGAATCTGCACCAGCGTCCTGACAATCGCCGCACGGATAAGAATTTCCCTGATTCCCCATAACTCCTTGTACTTTTCATCAAAATCCACTGTCAGAAGCCCGCTGTCAAGTACATGGCCCAGGATGGAAAAATCCTCCGCCAAAGGCGCCTGATATTCCATTTTCTCTGATTTTGTCTGTAACTGTCCGGTCAGTTCCTCAAACAATATCTCCGTATCTGTGGACTCTGTGAAATACTGCTGGTTGATAATTTTGGTCTCATCATTGTTTACATAATATATTTTGTAGGCTGTTCCTGCCTGCGGCTGCTCTTCTCTCCCACAGGCTGCCAGCAGCAACATCACCACAAGAATCACAGCGCAGGAGAATCGTTTCTTTAATTTACTCATTTCTGTAACCATACTCCTCTCTCAACTGTACAGACCGTTTCAGACTGCGATATAAGTCAAAGGTATCTTGACTGTGAAATCTGTCCCCTCACCCTCCGTGCTGGACACTTTGATGGATCCTCTGTGCTTTAGAATTGCACTCTTGGTAATGGAGAGCCCAAGACCTGTACCGCCGATTTCCCGGGAGCGTGATTTATCCACACGGTAGAAACGCTCATAGATATTATCTAAGGCATCCGCCGGGATTCCGATTCCGGAATCTTCCACCTTCACGGTAAAGAACTGATGATCCGCATCCAAGGTCACTTTTACAAAACCATGTTCCTTGTTATATTTGATGGCGTTCTCCACCAGATTGGATATCGCCTGGATAATCTTGACTTCATCTACCGTCGCCGTCACAGGCCGTATACTCTCATAGACCAGCTGTACATCCCGTTTCATGGCAATAGGACGCAGTCTTCTCATAATAAGTTCCACCAGCTCATTCATATCTACCTGGGAAATATTTAAATCCGCGGCCGTCCTGTCCATCTTGACCAGGGACAACAGATCGCTGATGATTTTGTCCTCTCTCTCGATCTCCGCAGCAATATCGGTCATAAATTCCTGATACACCTCTAACGGCACATCCTTTTGGGTGATCAGGGAATCTGCCAGCACCTTCATGGAAGTGATCGGCGTCTTCAGCTCATGAGATACATTGGAAACAAACTCCTGTCTGGAATCATCCAGCATTTTCATCCGCCCAAGCACCCTGTTAAAGGCATCCCCGATCAGTTCCGTCTCCCGGCAGTCCGGCACGGAGATAGGATCGTTGGTATACCCGGCCTGCACCTGGTCCAACGCAACGATAATCTTTTTGAATGGTTTAAAAAGAATCTTGGATACCAGAACCACTCCCACGATGATAACCAGACTCACCAGAGCCTCCACCACCAGAGCCTGGCGGTTTAAGCTGTCCATGGTGGCTATGATACTGTCATTGGAAGCACTCACCAGCATAACGCCGCGGACAATGTCCATCTTCTCTCCCATATCCTTATCCACCGGCATCTGTAATGTTTCCGTAATGGGAATCGTCATCTCAATATAGCCGTTTTCCCGGTCATATTTACTGGTGCTCTCTCCCTTAAGACAGCGGATCACCTCCTCAGAGATAATCGTCTTACCCTCGCTGATCGCATAGGTATCCTTCACTATCTTGAGGTCACTGTTGATAATCAGCACACGGCCGTCATATAAGTTGGACAGCTGTTCCAGTTCCGCATTGATGACCTCCGAAGAAGTATCCCGCAGATAAGCATAGGTAATCAGGTGATTGGCCAGAATTCTAAGCTGCGTGGAAATGTCAGAGGTTCTGACATTCACCGCACGCTGCTCATAGTTTTGCAAGATTGCATACCGCATGACAAAACAGGGAATCAGTCCCACGATAAGTATGATCAGAAAGATTCGTACTTTCAGACTTCTGAAGATTTTCATTTTACGTAATTTATTGTTAAGCAAAGTAATATCCCACACCCCACTTAGTCCGTACATATGCGGGTTCTCCCGGCACTTCCTCTATCTTTTCCCGCAGTCTTCTGATATGTACATCCACTGTTCTCACATCACCCGGATAATCGCTTCCCCAGACCAGCTTCAACAGATTCTCCCTGCCGTACACCTTTCCCGGGTTCTTAATCAACAGTTCCAGAAGTTCAAATTCCTTGGCCGTCAGGTTAATCTCCTTATCCTTGATGTAGACCCGCCTGCCCTCACAGTCAAGACGCATATCTCCCCGCTCGACCATCTTCGATTCTTCTTTCTTCGCACTCTTCCTGTTGGTTCTGCGCATAATAGCCTTAATCCTGGCCTTCACTTCCAGGATATTGAAGGGTTTGGTGATATAGTCGTCCGCGCCATACTCGAGCCCCAGAATCTTATCCATATCTTCTCCCTTGGCCGTCAGCATGACGATCGGTACATTGGAAAATTCGCGGATCTGCTGACAGACTTCAAATCCGGTCATCTTAGGTAACATGACATCCAGAAGAACCATATCATACTGATTCTGCCTGGCCAGCTCCAGAGCCTCTTCCCCGTCATAGGCGCAGTCCACTTCCATACCGTCCTGCTCCAGACTGAAACGAATCCCCTTCACGATCAATTTCTCATCATCCACTACTAAAACTCTCTGTGCCATTCCGATTTCCCGCCCTTACTTTACACTGATACTTCCCTTTATCTTTTCAAAAGTGCCCTCTTTGATACCGCTTACTTTCATAATATCTTCAAGGCCCTCAAAACCACCGTGTTCCTCCCTGTAAGATACAATTGCCGCCGCCCTGGTGGCTCCGATTCCCGGAATCTCACAAAGTTCCTCCACAGATGCCGCATTGATATTGACTCTGCCGTCCTGTGTGTATGCCTGTCCGTATTCCTGCGCCAGAGAAGCCTGCTGTCCGGCTTCCTCCACCGTAGGAATCACCAGTTTGACCCCGTCCGACAATTCCTGCGCCTGGTTTACATAACTTTCTTCCGCATTTTCCGCAAAACCGCCTGCCGCCTGCACTGCCTCATAAACCCGGCTGCCGGCTTCCATCTCATAAACTCCCGGCGCCGCCACGGCACCGCAGACATGTACATAAATCGTACCTGCCCCTCTCTCTATGTATGCCGTACCGGAATCTGTCTCTGTGCCCTCTTCCGATACCTCCGAAACTTCCGGCTGCCACCGCGGCTCCTGCCCCTGCGTATTCTCTGTCAGCAAAAGCAGGTCCTCTTTCTTCGTACAGCCATATAACACACACAGGCTGCACAGCCCCGTCAAAACCATGACAGGCAGCCTTTTCCTTATCTCAGACCATTTCTCTTTGTTTCGCATCGTTCCCTTTCCGGACATCTGATGTCCTCAAGGAAGTTCCCGCTATGCTCTTTCCATTGTAAGATAAATTATGCCCTATGTCCACTTAAAAATAATGATTCCTGCGATTGCCACACCCATGCCAACCATTTTCCTTATCTCCAAAGGCTGCTTTTCCACACCAAAAAGTCCCAGAAGTTCAATAACATAGGCCACCGCCAGCTGTGCGACCACGATAAGCATAACCGCCCGTGCCGGCCCCAGCAGTTCCATGCCTTTAATCACAGTGTAAGTGATAAAGGCTCCGATTGTACCCCCCAGAAGCATATATTTGGGCTCCACCTTAAAGAGGGAACCGAAGGAAGATCTGTCTGTGGCAAGCCACGCGGCAAGACAGACCAGAAGAGCCGTAAACTGTACGAAAGTATTGGCCACCCAGATTCCGGATGTCTTCGTCACCTGTGTGTTAAAAACGCCCTGTACACTCATCAGTGCACCCGACAATAAAGCGATCAAAAATCCTAACATGGCATCTCCGTTCCTTTTCTTTCCTGATAATTTCCCGATAGAAACTAAAAAGACAAGACAGCAAACACTGTCTTGTCTTATCATACCCATTCTGTCACAATTTATTCTTCCTCACCTGCATCTTGTGAACTTCCGTCTTCCTCCAGGTCCTCTTCTCCCTCTTCCACCGGTTCCGGCACATCAATGTATTCTTCTGTATATGCCTCTCCCAGTACCTGTGCCATAATCTGCTCCGATAAGGCTCTTAAGGAATCATTGGCATCATCCCCCATCCAGATCTTGGCAAAGGCAATCTCCAGTTCCACCCAGAAATTACTGGTCTCAATCATCTTCGGCATCGGTACGGAATTCTGATATTCTTCCAGAAAAGCGGCCGCATTGGGATTATCATAGGTGGTACCGCCTGCGTAGACCGGCAGTTTACCCGTCCTTGTATAAAGATCCTGCGCGGCATACTCCGTCAGATAGACCGCAAAATCATTGGCCTTCTGCTTCTGTGTGGAATAACCGTTAACCGCTACACACTGCGTCACCGACAGGGAAGAAGACTGTAGCTGCTCACTCACATCCGGCAGCATGGACATCCCATATTCATAGGCAAAATCTCCCTCTTCCCTGGCTTTCTCTATTCTGGATAAAGCGTCCGAGGTAACCACTGTATACACAATCTTGCCGTCTATAAAATCCTGTAGTACGCCGTCATAACTGATCTCTTTGGTATCAATGGAAAAGAACTGATTCAGATCCTGATACACCCGCAGACAACGGATTGCTTCCTCATTATAAATGTGAATGGAATCCGAGCGGTCTCCGCTTACACCTCCCACATCAATATAATTTCCCACAAAGAAATAATTATAAAAGATATCCGACACATCCCACTTGAAGACAGCCTCCACCTGTTCCGGCGCATCATAAACATCTGCAAAAGCAAGAATATCGTCAATTGTCTGCGGAAGCGCCTCTTCCATCTTGGCAGCCACTGCCTCGTCAGAAATATCCGCCACAGTATCTTCCCCTGTGACTTCTTCCTCCACATCGCCGCTATCCGCCTGCTCCTGGGATTCTTCCGCCATCTCCTGATCTCTTAACATCTCCAGCTGTGACCTGGCCCAGTCTTCCAGATATGTCCTGTTATACAGAAAGCAGCTTGTCTCAAAATAGAACGGATACCCAATCTGCTTATCCATATAGGTCACCGCCCGGACTGCCGTCTGCGGAAGAACCTCCGCCATGGGAAGAACCCCCTGAGGTATCCGCACTTCCGAGGCAAGTCCAGCCAGATAAGCCTTTTCCAGTGAGTCATTGCTGACAATATATAAATCCGGCACTTCCTTGGTCTGTAAGGATGCCTGATTAATCGTCTCCAGATATTCCAGTCCCGATGTATACACCGGCACCACCCGCACATCATCCTGATATTCACTGTAGGAGACCACTACACTATTCAGATAATCTGTCAGTGCCTCATCCGTATACCACAGATATAAGGTATCTCTATGTCCGAAAAGGAACTCTTCCTCCACTTCCTCGTTCTCATCCCGCTGCACTGTCATACCCAGCCTGCCCGTTCCGTACAGACCGCCGGCAAGCAATGCAATTGCCAGGATCATCAATAGTCTTCTCTTCAGAGTCACTTCTGTTCTCCTTCTGCTTCTCTTATACACATGCGCAAAACCGCAATCATCTCATCCACATGCTGCTCTTCAATGACTAACGGCGGCACAAAACGGATAATATCCGTCCCTGCATTGATCAGCACCAGGCCTTTATCCATGGCCCGTTTAATGATATCTCCCACAGGACGGTCAAAGACAAGTCCCTGCAGCAGTCCCACACCCCGTCTTTCTTTGATACAGGCAAATTCCGCTGACAGTTCATCCAGGCATCTGCCAAGATAAGCGCCCATTCTCTCCACATTGGCAAGAATATCCTGTTTCTCAAACAGCTCAATCACCTTACAGATTGCCGCACAGGCCAGCGGATTGCCACCGTAAGTAGTGCCGTGATCGCCCGCTGCCAGAGAATGAGCACCCACCTTTTCGGTCATCAGGAAAGCGCCCACAGGTACCCCGCAGCCCAATGCCTTGGCGGTGGTCATCACATCCGGCTTAATGCCGAATCTCTGCCAGGCATACATGGTGCCGGTACGTCCCATGCCGCACTGGATCTCATCCAGAATCAACAGAATATCCCGCTCATCACAAAGGGCCCTGACTTTACGCATAAACTCCTCTGTGGCAGGATAAATACCGCCTTCTCCCTGTACCGTCTCAAAGAGAATGGCACAAGTTTTGTCCGTTACCTGGGACACAACACTCTCATAATCATTTAAATCGGCAAAACGGATATTGCCGATCATGGGTTCAAAGGCTTCTCTGTAATGAGGGTTGCCCGTGACGGACAAAGCTCCCATGGTACGTCCATGAAAAGAATGATTCATGGCGATAATCTCATGGTCTGTGGTGCCGTCTTTTAAATAGGCATACTTTCTGGCCGTTTTGATGGCACCTTCAATGGCCTCCGCCCCGCTGTTGGTAAAAAAGACCCTGTCCATGCCGGAAATCTCTTTTAACTTCTTCGCCGCCTCGATAGCCGGCAGGTTATAGTAATAATTGGATGTATGAATGATCTTGTCAATCTGTTCCTTCAAGGCGTCATTGTACTCTCTGTTCTGATATCCCAAGGCAAAAACCGCAATACCGGATACAAAATCCAGATATTTTCTGCCATCCATATCATAGAGATACACCCCGTCTCCCTTCTCAAAGACCACCTGATAACGGTTGTAAGTGTGTAAGAGAACCTTTTCCGCCTCATCAATATATGCCTGCATTGTTGTACTCATAGTATGCTCCGTTTCCTATATTCCCACATGGGTGCCGATGCCGTCATCGTCCGCAATAATGGCCGTTCCGATACCCTGGTTGGTAAAGATCTCCAGGAGAAGACAGTGGGCAATCCGCCCGTCCAGGATATGAACCCTTCCCACCCCTTCTCTGATGGCTTCCGTACAGTTATGCAGCTTAGGCAGCATACCGCCGCCGATAAACCCATCCTCAATCAGTTTCTCCGCCTGGGAGGCCGTCAGTCTGGAGATAAAACTTGCCTTATCGTTGATATCCTTATACAGCCCTTCGATATCCGTCAGGAAAACCAGCTTGTCAGCGCCCACTGCCTTGGCAATGGCACAGGCTGCATCATCCGCATTGATATTATAAGTCTGGAAATGATCATCCAGACCGATGGGTGCTACAATGGGAAGAAAATCCTTTTCCAGAAGATCATAGAGCACCTTCGGGTCTACGTGGGTGATCTCTCCCACATAACCGATATCCTCCCCCTCGAAATACTTCTTATCACATTGAAGCAGGCCGCCGTCCTTACCGCTGACGCCCACAGCCCTGACGCCCAGTTCGCTGACCATACGCACCAGGTTCTTATTGACTTTATTGAGAACCATCTCCGCAATCTCCATGGTCTCATCGTCTGTTACCCGAAGGCCCCCCACGAATCTGGCCTCCTTGCCTACCTTACCGACCCAGCGGCTGATTTCCTTACCACCGCCGTGCACAATGATAGGCTTAAATCCCACCAGCTTTAAAAGTGTCACATCCTTAATGACATTGCGCTGTAATTCTTCGTTGCTCATAGCGCTGCCGCCATACTTGACTACGATAATCTTCCGGTTAAATTTCTGGATATAGGGAAGCGCCTCAATCAGGACTTCCGCCTTCTCCAGAATCTTATTCATCTCCTGCTGTTCCATTGTACTTCCTCTTTTCCTTCCCTAACTGCGGTAGTCCGCATTGATCTTCACATAATCGTAAGTCAGATCACAGCCCCAGGCAGAAGCGCTCTCCTCACCGCGCTTCATATCCACGATCACCCGTACCTCCGGCGCCGACAGAATCTTGGTGGCATCTTCCTCATTGTAGTCCGTCAGCATACCACCCTTACAGATCTGCATACGCTGTTCATCGCTTTCACAGTAAATGTCCACCTGTTCCGGATCAAAATCCACACCCGCATAACCCAGTGCACACATGATCCTTCCCACATTGGCATCATGGCCATAGATCATGGCCTTGGTCAGACTGGAACACACCACGGACTTGCTTAAGATCCGTGCCTCCTGTTTCGTCGCCGCATGAATCACTTTCGTCTCAAACAGTGCAGTTGCACCTTCTCCATCCCCTGCCATCTTCTTAGCCAGCGTGGTATCTATATAATGTAACGCTTCTTTAAATTTATCATAATCATCATTCCTGGCGGTAATCTCCGGATTCCCTGCCAGGCCGTTTGCAAGCACCACCAGGGTATCGTTGGTGGAAGTATCGCCATCCACCGAGATCATGTTAAAGGTATCCACCACATCTTCCCGCAGAGCCTCCTGCAAAAGCTCCTTGGAAATAGCTATATCCGTGGTCACAAATCCCAGCATGGTACCCATATTGGGATGAATCATACCGGATCCCTTGCACATGCCACCCACAGTAACCTTCTTGCCGCCAATCTCAATCTCCACAGCCGCCTGCTTTAACACCGTATCCGTAGTCATGATCGCTTCCGCAGCCGCCTGTCCCGCTTCCGGCGTGTCAGCCTTGACTGCCGCCAGCTTCTCCACACCGGCTGCAATCTTATCCACCGGAAGCTGCCAGCCGATCACACCCGTGGAAGCCACCAGCACTGCCTCTTCCGATATTCCCAGTGCCTGAGCAGCCTTTAATGCCGTCTGCTTACAGCAGTCATACCCCTGACTGCCGGTACAGGCATTGGCTATGCCGGAATTAACAACCACAGCCTGCACGTAAGGAGCGTGTTCCACCACTTCCCTGTCCCACAGTACCGGTGCCGCCTTCACCACATTACTGGTAAAAACTCCTGCTGCCCGGCAGGGCACCCGGCTATAGATCATAGCCATATCTTTTCTGTTCTGGTATTTAATGGACGCTTCCACACCAGCTGCCTCAAACCCCTGCGCTGCGGTAACGCCGCCCTCTATTATCTTCATGCGAATCCTCCATGTTCCTTTGCAAACTTCTACACCAACAACCAATATACATCAAATCAAAGCGTAATGCAACTGATGGATACCCGGTCTACAACGGCTGACCGATCTACAACTCCTGTCCCAGCACTTTCTCCAATTCCAGCAGCATGGTATTGACATAAGAGATTGCGGTAGGATCCTTACACATATTCAGCAGAAGTGCCTTGATGTTCCTCTCAAAATTATCCGGAAGCACCCTGCACTCCTTTTTGCATATATCCATCAGCCGCTTTTCTCCAGGATGCAGTTTCTCATTCACGGCAAAAATCACATCGAAGTAGGATGCAAGAAATTTATCTACCTCCCGGTTGATACTGATCAGATCCCCTCGCTTCATGGCCCTGGTTATCTGCTCCAGATAAGTGTCTATCCCATACTTGATCAACTGCATATTATAAGTGATGATATTATGTTTCAGCGGCTGCGGGTATCTGACCATATACTTCTGCTTAGCCTCCGCCAGTCTGCCGCCCTTGTCATAAGCAATACGCCCCGTCAGAAGACTATGCCACATACAGGTTGTACAGCCGCCTTGGGGCTGATGTCCTTCCACCACTTCCCCGATACCCGCAAGAAAGGCATCCGTATTGCGGTAGATGATATTCAGTGCCATACCATCTTCCATAATACAGTTATCCTCATACTCCCTGTAACAGTTGCCAAGTTCCATCCGGCTGCAATATTTCTCCAGCACCACTCTCCTGTCATCCACAGGAATCTCTTCCTTACAGTAGACATAGACATCATAATCCGAATAGGCATCGTTTTTCTTCAGGGCGCGCGAACCGCCGATCGCCATCGACTCTACCTGTGTAAATCTGGCATATTCATTAAAAATCTCCTGTACCATCATCTTCTGCTCTCCGGCCTCCTGCCGTGATTTTCTATTCCGCCTTTTCTATCCTGCCGTAATCTTCTATCCTGCTATGATTTTCTCCCACTCGCTGTCCTTAAACCCAGGATATACTCCCCTATCGCTCACAAGAAGCGGCCTTTTCACCAACATGCCGTCCGAGGCAAGGAGCGAAAGCTGTTCCTTCTCCCCCATGCCGGGAAGCTTATCTTTAAGACCCATCTCCTTATAAAGCAGTCCACTGGTATTAAAAAACCGTTTCAGCGGCAGACCACTCTTCATGTACCAGACCTGTAATTCCTCTGCGGTCGGATTCTCCTCCTTGATCGGACGCCCCTCATAATCTATGCCCTTTTCCTCCAGCCATTTGAGCGCCTTCTGGCAGGTAGAACATTTTGCATAATAAAGTACAATCGGTTTCATTGCTGCTTCCTCCATTTTTAACATCATTTTATCAGCATTTTCCACTTTTATGCAATCGTTATTCTCAAAATCATTTGCACATCATTTTTCTTATATTTTTCTAAAATTTCCCTCCGGGCTCTTGATTCCCTCCGGACAAAAGACTATGCTTATACCACACACACAACAAAAGGAGGAATCATTCAATGGAAATCAAAAAATATCTTGCATTATTGCTGGCAGGCACCTTAATGTTCTCTATGGCCATTGTGGTATCTGCCTCAGAAAGCTACGGCAATGAGAGTTGGAGCGGCAACAGCACTTCCGACAGTTCCTATGAGGGATATTCAGAAGGAAACAGCACATCAGAAGCAGGCGTTTCCGTGGCAACTGCAAGCGCTGCCCAGGAAGCCGGTAAAAGTGTCGGCGAATACAATAACAATGCAGTCACCGGAACACCCGGCTTAACAAGCGCTATTCCGGTAGCACAGGGCGGCGGTGTAGTCATCGACGGCACAAAGACCAATCAGTCGTTTACTGTTTCCAAAGCAGCACTCAACCAGGTGAATTCCGCCAAAGCACAGGCAACAGCCTTAAACGGCACTGTCCTGAATGTGGTAAATATCAGCGGCTCCGTATCCTTTAACACGGCTAACGTGAATTACTATATGCCCGGAATAACAGGCACAGAGAACATTCAGGTATATCAGCTTGCCGGCGGTCAGTGGACACCTGTTACCGTCACAGAAGTAAGAGCTGACCACGTGATTGTTGATATGACATCCTATGGCGTACTGGCATTTATCCAGGTACCGTAACTTCAAAACATATAAGAATATTGTGAGTGTGCATAAAAGGGGTGTACCGGCCTACAGGCGGTACACCCCTTTTCCATACTTACTTCGTCATTCCAAGATCCGCCTTTTGTACACCCACACAAAGCACAGTCCCAAAAACACATCTGCCAGAATCCAGGCACAGACTTCTCCCCAGAACACCCCGTTCTCACCGATTTTTATGGTCAGAAATAATGCACAGACTACCCGCATGACCAATTGTAGAAAACTGGAACACATGGGAAGTATCGTATTGCCCATTCCCTGCACACAGGCCCGGATAATATAGAGCAGATACAAAAGCCAGAAAAAAGCGGCCAGAATCCTCAGAAACGTATAGCCGGTCTCTACCGTCCGGACAAGTACCCTCTCTTCTCCCGAAAGAAAACACATAAGAATCGGCCGGCCAAAGACCAGCATAATCAAGGACATAACGCCTGCGGTCATAGTGCCCAATATACAGGCGGCTCCAAATCCCTTTCTCACCCTCCTGTAATCCCCTGCTCCCACATTCTGTCCCGTATAGGATACCACCGCATAACTATAAGAGACAGCGGCTGTTTCCAACAGACCATAAAGCTTATTCGCCGCTGTAAATCCCGCCACAAACAAGGTACCAAACCCATTGATAACCCACTGCATAGCCATACCGCCAATCCCTGTAATCACATTCTGTAATCCCATGGGACTCCCCAGACGCAAAAGTCTTCCAATCCTTTCCGGCTGTATCTGGAAATCTTCCCTGTGCAGCTGCACAAGGCCGCCGGCTCTGATTGCCCACAAGCAATATCCGGCTGAAAATAACTGCGATAACAAAGTAGCCGCCGCCGCACCAAATACGCCCCCATGCAGTACCACCACAAAAATAAAATCCAACATCATATTACATACCGCCGCCATGGATACTGCCACAAGCGGCGTCCTGCTGTCCCCTAATGCCCGCAAAAAAGCAGCCAGAATATTGTAACCAAAAGAAATACCCACACCGCCATAAAGTGTCCGCAGATACACCTGTGCCATCCCCATGATTTCCTTCGGCGTTTGCAGCATCAGCAGCATCGGTTTACATAATATTTGTCCCAATACAGTGAAAAACACACCCAGAAACAAACATAGAATAATACTGGCACCCATATCTTTCTTAAGCCCTTCTCCATCCTGACTGCCAAACCGTTGTGCCATACTAATAGAAAATCCCTGCGACATTCCCTGTACACACCCAAACATAACAAACACCAGCCACTCTGTTGCACCCAGAGCCGCCAGTGCCGTCACACCCAGATATTTCCCGACAATCATTGTATCCACAAAAGTATAAAGCTGTTGAAACACATTGCCAATCATCAGGGAAAAGGCAAATCCAAATAGCAGGGCAAACGGATTGCCCCTGGTCATATCCTTCACGCCCTTCATAATATCATGAACCTGTCCTCTCTGCCTACCCAGAAGACGCCTCCCCGCCGGCCATGGCTTCCATCCCCTCCGGCAGCTCCACATTCGCTTCCGCATTTTCCGAGACCTCTCTTGGATCCTCATACTCCTTCTCTTCCTCTTCTCCCCAGAGAGAGTCCCATTCTTCGTGTTTCCGGTTCATATTGATGGCTGCCATATTCTTGGCCATCTTGTAGATGTCCATGTTAAACTCCATCAGCTTCTTCTCATCCTGTGCCGGCACCTTGTCTCCCCGGCTGATTCTCCTGGCAATCTCCAGACACTTGGCCATCTCCTCCCCATACTCTTTCATGGCATCCGCCTGCTGTTTGGATGCCACACTGTTAAAGATTCCCATTTCCTGATCTGCCAGATCTTCCAGCACCTTCTCGTTCTTCTTAATCTGTCCGGACAGTGCATCAATCTGGCCCTGTAATTCCTTCTCCCTTGCCAGATACTCCTCGGACAATTCAAATTTCACACCCAGCTGTTCACTTTTCTCCTGGGCTTTCTCCATCTTCTTGCGGTTTTCTTCCTGTTGGTTTACATAATCTTTCTTTTGTCCCCTTAAGAGACTCAGCTGCTGTCTGTAAGCTTTCTGCGCTTCCCCGATTTTCACACGATCACTTCCTTATATTTTTCTGATACACCTGTGACACTTATAATAAAAATATCGGCATATCAGCAGGATTTCTATAGCTTTCGGAATTCGATAATCTTCAGAAAATTTCCAAAAATTTACATATAAACTCTCGACAAAAATTTTACAAAATATTATAATTTTGGAACAACAACTGAAAGAAAATGGGAGGAAAAACACATGAACACAAATAAGTATGCCGGAACACAGACTGAAAGGAACCTGGAAGCTGCCTTTGCAGGAGAATCCCAGGCAAGAAACAAGTACACCTACTTTGCTTCCGTAGCCAAAAAGGAAGGCTATGAGCAGATTTCCAACCTGTTCCTGAAAACGGCCGATAATGAAAAAGAACATGCAAAGATGTGGTTCAAAGAGTTAAGCGGTATCGGCGATACCAGGGAAAATCTGTCCGCAGCCGCAGACGGTGAAAACTTCGAGTGGACGGATATGTACGAAAACTTCGCTAAGACAGCAGAGGCAGAAGGCTTCCCGGAACTGGCGGAGAAATTCAGACTCGTGGGCGCCATCGAAAAGCATCACGAGGAGAGATACCGCGCGCTGCTTAAGAACGTGGAGACCGCCGCCGTATTTGAAAAGAGCGAGGTCAAGGTATGGGAGTGCCGTAACTGCGGCCATATCGTAGTAGGCACCAAGGCACCTGAGGTCTGCCCCACCTGCAATCATCCCCAGAGTTATTTTGAGATACATGCAGAGAATTATTGATGCCAGGCGCTACCGGACATCTTTAAGTTTCATTTGATTCATCAGGCTGAAAGCTCCTGTGGCGGGGCTTTCAGCCTATAAAATCATGACCTGCCATATAACAGCTCTGCCACTTCTATCTCAGTCATATAAGTGACGCCTGTAATCTTGTTATCTGCATCACGGATAATCTTAATATTGACAGTGCCCTCCGGATTCATATTCAGTGTGCAAAAGGATTGGTCGGATCGGATATCCAGGAAAATATTGACAAGCTCCCCTGCATAGTAATAATCCCTGCCGTCCATGGTAATGCCAGCCGCCTGATATTCCGCCGCCTGTGCTTTTGTCCAGACTTTCTCCCGTTTCTCTTTCAATTCATCAAATGCTTCATCCCGCCCCAGTCTGTCAGACAATATGGATTGAAATGCCAGGTTCCCATCATCCAATGCCCGATTCAGCCAAAGTTCCAGTTCAGCTTCTTCCATACAGTCCGCCAGGGTGGAAAAAAACGCCATATCTTCATCTGCATACGCTTTCTCGGCAAATTCCGCAAATAAAGGGGAATTTATGGCAAGCCCCCGCACAGCAGCAGAAAAGAAAGCAATATCACCATCCCCATAAATTTTTTCCAGCCATTTCTTCTGTGCGCTTTCCTCCAACCGTGCAAAAACAATTTGAAAGGACGGTATCGCATCAGCCTCATAATACTTCTTTGCCCATCTCTCATAATCCTCGCTTACACCTGTTTTCTCCTGCGTGAGGCCTTGGCCTGCAGTCTCCCCGGACTTGCCTGCCGTGTGATTACCGGCCGCCGAGGCGGGGTAAACACCAATGAAAGCCGTCCCCAGAATCATACATAGTGTCAGCACCCCCGTCAACAGCCACATTGCTCTTGATTTCTTCTTGAAATTCATAATGGCACCCATCCTTTCTTTCAATAATTGTTTATCTTCGCCCAACGTAACAGCACCAGGATTCTCCCTGTATTTTCCAACTGCCGCCATAGCATCAAGCAAAGTTTTGCCATAGTCCTGCCTGTTGCCACACCCCGTCTTAAGAAGGACGGCCTCATCACAGGAAAATTCACAGTCCCGTATAATTTCCCGGCTCATAAAATGTACCAGGGGATTAAACCAATGCAGACAGACGGTAATCTGCACAAGCCATTTATAAAACATATCCCGCCTTTTATAATGTGTCAGTTCATGCATGGTAATATAGTAAAAATCCTTTTCCGGGATCTCTGTACCTGGCAGTACAATACACGGATGGAAAAAGCCAATCAATAACGGAGAAGAAATAAGCGGATTAACACACAACTCTATCGGTTTTCTGATACCCATCTGCCCTGCCGCCATGGAAAGCCGGTCTAATAGTTCCATGTCAGAAACCGGCATCAATCCCGCATTGATATACCGCACAAAGCTCTGATAAATGGTTATTTTTCTTATCAACAAACCCAGTGCAGCTGCCAGCCAGATCAGCCAGACATGATTTATCAGCGACTTCCCGGCATCCTGAAATGAGTGAGTGGACATTGCCGGATCATCCGCCAAAAGATTCACGTTTTCCCTGCCCGGCTCTATCCCAGCCACAGACGCAGGATTGCTTCCCGAAATGTTTAACGCTGACTGTTGCTGCGACAAGGGCACAGCCTGAATGATTGCCTGATCCACAATCTGATAAGTCTTTCCCAACAGGCTTATTTCAGGTCCAAACGGGAACAGCAACCGTATAATCACTGCCAGCCAAATATAATACTGCCATTGCCGGCTGATTTTGTCTTTCACGAATCGTTTTCCCAAAAGCAGAACCAGAATAAGCAGACCGCCGGAAACAGACATGGAAAGAAAGATTTTCAAGACAGCGTTCATATTTTTTCCTTTCCTTTCTCCAGCAGACTTTTCAATTCCTCATACTCCTCGTCTGCCAGCAAGTCACCCATAATCAGATTGGAAACCAGACCTTTGGCACTCCCTTCATAAATCTTATTCAGAAAATTCTTCGTCTGTGCTGTCTGATATTCCGTTTCGGAAACAAGCGTGGTATATTCATTACGGCGCCCTATTTTTCTGGCACTCAAAAACCCCTTGTTCATCAGTCGTGACAGCAGTACAATCAAGGTATTCTTCTGACACGGCTTGCCCCTGGCTGCCAATTCGTCCATAATATAAGGAAACAGAGTCACCTCCTCTGGATTTCCCCACACGATTTTCATAATTTCAAGTTCGGCATCGGATATTTGCTGTACCACAATTTTACCTCCTAAATGTATAACACGTTGTTGTCAATTAAAGAATAACATTATGTTATACTTTTGTCAAGATTATTTTAACATACTCGCCTCATACAGGATAGACCACATAAAATTAGGCAATAATTATTTGCAATTCCGTTTAAAATATGCTATAGTGTGAAAAAGCATATTTTCTACTTAACAAATCGATATTCTCTATTTTTATTCTAAGTTTCAGAAAATCCATGCTTTGCATCCAATCAACCATTGTAAAAGCAGGAGAATCTGGAACGGTTCTCCTGTACCGGCAGTCAATCTCTTATGTGGAATGTTTGCTGGGGATCATTAAGGAGGACACAAGTGAACGAGACAAAAGCAAACGAAACTAACAAAACTAACGAATCAAACCAAAACTAAACTAATGTACAGCGCAACTACGAGGCCATATTCCGGGAAAAGGACAATCTGCTGAGTCTGTACAATGCACTGAACGGCACTGCTTACGAAGAGACAGACAATCTGGAAATCACCACACTGGAAAATGCGGTCTATATGAATTACAAGAATGATATTTCCTTTGTGTTTGATTTTGAACTAATGCTCTATGAACACCAGTCTACATGCAATCCTAATATGCCATTGAGGGATCTGTTCTATGTGAGCAGAGTATTACAGAACCGGATTAAGGATGAGAATCTGTATAGTAAATCACTTATTAAGATTCCGGCGCCTCGGTTTGTCGTTTTTTATAATGGACAATGCAGGTACGCTATGAGAAGGTGGGCAGAACCGGGAAGAACCGCTTTACCGGCGAGGAACGGGAGCCGATAGACAAGGCGTATTATATCTGCCAGACGTATAACCGGCTGGGGAAGGACGCCTGCACCAGCCATAAGGTGGAAGCGAGGGATTTGTACAATCTTGTATTGAAGGATATTCAGGAACTTGCGGCTATGGCGTTGAAAGACGTTGAATCGTTTTACCAGCGAATCAGCAGCCGCATGGAGCGGCGGTATCTGGCAGACGCTTCGGAGATGGAGAAGGAACGGGAGCGGCTGGAAGCAAGGAACCGGGAGATTGACGATATGTTCCTGAACCTGTATACCGACAAGGCAAAGGGAATCCTGTCCGAGCAGCGGTTTGTGAAGCTGACGGCGGCAATGGAGCGGGAACAGGAGGAAAACCAGAAGCAGCTTAAAGAACTGGCACTCTCCCTGCGCCGTTCCAATGAGCAGGAAAGCGATGTCCGCACCTTTATCCGGGAAATCCGGCAGTACGCCACCGTCCGGGAACTGGACGAGGGTATCTTAAACCGCCTTATCAGCAGGATTCTGGTGGGCGAGGTGAAAAAGGTTGCGGGGAGAAGTTTCAGGAAATCAAAATCATTTATAACTTTGTCGGGGAGATACCGGCGGTAACAGAATAACGGCAATGCCCTTCTCTCTTTTTGAGGGAAGGGTTTTCTTTTTGCCCGTACACGAAAAAGAAGCCGGGTTCTCTACTCTCCGGCTTCCGGGATAAACTGAAAATTGTCACTCTGACAAATTAGTTTCTCCATTTAACTATATCATCAATCTTCTTGCGGGGTCTTTCTTTAGGAAATTCATTTGGATAACCAAATGCAATAGCTACAATAAGCTGTCCGTCATTCCCCAGCCATTTGCACAGTTCTGAATATGCAAAATAAATATCGCATATCCAAAGGCTGCCGATTCCTTTTTCAGTAGCGGCAAGAAGCATATTTTGTATAGAAGCGCCTATAGACTGAATATTACAGATTTCATAAACACGTTCTTCTGGTGTTAATTCTGACAGAATACTTTTCCCCAGTGAATTCATAACAAAAACTATGGTTGGCGCTTCTTCCATTATGTCAACAGTGTATTTTGCCGCCGCTATGTGCTGTTTACTTTCTGGCAACAATGCGCTATCGTTTTCTTCCCTCTCAATTCCCTGACGGAAAACTTTTAACATTTCTGCTTTTGCATTTCCTTGTATCACAATGTATTTCCAAGGTTGTCTATTTTTAGAAGAAGGGGCTTTTATTCCACTTTGGATAATATCTGTAATATCTTTATGGGATATAGGTTTATTTATAAATTTCCTTGTGCTTCGCCTGTCATAAATTGCAGAAATCATTTTTTATTTTCTCCTCAAGTTCCGATTTTTCAGTATGACAAACCGGAATTCTGATAAGACACTTTTTATAGCATTTATTAACTGTTATATTTTATCTTCAAAAAGTCCGCAAACCCTTGAAAATGCTAAATTTATAGCAAGTGAGTTTGCCCTTAGACTTTCCCTTGTGTTATATCCTTTTCCCTCTTGTTACGAAACCTCATAAGGGCAAAAATAAGGGAAAGAAAAACCTGTAACAAATTATAATACAGAATAAATTGGGCAGGAAGAACTGATAGAAATGCTTTCTTAAATTTCTCCGAAAATTAAATTAGCAAAGGAAGGACTGATAGGATATGAAATTCATATATGCAGAATACAATATGTACCACAACCGTGTTGAGATAACAACCTTTGACGGATATCTTCTGCGGATTGACTGCAACAAGGCTGAAGATGGATTAACGACTACTCCCTGCTCCCAATGTGCCTTAGATGCCTTAGCAATAGATGAGCCGCTTGATATATGCAATCCATCGATATATCGATGGATTTACTCTACCTTGAGGGAAATATGCAGATGTGGGTGGATGCAGAGGATTCATTGGAATTTTACTAGATTCCTATTTTATATGTGCCAAGACCACTAATAATCAGGTGGACTTGGCACATCTCTTTGCCCCTCATTTGCCCTAAGATATCAACTATAATGCTTCCTTCAACATAAAATACACTTCCCTTACACTGTCAAATGCCGAAAAAATATGATTTAAAATTTCTCTCTCATAAAAAACGGGACTAAGATTTTCTTCATGTGTGCAAGAAATTCTCTTGCGTTCCAACCATTCTTGTAAAATAATATCTTCTTTTGAATAATATTCCTTTTTATATTTTTCCCCTTGAATTTCTAATAAACATGCTTCGTTAAAATCTTCAATTACTCTTTTTGCATAGTGCTTATTAGCCAATATATATTCTCGGATTTTATTCATTCCATTTGCATCTGGATTATAGATATTCAACCCATATTTATATCCATCTAAAGATGCATCAAAAAAGAAACCCAATGCATTTTTCTTATCCATTCTATTTAATTTGAATCGTACGTAAAAATATTCCTTTATAGGTGTTCCACAACAGAAACGGGCATCATTATATGCCGAAGAAATACATCTCCTTCTGTTACTTAACAAATCCCTGTCAACCCCATTAAAATAGTTATACAATTCAAAATATAGTTCATCTAAAGGATATTTCACACCTTCAAGATATAGCTGTTCATTATCCTGATATACTTTTTTACTGTTTTCCTTATGAATTGCTTTATAATACATTATGGTAGACTCATTAAATCCTTGAAACATATTGTCCTCATTCTATTCTCCAATTATTTCCACACCATCTGGGAAATCCCGTATTACAAGCGCACATGTATTTGTAAGTTTTATATTATTTTTTAATGGATATGTCAATTTGCCCCTTCTTTCCCCCGCTATACAATGAACATCTAATTTTGTATCAATTAACCCCAAATTATTATCCAAATTATTGGAAAAAATGAGACTTCCGGCACTTACCCCTATTACCAGTCCATTGTCATTGATATACTCCATTAAAGACTTATGAAACCTTGTAGCATTGATTCTTTCAAGCAAATAACGTGTATTTCCGCCACACAAATATACCACATCATATTGTTGCAATTTCTCAAATTCCATTCCGGCATGTAAATCAAATACGTCAATATTTTTACCTAAGACACCGCATTTTAACAGATCATTCATACATTTTGGTAAAACTTCTATTGCATCTACATCTATTGCCGCTGTAGGGATAAATAAGGCTTTTACTAAAGACATCTCTTTACCTGCCATATCCACAAAGCACTTTTTAATTTCCTCAGTTTCTAAACCCGCTGATGTTAATAATATCCTCATGCTTCCTCCTATTCTGACCAGTTCATCTGCTCATTAGCAATACCTAATTTCTTACACTCATTGCATACATATTCTTTTTCAGCCTGATTTCCAATCTGATATTTTAAAATCCTGTCTCTAAACACAATGTATTTTTCATTACCTGCCTTAAAATCAACAAACCAGTTTTCATTTTTATCAGAATCAGACAGCATGACTTTTGAAATTTGTTCTGGAAAATCTTTTCTGTCACTTGTAAAAAATAATGCAGTCCAGTATTTTGGTTTCCCACCGGTATTCCACAATTCAATTTTATGAATATTAAGGCAATCAATGATACTGTCATCCGCCAGGCTTTCTTTAATCAATATTCCTTCATATAATTCCTGTTTCTTTTTATGGATTGCATTGCTGCCACAACTATGAACATCTTTTGCCTCATTTAACGTCAATTCATCTTTTAATAAAATATCCATAGATACCCGAAAAGTATCTCCCAGTATCAATAGTTTTTCTGTCTCTGGTAATGCAATGTCAGCTTCCCATTTAGATATAGATTGCCTGCTGACGTTACATATTGCTGCAAGTTCTTCTTGCGTCATTCCATTTGTTTTTCTTAAGTTTATAATCTTTTCTGATAATTTCACTGTCACGCCTCCTTTTACTAATTGTATTATACAAAATAACACTACTGTTTACCACCAACATTAAAGTTCTTTTTGGCAACCCACAGTTGCGAATACAGATTTTTGCCTAACCTACCGAGGAGCATTACCTTGCTCCTCGGTCTTTTCCTTCATATATTCTCAAACTATCTTTCATAAAACTCCTTTGTGTACAAACATCCACATATTTTAGCTACCGTATTGTCTGACAGAAAAAGCAGAGACTCAAATAGTCCCTGCCCTCTGTTAACTCGCTCACTTATGGGCTGTGCATCACCCACTTATAACTCGCTCATTTATAAGGCTGTGCATCACCTACTAACTTTAATATACACTATTTTTTCATAATTACAACACATTTAATAAAATTTTCACTTCTTGACAATCCGATAATAAGTCTGTGCCGTCATCAGATAACTGCCCACATACAAAAGTGCCACCGCTGCCGCCACACCCACGCAGCAACGGATCAAAAGGCCTGTGTCAAAGAACCGCAGGGCGGCCAGAAGCCCATTGACCATCACAAGACCGGCAGCCGTGTGCAGAAAGGCCCCCGCCAAAGGCAGGAAAAATACCAGCAGGATCTGTCTGCGGATGGTTCCTCTGATTTCCGTATCACTCATACCCACCTTCTGCATAATCTCAAAGCTGTTCTGATCCTCATAGCCTTCTGAGACCTGTTTAAAGTACATAATGAGTAAAAGGCACATAAAGAACAGGATACCGAATACCATACCGATAAAGAGCAGGCCGCCGTTCATGGAGCGGTCCTCGTCCCTTCCCTCCAGGCCGTTTTCCAGACGCAGGAAATCCTGCTGTCCCTGGCACCACACAGACCATTCTTCTATAAAGGCATCCCTCTCGGATTCTTCCCCCGTAAGCCGCAGACACAGATACCGCACACCCCTGTGCAGAAAGTCCTCTAAATCCGTGACACCGTTGGTCTGTGCCCAGGCCGATGCGAACCTGGCCAATGCTTCCTCATCCTTTACCACCATCACATACTGCGAAGTAAAGTTAAACATCCTGTTCTTCGCCTGCGGATAGGGATAGATACTCTCCGGTTCTTCTTTGATGTCTGCTTCCACACCCATAAAATCCACCTTGTCAAAACCAAACGCCGTTCCCGTAGAATACAGAAGCACTTCTCCCTCTTCCAAGCTCTGATTCCATCCTTCCAGACGGTTATAGTCAGCAAGCGTCATCAGATTGACACCGTACTGGTCAGCAAAGGCAAAATCCCCGGCCGCCATAAAGGCATTGCTTCCCTCCGGCCTGCCACAGACAAGTTCCATGACATTGTAATAGTCCAGCCTTTCTATCCCCTGCCCATATTCTTCCGAAAGCTCCTCCGCTTTCTTTCCGGCGTTATCGATTACATCACTATGCTCCGAATAAGCCGCCTGCAAATCGTAAGGATAATCATAATCAGCAATCTGTTCCATCCCTGTCCACAAGGTAACCGTACAGGTAAGTGTAATCAAAAGCATGGTAGAAAAAATACAGATATTGGACAAGCCTGCGGCGTTCTTTTTCATACGGTAGAGCATACCGGAAATTGTCACCTGGTTAGCCGGCCTGTAGTAAATGCCCTTTCTTGCCTTTAGAAACTGTAAGAAGACCACACTTCCTGAAGTAAACAGAAAATACGTCCCTATCACCACCAGAAATACCGCCAGGAAAAAGTCCGTAAAAATCATGCTGTCCAGTTTACTGGTGACAGAGATATAATAGCCGCAGACCAGTGTTATGACGCCAATGGCAGTCCACAGCCAGATGTGTTTTACTTCCTTTTCCCCCTTCTTACTCTCCGCCATCAGCTCGGTGGGTTTCAACCGATAAAAGCCCCAGAGGCTTTTGATATAGACACAAACAAACACAAATGCAAAATACCAAAGCGTCTCCCTAACCGCTTCCATGGAAAAATAAAACGCCACCTCCACATCAAGCCGCGACATGCGCAGCAACAGCAGAAACATCAGCTTATTTAGGACAAATCCCATTACGATTCCCACCGATACACTGACCAGATACATCCCGGCATTTTCCCAGAACAGCATGATACCGATATGTTTGCGCTCCAGTCCAAGAAGGCTGTAAAGCCCCAGTTCCCGTTTGCGTCTTTTCTGCAAAAAGCTGCCCGCATAGAGCAGGAACAGCAAAAGAATAATGGAAAGCAGTCCCTTGCCGATAGATAACATCATCCATGCATAGGCCGCCTTGGGCAGTCTTCCCATCAGATCGTTGTGCAAAAGGGACGCAAACAGGTAGTAGCTGAATACGGAAAAAAAGCACGCCATCAGATACGGTCTGTAGACCAGTTTGTTCTGCCGGACTCCCCGATAAGCCATCACAGGCAGTAATTTCATCTTATTCATGGTCTCCTCCTCCCTCTATACCTGACCTTCCAGGGGCATCTCCCCATCCCCCTGATTCTGCTGTGCCTGCATCACTGTCAGGGCATCGGATATCATACGATACATCTCATCCCGGTCATGGCTTCCCCGATAAATCTGGTGAAATACACAGCCGTCTTTAATAAAGAGCACCCTTCCCGCATGAGCCGCCGCCTGGATACTATGGGTCACCATAAGAATGGTCTGCCCTTCTGTATTAATCTCCCCAAAGAGGCCCAGAAGCTTCCCGGAAGCCCTTGAATCCAACGCGCCCGTAGGCTCGTCTGCCAGCACAATATCCGGCCGCGTGATCAGGGCCCGGCACACCGCCGCCCGCTGTTTCTGCCCGCCGGATACTTCGTAAGGATATTTATCCAGAAGATCCCCAATAGACAGTTTTCGGGCAAGCGGGATAAGCCGCTCCTCCATCTCCCGGTAAGATACCCCGGAAAGCACCAGCGGCAGGAAAATGTTGTCCCGCAGGGACATGGTATCCAGCAGGTTAAAATCCTGAAAAACAAATCCCAGATGATCTCTTCTGAACGCGCACAGATCTTTCTGGCTAACCCTGGATAATTCCTGTCCGTTTAAAAGCACCTGCCCGCTGGTGGCCGTATCCAGAGAGGCCAGAATATTTAATAGTGTGGTCTTACCGGAACCGGACTCTCCCATGATTGCCACATACTCTCCTTCCTCCACGGAAAAATTCACATCATTTAAGGCCTGCACTTTGACAGAACCGAAACGGGTGGTATATATTTTCTTGACATTTTTAACTGTTAATAGCGGCATGTTCTCCTCCTTTTCATACAATTATCCGGGTAATTTTGAAACTCATCTCAATGCTTTCATCATTGTGCAAATAGCATAACCATAAGCTTCCTTTGCTTATCATAAACAAAAAGGAAATGCTCTGCCATGTATATGACTTACATTTCCTTTTCGTAACTTACATTTTTGTAAGGATCTCCTCCTGGGCGATGCCCAGAAACACCTTTGTTCCTTCATTTCGCCTGGACTCCACACGGATGTCCAACCCCAGCCTGTCCATGATCTGTCTGCACAGATACAGGCCGATGCCTGTGGACTTGTTCCCCATACGGCCGTTATATCCTGTAAATCCCCGTTCAAAGATTCTGGGCAAGTCACTCTCCTCAATACCGATTCCTGTATCCTCAATCACAAGGTAACTGCCTCCTTCTTTCACATGGCTTCCTGACTTATCGGCCCCGCAAATGAAAATACCGCCTTCTTTCGTATACTTTAAGGCATTGGACAGGACCTGTTCTATCACAAAAGAAAACCACTTGCCATCCGTGACTACCTGTGCGTGACACTCCTCCAGATGCAGGTTGAGACCGGCCCCGCTAAAAAGAATCCAATACTTCTTGAGCGCCCCTTTTACCAGTTCATCTACCTCCAGTCTGGCAAAAGAAAGGTCTGATGAAATACTCTCCATTCTGGCATAGTGCAGGGCCATATCCACATACTGTCCCGTTTTAAACACTTCTTCCCGGAGCTGTCTTTGTGTCTGCCAGTCCCGGTTTTCATCCATTCCCCTGTCATTGTTTTGCAAAAGCAGATCCATAGCCGCCAGCGGGATCTTAATCTGATGCGTCCACATGGTATAATAATCTGCCATGTTCTGCTGTTTCTCATCCAGCTGTGTGATCAGCGCTTTCTTCTCCGTCTCCTGCGCTGTGATGATCTGCTGATAGGCCTGTTCCATGCCGGATACCGTCTGTGGCAGCTCTTCACTGCGTTCTTCTGCCGAAAGGAGCCTCCACAACATCCTGTACTTTTCCCGGTATCTCCAATAATCCCACAAAAGATAACAGCCGCCGAAAAAGGCTGCCAACCCCAGCGCATACAGCATATTTTCAAGTACACCCTCATAACCGTACAGTGCGGCTATCATCATAAAGATAAGAGCTTCCACAAGATAGAAGGAAACCGGGACAATCCGCTCCCGCAGATATGCTGTCGGTATAAAAATCTTTTGGTTCATATTGCTCTCCATTCTGTGCTCAGATTTCTGCCTGTACCAGAAAATATCCCACACCCTTCTTAGTCTGCACAAGATTGGAAAGCCCAATCTCCGCAAGCCGTTTACGCAGGCGGTTCATATTCACCGTCAGCGTATTGTCATCCACAAAACACTCGTCATCCCATAGCCTTTTCATCAGCATATCCCGGCTGACAATACCTCCTGCTGCCTCAAAAAGTGTCTGTAAGATACGAAACTCATTTTTCGTCAGTTCCATCCGGCTGACGCTTTTCTCTTTTCTTCGGAAAGAAAGTGACATATCTGTCATATTTAGAAGAACTCCCCGGTATTCCAACACTGTCCCGGGCGCCGTAAAAGCATAGGCCCGCCGTAAAAGCGCCTGCACTTTGGCCTGTAAAATCTCCAAATCAAAGGGCTTTGTCACAAAATCATCCCCACCCATATTGACGGCCATCACCACATTCATATTGTCTGACGCAGAAGAGATAAAAATAATCGGCACCTGCGATACCTTGCGGATCTCACCACACCAGTAATAGCCATTATAAAAGGGCAGTCCGATATCCATCAGCACAAGCTGGGGATCATAGGCTGCGAACTGCCCCATCACATCCGCAAAGTCCCTGACAGTCTCCACTTCATAGCCCCATTTTGTCAGATATTTAGCAATCTGTGCCGCGATGATTCCATCGTCCTCCACCACAAGTATCCTGTACATAACAATCCCCATTCGTCTGTTTCGTCATTGTCCTTTTACCCGTTAAAGGCCGTAATATTGGCCTCATTGAGCGTAAAATCATAATAATTCAGATCTTCGCGTTTCGTCCAGCCAATCTGTTTCCAGAAAGCGTTGCCGATATCGTTTCTGGTAAACGCAATCAAGGATACCTTATTGATATGCTCCGCTTTAAGAGCCTCCATACAAAAGACTACCATGGCCTTCCCAATTCCCCTCATACGATAATTTTCCGCCACACACACATGATACAGGCATCCCCGTCTGCCATCATGCCCGCAGAGAATCGCGCCCACAATCCTGTTGTCCTCCACTGCCACCACACTGGTATCCGGATTTCTCGTAAGGAATCGTGCCACCCCTTCCCTGGAATCATCCAGACTCCTGATGGCAAAGCCCTTAATCGACATCCAAAGCGCCTTCACTCCGTCATAATCCTCTATCGTCATCCTTCGTATCATATGCTGTCACCTTTCCGGTTTGTCTTTTCCCTTTTTCATTCTGCCCTGTCATCAGGCCGATTTCCTGTCCACCCGCTTACTCTCCCACAAGTGTCACCGCCGTATAATCATGTTTTACATAAGGAAGAAATTTCTCCAGAATATCTTTCGTGCGAATCTTCAGACTGGAAGTATTCACACAAGGATGACATCCTACAAACTCATTCGCAAGAATATCCCTGTCAATGAGAAGTCGTACCCGGCTATCCTTATCATTCATCAGCCCCATCACACTCACAGAACCGGGCGTAATATCCAAAAACGCCTCCATATATTCTGCTCCCGCAAAAGAAAGTCTCGCACTGCCAATCTGACTGGAAAGCTCTTTGGTCTTAAACTTTTTCGTACCGGGCATCATGAGCATATAGAAATCTGTTTTCTGTGTATTGCACAGAAAGAGATTCTTGCAGATGTGAATCCCCAGCTTACTGTCCACATCATGGCAATCCTCCACGGTAGCCGTCACCCCATGATCCAGACGAAGATAGTGAATATCAAGTTCCTCAAGCAGGTCATATACTGCCATTTCTTTACAAAGTCTCCCTTTAGGGGAGGGTTTTATGTCAACTGGCATGAGCGCCATATCGCGCTCATCTGCCTGTATCATTTTTTCTTGTATGCTGTCTTCTTGTGCGTTCATCTTTTCCTCTATTCCGAAGCGTTTTACGCTGAGGAGGCGAGCGAAATATCAGATTTCGCTCTGCCATCATGGAATTTGTGACGCTTCGGCACAAATTCTTGGTTGAATAAATTGCTCTTCAGAGAATTTATTCAACCTTCCAACCTTCCTGAGACTTTCCTTCTCAATATCCAAAAGTGCCCTCTAAGGACTCATCCTCATCAATCCACTGCTGTACCGGAATCACCCTGTAGTCTGTGTCCGTATCCCTGACATACACGGTCTCAATCCCTGCATTGATAATCTGCCGTTTACACATGGAACAGCTACAGGAATTTTTCACATATTCTCCTGTATCCGCTTCCACCCCTGTTAAATACATGGAGCTCCCGATCATTTTATCCCGTGAAGCGCTGATGATCGCATTGGTCTCCGCGTGCACACTGCGGCACAACTCATAGCGTTCCCCTCTGGGAATCCCCATCTTCGTACGGATACATTCCCCCACATCGGTACAGTTCTTCCTGCCCCTGGGCGCTCCCACATATCCTGTGGCTATGACTTCATCGTTCTTCACAATCACAGCCCCGTAGTGTCTGCGCAGACAGGTGGAGCGCTGTGCCACCATTTTCGCCAGATCCAGATAATAATTTACTTTATCTCTTCTTTCCATATGAATCTACCCCCTGTTTTACTTTTCATATTCTATAGTAGAATATTCTCCGGAAGAATGTATGCCGTGGTTACGGGAACATCGGTACCAGATCGAGCCCCTCACTCTCCGCAAAACCAAACATCAGATTCATGTTCTGCACCGCCTGCCCGGCAGCACCCTTAACCAGATTATCGAGGGCGCCCATCATAATCACCCGGCCTGTCCGCTCATCAATCACAAAATTGATATCCACATAATTGCTGCCTTCCACCCATTTCGTCTCCGGACATACACCCTTTTCCAGGACACGGACAAATTTTTCCTGCTGATAATATTTGTCATACACTGCCTTTACTTCTTCATAAGAAGGCAATGCCATTTGTCCATCCGCCTTCTTTACCGGCAGGAGTTTTGCATAAGCCGTCACCAGGATGCCCCTGTTCATAGGCACCAGATGGGGGGTAAAATTTAATACGATTTCCTTTCCCGCCGCATATCCGAGCTGTTCTTCTATCTCCGGCGTATGCCTGTGGCTTGCCACACCGTAAGCCTTGATATTCTCATTCACCTCACAGTACAGATTGGGCACCTTCGCCCCGCGGCCCGCCCCGGAAGTACCGCTCTTGGCATCTATGATCAGGGTATCCGTATCAATCAGTCCTTCTTTTACCAGCGGATACGCCGTGAGAATGGAACAGGTCGTATAACATCCCGGATTGGCCACCAGCCGGGCGCCTTTCACATCTTCCCTGTTGATCTCACAAAGCCCGTAGACCGCTTCCTCTATGTACTGCGGCGACTTATGCTCGATACCATACCACTTTTCATAGGTGGGCACATCCTTAATCCGAAAATCGGCGCTTAAATCTATCACCTTTACTTTAGACAGAATATCCTCGTTCATCAAAGAAGCGCTAAACCCCTGGGGCGTGGCTGTGAAAATCACATCCGCCTGCTTTGCCAGTTCTTCCATATTATCATCCATGCATTTTGCGTCCACAATCTGAAACATGTTCTGGTACACCTGCGCATACTTCTGGTCAATATAACTACGCGATCCGTACCAGACTACCTCCACCTTACTGTGCGCCGTAAGCAGCCTCACCAACTCGCCGCCCGCATATCCTGTAGCTCCTATAATTCCTGCTTTGATCATTTTTCCTCCATTCCGAAACATTTCATAATCCAATAACCATTGACAGATTATCCATTTTCACAAAGTATGATTATACTTTTGACATATTTCACACATCCCCAGCTCATTGACTCTCATGGGTCTGAAATATTTGTGGTTAATTCCTTTGGGAGATCCGGATCGTATCCTATACTGCCGCAGCAGATACAAGTATGAATCCATTTCTTTCACACTACTTTAAATATACCATGCCAGACCCTGCTTGACAATCATACAGCCTTTGCCTTTCCTGTTCCCCTTCACACCTCTCCTTTCATCTCCGTGTTGTATAACTATACAACTAAATCGCATAATATTCAATATATTTTTATTTTTATACATAAAAATCAATAATATTCATTAAAATATGCATAAATTTACACTTGCAATCTCTGTTATCTTGTTGTATATTGTTTTAAGGATAAACGCGGCCTGCTGATTGAGGGGCGATATGCGTATAGAGAGTAACCAACATAACAATTTCATTACATACTTAAATGGAGGAAACTGACATGAAAGAAAAGGTAGTTCTTGCGTATTCCGGCGGACTTGATACCACCGTTATCATTCCCTGGCTGAAAGAAAATTTTGACTATGAAGTTATCTGCGTGTGCGGCAACTGCGGTCAGGCAGAAGAGTTGGACGGCCTGGAGGAGCGTGCCCTTTCCAGCGGCGCTTCCAAGCTCTACATCGAAGATTTAACAGATGAGTTCTGCAACGACTTCATCATGCCCTGTGTACAGGCCCACGCAGTCTATGAAAACAAATATTTGCTTGGTACTTCCATGGCTAGACCCGTTATCGCCAAGAAACTGGTAGAGATTGCCCGCAAGGAAGGCGCAACCGCCATCTGCCATGGCGCTACCGGTAAAGGCAACGACCAGATTCGTTTTGAATTAGGTATCAAGGCCCTGGCTCCTGATTTAAAGATTATTGCCGCATGGCGTAACGAGAAATGGACCTTAAACTCCCGTGAAGAGGAAATTGAATACTGCCGTCAGCACGGCATCAACCTTCCTTTCTCCGCAGATTCCAGTTACAGCCGCGACCGTAACTTATGGCATATCAGCCATGAGGGCTTGGAGCTTGAGGATCCTGCCAACGAGCCCAATTATGAACACCTTCTGGTACTCGGCACCACACCGGAGAAAGCTCCCAATGAAGGGGAATATGTGACCATGACCTTTGAAAAAGGTATCCCCACCTCCGTCAATGGCAAGGAAATGAAAGTGGCCGAGATTATTGCCACCCTCAATGAACTGGGCGGCAAGCACGGCATCGGTATCGTGGATATCGTGGAAAACCGCGTAGTTGGCATGAAATCCCGCGGCGTCTACGAGACACCCGGCGGCACCATCCTCTATGAAGCACACCAGCAGCTTGAGGAGCTGATCCTTGACCGTGACACCTATGCGCTTAAGCAGGATATGGGTAATAAATTTGCACAGATCGTCTATGAGGGCAAATGGTTTACTCCTCTTCGCAAGGCCGTACAGGCTTTCATCGAGTCTACCCAGGAATATGTGACCGGCGAAGTGAAGTTCAAACTCTATAAAGGCAATATCATCAAAGCCGGCACCACATCACCGTATACACTCTACAATGAGAGCATCGCTTCCTTCACCACCGGCGATATGTACGATCATCACGATGCGGAAGGTTTCATCAACCTGTTTGGTTTATCCAGCAAGGTGCGCGCACTGAAAATGCAGGAAAATGGTGTAAAGCTGATATAAGTTTATTTAAAGCAGGAGCAGAGAACACATCCCTTTCATTGGTGGTTGGTTCTCTGCTTTTTTGTTGCACGAACAAATCTCCTTTTATTGCCCGAATGTGTACTTAATCTCGTCACGCCCACTCCCTTCCACCCAGTTCTCCACATATCCGCAGCCGCAACAGACATAGCGTATAACCGGGATTTTATATTCTCCTTACGATAAGACCTGCAATCAGAAACATAATCAGCGGTACAATATATTTTCGCGGGTGGTGCCATAAATCATTTTCAATCTTCCAGTTACGGACAGGACAAAACCACTCCAACAAAACAGACAGGACAGCACTTTGCAGCGCGATTACAATCGCAGTAATGATTTCAGTACTATTTACGCCGCTTTTGCATATTTGCCAGCTGGTCAGATACACGCTGTTTACCGCCATATTGACAGAAAAGATAAAAAAGCAATAGCTCATGCAGAAACGTCTTGCCTGCCCCGGCAGTGTCCGGACTGCCTGCTCTAAATCGGGGTCACAGGAAAGCAATATACAGATCGGGGTATTCAGGCATAGAACGGCAAACCCCAACGGCATGACATTCACTCCCTCAAATTGCCCTAATATAGACGACATAACACAAGCAATCAAACACAATCCGGCAGTATTCAAAAGATAGTTTTTGTTTGTTATCAGATAGCGCAGCAAATATAGAACTATGCTTCCTGTTCCTTTTGTGTGTCTGATCAGAAGTTTTGCCGACACCGGACGATAGAAAACATAAGCGTCTGTTTTCAATAACCATAAAAATGAAAACAGGCAGGAACCTTTTTCATGCAGCGAAGCTTGCTTTGTCATGATATACCATGCGGCAGCCAAAAAACAGCCATTACAGGCACAGAGCAAAGATGCAGCAATTTGCAGCACACTCCATTCATGTACGGCAAAGAACAAAGCCAGCACAAGGAATGTTTTGGTAATCAACGTATAGCTGGTAAATACCAGTACAAGAGAAAATGTCATTTCCCTGTTCCGAAATGGCAGCATAAACAGCCCGGTCATACGTTCTGCATTTCCCGAAGAATTAAGCGTCTGCCACATGATACCCATGGAACAAGCCGCAGCCGTCAACAAAAGAACAGACGGTGCAATCTCTATTTCAATTCCTGCGGTATGAATGGCAAGAAACAGGATAATGCAGGCAATAAGGCTTTTTATAACACGTTCATACTTTGCACCGAAAAGCTGTTTCCCGAGGGCTTGTAAGAGAATCATTCTTTTAATACCTCCCGTATTTTCTCCGCTTCAATTTCCTGTCCGGCAAAACATCTTTTTATCTGCCCTTGTTCCAATACCGCTACCCGGTCGGACGTAAGGCAGATACTTTCAAGAATATGGGACGAAAAGAGGATTGTTCCGTATTGCCGATAGCTGCCTATCTGCTGGTACAAGTATTCGGTACTCTGAAAATCAAGTCCGTTCACAGGCTCGTCCAGTATGAGCAACTTTGGCTTCAAGGCAAAAGCCGTAATTAAATAAGCCTTTTTCCGATTACCCGTTGACAGTTCTTTCAGCAAAACATCGGTGTATTCCTCAAAGTGAAAACCATGTATCAATTCGTCAACATCAGATAATTTCCTACCGTAAGACGCTGCCACATAGGAAGCATACTCACGGAATGTAAAAAACTGAAAAGAATGATCCTCGGCAAAAACAACATACCGTTCTTTCTTAAATTCCCGGTCACGGAATAGAAGCGTTTTTTCCTGCCACCAGGCGGCTTTCACCCAAAAAGTGTCAAGCAGACCGGAAAGCGTCTTGATAAAGGTGGTCTTGCCCGCCCCGTTCAATCCGATCAGCCCTATCACTTCATTCGTCCCCAGCTCCATAGATAATTTTTCAAGAACAGGTTTTCCCGGCGTGTACCATACACTCAAATCATCAAGAAAAAGCATTTTCCCGTTGTTCATTATGTTACCCCCGTTTGTCTTTGCCCTTTTCCTTTTTCCAAATTGAATAAGCTGACCATAAAAATACCATACCCAGCACGGCATACAGGGCAGCAAATGAAATATTTGCTTTCACGGCACTAACAGCCGCCACAGCCAGCCAGACAATACCCAGAATCAATCGAAAATAAAAATGACGCATAAGATAACCTCCTTTGGTTTCGTGTGTAAGTTTCTGTTACAGCTATAGCATACTGCAAAATCTGTACTCCCTCCGCTCTGTCCATAATCGGTAGGTTTTTGTCCACGAAAAAAACGAGCGCTTGCGCGCTCGATTAATCCCACCATTATTACCATAATTTCCAATAAAATGATTATGCTTTTACTGCTTCAAAAGATAGTGTAACAACAGCACGGAATGTATGATCGCTATACTCTGTCTCAATCGTTCCGTCATAACGCTGTGCGGCAGTACAAACACTTTGAAGCCCCCAGCCGTGCAAGGTTTTATCTGCTTTGGAAGTCTCTAACTTCCCGTTCGTTTCGGCAGGTGCTGCACTGCACCCGTTTTCCACTTTGATAACCAGCATATTATTTATGCGGCGTATCGTTAAATTGATAAACCGGAATCTATCCTCCACAGTGCTTATTGCTTCGAGGGCATTATCCAAAAGATTACCTAAAATCGCAACTAAATCAACACTTTGTATATTGGTATGGCGTGGAAATTCAATGTTTGCAGCTACCTGTATATTTTGAGAAACAGCAAGGGCAATTTTGTCATTGATCAGATAGTCTACGGCTTCGTCGCCTACCCATGCTGTCTGCGTAATTTCCTGCATTGGAGAACGCAGATCTTCAATGTAATGAAGGGCTTTGTCTGTATGGTCTTTTAACAGATAATGATACACTACATCAATATGATTATGAAAGTCATGGAACAATTTTGCATTAGCAGCATAAATATTTTTAAGGGTCTGATAGTCATGTTCCAACAACGTATTTTTTTCTTTTTCAAGCAGCATAATCTTTTTTTCCATTTCATATTGACAATTAAGGTTGAAAAACAAGATTGCTACAAGAATTAACATAGAGAAAATGATCCAGGTTGTCAGTTGATCATCACTTATGCTTATGGTATTCTGCCCGGACAAGAGGACTACTCCCAGCAAACCAGCTATTGCAACGCCGGCTATGATCCGTGGTGACAGCTTTTCATTTCTTTTATGCGATTTCATAGCGAGAAAGGCAATTCCCAGCATCAACAGCCGGACAATCCATACCGCCGCCATATAGCCATATGACCGCATATCAAGAAAACGGTCTGATTGAAAGATAACACCCAGCCCGGCCGATAGCATAAATTCCCACAAGGCAACCGTCACTTCATAAAAGAAAGTGAGAAACAGACATATCCGCAGCTGCGCCGCATATAGATAATATGCAATCAGTATTACAAAAATAATTTCTATACCTGTCAGATAAAATTGTTGAACAGAAAAGCATGACAGCGCGGTAATAAAGACTGCTGCACACACAGAAACGATGCCTGCTTTTTTCTTATTTCCAGTTAATTGCTGCAATGTTATAACAAGATACAGCCCCAAAAATATCCGCAATCCATTTGTAAAAAAGAAGGAAAGTATCTGATACCAGGTCATCATATATGCGCCCCCCAAAACCTGTTTATCTGTTTTTTTACTTCCTGTAAATGGGAACGGCTGATAGGAAGCGCTTCACCATTTTTGAGATATACCATGCCGTCACTGATTTTCATAATCTGTATGATATTCACGATAGTCCCCCGGTCAATGAAAATAAATTCCTGTGCTTGCAGCTCATCAAAAATCTGCTGCAAACTTTTTCTGACTTTCGATATTCCCAAACATGAACAAATCATAGAATTTTTCCCACCGTCACGCTGGATATAGAAAATATCTTTGTATGGTATTTTTTCCATGCGACCGGCAGCTTGAATGATATACTCCCTGCCAGCCTCTAATTCAATCAGTTTTGCAGCATCTGCCACAGCAGACACCAGACGATTCGTCAGGTCGCTTTTGGGCACATAACGGAAAATCGAAAGCTCAAAAGCGTCAATCGCATATTCAAGATGCGATGTGATAAAAATAATCTTTACATTTGGTAAATGAGGTTTGATCTTTTCCGATAATTCCATGCCTGTCATTCCGGGCATTTCTATATCAAGCAGAATCAAATCATAGAAAAAATGGTCGTCTGTAATATCAAAAAGAAGATTGCTGCTCTGTATATAGGTTGTAATCTCAAAGCCTATGCCACAAGCGTGCAGGCAGTTTCTCACAATGTCTTCATGATATTTGACGGCTTCTTTATCATCATCACATATTGCTATCTTTACCAATTTGATCACCCCGTTTCCTGCATCTACCGTCAGCGGGCTTTTCAGCGTCCTATAATATCAACCGCTTTTATCTTTTCCATAAGTTCAATCGAAATAATTATATACGGTTAAACAAAGATATACAAGAAATTTAAAACCACGGACAAAAATACAGGGAAGTACGTCCCGTCATCCATATCAGTTTCCTGGACTATACCCTCTTTAAAGATTCTCCGGAATTTTATGCCACATACAAACTGATTAATGTAAAAAACCATGAGATTTATAGTGACAATTTTACCTTAAGTGTGGTAAACTTATCTCGAACAGACCTGGCAACTGAGGAAGACAAAAAGTACCAGATTGACCATTGGGCGAAACTCTTCAAAGCAACCACCTGGGAGGAAATCCGTATGCTGGCATCCAAAAACGACTCTATCAGGGAAGCTTCCAACACCATCTTCCTGTTAAGTGCCGAGGCAAATATCCGCAAACGCTGTCTGGACCGGGAAGAATACTATCGGGATATCCGCACCTATAATAAAATGATAGCAGAAAAAGACAATGTTATTGCTGAAAAAGATACTGTTATTACGGAAAAAACACCTATATTCAGGAGCTCCTTGCTGAGGATTCAATCTCTTAAAGCAGAGATAGAAAAATAACTTTTTGATTTGATTCCATAGGCCAATATGATATGATATAGGAAAAATAATATCTTACAAAAGACACATGTTATGATTCAAGAGGGATACACTGATTTCATGGACGTAATTACATTAATTACCATATATATTGCTGTTATTAACTTCATAAGTTTTGTGGTCATGGGCATAGACAAATATAAAGCCAGAAAACGGGCTTGGCGTATTCCCGAATCCACCCTGTTTGTATTAGCCATTATCGGCGGCAGCATCGGTTCTATCGCCGGTATGCACCTGTTTCACCATAAGACAAGGCACTGGTATTTTCTATATGGGATGCCGGCGATTCTGATTATACAGGTTGTATTGGTTCTGGCGCTGGTTTTTTCGCCGATTGAGGTTTTGATCATGTAAGTGACGTAAATTCCTTCGGAATTTACGTCTCGAGATCCGCTTCGCGGACTCGGGATATGCGGGAG